>Ga0268357_100044_pt1 | contig 248572 bp, 240 predicted proteins | sample BioMet10_FD_192466 | JGI IMG/M metagenome (GOLD analysis project Ga0268357, IMG submission 192466) | Sewage microbial communities from Oakland, California, United States - Biofuel 10 (Illumina Assembly) | ecosystem: Engineered > Wastewater > Sewage > Unclassified | place: USA: California...
AGAGCTATTGAATGTCTATTTTTGTAAAAAATATATATTATTTCGAAATGCTACCGCATAATTAATTTTGATATAATTAAAGCCCCATGAAAACACGGGGCTTCTTGAACAATCTGAGGACTGGTTTAACCAGTCCTTTTTCTTTTGGTACCAGGTACTAATTAAAAAATAGTACCGAGCACCATAGAAAAGTGATATTATATAAAGTAATAAAGCAAATTGGGGGAGCAGATATGGTAGATAAAATGATCGAAAAATATGACATTAAAGCGTCCCATGAAAGATGTGCCAATAATGAAATGACACCGGACTTGATATATAGCAGAAAAATAATTGGAAAAGACGAACTTCAAAGGAAATTTTCACAAAATCGTGAATTGATATTAACAGCAGCACCATATATGGAGCAGCTATGTAATTTTGTTAAAGGATCCAATTTTTTTGCATTATTATTAGATGAAGAAGGATGTATATTAAATGCTATAGGAGATGAAGGGATTCTGACGGAAGCATTTAAAATGAAAATGATACCTGGTGCATATATGGATGAAAATAATATTGGTACAAATGCTATGAGTATAGCATTGCAGGTGAATTTCCCGGTTCAAATAACAGGCACGGATCACTACATAAAAGCTTATCATCAATGGACTTGTTCTGCTGCCAGAATAGAAGACAATTCAGGAAAATTATTAGGTGTATTAAACCTTACAGGTCATATAGAAGGTGCACATCCGCATACTCTAGGAATGGTTGCAGCCGCATCTAATGCCATTGAACAGATGCTTAAAATTAAAGAAATTAATAGAGTTCTTACTATAAGAAAAAAACATATGGACACAATATTTCATTCGCTACCAACCGCTATATTAACATGTGATATTCAAGGAAATATAGTATTTCAAAATAAAAAAACAGTGGAAACATTTGGATACGAATATAATGATTTAAAACTAAGGTCCATGAAGGATCTTGTGGTTAATTGGGAATATATCAAGAACAGTCTTATTTCTGGAAAGGATATTTTTAACGAAGATGTATATATAAATATTAAAAGTGGTAGACTTCAGATTAATTTATCTGCATATGCTATTAATGATTCAAATGGAAATATAGTTGAAATTATTATTGTATTTTATGAAATAAAAAGCATAAGGAAATTAGCCGGAAAGATTATGTCCGGTCAAGCAATATATACATTTGATAAAATTATAGGAAAAGATGAGAAATTTGTTAAAATTATTGAATATGCTAAAAAAATTTCAGATAGCAAGTCAACAATTTTAATAATGGGAGAAAGTGGAACAGGAAAAGAATTATTTTCACAATCTATTCACAATTATAGCAGCAGAGTTGAGGAGCCTTTTATTGCTGTTAACTGTGGAGCTATGCCAAGAGAACTTATTGAATCCGAACTTTTTGGATATGAAGAGGGAGCTTTTACAGGAGCTAAAAGGGGAGGACACGCAGGAAAATTTGAAATATCCGATGGAGGTACAATTTTTTTAGATGAGATTGGTGAAATGCCAATAGATATGCAGACAAAATTGTTAAGGGCAATAGAAGAGGGCGTGATAACTAGGATAGGTGGACAAAAACAGATCAAAGTTGATTGCAGGGTTATAGCTGCTACAAATAAAGATCTAAAAAAAGAAGTGGAAAATGGTAATTTTAGAAAAGATCTATTCTATAGACTGAATGTACTTCCGATTTATCTTCCTCCACTTAGAGAGAGAAGAGGAGATATTATTCCTCTAATTAAATATCTCATGGAAAACATATCCAACAGATTAGATAAAAACACGGTTGCAATTCCTGAGGATTATTTAAGGAAAATGGTTGAATATAACTGGCCGGGAAATATAAGAGAGCTTGAAAATATAATTGAATTAATAATTAATACAGAAGCACTGCCATTGAATGCGTTCGAAGAAAAAGCAGGGTGTGTGGAGGAATTTATTCCTCTAAATAGAGAATATTTAAGTTTAAAAGAAATTGAAAAAGAGCATATTATTAAAGTAATAAAGAAATATGAAGGAAATATATCTCAGACAGCTGCGGTTTTAGGTATAGGAAGAAATACTTTATATAGAAAACTCGAGGAGTATGAAATCAATATTTAAGGGAAGGAGAACATTATGGAGAATAATATTGTTTTTTTAACAGAAGAAGCAATGAGGCTTATTGCAATTATATTAATATTTGGAGTAATTTGTGCTAAGGTTAGTAGGATTGTTCGTCTTCCAGATACTGTTTTGTTTATTTTAGCTGGAATTATAATTGGACCAGAATTATTAAATCTAGTTGATTTTAAAGATTTCCCTGTGGCAAATCAGTTCATTCTTACATTTGGTGCCGCATACATACTATATGATGGAGGAAGAGAAATACACTTAAAGGTTCTTAACAAAGTAAAGGTATCTGTTACATTGTTAGCAACTACCGGAGTTATAATTTCAACTTTTATAACTGGTTTTTTTGCAATGAAAGTGCTCAATCTGGATTTTATATATGCACTTTTATTAGGGGCAGTAATTGCATCTACGGATCCTTCTGTACTTGTTCCATTATTTAAGCATATGAACATAAGTCGTAAACTCAAACAGACGATAATTTCCGAGTCTGCTTTTAATGATGCAGCAGGTGCAATTGTTACATTTGTAGTAGTTGGACTTATCGCAGGAGGAACCTTTTCTCCTTTAAGCAGCATTATAGAGCTCTTTAAGACTGCATTCGGAGGGATATTAGTAGGAGTATTTTTCGGGTATTTTGCCACATTGTTAGCTTCTGAACATAAAGCGGGCTTGCTCAGTGGATTTCCTGGTGAGATTGCAGTAGCGGCAGTTTTAGGTTCCTATGTTACAGCAAGTCATTTGGGATTCAGTGGATTTATGGCGGTATTCTTAGTTGGAATAATGTGTGGTAATAAGTCCATGTTCAGTCTTTCTATAAGTAAAGAGGGCTATAATATGCATTTAAATTTTAAAGATGTATTGATAACAATTTTAAGAATTATGATATTTGTTTTACTTGGTACTCAGATGGATTTTTCTATCATAGGTAAGTACTATAAAGGCGCTATCATTGTGGTACTTTTATTTATATTTATAGCTAGACCAGTTTCAGTTTTATTATCTGTTATATTTGATAGAAAAGCAGAGTGGAATTTAAGGGAGGTATTGTATTTGATGTGGACCCGGGAGACTGGGGTTATACCTGCTGCATTAGCAGGAATGCTGGTATCAATGCAGATACCAAATGCAAAAATCATTTCCGCAGTTACTTCGATGGCTATTATTATTACATTAACTTTTCAAGCAAGCAGTGCCCAATATGTGGCTAAATTATTAAAGTTAGAAATAAAGGAAACATAAAAATAGAGCAATTTAATTTGCTCTTATTTTTTCACACTATTTAATACAGGGATTTTATTTAAATGTTTAATTAAAAAATTTGTACAAATACCTATAAAATAACCTGTTACTACTGCAGATATGAGTAAAACGGGTAAATATATATATATTCTAAGATCCTGAATTACAAAAGAAGCCACCAGTAGCTGACCGATATTGTGAAATATTGCACCTAATATGCTTATGGACCATATGCTTATAGAATTCTTAAAATATTTATACAATAATATCATAATAATGTTGCTGAGCAAACCTCCTGCAATGCTGAACATAAATGCTGACATAGAACCACCGAACATAGAGCCCAAGAGTGTTCTAAGAAACATAATCAACAGGGCTTCCTTCCAACCAAAAATTATTAAGGCTGTAAGGGAAATAAGATTTGCAAGTCCCAATTTAATTCCTGGAAAGAGTACAGGAATCTGGCCTTCTATTACATATATTATCAATGCAATGCTAACCAACAAACTAAGTACTACCATTTTTTTTGTTTTATTCATATTATCACCTTAACTAATCTATTAATAAACATTTTCATCTACAGTTTTTGATCCGCCCTGGATTGCTATTATTAATTTATGTGGAAGGCAAACGATGGTTTGACCGGACTGTGAAATCCAACCGGTTTTTACACATAATTTATCAGGACAATCTGCATCTGTAATCTTTATTCGGCCAGGTTCAATGGTAATTGTATTATAATCGTCATTACCATATGGTATTTTTAATTCTTGATTTTGCGTAACAGTATCCAAATCAATTGTTTTGATTATTTTCCCATCTTGCTTTATCTGTGCAATATGATGATTGCTTTTAATAAGCTTCATATATGTATATACTCCTGCTGAACTTAGTATTAATACACAAACAACTATTATAGCAACAATTTTATCTCCTTTTTTCATCTATATACCTCTGATCCTATTATATTTTTTTAGAGCATATTGTAAATAATTTCGGTATTCCCTTATCTTCCGGCTTCTGACCCTCACTCTCATTTAGTTCCTTTACAAAAAAGCCAGACTCCGCAAGAGATGTAATAATTTCACCTAGAGTCCATTTGCGAATCAAAGCTTTTTGAAAACCTTCTTTTTCAGTTTCTGTTAGAGAATCAATGCCAGGTACAAATTTCAAATATGCTACGTCTGTTTTTTCTAACAAACTAGAAAAATAATCTCCTGTAACTTTATGTTTTTTCCCCTTAGAAGTTATTAGCTTGGTAGAAATAGGGTGAAAATCTTGAATTATAAATATTCCATTCTTCTTAAGCATTTTAGAAACTATCTGAAAAAAGTTTTTTAAATCAGTAAAGTAATGAAGAATTCCAAGTTCACAAAAAGCAATATCAAAATCATAAGCATTTTCCGAATCAGGGACGTTAAGCACATCTGATACAATATAGTTAATATTAACATTGGCTTCTTTTGCCAATTCATAAGCATATCTTTGATTGTCCCAAGAAAAATCAATAACGGTAACTTCTGCATCAAGCATTGCTAAAGCCACAGCTTTACTTCCGTGAGAACCTAATAGATTGACAATTTTTTTACTTTTAACATCACCAAAGTATTTAAAAATAGAACCTAATTTTTTAACAGGATCTTTTTTTATATTACAGGCAGCTTCATAAGGCGTACCAAATCTATTGTTCCATGCTTCATAAGCCAGCTGATTCCATGCAATTTCATTAATTTTAGTATGCTCTTGCTGCATAAAAATATCCTCCGTAGCATCCTCACTATTTTCTATAAAATTTTACTATATATAAGTATATTTAGCAACTTATAATTTTTTATTGTAAATTTAGGCAAAAAAAGATAGTATTAAATATGGGATAAAGTTTATTGGGAGGAATATATTATGATAAATAAAGATAAAATAAAAAATATATGTATATTTGGAATAGGTGGAATAGGTGGAGTTTTTGGTGGAAAAATTGCAAACAATATATTTAAAACAAATGATAGTGAACATAAAGTTTACTTTATAGCTAGAGGAGAACATTTAAAAAAAATAAAGAAAGATGGATTAATTTTGAATCTGCCTTCAAAAAAGGGCTTAGTCTGTATTCCTCAAGATGCTGAGGATAGCATTTTAAATATACCTACTCCTGATTTGTGTTTTTTGTGTGTTAAGGGTTATGATTTAGATAATGCACTTGAGGAAATTTCAAAAAATGTAAAGAAAGATACTATAATCATACCACTGCTAAATGGTGTAGATATATATGAAAGAATAAGAAAAAAATTAAAGGATTGCACAGTATTACCATCTTGTGTTTATATTGGAGCACATATCGAAAAACATGGAGAAGTCAGCCAGGATTCTGAAAATGCACTTATAATTTCAGGAAGAGATCCTATGAATCCCAATATTGATTTAGAAGAATTAAAAGAACTTTTAATCAAAATGGAAATTAAATATGAATTCAAAAAAGATTCTTTTTTAGATATCTGGGAGAAGTATTTATTTATTGCATCCTTCGGACTTGTTACAGCCTATTCAGGAAAATCCTTTGGCGGGGTAATTGATGACTCTGAATTGAGGAGACTTACAGAAGGAGTAATTAACGAAATTCTGCAGATAGCAGGAAGTAAAGGTATAAAGCTTCCAGATGGAATAGGGATTAATACCATAAATAAAGCAAAAAATTTCCCTTACAATACAAAAACATCCTATCAAAGAGATGTTGAAAACAAAAAATTAAAAAATGAAGGAGACCTTTTTGGTGCTACCATTTTAAGACTCGGTGTAGAGACAGGAGTGGATACTAAAATAACCGAAAATATTTACAATAAGATATTAAATTCAAAAGACTAGGAGATAAAACTATGAAATTTTTAAGATTTTTTTTGATTTTTATACCAATAAGCTTTGTATGTGAATATATGCATTTGAATCCGGTATTGATATTTACTGTATCAGCTTTTGCAATAATACCACTTGCAGGACTCATGGGAGAAGCAACCGAAGAGATTTCAGTATATTCTGGTCCGCGAATAGGAGGGTTTCTTAATGCCACCTTTGGTAATGCAACAGAATTGATTATTTCTTTCTTTGCTTTAAAGGCAGGACTTTTTGATGTAGTTAAAGCATCGATAGCAGGTTCTGTAATAGGCAATATATTATTGGTTTTAGGTGCCAGTATGCTTTTTGGCGGCATAAAATTCAAGTCCCAAAAATTTAACAAGAAGCAGGTAGAGGTATCCGCAAGTATGCTGCTTTTTGCAGTAATAGGTCTTACCATACCAGCAATATTTACTCATACCTTAAATCCTGATATATTAAATAATTCAAGATATGAGATGTTTAGCGTAGCAGTAGCTTTTATTATGATGTTTATATATATCATGGGTCTCTATTTTTCATTCTATACCCATAAGGACATCTATGGCTCTGAACATGATAGTGCAGTAGAATCAAAATGGTCTTTAAAAAAATCAATTATGGTCCTTGTTTTGGCTACATTGGCTATTGCTTTTGAAAGTGAGTTCTTAGTGAGTTCTGTAGAGCCTATGACAGAAGCTATTGGTCTTAGCAGCTTTTTCGTTGGTATTATTTTAATACCAATCATAGGTAATGCTGCTGAACATAGCACTGCAATATTAATGGCAATGAAGAATAAAATGGATGTAGCAGTGGAAATAGCCATAGGGTCAAGTCTTCAGATAATTTTATTTGTGGCTCCGGTGCTTATATTCTTAAGCCTTCTGTATAAACCTATGACTATTATATTTAATGAATTTGAATTAGTCGCTTTAATAGGTTCTGTCTTAATTGCTAACAGGGTAGCTGGAGACGGCGAGTCAAACTGGCTGGAAGGCCTTCAGCTTATAGCGGTCTATACAATCATAGCAGTATCTTTTTTGATATTATAAAGGGGGAGTTAGATTGAAATTAACTGTGCTAGTAGACAATAATTCAATTATTGATAGATATTTTCTTGCAGAACCTGGCTTATGTTTTCTATTGGAAACTGAGTATAAAAAAGTATTATTTGATTTAGGATATTCAGATATATTTATTAAAAACGCTCAAAAAATGAAAATGGATTTAACCAAAATAGATACTGTGGTTTTTTCTCATGGTCATAATGATCATACAGGAGGACTGCCTCATTTAATTTCACTATATATAGAAGAAGCTTTAGAAAAAAGAGGTTGTATTAAGCCTGAATTAATATGTCATAGGAATACTTTTAACACTAAAATTATAGATGATTTTATAGATATAGGAACACTCATCAAAGAAGAAAAACTTAATCTTCATTTCAATATGAAATTAACAAATGAACCATTATGGATCACAGCTAATTTAGTATACTTAGGAGAGATACCAAGAGTAACCCAATTTGAAAATAAGGTGCCAGTGGGAAGGGTAATGGAAGATAATATTTTAAAAGATGATTACTTATTGGATGATTCTGCCCTGGTATATAAATCTAAGGATGGGTTGGTTATTATTACAGGATGTTCTCATGCAGGAATCTGTAATATTATAGAGAGAGCAAAAGCTGTGTGCTGCGACAATAGAATCCTTGATATTATTGGAGGATTCCATCTCTTAAATCCTTCAAAAACTCAGTTAGATGGAACTATAGAATATTTTCAAAAATTAAATTTAAGAAGTATTTATGCAAGCCATTGTACGGACTTAAGTTCTAAAATAGCACTATCTGAATTCTTTGATATAAAAGAAGTTGGTGTGGGATTAGAACTTGAATATCTGTAAAATGGGGGAGGAGCATTTGGGTAAATTATATTTATTTATTGGGTTTATCAATCTTGTATATTTTTTAGTTATTAATGCTAGAAGCATATCGTTCTCAAAATTTTTCCTTTTGTTGGGACTGGTTTTAATAGTTATAGGATTTATCAAATTAAAATTTGGAGATAATGCAAGATATCATAAAATTTTTATTGTATTAAGAGTGTTTATGTTAATGATTCTTGCTTCATTTTTAATTATGGAAAGCTTTATTGCTTTTGAAGGAAGCAAAAGGGAGTTAGTTAAATCAGACTATATTGTGGTATTAGGTGCAGGACTTTGGGGTGAAACACCTTCAGATATTCTGTATAAAAGAATGGATGTAGCGCTAGATTATATACATAAGAATCCTGAGGTTAAAATAATTCTTTCCGGAGGAAAGGGACCCGGTGAAGACATTACGGAAGCTGAAGCCATGAAAAGATATTTTATTAAAAACGGTATAGATGAGAAAATGATTTTCAAAGAGGAAAAATCCACGTCCACAGAAGAAAACATTAAATATAGCAAACAATTAATTAACACTTTCGATAAAAATAAAAATATAAGCATTACTATAGTAACCAGCAATTTTCATATGCTAAGATCAAAATTACTGGCCAAAAGAGCAGGGTTTGTGGTTCATGAATACTCGGCACCTATTCTCAGTTGGCTTATACCAACTTATTATACAAGGGAATATTTTGCTTTAATTAAATATTTTGTTCTAAAAATATAATAATATTGGGGGAGATTGAATGAAGAATTTAACATTTGGCGGAGAGGCCATAGTGATAGGAAAGGACTCAATTAAATACCTTAATATAATTAGGGATAAAAAGGTTTTTATTGTAACCGGCGGCAAGTCAATGGTGAGCAATGGAACTATCAACAAAATTAGAGATATATTAATAAATAACAACTGTGAAATCTTTATTTACTCAGGAGTAAAAGCAAATCCTGATACAGAAGATGTAGATGCCGGCATGGAACTTATCAATAATTTTAAACCAGATATTTTAATAGCTGTGGGTGGGGGATCTCCTATTGATGTGGGCAAGATATTGGCTCTTCTTTATGAATATCCTGAAATCAATTTAAATAATATACTAAAGGTCAGTCTCCCTGAAAAGAGGGAAAAACTTAAATTAATAGCAATTCCTTCTACATCCGGTACTGGCAGTGAAGTATCAAAGGCAGCAGTTATAACCTTTAGAAAGCAAAATATTAAAGTTGGAATAAAATGTGATGCATTAATACCGGATGTTGCAATATTAGATTCTGAAATTACAATGACTATGCCTTTAAAAGTAGTAGCTGAAACAGGAATGGATGCATTAACTCATGCTGTAGAATGCTATATTAATAAAAATATCGATGATTTTACAGAATGTATATCTATTGGGGCAATTGAAGGCATTTTTAAATATCTTCCAATATCTTATACTGAAAAAACTATTGAAAGCAGAGAAAAAATGCATAATTATCAATGCATGGCAGGGCTTGCATTTGCAAATGTAGGTCTTGGAATGGCTCATGGCATATCTCATGCTATAGGTGGTAAATTTAATTTAGGTCATGGACTCGTCAATGCAATAGCTCTTCCTTATGTTTTGAAATATAATTCAAGGGATATTGAAGTTAATGCAAGATTGGAACATTTGGGTAAAGTTATAGAGAGTAGCTGTTTTATTCAATCTGTTACTGATTTAAATGAAAAGCTTAATATAGCGAAATCCTTCAAAGAAGCGGGAATATTAGAGAGTGATTTTAATGATGATTTTGATGCTTTAGTAGAAAACTCTTTATTGGGATCTACATTGGTTAATCCTGTTAAAATAACAAAACAGGAAATGGCAGAACTTTTAAATAAAATTTATTATGGTGCGTAGTGATAATATACTAAGCACAAATAAAGGTGGTAGGATTAGATTTGAAAGACATTTCCAAGCAGTATTTAAGACGAATTAATAAATACAACTCATTAATAAAAAAGCAAAATCAAACTATAAATTTTTATAGTGCTTTGAGGCTCATAGTTTTTTTAGCAGGGGCTTTATCCAGCATTTATTTTTATTACATAAATAAATATATTTTTTGTTCAATTGCTTTGTTTATATTTTTAGTCATATTTGTAATATTTATATCAAAGCACAGGGATATTAAAAAGAATAGAGACTTCATATTAGTGTTGATTGAAATTAACAGCATTTCCCTTAAAAGATTTCAAGGTGAGTGGAGAAAGTTTGAAGATTCTGGTCAGGATTTTAAGGATGATAGCCATAGGTATTCCGGTGATTTAGATGTTTTTGGAGAAGGATCTCTGTTTCAGTGGATCAATACATCTGCAACTTTTGCCGGAAGGATTAAACTTAAAGAACTGCTTACTGAAATGCCTTCATGTATTGATGAAATTATTTTAAGGCAGCAGGCTGTAAAAGAGCTTTCAGGTAAAATTAAGTGGAGGCAGCATCTAAATGCTGAAGGTATAATTGGTTTAAAATCAAACAAATCCCTTGATAATGAGGCTCTTTATAGTTGGATAAATAAAGGGACTGATTTCACTTTGTCAAAGGGTATGACTTTTATTTCTAAGATATTGCCATTTATTACCATAATTTTAATTTTAATTTCATTTTCCACCTCATTTGTTTCACGAAATATTCCTTATATTCTTTTGATATTACAAATGGGGATACTTTTTTTATACAATAAAAGGATAAATAGCATATTAAAAACTGCATATTATAATAAAAAGAATATTATTTCATATGATAAAATGTTAAGGTATATAGAAGGTCAAAATTTCAAATCTACTCATTTGTCAAAAATAAAAGGTAAATTAAAGGGAGCTGATGGGGAGACAGCATCAAGGAAAATCAATAAATTAGTAAAAATTGTAAATTTAATTTCAGATAGAAATAATATGGTATATATAATATTCAATATTCTATTTTTATGGGATATTAGATGTGTTATATCATTGGAAAAATGGAAAAAGGAATCCGGGGCTTTATTAAAGGATTGGGTGGATACCATTGGCGAATTCGAAGCGCTTTCAAGCCTTTCGTTGATCCATTTTGACAACCCTTCCTGGACTTTCCCAGAAGTGGAAAATGAATTTCCTGTTTTATCAGGAAAAGCTGTAGGGCATCCGTTAATTAAGGAAAAAGCCGTGTTTAATGATATAGAGATTAATAATAAATCTTCAGTGCTGCTTATTACTGGGTCAAATATGTCGGGAAAGAGTACATATTTAAGGACTGCCGGAATTAACCTTATTCTGGCCTATTCAGGAGCACCGGTTAATGCCAAAGCTTTTTCATGTTCAGTTATGAAAGTATTTACTTGCATGAGGATAAGTGATAACTTAGAAAAAAACATTTCATCCTTTTATGCAGAAATTTTAAGAATAAAAGAGATAGTTATTGCTTCAAAATCTGATAAGAATATATTTTTTCTTTTAGATGAGATTTTTAAGGGAACTAATTCCATAGATAGGCATTTAGGAGCTAAAACATTAATAAATAAATTGATCAGCGAAAAAGCTTCGGGGATAGTTTCTACTCATGATCTGGAGTTAGGTGAGCTTCAAGGAGAGACTAATTATAAAGTTTCTAATTTTCACTTTAAGGAATACTATGAAAATGGGGAACTACACTTTGATTATAAGCTGCGAAGAGGAATATCTAATACAAGAAATGCAATGTATTTAATTAAAATGGCAGGTATTGATTAATATTGCAAAGGATAAGGTGATGTTAAGATGATAAATTTAAAAATCAGAAAAATTTCAAAGGAAGCTGTGATTCCCCAATATGCGCACAGTGGCGATGCTGGGATGGATTTGTATTCAATAGAGGAAAAATGTATACAGCCTGGGGAGACAGTATTAATCCATACGGGTATTCAAATAGAACTTCCTGAAAACATGGAAGCTCAAATAAGACCAAGAAGTGGTCTTGCTCTAAACCATTCCGTGACCGTTTTAAATAGTCCTGGTACTATAGATGAAGGTTATAGAGGTGAAATATGTATTATTCTTATAAATCATGGTAAAAATAACTTTAAAGTTGAAAAAAATATGAGAATAGCTCAAATGGTTATAAATCAATTTGTACATGCTGAAATTTCAGAGGTACAAGAATTGTCCCATTCTGAGAGGGCGGAGAAAGGTTTTGGGTCCACTGGTCTTAAAAATAAATAGTGCAAAATATATTGCATTATTTTTATAATATGGTAGTATTTAAATATAATATTTATAAAAGGAGGTCGTATAAATGATATGTTGTTGCTGTTGCAAAAAAACTAACGATTTATTTCCTGCGGCCTGGATTTATTAATTATTTAAAGTAATTTGTGTATATAGAGCCGCAGGCAATGTTAATTCCTGGGGCTTTATTATTTTATAGGAGGGTAAAAAAAGATGAGTTTTTATGTATATAATTCACTTGGTAAGAAGAAGGAAGAATTTGTTCCCATTGAGGAAAACCAGGTAAGGTTGTACACCTGTGGACCTACAGTTTACAATTACGCTCATGTAGGAAATTTAAGAACATACATTTTTGAAGATGTATTAAAAAAATCCTTTGAATATTTAGATTATGACGTTAAGCACGTTATGAATATTACAGATGTGGGACATCTACAGTCAGATGCGGATTCAGGGGAAGACAAAATGGAACTAGGGGCAAAAAGAGAAAATAAGACTGTATGGGAAATTGCAAAATATTATGAAGATGCGTTTTTTGATGATTGTGAAAAGCTGAATATAAAAAGACCTAGTATTGTCTGCAGGGCAACAGAACATATAAAGGAAATGATTGAGCTTATAAAAGTATTAGAGGAAAAAGGATATACCTACATATCTAACGGAAATGTTTACTTTGAGATCGATAAATTTAAGGATTACAATAAACTGGCTAATCTTACAATGGAAGAGCTTGAAGCAGGAAGCAGGGTCGAATTGGATGAGAACAAAAAGAATCCTCTTGATTTTGTTCTTTGGTTTACAAATTCAAAATTTAAAAATCAGATAATGCAGTGGGATTCACCTTGGGGAAGAGGATTTCCAGGTTGGCATCTTGAATGTTCTGCCATGTCAATAAAATATCTTGGAGATAGAATAGATATTCACTGTGGAGGAATCGATCATATTCCAGTTCATCATACAAATGAAATTGCTCAATCTGAGGGAGCGCTTGGCCACAAATGGGTAAACTATTGGATGCATGGGGAATTCCTTGTAGTAGATGGCGGAAAAATGTCAAAATCCAGTGGAGACTTCTTAACACTTACAAGAATAATTGAAGAGGGTTTTAAGCCACTTGACTACAGATACTTTTGTCTTCAGTCAAGATATAGAAAACAGCTAGTATTCAGTTTTGATGCACTAGGAGATGCTGCTAATTCACTTAAAAAATTAAAAAATAAAATATCTATTATCGATAAATCTGTTGATGAAAATGCTGCCTTGGATTTGGAAAAGCTAAAAGCTTATATTCTGAAATTTGCAGAACAAATAAGTGATGATTTAAATATGCCTAATGCGCTAACAGTGTTATCGGATGTCATTAAGGATAATGATCTCAACGCTAAAGAAAAGAAAGCCCTTGTAGAAGATTTTGATAGGGTGCTATCGCTTCAGCTATTTGAGGAAGATAAGTTTGATATTAGTGGTGTGGATGAAAACCTTATTAAGGAACTTATTGCTCAAAGAAATGAAGCTAGAAGCAATAAAAACTGGGCAAAAGCTGATGAAATAAGAGAAAAATTAAATGGAATGAATATTGAGTTGGTTGATACGAAAGAAGGAGTATCCTGGAAGTTAAAATAAATAATTAAATGCCCCATGTTTGTATGGTGTATTTCAAAATTATATATACGCTTAGTGGAAGCGTCCTCCCAATTCATTGGTAAGGGTAAATAGCGGTATTGTTATTAATATAGTAAAAAAGACTGTATATAATTTACAGTCTTTTTCATATATATAATTAATCATATATTAAGGCAAGGGTATTAATGAAGCTTATTTATATAATTAGTAATATCAAAAAAAAGACCATAATATTATTTTTAGGTCTTTCTTATGTACTTACTTTTACTATATTTGGAATTATATTTTGGAAAATAGCCAATGAAACCACAGGGGAATTCTTTATTTTTAAAGAAGATATAAATATAAATATTCAGGTTTCTGAATTTATGAAAAAATTATATATAGAAAACAATAGGGAATTGAGTTACATTGTTAAGGACATGATAAACAATAAAGAATATAAAAGAGATGTCATGAAAACAAATGAAGATGGGTTTAATTATCCGTTTTCAAATGATGGAGTAATTGGAGAAAATTGGGCAGAATATTATAGTGTTATTTTTAAATACAGAGGTGCTACCCATTTTAAATTTTGCACAGAATCCAGAGAGAAGATTTTAGGGAAATATTACACATATAAAATAAAGATTTCATTTTATAATATTACTAGTAACAAGGAAATTTCATCTATATATCTATACATTCTAGATTATCCTTATAGCAAAGGAATATTGGGTGATAATTATTATTATCCTATGGACATATATTTTAAAAATATTGCATCCAATTCAATATCTTATATTGATGATAGTCCAATAGTCATGAAAAACGTTGCACAAGGCAAATATAGTTATAGTCTTTGTGATTTTATGTATTTTAGCGTAGTAACAATTACGACATTAGGATATGGAGATATTCTCCCCAATTCAAGCTTGGTAAGAATATTAGTAATGATTGAAAGTGTTTCAGGTGTAATAATTATGGGGGCATTTGTTTCATGCATATTTTGGAACAAAAAATAACTCTATAGAAACTCATGTTTTTGTTGTATAATGTTATTGTTATAAAACTAGAAATGAGGTGAAAAAATATGAGTTATGAAAAAATGCTTATGTTAATTTTGGCATTTGTTTCTGTTATTCAATTCTACCTTTCTTTCATTAAAGGAAGAAGCAGTATTAAAGATTTTGGAAAAGAAATTTACAGATTAAGAATCAATGCAATGAAGCAGGGATTTTTGGGACTTTTATTTGTATTTATATTATTCTATCTTTTTTATTCATTTATAAAGTCAAACTTTTCAACTTTAGGCATATTAATAGTTATATATGTTTTATTGAGTATTTTTGATTTTAGTAAAGTTAAGGTAATTACTGATAAGGGTATTGGACAAAAAAACTTTTACAATAAACAGTTTTACAATTTTACTTTATGGAATGATATGACAGCTTATGAATGGTCAAGCAGCAGACAAACCATGTTGATTTATAAATTCAATAAAAAAGGCAAGGTATTGGCAAACGATTGGGAAGTATGTTTAAATGATAAAGATGAAGTTGAAAGATTATTTAAGGAAAATGTAAAAATAAAAATTGAAAATATTGAAATCAAACTAAATGAAAGCCAGGATAAATAGTACTGGCTTTTTTCATGTACTAATGTATTGAATAGTGAATATTAATAAACTATAATTATTATAATCAACGAATTTGATAATAGGAAGGAGATTATATAATGTATAATATTGCTCATATTGGAATGGTTGTTAAAGATTTGGAGGTATCAAAAAAATTTTATTCAGTGGTTTTAGGCTGTGAAGTTTGTGGTACGCATGAAGATGATAGGTTAAAGATTGCGTTTATGAAGTCTGGAGACGGTGTAATCGAATTAATACAGTATTTTAATAGCAATGGACCTAGAAGTGCAGGAGTGGTAGATCATATTGCATTTAAAGTTAAAGATATTGAGGAAAGTGTTGAAAAGATTAAGACTGCAGGAGTTACACTTTTATTTGATGCCCCGAAACCTTTTAAAGCTGGAAAGATATTTTTCTTCCAAGGTCCGGATGGAGAAAGGCTAGAGTTTGTCCAAGATTAATAATATTGGAGTGATTTTCTATGAATAAGGATGAATTAAAGAAAAAACTTACACCTATTCAATATAAGGTGACTCAAGAAAATGATACGGAAAGGCCTTTTGAAAATGAATTTTGGGATAATGAAAGAGAGGGCTTATATGTGGATGTCTGCAGTGGGGAGCCTCTTTTTACATCAAAGGAAAAATATAATTCAGGATGCGGCTGGCCAAGTTTTATTAAGCCCATTGTTGATGATAATATTGTAGAAAAAAAAGATTTAAGTCATAATATGATTAGGACAGAGGTTAGAAGTAAATTTGGTGATTCCCATTTAGGTCATGTTTTTAATGACGGACCTGGTCCTGAAGGCTTAAGATACTGCATTAACAGTGCTTCTTTAAGGTTTATACCAAAAGAAAATTTAATCAAAAGCGGATACGGAGAGTATAAAAAACTATTTGAGGAGTAAGAGATATGGCAAAAAAGAAAGTATATGTAACACGCTTTATGGAGAATGATTCAATTGAGTATTTAAAGAATTATTTTAATGTTGAAGTAAATGAAAAAAATTCTTCAATTTCAAGAGAAGAATTTCTTGATAGAATTAAAGATGCAGATGGTGTTATGTGCATGCCTACTGAAAAGATTGATTCTGAAGCCATGAATATAGGCAAAAGTGTAAAAATATTTGCAAACTGTGCTGTGGGATATGATAATATTGATGTTAATGAAGCTTACCGCAGGGGAGTTTATGTTACAAATACCCCTGATGTTTTAAGTGATACTACAGCAGAACTGGCTTTTGCATTATTAATGGGCTGTGCAAGGAGGATTGTGGATGCGGACAGATATACCAGGAACGGTGAATTTAAGGAATGGTCATCTACAGTTTTTTTAGGATATGATATATTAGGAAAGACAGTTGGAATTATTGGTGCAGGAAGAATAGGCAGGGCTTTTGCTAAAAAATGCTCAGGCTTTGACGTGAAAATAATTTATTACAATAGAAAAAAAGATATGGATTTTGAAAAAGAATTTAATGCAACCTATGCTACATTAGAAGAATTGTTAAGAAATTCAGATTTTATATCGCTTCATACACCTTATACATCAGAAACACATCATCTTATTGGTGAAAGTGAATTTAATATTATGAAAAAAAATGCTATTATAATAAATACATCAAGAGGACCAGTAGTTGATGAAAAAGCCTTGGTTAATGCTTTGAAAACTAAAAAAATTTATGGTGCAGGGCTTGATGTATATGAAAAAGAACCTTGTTTTGAACCTGAATTAAAGGATATGGACAATGTAATATTATTGCCGCATATAGGCAGTGCAACCTTTCAAACCAGACGTAAAATGGCTATGCTGGCAGTGGAAAATATTTTTGAAGTACTTAATGGCAGAAAACCTTTAACTCCTATTGCATCAAAATAAATTAATTGAGGTGTTTCTATGGGATTTTTAAAAATTGCATTGTGTCAAATGATGGTAAGCATTAAAAAAGAAGAAAATATTAAAATAGCAAAAGATGTGATAAATGAAGCAGTGAAAAAAGGAGCGCAGGTAATTGCACTTCCTGAAATGTTTAACTGCCCTTATAACAACAGTTACTTCAGAGATTACTCAGAAAAATATCCAGAAGGTGAAACTTTAAAAATGCTTTCAAGTGCAGCAAAAGAGAATAATGTTTATATCATAGGTGGTTCCATTCCTGAGATAGATGAATCAGGTAAAGTTTATAACACCTCTTATATTTTTGATAAATGTGGAAAATTAATTGGAAAGCATAGAAAAGTTCATCTTTTTGATATTGATGTTAAGAACAAAATAACCTTTAAAGAGTCTGATGTGCTTTCTCCGGGTAATGAGATAACTACCTTTGATACTGAATGGGGAAAATTTGGTGTTATGATATGTTATGATATAAGATTCCCGGAATTTACAAGGTTAATGGCTTTAGATGGAGTAAAGGCAGTATTTGTACCGGCAGCATTTAACATGACTACAGGTCCTGCACATTGGGAATTATCATTTAGATGCAGAGCTTTAGATAATCAGATTTATGTGTTTGGAATATCCCCTGCAAGGGATGAAAAGAGTTCTTATGTGGCTTATGGAAATTCAATTGCAGCAAACTCTTGGGGCGAAGTCCTAGGAAAGTTAGAAGAAAAAGAAGACATTCTTTTTGTTGATGTAAATTTGGAGGATATTTATGAGGTGAGGGAATCGCTGCCGCTGCTAAAACACAGAAGAACTGACCTATATCACTAATTTTCGCTTAACATACTAAAATTACATTGTCACCAATGTTTAATCAAATTAATAAAGTGAGGTATCAAATTGCGATTTTTTATCGCTAATATATGATAAATAAAGTAAATGTATCATATACAGACCAACTGGCTCATTGTGATTTGGCAAGACATTTAAAAGATTTAATTACTATTAATAGTGTTTTTGTTTGTATTGGAACTGACCGTATCATTGTAGATTGCCTTGGTCCATTAGTAGGTACAATGCTAAAGGAAAAATTTTTACCTCTACCTGTTTATGGAACAATAGAAGAACCTATTCACGCGTTAAATATAAAACAATCGTTAAAAGAAATATATAAATATCATTCTGATGAATCAATTATTGGAATAGATTCTTGTGTAGGTAAATTTGATGATATAGGATATATAAAGATTATAGATGAACCTATTTGCCCAGGTTCAAGTTTTAAAAAGGATTTGCCTATTGTTGGTAAACATTCTATTATAGGCATAACAGGAAATTCTCAAGTCGCTCAGGAATTTATTAATTCAGCGGTTAGGTTAAATGTAGTATATGGTATGGCTAAGGTTATAACTTTAGCCATTTTAGAAGGTTATCAACTATATAAGATCAGTAGAAAGGCAAAGCACTGAACTAGGCATTGCAAAAATAATATATTTAAAAGTAATAATAAAAAAATAAATTTAAGGCGGATGAAAATGAGAAATTTAAAAATGACTGTAGAATACGATGGAACAAGATACAAAGGATGGCAAAAACAAAAAGAGGGTGTTTCAACTATTCAGGAAAAAATAGAAAATGTGTTATCTAAAATGACTGGTGAAGACATTCAGGTAATTGGCTGCGGAAGAACAGATTCAGGTGTACATGCAGAAAACTATATAGCAAACTTCCATACTGATTGTGGGTACAGTGTAGATGCAATGTTAGATTATCTTTATGAATATTTACCTGAAGACATAGTTGTAAAATCCATGAAGGATACAGGTGAAAGATTTCACGCAAGATACAATGTAAAATCAAAGACTTATGTTTACAGAATAAATAATAATAAATTCAGGAATGTGTTCAATAGAAAATATGTTTATCACACAGATGAAAAATTTGATTTAGATGACATGAGAAAGGGAGCAGAGAAATTAATCGGAACTCATGATTTTCAGAGTTTTACCAGCTTAAAACATAATTCCAAACCTACTATTAGAACTATAAATTATATTAATATAACAGAAAATGATGGAATGATAGAAATAGAAGTGAATGGAAATAGTTTTCTGTTAAACATGGTAAGAATCATTGTAGGAACTCTTTTAGAGGTTGGCAGGAGTAATCTTAAACCGGCAGATGTAGAGAAAATATTAAATGAAAAGAAAAGATCAGAAGCTGGTCCAATTGCTCAAGCAAAAGGCTTATACTTAATAAATCTTGAATATTAGCTATGTAGCACTATAAAGGGGTATTTACTGAAAGGCAAGTACCTCTTTATTATTACATATAATGTGGTAAAATTAATATAATATAGATATAAAAAGCATACTACAATTAGATTTATATGGATGGAAGGAAGTGTTTTTATGCTTGGTTTAGCTTTAGAAGGCGGAGGTGCTAAGGGAGCTTTTCATATGGGTGCGTTTAAAGCTTTCCTTGATGAAGGATATAATTTTGACGGAATAGCGGGTACTTCTATTGGCGCTCTAAATGGAGCTATAATAGCCCAAGGCGATTTTGAGGCTGGCTATAAGTTGTGGGAAAATATGGACAATTCGTTGTTTTTTGATATTGAACAGATGCAGATGCAAAAAATTCTAAATAGAAAAGTTGATAAAGAAACAATAGCATATCTATCTTCAAAAATTAAAAATGTTATAGATAATAAAGGACTTGATACAGGTAAAATTAGATCTTTATTAGACGATATTATTTGTGAAGACAAACTTAGAAAGTCTAAAATGGATTTGGGAATAGTGACGGTTTCAGTACCAGGGCTAAAGCCGTTGGAGCTTTATAAAGAAGATATACCCTGTGGCAAAATTGTGGATTATCTAATGGCAAGTGCAAATTTTCCTATATTTAAAATCGAGCCTATTGATGGCAAATTTTATATTGATGGAGCCTTTTATGATAACTGTCCTATAAACCTTCTTATCAGAAAAGGGTATAAAGAAATAATAGCTGTTAGAACACTTGGAATTGGAAGGTCTCGAAAAATGGAGGATGAGAATGTTAAAGTGATAAATATAATTCCTTCTGAAAATTTAGGAAGAACCTTAAATTTTGATAATACACGGATTCAAACGAATCTAAAAATGGGATACTGTGACACAGTTAGAATGATAAAAAATTTAAAAGGGAAAAATTATTATATTTTGCCAGAAAATGATGAATTGTTTTTTAAAAGTGTAATATCTATTCCTGAAGAAGTAATTTATAAAATAGGTGAAGTATTGCTTTTGCCTAAAATGGAATCAAGGAGAATGTTATTTGAAAAGATTTTTCCGGCAATGGCTGCGTATCTTGATCTGCCAATCAATTCAACCTATCAGGATATTATTATCAGTTTATTTGAATGCATTGCTGAAGAGAGAAATATTGATAAGTACAAAGTTCGATCATTTAATGATTTTGTTTTGGATATAAAAAACAATTCTTTAGTCAATTCTGGAAATATTAGAAAAACAAAAATGCTTTCAGTGTTTGCAGAGGAAGCCATTGTAAAAAAAGTTGCAGTAGAAGTGCTAAATGCCTTTATTGTCACATAAAAAGGTAGCAAGGTGGATAAACATGGATAATATATTATGGAAAATGCAAGATACAGTTGGTAAATATGCGTCAGTAATATCAAAAGTTCTTAATGTGGATGTTGAAATTGTTGACCTAAAATTGAAAGTAATAGCAGGAACTGGACGTTACAAGGATATGATAAACCAAAGGATGTCAGAAGAAGGACATATTTATAAGTTGGTAATTGAAACAGGTAAAATGAAAATAATAGAAAACCCTATAGAACATGAAATCTGTTTAAAATGCCCGGAAAAGTCAAAGTGCATTGAGACATTTGACATGAGTGCGCCTATTAAGTTAAATGATGAAGTAATAGGTGTTATTGGACTTGTTTGCACTACTGAATCGCAAAAAACGCATATATTAAAAAATTGTGAAACATTTATTGATTTCCTGGAGCAAATTTCTGATTTAATAGCGTCTAAAGCTCTTGAAACAGAAGAAAATGAAAGGAATTTAGCAGTAATAGGATTTTTAAACGAGGTTATTGATAAAGTAGATGAAGGCATTGTAGCTTTTAATAAAAATAACAAGATATCTAAAATTAATGAAGTTGGGAAAAAAATATTAAGAATAAGTAAAAATAACATAAAAGATATCGAAATTCAGTTAAAGTCTACAGGGAACATGGTACTTGACTTAATTGAATATAATGTAAAAGTTGGAGACTTTTTAATTGACACCATAGGAAAAGAGTATTACCTTAATAATAATGAATATAATAAAATTTTTATTTTCAAGGATATTAATGCAGTTCATGAAGATGCACTTACATTAACTATAACAAAAGAAAAATTCAGTTTAAACACTATTCTTGGAAAATCAAAAGACATACAGCTTTTAAATCAAAAAGTAAAGAGGGTGGCTTCGTCCACATCAACTGTTCTAATTACAGGTGAAAGCGGTACGGGAAAAGAACTTTATGCCAGGGCACTTCATAACGAAAGTGAAAGATCAAATGGACCCTTTATCGCTGTTAACTGTGCTGCAATTCCAGAAAACCTTTTAGAGAGCGAATTATTTGGTTATGTAAAAGGGGCTTTCACTGGAGCGGATCCCAAGGGAAAAATTGGAAAATTTGAACAGGCAAATGATGGAACTATTTTTTTGGATGAAATAGGTGATATGCCATTATATATACAGGCTAAACTGCTTAGGGTACTTGAACAAAAGGAAGTCATAAGGTTAGGTGCTAATAAGGTGATAAGTATTAATGCAAGGGTTATTGCAGCTACAAATAAAAATTTATTCGAAATGGTTAAAATGAATGCTTTCAGAGAAGATTTATATTACAGACTTAATGTTATACCTTTGTATGTTCCAGCACTTCGAAGCAGGGATGGAGATATAAGAATACTAACTAATTATTTTATTGACAAGTTTTCAAGGTTGTTTAATAAGAAGGTAACTAATATTTCTGAGGACTTTTGGAAGTACATTGATAAATATTATTGGCCGGGAAATGTGCGAGAATTGCAGAATACAATAGAGTATATTATTAATATGATGGGCGATCAAGGGGAAATAGATGATGAATTGCTACCTGCAAAATTAAAAAATACAACTGTAAATTTAAAATATGATAACTACACCATAGATAATATTGAAAGAGAGCTATTTATTAAGGCAATTGAAATTTACGGCAGTGACGGTGAGTCAAAAAAAGTTATTGCTGAAAGATTAGGGATAGGTATTGCAACATTATATAGAAAATTGAAAAAGTACAATATAAATTTATAAAATAGGGAACTTGGCATGGATTTTGCTAATAATTAACATCAAATATTAATTTAAAAGGGGGAATTATAGTGAGAAAGTTAATAGACCTGGAAATTAACGAAGAAAAACTTAAAAAGACAGTAAAAAGTGCAAAGGAAAGGGATATTATCATACCAACTTTGGCTCAAATGAAAAACCCGGATAGCATACCATTAGAGATTAAAGAAAAACTAAAAAATATCGGTTTATGGGATATTAATCCAGTGAATTTATTTAGAATTTCATGGAAAAATGAACCTGTTGATAAAGGAGGACTATACAATAATCTTCCAAACTACGTTGAGATTCCGTCTGAAATTTCAGGAGTAAAAGCAAGAATAATAGCCATGACAGGTAAATTCTTTCCAACGGGAGCACATAAGGTAGGCGCAAGTTTTGCATGTTTGGTTCCTAGATTAGTTACAGGTCAATTTGATCCTACATATCATGAAGCTGTATGGCCGTCAACAGGTAATTACTGTCGAGGGGGAGCATATAATTCTGCATTATTAGGTTGCAAATCCATCGCTATTTTGCCAGAAAATATGAGCAGAGAAAGATTTGAATGGCTTAGTAAGGTTGCCGGTGAAGTAATTGCAACTCCTGGTTGTGAAAGTAATGTAAAAGAAATATATGATAAGACTTGGGAGCTTAGAAGAACAAGAGATAACGTTGTAATATTTAACCAATTTGGGGAGCTTGGGAATCATTTATGGCATTATGAGGTTACTGGAAATGCTATGAAAGAAATAATTGAAGCTGTAAAAGGTCCAAAAGGGAAGGTTGCAGGTGTATGTTTAACTTCAGGTTCAGCAGGTACTTTAGGCAGTGGAGATTTTATTAAAGATCAGTACCCAAGTGCTAAGTTTGCAGTAGGTGAAGCACTGCAGTGTCCTACTTTGCTTAATAATGGTTTTGGAGATCATAGAATAGAAGGTATTGGAGACAAGCATGTTCCTTGGATTCACAATGTTAAAAACACTGATATGATAATTGATATTGATGATAGTGATAGTTTAGGAATGTTCCGCTTGTTTAGTGAACCTGTTGGTCAAGCTTATTTGAAGGGTCAAGGTGTTTCTGAAGATATAATCTCAAAGCTCTCTTGGGTAGGAATATCCGGTGCAGCAAATATACTATCTTGCATTAAATTTGCAAAATATTATGAACTCACTGAGGATGATATTGTTGTTACTGTGCTTACAGATTCTGCGGAAATGTATAAATCAAGACTTGAAGAAATGGACTTAGAGAGGGGAAAAGATTATCAGATTATTGACGCTGCCATAGATCATAACAGATATGTTTTGGGTGTTCGTACGGACAATATGGAAGAACTATCCTACCAAAGTAAAAAGCGCATTCATAATCTTAAGTATTATACTTGGATTGAGCAGCAAATGTATGATTTAGATGATTTAAATGCTCAATGGTACGATTATGATAACTACTGGGGAAGGCTCCATAAAATGGGCCCAGAGCTTGATAAACTGATAATTGAATTTAATGAAAAAGTAAAAGGCTAAAACTTAGTTAAAAGACAGCAGATACGTTTTGTTGTCTTTTAATTTAATAATTTAACATTTGAGCTAGGAGGTATAGATAAAATGAGAGATATTAATTATATCGTAAATATAAATGCAAGAAAAAAGGATTGCGAAAAAGCAACAACAAAATTTATGGGAAAAGAAGTAATTAAAAAGGTTAGGGATTTTCACAAAAGCTTTCCTCAGTATAAGGTAACTCCGCTTAGAAGTCTAAATGAACTTTCTAAAAAATTAGGAGTTAGCGACATTTGGATAAAGGATGAATCCTATAGATTTGGGCTAAATTCCTTTAAGGTATTAGGTGGTTCTTATGCTGTTGGAAGGTATCTTGCAGAAAAATTAAATATGGATATCTCAGAACTTACCTTTGAAAAACTTAGATCCAAAGAAATAAAAGACAAGCTTGGAGATATTACTTTTGTAACAGCAACGGATGGAAATCATGGTAGAGGAATTGCATGGTCTGCCAGGGAACTTGGACAAAAATCTGTAGTATTTATGCCAAAAGGCTCCTCAGAAACAAGATTAAATAATATAAGGTGTGAAGGAGCAGAGGCTTCTATTACTGATTTCAATTATGATGATGCTGTACGAATCGCAAAAAAATATGCAGAAGAACATAATGGTGTAATAGTACAAGATAGCGCCTGGGAGGGTTATGAAGACATTCCAACATGGATCATGCAAGGATACGCAGTAGTTATAGATGAAGCAATAGAACAGATAATAGAAGAAGGAAAAGGTATACCAACTCATGTATTCCTTCAAGCTGGAGTTGGATCCTATGCTGGCGCTGTTCAAGGCTATTTAGCAGATGTGTTTGGTGCGGATAGACCAATAACAATAATAGTTGAACCAAATGAAGCCGCCTGCATATTTAAATCAATTAAAGAAAACGATGGGAAGCCTCATGCAGTAACTGGGGACATGCCAACAATAATGGCAGGTCTTGCCTGTGGAGAGCCTTGTACAGTTGCATGGAGCATTTTAAGGGATTATGCAGACATGTGTATATCTTGTCCTGATTATGTAACAGCTAAGGGCATGAGAATACTTGGCAATCCAATTAAAGGAGACGCCCAAGTTATATCTGGTGAGTCAGGTGCAGTAGGAATGGGTCTTTCAAGCATACTACTGGAAGATGAGAGTATGAAAGAAGTTGTAGAAAAGTTAAATTTAAACAAGAGTTCAAGGATTCTTATTATTAGCACAGAAGGCGATACAGATCCTATTAATTACAGAAAAATAGTATGGGACGGAGCATATTCAAGTATATAACACATTATATTATGAGGGGAGATTCAATTATGTTAAGTGAAAATAGGCAAAAACAAATAATAGAATTGTGCCAAAATCTTGTTAAAATAAAAAGTTATTCTGGTGAAGAAGATGTAGTTGTTGAAAAAGTGAAGGAGTTTTGTAAGAAATTAAATTATGATGATGTTTTTGTAGACGTGTATGGCAACTTGACTGCACATATAAAAGGAAAAGCGCAAGGGAAAAAAATCTTGTTTGATGGTCATGTAGATACTGTGCCGGTACCAGATCCAACAAAGTGGGATTATAATCCCTTTGGCGGAGATGTTGTAGAAGGAAAAATATTTGGAAGAGGAACTTCAGATATGAAAGGTGCTTTAAGTGCCATGTTATGTGCGGGATCATATTTTGCTGAGGATACAAACAGGGATTTTTCAGGAGACATTTATGTATCAGGAGTTGTTCATGAGGAATGTTTTGAAGGCGTGGCTTCAAGGAAAATAAGTGAAAGGGTAAAACCAGATTATGTAGTTATTGGGGAAGCTTCGGAATGCAATATAAAAAGAGGCCAAAGAGGAAGAGCTGAGATAGTTGTTGAAACTATAGGCAAACCTGCTCATTCAGCAAATCCTCAAAATGGTATAAATGCTGTTTACAAAATGTCTAAGTTAATTGAAAGAATAAAAAACATTGAAATGACTCATGATGACTTTTTAGGGGATGGAATACTTGAACTTACAGACATTAAGTCTTCACCATATCCGGGAGCTTCTGTTGTGCCTGACTATTGTAGAGCTACATATGATAGAAGGTTATTAGTAGGGGAAACAAAAGAAAGTGTTCTTAAGCCAATACTTAAAATTATCGAGGAGATGGAAAAAGAAGACTCAGATTTTAAAGCAAAAGCATATTATGCTAAGGGTGAAGAAAAATGTTATACAGGAGAAACCATTGAAGGGGAAAGGTTTTTTCCGGGATGGGTATTAGATGAAAATGATGAATATGTTCAAAATGCTTATAAACATTTAAGAGAGATAGGGATTGATCCAATTATAACAAATTACTCATTCTGTACTAATGGTAGCCATTATGCTGGAGAAATAGGAATTAAAACAATAGGATTTGGGCCATCAAAAGAAAATTTGGCTCATATAATAGATGAATATATTGAGATTGACCAATTGTTAAAAGTAACAGAAGGTTACTATGCAATAGCAAAATCAGTATTAAAATAAGCTTAAAATTAATTATCAAAATTGATAAACCTATCATTTGTGATAATTGTATTAGTAATCAACAATATTAGTTTAATTTAAAAGTACCAGAATTATCATTTGTGATAATTCTGGTATACATTATTTATTAAAGGAGTTAATTATGGCTGTTAAGGAAATATTATTATTGGGAAATGAAAATTTATATGAGGAATGCATCGAGATCTCAAAGGATGAAATAGGTAAAGCTAAACAAATAGTTGAAGATCTGCATGATACGATGATGAGTTTTAGAGATAAGTACGGTTTTGGAAGAGCAATTGCTGCACCACAGATAAATGAGTTGTACAGAATAATATATATGAATTTTGACAATACCTCTATAGCTTTTATAAATCCTAGACTCAAATTTGAAGAAAGTGAGCAATTTGAAATATGGGATGACTGCATGAGCTATCCTGGATTAGAAGTAAAATTATTAAGATATAAAAAATGCAGGGTTCATTATAAAGATTTAGCCTGGAAAGAATGCTGCATAGAATTTGAAGGAGATTTAGCTGAACTCATACAACACGAATATGACCATCTAGATGGAATACTGGCTGTTCAAAGAGCGGTTGATAATAAATCCTTTAGAATAAATAGAAGTAAGGCTGGATGTTACTAATATTTATTGAACAATAAATTAATTATTATTGCAAAACAGTACTTTCGGTGTTAGTTATACATTTGATATAATTAAATCATATACTATTAACATAAAGAATGACTAAGATGGTTTAATATAAGTAAATATAGTAATTCACATTGTTGTCTCAAAGGAGAATTGTATGAAAAAATCAAGAATCGTAGTATTAATAATTGTAGTAATTACGCTAATTGCCGCACTAGTATTTTCTATGAATAATTCTAATGCTATCCCTAGTAGTTCAAGTGTGAATGAAGATGCTGTAAGTAAGGCAAATCTTACATTTTCTGTTTTAGGAGATATACATGGAAATACAGGCAAGTTAAAAATTGCAATCGGAGATTTGTATTCAATTAACAGTAATATGGATGCTATGATATTAAATGGTGACAATGTGGATGAGGGGTTAGAAGCTCAATATAATAGCGTTGAAGAAACCTTTAAAAATAACAAAAGCCTTTTGCCAAAAATAATTATTAAAAATATTGGGAACCATGATTATTATGATTATTCAAAAGGTACTAACAGTCCTGTAGATGTTGAACATTTCAAAAAAATGTATTACGATTTTTCTGGTGAAAAATCTGTTTATCATGATAAATGGGTAAAGGGGTATCACTTTATATCACTAGGCTCTGAAAGTGGAAACACCAAGGAATTAGGTACTGTGAATGCAACGTTATCTCAAGCTCAGCTCATGTGGCTTAAAGAGAAATTGGCAGAGAATTACAAAATGGGAAAACCTATATTTGTGTTCCTTCATCAACATCTCAGTACCAGTATAAAAGGATGGGTAGGAGTGGTACAAAGAAAAGAACTTACTGAAATTTTATCTAAATATCCTGAAGTCATTTTATTCACATCTCATACTCATGTTTTGTTAAGTGTGGACAATGTGAATTTAAATCAGCCTTATACAACAGTACATACAGGTGCAGTCACTTATGCAATATTACCGGATGGTTATAAAATAGAGAGACTATATAACGAGAGCCAAGGATTGTATGTAGAAGTTATCGGAAATACAACAACTATTAAAGGAAGAGATTTTTCTAAAAAGACCTGGGTGTTTTCAAAGGATATTTCAAAATAAAACCTGCTTGGTATCTATTTTTATTTAAAAATGTGATTTAATTGATTTTGCAAGTTATATATTTTTTCTACCGCTCATGGAAAGAAAAAATTGTGAAGGTAAATAGAAAAACCACATTAAAAATCCAGATACAGGGTTACCGAATGAATTAAAAAGTAGCACATTAATGTCGCACATCAGTAATAGAGACACACCTAAAAGAATAAAAATCGCTGCTTTTTTGGGGTACAGGTTAAATTTTAATGCACCAAAAGCTGTAACTAAACTGCAGATTGTTAAAAATGAATAGATTGCTGCTAATACGATAATTTCATTATTTAAATTAATAGAAAAAGGATTGGTTATTGTCAGAAACCCAATGAAGAATGTACCTATTACTGCAAATAGCTTGTAATCTAATTTTGAAAATCTGCTGTGTCTTACAATATATATTGTTTGAATAAAGCAAAATATTGAAATTCCTGCAATAAATTTATTTAGAATTAGTAAAAAAAGATCAGCAAAAAGAGCTAAAAAAAGTGCGAATTGAAGAAAATGAGTGTCAATAATATCATGACCATTTTTCCCAATTAATAGAGTGTTCAAAAAACACAACATAATTGATAAATATTTAAGTAAAACAGAATAATTAATTAAAGAATCTGTTCCAAATAAATCAATAAATAGAAATAAAAAATAACATATTAAGATTAAAATTATTATATAATTATTTTTGTGATTCATACTTTATCTACTTCCATATTACTACTATTATTATATCGCAAAATGATAGCTTCGTTCAAAGTCTAAAACTTAGATATATTTTACTATAAAATCGATATAATATAAATAAATACTTACTAAATACATATCATATTTATTGTTTTAATATACTCTTAAATAGTAAATGTGATAAAAATTGAGAGGTGAAGCATCATGGATAATAATTTTGTAAATTTTTTTGAAAATGAAGAAGTTAGGATAAAAACATCTATAGAGGCATATATAAAGAAAAATTTAAATTGTAGTATTGAACAGACAGTTAAGAGTGAAACTTACAATAAATTGAAAATGACTTTTATAAAGCAAATAAATGCATTAGGAAATTCTAAAGAATTGAATGAATATATATTTAATAAAATAGATAAGGAAATGGATAAATACGAAAAAAATGGAAGTGTTTTTAAGGATGTTCTTCCAAAAGGTTTTGATAATAATCTCAAAGTATACGCTTATAATAATAGTCCAAGAATAATTTCAGAGATAAAAAAATTAATAAAGAAAAAAAGCACAGAAAAAAGAATTAAATCAGAAATCAATAAATTTATTAGTAGTTTGAATCCTATGATTGCTAAATTTATAAATGCAGATAATATTTATTTGAAAATAGTAGAAGGAATAGACGATTATTTTAATAATCCAGAGAGTTCTATGGAAGTTGTTATGACAATTTCAAACCTCATTGAAAAAGGTATGGAAAAAGAAATAAAAGGAGTTACAATGTATTTTCCCTATGAAGGAAGAAAAGCCATTATAGAATCGTTAAGGGATGGGATAATTAAAATTGCATTTTGTAATGAATCGATTAATAGGATTTTATTTCAATTGGAAAATGTTTTAAAGCAAAATGGGAGTATATATGATTTACTTTTAAAATTAGATCCGGATGTGGATAAAATCATCAAAATTGAAGTAGATGAAATGTTTAATTATATTAAAACAAATTAATTGATAGATGAGAATATTATCAATATTTAAGGTAAAGATAATATAAAATAAAAAAACAGGATTGAAAAATCCTGTTTAATATTAATTATAGTTTTATTGTATTATTTGAAGAGTTCATTTTCTCTACAATGGTATACATGTTTGTTATCTCTCCAATTGCTAATTTTTCCTTTAAATTGTAGAAATCAAGACATGTACCGCAGCTTAGAATATTTACTCCTTTTTCAGACAAAATTTTGATGTTATTTAGAGAATCAGAACCTTCCACAGTGAGTTTGACTCCACCATTTAAAAACAATATGTCAGTAGGGAGAGTGTCACTTTCTGACAATGCATATAAATAGCTTTTCATCAGTGTAGATCCTAATTCATCACTACCCAAACCAAGTTTATCCGTGGAAATTACTATTACAAATTTATCTTGTTCGAAACTCATAACTTTACAACTACAAGATGATTTGGATATTTTTATATAATATAATCCATCCTTAAAATCTGATGAAAATTCAAAACCATTACTTTGTGCAAATTTAGAGATATTTGAGTTTGCAACTTCATTGTCAACTATTATGGTAGCTGTACCTTCTTCTAGAGTATCAAAATATTTCTTTGTATTAATTACAGGTTGAGGGCATTTTAAGCCTTTACAGTCAATTACATGGTCCATTATATTACCACCTTTCAGGAATTTAAATTTACTTATTTAGACTTATTAGATAAACTATGATATAATCATTTATATAAATTATAACATATTGATATTAACTTAAAGTATATATAGAAAATTCAAATAGTTCAATATAAGTCTATAAAAAAATTAAATATAGGTTTATACAAAATTAATAATCAGAAAATTCCTACAAAATGAAAAAAGTCTTACTTTTGTGGTATCATTGATAGCGATATTGATGATAACATATAATGTAGAAAGGATTTAAATAATGGATAATTTCATATTCAATTTCACAGCAATTTTTCAAATAGTAGTATTCGTTATGACACTTTATTATTTATTGCTGTCTTTATTTGGCTTATATAAAAGAAATGATGAGGGAGCTGAAAACTGTAAGCCTGAAAAAAGCTTTGCTTTGGTTGTGGCTGCTCACGACGAAGAGATGGTTATAGCTCAAATTATAGAAAGTCTAAAAGCTTTGGACTACCCTAAAGAATTGTATGATATTCTCATTATAGCAGATAATTGTGAAGACAGGACTGCTGAAATTGCTAGGTCATATGATGATGTGCTGGTTTATGAGAGAAAAATCAATAATAAAAAGGGTAAAGGTTATGCACTGGAATGGATGTTTGAACGTATTTTAAAAATGGGAAAAAAATATGATTCAATAGCCATATTTGATGCGGATAATTTAGTTTCTAAGAACTTTCTTAAGGAAATGAACTATAAATTATTAAGTGGCTTTAAGGTTGTGCAAGGCTATATTGATAGTAAAAATCCTAATGACTCATGGATAACAGAGTCATATTCTATATCATTCTGGAGCGCAAATAGGTTATTTCAATTGGCAAGAGCTAATTTGGGACTTTCAAATCAGCTTGGTGGAACTGGATTTTGCATGGATACTCAAGTTTTAAAGAAACTTGGTTGGGGAGCTACTTGTTTAACAGAGGATTTAGAGTTTACCTGCAAATTGGTTCTTAATGGCGAGAGAGTAGGTTGGGCTCATAACGCAGTGGTTTATGATGAAAAACCATTAACTTTAAAACAGTCCTGGAGACAGAGAAAAAGATGGATGCAAGGTTTTACAGATGTATCTTCTCGATTTTTCTTTAAACTTTTAAAAAAATCCTTAAAGGAAAGAGATTTTGTTGCATTTGACTGTGCTTTATATACTGTTCAACCTTTTTTAACAGTAGCCATTGGAGTGTCTGCAATACTCACATTACTTCAAAACAGTACTGAGCAGGGTTTAAATATATTTGTAATTAATTATTTATTTACCCCTTGGGTATGGAAGACGTTTAGTGTTCTTCAATTTATTTTTACGCCGTTAGTTATGGTGCTTGAAAATAAATTGTCCAAAAAGATGTTTGCTGTGTTTACTCTGTATTCCTTTAATATAGTTATTTTTACATTTGTTTTCGGGAATAGCGGTAAATTGTTCGAAATTGCAATTGCAAACTGCATTTATCTTATAATATTTATAGCTGCAATGACGATAACAGACAGAAAATACTCACTTAAAATTTTTATTTGGTATTTGTTATATGGTCTTTATACTTTAACATGGATTCCTATTACTATTCAAGGAATAATGGATAAGAATAAAAAAGAGTGGAGTCATACAAAGCATATAAGACAGATAAGTATCCAAGATGTAGAATAAAAAATTTTTACTAAAATTTGGACATGTTATTAGATTAAAACTATTAACTAAGATTATTTTTCTTAGTTAATAGTTTTTTTGCAATATTTAATTGAAAATAAACAATAAATGTATGAAAATAGAGATATACTATAAATTATGAGGGGGATTTCGAAATGAACAATATTGAAATATCAAAAGCCATGACAATAAAACTGGACATGGAGCTTCCTGATTATCCTGAATTTAAAGAAAATGTAAGAAGGGCACCGGACAGAGGGTTTGATTTATCTAAAGCACAGACAGAAATAGCTTTAAAAAATGCTCTTAGATATATTCCGGAAGAATTTCATGGACAAATGGCTCAGGAATTTATGGATGAGTTAACTAATAGAGGTAGGATATATGGGTATAGATTTAGACCAAATGAGAAAATTTATGGAAGATCAATTGATGAATATAAAGGAAAATGCATAGAGGGTAAAGCATTTCAAGTTATGATAGACAATAATCTTGATTTTGATGTTTCACTTTATCCCTATGAATTAGTCACATATGGTGAGACGGGGCAAGTGTGCCAAAACTGGATGCAGTATAGGCTGATAAAAAAATATTTAGAAGAAATTACTGAGGAACAGACACTGGTTATAGAATCAGGTCATCCGCTTGGACTGTTTAAATCAAAAAAGGAAGCACCACGCATAATTATGACAAATGCCATGATGATAGGAATGTTTGATAATCAAAAGGATTGGCACTATGCTATGCAAATGGGAGTAGCAAACTATGGACAGATGACTGCTGGCGGATTCATGTATATAGGACCTCAGGGGATAGTTCATGGAACATTTAATACAATATTAAATGCAGGTAGGATGAAGCTTGGATTGAGTAAAGATGAAGATTTGACAGGCCATATGTTTATATCATCAGGCTTAGGGGGAATGAGTGGCGCTCAACCAAAAGCAATAGAGATTGCTGGCGGTGTGGGCATTGTTGCGGAAGTTGATTATTCAAGAATAAAGACAAGAATTGATCAGGGGTGGGTAAAAAAAGTATCGAGTAATTTAAATGAAGTATTTGAGATTGCAAAAGAATATTTGGATAAAAAAGTCCCTGTATCCATAGCATATCATGGTAATATAGTAGATTTGCTTGAATATGCAGTACAGGAAAATATCAAAATTGAACTTTTATCTGACCAAACCTCATGTCATGCGGTTTATGATGGAGGATATTGTCCTCAAGGTATTACTTATGAAGATAGAACCTTGCTTTTAAGGGATGATCGAGAAAAATTCTGTGAATTAGTAGATAAGAGTTTAAGAAGACATTTCGAGCTAATTAAAAAATTAGTTGAAAGAGGGACCTACTTTTTTGATTATGGAAATTCATTTATGAAGGCTGTATATGATGCTGGAGTAAAAGAGATTTCAAAAAATGGTTTGGATGAAAAAGATGGTTTTATATTTCCATCTTATGTTGAAGATATAATGGGTCCTGAATTATTTGATTATGGGTATGGACCTTTTAGATGGGTTTGTCTCAGCAGAAAACATGAGGACCTTATAAAAACAGACCAGGCTGCACTTAAGTGCATGAACCCTGACAGGCGAGCTCAAGATCGCGACAACTACATATGGATTAGAGATGCTGAAAAACACAATTTAGTTGTAGGTACTGAGGCAAGAATATTGTACCAGGATGCTCAAGGGCGAATCGATATAGCTTTGAAATTCAATGAAATGGTTAGACTCGGCGAAATAGGCCCGGTAATGCTTGGAAGAGACCATCATGATGTAAGCGGGACAGATTCACCTTTTAGAGAGACTTCAAACATAAAGGATGGAAGTAATATAATGGCAGATATGGCGGTTCAATGTTATGCGGGAAATGCTGCCAGAGGAATGAGTTTGGTTACTCTTCATAATGGTGGGGGTGTAGGTATAGGAAAATCAATAAATGGCGGATTTGGACTGGTTTTAGATGGAAGCAGCAGAGTTGATGAAATTATACTATCCTCCATGGCTTGGGATGTTATGGGTGGAGTTGCTAGACGTGCTTGGGCGAGAAATGAAAATTCAATTATAACCAGTATTGAATACAATAAAATGCACAAAGGAAAGGATCACATTACACTTCCTTTTATTCCGGATGATAATTTAATAAGTAATATAGTAGAAAAACAGTTTAAAAAGAATTAAAAACATAGAATAATAATATTGATTATAGGTGATAAAAAATGGAAAGACTGCAAAAATATATGGCGCGCTCAGGAATTGCATCCAGAAGAAAATGTGAGGAAATAATTTTAGAGGGTAGGGTTAGTGTAAATGGAAAAGCTGTTTCGGAGTTGGGACATAAAGTAGAGCCCTTCGATGAGGTGCTTTTAGATGGGAAGCTTATATTACCTGAAATTAAGAAAGTTTACATAGCACTAAACAAACCTACCGGTTATGTTTCTACTGTGAAAGATGAAAGGGGTCGAAAAACTATACTTGACCTTATAGATGTTAACGAGAGGATATATCCTATAGGTAGGCTTGATTATGACACATCCGGCTTAATTTTACTAACTAATGACGGAGATATATATAACAAAATTATTCACCCAAGGGAAGAAAAAGTTAAGGTTTATGTAGCACAGATAAAAGGAATACTTTCACAGTCTGAGATAAATATCTTTAATAATGGATTGGATATTGGGGGTTATGTTACTGCACCGGCAAAAATAAAAATATTAAGAGCCTTTGAAAATATTACAGAAGTTGAAATTGTAATACATGAAGGGAAAAACAGGCAAATTAGAAAAATGTGTGAAAAAATAAACCACATTGTAATCAAACTTAAAAGGATAAGTGTTGGGAAAATATACTTAGATGATTTGGAAGAAGGAAAGTGGAGATATCTAACTGAAGATGAAATATCATATTTAAAGAATAAAATTTAAGCTAAAGAAAAGTGAGGATAAAAAAGTGAAGGATAAATTAGAGTTAATAGCATCCAGAGAATTTCAAACTTATGAACAAATGTATAAAATAGTAGATTTTTTTAATAAAAATTTAGGAGAAATGGGCTTAACTTTTGGATTATCAGAGAAAGACGGAATTCAAATAATAAGTATTTATAAATTAACTTAATAAAGTTACAACAAACAATTGAAAGGCGTATTGATATTTTCTGCAATAGATGTTAAAATGAAATAAATATTGCAATAATTCTTCGAAATTAAGAAAGGAATGAATTAAATGGACGAAAATAATAAGCAAGACTTGATGCGAACCATTCAATTAAAGTTCCCAAGATTAAGCAAGGGTCAAAAACTAATTGCAGAATATATACTTAAACATTATGATAAAGCTGCTTTTATGACAGCAGCAAAACTAGGGATTAGTGTAGGGGTTAGTGAGTCTACTGTGGTGAGATTCGCCAATGAATTAGGATTTAGTGGTTATCCAAAGCTTCAAAAAGCCCTTCAGGAATTAATTAAGAACAAACTTACCACAGTACAGAGAATAGAACTTTCTAATGATTTTGTAAGCGAGGAAACAGCTCTAAAAGGTGTTTTGAAGTCGGATATGGAGAATATTAGGGCAACACTTGAAAAAATTAATCACAAAACCTTTGAAGATGTGGTTAATAGCATTTTTTCAGCAAAAAAAATATACATAATCGGGCTTAGGAGTTCTACTGCACTTTCTGAGTTCTTGGGATTTTATTTAAATTTGATATTGGATAATGTACATGTTGTCGGATATGGAGTCAGCGATATTTTTGAACAGCTGATAAATATATCTGAAAATGATCTCGTTATAGGAATTGGGTTTCCTAGGTATGCAGCAAGAACTATCGAATCTCTTTCGTTTGCAAAGAGCAGAGGAGCAAAAGTCGCAGCAATTACGGATAGTTTATTATCTCCGTTAGCTGCAAGAGCGGATTATACATTAATTGCACAAAGCAATATGGCATCCTTCGTAGATTCACTAGTGGCTCCGCTAAGCGTCATAAATGCTTTGATAATATCAGTAGGTTTAAGAGAAAAGGAAAAAATTTCAAGTACATTCACAAATTTAGAAAACATTTGGGAAGAATATCAGGTATATTCGTATAAAGAAAATGAATAGAAATTTTAGAGAGAATAGTTTATTCTCTCTTTTTTTTAGATTATCTATGATACTAAAGCGCAAACTATCTCATTGTATGTTAAAATATTGTCAATTAATATTTTATTGTAAAAATTCTAAAAATTATTAAATATTTTTTGTATTTAAGAAGGAAAACGACTTTTTTTGTAGAATATATATATAGTCAAATAAAAAATATAATTCAGCATTTGAAAAAGATGCAATGTTACATTCACAATTTACAATTTTAGGAGGGTATTATTATGGCAAATGAAATGAATGCAAAGGCATACATTCAAGAAGTAGTTGAAAGGGTAAAAGCAAGAAATTCTAACGAACCAGAATTTTTACAGACAGTAGAGGAAGTTACAGCATCATTGGCACCAGTATTTGAAATGCATCCTGAATACATTAAAGAAAATTTATTGGAGAGATTCTGTGAACCTGAAAGACAAGTATTCTTCAGAGTTCCATGGGTAAATGACGCTGGTGAATTAATAGTTAACCGTGGTTTCAGAGTACAGTTTAACGGATGCATAGGACCATACAAGGGAGGACTTAGATTCCACCCATCAGTTTACATTGGAATAATCAAATTCTTAGGATTTGAACAGATATTAAAGAACAGTTTAACAGGACTTCCAATAGGCGGAGGAAAAGGTGGTTCCGACTTCGATCCAAGAGGAAAGTCAGACAATGAAGTTATGAGATTCTGTCAAAGCTTTATGACTGAATTATACAGACACATAGGACCAGACGTAGACGTTCCAGCTGGAGATATCGGTGTTGGCGGAAGAGAAATAGGATATTTATATGGCCAGTACAGAAGAATCAAGGGAGTATTTGAAAACGGAGTTCTTACAGGAAAAGGCTTATCCTATGGCGGAAGCTTGATAAGACCAGAAGCTACAGGATTTGGTGCAACATACTACTGTGAAGAAATGCTTAAGCATGAAGGAACAGACTTCAAAGGCAAAACAGTTGCATCATCAGGATTTGGTAACGTAACTTGGGGTATTTGTACAAAAGTTGCTCAGTTAGGCGGAAAAGTTGTAACACTTTCAGGACCAGACGGATATATATATGATCCAGATGGAGTAGTAACAGCAGAAAAGATTGACTACTTATTAGAAATGAGAGCATCAGGAAGAGACAAAGTAAAAGACTATGCTGACAAATTTGGCGTAGAATTCTTTGCAGGACAGAAACCATGGGGAGTTAAGGTTGACATCGTAATGCCAGCAGCTACTCAAAATGATATAAGAATAGATGATGCTAAGAAGATAGTAGACAATGGAATAAAAATGGTTTGTGAAGTTGCAAATATGCCTTGTACAAATGAAGCAGTAGAATTCTTCATGGAAAAAGGCGTAGTTGTTGGACCATCCAAGGCTGCAAATGCAGGCGGAGTTGCAACATCAGCATTAGAAATGTCACAGAACAGCGAAAGATTAAGCTGGACAGCAGAAGAAGTAGATGAAAAATTACACGGAATAATGGTTAACATATACAATAATTGTAAAGATGCATCAGAAAAATATGGCTTTGGCTACAACTTAGTAGCTGGTGCAAACATAGCTGGATTCGTAAAAGTTGCAGATGCTATGCATGCTCAGGGTAACTACTAGAATAGTATTAAATTTAATGGTAATAATACACTTAGAGAATCTCAAAATGGGATTCTCTAAGTGTGTGTTTTAAATGTTTATGTTTGTTTGCACTAAAGTGTAAACGGTTTATTATTTAAAAAATTATAAAACAATTTTAGGAGGGTATTATTATGGCAAATGAAATGAATGCAAAAGCATACATTCAAGAAGTAGTTGAAAGGGTAAAAGCAAGAAATTCTAACGAACCAGAATTTTTACAGACAGTAGAGGAAGTTACAGCATCATTGGCACCAGTATTTGAAATGCATCCTGAATACATTAAAGAAAATTTATTGGAGAGATTCTGTGAACCTGAAAGACAAGTATTCTTCAGAGTTCCATGGGTAAATGACGCTGGTGAATTAATAGTTAACCGTGGTTTCAGAGTACAGTTTAACGGATGCATAGGACCATACAAGGGAGGACTTAGATTCCACCCATCAGTTTACATTGGAATAATCAAATTCTTAGGATTTGAACAGATATTAAAGAACAGTTTAACAGGACTTCCAATAGGCGGAGGAAAAGGTGGTTCCGACTTCGATCCAAGAGGAAAGTCAGACAATGAAGTTATGAGATTCTGTCAAAGCTTTATGACTGAATTATACAGACACATAGGACCAGACGTAGACGTTCCAGCTGGAGATATCGGTGTTGGCGGAAGAGAAATAGGATATTTATATGGCCAGTACAGAAGAATCAAGGGAGTATTTGAAAACGGAGTTCTTACAGGAAAAGGCTTATCCTATGGCGGAAGCTTGATAAGACCAGAAGCTACAGGATTTGGTGCAACATACTACTGTGAAGAAATGCTTAAGCATGAAGGAACAGACTTCAAAGGCAAAACAGTTGCATCATCAGGATTTGGTAACGTAACTTGGGGTATTTGTACAAAAGTTGCTCAGTTAGGCGGAAAAGTTGTAACACTTTCAGGACCAGACGGATATATATATGATCCAGATGGAGTAGTAACAGCAGAAAAGATTGACTACTTATTAGAAATGAGAGCATCAGGAAGAGACAAAGTAAAAGACTATGCTGACAAATTTGGCGTAGAATTCTTTGCAGGACAGAAACCATGGGGAGTTAAGGTTGACATCGTAATGCCAGCAGCTACTCAAAATGATATAAGAATAGATGATGCTAAGAAGATAGTAGACAATGGAATAAAAATGGTTTGTGAAGTTGCAAATATGCCTTGTACAAATGAAGCAGTAGAATTCTTCATGGAAAAAGGCGTAGTTGTTGGACCATCCAAGGCTGCAAATGCAGGCGGAGTTGCAACATCAGCATTAGAAATGTCACAGAACAGCGAAAGATTAAGCTGGACAGCAGAAGAAGTAGATGAAAAATTACACGGAATAATGGTTAACATATACAATAATTGTAAAGATGCATCAGAAAAATATGGCTTTGGCTACAACTTAGTAGCTGGTGCAAACATAGCTGGATTCGTAAAAGTTGCAGATGCTATGCATGCTCAGGGTAACTACTAAAATAAACATTTAACCTTATTATGGTATTGAACAATTAGAGAATCCACTGAGGATTCTCTAATTGTTTTTATATAAATGTTGAATAAATGATCATATTGTATTACATTATAATAGTGAGTAAATAAGGTGGTGGGAATATGGCAGTAATAGCAGTAATCGGCGCAGGTCCTTCAGGTATGATGGCAGCAATAGCAGCATCAGATGCTAATAAGGTTATTTTGATAGATAAAAATAATAAGCTAGGCAAAAAGTTATACATCACCGGAAAAGGAAGATGTAATGTAACGAACTCTAAGGATATAAGCGAGTTTTTTGATTATATTCCAGGAAACCCTAATTTTTTATATAGTTCATTGTATACTTTCACAAACGATGATACAATAGATTTTATTAATAGAATAGGAGTAAAACTAAAGGTTGAAAGAGGAGATAGGGTATTTCCAGAGTCAGATAAGTCTTCAGATATTATCTCAGCTTTTGAAAAGGAACTAATAAAGAGAAATGTATTAATAAAACTAAATACAAAAGTTACAGGCTTTGAACGTTTAGACAAAAAAATTACATCAATAAATTTAAGTGATGGTTCAAAAATTGCAGCAGATTATTATATTCTATGCACCGGAGGACTTTCTTATTCTCAGACAGGCTCCACAGGAGAAGGATATATATTTGCAAGAAAACTTGGGCACAATATTACTAAGCTTATGCCTTCATTAGTGCCAATAGAGGTAACAGAAGACTGGATTAAAGAACTTCAGGGATTGTCATTAAAAAATGTGGAATTAAAAATAATAGATAATAAAAATAAAGTTATATGTAAAGATTTCGGAGAAATGCTTTTTACTCATTTTGGATTGTCAGGACCTATTGTGTTAAGTGCCAGCAGAGCAATAAATTATCATAAGAATCTCAGAGCATCCATTAACTTAAAACCCGGACTTTCAATGGAAGAATTGGATAAAAGGATTCAGAAGGATTTTAATAAAAATATAAATAAAGCATTTAAAAATTCACTGGATGAGCTTCTTCCAAAAAAGTTGGTTCAAACAGTAGTTATTCTATCAAAAATAGATGCTGACAAAAAAGTTAATCTTATAACTAAAGAGGAAAGAAAATATTTAGTGCAATTATTACAGAATTTTATTTTTAATATTAAGGGATTAAGGCCAATAGAAGAGGCTATCATTACTGCAGGAGGCATAGATGTAAAAGAAGTGGACCCCGCCACAATGAAATCGAAAATCATAGATAACTTGTCATTTGCAGGAGAAATTTTAGATGTTGATGCGTTAACAGGGGGATTTAATATTCAAATAGCACTGTCTACAGGATTTTTAGCAGGTAAAAGTTTATTATAAATTTTTCTAAAGGATTTTGTGAAATTTTATAGAATATAATATAGTGTATTTTGGTAATTACCATAGAAAGGCGGAATGAAATTTTGATATTATCTATTGCTGTAGATGGTCCTGCAGGTGCCGGGAAAAGTACTATTGCAAAAATGATTTCGGATAAATTTAATATTATGTATTTAAATACAGGAGCCATGTATAGGGCAGTAACATTATTTGCAATTAGAGACAATATAAATACAGGAGATGTAAATGGTCTATGCAGTTTAATTAATTCCTTAGAGATGCATTTTGATAAGGAGAAACTAATAGTAAACGGTGAAGATGTAAGTGAGTTAATAGTACATCCTAATATAAGCAATATGGTTTCTGAATATTCAGCAGTTAAAGAGGTAAGAGGTCTATTAGTAAAAATGCAGCAGGACATGGCTCAGAGATATAACGTTATAATGGATGGAAGAGATATTGGAACTGTTGTATTAAAGAATGCTTTTATTAAGTTTTATATTACTGCCAGTGCTGAAGAGAGGGCAAGAAGAAGATTTAATGAGCTTAAAGGTAAAGGGATAAATGTAGATTATGATACAATTTTAACTGATATAATTAAAAGGGATTATTTTGATTCTCATAGGGACATCAGTCCATTAAAAAAAGCTTGTGATGCTATAGAGATTGATACGTCAAGTCTTGACATTCAGGAAGTTGTTCAAAGAATTTCAGACTACATATATGAAAAAATGAAAAAATCAAATTTTACGGTGGATTAGAATGAATATATACTTAGCAGATAAGGCGGGTTTTTGCTTTGGAGTTAAAAGGGCAGTGCAGGAAGCCTTAAAGGTAAAAATAAAATATGATAAAAGAATATTCACATTAGGGCCTTTAATTCATAATAATGATGTGGTTGAACATTTAAAGAAAAATGATATTTATCCCATAGAATTAGATGAATTATATACACTTAAGGCAGAAGATGTTATAATAATCAGATCGCATGGAGTACCCCTTAGTACAAAAATTATATTGGAAGAAAAAGGTCTAATAGTTGTAGATGCGACTTGCCCATTTGTTTCCAATATTCAGCATATTGTAAAAAAACATTATGAATTGAGTTATACCATAATAATAGTTGGAGACAGATTACATCCCGAAGTAATTGGAATCAATGGATGGTGTGGAGATAATGCTATAATTACTAAGGATGGTACAGGGTTAGAAAATATAGGCAGCAGGGTATGCGTAGTTGCACAAACCACCGAAAAACAAGTGAATTGGGAAAAAGTGCTTAGCGTAATAATTAAAAACTGCAAAGAGTTTATCGGGTTTAACACAATATGTAAAGCTACCTCTGAAAGACAAATATGTGCTAGGGAATTATCGAAGAAAGTGGATATGATGGTGGTAATAGGTGGTAAGAATAGTTCAAACACTACAAAGTTATATGAAATTTGCAGTGAAAACTGTAAAAATACAATTCATGTGGAAAATTCAAATGAAATTCCGAATGAATTAATATATGATAATATAAAAAGTATAGGTGTTACCGCCGGTGCTTCAACACCGGATTGGATAATAAAGGAGGCAATATTAAAAATGGACGATGAAAAAAATTTCGAAATCAATGAGCAGCTTGAATTTATGAAAAATAATGATACTCAAATAGCTGTAGGTCAAGTAATTAAGGGAGAAGTTATTTCTGTTAATGAAAAGGAAGCTTTCTTAAATATTGGATATAAAGTGGATGGAATACTTCCCAAAAATGAAGTAACAAAAGATGAAAATGAAAATCTTAATGATTTAATTAAACCAGGTGAAGAAGTTGAGGTTAAAGTAATAAAAAGAAGAAGTGACGATGGCTATGTTGTGCTTTCAAAAATTGAATTACAGCGTGAAAAAGCATATGATGAAATAAATAAGTCAAAAGAAAATAATTCTACAATTAATATAAAAATTAGAGATGTTTCAAATGCTGGTCTTGTTGGAAGTTATAAAGGGGTAAGAGTTTTCATACCTGCATCTCATGTCGAACTTTATCATTCTTCAAATTTACAGGAGTATCTTGGAAAAGAGCTTACTGTAAACATTATAGAATATAGTGAATATAATAATAAGACTAGAATTGTTGCGTCACGAAGAGAATTATTAAAATCAGAAAAAAATAAAGCAGAAGAAATTACTTGGGCAGCTTTAGAAAAAGACACTACAGTTCAAGGTGAAGTAAAAAGATTAACTGATTTTGGAGCATTTGTTGAAATCAATGGAGTTGATGGATTACTTCATGTTTCAGAAATTTCTTGGGGAAGAATAAATAAACCAGGAGATGTACTTAAAGTCGGAGATGTAATAAAAGTTAGTATCTTAGATATTGATAAAGAGAAAAAGAAGCTATCTTTGAGTATGAAAAAGCTTATAGAAAATCCTTGGAACAATATTGATTTAAAATATCCAGTAGGTAATATTGTGATGGGAAAAGTAGTTAGATTTGCTAATTTTGGTGCTTTTGTCGAATTAGAACCAGGAGTGGACGGATTGGTTCATATTTCTCAGATATGTAATGTAAGGATAAATAAACCAGAAAACGCCCTTAAAATAGGAGAAGTTGTAAAAGCTAAAATACTCGATGTGGATAAAGAACAAAAGAAAATAGGGCTAAGCATAAGGGAAGTAGATGAAGTTTAAAACATACAGAAAGTCGTCTTTATAAAATATTTATTTTATTAACGTAAAAATATATGACTTGTATAGATATTTTGAGGAATATTTAAGAAAATAGAGTTTTTCGCAAGAATATTATTAAATATGCCTAAATATATTGACTTTTTGTCTATTTTTGATAAAATTTAATTGTTATCATAAAATCAAGGGAGGCAAAGACTGGGAATGAATGAATTGGGACGTCATATTCTAGCTGAAATATATGGATGTAGTCCAGATATCTTAAATGACAAGGACTATATTGAAAAAATTATGGTAGATTCTGCTCTTAAAGCTGGTGCAGAAGTGAGAGAAGTAGCTTTCCATAAGTTTAGTCCTCAAGGTGTAAGTGGGGTTGTAATAATTTCAGAATCACACTTAACAATTCATACTTGGCCGGAGCTAGGATACGCAGCAGTGGATGTATTTACGTGCGGAGATAGAATTAATCCTTGGAACGCCTGTAATTATATGACTGACAGTTTAAAGGCAAAAAATATGACTGCAACTGAAATTAAAAGAGGAATATTTGAACAGCCTGTGTCTGTTAAAGCTTCTAATATATAAAGACCATCAAATTGATGGTCTTTTTATTTGCAATTTATATTTTTAAAATGTAATAATTAGATTATATAATAATATAATTTATTAGAATAATTCAATGGAAGGTATATTAATGGATGAGAAAACCATGATTTATAAAGCTTTAGATAAATATGAATTTCAAGTTATAAACTACAGCAAAGTACGAAGTGCCTATAAGATTGAAACAAATGTTGGAAATTTATGTTTAAAGAGGATAAGACATGGAAGAAACAAGGCTGAAAATGGAAACATGTTAGTGGAGGAGTTAAATAAAGTAGGATTTAATAATACAGCAAAATATTACAAAACAAGAGAAGGTAATATTTTGGTTAAAAATAATAAATATATATTTTTTGTCACTGATTGGATTGATGGAGAAGAATGCAATTTAAATAATATAGAAGAAACTTGTAAATGTGTTAAACTATTAGCAGAATTTCATTTAGCTGCCAATAAAATTGAAGCCAAAGATCTCAAAATCAGAAACAATTTAAAAAATTGGCCAAGAATATTCAATTCAAATCAATATGATTTGGAAAGGTTTAAAAGAAAGATAGAGAGAAAAAAGCTGAAAAGTGAGTTCGATGAACTTTATTATAGCCACATTGATAGCTTTTCAAATAGGGGTATGGTTGCTCTTAATTTTTTAAATACATCTGATTACTATAGGCTATCAAAAGAAGTGAATAATAATAAAACTATCTGCCATGATAGTTTTTACTATCAAAACATAATTAAAAGGGAAGAAGAATACTTTATAATAGACTTAGACAGTATTATATTTGATTTACAGGTAAATGACCTTGGGAAACTTATAAGAAGGCTTATGTTTAAGAACTACTATAAATGGGATTTTAGTAAGGCAAAGGAAATGATCCTTGCCTATAATGAAGTAAGTAAACTAAGCAAAAGCGAGTTAGAGGTAATGTTAGCTCTGATAGTATATCCACATAAATTCTGGAAGCTTGGTAAAAAGAAATATTTTAAAGTGAAAAATTGGGATGAGTCAAAATATATGCATAAACTATTTAAATTAATAAACTATGATGAACTGGAACAGAAGTTTTTAGAGGATTATTTGGAATTTCTTGAAAATTATGATTAAGTTTGACTATATATTTTGAAAGTTTTATACTTATAATAAAAACTATAATAAATGAGGTAGTCATGTATGAATGTGTAAATTTAAATAAAAAAAATATAGGTAAGTTAAAAGAGCTTAACTTTATTAAATCTGAATTTAATGTTTTAAATGAAGATTTTTTTGAGTTTTATTCGAATTGTAACTTTGCTCAGCAAATTATGCTGAAAAGAAAAGTAAAGTTAATTAAAAATGATGGTGATTACATTGGCTTTATTTGGTATGAACATTTAAATAAAAATATTTGTACTATTAAATCCATATTTTGTTTAGAAAAGCATATCTCATACCCCTATAAATTACTCTTAGACAATATTAAGGGAAAATCCATAATAAAGTATAATTGCCAAAGTAATGATTTTAATTTTGCAGTACTGAATGAAATTGGATTTGCAAAGGCGCAAGGGGTTTTAGAGCTTAGTTTGTCAAAGCTTGAATTTGAAAAGTTTGAATATAATGATTTCTTAAATAAGAATAATTTAATCTTTAGAGAATATAAAAAAGGAAAAGATGAAAGTCTGCGATGCAGCATTCAAAACCATGTTTTTGAAGATGAGAATAGGACTCCTTTAAGTGTTCATGATATTTACTTTGATGTATCACAGGACTATTATTTAGAAAAAGGAGCTGTATTTTTATATAAGGCTACAAAATGCATAGGATATGGTCAGATAATTTTGGAAAAAGAATATCCATTTATTGTAAATGTTGGAATATTAAATGACTTTAGAGGATTGGGTTATGGTAAGATATTAATGTATCACTTATTAAATATTATTAATGAAAATAAATATAACGAGGTAAGGATAAAAGTAAAGAGTAGTAATTTTAAAGCATTAAATTTGTACAGAGAACTTGGATTTAAAGAAAATTTTGAAACTTTTATATGGGAATTAAAAAGATAAGAGGAAAACCTCTTATCTTAATTTATTTATAAGTATTAGCGACTTGCTTCAAACTGCTTTAAAAGTTTAACAAACAACTCAGGTACCTTCATCATGTTTTCTGGAGTTTCTACAAATGCGATACGGAATTGAGTGCTTCCTGGATTAGTCTCGCCTGATTTAATGTCATAGAAGCCCTTCAAAGGTGCTACCAAAAGTGTAGTTTCAACTCCATTATAGTTCACTGAACCTTCTTGCGCACAGTACAATACAAAGTCGATGCAATCAAATCCTGGTTTAACAACGTTTCTAACATCAATTACAGTATATATAGATGCATCAGGGCTGGAAACAATCAAACCTGGTTCTTGTTTCATCAGACCATCATGTACTTTGAAAATTATATCTTTGTAATATTCACGAAGTCCTTTGCACCATCCAGCAATATCTTCCTTGCTTTCATGAGCAAGTGCTCCGAATATATACTGTCCAATTGCATTAGCGCATAGGTTTGCAGTATATTCAGCAACTGCACGATTATTGAATTCAGCATTATCAGTAATTAAAGCGCCTATTCTTAAACCGCAAGCATTCCAAACCTTTGATGTAGTTTCTAAGCTTATTCTTCTGCCTTCTATTCCAGGTACATCTGCATCAGATAGTCCCCAAATGCTTACAAGGTCGTTGCCGCCTGTATAATATAATTCACGATATGCTTCATCACTAACCATCCACAAATTATATTTTACGCATAGCTTAGCAAGTTCTTTCATACTTGCATAATCGTAAAGTTGTCCTGTAGGATTGTCATAAGGTATTACAAGGAGTGCTCCAGGGTTATGCTTTTTAATTGTTTCTTCGATTTCACCTATTTCTGGAAGGCTGAATTTTCCGTCTTCATTTAAATGACGTTTTACTGTAACAGTATTACGTCCGATTCTCTCTGCAAATGAAATATAGTTTGTATAAGCTGGGTCAATCATCAAAAGAGGTTTTTCACCACTACCTGCAGCTCCGCAAACACCAAGTAATAACAATTCCATACCAGTGGATCCTCCGTCTGTTACCTCGACGAATAATTTACTAGTATCAAAACCTTCACACTTGAGAATGTTTTTGAATGCATCTTGACATTCAGCAGTACCAGCAGTACCTGTATATCTTACAACTCCCTTTGCAAATGGGCTTTCTGGTGCATTTAATGCAAACATCCTTTTTTGCATAGCAGGATTTGTTGGAAGTGAAACGTTACCAATGCCCACATTGATTACAGCTTCAGGTTTAACTTTACGTTCGTCAAATTTCATCTGTGCCAGTCTTACATCTGATGGCATTCTTGACTCAAATTGTGCTGACATTATTGGTTTACTCATTTATAAAATACCCCCATTCTAAAATAAAAAAATATATAAAGTTAATCTAATTTAATTACATCCTCTAGTGGGATATAAGAATTTTTAAGATTAACGATATTTTCAGCTTGAACTTGCCTAAAATAACTTCTGTCCATTATAATTGGATATCTTAAGTCACTCTTTTCAAGATTGTCATTATTATTTTTTGCATCATACATAATACATTCCTCCTTTTGGGTTAGTTTGCCCAAAAGGAAGAATGTTATTTATTTTTTAATAATATTTTGCCAAAACTTTTCCAAGTCTCTTAACACCTTCAACAATTTTTTCTTCATTCATGCACGAAAAATTCATTCTAAAATAATTTGCGTGAGATCCGTTAGGGAAGAATGATCCGCCAGGAACATATGCAACATTTTCTTTTAAGCAGTCATCCATTATAGCCTTAGCATCAAGACCTTCTTTTAATTCAACCCAAGCAAACAATCCACCATGAGGCCTTGTGAATTTAACTCCTTCAGGGAAGTATTTATCCATGCTTTCCAACATTAATGTTCTTCTTGCGCCATATACCTTTTTGATTTTTTCAATGTGTTCGTCTAAATCATATTTTTGCATGAATAGTGCAACAGCTCTCTGGTCAAGACTGCTACACTGCAAATCTGCACCTTGTTTAATTATTATATATTTGTTAAGTATTTCAGGTGAAGCATAAATCCAGCCAATTCTTATACCAGGAGCAAATGTCTTTGAATAGGTTCCAAGATATACTACCCAGCCTTCCTTATCAAAGCTCTTTATGGAAGGATATACATTGCCTTCAAATATCAGTTCACTGTATGGGCCATCTTCAATTACCGGAATTTTAAATTCTGCTGCTAACTCAGCAACCTTTATTCTTCTGTCAACAGGAAGAGTTCTGCCTGTTGGGTTCTGGAAGTCAGGAATTATATAGATCATTTTAGCATTTGGATTTGCTTTAAGCGCTTCCTCCAATTTGTCCATAAGCATTCCGTTTTCATCACATGGAACTTCTACAAATTCTGGTTCATATGCTTTGAATGCATTAACAGCTCCTAAATAACTAGGGCTTTCGCAGATAACAACGTCACCTTTGTTTAAGAATATTTTTGCAGAAAACTCAAGACCCTGTTGTGAACCTGTAGTTATAGTAATATCATCTGTTGTAACATCACTTAAAGCAACTTTTGGCATTCTTTGTGTTACGATCACTTCTTTAAGTGCCTTTATTCCTTCTGTAGGACCATACTGTAATGCAGCTCTGCCATCCTTATCCATTACTTCCTGAAGAACTTCCTTCATTTGTTCTACCGGAAATAATTCAGGTGCTGGCAGTCCTCCAGCAAATGAAATAATTTCTGGCATTTCAGCTAATTTAAGCAATTCTCGTATTTCTGATGCTTTTAAGCCATTTGCTCTGTCTGAAAATCTTACGTCCATAAAAAAACCCCCTCCAAAAAATTATATAAAATATAAAGCTTACCTTATAAATATTCTACATTATATTGAAAAATCCTGCTAGAAAAATATTATTTTGAAATATTTTTATCTTTTCTATGTTAAATTATGAATTATTAAAATGAAATAGATTATAAAGTGAAAATATAGTATAATGTAGGATATTGAGTAAATAGATAATTTTTGAAGAGGTGTGAGTAATTATTATGAAAGAAAAGTCATTTTATATAGAAACCTGGGGTTGCCAAATGAATGAAGAGGACTCAGAGAAACTATCAGGTATGTTAAAGATTATAGGATATGCAAGAAACGAAGACAAGGAAAAAGCTGATATTATTATATTTAACACATGCTGTGTAAGAGAAAATGCAGAATTAAAGGTATATGGTAACTTAGGCAGATTAAAAAAATATAAAGCAAAGAATCCTGAATTGATTATTGCAGTTTGTGGATGTATGATGCAGCAGAAGGGTATTGCGGAAGAAGTAATAAAAAAATTTCCATTTGTTGATATCATATTTGGAACTCATAATTCCTATAAATTTCCCGAGTATTTAAACAGGGTAAAACAAGAAAATAAATCTATTATTGAAATAATGGATAAGGAAGAGGGCATTATTGAAGGAATTCCAATCGACAGGGAAAGTGATATAAAAGCATTTGTTACAATAATGTATGGGTGCAATAATTTTTGCACCTATTGTATTGTGCCTTTCGTTAGAGGCAGAGAAAGAAGCAGGGAGCCTAAAAATATTATACATGAAATCGTAGAGCTTGTTTCCAAAGGAAATAAAGAGATAACTTTGCTAGGGCAAAATGTGAACTCATATGGCAAAGAGCTGGAACCAAAGGTTACATTTGCAGAGCTTCTCATCAAGATAAATGAAATTCAGGGACTCGAGAGAGTTAGGTTTATGACTTCCCACCCAAAAGATTTAACTGATGATGTTATTGATGCAATAGCAAGCTCAGATAAGTTGTGTGAGCAGATTCACCTTCCTGTTCAATCAGGCTCCAGCAGCATACTTAAAAAAATGAATCGACATTACGACAGGGAGAGTTATATAAAATTAGTGCAGAAAATCAGAAGCAGAATACCTGGGGTTGCAATTTCCACTGACATAATTATAGGATTCCCGGGGGAATCTGAAGAGGACTTTTTAGATACATTATCCTTGGCAAAAGAAGTGGAATTTGACTCTGCATTTACATTCATTTATTCAAAGAGGCATGGAACTCCAGCCTTTGAAATGTCTGAGCAGATTGATGACAAAGTAAAACATCATCGTTTTAATAGACTAGTTGAAGTTGTAAATTACTGCAGCAACAAGAAAAACAAAGAGTATGAAGGAAAAGTCGTTGAAATATTGGCGGAAGGCTTTAGTAAAAATGACGAAAATAAGCTTATGGGAAGAACAAGAACTGGGAAGCTGGTTAATTTTCCTGGAACCTTTGACAGTATAGGCAAATTAGTTAAGGTTAAGATAGTAAAAGCAAATTCATTTTCCTTAGTTGGAGAAGAAATATAAAAAGGCTCTTAAACAGAGCCTTTTTTATAAGCTATAAGGGGGAATAATTGTGTCACTAACTCCAATGATGCAACAATATTTAGAGGTTAAAGAAGGATGCAGTGATTGTATTTTATTCTTTAGACTAGGTGATTTTTATGAAATGTTTTTTGAAGATGCCAAGATCGCTTCTAAAGAGCTGGAATTAGTTTTAACAGGCCGTGAATGCGGACTGGAAAACAGGGCAGATATGTGCGGAATACCATATCATGCAGCAGATTCGTACATAAGCCGACTCATTAACAAAGGGTATAAAGTTGCTATATGTGAACAGCTGGAGGACCCAAGCCTCGCTAAAGGCATTGTCAAAAGGGGAATAATTAAGATACTTACTCCAGGTACATATACAGATTCTACTTTTTTGGAGGAGAATAAAAATAATTATATTGTATCATTTTGTATAGACGAGAATGAAAATAAGTTTTCACTTTGTTCAGCAGATATATCCACTGGCGAGTTTAATTGTACTGAAGGAATATATGAGCCTTCTGTTTTACTTGATGAAATATCTAAATACTCTCCAAAAGAAATACTCGTACCAGAAAACATGGATAATAAATTTTTTAATTTAGTATTAGACAGATTTAATTTATCTGTTACAAGATTAAACAAAGAATATTATGATGATGATATAGATATTTTAAACAGTCAGTTTAATAAATTTGATGCTGCTGACTATAGCTCTATCGTTAAGCAATGCAGTTACTCAATGCTAAAATATATAATTGAAACACAGAAAGTATCCCTTCCTCATATAAATGAATTTAACTTCTATAATATTGTTGATTATTTGTCTATTGATATAAATTCCAGAAGAAATCTGGAGCTTACAGAAACACTGAGGGAAAAGTCAAGAAAGGGATCACTCCTTTGGGTATTGGATAAAACTTCTACATCTATGGGTGGGAGAAGACTTAGAAATTGGATGGAACAACCACTTATTAGAAAAGATAAGATTGAAGAAAGATTAAATGCTATTGAAGAAAATATATCTAACTTGTCAATGCATTATGATATGATAGAAAATCTCAAAGAGATATATGATATTGAGAGGATAGTTGGTAAAATTTCTTCTAAAAGCGTAAATGCAAAAGAATTGATATCTTTGAAGAAATCTATAGAAAAAATACCTAAAATCAAGTCTTTACTTTCAATCTTTAATAGTAATCTTTATATTGACATGTATAAGCAAATTGATGAACTTGGAGACATTTATAAAATTCTTCAGGATTCAATAATGGATAACCCTGGTTTATCCACCAAGGAAGGCAATATAATTAAGTCAGGATTTAATGTCGAGGTGGATGAGCTAAGGCAGGCTAAAGCAAACGGAAAACAGTGGATATCATCTCTTGAGAACTCAGAAAGAGAAATAACAGGAATAAAATCACTGAAAGTTGGATTTAACAAAGTATTTGGCTATTATATAGAAATTACAAAATCAAATTTTGGACAAGTTCCTGAAGGAAGATATATAAGAAAACAGACATTAGCAAATGCAGAAAGATACATAACTCCAGAGCTGAAGGAAATGGAAGATAAAATACTTGGGGCTGAAGAAAAATTATTAAACTTAGAGTATAAATTATTTACAGAAATTAGAGAAAATATTGAAAAACATATTTTCAGAATGAAACATACAGCAAAAATAATTTCTGAAATAGACTGTATTTGTTCCTTAGCAACTGTGGCACTTGAAAATGGATATGTTAAACCTATTTTAAATAATGAAGATATTCTTGAAATAAAAGATGGCAGGCATCCAGTAGTTGAAAAAGTAATATCTGGTGGTACATTTGTTTCTAATGATACATTTATGAATTCAATTGATGATCAGCTTATGCTTATTACAGGACCTAATATGGCTGGAAAGTCAACATATATGAGACAGGTAGCTTTAATTGTAATTATTGCCCAGATAGGAAGTTATGTTCCTGCAAAATATGCTAATCTTTCTATTTGCGATAAGGTTTTTACTAGAATAGGGGCTTCCGACGACCTTGCAGCGGGGAAGAGTACATTTATGGTTGAGATGTGGGAAGTTTCCAATATTCTTCAAAACGCTACATCTAAAAGCCTGGTGCTATTAGATGAGGTGGGAAGAGGTACAAGTACCTATGATGGATTAAGTATTGCTTGGTCTGTAATAGAGTTCTTATGCTCTGATAAAAAGGTAAAATGCAAAACACTGTTTGCAACTCATTATCATGAACTTACAAAATTAGAGGGAAATATTAAAGGGGTTGTAAACTATAGAGTTGCGATTAGAGAACTTCAAAATGAGGTTGTATTCTTACATAAAATAGTAAAAGGCGGAACAGACCAATCTTATGGAATTGAGGTAGCAAAACTTGCAGGGCTTCCAATGAAGGTAATAAACAGAGCCAAAGAAATTCTGATTAATATTGAAAATGAAAAAACAATAATAAAAACATCTAACCCTATTATGCAGTTAGGTTTCGCAGATATAGAGAAAGATAATCTTATAAAGGAAATAGCTTCAATAGACGTTATGAATATGACACCTATTGAAAGCATGAATAAGCTAAATGAAATAATTCAAAATGCAAAATTATTAAAATAATGATATGAGGGTGGTATTTTGAATAGGATAAATATATTAGATACAAGTACATCAAACAAAATAGCTGCAGGTGAAGTAGTAGAAAGACCTTTTTCTGTAGTAAAGGAATTGGTGGAAAACAGTGTGGATTCAAATGCCTCGAATATTACTGTAGAAATATTCGAGGGAGGAGAAAAGCTGATCAAGGTAACAGATAACGGTGAAGGAATATATCCTGAGGATATGGAAAAAGCTTTTTTCCCTCATGCTACAAGTAAAATAAATAATATATATGATATTTTCAAAATTGATACAATGGGTTTTAGGGGAGAAGCTTTGGCAAGCATAGCATCGGTATCAAAGGTCTCAATGAAAAGCAGAACCATGGAATTCGATTTTGGCAGAGACATTTCTATAAATGCTGGAAAAATTGAATATATAAAGGATGCAGGAACAAATGTCGGCACTATTGTGGAAGTTAGCGATATATTTTTTAATGTGCCTGCAAGAAAAAAATTCTTAAAATCTGTCAACAGGGAATTTGCATATATATCTGACATTTTAACAAGGATAGCGATTGCAAACCCTGAAATATCATTTAAGTTAATTAATAATAATAAAGTAACTTTTTCAACTTATGGTACAGGTGATGTTACTGATGTTATAAGGTCCATATATGGAAAATCAGCATGCGAAAATGTAATAAAGTTTGAGGAACATACGGATATAGCTTCCGTTTACGGCTTTATTGGAAATGCTGAGATAGCCAAAGGCAACAGAAATCATCAGAGCATATTTGTAAATAGAAGGTATATAAAAAATAAGGTTATTGCAGCAGCAGTAGAAAATGCATTCAAATCTTTCATCACAATAAATAAATATCCATTTTATATCTTATTTATTAATATTTATCCTGAATTTATTGATGTAAATGTTCATCCAACTAAATCTGAAATTAAATTTAATGATGAAAGAGAGATATACAAGCTTGTATTTAATTCAGTACATTCTGCATTAAGAAAAAGTTTGAATAATTCTTTTAATATAGAGATCGAAAATGATATTAAATCCGATAATAAAGCCACATTAATTAGTGAATCGGGATTCAAGTTTGACAATAAAACTGAAAGAGAAAAAGTGCAGCTGCCAATTGATTTTAAACAAGAAAATTTACTTATGGAAAATTTTAATACAAAATATGCAAATGAAAGCACAGAGCCTATCCCTAAAATACCAGATTTAAGAATAATAGGGCAATTTAATAAAACATACATAATAGGGGAAAATAAAGAAGAATTGTATTTAATTGACCAACATGCTGCTCATGAGAAAATACTGTTTGAGAAATACATAAACAGCATTAAAAATAATGAAGTGGCTGCTCAGGTTTTAATTACACCTGCAGTTTTGGAATTAAATAATGAGGATTATATATTATATGAAGAAAATAGCAGTTTATTTAAAACATTAGGTTTTAATATTGAAGGATTTGGACAGAATACAATATGCATAAGAGAGGTACCATTAATATTAGGTAAGCCGGATATAAAGGAGTTTTTTATAAAGGTAATAGAGAATATTAGGGATATGGGAAGTGGAGATACAATAGACATAAAGTATAATTCTATAGCAAGAACGGCTTGCAGGGCAGCAGTTAAAGCAAATGATGTTTTATCTGATATGGAGATGAAGGCTCTTATTAATGAACTAAAATTTATTGAGGATCCTTTTACTTGTCCACATGGTCGACCAACTATAATAAAAATTGGCTTGAATGAATTGGAAAAGAGGTTTAAAAGAATACAATGATAAATTTATTTATATTGGCGGGGCCTACTGCAGTGGGGAAGACTGATATTTCTATTAAACTTGCAGAAAAGTTAAATGGAGAAATAATATCTGCTGATTCTATGCAAATATATAAATATATGGATATTGGCTCCGCAAAGGTAACAGAAGCTGAAATGAATGGCATACCACATTATATGATTAATATAGTGGAGCCGGATAAAAGTTTTAATGTATCACAGTATAAAAAACTTGCAGAAAATAAGATTTATGAGATATCATCAAGAGGAAGGCTACCTATGATTGTTGGGGGTACTGGACTGTACATAAATTCTTTAATCTGCAATTATGATTTTACCGGAGCACAGACGGATGAGGAATATAGAGATTCTCTTATGAATTTAGCAGAATCGAAGGGAAAAGATTATGTTCATGATATGCTGAAAGAAGTAGATATGGAGGCCTACAACAGATTATATCCAAATGATTTAAAAAGGGTAATAAGGGCTCTTGAAGTTTATAAGTTAACAGGAATAACTATAAGTGAATATAATTCTTCAAAACAGGATTGTAATTCAAATTATAATTTGAATTATTTTGTTCTATCAATGGACCGAGCTAAGTTATATAGCAGAATAAATAAGAGAGTGGATATAATGATTAAAAGTGGATTAATAGAAGAAGTTGCTAGATTAAGAGACCAGGGCAATACTTCAGATATGCAGTCTATGAAAGGAATAGGGTACAAAGAGATACTCTATTATTTAGAAGGTAAATTCTCTTTAGAAGATGCAATCGAATTAATAAAAAAAGGCAGCAGAAATTATGCTAAAAGGCAGTTAACTTGGTTCAGAAAAGACCCAAGAGTTAGTTGGGTTTGCAAAGATGATTTTGATTCAGAGGATGAAATTGTTGAGTACATAAAATTAAATACAATATTTAAATAATTTATAAAAATAAAGGATTTTCAATATATTTATAGAAATATATAAATATATTGATGCGGAGGTTTTAAACATGAATAAATCAGTGAACAATTTACAGGATATATTTTTAAACGGGGCAAGAAAGAACAAGATTCCAGTCACCGTTTATTTAACTAATGGATTTCAGATTAGAGGTAATGTTAAGGGGTTTGATAGTTTTACAGTAGTGCTTGATTGTGATGGAAAGCAAATGATGACATACAAGCATGCAATTTCAACTATTACACCATTAAAACCAATACTGTTTAATAATATGGAATCAGTAGATTCACAAGAATAGGCTATTAATTGCCTATTCTTTTTTTATATGATATTATATACTTTGGTAAAAAAATTTGGGAGGTTCTTAATTAAATATGCTAGATTTAACAATAAAAAATTTAAAAACAAAATTTGGTATTAGTGATTATGTAATAAATTTGTATGAACAGGCTATGAGTGATATTCAGGTGGAATTTAATAGATATGATGAAATAAGGGAATACAATCAGTTGAAGGTATTAGGTGCATTTCAAAACGAGAAAATAAGTGATATGCATTTTACTAACTCTACAGGTTATGGTTATGGAGATATAGGAAGAGATTCTTTAGATAAGGTATATGCAGATATTTTTAACTGTGAAAGTGCACTGGTAAGACCACATTTTGTAAATGGGACTCATGCAATAGGAGCTGCACTCTTTGGCAATTTACGGCCAGGGGATACAATGATGTCAATATGCGGCAGTCCTTATGACACTTTACATAACATAATAGGTATAAGCAAAAACAAAAATATAGGTTCATTGATTGAATATGGTATAAAATATAAACAAATAGATTTGAATTCCAATAACGAAATTAATATAGAGAAAGTAAAAAATGAAATTGAAAATGATAAAAGCATAAGGCTTGTTCATATCCAAAGGTCCACAGGATATGGGTGGAGAAAGGCTTTGCTTTTACCTGAATTAGAAACAGTTATTCAAAAAATCAAGAATATCAGAAAAGATGTGATATGTTTTGTAGATAATTGTTATGGAGAATTTCTTGATACATTGGAGCCAACTGATGTTGGAGCTGACCTTGTAGCAGGGTCCTTGATAAAAAATATTGGAGGTGGTATCGCTCCCACAGGTGGATATATTGCGGGAAAAGAAGAGTATGTAACTCAAGCTGCATATAGACTCACCATTCCAGGAATAGGAGGGGAGTGTGGGTCTACATTTGGTGTCATGAGGCTTCTTTTCCAAGGATTGTTTTTAGCACCTCATGTTTCTATGGAAGCAGTGAAGGGAGCCATTTTCTGCTCTAGAATAATGGAACTTGCAGGTTTTGAAGTTCTCCCAAAATTTGATGATAAAAGAAGTGATATAATTCAGGCTATTAAATTCAATGATAAAGAAAAGCTTATAAACTTTTGCAAGGGCATTCAACATGGATCTCCAGTAGATTCATTTGTTCAGTGTGAACCGTGGGATATGCCGGGATATGAAGATCAAGTTATAATGGCGGCAGGTGCATTTATTCAAGGGGCATCCATTGAACTTTCAGCAGATGCGCCTATTAGAGAACCATACATTGCTTATCTTCAGGGCGGATTAACATTTGATCATGCCAAAATAGGAATTCTAATAGCACTTTCTAAAATATTAGATAAAAAGTAAGAGTGGCATTGCCACTCTTTAATATTCTCTGTATAAGCCAGACAGTTTCCCAATTATTGTGCAGTCATCAACAATAATAGGATTCATGCTGCTGTTCTCAGGCTGAAGTCTAATATAATCTTTTTCTTTAAAGAATCTTTTTAAAGTTGCCTCATTTTCAATTAAAGCTACAATAATAGTGCCATTTTCAGCATAATTAGTTTTCTCAATTATTGCTAAATCATTATCATAAATTCCTGCTTCAATCATGCTGTCTCCCTTTACCCGAAGCATAAATAACTCTTTATTGCTTTTTATATAATCAATAGGGAGCGGAAAAGTATCTTCAATATTTTCTATAGCAAGAATTGGCAGTCCAGCAGTTATTGTTCCAATTACTGGGATGCTAATCATTTCTTTTCTTACTTCCTTTTCTACAATCTCGATTGTCCTTGGTTTAGTTGGATCTCTTTTAATTAAACCTCTTTTTTCTAATCTTTCAAGATGACCATGCACTGTGGAAGTGGAGCTCAATCCAACTGCAGCACATATTTCTCTGACTGAAGGGGGATATCCCTTATCCCTTACATGATGTTTTATATATTCATATATTTCATTTTGTTTATTATTGTTCTTAGCTGGCATATAATGTACCTCCTTGCATGTAGTATATAGTGTTTTGTGTTTTTAATATTATAACATGAGGCAAGATTAATATCAAACTTATGTTCTCAAGAACATGTGATCTAAAAAACAGTTGGCACTTCTGCAAAAGTTATGTATAATATTAAGGCGTGGTATTTTATTTTGGAAAGAAGGTAATTAAACTGATTGTTAAGAATTGCATGTTTGATGATAAAAAAAATTGTGACTACTGTGGTGAATGTGATGTTTGTGATTTAGATAAAAATAAAGTTTGTGATAATTGCGGCAAATGTTTAGGAGAAAATATTTATGAAACAAAGGCAGTAAAGGTAGACGAAATTATAGAAGAAGATGATGATGAAATTGAAAATGATTCAGTTATTACAGAAAGTATTAGTTCTAAAGAAGAAAAGGATACTGACAGTATTGAATTAATTGATGATATAGAAGGCTTAAGAGAACTACTTGAAAGTAAGATGAATGCAGAAAAGTATACAGTAGAGGAATTCCCGGGTCTAATAAGATTAAAAAAAGATAGTTAGCAAATAGGAGTCATTTGATTATGACTTCTTTTTTTATTAACCTTAAACGAACTGTTGAATATAATGAATTAGATAATAAAAATCAACTTCTATTTCAGATCAATAACATTACGTTGATAAAAGTTAGTAAGCTGAAAGGAGAATAATCTTATGGATCAAATACAGACTCAACTGATGGGATTATTACAAATTGTTATAGGGGGTATAATTAGCATAGCAGGGATTTATGCAACAATATATATTAATAAGGCAATAGCAATAGCAAAAGAAAAAGCTAATAAAATCAAAGATGAACAAGCTAGAACTTTAGCAGAAAATATTTTAAATGATGTTGACAATCTAATTACTACCAATATAATTTCTGTAGAAAACGCCCTAAAACCAGCAATATTGAAAGCCATTGAAGATGGAAAAATTGATAAGACAGAGCTAAATTCTTTAGCTACAATAGTAAAAGAAAATACTTTAGCTCAAATGGGAACTGATGCGGCTAAAATATTGGATGGCACATTAGGTGACACAAGCAGTTATCTGGAAAATAGAATAGAAAAAATACTTGCTTCATTAAAGAGTGCACCTGGCACAGAAGTAAATAAAACTGTAATCATCGAACCAAAAACTAAAGATAATACAACTCCTATTAAAGCAGAATTGGGGTAATAAAGATGGCTAAATGGAAATGGTGCTTAGTAGATGATGAAGATAAGTTACTAACAGGCTGGCAATCGGTAGATGGCAAATGGTACTATTTAAATTCTAATGGAGTTATGTTTTCAGGATGGCTTAAAGATAATGATAAATGGTATTACTTGAATGAAAAGGGAGATATGGCAATAGGCTGGCTCAAATATAATGATAAATGGTATTACCTAGGTAATAACGGTGTAATGTATTTTGATTGTACAAAAAATATAAATGGCAAGCTATATAGTTTTAGATCAGATGGCAGCCTAATAGACGGCCTTGTATCAGCTGAATTGATTGATTTCGTTAAAAGTTATGAGGGATTTTCTGCTATAGCCTATGATGACAGCACAGGAGTTATTGCTATAGGATACGGTACTACTAGAAAGGATTATGTTGCTTTAGGGAGTATTACAGAAATACAAGCAACACAATTTTTAAAAGAAGAGATAAATGATATGGCAAAACAAATAAAATCAAACTTAGACAGCAAAGGGGTTGTATTAAATCAAAATCAATTTGATGCACTATGTAGTTTTGCATATAACTGTGGAGTCGGTGCCCTATTTGGGAGCACATTGTATAAAAGAATATTGAATGGTGTTAGAGATAGTTCATTGAAAGACAATTTTACTGCATGGTCAAAAGCTGGCGGTAAAACCATGCAGGGGCTAATAAATAGAAGAATAGAAGAATATCAAATATTTACAAATGCAGATTATAGAAGGGACCTATAAAAATCACCCTGAGGATATTTCCTTAGGGTGGGTTTATTCATCACTTAAGGGGTTAGAGGAAACAGCTTCTCTAAGTTTTTCATCATCTACATGAGTGTAAATTTGGGTTGTAGATATATTTTCATGTCCTAAAATCATTTGTAAACTTCTTATATCAACATTTCCATGCTTATACATTAATGTTGCGGCAGTATGTCTTAATTTATGTGGAGAATATTTGTCTTTGTCAAGACCTGCCTCTCCAATATATTTTTTAACAATTTTTTCCACAGTTCTTTTATTTATCCTGCACTTTCGTTCACTAATAAAAAGAGCATCATTATGTAAAACAAGTACTTCCATATTGTTTCTTTCTACCGCCATATATTCAGCAATAGCTTTTATGCAAGCTTTATTCAGATAAACCGTTCTTTCCTTATTTCCTTTCCCTATTATAGTAAGAATATCATTCCTTATTTTTGAAATATTAATGCTACATAACTCAGATAGTCTAAGTCCGCAATTCAAGAAAAGGGTAATAATGCATAAGTCTCTTTTATAGTGTTTATTGGTTCCATCTACAGAATTAAGCAAATTTTTGCTTTCGTCAAGGGTTAGATATACGGGGTTCCTTTTACTTATTTTTGGAGCCTCTAAATCTGAAGTTGGATTTTCGTTAATGATTTTTGCTTTTGTGTTCAGATATTTAAAAAATGATTTTAATGCAGCGACTTTTCTTGCTCTGGCATAGGTACTATTCTTTCTTTTATTTTCCACATAAGAAAGAAAAGCATAAAAATCAGTCAACTTTATTTTTTTAATAAAATCACCTTGAATATCGCCAATGAAAATATCATGTAACTCAATATCTTTTTTGCATAATCCTTTATATTGCTTTAAGAATCTAAAAAACAATATCAAATCAAATCTATATCCATCTACAGTATTAATTGATTTTCCTTTAATAACTGTAAGGTAGTTTAAAAAATCATTTAAACATTCAGGTAACATGGTATCATCTATATTTTTTATGTTAACCGTATCTTTCTCTGTATTATTTTTTTTATCGGTTGTGATTTTTTGTGCTTGAGATCTATCTCTGTTTATACCGAGCTCTTTAAAAATTAACTGAATCTGCCTTGGGCTAACTCCATAGATACTTGCAATGGATGTAATAGAATATTTATTTTTGTTAAATATGTATAGCGATTCTATTACATGATAATAGTTCCTTTTTTTAAATTTTTCTTTAAGATTGTTGATAATTATCTTATCTTCATTAAATAATGTAGTAGTTTTAAGTATTTGCTCATCTTTTATTGTGTAGATTACATGTTCATATCTGCTTTTCATTTAAATATCACCACCTGGATTATTATAGAAATATTATATCATAAGGAATTTCGCAAGTCTATATGATTCTAATAAATGTATATTTAGCGAAATTAATTATGCGAAAAAGGGAGATGGATTTCATCTGATAACAACTGATAACCCACTAAAATAATCAATAGATACAGCACAGGCTGTATCTATTGATTATTTTACAGAGTCAAATGTATAATTATACTGTTTTATGTAAATCGTATCTTGCTAACTAATTGATGGGTATTACCTGTTTCATTATATCTAATAAATTAAAAACAATCCAATAAATGTATTAAAATAAAATTTTTATATAAAATTACATAAAATCACATTTAAATTTATTTGTAGAAAAGGAAAATAAAAAATGCATAAAGCACATTTATTAAGCCTTCACATTTTTAAATTTAATTTTTTTAACAGAATCAAAAAGGCCACTCAAATGAGCGGCTGTAAATTAAACATTTATTTCTACATTTTCACCAAGTAAATCTGCATTTTTTGTTAATATTGGATTTACTTCCACTTCTATAAAATCAATTACTTGCCCTGGAGCTCTTCCTATATATTTTTTAGAATCGATAGAATTGAGTATATCTTCTTTACTCAGTTTAAAGAAATCATCATTTATTATTCTTTCTATCAAATCATTTTCTTTTCCTTCTTGTTTTACCATACGAGCAGCTTCCATGGAGTGCACTCTTATTCTTTCATGAAGTTCCTGTCTGTCTCCTCCTCTTTTTACAGCTTCCATTATTATGTTTTCAGTAGCCATAAAAGGAAGTTCATTACTTACATGAGAAGCTATGACTTTTTCATAAACAACCATATTACTTGATACATTCAAATATAAATTAAGTACCCCGTCCAAGGCTAAGAAGGCTTCGGCAACAGAAATTCTTTTATTAGCCGAATCATCCAAAGTCCTTTCAAACCACTGAGTTGCGGCTGTAATTGCAGGGTTTAATGAATCTACGATTATATACCTTGATAAAGCCCCTATTCTCTCCGATCTCATAGGATTTCTTTTATATGCCATAGCAGAGGAACCAATCTGACTTTTTTCAAATGGTTCTTCCATTTCCTTCATACTTTGAAGTAATCTCAAATCGTTGCTGAACTTGTAAGCACTTTGAGCAATTTCAGACAATGTATTTAATATTATTGAGTCAATTTTTCTGCTGTAGGTTTGACCCGTTACCATATAACTTGATTTAAAACCCATCTTTTTAGTAACTATTACATCAAGTTCTTTCACAAGTCTTTCATTTCCATCAAACAGTTCCATAAAACTTGCTTGAGTTCCAGTGGTACCTTTTACCCCTCTAAGTTTTAAATTTTCAATTACATATTCAAGACTTTGAAGGTCAATTACCAAATCCTGTATCCAAAGTGTAGCTCTTTTACCTACAGTGGTAAGCTGTGCAGGTTGAAAATGGGTAAATCCTAAAGTAGGAAGATCCTTATATTCCAAAGCAAATTTTGATAGTGAACTTATGATATTGATTATCTTTTTCCTAATAAGAAGCAGTGCTTCCTTCATTATTATAATATCTGTGTTATCACCTACATAACAGCTTGTAGCACCTAAGTGAATTATTCCCTTTGCCTTTGGGCACTGAACTCCATAAGCATATACATGACTCATAACATCATGCCTTACTTCCTTTTCCTTTTTTTCTGCAACTTCATAATTAACATCATTTATATAAGTATTAAGTTCTTCAATTTGATCATCAGTAATGTTTAATCCTAATTCTTTTTCACCTTCTGCAAGTGCAACCCAAAGTTGTCTCCAAGTTCTAAATTTGACCTCATCTGAAAACAAATAAGACATTTCTTTTGATGAATATCTTTTATTTAATGGCGAATTATATGTATCTCTCATTAAAATTACCTCCGTACGTATATATAATTAAATATTAATAAATTCATTCACATTATACCATATGTTATTCAAAAATTCACTACTTATGTTCGTACATGTAAAAATAATTGTTCTAATTTGTATTTTTATAAATATAATTAAATAAATAAAATAATATATTTGTTTTGGGGGGAGTTATGTATAAATTATGTTTAATAGATAAGGCATCCTTAGTTTTCGTTATTTTAGGAGCAATCAATTGGGGACTTATAGGATTATTAAATTTTAATATTGTAGGAACTATTTTAGGACAGCCTGCTAATGTATTTGGCAGAATTATTTATATAGCTATTGGTGTTGCAGGGACTGATATGCTTCTATTAATTTGGAAAACAAGAAAAAAATTGTAGTTAAAAAAGGCTCAAGCTTGAGCCTTTTTAATTTCAATTATATTATTCAGCAAGTGATTCAATAAGTTTTGTAAGTTCTTCTAATGCATAAGCTTCGTCATCTCCATTAATAGAGACGATAATGTCAGAATCTTTTGTAACCCCAAGTGATAGTACACCTATCAGACTCTTAACATTTGCTTTTTTACCATTAAATTCTATATATATATCAGATTTAAATGATGAAGCCTTTTTTACCAATAAAGTTGCCGGTCTAGCATGCAAACCCGTAGAACTTTTAACTATTATCTCTTTTGACACCATAGTTTATTCACTCCAATCTATAATTCTTTGTAATATTCTTTAATAAATTTTTCAATTCTATCAAGTCCATTTACTATATTTTCCATGGAGGTTGCATAAGACAATCTTACATACTCGTCCACTCCAAAAGCAACTCCAGGAACAACTGCCACTTTAGCATTTTCCAATAAAGATTTTGAAAATGAGATAGAGTCTTTTACAAATTCTCCTTCTACTTCTTTATTTAATAGTTTAGAAATATTTATCATAACGTAGAATGCTCCCATAGGTTCAATGCATGATATACCATTAATGGAATTAATTCTTTTTGTTGCATAATTACGTCTTTTTTTGAATTCCTCAATCATAGCTTTTTGTGCGTCGGTAGGACCCAAAAGTGCCTCCAGTGAAGCATATTGAGCTATGGAATTTGGATTTGAAGTTGTATGACTTTGGATGTTAGACATAAGCTTAATTATTTCTTCACTTCCTGCTGCATATCCTATTCTCCAACCTGTCATTGCAAAGGATTTTGATACTCCGTTTATAATAACTGTTCTCTTGTAGGCATCTTCTGAAAGACTTGCTATGCTTATATGCTTCTCATCACCATATATAAGCTTTTCATATATTTCATCAGCCAAAATTAACAAGTCGTGCTTCGTTGCAAATTCAACAATTAGCATTAATTCATCTTTGTTATATACTGTTCCAGTAGGATTATTTGGGGTATTAACTATTATCATTTTAGTTTTTTCTGTAACTGCAGCTTCTAATTTTTCTAAAGATAATTTAAAATTATCTTTTTCATCAGTTTTAATAAAAACAGGTACACCGTCTGCTAATTGAATTAACTCAGGATAACTTACCCAATATGGTACTTGAATTAATACCTCATCTAATGGATTTAAAACAGCTTGAAAAAGATTTGCAAGGCATTGTTTAGCCCCAGTAGATATAATTATCTGAGAGTCAGAATATTTTAAATTATTTTCTTTCCAAAATTTATTTCCAACTGCTTTTTTAAGTTCTATAATTCCGGAAGCTGGCGTATACTTTGTATGGCCATCTCTTATTGCCTTAATTGCAGCTTCCTGAATATTATCTGGTGTATTAAAATCCGGTTCGCCTACTCCAAAACCAATTACGTCAATGCCTCGAGATTTCATTTCCTTTGCTTTTGCACTTATTGCAAGTGTTATAGATGGTTGAATCTGAAGAGCTTTTTTTGAAAAATTCATGTCATTTCCTCCATTTCAAATAGAATTTTTATATTAAACTTTTTGCTTTTATTACTACAAAATTAATAAGATAATAAAAATAATATACAAAAATAAAAATTAAAGGGAAAGCATATCGCCCTTGTCCCTCTGTTATAAAATATATTGAAGTAAACATATATAAAACAATAGTGGTGTAAAGGTTGTACTTATTTAACATTTGGGTTTTCCTTGTAAATATATTTCTTAGTATTAGAATACTATATATTAAAAAATATAAAATAGCCGGTTTAAATATAAATTTTCTTATATTATTTGATAGTGAATAAAGAATATCTTTTTCATTTGAGGAAACATTAGAACCATTGAAGGTGTAACCAATATCATCGCCTATTAAGTATGTATTTTCAAGTCTTTTATATCCCAGCTGTAAAAATTCTTTTGGATGAGACACTATCCATTTTTTTGCAGCTGAACTAAGCATTTTATTTTTTTCTGTCATATTTGCATTTATATAGGCTTCTGTATTTACAATGGAATTCTCCACATCTTTTGCCGCCATCCATCTTCCTAATTTATTTTGAGAATTGTTATTTATATATAGAACAATCCCGCCATTATTGGATACAAAGGTAAATTCACCAACTAATTTTGAGTTCCTATAAACCCAGGGACTGATTAATATACAGCAAAATAGCAGTACAATAAGTGAATCTGATAATGATTTTATTACTTTTTTATTTATGAATAGTTCCACAATAAAGATAGCAAAGAAAAATATAAAAAAGAACGGTTTAATCATTGTATTTAATCCCGTTAGTAATCCTATAAAAATAAATTTATATTTAATATCAGCAAAATAAATGAAAGTTATTAATAATAAAATAGTCGTAAATATAGGCTCAGTAGCTATTAAGCTTGAATAAAAAATATTATTAGGGAAAAATACGAATAATGTAAATATTATTTTTTTGTCTATATCTTTTATATTAATTTTATCTAGAATTTCAATAAATATGATATTATTTAAAATCAAAATAAATATATTAAAAACCTTGGCAACAAGAATACTTGCACCAAATATTTTAAATAAACCACCTAAAATAATAGAATAACCAACCGAGGTATACGTGTCACCCCATTGTAATCCATTGGCTACGTTTAAAGCAACATCATAATAATATTGAAAATCAGAAAAGGGTTTTGTTTTTACAATTATCACCCATAGCACAGAAAATATCAATCCTAAAATTAAAATAAATTTATAATAATTCTCTTTTTTTAAACTTTTAAAATTCATATTATTCACTCTTTCTTTACAGCTTCAAATATATTATTAGTAATACTGATAATATCCATAATATCATATTAATGAGAAAAGGAATATCTCTTCCAAAAACATCTTCTGGTTTACCACCTATATTTTTTTTATCCATCAAGTACTCATATCTAAAAATTCCATATAGAACAAATGGAATTGTATACATCATCGTCCTGCTTTGTGTTGAACTAAATGTATATAAACAGTACGCCATTAAAATTGAAGGATTTACAATTGTGAGCATTTTATCAATTAAGTCTATTGAGTATTCCTCTAATATTTTCCTGTGGGAAGTGCAGTTATCCTGAAGCATTATTATTTCACTTTTTCTCTTATTAAGTGCTAGGAATAAGGAAAGTAAAATAGTGCATAAAAAAAGCCAAGGTGATATTTGGACACTGGTTGCAACACTTCCACTGGCAACTCTAAGCACAAAACCAAATGTTATAATCATAGCATCAATAATAACTATGTTTTTTAATTTAAATGAATAGAAAATATTAACTATAAAATATAATAGGAATATTCCTAAAATCTTAATATCTATATAAAAATAAGAAATTAATATTACTGTTAAAACTATTAATATGTCGAGCAATAATGCAATTTTTATTGATATTTTTCCACTAGGAAGCGGTCTGTTTTTTTTATCGGGATGACACTTATCTTTTTCAATATCCACAATATCATTAAGTATGTATATTGATGATGATGTTAAACAAAATAAAACAAATGTCAATATGTTTATTCTTAATGCGTTAATATTAAGGAAATTTCCTGAAAATATTACTGCTGCAAACACAAAAAAATTCTTAGTCCATTGTTTGGGTCTCATTAATTTTAATAAAGCTTTAAAATCCATTTTATCCTCCGGTAATAAATTACTAACAACCTATAATGTATCACATTTTTGATAAAAATTAAAGGACTTGACAAAATTGAATTTTATCTAAGTCCTATTTTATAAAATTATAATACTATCTAGGCTGAATAATGAGCTTTATAGCTGTTCTTTCTTCACCATCAATTATTATATCTGTAAAGGCAGGTATACATATTAGATCAATACCACTAGGCGCAACAAAACCTCTTGCTATCGCTACAGCCTTTACTGCTTGGTTTAGAGCCCCTGCCCCTATAGCTTGTATCTCTGCTGCTCCTTTTTCTCTCAAAACGCCTGCTAGAGCTCCTGCTACTGAATTTGGACTCGATTTTGCTGAAACTTTTAATACTTCCATATTAAACCCCCTATATATAATATAAACTTAGTATGTTATTACTACTACATTATATTATTCTACGAGAATTTAAAAATTCCTTTTAAATTTTACAATAAATACAAAATTTAAAAGGAACTAATTATTATGTTATTCTTTATACTAATTATTTAGCATATTCTATTGCTCTAGTTTCTCTAATAACATTTACCTTAATCTGACCAGGATATTCTAACTCACTTTCGATTTGTTTAACAATATTCCTTGCCATCTCAATGGAACCAATATCATCAATTTCTTCTGGTTTAACCATAATTCTGATTTCTCTTCCCGCTTGAATGGCATATGACTTTTCTACGCCTTCACATGTATTTGCGATTTCTTCAAGTTTTTCTAATCTTTTTATATATGCTTCAAGAGTTTCTCTTCTAGCGCCAGGTCTAGCAGCAGATATTGCATCAGCAGCTTGAACCAACACAGCCTCTATTGAATCAGATTCTACATCTCCATGATGGGCAGCTATAGCATTAATTATAACTGAAGACTCATGATATTTTTTGGCAATATCCGCACCTATTGTTGCGTGTGGGCCATCTATTTCATGATCCACTGCTTTACCTATATCATGTAACAGTCCAGCTCTTTTTGCTACAGTTGGGTCTATTCCAAGCTCAGAAGCCATTAGTCCTGCCAAGTATGCAACTTCAATAGAATGTTTAAGAACATTCTGACCATAACTTGTTCTGTACTTCAATCTTCCTAGTAATTTAACTAATTCTATGTGAAGACCATGAACAGATGTCTCGAAGGTTGCTTGCTCGCCTTCCTCTTTTATGCTGTTTTCAACTTCTTTTTTCGCTTTTTCAACCATCTCTTCAATTCTTGCCGGATGGATTCTTCCATCAACTATAAGTTTTTCTAATGCTATCCTAGCAACTTCTCTTCTTATTGGATCAAAGCCTGAGAGTATTACTGCTTCCGGGGTATCGTCTATAATTAAATCAACACCAGTTAATGTTTCAAGGGTACGAATATTTCTCCCTTCTCTTCCAATTATTCTGCCTTTCATTTCGTCATTTGGAAGAGTAACTACATGAACAGTAGTTTCTGCTACATGATCCGCAGCACATCTTTGTATTGCACAAGTAATGACTTCTCTTGCTCTTTTATCTGCTTCTTCTTTTGCTTTAGTCTCAATTTCTTTTATCATTATAGCAGCTTCATGTTTAATTTCCTTATTGATTTCTTCCAATAAAATTTGTTTTGCCTCTTCTGAAGATAAACCAGAAAGTCTTTGCAGTTCTTCTCTCTGTTTAACATACAGTTCTTGGACATTAGCAACAGTTTCTTCAACTTGTAACTGTTTCTTGTTTAGGTTTTCTTCTCTCTTTTCGAGCATATCGCTTTTCTTATCGATAGATTCTTCTCTTTGGATTATCCTTCTTTCAAGACGTTGAATTTCATTTCTTCTATCTCTAGACTCTTTTTCGAAATCATTTCTAAGCTTATGCATTTCTTCTTTAGCCTCTAAAATGGCTTCTTTCTTCTTTGACTCTGCATTTTTATCAGCGTCTTGTTTTATAATTTTGGCTTCTTCCTGTGCTGTTTTAACGATTTCTTTTGATTTATTTTTAGTAATATTAAAACCCACAATTAAACCAATTGCTACAATTATTCCTGCAGCAACAATATATATAATAGGATCCACATGAACACCTCCTTTGCTTATATTATGCTTTGTATTTAAGTAATAAAAGAAAGCATGGAAAAGGTGCCATAATATATTCAAATGGTAATTTTTAATATGATGATAAACCAGAATTTGTCTTAATTTTATATTAAAATAAGTGAATTGTCAAGTTTGTAAAAACTCCCATAAGCTTAAACAAACTATCACCTGAATTTTAAGTGATAGTTTGTTTTTCTATACTCTACTTTGAAGGTTTTTCTTTAATTTCTTTAATTTCCTTAATTTCAGGATTATTTCCTTTATTTAATGGTAACGAATGTTTTTCTCTGATTTTGTTTTCTATTTCAAGCATTATATTTGGATTATCTTTTAGATACTGCTTAGCATTTTCTCTACCCTGACCCAATCTAGTTTCGTTATAAGAAAACCAAGCGCCGCTTTTTTGAACTAATTCTTCTTTTACTCCAACATCAAGAATATTTCCCGACTTCGAAATGCCTTCATTGTACATTATGTCAAATTCTGCCTGTTTAAAAGGGGGGGCAACTTTGTTTTTAACTACTTTTATTCTAGTTCTATTTCCTACTACTTCATCACCCTGCTTTATTGAGTCGATTCTTCTTATGTCCATTCTGACGGAAGCGTAGAATTTCAAAGCTCTACCTCCTGGTGTTGTTTCAGGATTTCCAAACATAATTCCAACTTTTTCTCTAAGTTGGTTAATAAAGAGAACTATACATTTTGTTTTGCTTATTGAACCGGCTAATTTTCTTAGAGCTTGAGACATAAGTCTTGCCTGCAATCCCACATGTGAATCTCCCATTTCTCCTTCTATTTCTGCTCTTGGAACCAAAGCAGCAACAGAGTCTACTACAATTAGGTCTATTGCACCTGACCTAACTAAGGCTTCTGCTATCTCAAGGCCTTGCTCCCCTGTATCAGGTTGAGATACTATAAGATTATCTATGTCTACCCCAAGGTTTTTTGCATAGGCTGGATCCAGTGCATGCTCTGCATCAATGAAAGCTGCAGCACCTCCATTTTTTTGAGCTTCAGCAACTATATGTAGGGCAATGGTAGTTTTACCTGAGGATTCAGGTCCGTAAATCTCTATTACCCTGCCTCTAGGAACTCCTCCTATTCCTAATGCTATGTCTAAATCCAAGCATCCTGTAGATATCGAATCAAAGTTTAATACACTATTTTCACCTAGTTTCATTATTGAACCTTTGCCAAATTGTTTTTCTATTTGTCCCATAGCAGCTTCAATAGCTTTTAATTTATCGTTATTAACATTATTTCCCAAAAGGGTCACTTCCTTTCCTCGAACATTTGTTCTAATACAATTATATATTATATATTTTTTAAGGTCAACAGTATAAATAAAAGTTCCTATAAAGGAACTTCATTTAAATTATTGACAATTTAATTTTTTGTTAATCAATTATATATTATTTGTCAGAATGAATAACATCTTTATTTTTAATAAAATAATCGATGCCGGATATTATTGTTATTAATACAGCAATGCCCATAGCAATGTCTGTGGTTATATTCAAAAATTTATGAGGGTAAACAATAAACTTTTTAACGATCCCTAATGAAACATGATTATAATTTAAATTTACCAATGCTAATATTATTGCAACTATCTGTGTTACTGTTTTAGCCTTTCCCCATGCGCTGGCAGCAATTACTATTCCTTCAGCTGCAGCAATGGACCTTAGTCCTGTTACTGCAAATTCGCGAGCTATGATAATCATAGCCGCCCATGCTGGAACAATATGAAATTCAACCAATGAAACAAGAGCAGCTGTTACTAAAAGTTTATCTGCCAGTGGATCCATGAATTTACCGAATCTAGTAATTTGGTTCCTACTTCTGGCAATGTACCCATCCAGTTTATCGGTTATTGAAGCTAATATAAATATTAATAAAGCAAAAAGTCTGCCATAAGGTATATCCTTTATTGTAATGAAAATTAAAAATACAGGTACTAAAAAAATTCTAAGTAGTGTAAGTTTGTTAGCAAGATTCATAACACACAACTCCTAATAAATCATATTCCATGCTATCCTCAATTTCAACGTTTATTATGCTTCCAATTATTAAATCGTCATTGGATTTAAAATAAACAGTTCCATCAATTTCTGGACACATTTCATAACTTCTTCCAAACCATTTTTTATTTTTATATCCTTCCACAATTACATCATAAGTGTTCCCGATTTTTTTCATATTTATATCTGTAGAAATTCCCTGCTGCAGAGCCATCAATTCATCATATCTTTTAGTTTTAATTTTCTCATCAATTTGGTTTTCCATTACTGAAGCCGGAGTATCCTCTTCTTGGGAGTATTTGAATACCCCTAACTTATCAAACTTTGTATTCTTTACGAAATCTTTAAGCTCATCAAAATCCTCTTCAGTTTCACCAGGAAAACCCACTATAAGTGTCGTCCTCAGGCAAATATCCTTTATTTTATGTCTAAGTTTTTCTATTGTATATGAAATAAGCTTTTTTCGTCCCTTTCTTCCCATACGCTTAAGAATTCTATCACTTATATGTTGAATCGGAATATCTAAATATTTGCATATTTTGGAGTTTGATGAAATGGTATTTATTAAATCATCATAAATTTCTTCAGGATAGCAGTACATTACCCTAATCCATTTTATACTTTCTATTAATGAAATTTCCTCCAATAATTCATGAAGTCTTTTTCTATTATATAAATCTATTCCATACATGGTAGTATCTTGGGCTACAATAATAATTTCCTTTACACCATTTTCTGCCAATACTTTTGCTTCTTCAATTATATTTTCAAACTTTCTGCTTCTGTATTTACCCCTAATTTTGGGAATTATGCAGTAGGTACAAAAGTTATTGCAGCCTTCTGCAATTCTAATATATGCTGTATATTGCGGTGTTGTTAAAACTCTGCCACCTTCATTAATATTTGAATTGCTGAAATTACATAACTCCACATTAATATTATTTTTATTTATAAAATTTATTATGCTGTCTGTGAGTTTATCATAATCATTAACTCCCTGAATAATGTCTATTTCTGGAATTAATTCCAGAAGCTCTTTACCGTATCTTTGGCTTAAGCATCCTGTAACAACCAGGACTTTACAATTGCAGTTTTTTTTGTATTCATTCATTTCTAAAATTGTATTAATTGATTCCTCTTTTGAGGATTCAATGAAACCACAGGTATTTACAATTATTATTTCAGCAGTTTTAGGATTATTTACTATCTCAAAATTAATATCAGATTTTATATTATTTAAAATAATTTCTGAATCAATTCTATTTTTATCACAACCCAAACTGATAAGTCCAACTTTCATCTTTGACAAATTTATTTTCCTCCTGTTGTTTAATATATATTTAATCAATAATCATTTTATAGCTAGTTTTGATATTTTACAAGAGAAAATTTATTAATATTCATCTCTATCAACCAATACCTGCCTTGGTTTGCCTCCATCTTTTCCTGAGATAATATTTTTATCCTCCAACTGTTCAATTATTCTGGCAGCTCTATTATATCCAATTCTTAGTCTTCTCTGAAGTAAGGATGTGGATGCTTGTCCAGAATCTATTACAATTCGGATTGCTTCATCTAAAAGCTCATCATAATCATTATCTTCTTTAGAATTAACTTTCTCTAGTTGATCTATTATCTCATCTTTGTATTCAGGATCACCTAACTGATTTTTAATAAAGTCAACTACTTTCTCAACTTCATTTTCAGAGATAAAAGCACCCTGAATTCTGATAGGTTTTGCCTCCCCAACAGGATAGAAAAGCATATCACCCTTACCTAAAAGTTTTTCAGCGCCTGCCATGTCTAGTATAGTTCTTGAGTCGATTTGGCTTGATACAGCAAAAGAAATTCTTGAAGGGATATTTGCTTTGATAACACCAGTTATTACGTCTACAGAAGGTCTCTGAGTGGCTATGACAAGGTGCATGCCTGCTGCTCTTGCCATCTGTGCTAGCCTTCCTATGTAATCTTCAATATCATTAGGGCATACCATCATTAAATCTGCCAATTCATCTATAATTATTACTATAAATGGAAGTTTGTCTTCTATTTTATTTGTTTCAAATAATTCATTATATCCTTCAATATTTCTTACGCTATTATCGGCAAAAAGCTTATATCTTCTTGTCATTTCATTAACTGCCCAGTTCAATGCTCCGGCAGCCTTTTTAGGATCAGTTACTACAGGTATTAAGAGATGAGGTATTCCGTTATATACATTAAGTTCTACTACTTTAGGGTCTATCATAAGTAATCTCACTTTATCAGGTGAATACTTATAGAGCAGACTTATTATTAGAGTATTAATGCACACACTCTTACCCGAACCTGTGGCTCCGGCGATAAGTAAATGGGGCATTTTTGTAAGGTCAGAAGCTACACAATTTCCACCAATATCCTTTCCTAAACAAAAGGCTAAGTTCTTGTTTGAATTTACAAATTCATCTGATTCAATAACTTCTCTTAAAAATACTGGAGATAGTTGATTATTTGGAACTTCAATGCCAATGGCTGATTTTCCTGGAATAGGCGCTTCAATTCTTACCCCTGAAGCAGCTAATGCTAAGGCAATATCGTCAGATAGGTTTACAATTTTACTTACTTTAACTCCAGGACTTGGCTGAAGTTCAAACCTTGTAACAGATGGGCCCCTGCTTACTTGAATTACTTTCGCATCTACGCCGAAGCTGCCTAAAGTCTCCTCAAGCTTAGAAGCATTATTTAGAAGCTCTTTTTTATCCTCATTGTTTAATTGTGATTGTATATTCTGCTTTAAAAGACCGATTGCTGGAAAATTGTACACGGCTTCCTTTTTAACACTGGTTTTTTTTATTTCCTGATCCAGTTCTTCATTAATTGAGGAATCTAAAGCAGCTTCAGTTATATTAGCATCTGTTACTTGATCATTACTTGATTTCATGAAATTCATTATTTTTATTCTGCTGTTAATTCCTTTTACGTAATTTTCTTTTTCATTAGTATCCAGTAACTTATTTTCATTAGTATTAATTTTTTTGTTATTAGTTTTCATTTCATTTTTATTAAATTTAGATTTGAAGAAAAAAAGAATATCATATAAAGTTATCTTGAATATTAATATGAAAGAAATAAAATAAATACCAGTGAAAACTACATAACTTCCAATATTTCCCAATAATTTATAAAGCGGTATATCAATTAAAAAACTTATTATTCCACCATGAAGAAAACTTTCTGATTCATATAGTTTTATCATTCCTGATTTTATATTCTCATCTATATAATATGTACTCATAAGAATCATTTGAATAAGCAAGAGTGTGTTAATCATAAACAGTATTATTCCATAAAATCTATTACTGAAATTAAACTTATTTTTTCTTAAAATATAGCATATTCCAATAAAAATGAATAATACAGGAAACACGTATGCTCCTATACCCATCACTGCTATAAGAATTTTTTTGATAAATTTTCCTAATATTCCGGAGGAAGAAGAAGAAAAGACACTTAATAAAATCAAAATACCAAGTGTAATAAGAATTATACCTTTTATTTCACCGTTAAGCTGTGGATTTCGAGTTTTTTTAGCCATGACTATGTATCACCTCTAGATTATTATTCTACGTAATTATTAAATTTCCTTTATGTTTGTACATAAAAATAAATTTCCATAGGAAAACCTATGGATTTTCAATTATATCATTCAGTTTTTTAAGTGCATCACTTAACCCGCCAACCTCATCTATTAAACCAAATTCTACAGCTTGCTTACCAATTAGAATTGTACCCATGTCATTTAGTAGATCATCTGTTTGAATCATTAGTTTTTGAAAGTTGTCTCTATCTATTTTTGAGGTCCGTACAATAAATTCAGTTATTCTCTCTTGCATTTTGTTGAAGTATTCAAATGTTTGAGGGACTCCGATTATTAAACCGTTCATCCTAATAGGATGAATTATCATAGTAGCACTTGGGGAAATAAATGAAAAATCCGCAGCGGTGGCTAGAGGTACTCCAATTGAATGGCCACCGCCTATCACCAAGGAAACAGTAGGTTTGCTTAAACTTCTGAGCATTTCAGCAATAGCTAGCCCTGCCTCTACATCCCCACCTACTGTATTTAAAATTATGAGTACACCTTCAACTTTATCATCTGTTTCAATGGAAACAAGTTGGGGTATTACATGTTCATATTTAGTTGTTTTTGTTTGGGGTGATAATATCATATGCCCTTCGATTTGACCAATTATTGGCAATATTTGAATTCTATCTTTAGCATCAGGTAAATTTGCCACCCCTAATTCATTAATGTTCTTAATATCCTTTTCATTCTGATTTTCATCCATAGCTTCTCCTCCTTAATATATTTTCTATTTTGTGTAATAAAGTGGGAAGCTATTCATACCAAAAAATTAATTTCCTAGGTTAAATTCTTTATGGAGTGCAAGTATAGAATTTTCTGCATCCTTGCTATGGACTAAACACCATATTGTGGTGTGGGAGTCTGCGGTTTGAAGTACAGGAATGCAATTTAAATCCAGTACTTTAATTATTTTTGCCATTATACCAGGAATTCCACGCATCCTATTTCCTATTATTGATATTTTACTGCAATTTTCAATTTTTGAATAATTTATATTCAGCTTTTTCATAACATCATGGAATATATCCATATCTTTTTGGTCTATAGTAAATATTTTTTCTTTTTGGAATATATTTATTAAATCTATACTTATATTATTTTCTGCTACTTCATCCAAGAGTCTATGGTAACCTGAATTATCTTTATTATTTTCAATTTCTACTGTAATTTGAACTCTATCATTAATATGTGTAATTCCTATTATTATATCATCAGGATTATGAGTTCCAAAACTATTGATTACAGTACCTCTGCAGTCATTTAATGTATTCTTGATTACTAGAGGAATATTTGCTTTCATAGCAATATCTACTGCTCTTGGGTGAATTACCTTTGCTCCCTGTTCTGCAAATTGAAAAACTTCATTATAACTTATTTCTTCAATTAAGGAAGCATCAGATACAATTCTAGGGTCTGCAGTCATAATGCCGTCAACATCAGTAAATATTTCAACTTGTTCAGCATTTAATGCTACCCCTAAAAGCGAGGCAGTAACATCACTTCCTCCTCTGCCTAAAGTAGTAACATACCCACTTTCGCTAATGCCCTGAAAACCTGCAATAACTGGAATTTTATCTTCTTTTATTAAATTTAATATTCTTTCTGGGTTTACTTTAATAATAGATGCATTATTATATTTATTATTAGTAATTATTCCAGACTGTCCACCTGTTAGCGGAATTGCGGAAATAGAATGTTCTTTTAATTTGTCACACATTATAACGGTACTTATTATTTCTCCGCAGCTCATCAACAGATCTACAGCCAAAGGATTAGAATCCTTGAAATCGTTACTAATTAGAGATAAAAGAGTATCTGTAGCATAGGGCTGTCCTTTTCGTCCCATGGCAGAAACCACAACCACCGGAGAGTATCCTTGCTCCTGTGCATGTAATATTTTATCTACTACAAGAGATCTTCTTTCAGCTGTGGAAACAGATGTTCCACCGAATTTTTGAATTAGTATTTTCATGACCTTACCTCCAAAACTATTTGCTTCTATTTAGAACTTTTTCATCTACATCTATTATAATTGTTTTTGCACCTAGTTTTTTAACATACTCCCAAGGAACCTCAATATATTCAGATTTTGCAAAAAGTCCAAGTTTTGCTTTAGCATCATTTAAAACCAATAGCTTTAAATTTCCACTCTCATCGATGATTATATCATTATTTCCTAAACAATTAAACTTTTCTCCATCGTTAATATTAATTATCTCATACTTTTCCATATCATTATAATATTTTATACTTTCTTTCATTTTACCCCCATTTATTTATAAAAATTTATAAGTAAATACCTAGTATGGATATTTACTTATATTATAGTTTTATATTATTGTATGAAACATGGAGTTAAGTTATTACAGAAGTGGATTGGTATTTTTACCAATTATTTTTTTTACTAAATCCAAGTCAACGGATTCTCCAACAAAAGCTGAATTTTGAATCCCATTAGAAAAAGTTTTTTGTAATACCTGAGACATTCTTTCGTGGTCTATCCTGTCTATTTTTTCTATTATATCTTCCGGTGTATTTATTTTATTTAGGAACAGTACAGATTTGCCATTATTAAACATTCTGCTGCTGGTACTTTCAAGTCCTAATATGTAGCTTCCTTTTAACTGCTCCTTAGCCTTATTAAGTTTTTCAGTACTTAATCCTAAATTTATGAATTTGTAAATTTCTTCTTTTATTAGTTCAACTACATCTGCGGCATATTTAGGATTTAGACTGGTATATATAGAAATAACTCCAGTATTATTAAATGCTGATATATATGAATATATGGAGTAGCACATTCCTTTTTCTTCTCTAATCTTTTGAAACAGTATTGAAGAAGCACCACCACCAAAAGTATTGCTTAGTAATAAAAGTGTATACAGATCTTCATGACCTGTTTGTATACCAGGAATCCCCAAGCTGATATGAAGTTGTTCTATACTTTTTTTTCTGTGAAGATGTTTTTGAAGCTGTGTTGGAGTGGAATAATTAGTTACACTTTTATTTAAACTATTCCAGTTTCCAAAATATTTAGTAATGAGCTGTTCAAGGCTTTTTTCATTTATATTACCAGCTATTGATATTACTGAGTTCTCTGGGATATAGTATGAAGATATATAACTAATTATTTGTTCTCTATTGAAGGATTTAACCGTTTCAGTGGTGCCAAGTATTGGAAGAGATATTGAATCATCTCCCCAAATGGCAATACTATGTAAATCGGAAAGCACATCCTCCGGTGAATCTTCGCTCATGTTTATCTCTTCGATAACAACTCCTTTTTCTCTTTCCATTTCTTCCGGTGAGAAATTGCTGTTAAAAAGCATATCGGATATTATATCTAGAGAGAGCTCAAGGTAAGAATCTAAGGCTTTAATATAAAAACAGGTGGCTTCCTTTCCAGTAAAGGCATTTATTTGTCCACCTACATCCTCAATAGCTTCTACTATTTGAAGTGAAGTCCTGTTACTTGTTCCTTTAAAGAGCATATGCTCAATAAAGTGAGAAATTCCATTATTTGAGGTATTTTCGTTTCTAGAACCATTTTCTACCCAGAGACCTACACTTACAGATTTTACATAATCAATTTTTTCATATACAACTCTTAAACCATTGTCTAATTTAAATAATTTATACATAAGCACCTCTAAGTTATTTAGACTTTTAGAAAAATAAAAAGGCAAAAATGCCCTTCTATTGTACCTTAATCTTCTTTTGAATCTTTCTCTTCAGAATCCTTAATAGCGTCTCTTCTTGAAAGATTTATTCTTCCTTGACCATCAATTTCAGTAACCTTTACAAGTATTTCATCTCCTACTGAAACTATATCTTCAACTTTATTTACTCTCGCAAAGTCCAACTTTGAAATATGAACTAATCCTTCTTTTCCTGGAAGTATTTCAACAAATGCACCGAAAGTAGTAATTTTTGTTACTTTTCCAAGATATATTTCTCCGGCTTTCACATCTCTGGTTAAGTCGTCAATTATTTTTAGTGCTCTCTTTGCACCTAAACTGTCGTCTGACATAACAAAGATTTTTCCATCTTCTTTAATGTCAATTTTCACACCAGTTTCTGCTATGATTTTATTTATTACTTTTCCGCCAGGTCCTATTACATCCCTGATTTTATCCGGATCAATGCTCATTGTGTAAGTTTTTGGAGCATATTTTGAAATTTCAGGTCTTGCAGTAGGAATGCACTCTTTTATTTTATCTAAAATAAATAATCTTGCTTTTCTTGCATCCACCAGTGTTTTCTTTATGCAGTCATTGGATAATCCATAAATTTTTGTATCAAACTGCATTGATGTTATACCAACCTCAGTACCTGCAACCTTAAAATCCATATCTCCAAAGAAATCTTCAATGCCTTGTATATCTGTGAGTATTTCTTCTGTTTTAAGATCTTCACTTGTAATTAATCCCATGGCTATTCCTGCAGCAGGTCTTTTTATCGGCACGCCTGCATCAAGTAATGCTAACGTGCTTCCACAAACACTTGCCTGAGAAGTAGAACCATTGGAACTTAGAACTTCAGAAACCAATCTTATAGTATATGGGAACTCTTCTTCTGAAGGAATAAGAGGTTCCAATGCTTTTTCTGCTAGAGCACCATGACCGATTTCTCTTCTGCCTGGCCCCCTTAACGGTCTAACTTCACCTGTGCTGTAGGATGGAAAATTGTAGTGATGCATATATCTTTTAAATTCTTCTACTCCAAGTCCGTCTAATATCTGAACATCACCTAAAGCACCTAAAGTGGCAACAGTCATCACCTGAGTAAGTCCTCTTGTAAATAAACCTGTACCATGGGTTCTTGGAAGAAGCGAAACTTCACAGCTTATTGGCCTAATTTCATCGAATTTTCTTCCATCAGGTCTTCTATGTTCATTTAACAGCATAGAACGAACAATTTCTTTTTGCATTTTGTAAATAACATCAGCTATATCAGCCTTATTATCAGGATATTTTTCTTTAAAATTGCCATCTATCTTTTCTTTAACTGAATCCACTGCAGCGTTTCTAGCATCTTTATCAGTTATATACATAGCTTCCTTAATTGTTTCAAATGAAAAATCTCTAAGTTCCTTTTCTAAAGTCTCGTCAACTTTGTATAGCTTTGGAACCATTTTTTCTTTACCTAATTTTGCAACAGCTTCTTCTTGGAATTGTACTATTTTTTTGCATTCCTCAAAACCAAAGATAATAGCATTGTACATGGTGTCTTCAGGTATCTCTTTTCCGCCTGCTTCTACCATCATTACTCTTTCTTTAGTTGCACAGACGGTTAGATTTAATGTGCTTAATTCTCTTTCTTTTTCAGTTGGATTTATAACAAAATCTTCGCCAATAAGTCCTACTGATACTGCAGCAACAGCAATATTAAAAGGTATGCTTGAAAGACATAATGCTAGAGAAGCAGCATTTATTGCCAATATATCTGGAGCATTGTCCTGGTCCACAGATAAAACTGTACAAACTACCTGAACATCATTTCTGTATCCTTTAGGGAAAAGAGGTCTTAATGGCCTGTCTATAGCTCTACCATTTAATATTGCCTTCTCTGATGGTCTACCCTCTCTTTTTATAAATCCACCCGGAATTTTGCCCACTGAATATAATCTTTCTTCATATTCTATGCTTAGTGGGAAAAAGTCTATTCCTTCTCTAGGTTTCTCAGAAGCATTTGCATTTACAAGTACAACTGTGTCTCCATAGCTTACAAGTAAAGCACAATTAGACAATCTTCCTACTTTACCAAAATCAACTTTTAATAATCTTCCAGCTACCGTTGTTTCTAGTATGTTACTCATACTTTTCCTCCTTTTATATATTCAACAATTTTATTATCAATATTTATTACAATTATTATACTAGTTTCTGTAATTATTTTAAAATATAAATAATTTAAAATAATAGAGCGGTTATTAGCCGCTCTAAATTACTTTCTAAGACCAAGTTTTTGGATGATATCACGATATCTTTCAATATCAGTTTTCATTAAATAATTTAAAAGACCTCTTCTTTTACCAACCATCATTAAAAGACCTCTTCTTGAGTGGAAATCTTTTTTATGTAGTTTCAAGTGATCATTTAAATGATTAATTCTTTCTGTAAGTAATGCAATCTGAACTTCAGGAGATCCTGTATCTCCTTCGTGTCTAGCATACTTTTTCATTAAATCATCTTTCATTGCCTTATCCATTAATATGCACCTCCAATTGTAAATCACTCCTATCCCAAGAAATCCGTTGGCAAATCGGTATTCTTAGAATAAGGCTCATAGAATTCATTATATCAAATATATATCTAAATGTAAATTAAATTCTATATTATTTCAAAATTTTGCTTTATGGCGAATATTTTATCATTTTTTAGTTGCTCAGAAAGCTCTGTAAGGGTATTGAATTTTTTTTCATCTCGTATTCTTTTAATAAAATTAATCTTTATATTTTCATTGTATAATTCCTTATTAAAATCAACTATATGGGTTTCTATACTTAATTTATTGTTTTCAACAGTTGGATTATATCCAATATTTGTTATGCCTTTATGATATTTTCCACCATATTCTACTAGTGTATAATAAACACCGCCTCTTGGAAGAAGAAAATCGCTGCAATAATTAAGATTTATAGTTGGGAAACCTAATTTTCTGCCCAATTGCTTACCCTTTATCACATCCCCTTCAATTGAATAGGGTCTTGTTAGCATTTTATAAGCTTTTTCAATATCACCATCTTCTGAAAGCAGATTTCTTATTCTAGAGCTACTTACAATTTCACCTTTATACTTAACAGGAGATACTACATATAAATTAAAATTGTGAGTTTTACTTAAATATTTTAAAAGATCTATATCTCCAAGATTTTTATATCCAAATCTGTGATTAAAACCTACAACTAATCCAGTAGCATTGTAATACTTGACTAATGCTAAAATGTATTCTTCAGGCGATAATTTCATGAATTCCGAATCAAAATTTACCATATTTACTATTTCAATCCCATATTGTTCAAACAGCTTTAATTTATCACGGTTATTCATTAATAGTTTTGGTGCTGATTCTTTGTTTATTATTGTTAAAGGATGATTTTTAAATGTAAAAACCATACTTTTGCATTTTAATTTTTTTGAAGCACTTATTGTTTTATCTAATAAAGCTCTATGTCCCAAGTGAAGACCATCAAATCCGCCTAAAGCAATGATTGTTTTATATTCAATATGTTGTTTAAAGTTATCTTCAATAACTAACATAGCATTTACTCCTCAATAAACTGTTTAACCATTTTGAAGCTAGCATTCTTTGCCTCTCCAAGTCCAATAAATTTCTTTTCATTTATGTATACTTTAAATAGAGTATTATTAGCAATTGAACCTGTAATGTGTTCATCCCTTATTGATACTCCATTTAAAAGAAGACTTTCATATTTTGAATCAAAAGTCAATGACGGGAAGTTCCATAATGCACTATCTATCGGAATAATATAATCTCTGATATTATACTCGCTCAAATCTTCCAGCTTAACGGAATTTTCTATATTAAAAAATCCGGAACTTAATCTTGTAAGTCCCCACATTGTCCCTCCGCATAGAAGTTTTTCTCCGATATCATAGCATAAACTTCTTATATATGTTCCTTTTGAACACTTAACATCAAATATTATATCAGGTATATTTACTTCCAAAATATCTATGCTGAAAATTTCAATATCCCGAGGTTTTCTCTCCACAGTTATTCCTTGTCTTGCTAAAGAATAAAGTCTTTGACCGTTAATTTTTAATGCAGAATACATAGGAGGAATCTGCATTGTTTTTCCAACAAAGCTTTTTATGGTTTTTATAATCTCATCCTGACTTGTATTTATTTCGGATGTGCTTAGTATTTCCCCCTCTTTGTCATAAGTATCAGTAACAATACCAAGTTTTAGATGAGTTCTGTATACTTTATTATCCTTCATGATATAATCTACAAATTTAGTTGCTCTTCCTATACATATAGGTAAAACCCCGGATGCTTCCGGATCCAATGTACCGGTATGACCTACCTTTTTAGTCTTTGCTATCTTCTTGATCTTTCTAACTACATCAAAGGAGGAATTTCCTATAGACTTATTAATATTTAATATACCATTCATTAAATCAACTCTTTTTCAATTTCATTTACAACAATTTTTTTTGCTTCATCTAAAGTTATATTATGCATTATTAATCCAGATGCCTTGGTGTGTCCTCCACCCCCAAATTTTTCTGCAATCTTTCTTACATCTACTATGGATTTTGATCTTAAACTTACTTTTACATGGTCAGTAGATTCCTTGAATAATACGGCAACCTCTACAGAGTCAATCTCTAAACCTATGGAAATTATATCTGAAGTATTTAAAGAAGGTTCAATATTTAATTCCAAAAAATCATCATTTGTAATTTGGAATACACATATTTTTTCAGATACTAATTCCATGTTATCAATGGCTTTTCCAATGAATTTAACCCTATTGAATTGTTTGTCATCAAACGCTTTTCTATGAATTTCACTAAAATCAATTCCAGTGTTAATTAAGTCACCAGCGATTGAATGTGTTACTGAGGTAGTGCTGGAATATCTGAAAGAACCTGTATCAGTAATAATTGATGTATATAAACAAGTTGCAATATCTTTACTTATTGATACCCCTAGAATATTAAGAATTTGATATACTATTTCTGCCATGGCCGAAGAATTTGTATCCACATAGTTTAAATCACCGTACAGTTCATTTGAGAGATGGTGGTCCATGTTGACCAGGGTATATTCCCTGTTATTTATGTTTATGTTAGCATTTATTCTTTTAACATCCCCGCAGTCAAGTATAATGACTAAATCTGTAGATGGTAATACATTCACTGTATTACCATCTATAATTTCACTATTTGGTAAGAAATTAAGATTATATGGCACTTCTTCTTTTGACATTATATATGCATTTTTACCAAGCACTTTCAAGCCTTCAAGCAGCGCTAAAGCACTACCTAGTGAGTCCCCATCTGGTGAACTGTGAAATGATATTCCAATCTCACTGCTTTCCTTTATCTTGTCTAATATATTATTCATTATCATGATGACCCTGCTCCTTTATTTTGTGCAAAAGTTCATCTATGTGCATACCTTGCTCTATACTTTTGTCTTCTTCAATGATGATTTCAGGGGTAAGCCTAAGGTTAATTCGGTGACCAACTTCTCGTCTTATGAAACCCGATGAGCTTTTTAATGCGCCAAGAGTTTCGTTTTTTGAGTCTTCTTTTCCAAAAAGACTCACATATACTTTAGCATATTTTAAATCTTTAGTAACGTCAACCTTTGTTACACTAACCATGGAAGTAATCCTAGGGTCTTTGATTTCATTTTGAATTATATTACTAATTTCTCTTCTCATCTCTTCATTTATTCTACCACTTCTATAATTAGACATAAAAATCACCTCGTTCATTTACATTTGAAGTTTATAAATTCTTTTTCTTTACCTCTTCAATAACAAATGCTTCAATAATGTCTCCCTCTTTAATGTCATTAAATTTCTCAATGCTTAGTCCACATTCATATCCAGATGCAACTTCTTTGGCATCATCTTTGAATCTCTTTAATGAAGCTAATTCGGACTCAAAAATTACTATTCCATCTCTTATAACTCTTACTTTGCAGTTTCTTGTAAGTTTACCGTCTAAAACGTAACATCCTGCAATGGTTCCAACATTTGATATTTTATATGTCAGTCTTATTTCTGCTTTACCAAGTATTACTTCTTTATAATCCGGCTCAAGCATACCCACCATAGCTGCCTTTACATCATCTATAGCATTATATATAACTCTATAAGTTTTTATATCTACTGCTTCTTTTTCAGCCAAAGCTGAAGCATTTGTATCAGGCCTTACATTAAACCCAATAATAATGGCATTTGATGCTGTAGCCAATGTAACATCAGTTTCAGTAATGGCGCCGACTGCACCATGAATAACTCTTACTTTAATTTCGTCATTGGAGAGTTTTTGAAGTGACTGTTTTATCGCTTCAATTGAACCCTGAACATCAGCCTTAATTATTATACCCAGCTCTTTAACTTTGCCTTCCTTTATTTGATTATATAAATCCTCAAGGGAAACTTTGTGTACAGTTTGGAAATTATCTGCTCTCTCTTTTTGCTTACGCTTATCTGCCATATCTCTAGCAGTTTTTTCATCTTTAACTTCGTGGAATCTATCTCCTGCTGAAGGCACCTCTGAAAGACCTAGTATTTCCACTGGAATTGATGGACCTGCAGTTTTAATTTTTTTGCCTTTATCATCAAACATAGCTCTGATTCTTCCATAAGTGGAACCTACAATAATTGAATCACCTACATTTAAAGTACCATTCTGCACTAGAAGTGTAGCCACGGGACCTCTTCCTTTGTCTAGTTTTGATTCTACTACAGTGCCCTTAGCATTTCTCTTTGGATTTGCTTTTAATTCTAACATTTCTGCAGTTAAGATTACCATTTCAAGTAAAGTATCGATACCTTCTTTTGTATGTGCAGAAACTGGCACACATATTGTATCTCCGCCCCAATCTTCTGATACAAGACCATATTCTGTAAGCTGTTGTTTAACTCTGTCAGGATTAGCGCCTGGCCTATCCATTTTGTTTATTGCAACTACTATAGGTACATTTGCTGCCTTGCAGTGATTTATTGCTTCCTCTGTCTGAGGCATAATACCATCATCCGCAGCTACTACAAGAATAACTATATCCGTTATCTGAGCACCTCTTGCTCTCATGGAAGTAAAAGCTTCATGTCCTGGTGTATCTAGAAAGGAAATTTTTTCCCCATTTATAGTAACGGTATATGCACCTATATGTTGTGTTATTCCGCCGGCTTCTGTGGAAGTAACCTTTGCTTTTCTTATAGAGTCTAAAAGAGAAGTTTTACCGTGATCAACATGACCCATTACTGTAACTACAGGAGGTCTCTTTTCATAATTTTCGCTTGCATCCTCTTCTTCTTCTGATTCTACCGCTTCTGCATCAATATCAACTATTTTTTTTACTGCTTTTATATCAAACTTTTCGCAAAGCTTTTCTGCTGTGTTAAAGTCTATCTCTTGATTAATAGCTGCCATAACTCCCATAAATATGAGTTGCTTGATTACTTCAATAGAAGATTTGTGAAGCCTTTCTGCTAATTCCTTTACTGTTATTGTATCTTCAATTTCCAGCTTTTCGAATTCAGGTGCTTTTTCTGGCTCGGATTTTGTAGCCTCAACCTTTTCATTATTTTTGTTTTTATTTTTCTTAATTTTCTTTACAACTATATTTTTATCTACTGTGACTAATTCCTCATATTTCTCTACTATATCTTCATCCTCCGCTTTGCTTTCTACTTTTTCTTTTTCAAGAAAAAGTTCTTTTATTAATTCTGCATCTTCTTCTTCTATTACACTCATGTGGTTTTTTACTTCTATGCTAAACTCTTCCATTAGAATTGTAATTAAATCCTTACTACTTATTTCTAATTCTTTAGCCAATTCATATACTCTTATTTTTGACATACATTCACCCCCGAAACTGAATTATTCATTTTCCTGCCAAAGTCTAATTAACTGTTCTGCTATTTTTTTATCGGATATACCGATCAAATTAATTTCAGATAAACCTATATAATTACCCATATCTTCCTTTGAACATTCAGAAATTACCGGAATTTTATATTTTAAACAATAATTATTAAATTTATTCTTTGTGTTTTCCGATACTTCTTTTGAAATTATAAGAAGATAAATTTTCCTTTTAATAATGGCTTCTTCACATTTGTTATAGCCATTAACTATTTTACCTGCTTTTTTTGCAATTCCTAAAAATTGAAAAAATCTATTCATTGGTTATTTCTTCCTTTAGTCTGCTGTATAGCTCTTCACTTATTTTGCTTTCTAAATTTTTTTCTAATCTCTTAGTTTTAAATGCCTTTTCAAAACATTCCGTGCTTTTGCAAACATAGGCTCCCCTTCCAGGTTTTTTGCCAGTAAGGTCAACGGAAATTTCACCCTCTTTATTTTTCACAACTCGTATCAATTCCTTTTTAGGCTTCATTTCCATACATCCGGTACACATTCTTTGTGGCACTTTCTTAACTTTCATAAATAACACCACCCAAATATTGTTATTCTAGAGTATCAGGAACAACCTGAATGTCTTGTTCTTCAGCTTGCGATTTGCTCTTTATATCAATTTTCCATCCTGTTAATTTTGCTGCCAGTCTAACATTTTGTCCTTCTTTACCGATAGCAAGAGATAGTTGACTATCATCTACTATTATCTGGGCAAATTTATTATCCTCATTTAAAGTTACATCAATGACTTTAGCAGGGCTTAAAGCATTAGCAATATAAATATCAGGAAGTTTACTCCATTTTATTATGTCAATTTTTTCATTTTTTAATTCTTTTACTATGTTTTGTACTCTTATTCCTTTTGGGCCTACACATGCACCCATAGGGTCTACGTTTTCATCATTGGAATGTACTGAAATTTTTGTTCTTGAACCTGCCTCTCTGGCTATAGATTTGATTTCTACTGTTCCATTAAATATTTCAGGTACTTCAAGTTCAAATAATCTTTTTACTAATCCTGGATGTGTTCTTGAAATTACTATTTGAGCACCCTTGTTTGTGTTTTTAACTTCCACTATATATAATTTTAACCTATCGTTAAAATTATACTTTTCACCGGGCATCTGCTCATTTGGTCCTAAAATTGCTTCTGTTTTTCCAAGATCAATAAGTACATTATTTTTATCTTTTCTTATTACGAAACCGTTTATCAAGTCATCCTCTTTTTCTGCGAAATCAGAGTAGACTATCCTTCTTTCTTCCTCTTTAATTCTTTGAATTACAACCTGTTTAGCTGCTTGTGCCGCAACCCTTCCAAATTGTCTTGGAGTTACCTCAATATTCACAATATCGTCAATTTCATAAGTGGGGTCTATTTCTCTAGCTTCATTAAGAGAGATCTGATTTACATCATCTTCTGCATTTTCAGTTATCGTTTTTTGGGAATATACATGAATTTCTCCATTTTCCCTGTTCATTGTAACTTTAACATTTTGATTATTTCCACCTTGATTTGCATAATTCTTTTTATATGCTGCAACTAATGCATCTTCAATTGTATTAAATAGTAAATCCTCACTGATTCCCTTTTCTTTTACTATTTCTCTTAAGGCTACAATAAAATCCTGGTTCATCACATACTAACCTCCTTTATTTATTACCAAAATAATATTTAATACTCTACTCTTAAGTTAACACTGTTTATAATATTTCTTGGAATTGACATGTTTAGGTCTTCAAATCGAATTACTATTTTTTCAATATCAAATTCAAGCAGTTTTCCCTTAATATTTCTTTTTCCTTCAAATAATTCAGTTAATTTTATTAAAACATCATAACCAATATATTTTCGAAGATGTTCATCTGTATAAAGACCTCTTTCTATTCCAGGAGAAGAAATTTCCAGGAAATAGGCGTCAGGTATGGGATCATACTCATCAAGGGATGCACTTGTTTTTCTGCTTACTTTTTCGCAGTCGGTCAGTGAAATCCCATTTTCAGAATCTATATATATTCTTAAGTAGTTTTCTCCGGATTCTTTAATGTATTCAATATAATATAAATCATAATTCAAGTCTTTAACAATAGGTTCAATTATCTCATTTAATTTATTTATTAAAACATCATTTTTCATACAATACCTCCTTATTTAATTTTAATATCCATACTAATTTAAAAACGCAACAAGTGCTGCGTTTTTAAAAATAGAAAGAGCGGGTAGTACCCACTCTCTACAGTAAAAATGTCATTTTGCTTAACAGTTCAATTCTAACACACTGATTTAGTAATTTCAAGAAAAACTTACATATTAAGCAATGAAAGTTCCACATAGATTGAAATATCAGACTATAAGCCAGATATTATAAATTATCTATTTCTCTAATCAATTCTTCTACTAAATCTTCTTCTCTTACCTTTTTTATAATCTCACCTTTTTTGAATATCAGACCTTCTCCTCTTCCACCGGCAATTCCAATGTCAGCTTCTCGGGCTTCTCCGGGACCGTTAACCACACATCCCATTATTGCAACCTTTATATTTTTATTGCAGTTGGAAAGTCTATTTTCAACTTTTTCTGCAATACTTATCAAATTGATTTGAGTTCTTCCACAGGTGGGACAAGAAATGAATTCAATTCCCTCATTTAAATAACCTATAGATTTCAATATTTCCTTTCCGGTTCTGATTTCTTCTACAGGATCGCCTGTTAAGGAGACCCTTATAGTATCTCCAATGCCTTCACAAAGAAGGGTTCCTATACCTATACTTGATTTTATTGTACCCCTCCAAGGAGTACCTGCTTCCGTAACTCCAAGATGAAGCGGGTAGTGAACTTTGTTTGAAATCATCCGATAACTTTCTATCATCTGTATTACATTTGATGATTTTATTGATATTATTATATCATCAAAATTGACACTTTCTAATAAATTTATGTGTTCCATAGCACTATCTACCAGAGCTTCTGGGCAAACCCGCCCATATTTAGTTAAGATATCTTTTTTTAGTGAACCTGAGTTAACTCCTATTCTTATTGGTATGTAGTTATATTTTGCTTTTTCTGCTAAAAGTTTAACCTTATCCATACTTCCTATGTTTCCTGGATTGATCCTAAGCGCTGATATGCCAGAGTCAATTGCAGCTAGAGCAAGTTTATAGTCAAAGTGAATATCAGCAACCACAGGAATTTTCACTTTTTTAATAATATTTTTTAACGCACTGCATGAATCCATATCAGGAACTGCACACCTAACTATATCACAACCTGCTTTTTCTAAGGATTTTATTTGATTTATAGTGGAATTAATATCCCTAGTATCAGTGTTCGTCATAGACTGAACAGAAATATTTGAATTTCCCCCAATAAATATTTTTCCAACTTTTATTTTCTTTGTTTCTTTTCTTATCAATTAGTTCATCTCCAAATTTAATTTAAAAATTAATAGGATATAGTATGTCTTTTATCGTAACCAATACCATAAGTGCCATAAGAATTGCAAATCCAATATAATTTATTACACCTACCTTGTTATCATCAACTTTTTTGCCAGTGATTATTTCAAATAGAAATAAGAATATAAATCCACCATCAAGTGCTGGAAATGGAATAATGTTAAATATGGCCAATTGTATGCTTATATAAGCAGCAAAAGCCATTAAACTTATTAAACCTGCCTTTGCAGCAGCACCGGAAAATTTAATTATAGTTACAGGTCCACCAAAATCATTCATTTTAGCTTTTCCAGCGAAAAGTGTTTTGAAAAATCCTGCAGTTTGTTTTGTAAGTGAATAAGTCTCACTGAACCCATATTTAACTGACTGAGCAATATTAGGGTTTGTTATTTGAGTAGGATAAATTCCTACTATGAATCTGTTTAATTCTGTATCTTTTACTGGTGTAATTTTCACGGTTTTTAGTACGTTTTCTCTTGAATACGTCACATTCATTGCACTTCCGTTTGATGTATAAACACTTGTTACAAAGTCTTCCCAAGTAGAGATTTTGGAGTTATTTACTTTAACTATTTTGTCGCCAGGCATCAATCCTACTATTTGAGCAGGCTGATTTACAATTACGCTGTCAATTATAGGTGACAAATACCCCTTATTAGCAGCAATCATTGCGAAAAGAAATATTCCAAGTATTAAATTCATAATTGGCCCTGCAATAACTATACTGAGTTTTCTTAAAGGGCTTTTATTGTTGAATGCCCTTGGATCAGTAGAGGCACTTTCATCCCCTAACATTTTAACATATCCGCCAATAGGAAATGCTTTAATCAAGTAGTTAGTCTCCTTACCTTTTATTCCCAAAAGCTTAGGCCCCATACCTAGAGAAAATTCTTCAACTTTCACATTGTTTAGCTTTGCCATGACAAAGTGACCTAATTCATGAAATATTATTAAAATACTAAAAGCCAAAATTGCATAGATAATGTACAAATATATTCCTCCCAACAACGGATATTAATATTGGTTAAAAATAAAATCTTTAACCTCTTTATCTAATAAAATAACGTCTTCTATATTAAAATTATGTTTATAACAGAATTTTAACATACATCCTTCAATGATTTTGCTTATATCCAAGAATTTTATTTTCTTATTTAAAAACAACTCTACCGCAGCTTCATTTGAAGCATTTAATATTGCAGGCATAGTCCCACCTATCTTACCAGCCTCATATGCAAGCTTTAGACATTTAAATGTATTCACATCCGGTTTTTCGAAAGTAAGACAATTAACTTCAAAAAAATCCAAGCTTTTTATTACAGAACTATTCCTTTTGGGATAATTCAAAGCATATTGAATTGGTAGTTTCATATCAGGATTGCTAAGTTGAGCTATTATACTGTTATCTACATATTCCACCATAGAGTGAATAATGCTTTGAGGATGTACTATAACTTTAATATTATCATAATTCACGCCAAATAACCAATGAGCTTCAATAACTTCCAGGCCCTTATTCATTAAAGTTGCTGAGTCAATAGATATCTTTCTGCCCATATTCCATTTTGGATGGTTTAATGCTTCATCAACAGTAATTTCATTTAGTTCACTTAATATTTTTCCCCTAAAAGGACCTCCGGATGCAGTAAGTAATAAATTTTTTACAGCATTTTTTTCATTTCCCTGCAGGCATTGAAAGATTGCTCCATGCTCTGAGTCTACAGGAAGAATTTTAACTTTATGTTCTTTAGCAGCACTCATTACAATATTTCCGGCCGCCACAAGAGTCTCTTTGTTTGCAAGGGCGATATCTTTCCCCGCATTTATAGCATTCATGGTTGGAATCAGACCTATCATGCCTACAACAGAAGTTACCACTATATCTACTTCCGGTAAACAAGCGATGGAATTTAAACCATCTATGCCTTGAAGAACCTCAATTTTGTAATTTTTTTCTCTGCAATAACCACTGACAATTTTATAGGATTCCATATCCATAACGGCAACGTATTTTGGACTAAATTCCTCAATTATCTCAATTGTTTTTTTTGTATTTTTATTTGAAGATATGGAATACAACATAAAATTATCAATATCGTTTCTAATTACTTCAATAGCTTGAGTACCAATGGAACCTGTTGCTCCTAAAATGCATATTTTCTTCATTTGAATCTCTCCAATATAATATTTATTATAAGTATATAAATTATATGTTAAGTACAAAGGTTAAATAATAAAAAACAATAAGTGCAGAAAAAAGGATACTGTCAAATCTATCTAAGATGCCTCCATGCCCAGGTATTAAATTGCCATAATCTTTAACTCCTGCAAATCTTTTAATGGACGATGCTGTTAAATCACCAAACTGTGAAAATATTCCACAGACAATTCCAATTATTACAAAGTGAATTAAAGCTATAGATACTCCACGGGAAATTATAAAAATACCAAAAATTCCACAGGATGCTGCGCTTCCAATTAAACCTCCAATAGAACCTTCCACTGTCTTTTTGGGACTTACCTTAGGACATAACTTTGTCTTGCCAAAGAATTTACCTGTGTAAAAAGCTGATGTATCACACATCCATGAGGATATAAAAATAAGCCAGACGTAGTAGTTGCCATAATCTTTATTATTCACTAAAACAATAAAACTGAAAAATACAGAAATATATAAGAAAGCTAATAGAGTTATTGAAATATCTATAAAATTATATTTTGTATCAAATACTGGAATACAGAACATTATTAATAATGAAATTATAATTACAAAAAATATAAATTTATAATCAATATTATTACCTAAGGTCAGGTAATAAACTATACATAAAAAATATCCCACATAGCTTAATGGATTTATAGATTTAAATTTTGAAACTTTATATAATTCATACATTCCAGATAAGGATAATATTAAAACAAAGTATTTAAGATATATTCCTCCTAAAAACAAGAATATTATAAACGGTGATATAATTAATGCTCCTAAATATCTATTATTCATCGAATCAACCCCAATAAGTTATTTTATTTTGCCAAACCTTCTATCTCTCATCTGAAAATCGTATATTGCTTCATGTAAATCTTCCTTTTTGAAGTCTGGCCATTTTATGTTTGAAAACCAAAATTCAGAATAAGCGCACTGCCAAAGTAAAAAATTACTCAATCTGAGTTCGCCACTGGGCCTTATGATTATATCAGGGTCAGGCATACCTGCAGTATATAAATGTCTAGATAAGGTCTCTTCATTTATATCGTTTTCCTTTATTTTTCCCGACTTTATATCATCATATATACTTTTGAATGCGGTTACAATCTCATTACGTCCACCATAATTTAATGCAAGGTTTAAAGTAAGACCTGTATTATTTTTAGTTTTTGCATAAGCATATTTAAGTTCGTTTTGACATTGTATTGGCAATTTTGTTATGTCACCGATAGAATTTATTATAACATTATTTGAATGAAGTTCCTCAAATTCTTTTACTAAATATTGAATTAATAAATTCATTAGAGTATTAACTTCGTCCTGAGGTCTATTCCAATTTTCTGTGGAAAATGCATACAGCGTTAGATACTTAACCCCTAAGTTACTGCATTCTTTAACTATTTCGCGGATAGTTTCAACACCGGCCTTATGTCCCATGGCTCTTGGTAAATTTCTTTCTTTTGCCCATCTTCCATTTCCATCCATAATTATAGCTATATGTTTTGGGATTTTTCCGTTATTCAATTCTTTTTTACTAGAAATCATATCTTTGCTATTCTTACTTTTAAACAATTTAAGCAATCTACATATCTCCATTTCTATAATTATTTGTTTTAGCAATAAAACCTGCAATTACGCAGGTTTATAAATTTAAACAGAAAGTACTTCTTTTTCCTTAGCATCTACTATTTTATCTATTTCTTTTATGTATGTATCGGTTTTCTTTTGAATATCTTCTTCAGCTTTTTTTATTTCATCTTCAGGTAGTTCATGTTCTTTTTTCATAGCCTTTATCTTATCATTACAATCTCTTCTAATAGATCTTATTGCCACCTTTGTATCTTCACCAGTTTTCTTAACATTTTTAACAATATTTTTTCTTGTTTCTTCAGTCAGTTCCGGAACAATAAGTCTTATAGCTACACCATCATTGGAAGGATTAATTCCTAAATCTGATTTCAAAATTGCCTTTTCAATTGCCTTGATTGATGATTTGTCCCAAGGCTGTATAAGCAAAATTCTTGGTTCAGGAGAAGAAATATTTGCTAATTGATTTAATGGTGTAATGGTTCCATAATATTCTGCTTCAATTCTATCCAACATTGTAGGATTTGCTCTGCCGGCTTTCATAGAAGCCAGTTCTTTTTTTAGGACAACAATTGACTTGCTCATTTTTTCATCTGCTTTAGAAATAACGTCTTTAATCATATACAAATACCTCCTTAATATTATTTTGTATTATTTGAAACTAAAGTACCAATTTTTTCACCAATAACAGCTTTTTTAATATTGCCAGGAGCATCCAGCCCAAAAACTAATATTGGAATATTATTATCCATACAAAGTGATGTTGCTGTAGAATCCATAACCTGTAATCCCTTATCTAAAACCTCTATATAACTTAAATTGTCTATTTTTTGGGCATCTTCATGTTTTTTTGGGTCTTTGTTATAAACTCCGTCAACTTTTTTTGCCAAAAGTATAACATCTGCTTCTATTTCTGCTGCTCTAAGTGCTGCGGTAGTATCTGTAGAAAAGTATGGGTTACCTGTGCCTGCAGCAAATATTACAACTCTATTTTTTTCAAGATGTCTCATAGCTCTTCTTCTTATGAAAGGCTCTGCGATTTCTCTCATTTCAATTGCAGTTTGAACTCTTGTCATTACTCCGATATTTTCTAGGGAATCCTGAAGAGCAAGAGCATTTATACAGGTTGCCATCATTCCCATATAATCTGCAGTAGTTCTGTCCATACCTTCACCGCTACGTCCTCTCCAGATGTTTCCACCTCCAACTACACAACCAACCTGAATTCCCATATCAATTAATTCTTTAATTTCATAAGCTATTCTGGTTGTAACGGCAAAGTCTATTCCATACCCCTTTTCTCCAGATAAGGCTTCTCCAGATAACTTAAGCATTACCCTTTGATATTTAGCATCATACATACATTATACCTCCAAATTGCAAAAATTACATACTATAAATTATTATCTTACTTTAAAAAAAGAGAACACGCAGTGTTCCCTTTTAAATTATTATTTGCTCTTCTCTACTTGTTTTTGAACTTCTTCAGCAAAATTTTCCTCTTTTTTGGCAAGACCTTCTCCTCTTTCGAATCTAACGAAAGCAACTAGAGAAATTTCAGCTCCAATTTCTTTTGACTTCTCCTGAAGATATCTTGTAATAGTATAGTCAGCATCTCTAACCCATACTTGTTCTAAAAGACAATTTTCCTTATAGTATTTCTGAACTCTTCCGAGTGTCATTTTTTCTACTATGTTTTCTGGTTTGCCTTCATTTAAAGCCTGAACTCTATATATTTCTTTTTCTTTTTCTAAAGTTTCATTATCCACTTCAGTTCTGTTTAAGAAAAGCGGGTTTGTAGCTGCAACCTGCATAGCAATATTTTTAGCAATAACATTTAATTCATCACTTTCTTTATCGCATTCAAGTTTAACTAAAACTCCTATTTTCCCAGCGCCGTGGATATAACTTTCAATAACGCCTTTTTCAACTGAAACTTTTTTAAATCTTCTTACAGACATATTTTCACCAAGCTTAGCAATTAAATTCGTAATTGCATCCTTAACTGAAATTGAAGGGTCTGCTATAAATTTTTCTTCAACAAATGTATCTATATTATCTAATGAAGTTGTTGCAGCTTGTTTTGCAACATTATCAGTAAATACCACAAAGTCTTCGTTAAGTGAAACAAAGTCAGTTTCACAGTTTACTTCTACAATTGAAGCAGATTTTTTGTCATCGGATAAGTAAGTTTTAACTAATCCTTCTGAAGCAATTCTGCCAGCTTTTTTCGCAGCAGCAGCAAGGCCTTTCTCTCTTAATAATTCTACGGCTTTTTCTGAGTCGCCATTACACTCATTTAAAGCTTTTTTACAATCCATCATACCAGCGCCAGTTCTATCTCTAAGTTCTTTAACCATTTGAGCAGTTATCATAATTAATTCCTCCTATTCAAGTATTATTCTGCTAATTGTTCTCCCTGTCTTCCTTCGATTACTGCATCTGCCATTTTAGCTGTAATTAATTTAACAGCTCTTATTGCATCATCATTTCCTGGAATAACATAATCTACTTCATCTGGATCGCAGTTTGTATCAACAATAGCTACAACTGGAATACCAAGAATTTTAGCTTCAGAAATTGCATTTTTTTCTTTTCTTGGATCTACAATAAATAATGCTCCTATGTTAGTAGAATTCATGTTTCTGATTCCACCAAGGTTGTTTTCAAGTTTTTCTCTTTCATTTTTTAACTTGCTTACTTCTTTTTTTGAAAGAACATCGAAAGTTCCATCCTCTTCCATTTTGTCTAATTCTTCAAGCCTGTTGATTCTTTTTCTGATTGTAGTGAAATTAGTCATCATTCCACCTAACCATCTGTTATTAACAAAGTGCATACCACTTCTGATAGCTTCTTCATGGATAGCTTCTTGAGCCTGCTTTTTAGTTCCTACAAATAATACATCTTTTCCTTCTTCTGAAACGGATTTAATAAAGTTATAAGCATCATCTACCTTTTTTACAGTTTTCTGTAAGTCAATAATGTAGATACCGTTTCTTTCTGTGAATATATATGGAGCCATTTTAGGGTTCCACCTTCTTGTTTGATGTCCAAAATGAACACCTGCTTCTAGTAATTGTTTCATTGATATAACACCCATTAATATTACCTCCTTGGTTTTTACCTCCATTACCCTTTTAATTACAGAAAACCTTAAGGCACCATTCTATAAAATAGGTAATGTGTGAATTTTCTACCTTTGATAGTATATCACAAAGATTATTGCTATTCAACAAAAACTTATTAAATATACATACTTTATCTAAAATGAAGAAGGATGCTAAATGCATCCTTAAGTTTATTTGATCTTTTTTAGCTCATCAATAAGTTTTTCATTTAATATTTTTATATGCGTGCCTTTCATACCGAGAGATCTCGATTCAATGACTCCAGCACTTTCAAATTTTCTAAGTGCATTTACAATTACTGATCTGGTTATTCCCACTTTATCAGCTATCTTTGATGCTACGAGCAATCCTTCTGTTCCATCCAATTCATTGAAAATATGTTCCACAGCCTCTAATTCAGAGTAGGAAAGAGTACCGATAGCTAGTTGAACTACGGCTTTTTTTCTTGCTTCTTCTTCAATTTCATCATGTTTCGACCTTAGTATTTCAAGGCCTATTATTGTGGCACTATATTCAGCAAGTACTATATCCTCATCTGTAAATTCATCTTCAAATTTTGCAAGTAAAAGAGTTCCTAATCTTTCTCGATTCCCATTGATGGGAACTATTGTAGCTAACTTATTGTTAAGACTGCACGACATGTCTTCATCCAATACACAAAGTCCTCCATTAGCAAGATTTGCTATTGTTTCATGTATATTTAACAATCGTGTATTATAATATTCCGGAAACCGCATGTCTTTTATCACCTTTTGAGTAATAACATCACATTCAAAACCGGATGAAAAGCTATAACCTAGCACCTTGCCTTTTCTGCTCATTATATATACATTGCATGATAAAACATTACTTAAAAGATTGCATATATCGTCAAATACTACGGGCTCGGTTCCTGACTTTTGAAGTATTTTGTTTAGCATTCTTGTTTTACTTAATAACGATGTCATTCAAGTACCTCCAATATTATTATAATTTAGAAATAATATATAAACTATTTAGACAATTTAGAGTATTTTAAATATTAAGAATTGTCCTTTGCACTAACTAATAATATCATAACATTGAAAGTATTTCAACCATATTTATTATTATTCGACATATTTTAATCAATTTAGTTATTTTTCAGTACTATTTTTATTTTCTCTATGTTTACATTCAGGATTTGAGCATTCACTAAATTCACCTTTTGTTTTATTATACTTTTTCATCATAAAGCTTCCACATTTTGGACATTTTTCCTTTACAGGTTCAAACCAACTTACAAATTTACATTCGGGATAATTGCTGCACCCATAAAACTTTCTTCCTTTTCTGCTTTTTTTAACAAGAATTTTTCCACCACAATCTGGGCAGGAAACATCAAGTTCCTCAACAATAGGTTTTGTGTTCTTGCAGTCAGGATATCCCGGACAAGCTAAGAAATCTCCAAATCTGCCGTGCTTAATTACCATGAACCTGCCACAGTTCTCGCACTTTATATCTGTTACTTTGTCTTCTATAGTAATCTTTGCTATTTCTTTTTCAGCTATGCTTATAGCTTCCTTAAGAGGAGTGAAAAATTCATCTACAATATGAGCCCAGTCTTCTTTCCCTTCTTCTACATCATCCAGTTTAGATTCCAACCCTGCAGTAAATTCAAGATCAACTATTTGTTTGAAATATTCACTGACTATATTATTTACAATTATACCAAGTTCTGTTGGTTTTAGTGTTTTCTTTTCTCGTTCTGTGTATTTTCTATCCAGAAGTGTAGAAATTATAGGAGCATAAGTACTAGGCCTTCCAATACCATTTTCCTCTAGGGTCTTTACTAAAGAAGCTTCAGAAAATCTTGCAGGAGGTTGAGTAAAATGCTGCTTTCCATCCATGGATTTAGCATCCAATGCTTCTCCTTCCTCTAAGTTTGGTATGTTTATATCTTCACTTTCTTCTTCTGTTGAATATTCATATACCTTCATGAATCCATCAAATTTAATTAAGGAGCCGCTTGCCTTTAATCCATATTCCTGATTTTTTATATCTATTGACGTAACTTCCATAATGCAGACAGCCATCTGACTTGCAATGAACCTCTTCCAAATTAGTGAATAAAGCTTGTATTGGTCATCTTTTAAAGTAGCTTTTACCATATCCGGAGTTATTTCTATATTTGCAGGCCTTATTGCTTCGTGGGCATCCTGGGCATTCTTTTTGCCTTTAAACACTCTTGGAGTTGAAGGCGAATAATTTTCTCCGAAAGCACTGTTTATAAAATTTAAGGCGTTTTTTTGAGCTTCCTCGGAAATTCTAACTGAATCCGTTCTCATGTAAGTGATTAATCCAAGTGTTCCATGCCCTTTTACATCAACGCCCTCATATAATTGCTGTGCTATAGACATGGTTCTTTTTGTAGAAAAATTCATCTTTTTATATGCATCCTGCTGCAGTGTGCTTGTAGTAAAGGGCGGTAGCGGGTTTTTATTTTTCGATGATTTTTTTATTTTGTTTACTGTAAAGTTTCCGTCTTTTAATTTGTTAATTATTTTATCGCAGTCTTCTTTATTTAAAATTTCTAATTTTTTACCTTTAAAACTATTAAGTTTAACAAGAAAAGATTTTTTTTCGCTCTTTTTTAAAAGTGCACATTCAATGGTCCAATATTCTTTTTGTATAAAATTGAGAATTTCATTTTCTCTGTCACAAATCATTCTTAGTGCTACAGATTGAACTCTTCCTGCACTTAATCCCCATTTAACCTTGTTCCATAGAATAGGGCTGATTTTATACCCTACCAGCCTATCAAGGATTCTCCTGCCTTGCTGAGCATTAACTAAGTTAGTGTTTATTTGCCGTGGAGATTTAATTGCGTTTTTGACTGCATTTTTGGTTATTTCATGAAATTCTACCCTGCACTTTTGATTTTCATCTAATTTTAATATATGAGCCAAATGCCATGATATAGCCTCCCCCTCTCTATCAGGGTCAGTTGCCAAGATAACTTGTTCGCTTTTCTTTGCTTCTCTTTTTAATTTATCAAGCAAATCTCCCTTGCCTCTGATTGTAATGTATTTAGGATTATAGTTATCCTCTATATCAACTCCTAATTGACTTTTAGGAAGATCACGTACATGTCCCATGGAAGCTTCTACAATATAATTTTTACCAAGGTATTTTTCTATAGTCTTGGCTTTTGCTGGTGATTCAACAATAACTAATTTTTGTCCCATGTTATATTTTTTACCCCCTGTTTTTATATATTATAAATATATTAACGCTTTAACATAATAATTAATTAGCTGCAACCTTCACATAATAATTTCCAGAAAGACATAATATTTGGTTATCAAGCTGCAATTCAAATAATAACTCATATAATTGTTTAATGTCAATATGTGTTATATTTATTATTTCATCTATATGTAGTGGTTTATCAGATAGAACATTAAATATTTGAATTTGTAATTTGTTTAATATCATACTTTTTTGATCATTTACTATATTGTAGTTCATTTTTAACAATTCAAAAATATCTTTCATTTCTGTAAAAACATGGGCGCCATTATGTAATAATCTATTTGATCCTTTGCAATTGTCAGAAAAAATTGACCCAGGTACAGCCATAACATCTTTTCCTTGATCTAAGGCAATTCCTGCTGTAATCAGCGAACCGCTTTTATTGCTTGCTTCAACTACTAAGACAAGATCACTTAATCCACTGATAATTCTATTTCTAATAGGGAAATTATAAGGATGGGGTTTAGTGCCTGGAGTAAATTCTGATATAACACATCCACTTTCAAACATATCATTGTATAATTTATAATTTTCCTTTGGATATACAACATCAATACCACATCCGAGCACACCGCAGGTAAAGCCATGGCTTAAAATGCATGAATTGTGGGCTGTGGAATCAATTCCTCTGGCTAAGCCGCTAATAATATTCACGTTATTTGTGCACAAATCTTTAGCAATAGATGCTGCAACGCTTTTTCCGTATGAACTGCAATTTCTTGAACCAACAATAGCTACACTTTTATTTAAATTTATTTTGGTTATACTGCCTTTGTAATAAATGATACAGGGAGAATCGTCATAAAACTTTAACTTATCTGGGTATGAATCATCGTTATAGCTTATTGTCTTAATTTCATGTTTATAGATAATTTTTTTTATTAATTCTATTTCTTTAGGATTGTAAGAATTTTTGATTAATTCTTTAATTTTTAATTCATCTGAATTGTCTAAAATTAAAAATGAGTTATCTGTACTGTAATGCCATATGTTTTCAGTATTTTTTAATACCCTTAACAACTTTATTTTAGTACTATTTTTTAATTTAAGAGTACTAAACCATATATCATGCTCTATCATATATGCACTTCCTTTTTAACATATTCTATATTCAAATTTTGTCATAAAAATCAAATTTTATTCAATAGTATGTAAAAAAGGCATCGGGTACAATTTAGGTACCCGATGCCTCCTTAACAATTAAATCAGCGAATCTTCTCAATTCATCTATGGAGTTAAATGTGCCTTGAGCTCTTTTAGTATCTCCGCCGCCTTTTCCATTATACATTTTTATATACAATTTAAATATATTACCAAAGTTTATATCAGAAAATCCATTATGGAGAGCTATAATTTTCTTATCAATTTCCGATAAACCAATAAAAACAATATTTTGCTTTATTATTTCTTCTGAAATCATCTGAAGTTCATCAAAACCTTTGTTTTGGTATACTTTAAATATTATTTCATTTTTGCAATCTGACAATAAACACTCTGCTTCTAAACCTGCAACTTTTTTCTTATAATATATCAAGTTTTTAGTCAAATTTGATATTTTTTCATTTAGAAAAATAAGCCTATCTATTAATTTGTTTTCTTCAGAAGCAGAAATTTTTATAAGCTTGGATATTATCTCTTGTTTATTATCATAGTCTTCAAGTGCTCTTTTTCCACATTTAAAATATATTCTGGACATACCTTTATGTCTTTCAACTTTGTTTATCTTTATAATGCCCACTTCTCCTGTACTTTTTAAATGGGTACCACAGCAGGCACACATATCAATGCCTTCTATATTTACTATCCTAATTATATCATCGCTAACCTTTATTTTGGATCTTAAAGGAAGAACTTCTACCTCATCCCTTTCAACAAAATATGTGTTTATATCAATATTTTTATAAATATAATTATTAGCTTCATTTTCAACATCCATTATCATATCCAGAGTTACTTCAGGCAAATCTATATCTATAGTCGTGTATTCATCGCCTAAACGGAAGCCACAATTAACTCCGTTATATTTTTTCAAAAAAGCTGCAGATAATAGGTGCTCGCCTGTGTGCTGCTGCATTAAATCAAATCTTCTATTAAAATCAATTATGCATTTCACTTCTTTTGTATCAGGAACATTTAATACTTGATTGTAAACAATATTTTTGTCTTCATATACATCTATGACCTTTTCATTATCTATCCATCCCAAATCGTTTGGCTGACCGCCTCCTGCAGGGTAAAACGGTGAATTATCCAGAACTATAAATACTTTTTCCTCTTTTTTAATAATATCTGTAATATTACTTGTACATTCTTTTAAATATTGATCTTCATAATAAAGTTTCCTGTTCAAAAAACCATCCCCTTAAAATTATTATACTATTTCTTCATTGATATACTTTCTATATTGAAGAGCTTCAATAATATCTGATAGAGAAATTTCTTCTCTTCCGTTTAAATCTGAAATTGTCCTTGAAACTTTTAATATTCTTGAATAAGAGCGGGTACTTATATGATATTTGTTATAAATATTCTCCATTAAGTTTACTGCCTTAGAATTTAATTTACAATATTTATTTATTTGCTTTGAATCCATTTGTGAATTAAGCATTATCCCACAGTCAACATATCTTTTTTTCTGAATTTTCCTTGCAGATTCAACTCTTTCTCTTATGGATTTAGAACTTTCGCCTCTGCTCTTATATCTTATTTCATTATAAGGTACAGAGTTAACATATGTAAATACATCGATTCTATCAAGCATGGGACCTGAAAGCCTTGATACATATCTTTTCCGCTCATAATTACTACAGGTGCATTGTCTACTGCTTCCCCAAAAACCACACTGACAAGGATTCATGGAAGCAACCAGCATTATATTGGCAGGATATACTACTGTTCCTGAAGCTCTGGATATGGCTATTTTTCTCTCTTCTAAAGGCTGCCTTAAAACCTCAAGTGCATTTTTTTTAAATTCCAATACTTCATCTAAGAAAAGCACACCATTATGGGCAAGTGAGATTTCTCCAGGCATAAGGTTATTACCACCTCCAACTAGTGCAACACTTGATGATGTGTGATGAGGAGTTCTGAAGGGCCTTCTTTTTATCAGTTCTGAACAATTATCAATACTACCTGAAACACTGTAAATTTTAGTAACCTCTAAAGCCTCCTCATAGTTTAAAGAGGGAAGTATAGTTGGTATTCTTTGAGCCAGCATTGTTTTACCTGAGCCTGTGGGGCCGAACATAATTAGATTGTGTCCTCCTGCGGCTGCAACCTCTATAGACCTTTTGGCGCTTTCCTGACCAATTATTTCATTGTAGTCAATATTAAAACTGTTTGATTTATTTATATTTTTATATTTATAAGGTGACGAATTCCTAAACCTTATAAAATCAATTACTTGTTTAAGATTTTCAAATGGAAAAATATTTGTGTCTTTAACAAATGAACACTCTACTTCATTTTGCTTAGATACAATAAAATTTTTTATGTTATTTTGCTTTCCCTCTATAATAATTGGCAGTGCTCCGGGTATTTTGTTAAGGTCCCCTGATAGAGACAATTCACCCATAAATAAATAGTCATTATAATCGTTAAAGTAAATTTGTCTAGATGCAATAAGTATTCCAATTGCAATAGGCAGGTCAAAATGAGTGCCAACTTTTTTTAAATCAGCGGGAGCCAGATTAATTATTATCCTGCAGATTGGGAATTTATACCCTGAATTTACAATAGCAGACCTTACCCGTTCCTTAGATTCTTTAACAGAGGTGTCCGCTAAACCTACAATGTTGAAACAAGGAAGTCCGGTACCCATGTCAACCTCAACTGTAATGAGTTTTCCTTCAATACCAATAAAAGCTGCTGTGATTATTTTAATTGCCATAATATCGCCTCCAATTAAATACTTGACAATTTTATTGTAATTATTCCATAAACGTTTAAATTATATAGAATGAAACATAATTATTAATATTTACAAAGCCAGTTATAATTGTTAAAATTAATTATCATTCTAAATTCTTTCTATTAAGCTTGAAAGGGGAAAATTTATGCAATGCTTTAATAAAGAAACCGGCAACTTAGGTGAAAAAATTTCAGAGAACTTTTTAATCGAATCGGGTTACACTATTTTAGATAAGAATTTTAGATGTAAAATTGGAGAGATTGATATCATCGCAAAAGATGGAAATTACATTTGTTTTGTAGAAGTAAAAACAAGATATGGTGATTTGTTTGGAAGCCCCTGTGAATCAGTGACCTATTCAAAGCAGCAAAAAATAAGCAAAGTTGCCCAGATGTATATTATGAAAAAAAGACTGTTTAAATTTTTTTTTAGATTCGATGTAATAGAGGTAATACTTAATAAAGAGGATGATAGTTTTTCTATAAAATTTATAAAAAATGCATTTCAAACCTAATTTAGTATATTAAAAATGGCAGTATAATCTGCCTATTTTTTTGTTATGCATTAAGTATATTATTTAAAAAACTTTTTCTATGTATCTTAGTTACGCCATGTCTTTTTATGGCATCAATGTGTTCTGAAGTACCATAGCCTGAATTATTTTCAAACCCATAGTTTTTATAAATATGAGAATACTCTTTCATTATTTTATCTCTGTAAACTTTAGCTATTATTGAAGCACAGGCAATGCTGGCACTTTTAGCATCTCCCTTAATGACAAATTCATTATGAATGTCCATTCCTTTTATAGGATATCCATCAGAAATTACTAACTCAGGCTTTTTAGCTAATTTCTCAGAGGCTAATTTAAGTACTTCATTATTGCACCATGCTATACCTTTACTATCGATACAAGTGTTAGAAATCTCATGTATATTATAACATATTGCTTTACTTTTGATTATTTCTGCCAGTTCTTCCCTTACATTGGGAGGTAATTTTTTCGAATCATTTATACCAAGAATAATATCTTTGCTGTTTATTGAACTTAGATCTAATATAACAGAGGCACCAACAATGGGACCAGCTAAAGGTCCTCTTCCAACCTCATCAACCCCCGCTATAAAATTATATTCACCAAAAGACTTGTCAAATTTATATAAATTTTGTACTCTTGCAATTTCTAAAGAGTAGTTGTTAATAAATTTTGAAAGCTTTTCAGCAGCATTTCTTACATTTTTCCTTTTGTCTGAATTAATACTAATAATTAAATTATTAATAGCTTGATAGTTGTCTCCATTATATTCTGATTTTATTATATCAAGTCTATCTTTTATTTCTTTAAAACTTAGATTTTCCATTACTCATTCTCCATCAAACTAAATTTCGGGTTTCTCAAAGGAGATATCACCAAGTTTTCCGCCTCTCAGTTCATCTAACAGTAGTACAGCCACTCTATTGCGGTCAATATTGCCACCGGATATAACCGCCCCTCTTTTTAATCCTATTTTATTCATATTTTCCAAAGGATTTTCACTTAATATGTCAAGTTTATATCTTTTTATAAGTCTATCTGGGTATTTTTTTGTAAGCTCGTCAATAAGGTTTAAGGACAATTCCTCTATATCCATTATTTCGTCCTTTATTGCTCCGGTAAATGCCAAATTCAACTGGGTTTCTTCGCTTTCCAGTTTTGGCCATAATATGCCTGGAGTATCCATAAGCTCTATTCCAAGCTTTGTTTTTATCCACTGCCTGCTCTTTGTAACGCCTGGCCTGTCACCTGTTTTTGCAATGGAATTCTTAGCCATCTTATTTATAAACTGAGATTTGCCAACGTTTGGTATGCCTATAACCATAACTCTTGTTATTATATTTTGTAAGCCTTTTGCTTTTAATCTATTATGTTTCTCTAAGAGAAGTTCATTAAGCATTGGTTTAATATTCTTTAAACCTTCACCAGTGATGCTGTTACATGCTATAGCTTTAACATTGGATTTAGTTAAGTATTTTATCCACTCCTGAGTTATTTTGTCCTCAGCTAAATCTGATTTATTTAGCAGTATAATTCTAGGTTTTAATCCACATAGATCATCAACCTCAGGATTACAGCTGGACCTTGGAATTCTTGCATCTCTTATTTCAATTACTGCATCTACAAGCTTTAAATTTTCTTTTATTTCTCTTCTTGTTTTAGCCATGTGTCCTGGAAACCAATTTATTGCCATATATTATTTCAACTCCATTAACTATTTTAAAATTCCTATATCTTTAAATGGGTATAATCTAAGAACTGCCTTTCCTACTACCAGGTTTAGATTTACAAATCCAACATCTTCAAATCTGCTGTCCCTGCTGTTATTTCTATTATCACCTAAAACAAATATTGTGCCTGTGGGAACAGTTACTTCATTAAAATCATTCATGTTTTTTTCTAATATATAATTTTCCTCTTTAGCTGTATTATTAACATAAAGTGTATTGTTCTCGATTCTCACTTTATCTCCTCCAACAGCAACAACTCTTTTAATAAATTTTTCTTTAGGATTCGCAGGATATTTTATTACTACAATATCTCCCGCCTTAGGTTTGCTAAAGTAATAAGTAACCTTTTGAACTATAAGTCTATCTTTATGATTCAAAGTAGGATTCATTGAATATCCATCAACACTTACTGTTTCAAAAACAAAGGTTATAATGAGAAATGCTGCAATTATAGCTATAATTACGGATTTTAAAATTTCAATTAACTCTTTTACCATATTGAACACTCCTTTATATGAAAAAAGGGACTATTTAAGCCCCATTTTTTACTTTAATATTTCTTTAACTTTTGCTGCTTTTCCTACTCTATCTCTTAAATAGAACAATTTAGCTCTTCTAACTTTACCTCTTCTAACAACTTCAATTTTTTCAATTATTGGAGCATTAACTGGAAATGTTCTTTCAACTCCAACATTATAAGCAACTCTTCTTACAGTAAAGGTTTCTCTTAAACCACCATTTTGTCTCTTTAATACAATGCCTTCAAAAACCTGTATTCTTTCTCTGGTTCCTTCTTTAATTTTTACGTGAACTTTTACTGTATCCCCTACATTAAACGGAGCGAGGTCAGTTCTTATTTGTTCAGCTTCAATAGCCTTTATTACATCTAGCATTGTGCATTCCTCCTTAAGTTTAAATTAACGTTCTTGCCCTGAATCCTAAGGACAGAGGAACGTTCGTACTAGCACAAAATACATTCTATCACAATTAAAATGTTATTTCAATATATATTTTATATATCTCCATTTTCTAACTGTTGCAAAATTTGTATATCATCATTTGATAAATTAATTTTTCGAAATAAATCTAATCTCTTTTCTCTTGTTATTTTAAGTGATTTTGCCCTTCGCCATTTTCTTATTCTTTCATGATGGCCTGAGGTTAAAACTTCAGGCACAGTGTCTCCTTCAAAAATCACAGGTCTTGTATACTGAGGGTACTCTAAAACTCCATTGTAAAAGGATTCGTCAGTAAAGCTTTCAGAGCTTGAAAGCACGTTAGGTACCAATCTTAAAATGCTGTCCACTATAGGAATACAAGCCATTTCTCCTCCAGTTAAAACAAAATCACCTAAAGATATTTCCATATCAATGTATTTATATATTCTCTCATCAATTCCCTCATAATGGCCGCATACAAATATAAGTTCGTTTTCATTAGATAGTTTCTTAGCTATTTCCTGATTGAATGTCATGCCTCTTGGACCCAAAAAAATCACTTTGCCATTACTATGCTCTTTTACTTTTTTTATACAGTCTACTACGGGCTGAGCTGACATAACCATCCCTGCACCACCACCATATGGATAGTCATCAACCTTTCTATGTTTGTCTTTTGTATAATCTCTTATATTAAAGGTATTTAATAATACTATATTTTTTTCTTTTGCTTTTCCAATAATGCTGTAGTTAAAGATGTCAAACATTTCAGGAAAGAGTGTAAGTATATCAATTTTTATTGCCATAATTCCACCGGCTTAATAATTATTTTTTTGTTGATTATATCTACCTCTATTACAATATCTTTTAAAGCAGGAATGAGCAATTCTTTTCCTTCTTTTATCCAGTATACATCATTGCTTCCAGTATGAAGTACGTCGAATATTACACCTAAATTTTCTCCATTACTGTCATATACAGAGCAACCGATAAGGTCTGCAACAAAAAAAGTATTTTCCGGTAATTTAACTGCATCTTCTCTTTTCACCTCAATATACTTTGTAAAATATTTATGCGCTTCCTCAATAGAGTCAATGCCTTCTATCTTAAGAATTACTTTATCAGATTGAAGTTTACACCAGACTATTTTCTTTTCAATGCCTTCAATAAATACGCTCTCAAGCTTTCTAAAACGTCTTATATCGTCAGTTAAAGGGTAAACTTTTAACTCTCCATTAATTCCATGAGTATTAATTATTTGACCTACAGCTAGAAACTCTTTCATATTTTGACTCTCCCTATTTTGTATTTTGTTTAAATTATTAAAAAAAGAGTTAGGATGCACCTAACTCTTTATATGATCTCCACAACAACTCTTTTATTTTCTTTAATAGCTGCTGCCTTTACAACAGTACGAATAGCTTTAGCTATTCTGCCCTGTTTTCCTATTACTTTTCCCATATCTTCCGGTGCAACTCTAAGTTCAAGTATTACAGATTGTTCACCAAAAACTTCATTAACTTGAACCAAATCTGGGTTATCAACTAACGATTTAGCTATAGTTTCAACTAATTCTTTCATTTAATACACCCCTAGCTTACTTATTTTGAAAGCTTTTCGTTTATTCCAGCTTTTTCAAATAATCTTTTAACTATTTCAGTAGGCTGAGCACCATTTTTAACCCATTTAACTGCTTTTTCTTCATCAATTTTTATTACAGCTGGTTCTGTTAATGGATTGTAGTAACCAATTTCTTCTACAAATCTTCCATCTCTTGGAGATCTTGAATCTGCAACGATTACTCTATAAAACGGAGCTTTTTTAGCGCCCATTCTTCTTAATCTTATTTTAACTGCCATTAGTATCACCTCCTTCAGCAAATATCACTATTTATATTAAAACGGTAGTTTTCCAAACATACCTTTTTTAAAACCTTTTTGCATACCTTTCATTTGTTTCATCATCTTTTTCATGTTTTCGAAGTCTTTTAAAAGTTTATTTACCTGTTGTATTGTTGTACCAGAACCATTTGCAATTCTCTTCTTCCTTGAAGGAGATGAACTTACAAGTTGTGGGTTCCTTCTCTCTTTTCCTGTCATGGAATTTATAACTGCCTCAACTTTAAGTAAATCCTTCTCACTTTTCTCTATATCTATGTTCTTAAGTTCTTTGGTATTTGCCCCAGGTATCATTTCCATTATTTTATCTAAAGGTCCTAAACTTTTCATCTGTTTCATTGAAGCAAGGAAATCCTCTAAATTAAATTCCTGACTAAGCATGCGATCTCCGATTTTTTTTGCTTCCTCCTGATCAATGGACTGTTGCGCTTTTTCAATTAATGATAGTACATCACCCATTCCAAGTATTCTTGAAGCCATTCTGTCAGGATAGAAAACTTCAAAGTCATTCATTTTTTCCCCAATACCTGCAAATTTAATTGGTTTCCCAGTTATTGTTTTAATTGATAGCGCTGCTCCACCTCTTGTGTCTCCATCTAATTTTGTTAGTATAACCCCAGTTATATCTAATTGATTATTAAAGCTTTCGGCTACATTAACCGCATCCTGGCCGGTCATGGAGTCTACGACCAAAAGTACTTCACTTGGGTTGACACTTTCTTTTACTTCCATTAATTCATTCATCAATTCTTCGTCTATATGTAATCTGCCGGCAGTATCTATTATTACCACATTATGTCCATTATTCTTTGCATACTCTATAGCACCTTTAGAAATATCTACAGGATTTACTTTATCACCCATGGAAAAGACAGGAACATCTATTTGTTTCCCTACTACTTGTAATTGTTTTATTGCAGCAGGTCTGTAAATATCGCAGGCTGTAAGCAGTGGCTTTTTATTCTTTTTCTTAAGCTGAAGAGCTAGTTTGCCACACATAGTGGTTTTACCCGCTCCTTGAAGACCTACGAGCATAATAACTGTCATTCCGCTGGATGAAAACTCAATCCCGCTTTCACTACTGCCCATAAGTGCTGAAAGCTCTTCATTTACAATTTTAATAACCTGCTGTGCTGGAGTAAGACTGTTTAACACATCAGAACCTGAACATTTTTCACTCACTGACTTGATAAAATCTTTTACTACTTTATAGTTTACATCAGCCTCTAATAAAGCAAGCTTAACTTCACGCATAGCATCTTTAATATCATTTTCAGATAATTTACCCTTACCCTTGAGCTTCTTAAGCGTTTCCTGTAATTTAGAAGCCAAACCTTCAAAAGCCATGCTATTCCTCCTATATATTTTCTATTATATATTTTTTAATATTATCTAAATCCATATTATTCTTTGACAGCGAATCAATCATATTTAATAAATTATTTTTAAAAATTTCATTTTTGTTTTCATTTTCCAATAAGTTAAGTTTTGATTCATACTCCAGCAACATTTTATGACATCTTTTTATTATATCAAAAACTGCCTGTCTGCTAGTGCTCGTTATCTCAGCAATTTCTGCTAAAGATAAATCATCATTGTAATATAAGATCAAAATATCCTTCTGCTTTTCTGTAAGAAGTACACCATATAAATCTATAAGAATAGAAATTTTAAATCTATCTTCCATACATAAACTCCTAATATACAAACAATGAATTACTCAACGTAATTTATAATATCAAAACTTTTTAATAGTGTCAAGTATTTTTACTTAACACTTTGCTTAACACTATTAAAATAATGCGTCTACAAATGCGGCTGGGTCAAACTCCTGTAGATCATCTATACCCTCACCCACTCCAATAAGTTTAACCGGAATGCCAAGTTGATGCTTAATGGAAATCACAATACCGCCTTTTGCAGTACCATCCAATTTTGTTAAAACAATGCCGTCAATTTTACATACTCCCATAAACTGCTTTGCCTGCTGAACTGCATTTTGACCTGTGGTTGAGTCCAGTACTAATAATGTAAGCTTAAAAGCTTCACTGAATTCTCTTTCAATGACTCTGTCTATTTTACTTAGTTCATCCATCAGATTTTTTTTATTATGCAGTCTTCCTGCGGTATCACAAATAAGGACATCTACCTTTCTTGCTTTGGCGGCCTGTATGGAATCAAAAACCACTGCTGCAGGATCAGAGCCTTCTTGATGTTTAACCATATCTACACCTGCTCTGTTGCTCCATATTTCAAGCTGATCTATTGCAGCTGCCCTAAATGTATCTGCAGCTGCTAAAAGCACCTTATAATTTTTGTTTTTAAGCTGAGATGCCATTTTACCAATGGAAGTTGTTTTTCCAACTCCATTAACTCCTATAACAAGTATTATTAGAGGTATGTTTTCTGGAATAATGGTGCTCTTTTCACTTCCTAATATATCAACTATTACTTCTTTTAAGCAGTTCTTTAATAATGCAGGATCTTTTATCTTTTCTTCTTTAATTTTTATTTTAAGCTTCTCAATTATTGCTATAGAGGTTTCCACACCTATATCTGCAGTTATTAGAATTTCTTCTATTTCCTCATAAAGGTCTTCATTAATTATAACTGCACCAGTTAAAACTGATGAAATCCTATCTGTAAAATTATCTTTGGTTTTTGTAAGTCCATTTTTAAGTTTATCAAAAAAGTTACCTAGCATATTTATCCCTCCCTATAGGTTATTTACTAAAATCAACGGATACAATTTTAGATACTCCTTTTTCTTCCATTGTAACTCCATAAAGAGCATCGCTTACCTCCATTGTTCCTTTTCTGTGGGTAATTACAATAAATTGAATATTCTTTGAAAATTTTTTGAGAAAATCTGCATATCTTGAAACATTTGCATCATCTAGTGCAGCTTCAATTTCATCTAAAATACAAAATGGGGTAGGTTTCATTTTTAATATTGCAAAAAGTAATGCTATAGCTGAGAGACCTTTTTCTCCTCCGGATAAAAGATTTATGTTCTGTAGTTTCTTTCCAGGGGGTTGAACTTCTATATCTATATTCCCCTCCAGCTCATCTCCATCAGCCAAAATTAAATCAGCACTTCCTCCTTTGAATAATTCACAGAATGTTTCATTAAAGAATTTCCTAAGTACTACAAAGTTTTCCTTAAATACCTGTTTCATTTTACCTGTCATCTCATTAATGAGAAGTTTTAACTCTTCTTTGGAGTTATTTAAATCATCTCTTTGAGACCCCATAAAACTAATCTTTTCCTTTACCTCCTTATATTCTTCTATAGCTCCTAAATTAACAATTCCTAGTTTTGATATTTCGTTTTTTATTCCATTTATCTCTTCTTTAAAATCATCCATATTTGAGATTGCTGTCTTATACTGTATCGCTTCAGCATAGGTTAAACCTAGCTCGTCATTAAGTTTACTATAATATATATCTTTTTCTGTTTCATATTTACCCTTTAAAATTTCTAGTCTATGCATTTCATTTTCTTTTTTAGATAAAACAGATGATATTTCTTGGAATTCCTCTGAATTCAATTTAATTTCATCTTTAATTTTTATCTTATTAATATTTAAATCATTAATTAGCTCTTGGATTATATTTATAGATTTTGATTTTTCCTCGATTAAAATTTTGTTTTTTTCTATTCTATCCTGGCATACATGAATTGATAAATTTGATGATTCTTTTTCAGATAATATACTTAATTTTTTTGTATCCAGTCCATTTAATTCAACTGAAAGTCTGTTTATATTATCCATATAATTTTGTACTATTTCATCTAATTGCGCACTTTTTATTTTTTTTTCTGTAAGTTCGTCTTTTTGTGAATTAACAGAAATCTCTTTATTCTTCAACTCACTTTCAACAGAAGACAATTGAATATTTTCATTGTTTTTTCTATTTTCAAGCATAAATAAGTCATTTTTTAGATTATCTATTTTGGATTCATCAATATTTATGTTTTCTTTTATAATTTCTATTTCAGAATTCGATAAATTCAAACTCTCTTTTAATTTTTCTATCTCATCTTCCAATGCAATAATCTTACCTCGAACTTTTGTAATTTCTATTTTTTTATTATGTATTTCCTCTTTAAATTCAGAATTATTTTCATTTAAAGCTTTAATTTCTGATTTACATAAGTTAATCTCTTTATCTAAGAGCCCTAGTTCATGTAAATTGTCCTCAAGTTCTAAACTTAATTCTTCAATTTCTCTTTTTCTCCCAATTACATTTGTATTTTTATGATAAACACTCCCGCCAGTCATAGATCCACTAGGGTTCACTACTTCTCCTAAAAGAGTTACTATCTTATAAAAATAACCAGTCTTTTTTGCTATTTTAAGAGCTGAATCCATATTAGTACATATAAGAGTTCTTCCTAATAAGTAACTTATCGCATTTTCAAATTTAATATCGTAGTTAATCAAATCGCATGCTAACCCAAGATATCCTTCCATTTTGCTTATATCATTAAGGTTATTTGCAGTTTTGGGTTTAATTATAGAAAGCGGCAGGAATGTTGCTCTTCCAATTCCATTAACTTTCAAATAATTGATTAATTTTTTAGCAATTTCCTCGTCATCAGTGATTACATCTGAAATACTGCCGCCTATTGCTATTTCAATAGCAGTTTCATATTCTCTAGATACATCAATTACATCCCCAAGAAGAAAGCATGTATCTTTTCCTATTTGTATTTTTTTATCTGAGATATCCTGAAATAATACCTTAACTGATTTGTTATATCCCTCATGTTTTTTATCAAGGTTTATAAGCATTGTTTTATTTGCTTCAAGTTTATTCTGTTTTAGATTTAATTCTTTTAATTTATTTTCCTTTTCAATAGTAAAATTAATTAATTTTGAAAGGCTATCATTGTTTGTGAAAATTTGTTTTTCAAAATCATCTATTTCCAAGTTTTGTTTCAAAATTTCCTTTTGAAGTTCAATTTTAATATTTGAATTTTTTTGAATTGATTTTTCTAATCCTTCAATAATCTGTATTGAATTTTCAATTTTGCTTTTATTTAGACCTAAGTTATTATCTAATATAGAAATTTCATTTTTTGTGTCAGAAATATTTTGCAGAAAATCCAGTTGGTTATCCTTTAATATTTTAACAGCCTTAGATTTTTCTTCAAAATAAATTTCAGCATCTAATATTGAGCTTTCAATACTCTTAATTTCCATATTCAATTTGTTGTTTTCGCTGGCATTTAACTCTAATGTTTTTGAATATTTATTTTTTGTTTGTAGTATTGAATTAAATTTTAAATCTAATTCCTCAATTTCTTTTGAACTCTTTGAATTAAACATATTTAAGTTTTTTAGTTTTTCATCAAAAAGATTATTATCAGATTCTAAATTCTGAAGGCTTGTTTTGTTTTCATAGATTTGCTTATTATTTTCCTCTATTAATAACTCTGATTGTTCTAAGTCAGAAGATAATTTTTTTTGCAGCATTTTATATTCATTTTCAGAAGATTTAAGTATAGCTACCTCAGAGTTCAAAACTTCAAGCTTACTCGTAATGTTATTAATTTTTTTATCATTTGCATCTATTGATGTTACTAAAATATTTAATTCTTTAATTTTTAAATTTTCAGAGAGTTTTATAAATTTATCTGCTTTTTCTGCATCCAGCTTTAAAGGCTCTAACCTCTCAATGTAAGTGTCTAGGATATCATTAATTCTTATTAAATTCTGATCCGTATTATATAATTTTTTTTCTGCCTCTTCTTTCCTAAATCTAAACTTAACTATACCTGCAGCCTCTTCTAGAAGACTTCTTCTGTCATCTTGTTTTCCACTGAGTATTGCCTCTATTTTCCCCTGACCTATTATAGAATAGCCCTCTTTACCTATGCCGGTATCCATGAATAATTCTTGAATATCTTTTAATCTGCAGTGGGCATTATTAATAAGGTAATCACTGTCTCCAGAACGGTAAAGACGCCTTGATATTGTAATATCAGAAAAATCAAGAGGGAGCTTAAAATCGTTATTATCAAGTATCAATGAAACCTGAGACAAACCTACAGGTTTTCTGTATTGAGTTCCAGAAAAAATAACATCCTCCATTTTTCCGCCTCTAAGGTTTTTTATGCTTTGTTCCCCTAAAACCCATCTAACGGCATCAGAGATATTGCTTTTTCCACTGCCGTTAGGACCTACTATAGAAGTGATACCATTTTTAAACACTATTTCAGTTTTATCCGCGAAGGATTTAAAGCCTTTAATTTCAATAGATTTCAAAAACATTTGTTAAACACTCCTTATCTGCTGAAAAGCATTGGAAGTAAACTCATAACAAAAATAAATATTACAAAATAAATTATAAATTTTGTCATTTTTTCCCTCTTGTTTTTTTTCACAGTTACACCTCTAATAATCAAATTTAGTTTATATTATAATATTTTCTAGCGATATAATCAAATATAGATATCTTTTTGATTCCAGAACTTGTCTCTATTAACAAATCTCCTCTATTTAAGCTGTTATCATAAATAACTTTTGTATTTTCGCTATTTATCTTTGTTTTCATTTTATTAAAATATTCTTTTTTATTAGTATACAGCTTAGAAATATCTTTGTCATTTATATGTATTGTTATTTCAGAATTATCCCATGAATTTATTGAATCAATTATCAAGTCACAAAACAGGCTGCCCTCTACAAGCTCTCTGAATGCAGGATGAAATGGACCTGATATTATGTCTTTACCAATGTTAATGTCTTCCGTTGGCTGAAGTCCAATTCTTATGACATTTATGCCGTTTGCAGTAAGCATTCCATATATAATTTTAGAAACATTTACAGCTTCCTCTAAAGTATAAGGTTTATAGGTTCCTTTATTATAAAGATTTTCCATTTCGGTATTTTTTATGACTAAAGCCGGATATATTCTACATATATCCGGTTTGATCCTGATAATGTCTAAAGTAGTTTTTATATCTTTACTTACAGTATCGGCTGGCAGACCAAGCATAATTTGATGACCTAATGTAAATCCATATTTTTTAATTAATACTGATGCTGTCTCTACATCTTCAGCGCTATGTCCTCTATATGATTTAAGTAAAACATCTTCATCCAAAGATTGTATTCCAAGCTCGATTATATCAACGGAGTAATCCTTTAGATTTTGAAGAATTGAATCATTTATATAATCAGGCCTTGTGGAAAGATGAATAAATTTAATCAGATTTTTATCCTTATATTCTTTGGCAACACTTAAGAGTTCCTTCTGTTTTTTTATGTTTATTGCTGTAAAGGTACCCCCATAAAATGAAACCTCGATTATTGAATTTTTGTTTTTTATGGTTTTAAGATATTTTTCAATTGTTTCTCTTGTGTAATCTGCATCCACAATGTTTTCTTCTCCGGTAATTGAGCTTTGGTTGCAAAACACACAATTATGAGGACATCCTTCGTGGGGAACGAAAATAGGTATAATATAATGTGATTTACTCATGGCCATCCTCCAAATTAATTAACGCTTCTTGTGCTGCACACTGCTCAGATTCTTTTTTACTATATCCTATTCCATAACCCATTGACTTTGAATCAATTATAACTCGGCTGTAAAATTTTCTTCTGTGGGGAGGACCTTCATGTTTTAAAATTTCGTATTCAATATTTACATCTCCGTTTTGTTGAAGTTTCTCCTGAAGTTTTGTTTTAAAATCAATGATTATATTATTTTCTACTGCTTTGATTATAGTTTCATTGAAGTTAAATAAAATAAATTCTCTAGCTGCTTCTATACCCCTATCAAGGTATATTGAAGCAATTATTGCCTCTACACTATCTGCAAGTATTGAAGTTCGCTCTCTTCCACCTGTTAGTTCTTCACCTTTGCTCATGTTAATGTATTTTCCAAGATCCCACTTTTTAGCTATTTCGTGGAGTGACATTTCACACACAATCAATGCTCTTATTTTTGTGAGATCACCCTCAGTCTTGCTTTTGTATTTATTGAATAAATACTCGGTAATGCAGAGTTGAAGTACAGAATCACCTAAAAACTCCAGTCTTTCATTAAATTGTACATCTTTCTTACCATTAGCATATGAACTATGTGTAAGTGCTATTATAAACAAGTCAATTTCATTAAAATTTAAATTTAATTTATTTTCAAGTTCCTTAATTAATGTATCGTTTATTTTCATTTCTTCTCCTTTTCAGTGTATTATTCAATCTATCCTTATAATAAATTCAAGAATACACTGGATTTTTTACAAATTTAAAGCCCCGTATAAAACGGGACTTTAATCTTATTCTTCTGAATGAGCTTTTATGTAATTTACTACATCACCAACGATTGATATTTTTTCTGCATCTTCATCAGGTATTTCAAGATCGAATTCAGTTTCAAGAGCCATTATCAATTCAACTATATCAAGAGAGTCAGCTCCTAAATCATCTACAAATGATGATTCCATAGTAATCTCTTCAGCATCTATTCCAAGTTGGTCAGATATAATATCTCTTATTTTATTAAAAATCATTGTCTCACCTCCTAAAAAGCTATTATACATAAATAATATTACATAACTATTTTTGCGTCAATAAAAATACATTAATAATATTTATTATTTTTTATTATTTTTTATTCATATTTCGTTAAATTTTCGTTCCAGCTCATTTTCTATTTTCTGCACTACATCATTATCATAGCATATTTTAGCCTGTAGTATTGCATTTTTAAAGGCTTTTCCGTCAGAACTACCATGAGCCTTAATGCATATCCCCTTAGTTCCAAGAAAAGCAGAGCCGCCATATTCACTGTAGTCAAATTTCTTTTTAAAATTGTTAAAGACAGGTTTTAAAAGTATTCCACCAATTTTTGAAATAAATGAACTCATTATTTCCTTTTTCAACATGCTGAAAATATTAATTGCAACACCTTCATACATCTTTAAAATTGTATTTCCTACAAAGCCATCGCAGACTAAAATATTTACATCGCCGCTTGATACATCTCTTGGTTCTACATTTCCAACAAAATTAAATTCCGTGTTTTTCAAAAGCTGGTATGCGGCTTTTGTAAGTTCATTTCCCTTTTCAGATTCAGCTCCAATGTTTATAAGCCCAATACTTGGATTTAAAACATCCAAAACATTTTCATAATAAATCTTACCCATTAATGCAAACTGTAACAAAAAATTAGGTTTACAATCTACATTTGCACCGGAATCCACCACCATAAAGGGCGCATTCTTCCCAGGCATAACCGGGGCTAATGCAACCCTGTCTATCCCTTTTATTCTTCCGATTATAAAGGAAGCTCCAGCCATGATGGCTCCAGTACTTCCCGCTGATATTATCGCATCTGCCTCGCCGCTTTTAACTAAATGAAGTGCTTTAACAAGACTGGAATCTTTTTTCTTTCTCACAGCCATAACAGGAGCTTCATCGGTTGTGATTACTTCCTCAGTATGAATTACAGATATTTTTTCTTTATTATAACTATATTTTGATAATTCCTCATTAATTATACTCTCGCGACCTGTAATAATTATTTCAATATCGTCATCTTCTATTACAGCATCAATACAGCCTTTTATAACGGCTTTTGGCGCAAAATCACCGCCCATACCATCTATTACTATCTTAATTTTAATCATCCCCTTTCATTTAGATAATTTCAATATAAGTTAATAAAAAAAGAAAGTCAATTGACTTTCTTTTTTTATTTTTCAGCTGCAACAACAACAACTTCTTTTCCCTTATAATATCCACAGCTCTTGCAAACTTGGTGAGCAAGTTTCATTTCATGACACTGAGGACACTCAACTATACCAGGTAAACTTAATTTAAATGTCTGAGCTCTTCTTGAATCTCTTCTAGCTTTAGAGAATCTTCTCGCTGGATTTCCCATAGTAAACACCTCCTTAATTAGTCAAAAAAATCTTTTAGTTTTGCAAGTCTTGGATCAATATCATTTCTTTCACAATTACATGATGAAGAATTCAAATCAGTACCGCACTGTTGGCACAAGCCTTTACAGTTTTCCTTGCAAAGTCTTTTTATTGGTAGCGACAAAATTATGTTATTAACCACAATTTCAGTGATATCTAAGGTATCACTATCTATAAAGACGACTTCTTCATCTTTATCAACAGCTTCCGTATCGTCAGACAATTTTTCATTCACCTCAATATTTAAATCTTGAGGGAATTTAACCAAGCATCTTGAACATGTTAGTTCAATTGTACCGCTAATACATCCTTTAAGTTTTAACATATCTCCCAGTAAGTCCAAAACTCCCTTGAATTTTATAGGGTTAATCACTGGAATATATTCATATCCATAATTAAATCCTTCCAATTCAATTTCTAAATCAATTGTTTTTTGGGTCGATTTGTTTTTAAATAAATCAGAAACATCAATTTTCATAATGCTCACCCCTATACTTTAGCCACAATTTATTATATAGAGATGAGCATTAAAAGTCAAGTCTTATTTACTTACTTACTAATTCTTTAGTATCTCTTGCTATCATAAGTTCTTCGTCTGTAGGAATAACTAATACTTTAACCTTTGAATCAGGTGTGCTTATTTCTAATTTCTTACCTCTGGCATTTGAATTTAATTCCTTATCTATTTTTACTCCTAAATAATGCAATCCGTCACATATTGCTTCTCTGCAGCTTGCTGAGTTTTCGCCAAGTCCTGCAGTGAAAACTATACAGTCAGCTCCGTTAAGTACTGCCGCATAAGAACCTATGGTCTGTATTACTCTGTAATAATATACATCTAAAGCAAGTTTAGCTCTTTCATTTCCATCAGCAGTTGCGCCTTCAAGATCTCTAAAATCACTGCTTAAACCAGATAATCCTAGAACACCTGATTTTTTGTTTATTAAATCATTAACTTCATCTACTGTCATTCCTGCTTCTTTAATAAGGAATGTAACTATTGCAGGGTCGATATCCCCGCATCTTGTACCCATAGCTATTCCTGCAAGCGGAGTGAAGCCCATGCTGGTATCTATTGATTTTCCACCTTTAACGGCACATAAACTAGCACCATTTCCAAGATGGCAGGTTATTGTTTTAACATCTTTAATGTCTTTTCCAAGCATTTCAGCAGCTACCTGTGAAACGTATTTATGAGATGTACCGTGGAAGCCGTATTTTCTTATGCCATAATCTTTGTATAAATCATATGGAAGTGCATACATAAATGCTTCTTTAGGCAGCGTCTGGTGGAAAGCAGTGTCAAAAACTGCTACCATTGGAGTAGAAGGCATAAGTTCTTTACAGGCATTGATACCAATTATATTTGGAGGATTATGTAATGGTGCAAGTTTTATGCATTCGTCCAAAGCTTTCATAACATCATCATTTATTACTACGGAATTAGCATATTTTTCTCCTGCATGCACAACTCTGTGACCTACAGCAGTTATTTCATCCATGCTTTTAAGAACACCATGGTTTGTATCTACTAATGCATCCAATACATGCTTAATAGCCTCCTTGTGATCTTTCATGGGTACTTCCAATACAAACTTATCTCCATTAGTTTTGTGAGTTAAAATTGAACCTTCAATTCCTATTCTTTCAACTAATCCCTTAGCTGTAACATTTTCATTTTCCATGTTTATTAATTGGTACTTTAATGATGAACTACCGCAATTTATTACTAATATATTCATGTTTTTATTCCTCCTAAAATTACATATTCTGTGCTTGAACTGCTGTTATAGCAACTACATTAACTATATCATCAGAATTGCAGCCTCTTGATAAATCATTTATTGGTTTTGCAAATCCTTGGCAAACAGGTCCTATTGCTTCTGCATGTGCAAACCTTTGAACCAGTTTATATCCTATATTGCCTGCTTGAAGATCAGGAAATACTAATACATTAGCTTTTCCGGCTACAGCACTGTTTGGAGCCTTTAACTTTCCTACTTTCTTAACAATAGCGGCATCAAGCTGGATTTCTCCATCTATTAATAGATCAGGTCTAAGTTCCTTTGCGAGTTTTGTAGCAGTTCTAACCTTATCAACAAGTTCATGCTCTGCACTTCCCATAGTGGAAAATGATAACATGGCAACTTTTGGTTCCATATTGCATAACGCCTTAGCAGTTTCAGCAGTACTTATAGCTATTGCGGCTAACTGTTCAGCTGTTGGATTTGGATTTACAGCACAATCTGCAAATAAAAGCATTCCATCTTGACCAAATTCACAATTAGGCACCAGCATTACAAAAGCACTGGAAACAGTGGATATCCCAGGGGCAGTTTTGATTATCTGAAGACCTGGTCTTAACAGGTCGCCTGTAGTATGAATTGCACCTGAAACCATTCCGTCAGCATCTTCAACCTTTACCATCATGGTTGCAAAATATAGTGGGTCACTCATTATTTTGTCTGCCTTTTCTAATGTCATACCTTTACTTTTTCTTAGCTCGTAGAAACCTTCTGCATATGATGCTTTTTTAGGAGAAGTTTCAGGATCAATAATCACTATTCCATCAAGTTTTACTCCTAAAGAGGCTGCTTTTTCTTTTATTTTAGTGGCATTTCCTACTAAAATTATTTCTGCCAAAGAATTTTCTTTTATTTTTTGGCTAGCAATAAGAGTTCGTTCTTCCTCACCCTCAGGTAGAACTATTCTTTTTGGGTTATTTTGAGCCTTTACCCAAATTTCTTTCATTAAGTCCATAACTAATACCCCTTCCAAAAATGTTTATTTTTATACACATATATAATATAATCCTATTATAATATATTTATCAATAAAAAATTGTAAAAATTTCAGTTTAAATTTGTTTTTTTATATAAATTGTAATAAAATTCAAATATTAAGTAGAAAATGGATGTGAAAACATGAATGTAACAGGTATAGTAGTAGAATATAACCCAATGCATAATGGTCATATAAATCATATAAATTCATGTAAGAAATTTACAAAATCTGATGCAATAATTGCGGTTTTAAGTGGTAATTTCGTTCAAAGAGGAACCCCAGCAATATTAGACAAATGGACCAGAACGAAATTAGCATTGATTAATGGCGTAGATTTGGTTATTGAACTTCCTGTAATTTACAGTCTTTCTTCTGCAGAATTTTTTGCGCATGGGGCAGTAAGTATTTTAGACTCTCTTGGGGTAGTAAATAATCTATGCTTTGGATCCGAATACCCTAATATAGAGTCAATAGTTAAAATAAGTGAGATACTAGTGAAAGAACCGACTTTATTTAAAGAAAGGCTTAAATGTTGTTTAGATTCAGGATTGGATTTTCCTTCTGCAAGAAGCTTTGCTTTAAAAGAATTTTTGTCAGATGACGTTTCCGTTTACTTGGAAAATCCAAATAATATTCTTGGTATTGAATATTGTAAAAGCCTAATAAAACTAAATAGCAATATAGTACCTTGTGCAATTAAAAGAGAGGGAAGCCAATACTCAGACACGAGCCTAAACAATAATTTCTCTAGCGCTTCTTCAATAAGAAAATATTTAAAAAACAGCATTGATATAGAGGAACTTAAGTTTCATGTGCCAGTAAACACCTTTAATATATTAAAAAAATTGAAGACTGAAGGATATAATTTTATAGAAAATAGTGATATGTTACCATTTATCAGATACAAATACTACACAAACAAAAATGCAATAAATAATATTCCTGATGTATCAGAGGGTATTGAGAATAGGATATTCAATGCCATAGAGAATGCATTAAGTTTTGATGAAATTATTTCACTAACAAAGACTAAAAGGTATACGTATTCTAGAATCTGCAGAATCATCACTCAATTTTTTATTGGATTTGATTCTTACAATACGGTAAATATGAGAAAAAGTTCTCCACCTTATGCTCGAATATTAGGTTTTAATGAAAAAGGAGCAAATATATTGAAATTGGCAAAGAAAAATACATCTATACCATTAATTACAAAAGTTAAAAAAGGTAAATTTGAAATTTTGGATTTAGAGCTTCAATCTACAAATGCTTATAGTTTATTAAATAAAAATATAAGATTTAACCAGGATTTTTATTTTGGTCCTATAATAATTTAAGAATAATATAGAGATAAATAAATATAAATATATTGAAGCATTATATATAGAGGATTTATTTTGGAATATTTTTTTTATTTGATTATTTTATCTATAATTCTATTGGTATTCTTTTTATTCAAAAATAAAAGTTTAATTATAACTATAATATCTTCTTTATTAATAATTCAAATAATAGTAGCTCCAAAACTCTGTATAGATTCCGCAGTTAGTGGAGCTCTTTTGTTTTTTTATAAAGTTTTCCCTTCACTATTTCCTTTTCTTGTTATTTCAAACATAATTTTGGCGTATGATGGTGTATATATATATTCCAAAATATTCGGAAAGCTCTTATGCAAGCCTTTAGGACTTCCCGTGGAGTGCAGCTTTGTACTTATTATAAGTATGCTCTGTGGATACCCTCTTGGAGCAAAGTACAGCTGTGATTTATACGAAAGAAAGATAATAGATAAAGTGACTTGTGAGAGACTTGTTAATATTGCATCTAATCCCAGCCCCTTATTTATTCTGGGTTCAGTAGGAACATCTATGTTAAACAGCACCTTAATTGGGTATATTTTGCTTTTTTCATGCTACGCTTCTTGTATTATAATTGGGTTATTGCTGCCAAATAAAAATAGAACAAAAAAAGGCTCTGCATCTGCAAAGCATGATTTTGTCGCTATTAATATTGGGAGTGCATTAAAAAACAGCGTAGAAAATGCACTAAATACTAGTTTATCTATTGGCGGGTTTGTGATAATTTTTTCAGTCGTTATTACATTTGTAAAAAACAGGCTATTTATTAACTCAGAAATAATTGAAAATTCATTTATTGGATTGATTGAAATGACTAATGGCTGCAACCTAGTTTCCAGTACAAACTGCGGATTATATATAAAAATAATAATAATAAGCTTTATACTTTCCTTTAGCGGTCTTTCAATAATAGCCCAAGTATATTCTTTTACTTATAAGCATAATGTTTCAATGATAAAATATACTGCAATAAAAGCAATTCAAGGCATTATTTGTTCATTTATAAGTATAACTATTTACAATATATTTCTTTCAAGCAGCAGCGTATTTGTATCAAACATATATATTCAAATGTTTTCTTTCAGTGAATCAATATATTTTGCTCTTATATTAATGTTTATATTACCATTTATATTATATAAGCTTTTTAGTTTATTTAAATTCTCTTAATTCTTTTATATTTTCTCTTATAGTACTGCCTTTAATGTTTATATTGGATTCTAGGCTTAAAACAAAGGATTCCATTTCGTTTTTTATACTGTTTAACATTTCCTGACCTTTGTCATTTATCTCGAATTCAAGTTCAGACAGAATTTCATTAGCATAATCTTTTGCGTTCAATCTCATTGTCTTAGCATTTTTTTGTGCCTGAGCTTCAATTGCTGCAGCTCTTAATTTAGCTTCTTTTGTAATATTATGATTTTCGATTTGCTTTTTTAATATTTCTAGATTTTCTGCTTTAATTTTTTCAGATTGCTCTATGGCTTCATTAAGAATTCTTTCTTTTTCTTCGCAAATCCATTTAGCTTTCTTTATTTCCTCAGGAAGATAGTTAACTATTTGATCTACAATATCCAAAGCCTCAGCTTTATTTATCATTACTTTTCCGGTCATTGGAACTTTTGCTGAAGTTTCAATTATTTCCTCAAGATATTCAAGTAAACTGATTACATCCATAGATTATCCCCCTAAACTTTTTGTATTTTAGCAACACTATCCGGAATAATTTCATATTTACTCATGTTTATAGAAACATATAGTAGTATTTCCATATTTTCTATGGTCAGTTAATAAAATTGTATCTGTTCCATTGTATAGCTCTTCTTTTGAATCAATTTTTGTAATAATTATTCCATTTTCATTAAGCAAATTTAGATTTTGAATCAATTCAATAGCTTTGGGTATCATGTTTTTTAAATAAGGAGGATCAATAAATATAATATCAAATATTTCCCCGTCTCCTCCTAATTTTTCTAAAGCCTTATATGAATCCATATTTAAGCTTCTGCAAATATGGCTAAATTTTAAGTTTTCAATGTTTTTATGTAAAAATTCATAAGTTTCAGCACTTCTATCAACCAATATACATTCTTTTGCTCCCCTGCTTGCAGCTTCTAAACCTAAACTGCCGGTACCTGCAAATACATCTAATACCCTTGAAGCATAAATTCTTGTTTGAATAATGCTGAAAATTGATTCTTTTACTCGATCTAACGTAGGTCTGGTAGTATCATAACCAATAGGAGCCAATAACTTTCTTCCTTTAGCTAAACCTGAAATAATTCTCATATTATACCTCCTAAATGATAAAATAAAAATGTCTATTTTCCTCTAATATTTTATCATATAAACAATTATTATACAAAATTTTTTTACTTAATACAACCTTGTAATTGCTTCAGTTAAAGCATATATAATTTAAGCTTTTTTCTATTTTTTTTATGAACTCATCTTTTATTATTTTATCTGATTCATCTGGACTTTCAAATAACTCTAATGCATCTTTATGGGCTGTTTTTAAAGTATCTATATCCTCAATTAAATCTGCTATCATAAGTCCACTGTCTCCATGTTGTTTAAACCCGAATATTTCGCCGCCGCCTCTTATTTTCATATCCTCTTCTGCAATGAAAAATCCATCATTACTTTTCTTAAGTATATCCAACCTTTTTTTCACAATATCGTTTTTTGAAGATGAAATTAGCATGCAGTAGGATTTATCTGTTCCCCTTCCCACTCTTCCTCTTAGTTGATGAAGTTGAGCGAGACCAAATCTGTCTGCATTCTCAATAATCATTAAAGTTGCATTTGGTACATTAACTCCTACTTCAATAACCGTAGTGGAGATTATTAATTTAACATTATTAAGTTTGAATTCTCTCATAATCTCATCTTTGGCTTTTGAATTCATTTTACCGTGAAGTATCCTTATATCTACATCTCTAAAGTAATCATTTTTTAATTTTTCGTAAAGCATTTCTACAGAATTAAGATTCAAATTTTCATTTTCTTCAATAAGGGGACATACAACATACGCCTGCCTGCCTTTTTTTATTTCGTTATAAGCAAATTCATATACTTTTTTTCTGTCTTTGTCACTAAAAACATAAGTATCTATTTTTTTTCTTCCAGGAGGAAGTTCATCTATAATTGACAGACCTAAATCTCCATAAAGCAGTAGATTTAGCGTACGTGGTATTGGAGTTGCAGTCATTACTAAGGTATCTACACATTTATCCTTGTTAATAAGTCTACTTCTTTGCATAACCCCAAATCTATGCTGCTCATCTGTAACAACAATACCCAAATTATTAAATTCAACATCATTTTCAAGTACCGCATGAGTGCCGATCACTAAGTCCACTTTTCCGCACTTAATATTATTTTTAATAATATTTTTATTTTTGGGTGAAATGCTTCCACACAAAAGTTCTGTTCTTACGTTGAATTTTCCTAAAAACTCTAATGCTTCAGAATAATGTTGATTAGCTAGAATTTCTGTAGGAGCCATAAGTACTGCCTGATAACCATTTTTAATAACATTTAGTATTGATATTAAGGCAACCACAGTCTTTCCACTTCCCACATCACCTTGGAGCAGCCTATTCATAGGTACCGCTTTTTTTTCATCAGTTAAAATTTCTCTAAGTACTTTTCTTTGAGCTCCAGTTAGTTCATAATTTAAATTTTCACGGACTATGCTCATTTCCTTAGATATTTTAAAGGAAATTCCTTCTCTTTCCGCATTATGAAATTCCTTAAGTGCAAGCAGTTTCAGAGAAAAAGTAAAAAGTTCCTGAAATTTCAATCTATCTCTTGCCTTTTTTAAATTCAATAAGTCTGTTGGAAAATGTATAAAGTTTATTGCTTCTTCCAATGAAAATAAACTATGTTTATTTACTATCCACTCTGGCATATTTTCTGATATTTTTACTTTACCAAAAACTTCCTTTATTAATTTCATAATAATGGAATTAGATATACAACTTTTTAATGGATATATGGGCATGAGTATTTCTTTATTTTTTTCTTTATCAAATATGTTATTATCATTAATTATAGATGGGTTTATTATAGTGTTTTCACCTTTGTAATTTTGTATTTTTCCAAGGAGTTTATATTCTTCTCCTATAATAAAGTGATTCTTAATATAAGGCTGATTAAACCACTTACCTTTTAATTTTTTACCTTCATTATCGAATACCACCGTAGAGAGAGTTTTTGATGTCTTTGTCCTAATATCCTTTTCTATTCTTGTAACTTTGCAGTTAATTAAATTTTTACCTTCCGGTGTGCTATTAATTATTTCATATTCCCTTGGAAAATATAATATTAAGTCCATAATATTAAAAATCATACACTTATTTAGATTTTCTCTTACCTTAGGACCTACACCTTTTATTACAGAGATATCGTCGTAAATTTCCATTTTAATCACCCTATATGTTTATTTAAAAAATTACTATAAGAAAAATGTATCACAACAAATCAAATAAAAAAAGCCCAAAGGCTTTCTTTATTCAACTGATATTAAAAAATAGTAAAGTGGTTGACCGCCATCATAGCATTGAACATCAATATCGGAATATTTTTCTTCAATTAAATCAACAAATTCTTCAACCTTAGAAGCATCGCAATCACTGCCGTAGAATATTGTAACCAGTTCATTTTCATCCGTTACCATTTTTGAAAGTAAATCCTCGGTAACGGAGTAAACATCTTCTCCAACTTCCTTAATTTTACCCTCTATAAGTCCAAGTATATTTCCTTCTTTAATTACAATTCCATCCATTTCAGTATCTCTTACTGCATAAGTTACGGCACCTGAAATGACAGAGGATATTGCGTTATTCATAGCATCTATGTTTTCTTCTGCAGATAAATCACTGCTGAACACTGTTACTGCAGTAATTCCCTGGGGGATTGACTTTGTCTGAATAACATGAACTTTTTTTTCTGATAATTCTGCAGCCTGAGTAGCTGCCATAATTATGTTTTTATTATTCGGTAATATAAAAATATGTTCTGCATTTAATTTGTTAATTGAGCCTAATATATCCTGAGTGCTTGGGTTCATTGTCTGGCCACCTTCAATGACATAATCCACTCCCAAATCCTCAAATATGTTTTCTATACCCGTTCCCATAGCTACTGAAATAAATGCAAATTTTTTATTTATTTCTAATGTCTTAACAGTATTTTCTTCGTTATCAATAATACTCCTATGCTGTTCTCTCATATTATCAATTTTAATTTTATTCAATGCACCTAATTTAATTGCCTCTGATAATACAAAGCCGGGATCATTAGTATGAATATGAACTTTTATAATATCCTCTGAGTTCACCACTAGCAAGGAATCTCCAATTGGCTCTAATTTTCTTTTAAATGCGTCTAAATCTGCATTATCTGCTGAAATAAAAAATTCTGTGCAATAGCCAAACTGAATATCCTGTTCACCTAAATCCTTTATAGAAGTTTCAACAGGTGTAGACTTTATATCAACAAGCTCTACTGAATCCATATTGTTACTTAGGACTTCTCTCATTGCTTCTAAAAGGATAAGCAGACCTTTTCCACCGGCGTCTACAACCTTTGCCTTTTTTAGTACAGGAAGCATATCTGGTGTTTTATTCAGAATAAATAAACTATATTTGCATATGTCATTCATAAGTTCTAATATATTCTGAGCTTCTGATTTTGATGCACTTTCTCCTGCTGCTCTGATTACTGTAAGGATTGTTCCTTCAGTAGGTCTCATTACTGCCTTGTATGCAGATTTTGATCCTTCCATTATTGCGGTAGCAAATTCTCTAGAGTCTACCTCTGTTTTCCCCTCTAATCCTTTTGCTATTCCTCTGAAAATTTGGGAAAGTATTACTCCAGAGTTACCTCTTGCCCCCATAAGAGCACCTTTAGCTAATTTTTTTGAAACTTCACTTATAGATTTTTCTTTATTATTTTCTATTTCTGTTACTGCGGACCTGAATGTCATTGACATATTAGTTCCTGTATCTCCATCAGGAACAGGAAATACATTTAATGCATTTACCAAATCTTTTTGCTCTTCAAGTCTATTATTAGCATTAACAACCATATTGTAAAATATTTGTCCATCTATTTTTGAATGTACCATTTATGAAATACCCCCCTAGACTCTCACACCTTGAACATTAACTGTGATGCTTGATACCTTTAATCCTGTGTAATTTTCCACATTATATCTTATTTTTTGAATTATATTATTTGCTATAACTGATATTTTTGTTCCATACTCAACCATTATATAAAGCTCTATAAATAATTCATTTTCCTTAGAACGCAATTTAACCCCTTTGCTTAAATTTTCGCCACGGATTAATTCCCAAAGACCATCGGTAGCATTTTTAGATGCCATACCAACGACTCCATAACACTCCATAGTTGAAACTCCTACAATATTAGCCAAAACTTCTTCGGAATAATTAATTAAGCCGTTTATATTTGTAATATTGCCTATCATACAAAAAACCTCCTTAAATATAACACCTTATAACATATTTTATATTAAATATTAGATTTATTCAAGGAAATATATTATTTAAAATGATATATTTACTATATAATATAATATTGTACTTGCAAAAGAAGCATAATTTATGATAAAATAAATAATGTTTGAATTGAGGAGGTGTTTTCAGTGTCAAGAAAATGCGAAGTATGCGGTAAAGGTGTAATTGCTGGAGTACAATACAGCCATTCACATCGTCAAACTAAAAGAACATGGGCTCCTAACTTGAGAAAAGTTAAGGCTATAGTTGAGGGAACACCAAAGACTATACACGTGTGTACAAGATGCCTTAGATCAGGCAAGGTTCAGCGTGCTATATAATTTAAAGATAAAAAATGCAGTTGTTATAACAATTGCATTTTTTATTTTTTTACTTTTTAATTTTAAAAAATTTTATAACAGCTGATAAAAATCCTGGAAGTTTTATTGTGATTATCTTCAAGTCTTATGCCTCCCCATATCATTTATTATTACTTATAAGATACCAGCCATAATAAATCAGAGCCGCCCCTATAGCTATTAACCATCCCCAAAATGGGATAATTATTGTAAGTATAATTCCGAGTCCCACAGCGGCAATTATTAGCCCTAATTTTTTAATAAATTTATGAATACATTTATTATGATTCTTTGACATATTATTATCCCATAAAATTACTTTAGTATCATTATATGATTCAAAAATATTTTTGTTACAAAATATTAAAATAACTTATTTTAATCCCTGCAGTATAGAATCATAAGCAGACCCTGCGAAAAATATATTTCCACATCTTCTTCTAAAAATTGATTTGATATAGTAAGGGGATCCCCGATTTTTAGTTCGTGATTATTTAAAGGAAATTTTGATCCCTTTATTGTTAAATTACTTACCGTTTCACTAAAAGCCTGAAGTGAAAAAGTTGTACCGGGTTTGGCATTTATTTTAATTGGTTTATCGGTAAGCATTATGGAATTATTATCATCTTTAATGAAAGCCTGTATTCCTTGCTCAACACATGCCCTTAGAAGCCCAAGATTCCCTATTATATGATCTATTCTGGTGCCGGTACAGCCTAGTAGCAATATTGCATCTGATTTTAATTCTAGTGCTAATTGTAGAGCTAATTCAGTATCAGTAAAATCTTTGTCCCTAGGGTATTCAATGACTTCACATTTAGAATTTTTAAAATATTCCAAAGTGGTTTTATTAATGGAGTCAAAATCCCCTACCAAAAAATCCGGGATAATATCACAGTCTTTTAGATAGTTTCCGCCGCTGTCCACACCAATTAAAGTTTGGGCATCTTTCAATTCATTTTTCAGTAAGTTAAGTGAAGGTGCCTTTCCTCCAGATACTATAACGGTCTTCATTTTACAGCTCACCTCGAAGCTCTGAAATGTTTTTCATTATTAAGCCATCTTTAAAAACAGAGGAGCCCGCTACTATTACATTAGCTCCCATGTAAACAGCTTCTTTAATATTATCTTTTGTAACTCCTCCATCTACCTGAATCAAAAGATCTTTATTCAATTTTTCACTGAGATTTTTAACTTCTCTTATTTTTTCTGAACAGTATTTTATATACTTTTGTCCTCCAAAACCAGGGTTCACCGACATTATAAGTACCATATCCAGGTTTGGAATAAGGTATTTTAATACATCTACAGGAGTGCTTGGATTAAGGGCTACTCCTGCTTTAATATTAAAGCTTTTGATATAATTTATTGTTCTGTCTAAATGCTTATCTGCCTCATAATGAACAGTAATAATATCCGCTCCAGATTTGACAAAATCTTCTATGTATTTTGAAGGTTCATTTATCATAAGATGAGCATCAAAAATCATTTTTGTAAGTCCTCTTATACTTTTTACAATTGGAGTTCCATAGGATATATTAGGAACAAAATTACCGTCCATAACGTCTATATGAAGCATGTCTGCTCCGGATTTTTCTAGTTCTATAACCTGTTCTCCTAACTTTGAAAAATCTGAAGCTAGGATTGAAGGTGCAATTTTAATCATTTTCTTTTCCTCCTTATGTTAGATATTTCTTCCAGCATCTTAACATAAAAATCATATCGGTGGTTATTTATAATATTTTTTTCTACAGCATCCTTAATTGCACAATTGGGCTCCTTATGATGCAGACACCCATTAAAACGGCAATGACCAATATAATCATTAAATTCTCGAAAACAGTGCTGAAGCTGATCTATCTCTATAAAATCTATATCCAAAGATGAGAAACCTGGAGTATCCACAATAAAACCATTTTCCATTTCAATAAGCTCGCTGTGCCTTGTGGTGTGTTTACCTCTTCCCACTTTTTCACTTACAATTCCAGTTTCCATGAGCACTCTTCCTGCAATTGAATTTAATATTGTAGATTTTCCAACGCCGGAAGGACCACATAATACAGTTATATTATCATTCAGCTTTTCTCTGATTTTATCAATTCCAATACCCATTTTTGCATTTAAAAATAATAAATCATATCCTGTACCTGATAGCATTTCGATTATTTCATTATTTTCATCATCTTTATAATCTGATTTATTAAGACAAACCGTAACCTTTAGATTATGATATTCACATAAAACTAAAAACCTATTTAATAATTCCATATTTATATCTGGATTTTTAAATGCAAAAACAATAAGTGCTTGAGTTATATTAGCTACAGCGGGTCTAATTAGTCGGCTTTTCCTTGGTAATACTGAATTAATTATACCCTTTCCATCACTAACTGATATTTCTACTATATCACCCACCATAGGGGTAAGTTCATTAAACCTGAACTTACCCCTAGCTTTACATTCAACAAGTTTATTTTCTTTAGTTTTAACATAATAGAAACCTGCAATTCCTTTAATTATAGTCCCTTGCATAATTCCTCCCTTTATTGCTGTACGTAATCGTAATAAGTAACTTTTATGCTAGTGCCTTTTTTAACAGAGGTACCTGCAGATGGACTTATGTTTTTTACTTTATTCTCTAAGTTTACATCATGAGTAATTACAGGATCTTCAACTAACACTAAGCCTAAAGAATTAAGTTTGGTATCAGCTCCTAAAATACTTGTAAGATTAGGTATTGTAACCATCACATCCGCACTATATACATAATAAGTTACACTTATGGCTGTTCCGGTTTTTACCTTTTGCCCAGGATCGATGTTCTGGGCTTTAATAGTATCTTTTAATGATTGATCATCTGTAGCTGAAGTATCTTTACTTCCTAATTTTAATCCCGCATTTGTAAGAAGAGCTGTAGCTTGATCAATGGTAGAACCATGTAAGTCAGGTACTGTAACATAAGTGTCCTGAGGACCAGTGCTTACCACCATATCCACTTTTGCATTTTCTTTAGCATTTGAATCAGGATCAGGAGACTGACTTATTACATAATCCTTTGCTATTGTATCACTTGCAGCAGTTGTTATATTCCCTACTTTTAATCCTGCCTTTGTAATTATATCTTTTGCGGATGTTAAATCCATATTTTTAACATTAGGAATCGTTAAATTTGAAGTTCCTCCACTGACGCTGACTCTTACATCTGAACCAACCTTTACGCTTGTTCCCTGATCAGGATAGCATCTTATAACTGTTCCTTCAGGTTTATCACTTTTTTCTTTTCCTATTAAAACGAATTTCAACTTTTTATCTTCCACTAAATTTTTAGCTTCATTCTGATTAAGTCCAACTATTTGAGGGACTACTGCAGTTCCCGAATTTCCTGCAATTTTATTATATGCAAAATATCCTAGAACCGAGCCCACAACCAGTAATAAAATAATAAATGCCGGTATAAGTATTTTCTTTTTATTTTTGGATTCATTACTATTATTTCTGTTTCTTGGTATCTTATCCGCTTTAACATCTTTACCTAATTTACTATTTACATCATTGGAATCAAGTATCCTAGTGGCGTCTTCATCAAAGTCATGGATGATTATATCTAATTCTTTATTATTTTGAATCCTTTTTAAATCAAAAATCATATCTGTAACGCTTTGATATCTCTTAATAGGTTCTTTTTCCATCGCCTTTAAAATTAATTTATTTAAGCTGTCAGAGATGTATTCATTAATTTGTTTTGGAGGAACTACAGGTTCCTGTATGTGTTTTAGAGCAACTGAAACAGGGCTTTCTGCATCATATGGCACCCTTCCTGTTACAAGTTCATATAAAACTATGCCCAAAGAATAAATATCCGTCCTGCAGTCTACAACACTTCCTCTAGCCTGTTCTGGCGAAAAGTAATGTGCCGAACCTAATATTTTGCTTGAATTTGTAATGGTTACGGAAGTGGACGCCTTAGCTATTCCGAAGTCTGTTACTTTCACTACTCCTTCTCCAGTTACTAAAACGTTATGAGGTTTAATATCCCTATGAATAATATTATTTCTATGAGCGCATTCAAGGGCTTTTCCTATTTGGATTGCAATTTTTACTGCATCTCTTGTGCTTAATTTTCCGTCTTCCTTAATTATCTGCTTTAATGTTTTCCCTTTTACATATTCCATAACAATATAGTTTATGTCCCCTTGTGAACCTACATCATAAATATTAACTATATTGTTATCAGATAAACTTGCTACAGCTGTTGCTTCTCTTTTAAATTTTTCTACAAATTCCTCATCACTGGAATATTCCTTTTTTAATACTTTAACTGCTACAAATCTATTCAGTATATTGCATTTTGCTTTAAATACTGTTGACATTCCCCCTTCTCCTATTTTTTCTAAGAGTTCATATCTGTTACCTAGAATAGTTCCTATCATCTTTACACTCTCCTTCAAAAACAATGACTGAAATATTATCTTTTCCACCTCTTAATTTGCTGAGTTCTATAAGTTCTAAACAGCAATTATCTTTATTCATTACGATTTCATATATTTCTTCTTCTTTAATCAGATTTGACAATCCATCTGTACACATAACTACTTTTTTAATTTCTTCTAAATTTAAGCTGTATGTATCAATATCCACATGAGTTTTTGTACCCAGCGCCCTTGTTATTATATTTTTATTCGGATGGGAATAACCTTCATCCTCTGTTATGCTGCCTTCATCAATTAACTGCTGAACAAGAGAATGGTCCTTTGTTACTTTAATAATCTTATTTTCTTTTATAATATAGCATCTGCTGTCTCCCACATTAGCTACCACCATCTCCGGTCCTTTTATCAAACATGCAGTTATAGTTGTACCCATTCCAACCAGTTCTTCACTGCTTTTAGAAAGTTCATGTATTTTTATATTAGAATCATTTATGGCATTTCTTATATCAATATCCATATTTTTTATTTCAGGTAAAGAGTTTAAATAGCTAATTGTATTTTCTACTGCTAATTTGCTTGCCACATCTCCTGCATTATGTCCTCCCATACCGTCTGCAATTACATAAATTTTCTTTATATGATCAGTATAGTAATCAATGTAATCTTCGTTTGTTTTTCTGAAGTTTCCAACATCTGATAGTAGTTCTACCAACTTACTCACCCCTTTTCTCTAAAATATAACTCCTCCTTAGCTGCCCGCAGGCTGCATTAATATCTGAACCCATTTCTTTTCTAACAGTAGTTTCTATGCCATTTGATGTTAATATATTACTGAATAAGTTAATATTTTCTTGTGATGGTTTATTATATTTATTTTCTGTAACTGAATTAACAGGAATTAAATTCACATGGCACAACATACCTTTTAAAAGGTTAGATAATTCTATAGCATGTTCCCTGCTGTCATTTTTACTTTCTACCAGAGCATATTCAAAGGTAATTCTTCTATTTGTTTTATTTATATAATACCTACATGCATCCAAGATATCACAAATCGAGTATTTTTTTGCAATAGGCATCATTTCGCGTCTAATGATATCATTGGGAGCATGTAGAGATACAGCCAATGTAATTTGATAATTTAAATCCGCAAGTTCAATTATTTTAGGCACTAAACCACAAGTTGATAACGTAATATGTCTTTGCCCAATATTTAAACCATATTCAGAATTTACCAAATCCAAAAATACTGTAACATTTTCAAAATTATCTAAAGGCTCTCCACTTCCCATTAAAACTACATTAGAAATTCTTTCACCAATATTTTTTTGTGTCACTAAAATTTGGGCAAGTATTTCTCCAGGTGTCATATTCCTTACCATACCATTTACCGTAGAAGCACAGAATGTACATCCCATTCTGCAACCAAACTGTGTGGAAACACAAACGGAATTACCATGTTTATAATTCATAACCACAGTTTCAATAACATTGCCATCTTTAAATTTCAAGAGGAATTTACAGGTGCTATTATCACTGGATTCATATTTTTCTACTATTTCAGGAATCTCAACATAAAAGAAATTATTAAGTTTTTCTATGACTTTTTTGGGTATGTTTTTCATTTGACAAAATTCAAAAATCCCGTTATTAATCCAATCAAAAACTTGTTTAGCCCTGAATTCATTTTCATTATTATCTTTCATCCAGTTTTTTAATTCTAATAAATTATAATCTAAAATGTTAATCAAATTATCACCTACCAGCATCTCTTCATTTTTGCAATAAAAAATCCGTCCATATTTTCATTTGGCAATATTGTTACATATCCTTCATTATGGTAAATAACATTTTCAAAATTACCATAATAAATTGGCTCAAGAATAAATTGGAGATGTTTTTCCAAAAACCAATTTATATTATCTTCATTTTCAGTCTTGTTTAAAGTGCAGGTAGAGTAAATAAGTTTTCCTCCTACCTTTGTGTACTTTGCTGCATTTATCATAATATTTCTTTGAATATCGATCAGGCTTTTGGTAATAATTATATCTTTTGTCCACTTAATTTCAGGTTTTTTTCTGATGATTCCAATCCCTGAACAAGGCACATCAATTAATATCCTATCTGCTTCTGCAGCTAATTTATCTAAATATTTTGAGGCATCGAGCCTTGAACAAGATACATTTTTAATTCCAAGTCTGTCTAAGTTTTCTTTGATAAGTCCTAGTTTTTTTTCATGCAAGTCAAAAGCGAATATTTTCCCTGTATTATTCATTATTTCAGCAATGTGGCAGGTTTTACCACCGGGTGCACTGCATAAATCAAGAATTTTTATATTTTCGGAAAGATCCATTATTGGAGCCACCATCATCGCACTTTCATCCTGTACAGAAATCAATCCATGAAGAAATAGGGGATTATCCTCTATATTACTACCTCTTTTAATTACAATAGCTTCAGGACAAACTTCTCCCTCTTTAATGTCGTAACCATGTTCTATAAGCTTTTCAAAAGCTTCTTCATAACTTATTTTTAAATTATTAACTCTTACTGTTACAGATGGTCTGATATTTAAACCTTCCAATATCTTTATAACTTCATCAGGCTTATACTGAGAAATAAACATTTCCACAAGCCATTTAGGGAAAGAATAAGTGAAACAAAGTTCATCTACAAAATTATTATCATCATAATAAGATACTTCGCTTTGCCTTAAGTAGTTTCTTAAAATACCATTTACAAGTTTTGCAGCTCCTACAGATCTTCGTTTTGCTAACTCAACTGCCTCGTTTACTACTGCAAATTGAGGTATTTTGTCTAAATATTTGATTTGATATATTGAAATCCTTAGAATATTTAAAACTACACTGTCAATTTTCTTGATACCGTTTTTTAAATAATGATCTAAAATACAATCTATTGTATATTTATATTTTATAGTTCCGTAAACTATTTCAGTAACCAATCCTTTATCTTTCGCGTCCAGTTCAGACTTATTCAAACTTTTACCTAAAGCAATATTTGAATAAGCTTTTTTGTTAAAAACTTCCTCCAGCACATCAATAGCAATCTTTCTTGCATAGTTCATATTAATTATCATCCCTACTGTTACTAAGTATTATAAGTCTTAAAAGTTGGGCTATGGCCATAAGTGTTGCTGCAACATAAGTGAGAGCGGCAGCGTCTAAAACTTTTTTAGCTCCTTTAACTTCATCTTCATATAGTATGTTTCTTGTACCCAAAATTGTGACAGCCCTTTTTGATGCATTAAATTCAACAGGAAGGGTTATTATCTGAAAAACAACTACGGCTGAAAAAAGAATAATTCCTATGTGCAGAAGGCTGCTTATTCCTAGTATGAACCCAGCAAAAAAAAGCACCCAGGAAAGGTTGGAACTAAAGTTAACCACTGGTACAATGGAATTCCTTATAACTAACGGAGAATATCTTTCCTTGTGCTGAATGGCATGGCCAGTTTCATGAGCTGCTACGCCTATTGCAGCTACAGAAGTTCCATAAAACACGTCACTTGAAAGCCTCATCACTCTGACCCTAGGATCATAATGATCTGAGAGTTTGCCTTCTGTAATTTCTACAGGAATATCAAAGAGACCATTACTATCTAAAAGGATTCTTGCAACTTGTGATCCATTATATCCATTGATACTACGCATTTTTGAATATTTTTCAAAAGTTGATGAAACTTTAAGTTGAGCCCAGCCTGCAATTATTATTGCAGGAATTAATATAAGCATACTGCTATCAAAGTAGAACAATATGAAGTTACCTCCCTCTAATTACTTAGTGTAATATTACATTTTTATCTAAACTGTGACCTTTTATATATTCTTCAACATTTAATGGTTTTCCTCCCGGAAATTGAACGGTTTTAATTAATATGTGTCCGTCTCCACAAGCTACCTCTATACCATTCTTTGAAGTATTTATTATTGTTCCGGGTTGAAATTTTTCCATAGAATCTTTTATTTCGGAACTGTAAATCTTCATTACAGTTCCATTATAGTGAGTATAAGCTACAGGCCAAGGATTAAGCCCCCTTATCAAATTATGAATCTCTTTATTTGATTTTTTCCAATCAATCACTGCCATGTCTTTATTTAACATGGAAGCGTAAAAACTTTCAGAATCATTTTGTTTTTTTCTCTCTATTTTTCCTGACTTTAGTCCTTTAATTGTTTCCACAAGAAGCTTGGCACCATCTTCCTTTAATAAGTCATGAAGCTCTCCTGCAGTCATACTATCTGTTATTTCAATTTCAGATTTTAGAAGCATATCTCCGGTATCCAGCCCAGTGTCCATGAACATAGTAGTGTTACCGGATTTTTTATCTCCATTTATTATTGCCCAATTTATTGGTGCTGCACCTCTATATTTAGGAAGAAGAGAGGCATGCAAATTGATACAGCCATATTTAGGTATATCAAGCACTTCTTTGGAAAGGATTTGCCCAAATGCCACTACAATAATATAATCTGGAGAGATTTCTTTTAATCTATTTATTACCTCTTTGTCATTTTTTAATTTTATAGGTTGAAAAACAGGTATAGAGTTCTTTATTGCCGTTTCTTTAACTTCGGACATAGAAAGTTTCTTCCCTCTTCCCTTTGGTTTGTCAGGCTGGGTTAAAACCGCTTTAACATCAAATTCATTAATCAAGCCTATTAAAGAATTAACAGCAAACTCGGGAGTTCCCATAAAAACAATTTTCATTAAACATTCCCTTCCTCTTCAGGTATTACTTTATCAATAAACAGAATTCCATTCAAATGGTCTATTTCATGACAAAAAGCTCTAGCTAAAAATCCTTCACCGGTAATTTTAATTTCTTCCCCTTTTTCATTTTGAGCAACAACCGTAACCTTTTCTGGTCTTTCAACATCGCCTTGTTCGCCTGGTATACTTAAACATCCTTCAGAATCAATACAACTCCCAAAAGTATCCGTTATCTCGGGATTGATGAGTTTTATGGGACCTTCTCCTACATCTACAACTACCAATCTTTTTAAAATACCTACTTGTGGTGCAGCAAGACCTACTCCCTCGGCTTTATACATTGTTTCTAACATATCATCTAAAAGGGCTAGCATCCTTTCATTAATAACTTCAACTTTTCTGCTTTTTTTTCTTAAAATTTCATCACCATTTTTTCTTATATTTCTTAAAGCCATTGTTACCTCCAAAATTTTTAATATATTAAAGTAAACTTGTGGGGTTTATATCAATACTAACCCTTATACTATTATAAACATCTTTAGTCAAATCATAAATAGTTTTTCTTATATCTTTAGCAAAATCTATTTCTATTTTTCCTTTTAGAACAATCTGCCACCTAAATAAATCCTTTATTTTAGAAATCAAACAAGGATTAGGACCTAACAACTCAATTTTATCATAATTCTTCATATTATTCTTTAAAATTAAACCAATATTTTGTATACATTTTATTAACAATTCTTCATATTCACTGCTCATGTTAATGCACATTATATCTGTAAAAGGTGGGTACCTCATTAACTTCCTGATTTTAATTTCATTTAAGTAAAAACTATCATAGTCATTTTGAACCGCACACTTTATGCTGTAATTGTCAGGACTATAGGTCTGTACAACTACATTTCCTGCTTTACTGCCTCTCCCAGCCCTTCCAGAAACTTGTGTAATTAACTGAAATGTTTTTTCAGATGACCTGAAATCGGGTAAATTTAAAGATAAATCTGCAGCGATAACACCAACCAGTGTAACGTTTTTAAAATCTAGACCTTTTGCTATCATTTGAGTTCCAATAAGAATATCTGCTTCATTATTTTTAAATTCATTATATATCTTTTCATAAGAATCTTTTTTCCTAGTGGTATCAAAATCCATTCTTACAGTTCTCGCAGAGGGAAAACGTTTTTTTATTTCTTCTTCTATTTTTTCGGTACCAACACCAAAGTATTTAACGTATTTGCTTCCGCAACTAGGACATACTCTATTGAATTGTTGACTTTTTCCGCAGTAATGACAAGTTAATGCATTGTTTTCACTATGGTATGTAAGTGATATATCACAACTTTTACATTTAAAAACATACCCACATTTTCTGCAGGATACAAAGGTGGAAAAACCTCTTCTATTCAAAAACAAAATAATTTGTTCACCTTTTGAAAGCTTATCCTCTATATTCTTTAAAAGCTCCATACTGAAAATGGACCTGTTACCAAGTTTAAGCTCTTCTCTCATATCAACTATTTGAGTTTCAGGCATTTTTGCACCATCTGCTCTATATTTCAATGTAAACAGTTCAAATTTTCCTTTCATCGCACTATAGTAACTTTCAATTGAAGGAGTAGCGGAGCCTAAAATTACTTTGCAACCAACGATATTGCTCTTAATCTCAGCAATTTCTTTTGCATTATATTTGGGATCACTATCTGATTTATATGTACCTTCATGTTCTTCATCAATGATTATCATACCTAAATTATCAAATGGTAAAAAAACTGCAGATCTGGCACCTATAGCCACCTTAACCTTTCCTGATTTTACCCTGAGCCATTCATCAAAACGCTGGCCTTTTGACAATTTGCTATGAAATACACTGATTTCACTGCCAAATCTTCCTTTAAATCTTTCTACCATCTGAGGAGTTAAAGATATTTCAGGTACTAAAATAATAGAAGACTTATTCATCTTAATCATTTTTGAAACAAGATGCATATAGATTTCAGTTTTACCGCTTCCTGTTACGCCATGAATTAAGAACATTTTCTTATTTGAATTAAGTATTTCAGAAACTATTTCTTTTTGTTCTAAATTTAAATCTTTTTCGGAGTATTTTATATAAGACCTGTCATTATATCTATTAATTATTTCTTCCTTCTGAATTAAGTAGCCATGTTTTATCATTGTTGAAATTGAGGATAAAGAAAATTCAAATTGTGCAGCAAGCCTGCTTTTATTGAATTCACCATTATTCCTTTCAACATTTTTGTATATAGTTATATAAGGTTCTCTATTAAATTTTTCACTTAAATTTTTTCCTATATATATTAAGTTTTCTTTCTTTAGTTTCATTCCATCTGTTACTCCACTTGGAATAATTACTTTAATACCTTCGAGATAAGTACATAAATATTTTTCTCTCATTATCCTTATTAAACTCAAGTCCTCTGTGGTGAATAATGGAAAATCATCGTTTAATGAGATTATTTCTTTAATTTTTTCTTTATTATATACTTCATCAAAAAAGTCAACAACAAAGCCCTCTACCTTTTTGTTTCCTTTTCCAAAAGGTACGAGAACTCTGGAACCGATGTTTATTATGCTGCATATTTTTTCTGGAACAGCATATGTAAAAACTCTGTCCAGAGCTACAGAACTGCTGTTAATAATTATGCCTGCAAATTTAACCACAAAATCACCCTTTATCATATTTCTTAAAATTAATAAAGAAGCACTCCCTGCTTTATTTGCAAAGAAGGCTTCTGTTAGTTTTAGTGTTAAATACTAGTGCTTAAAATAACGTTAAAAAGCTCTCGCGCAACGCTTCTCTTAGGCATCATTTCTAAGTTTATAGGGTCCTCTTTTCGCCTTAAAATTGTTACCTTATTGTCATTTGTAGCAAATCCAGTTTTTGTTATATCGTTTGCTACAATATAATCAAGATTTTTCTTTTCAAGCTTCCCTTGGGCATTTGATAATAAGTCATTACTTTCAGCTGCAAAGCCTACAAGTATTTGTTTCTTTTTAAGTTCTCCTAATTTTTTTAGAATATCAAAATTTTTGACAAATTCTATTGCAACATCAGAAGAAGCTTTCTTAATTTTTTGGACTGAATAGCTCTTTGGCTTATAATCTGCAACAGCAGCAGCTTTAATAACTATATCAAAGTCATCAAATCTAGTTGTAACTTCATTATACATATCTTCAGTAGTTTTTACATTAACAAGAGTAACCCCAAAAGGCGGTTTAATACTGGTTGGTCCGCTTATTAAAGTTACATTAGCGCCACGGTATACGGCTTCTTCTGCTATAGCGTAGCCCATTTTTCCTGAAGATCTGTTTGTAATGTATCTAACCGGATCAATAGCCGCTATAGTAGGTCCTGCTGTTACCATTATATTTTTACCTTTAAGATCTTTTAAATCATATAACTCTCTTTGAACGTAATCACAAATTTCATCTATATCCGCTAGCTTACCTTCGCCAATATCGCCGCAGGCAAGTCTTCCTGAAGCCGGATTTATAAATTTATATCCATTATCTTTTAATTTTGTTATGTTTTCCTGAACTATAGGATTTAAATACATATTTGTGTTCATAGCCGGTGCAATTATTACTTGCGCCTTAGTTGCCATTATGGTAGTGGTTAATAAATTATCTGCAATTCCGCTAGAAACTTTACCAATAAAGTTTGCAGTGGCAGGAGCAATTAATACTAAATCTGCTTTTTGTGCTAAGGATATGTGTTGTATTTCCCAAGCTTTAGGTTCACAAAACATATCGGAATTAACAATATTCTGGCTCAAAGTCTGAAAACTTAAAGGGCTTACAAATTTTGAAGCAGCATCAGTCATAATAACATGTATATCAATATCGCTTTTCTTTAAGTTACTTATAATATCAAGAGCTTTGTATACCGCAATTCCACCACAAATTCCTAGAACTACGGTTTTCTTTTTAGTCATGACTATTTAATTCCTTCTTTCACAGTTTCGTATGTAATTAAACCACTATTTATTTCATTAATTGCAATTGTAACAGGTTTTGTAGAATCTAGTTTCATAAGTGGCTGTTCACCACAAATCAACTGCCTAGCCCTTTTTGAAGTCATTGTAACAAGTGTATATCTGCTGTTTACAACATTTAATAAGTCTGCAATTGATGGGTTAATCATAGAGTTGCTCATAAATAAATACCTCCTCTGATTTTAAAATCATATCTTTAAGCCTATCTACTCTGCATTTTTCTGCAGTTAAAATTGCTTCTATTTTATTGACTGCGATTGACACTTCATCATTAACTACTGCATAGTTGTATTTTGATATATAGTTAATTTCCTCATATGCAGATTTAAACCTTCTATTTAATGATTCTTCAGTTTCACTTCCTCGATTTATTATTCTTCTTCTAAGCTCTTCCATAGATGGTGGTAAAATAAAAATAAACACACCTTCTGGGTAATTCTGTTTTACTTTCAGAGCACCCTGAATATCAATTTCAAGAACAACGTCTTTGCCACTCTCTAAGGCCTCTAATACTTTCCATTTAGGAGTGCCATAATAATTGCCATAAACCTCTGCATATTCAAAAAAATCATTAGATTTTATTTTATTAAGAAATTCATTTTTATCCAAAAAATAATAATTAATACCTTCAACTTCTCCGCATCTTGGATATCTTGTGGTTGCAGAAACCGAAAGCCATAAATCTGATTTTTCTAATAAGGCCTTACAGATAGTTCCTTTTCCAGCACCTGAAGGCCCAGAAATAACTATCAGTAGTCCTTTATTTGACATTATTCTTCTCCCTCACTAACATCTTCAGCTTCTTCATCTTTCGATGACAATCTATGGGCTACAGTTTCAGGTTGAACGGCAGATAATATAACATGATCACTGTCAGTTATTATTACTGCTCTTGTTCTTCTTCCATAGGTAGCATCGATGAGCATACCTCTGTCTCTCGCTTCTTGAATTATTCTTTTGATAGGTGCGGATTCAGGGCTTACTATAGCCACCAGTCTGTTTGCAGAAACTATATTTCCAAATCCAATATTAATCAATTTAATTCCCATTTACTTCCTCCTAGTTTTATTCAATATTTTGAATTTGTTCTCTTATCTTTTCTATTTCATTTTTTATATTTAATACAATATTAATAATATCCAGGTTGCTTGCTTTTGAGGCAATAGTGTTGGTTTCTCTGTTCAGTTCCTGTACAATAAAGTCAAGTTTTCTACCAACAGGCTCGCTGAGATACATAGTTTCTTTTACTTGAACCAAATGACTGTTTAATCTTACAATTTCTTCATCAATTGATGATTTATCTGCAAGTAGAGCTACTTCCATAGCAAGTCTGCCTTCATCAATTTTATAATCTTTAACCAAATCTTCTAATCTTAGTTTTAATTTCTTTTGATATTCCTGGCCAATATCAAAAGATTTCCCCTCAATGAAAGCTACCATCTTTTTTATGCTTTCACATTTGGAGATTATATCTTCCCTGAGTTTTAAGCCTTCTCTTTCTCTCATTTGAAGTAATAAGTTTAATGCTTCATTAAGCGGAATAGAAAGACTTTCCCATAACTCTTCAACATCTTCCTCTTCCTGCTTTGTTGTTATAACATCAGGGAATTTAGAAATCAGAGAAAGTGAAACCTCATCTCTTAAACCATATCTCTGCTTTATTTCAGTCAAACAGCTTATATATGAATCACCTAAAGTTTTATTAAAAACAGCTGCCACATCTTTTTTATCAAATAGATTCTGAGTCAAAAAAACATCTATTTTCCCTCTATTTAGTTTGCTCTGAATTACTTTTCTAATTCTATCCTCAAGAGGTAAAAGGCTTTTAGGCATTTTGATGTTCAAATCACAGTATCTATGGTTTACGCTTTTAATTTCAATAGTATAACTGCGACCGGTAAGTTCAATATTCCCTCTTCCGTATCCTGTCATGCTTTTAATCATTATTTTCATCCTTCCGCATTTCATTGCCAATTCATACTAATTATACATAATTAATATAATTAATTTCAAGATATTTAATTATACCATATTTAATAAATATTATACACTTTTAATTTATTCAGGTAATTTTCAATTAATTCAGCACTTTGAGTCAGTGAAATTCTAAAATATCCATATCCGTAATTACCGAAATAATATCCAGGAGTCGTTATTATACCATACTTTTCTATTAGTTCCATGCAAAATTCATCTGTTGTATAACTTTGTGGAATTTTACACCATAAGTAGAAAGTTCCTTTTGCATCATAACAATGTATATTTTTACTTTTTAATATTTTTTTTGCAATGTTTCTTCTATGGTCATAAATTTTATTTATGCTTTCTTTATAATCGGAATTTAATTTAAGTGCTTCTATAGCTGCATACTGAATAGGAGAAAATTGACCAGAATCACAGTTGTCTTTGACCTTTATAATAGATTTTATTATATTTTTGTTTCCTACAGCAAATCCTATCCTAAATCCTGTCATATTGTATATTTTTGAAAACGTTCCAAATTCTATACATTTTTTACAACTGTCAAATTGCAATAAGCTAATAGGTTTAGTATTTTTTTCAATTATTTCATTATAAGCCCCATCGTTACAGAGTATAATATCATGTTTGTAACAATAATTTGTTATATCACTATAAAAATCAGAATTTGCTACCGCTCCAGTGGGATTATTAGGGTAGTTAATAATAAAAATTTTACTTATATTTGATATATTTTTAGGAATATTCCCAAGCTGAGGAAGAAACTCATTATTTTCAGTTATGGGCACTTTGTATTCCTCTATTCCCCACAATTTGCAACTGCTGCTGTAAACTGGATATCCAAACTGAGGTATTATTGCATAATCACCATAATCACAGCAGCATGCAAATATTTTATTTATTCCTTCTTTTGAGCCAATTAAAATTACAACTTCCTCTAATGATAAGTTTACATTATATATATCCTTATATGATTTGATTACTGCATTTTTCAGTTCTATAATACCACTGCTGGATGGATATCTATTAAAGTTATTTGTATTTAGACCACCAATTAAAGCATTTATTATATTTGGGTGAATTTTTAAATCTGGGTCCCCAACACCAAGATCTAATGCATTCTCTTTTTCATTAATTATATTTGCAAATCCATAATCATCTATTCTGCTAAGTCTATTATTTATCTTCATTCTTTACCTCCAAGTAAGCTTTTTTACCATATTATTCAGCAGCAATTACTTTGTTGCTTACTGAAACAAAAAATGAATCTGCGTTTTCTCACAGATTCATTTTCGTGAAAATGATATTTATAATATAATACAAATCAATCCGCCGTTGCCCTCATTAATGATCTTTTGAAGTGTTTTTTGTATTTTAAATTGAACATCTTCAGGCATTTTATACAGCTTATTCTGCAGTCCGTCTTTTACAAGCACCTCTAAGGATTTCCCAAACATATTACTTTGCCATATTTGTGATGGATCAGTTTCAAATTGTTCGAGCAGTGATTTTACCATTTCTTCGCTTTCCCTTTCTGATCCCATTATAGGAGATATTTCAGTCTGAATATCTGCCCTTATTAAATGTAGTGAAGGTGCACTGGCTTTTAATTTAACTCCATATCTGTTGCCTTGTTTAACAATCTCAGGCTCTTCTAGTTTCATTTCTGAAAGTTCCGGTGCTACAAGTCCGTAACCGGTCTCTCTAACTTCTATTAAAGCTTTTTCTATCTTATCATATTCAATCTTTGCTTTATGCATTTCCCTAACTAATTGAATCAAATCACTTTCACCACTTATTTTTGAATCACAGGCTTCCCCTAATACTCTGAAAAATAGATCCGGCTTCGGATTTATTGAAATTCTTGCAACTCCTTCTCCCATGTTTATTTCATCAATATTTGTATCTCCTATAAACTCAACATCATTAAATCCGGTTATTGACTTAGTAACATCTCTAACCTTATATATAATTTTACACATATCTTTTACTAAATCCATAAAATCTACTTTAAGCCAATGTTTGTAATCAAGCTTTTCAATCCATTCTGGAAGATCTATGTTAATTTCTTTTATAGGAAATTCCTTTAAAATTCTCTGAAAAACATTTGTAATATCTTCTTCTTTCATGTTCAATACGTCCATGGCTTGTATAGGAACATCATATTTTTCCTCAAGCCCCCTTTTAAGTGAAACCGTGTCCTGATCTAAAGGATGTCTTGAATTAAGTATAATTATAAAAGGTTTATTGATTGCTTTAAGTTCTTTTACCACCCTTTCTTCCGCATCTAAGTAATCATCTCTATCGATATCTGTAATTGATCCATCAGTTGTTACTAAAAGACCTATTGTAGAATGTTCATTTATTACCTTTTTTGTTCCAAGCTCTGCTGCATCTTCAAAAGGTATTTCATAGTCATACCAAGGAGTTGAGACCATTTTAGCGTTTTCACCGTCCATATAGCCTAATGCTCCCTTTACAATGTATCCTACACAATCTACCATTCTGACCTTAAATTTTGTGCCTTCATCTAAAGAAACCTCTATAGCTTCATTGGGTATGAACTTGGGTTCTGTGGTATGAATTGATTTCCCTGAAGAACTTTGAGGCAGTTCATCCTTTGCTCTTTGAGCCTTAAATGAATTATCAATTTTAGGAATGACCATAAGCTCCATAAATCTTTTAATAAATGTAGATTTACCCGTTCTAACAGGGCCTACAACCCCTACATATATATCACCTTGAGTTCTTTCTGCAATATCTTTGTATATATCATAATTTTCCAAAATATACCTCCCGATATTCTAATATTAACAATATATATATATTTATTTTGAATATAAATTATTACAAAAAATCAAAATAAATGCGATAATAGTAATTTACTACATAATTCAATAATTTTATAATCAGTTTTTATTTCCTCAAACTGATTATATTTACATGCGAACATATGTTTGATATAATATAATCAATTTATGCGAGGAGTGTTAAATATGGATATTCAAGAAAAACTAACTATATTATCTGCAGCTGCGAAATACGATGTTTCCTGTTCTTCCAGTGGAGGCTCAAGAAAAAATACGTCTAATAGTATAGGTAATTCTGAACCAAGTGGAATATGCCACAGCTTTACCTCAGACGGTAGGTGCATATCTTTACTTAAAATACTTCTAACTAATTATTGTATTTATAATTGTGCATACTGCGTCAACCGCTCTTCTAATGATATAGAAAGGGCTGCTTTTACGCCTGAAGAAGTTATTGAACTAACCATAAATTTTTACAGAAGAAATTACATTGAAGGATTATTTTTAAGTTCTGCTGTATTTAAAAATGCTAATCATACTATGGAATTGTTAATTAAAGTAATTAGTTCTCTTAGACATGAATATAACTTCAACGGGTATATTCATATAAAAGCAATTCCGGGAGCAGATCCTGCACTAATAAAACAAGCTGGTAGCTTGGCAGACAGAATGAGTGTAAATATAGAACTTCCATCAAACAACAGTTTAAAGCTTCTTGCTCCTCAAAAAAGCAAAGATGATATATTAACACCCATGTCCTTTGTTAATTCCGAGATTATTACACGAAAAAAAAATAAAAAGATCAGTCGAAAAGCTCCTGATTTTGTTCCTGCAGGACAAAGTACCCAACTTATAATTGGAGCTACTCCTGAAAGTGACTATAAAATTATAAATCTATCAGAAAAATTATATGACAATTTTAACTTAAAGAGGGTTTATTATTCAGCTTACGTACCTGTTTCAAATAATCCTATGCTCTCAAATATAAGATTTTCCCCACTGCTCAGGGAACACCGCCTTTATCAGGCAGATTGGCTGTTACGATTTTATGATTTTAAGGCAAATGAAATTTTATCAGAAAATAGTCCAAGTCTTGACTTAAACTTTGATCCTAAAACTAACTGGGCTTTAAATAATTTATGGTTTTTCCCAGTAGAAATAAATAAGGCTTCATACAAAGCCTTATTACGTATACCGGGTATTGGAATGATTTCAGCAAAAAGAATAATATCAGCAAGATGGGTTCATGCTTTAAATTTTGAACATTTGAAAAATCTAGGTGTAGTTTTAAAGAGAGCACAATACTTTATTACATGCAAAGGCAAATATTATGGAGATATACCTTTTAATGAATCAAACATTAAATACCGTCTCACTCCTAAATATGATTTAAACCTTAGGGAAAAGCAGAAAAATGACATTGAGCAGTTAAGCTTCTTAGATAATTCCACAAAAATGATAATTAGAAGTGCCTCAATAACAAGCTTTAAGGGAGAATTTTAATTCCACCTTTTTAATGCGTTTTCTATAGATTTTAAGTATGCTTTGCTTGTAACAGTTGCTCCAGATATTACATCTATATTTGTACATTGTTTTTGAATTACATTATTAATGAGTTCATCTCGAACCTTAGTTTTAGAGAAGGTTACGTCTTTAATAACATTGATTTTAGTAATTTTATGATCCTTTATAATAATATTTACTTCATTTGACCATCTTCCGGATTCATATTTCCCACTGTAAATTCCATCACCTAAGGCGTTGGGGTTTACAGTTTCTATTTTAATATTTTTTCCTTCCTTAAGACCTTTGCTTAGATAAAACAATCCGCAACCTGCTATTAAAATTAACATAACAAATATTGACAATAATATCTTTAAGAACTTCTTCAATGATTTCACCTTCCATAATTTATTTTAATTTTTTCTTTCTTCTCCAAAAGACTTGTTTTTTCCGTAATCTTAAGTCTTATCTTATTCATGATATTTATGCTCCGCATAAAAGAATTATGATATTCAATATATTACGTATATCAATTATGTTAGGAATTTAATTTGTATTTACACACAAACATATGTTTGGTATTATATATTTATGTGATTTTGTTGGTTTTGTTAAAGGAGTGTATTGTTATGAGTTCCAATGGATATATTTATGATGGAAGCTTTGAAGGATTACTAACCTGCATATATGAGGCCTATTACAGACATGAAAATCCATGCTTTATTGTTAGCGACAAAAAATATAAGCTAAGCATAAATGGCACCTTATTCTCTTTAATAGAGACTCCAGTATATATAAAGACAGACTTAATGAAATATAATAAAGTTTACAATGCCGCAATTAATAAAATTTCCACAGATGCCTTGGAAACTATCTATCATGTATATTTGTCCGAGATTCCTGATCTTGAAATCATGATTTTGGATTATATCAGACTGGGTTTCAAAATTGGTTTTGATATTAACAAACACCTCTACGATAAAAGAGTGTTGATTATGATTAAAACTGAAAGAAAGGTTATACATGAGGTACAACGAATGTTGGGGTTTATTAGATTTGAGAAGAACATTGATTTTTTCTATGCTGCCTATGAGCCTGATCATGATATTACTTCACTTATAACTTCACATTTTGCCCTAAGACTATCTGATCAGAATTTTATTATTCATGATATAAAAAGAGAACTTGCATCAATTTATAACAAACATGATTGGTATATAACACCTTTAGCACGGGATAGTATATCAGTTTCAGATAATATATGTAGTAAATATGAGGAGTTATGGAAAAGTTATTTTGTGAGTACGTCTATTAGTGAAAGAGAAAATTTAATAAATCAAAAAAGACAAATGCCTAAAAGATATTGGAAGCACTTGCCTGAAATTGAATAGGCATTATATTTTATTTTCCGGATTCCTATTTTCAATCATATTATTTTCTGCACTTTTGTTAATGATGTTATTTAGTTCTTCAATTTTTGACTTGGCAATTTTAAGTTCACTATTTAATTCTCTGATCTTCATTGATGCCTTTATTTTGCTGAATAAACCTAAAAAAATTGCAATAACTGATCCAATTACAGCAGATATAATAATTACTAATGATTGAGAAAGTTGATATTTTGTGAAAAGAAGTCTTATAGTCACTATATCTGAATTTAATGCGGCAAAAGTCGCAATAATTAATGAGAAAATGAGAGAAACTACAAACCAAACCTGCATATTATCTCATCCTTCCTATTTTTTAACTACATTATACGTATGATAAAAAAATAAGTCAATTACTCAATAGGTCTAAGTATAAAATTGTCTATGGCATAAGCTATTCCGGATTCATTGTTTGAATTTGTAATATATTTTGCAGCAGATTTTATCTCATCCACAGCATTTTTAACAGCTATTGGCATACCAACACACTGAAACATGTCCCAATCATTATAGTTATCACCAAAAGCAATAACTTTGTTCAACTCCACATTCAATTTTTTAGATAAAATTTTTAATGCATTCCCCTTGGATATGTTTGAGGCCATAATATCAAGAAGCCCATTAAAGGAACTAACTACTTCAAGATTGTCAAATTTTGAAAAATGATTTTCTAATATTTTTATCTTTTTCTGTTCTTCACTAATTAACAGTATTTTAAAAACTTCTATACTATCTATATTTTTAATTATACTTTCTTCTATATATTCAATTGGTGTTTGTAAATCATCTGATAGTGTTTTATTTATTTCTTCAAATTTTTTTGCTCTGGGATTGTTTTTATTTGAGAATACCATGTTCTTAGCATAAAAAAGGAAATTTACATTATTTTTGAAACAATAAGATAAAGTTTCAACTAAAGTATTTTTATCAATTGTTTTCGAATATAGAATCTCTTGCGTTCCTATATTCTTAATAAGACTTCCATTACAGCAAATAATATGCCCTTTTAAACCCAGTTGTTTAATATAATGTTTCATCATAAGATCTGTTCTTCCTGAAGCTATAATTACTTCTACTCCTTTTTCAGTCAACCTTTTTAAAGCATTTATATTTTCCTGGGAAATAATCCCTTTTGAATTCAATAAAGTCCCATCCATATCACAAACACACCACTTATAATTAAACATTTGAAATTTCACCCTTCTGTTCTAAATTATAGTTATATTACAATAATTATATATATTATATGTTTTTTAATCAACAAATGATTTTTATAATAAGAATAATTCCTGAATACATTTATATTTTGAGGTTAAAGTAATAATATAAACTGCAAAGGAGGTTTTGTTCTATGGATAATAACAAAAATCATATGAAAACTGATCAGAAATCAAATGCTGAATTAAGAAAAATGTTTCCTCAAGGTGGTGGAGACATAGGTATAGAAAACGGAAGTAAAATTGACACTAATAATGATAAATTTACTAAACGTTCTAAGCTATCTCATAACAAGTAATTATAATAGCAGAAAGCTCAATAGATTGAATATTGAGCTTTTTATTTGTTATAATTATATTGATATCGGTTATAAAGTAAATGTTGGAGGTATAACATGCATACAGAAGAAGCCTCTTTTCTAGATATTGAAAATGTCGTAATATATTATTACAAATGGAGCCCTGATAATATTGATAATGCAAAAGGTGTAGTCCAAATTTCTCATGGTATGGCAGAAATATCTGAAAGATATGAAAGACTTGCCAAAGCATTAACTTCGGAAGGCTACATTGTTTATTGCAACGATCATCGTGGACATGGAAAGACTGCAGGCATTTTAGAAAATGTAGGTTATCTTAGAGATGAAGATGGTTTTTTATGGTTGGTTAAAAACATGTACGAGCTATCACAAATAATTAAAAATGAAAATTGCGGGTTGCCTTTGTTTTTACTAGGTCATAGCATGGGCTCATTTTTATCTCAAAGGTACATTCAATTATACGGTAAGGAAATAAGCGCGGTTATTCTTTCAGGAACGAATGGAAAGCAAGGATTGGTTTTAGATTTGGGATTATCTATTGCTAAACTTGAAATAATTAAAAAAGGAAGGAAAGCGAAAAGTGATGTTTTGAATAACTTGTCCTTTGGTAGTTATAATAAAGCATTCAAGCCTGCAAGGACTGAATTTGATTGGTTAAGCCGAGATACCAAAGAGGTGGACAAATATATAGAAAATGAGTTTTGTGGAGGGGTTTTTACTGCTGGATTTTTCTATGATTTTTTCATTGGACTTAAGGAAATCGAAAAAAACTCAAATATTAATGATATTCCGAAAAATTTACCTATTTATGTTTTTTCTGGTGTTAAGGATCCTGTTGGTGGAGTAAAGGGCGTAATGAAATTAGTTAAAACATATAAAAATTTAGGGATAAGTGATATTACTTATAAATTTTATGAAAATGGAAGACATGAAATGTTAAATGAAATTAATAGAGAGGAAGTCACCAGTGATTTAATAGTATGGTTGAATTCTAAGTTAAATTTATAAGAGGAGTGATTATATGTTTAAATATATTATGTCATTAGATCAAGGCACTACAAGTTCAAGGTGTGTATTATTTGATAAATATGGGAATATAGTAAGCTTAGCTCAAAAAGAATTTACTCAAATTTATCCAAAACCGGGCTGGGTAGAACACAATCCTATGGAAATATGGTCCAGCCAAATAGGTGTTGTAACAGAAGCAATGGCAAAAATAAATGTAACGTCTGACAATATTGCTGCTATTGGTATTACAAACCAGAGAGAAACCACAGTTGTATGGGATAAAAACACAGGGATACCAATTTATAATGCAATAGTCTGGCAGTGCAGAAGAACTGCAGAAACTTGCGAGGATCTAAAACTAAAAGGTCACGAAAAAATTATTAGAGAAAAGACAGGACTTATTTTAGATGCATATTTTTCTGGCACTAAGATCAAATGGATACTGGATAACATTAAAGGAGCAAGAGCTGAAGCAGAGAAAGGAAATTTACTATTTGGGACAATAGATACCTGGCTCATATGGAATTTGACTAAGGGAAAAGTCCATGTAACTGATTATTCTAATGCTTCAAGAACTCTACTTTTTAATATTCATGAATTAAAATGGGATGAGGAACTACTCGAAATATTTGACATACCAAAATCAATGCTTCCAGAGGTGAAACCTTCAAGCTGTATTTACGGACATACAGATACATCACTGATAGACGGCAGCATACCTATCTCCGGAGCTGCGGGTGACCAACAGTCTGCTTTATTTGGACAAACTTGTTTTGAAGAAGGAACAGCTAAAAACACATACGGTACAGGCTGCTTTATGTTGATGAATACAGGGGAAAAAGCTATTAATTCCAGCAAAGGGCTGCTTACAACAATTGCATGGGGTATAGACGGAAAGGTTGAATATGCACTGGAAGGAAGTGTGTTTATCGCCGGAGCTGCAATCCAGTGGCTTAGAGATGAACTTAAAATGATTGATACAGCCGCAGATTCTGAAAGATATGCACAAGCTGTAGAGGATACAAACGGTGTATATGTGGTCCCTGCATTTGTGGGCCTTGGAGCACCATACTGGGACCCATATGCAAGAGGAATAATTGTTGGACTTACAAGAGGAGTAAAAAAAGAACATATTATAAGAGCCACTTTAGAAGCACTTGCATATCAGACGAACGATGTGTTAAAGGTTATGCAGCAAGAATCAGGGATTACACTTAAAGCCCTGAAAGTAGATGGCGGGGCCTCAGTAAATGATTTTTTAATGCAGTTTCAATCAGATATTTTAGATGTTCAGGTTCAAAGGCCAAAAACAATTGAAACCACTGCACTTGGAGCAGCATATCTTGCAGGGCTTGCGGTAGGATATTGGAAAACTAAAGAAGAAATTTCGGCAAACTGGTCTATATCAAAAGTTTTTAATTCAGATATGAGACAAGAAAAAAGAAATAATTTATTAACTGGTTGGAGTGAAGCGGTAAATAGATCTAAAGGCTGGGCTTAATTTTAACAGGGTGTCTCATTGAATCTGAGGCACCCTTGTTTGTGTATCAGATATCCTCTGATACGCCTTTTGTTGAAAATGACATTTTTCTGATATTCTGATATTGGGATAAAAGTATTCCAAGCAACATCAATATGCATCCGATAGATGCCCTTAAGGTTAGATTTTCATGAAGTATTATTAAACCACCAATTGTTGCGAATACTGACTCCATGCTGAGAATTATAGCAGCATGAGATGGCTTGGCATTTTTTTGTCCTATTACCTGAAGAGTATAAGCTATTCCAACTGAACATATTCCGCCATATAGTAAGGGAACAATTGCCTGCTCTATAGCTCTAAGCGTTATGGTTTCAAATATAAGTGCGGATGCCAAGCTCAATATTGAACAAGTGGTAAATTGAATAAAGGATAATTTAATTGCATCAACTTTTTTTATTAAATGATCAATAAGTAATATATGTACTGCAAAACACACTGCTCCGCCAACCTGGAGCAAATCACCCATGGATATAGTTAAAGTCTCGGTAATACTTAAAAAGTATAAACCTATAATTGCAACAAATACACCTGCCCAATTACTTAGGCTAATGCGGCGTTTTAAAAATACGCTGAATATTGGTACAAGAACTATATATAGAGCAGTTATAAAGGCTGCCTTGCCTGCAGTAGTATAAGCTAATCCTATCTGCTGCAAAGAATTACCTGTAAAAATAACACTTCCTGCTATAATGCCTCCTATCAAAGGACTTTCAAGTTTATTTTCATTTACATTATTACTGGATTTTTTATTAAAATATATAAGTACCGGTATTAAAGACAAACTACCAAATGCAAATCTTATTCCATTAAAAGCAAATGCTCCTAAATAATTTGCTCCTATTTTTTGAGCAACAAATGCAAATCCCCATATTAATGATGCTAATAAAAGTAGCAAATTTGCTCTCATTATCTTATTCTTCATTTTATAATTCTATTTCATCGGGTTCATGACCGGTTTGAAATATTCTCCATTCATCAGTTTCAAAATCAGAGCCGGTAATTTTATCTATAGGCATTTTTATATATTTTCCATGAGCCGTAACTGCAATATCTCCGTTACTCAGCAATATTTCTCCAGTACCTTCAAACATTCTTTTGGAATCCTTTGTAATTCTGCCAACTACCTTTAATTCTTCATTTAAAGGTACAGGCTTTTTATATTTTAGATTTAATTCCACGGTAACGCCCCACATGGTTTCATCCTTAGCAAGTATTGCTCTGCCTATTGCTTCATCCAGTATAGCTGAGGATACCCCTCCATGCAGCCTGCCTGGATAGCTTTGATGTTCTTCTAGAGGTTTAAATATTGCAACAATTTCACCATTCTCCATTTCATAGAATGCAGCCTTTAATCCTAGGTCATTATTCATACCGCAAACTATGCATTTTTCGCTATTTTGCTGTTTTTTTAAAACTTTATATTTCATTGTTTTCGCTACCTTTCTAATGTCTATTTAAATTTTTATAAAGGAATATTTATTTTTGCTCCACTTTAAAAACTTTTCAAAATCACCAAAGCTTAAAGTTACTGAAGCTTCATTGCTGTTTGGATGAAAGCCAACCAATTCACTGCCTACTAAATCCTTATCAATTACTACTTCTACCTTTTTATCCGCATCATTAATAAGTCCAAATGGAGAAACAGAACCTGGTGAAAGGTTTAAATATTTTAATAATCTTTCATTTGACGCAAAGCTTAATTTTGTACTTTTTATCTGTTCCGCTAATTTTTTTAAATCAACTTTTTTTGATTCATCTAAAATAATTAAATAATGCTTATCCCCTTTTACATTTCGAACAAAAAGATTTTTGCATTCAGGTAAATTTAGATTTAAATTTTTTACATCTTCCATTGTATACACAGCTTCATGTTCATATTTTTTATATGGAATATTAAGTTCCTCTAAAATATCGTATACCTTTTGATCTTTTCTTATATCCATTTTTATCTCCCCTTTTATTATATTTGTTATAAGTATTTATCGGCTTGAGTTATAAAATCACTTATAAGTTTAGAAGAATTCTTTAATTTTTCTAATTCTAATTCGTTTAATTCGGGCTCGATTATACTTTCTATTCCCTTATTATTTAATTTAGCCGGTAAACTTAAGTATACATTTTTTATATCATATTGTCCATTAAGTAATACTGAAACAGGAATAGGATCATTATTTTTTTCTAAAATTGCTTCAACAATTTTAACTGCACTTAATGATATAGCATAACAGCTATGCTCATTTGCAAGTCTTATATTCCAGCCTGCCCTTTTGGTTTTATGCTCTAAATCCTTTTTTAACTCTTCATTAATGCACATTTCTGTGTTGCTCCATATCGGAAATTGAGACTCCCCATGTTCCCCTATTACCATTGTATTAATATCTTTTACATTTATTTTTAATTGTTCTCCTAAAAAACTCCTTAATCTTGTTGTATCTAGCAGCGTACCTGTTCCTATAACCTTGGAAGCAGGAAACCCCGATATTTTGTATGCAGCATAAGCCATTACATCTACTGGGTTTGTTAATATTAACAGAACACAATTGGGACTATATTTTACAACTTCTGGTATAATGTCTTTATATATTTTAATATTGGAACTTAACACATCCATTCTTGAACCATGTTCATCCGGTAAAACACCAGCTGTTATAATCACTATGTCAGAATTTTTACTGTCCTCATAATCCCCTGAAAGTATATGTGAATTTCCACATAATCCTGTACAGTGAGAAATATCAGATGCTTTTGCATAACCTTTAGCTTTATTCCTATTAATCAGTATTATTTCAGATGCCAACTCTTTTAACATAAGAGTATATAGAATTGTAGAGCCAATGGCCCCTGCTCCAATTACAGTAATTTTCGTATTACTTGGAATCATAACTGCCACCTCATATGATTTTTATGCTATTTTCAATTATACTATCTGAAATCTATTGTATCAATATGATAAAACCATTGGCACATGGTTTCATTTTGTTTATAATTTACTATGTAACAAAAATTTATTAAATAAGTGAGGGTTAAAAATGAATATTGCAGTTTCGGCAAATGGTGAGAGCTTAGATAGTCAAGTTTCTGAACAATTTGAAAAATGTTATTATCTACTAATAATTAACACAGATAATTTTAACATTAAAGCATTAAAAAATGATGAGCTTATTCTTTCCTCTGAAATATTAAAAAATAATTGTGAAGCATTAATTACAGGCAGAATAGGAACTAAGGAATTTGATATATTGGCAGATGCTTATATAACAAGATACAATGGGTCAGGTTCTTCAGTTATGGATTCTATTAAATTGATGGATAAAAATTTACTAAAGATAATAAAAACTTGTGATGGGTCCAATGATTGTGGTGGACACCACTCCTAATAAAGCATGCTGCCTTATAAATCGTGAAGCAGACATTAATTTGAACAAAATTATTCACAAAAAAGCAGGGATGTGAATTTATTAACTCATACCCCTGCTTTTATAAAATTTCTATTTGAATATCTAATACCTCAGCTTCTGTATTTAATTCAATATAATTCATTACATTTTGGATAATGCTGTTGCTTAAATTTGAACTATTGCTTACACAAGCTAATCCGATAACAATGGATTGATGTAAATCGAGATCCTCAACTTCTGCCACAGAAACATTAAACTTATTTTTCACTTTTGCAATAATACTTTTTACTATCATTCTTTTTTCTTTTAAGGAATGAACCCAATTAGCATGTAGGTAAATTATTCCTGTCCCAATTATCAAATTATCACCCTCTAATGCTTATTAAATTTTATTATATTTTAACGCAGTATATGGCTCTACGGTTAGTTCGCCAACCTCACTTTTCCACTTTCTAAAATGATTGGTTTCTCTATGTTTAACTTGATCTTCAGGAGTTTTATAAACCTCATTGAATACAAATTTTGAAGAGTCATCCTGCTGCTGTAATACTTCAAAAGCAATAACACCAGGTTCATTTATACTATTCTTAGCATTTTTTGTTGAAATTTCCTTGAACTTCTCAATTTTATCAGGCTTAACATTAAAGAAAACATGAACTATATGCATTAGTAACCCTCCTATTTATTAGTATTTTTATATTTTACCACATATTTATATTATACACTATTATTAATATTCTTTCGCGTCAGCAAAAATTTTATTACACACCATAAAAAAGAGCTTATACATATATAAACTCTTTATATAAATTTCTGTAAAAATTAATCAGTTATTTTTTCAACCAGTTCTCTTGCACGCATAAATACAGCTTGAATTCCTCCTGTGTGCCATAATAAAATATTTTCATTTTTCATAAACTGATTATCTTGAATCATATGAATTAAAGCACCCATAGCTCTGCCGTTATAAACGGGATCAAGCAATATACCCTCATATTTTCCTGTTAAATTTATTGCCTCTCTCTCTAAATTTCCTATTTTACCATAACCATTACCAAAATAATTGTAGTTCATAATGAAATCTTTAGAATCATATTGCTTGTCAAAACCAATCTTAATTGAAGCTTCATTGGCAAGCTTTGCTAATTCATATTCATAATCTCCTGGCACACTTTTATCAATTCCTATGCCAATAACTTTTGTAGATAATCCGCATATATCAACACCAACTGATATACCTGCATGAGTACCCCCAGAACTAGAAGGAAGAATTATATAATCAAGATTTATATTTTGATTAGTTAACTGATCTTTTATTTCACAAACTGCAGTGGCAAAACCTATTACGCCTGTGCAGTTTGAGCCACCATAGGGAATGATATAAGGTCTTTTTCCCTGTGCTCGCAGTTTTTCAGCTATTTCAGGGATTTTTTCGCCATTTGTATACTCGCCACACCAATGTATTACTGCACCAAAAATATAATCAAGCAATAGATTCCCTTCAGCATATTCAGGCTTAGTTCCACTCAGTGCTAGGTGACATTGAATCCCAACTGCGGCAGCTGCAGCAGCAGCCTGCCTGCAGCAATTTGATTGTATATCCCCAGGCATAATTATTGAATCACAGTTCTGGCTTAAAGCTTCACCAAGTAAAAATTCAAGTTTTCTAGTTTTATTTCCTCCAAGCCCAAGTCCTGTCAAATCATCCCTCTTTAAATAAATATTTGGTCCTTCAAGATGTTCTGAAAGCCTTTTTAGTTTTACTAAAGGAGTTGGCAGATTTAGAATATTTACTCTTGGTATATTGTCGAAATAAGAATTCATAATAAAACCCCCTATAAATTATTTATAAATACTTGATATTGCATTTCCTAGTCTTTTAATGCCTTCTACCATTTCCTCTTCACTTAATGCTGAAATTGATAACCGCAAATAAGTATCCGAAGTAACACTGAAAAAATAATTGTTTCCTAAAGATACTTTTATACCATACATATTAAAAACTTTATCAAGGCACAAAGATGGCTTTTCTTTCAATTTTAACCATATAAAATATCCTCCTATAGGCTCTATCCACTCTGCTAAGTCTTTATTAACGTATTTGTTTAAAGAATTCAAAGCTATCTGCATTCTTTTTCGATATATCCTATGAAGCTTATTGATATGCTTATCATAAAAACCCCTAATACAAAAATTATACATCCCTGCTTGAAGTACCATGCTTAAGGAAATCTCGCTAAAGTGCCTTAGAGCAGTAAGTCTCTTAATACATTCTTCATCTGCAGCAATCCATCCAACTCTTATTCCTGGGAATAGTACCTTTGAAAAAGTACTGCAATAAATAACAACATTATGTTTATCCATAGATTTAATTGGAAGGACTACTTTGCCGAAATATTTCATTTCTTCTTCAAAACCGTCCTCCAATATAGGTATTCTATACTTTTCAGCAATGTATATTAGTTTTTCTCTGTGGATTTGATCTGTAGTTACACCTGTTGGATTTTGGAAGTTTGGCATAGTATATATTAAAACAGGTTTTTTAACTTTAATTTTTTCTTCTAGTATTGATAAATTCATTCCATTCTTATCAATAGGTATTTCCATTGCTTCTAATTTAAAATGTTTTATTAAAGGAATAATTTCTTTATAAGTAGGAGCTTCAATTGCAACAGATTTTCCTGGTTCTGCAATCATACGTAAAACCAAATCTATAGCTTGTTGAGTACCATTTGTAATGAAAACTTCTTCAGGTGAAACAGAAATTCCATGATTCTTTAGGTGATATGAAATATATTCTCTAAGCGGTTGATATCCTAATGGGTCACCATATTGAAATAGTTCGGTCCCATTTTTTTTTATGGTTTCATTTAAACAAGTCCTAAAATTCTCAACTGGAAATATTTTGGTATCCATATTTAAAGTGCTGAAATCTATATATTCACTACTGTCCTCATTTTCGACACTAGTATTAACTTTAATATATGTTTCCATGATATTATTGCTTTCCTGGGAAGAATTTTTCTGCCAGTCAATATTGCTTTTATGTATAGAACATGTTTTAGTAGCAATGTTTGCTCTTTTGCGCACCTTGGCACAAACACCAGGATTAAGCTCAATAAAGCCTAAAGACCATAATTCCTGATATGCTAATGATACAGTTGCTCGGTGTATGCCAAGTATTTCTGCTAACTTTCGTGTTGAGGGAAGCATGTCCCCGGGTCTTAAATTATTATTATCTATTTTCTCTATTATCTGATTAATAATCTGAATATATATGGGTTCCTTTTTTCCCTCATCCAAATTTACTATTAGCATTACTTCCTCCTATGAAAATTAATATCTATACTATAAACATACCACTTAAATGGACTAACTAAAACAGACACTTTATATGTATTTCAATATGACCAGTTGTATCAAATAAAATACAAAAATAATGGTAAAGAATTCAAGATTCTTTACCATCTTAATACTAATAAGCTCTTTGATCTGATCTCAATAGATTTTCAATTTCTACTGCTATTTCACGACCTTTTTTATAAGAGTTAAACTTATCTTCCGGTACAGTAGATTTTAATCTATCCTCACCTGAAAGAAAATCAATAATTCCTTTTTTTGCACTTGGCACATCTCCAATGTGGTCTATTCCATTAATATCTCTTAGTTTTGAATAATCCATATTTACTTCCTCCTAAATATCTGATAGATATTAAATTGTTTTTAATATCTATATATTACCCAATTTAAAAGGATTAATGTATTTTGCTTATTTAGCCATAAGTGCTGTCATTTTTCCTGATAAATAATAAATAAGATTATCATCAGCTTCTATTATCCATTCTCCATTTCTCATTACCAAATTTATTTTTACAGTTCCTTTAAATTTTTCGTAATTTCCCTTTTGAATATCGTTATCTACTCTGCTAACTAAAAGGGTTTTAATCTGATTTTTAGCCTGAACCTTTTCTTTTTCATTTCCGGACAAATAACCCTTAATTAAAGGACTTAATTCTTCAAAATACTTATTATAAAAGCTTAATAAATCAACAGATTCAATTTGCAGCTTTACTGTTGCAAAAGAATCCTTTAAATTGATATCATCTATTTTATACTGAATTTTAGATAAAACCATTTTTAAAAGATCTTCATAGGTTTTGTTTTTTATTTTAGCATCTATAGAATAACAATTGCTGGCTGATTCAACATACTTTAAAGCACTTTTAATATCGCCTTTTTTAAGCTCTGTAAAGAAACTGTCGACTACAGTTTCTACAGGAATGCTTGCACTTTTTTTACTGCTGTTATTGTTATTACTAAAACCAAATATAAAAGCATAAGATAAAATAGATACTACAAGAATAACAGCAAATATTTTAATGATCTTTTTCATATTTTATAAATCAGCCCCTGATTTTTATTATTTATCAAATACTCCCCCGGTTTTTTTGTTATTTATTCCTTTTGTTGTTTTACCAATATTTTTGTCTGCTCTTAAATATGAGCCTTTTTCATTGCATTTTTCTTTTTTTGCTTGTATTAATTTTTTCATCATTTCTATATTTTTATCTGACATTTTTATCTCCTATTACATTATTAATTATTTACAAGTTCAATAAATTCATGTGAATTCTTTACTGGATTGAAATCCGACTCATTTTTTGCTTCATTTTTAATATCAGAATTAAGCACAATGGCAAGTTTTAAATATTTTACTGTGTTTTCCACATCCCCTCTTCTACCATAAATGCTGGCGATGCCATAGAAGCTCCATTCTTCCTTTTGAATTTCAAGAGCTTTATTATACCAATTTAATGCCTCATCATAATGACCATATAACTCTAATGAGAGTGCTTTATTAAACCTTGCCATGTAATCGTTGGGGTTAAGAGCTAAAGCTTTATCAATATCTGCAGACCCTTCTGTATAGTTTCCATTATAACATTCTGTTATCCCTTTTATATAATAGGCTTTAAAAAAGGTTAAGTCCTCTTTTATAACAGCATCTTCAATAGCTATAGCTTCGCTGTATTTCTTCTGAAAAAACAAGGTATACCCTTCCTGTGCTTTTTTTTCAAGAGCATCACTTTTTTCTTTTGCTAATTTTTCTTTTGCTTCTACTTCACTATTTGATTTATTATTTGTGGTTGAAGTTGAACTTTTGTTACTCACCGTACAGGAAGTAAGTAAAAACATAAACATAAAACAAAATAATAATACAGTTACCGCTCTTTTCATTTAATATCCCCCTAGTTTATCTTGTAGTTAGGATTTGTTAGTCTATCTTTAAAAACTGACATGGAATGAAATGTACTTATATAGACTCTATCTAATGTCAAAATACCATCAGATTTGTCTGACCATCTTCCATTAGTTGTAAAGGCCATTTTATAACCTGCAGCTTTTGCAGCTTTAACTGTATTCTCATTATATTTTCCTGTGGGATATGCTAAATAATCAATAGACCTTCCTAACAAATTTTCCAAAAAGCTCTTTGAATCATTTAATTCCTTATACTGATCGTTATATGAAAGAGAATCAAGATCTCTATGGGTTAAAGTATGGCTTTCTATTTCAATCCCGGTTTTATCTAATTCCTTTAATTGTTCTGAAGTTAAGCAATTAGGATTTTTATCTATTGTGGAGGTTACTACAAAAATTGTTGCCTTTAAATCATACTTTTTTAATATAGGAAATGCTTCTGTATAATTGTCCTCGTAGCCGTCATCTAAAGTAATTACTATTGATTTTTCAGGCACAGGCACTTTATTTTCAAAATAATCATATAGCTCTTTTAAAGTTAAAGTGGTATATCCGCTGTCTTTTATATATTTCATTTCTGTTTCAAATTGTTCCTTAGGCATCCTTATTGGATTACCCTTTTCAACGCCAATGGAGTGATACATTAACACAGGGACACCATGTAAACTATAAGGTGTTTTATTGGTATTATCCTGTTTTTCAACTTGAACTGCCGAACTATCTTTATCAGTGACGCTATTATCTGTTTTAGAATTAACACATCCAGTAATTGTAAAACAAATTACTATAAAAAATACAAGTAAATATTTTTTCATATGTCCCCCTATTTTATGATATATTAGATTATCTTTTTTGAATATTTTAAGAATCCATCCACCATATCTAGTTTAATACTTCCTGTTTCATGAAGATATTCAACATAGAATCTTAGCATCCTTTCAAGAAATGAATATCTATACCTGCTATTTACGCGAATTTTATATTTTTCAATTACAGCTTTTAATATATCTTCCATTGTCATTTCACCATCTATTACAGCATATATCCTTTCAGCTCTATACTTATAGAAGATTATATTATCAGTTATTAGTTTTGTGACATCATCATACATGCCTTTGTGTGCCACTATATATTTGCTGCATTTTAAATCATAAAGCTTTGCTTTACTTTTTAAATCTTCTCTTAGTATGAAAGCATAGGGCATTTTAGCGCCCTCCATGACTTCATAACTTATTAAGGCATCTCCTAAATAGGCAACATCATCAGGGGTTACAATACAAATATGCGCAGGACTATGACCGGGTGTGTGAATAATTTTAAATTCAATACCACAAACAGATACCCTATTTTGGTTTGGTAAAATCATTATATCGGTTTCGCATACCATATGTCCGAAATGTTCTATAACCTCGGTTAATGTCTGACTGTTGAAATAAAGCTTGAGATTTATTTCAGAACTGCAGATAAAAGCTTCATATCCAGGCATAGCGATAGTGCATTTATGTTTTTCCTTGAAATATGTATTGTTTCCTACATGGTCAATATGTGAATGGCTGCAAATTATACCCGCAATCTTAAAATTGTTTTTTTCAAGAAGCTCGTCTATTCCTTCTCTTTCGCCTTTTGCCCATCCTGTATCAAACAATATTATATCTTCATTACTAATTTTATAAAAAGGTATGTATGTCATGCCGGTATCAATACAAAATGTATTTCCCCTTGCTTCTTTAATTTCCATATGTTATCTTTAGTGAAATAGTGTATAGCAAGTACACGAAGCACTAAATACTCACTTCCTTTCTTTTGTGTATTGAGCTGATCATTTAATTCCATCTTCTAAATATTTTCTTACCACCGATTGTGCCAAGCATTTTGATGAATCAATTATATAAACTGAAGACTTTTCTTTTTTTAATACAACGTTTAAATCAGTACATGCTATGATAACACTTTCCACAGATTCTTTTCTTGTATCTTCAATTAGTTCGTTCCAAATAATAATATTATCTTTGTTATCTTTGTCTGTCTTTATTCTTTGAATAAGCTTGTTTAATTTCACCTGCCATTCATCCTTAAAAACAAATTTATGGTTGCAATTAATTATGCCATCTTGATAAATACCAGAATCAAATGTTGAGCTTGTGGAAAACAAAGTTACTTTTTGTGAAACTACAGGTAATTGTTTAATTGTTTCCGATACAATATTTAATAAAGGAATATTAATGGCTTCTTTTAATTCTTTATAATATATATGTGCTGAATTACATGGCATCGCAATAAAGTTTACACCTGTTGATTCAAGTTTCTTCAAACCATCAGAAATTATATTTTTCATAAGCTCATGATTAATTGGACGGTCAATATAAAATGGTGTAGGTAAAGAATATACCATCATTTTTGGAAATTCTATATCATATTTTGCCCCATATTGAGCTTGACATTCATCCACAACCAAATCAATAAATGGTGCTGTAGACCTCGGACCCATACCAGCCAGAATTCCAATTAAATTTTTCCCCATTTAACTCAACTCCTTTTTGTCTAAACAACATTATTTAATATTCTACAATTTATACTTTACTTTTAGTACCCATTGCTATGGCATCAGCTACCGGTTTGGGCACATATGGCAGAATATCCCTTCCGTATTTATAGAGATCCATAACCATAGAAGAGCTTACATAGCTTAAACTGCCTGCTCTAACATATATGGTTTTAAGACCAAGTGTTTCATTAATTTTTGCTAAATTTTCTTCATATTCATAATCCATTCCATTTCTAATCCCACGTATTAGATAATTTGTGTTTTCTTTTTCTGCTAAATCAACAATCAATCCCTGAAATTTAATAACTTTAATTTTATCACTGTTAAACGACTCTAAAACAGTTTGTTGTATAGCTTTAAGCATTATCTCTGAATCAATCCTCCGTTTTTTATCGGAATTTTCAGCAATTGCAATAATTACTTTGTTGAATAAAATATTTGCTTCCTCTAAAATAGTAAGATGTCCAATTGTAAATGGATCGAAAGAACCTGCATATATTGCTGTTGTCATACCAATTTCCCTCCTAAAATCAAGTAAATTAATTAAGTCAATAATTCTCTAACTTTTATTATAATCTATTGAGTCAACTTCTTGCTACTCAATAATACCAAAATATATTATGAATTTGCAAATTGTTTAAGTGGCTCCTGAATGATATAGTGTAATAAAGGATGTGTTTAATTTGAATACCCGATTGTATAAACATAAAATACCATATATAAAAAGTAATTTTAGGAGTGAACAATATTTATATACTACTAATTTCTCAGCTTACGAAAAGCAACTGTGTGAAATGGAGATTAAGTACCTGTTTAATATTTTTTTGAAAAATAAACATTTTTTCTCATCAAAATATGTTGATCCATCAAGGAGTCCTTTTATAAAGCATTGCATATCCATAAAATATACAGGTTCCACACTAGAAGATATACTTGAGCAGATAATCAGAGATAGTTTTTATGCAGATAATTTTAAGGTGTTTTATATACATATTGAAAATGAAACTCTCAGTTTCCATGAAAGTCGAAAAATTGAGTATGCTATAGGCATGAATATAAAAGGAGAAGCGGAAATGAAAAATCCTGAAATAGTTTTTGGAATAACAAAAGTTTCAGGAAAATGGGTTTTCGGAGAGTGTGAAAGCAATGATTTCAGTTGGCAGAGCCATAGAATCAAACCCTATTCCTATTCAAACGCATTAAATATAGAAGTTTCAAGAGCTCTTGTTAATATTGCCGTGTCAAACAATAAAGATATTACATTAATTGACCCTTGTTGTGGAATTGGAACAGTAATAATAGAAGCCCTATCCATGGGGATTAATATTAGCGGCTATGAAATAAACCCAAGCATAGGAACAAATGCCAAGAAAAACCTTGAACATTTTGAATTTCAAGATGTTATAACTATTGGTGATATGAATTCAATCATCAACCATTTTGATGCGGCTATTGTTGACTTACCTTATGGCTTATTTACACCCACTACAATTGAGCAACAAATAAATATAATAAAATGCGTCCGCAGGATAGCAGATAAAATGGTGCTTATTACCTTTGAAGATATGGATAGATATATTATTAATTCAGGTTTTTCAATTATAGATAGATGTTCTGTTTCTAAAGGTAAATTTGTTAGGTACATAAATGTATGCCAGTAGACTGATATAATACTATTGTTTTTTATTGAGTTTTACTGAGCGATTAATATAGTATACAATAGAACCAAAAACTACAAAAATAAATACGGGAACACCAAAAACTCCTATGGTGTTCGCTTTTCCTAATGCAATTGCAATTGTTGATAGTTGAATAAAGGTGAAAATTATTGCTATTTCTGCCTTTAAACAGCTTATTAGCTCTCTTGCATTTTGATATTGAACCTCTGCGTTTTTCTCAGTAATAGCACATAAATAATTGTAACTATGAGGGAATCTACTTAATACGGTCAATAAAATATACATTGACATAACTAATATAGGTAAAAAGAATAAAGTATTTTTACTTCCAAAAGAGTTAATCTCCCCTGAAAACCCAAAATGTGTTGGAATAATTGAAGGCAATACAGGATAATATTTAATCGAAACATATAAATTTACAAGTACAGCAATTATGGACACACCTTCAAGGAATATTTCACATCCGGAACATTTAATTTTAAGTACAGGTCTTTTTTCTTTGTACATTGTGCTCATCTCCCTAGTATTATTTTATCACAACTTAAATATAAAAGACGAACCTAATAGGTCCGTCACAGTACTTATTTTCCCATATTATAAATGTCTAAGTCTAAAACTGTCTTTTCAAAACCTAATCTCTTGGTTACATCTGCCAAAGCCTTAACAGTATCCAAGGTGGTGATGACATCTATGTTTTTTTCAATAGCTGCTCTTCTTATTATAAATCCATCTCTGTGAGAGTCATTTCCCTTAGTTGGAGTATTTATTACTAAATCTACTTCAATGTTTTTAATTACATTTAAAATATTTGGTTCCTGTTCATTAAGTTTCTTTGTTTCTTTTGCTGCTATGCCGTGGCTTGTCAAAAATTCTGTGGTCCCTTTAGTAGATATAAAGCTATATCCTAACTCCGACAAGACTTTAGCGATTGGTAAAAATTCCTCCTTGTCATGGTTATTAATAGTGGCTAAAACAACTCCTCTTTTTTTCTCAAGCTGCATGCCTGCTGCAAGGAAGCCTTTATATAAAGCTTCGTCTAAACTTCTGCCTATGCCAAGCACTTCACCAGTAGATCTCATTTCAGGTCCTAAGGAAATTTCAACGCCAGGAAGTTTTTGTGTGGAAAATACCGGTACCTTAACTCCTACAATATCCGGTTCTTTATATATATCAACACCATACTCCAAATCCTTTAGTTTAGCTCCGAGCATTACCTTTGTTGCAAGCTCTACAATAGGGACACTGCTAACCTTGGAAATATAAGGGACTGTTCTACTTGCTCTTGGATTTACTTCTATAACGTACAGTTCTCCCTTATACTCTATAAATTGGATATTTATCATTCCCTTAATACCTATTGAATTTGCAAGCTTTTTAGTAAATTCAAGAATTTTTTCTTTAATAGCTGTTGTAACATTCTGAGTAGGATATATAGTTATACTGTCGCCAGAGTGAACTCCAGCTCTCTCTAGATGCTGCATGATTCCTGGAATAAGTACATCTTCTCCGTCACAAATAGCATCTACCTCTAATTCCATACCCATAAGGTATTTATCTATAAGCACAGGATTCTTCTTATCCTTCTGAAAAGCGTTGTTGAGATAAAAAGTCAATTCCTTTTCTCCATAAGTAATTTCCATACCCTGGCCGCCAATAACAAAAGATGGTCTTACCAGTACCGGGTATTCTAATAACCCAGCTTCTTTAAGTCCTGCTTCTGTGCTCCAGATAGCCTTTCCTTTAGGCCTTTTTATATCCAGCTTTTCTAAAAGCGCATCGAACTGCTCTCTGTCCTCTGCTAGGTCAATCTGATCAGAGCTCGTTCCGAGAATTTTAATATTTTTTTCATAGAGAAATTGTGCCAATTTAATTGCGGTCTGTCCGCCAAACTGCAGTATAACTCCATATGGTTTTTCTTTATCTATTATATTTAATACATCTTCTTCAGTAAGTGGTTCGAAATAGAGCTTATCAGATATATCAAAATCTGTACTTACTGTTTCTGGATTGTTATTTATTATTATTGTTTCCATACCCATTTTTCTGAGTGCTTTTACTGCCTGCACAGAAGCATAGTCAAATTCTATACCCTGACCGATTCTAATAGGACCCGAACCAATTACAATTATTTTTTTTCTATCACTAACCTGTACTTCATCATAATCATTATAAGTAGAATAATAATAAGGTGTTACTGCCTCAAACTCACCTGCACAAGTGTCTACCATATTATACACAGGATAAATATCCCATTTCTTTCTGAGTTTGTAAATATCATTTGGGCTAACACCTAAAAGATCTCCAATACCTTTATCTGCAAATCCCATTCTCTTTAAGTCATAAAGTTCTTCTCTAGACAACCCTTCTAAACTTTTCTTTTTAAGGTCTTCTTCTCTATCCACTACATTTTTAATTTTTTGAACAAAGAATTTGTCAATTCCTGTGATTTGAGATATCATTTCCATTCTATAATTTCTTCTAATCATCTCTGCGAGAGCAAACATTCTTTCATCATCAGGAGCCATTACCAACTCTTTAAGTTCCTGAAGCTTCAATTTTTTCATGCCATTATGTTCTAAGGTAAATTTACCAAGCTCTAATGAACGAATTCCCTTTAAAAAAGCGTCTTCAAAGTTGCTTCCAATGGACATTATTTCTCCAGTAGCCATCATCTTAGTTCCAAGCTCTCTATCTGCACCATAAAATTTATCAAAAGGCCATTTAGGTATTTTAATTACCACATAGTCCAGTGAAGGTTCAAAGCAAGCATAGGTTTTCTTTGTAACTGCATTTTTAATCTCGTCTAAGCCATAACCAAGCGCCAGTTTAGCTGCAACCTTTGCTATAGGATATCCTGTTGCTTTTGAAGCCAATGCAGAAGATCTGCTGACTCTAGGGTTAATTTCTATAACTCCATAGTCAAAATTATCAGGATTTAAAGCAAACTGAACATTACAGCCCCCTTCAATTCCAATTGCATTTATAATATCTATTGATGCACTTCTAAGCATTTGATATTCCTTATCAGACAGTGTCTGACTTGGAGCAACTACAATACTATCTCCAGTATGAATACCCACAGGATCAATATTTTCCATGTTGCACACAGTGATGCAGCTTCCATATCTATCTCTCATCACTTCGTACTCTACTTCTTTCCATCCCTTAACACTTTTTTCCAATAGTACTTGACCAATAGCAGAAAGTTGAAGTCCCTGCCCTAAAATTATAAGAAGCTCTTCTTCATCATTTGCTATTCCACCGCCGGAGCCGCCTAAGGTGTAGGCAGGTCTAACTATTACAGGATAACCAATTTTATTTGCAAAGCTTTTTCCAGACTCTAAATCAGTTACAATTTCACTCTGAATACAAGGCTGACCTATTCTTTTCATTTCTTCCCTGAATAGTTCTCTATCTTCACCCTTTTTTATTGAATCTATTGATGTTCCAATAACTCTAACACCATATTTTTGGAGAATGCCTGAATCAAAAAGCTCTACAGCTAAATTAAGTCCTGTTTGTCCACCCATTCCGGCAATCAGGCTGTCCGGTTTTTCCTTTTGAATTACTTTCTCAACAAAATCTATAGTCAGAGGTTCTATATAAATTTTATGGGCAATTTCTTTATCTGTCATTATAGTAGCAGGATTACTGTTTATTAATATAACCTCTATTCCTTCTTCTTTAAGCGCTTCACAAGCTTGAGTTCCGGAATAATCAAACTCTGCCGCTTGACCGATCACTATAGGGCCTGAACCTATAACTAAAACTTTTTTAATATTCATATCAATAGGCATTATATCACCTCCAAAAACTTATCAAAAATATAATTTACGTCTTTTGGACCCGGACAAGCCTCCGGATGAAACTGCACACTATAAATAGGAAGTTTGTTATGTCTCATACCTTCATTTGTGCCATCATTCATGCTTGTATGTGTCACCTTTGTATCAGGCGGGAGTTCACTTACATAGTATCCGTGGTTTTGAGTGGTAATATACACTCTGTTTTCTTCTAAATCCTTAACGGGATGGTTGCAGCCCCTATGTCCAAATTTCAATTTACTTGTCTTACCTCCAAGAGCTAATGCAAGAAGCTGATGTCCAAGACAAATCCCAACTATAGGCTTTTTCCCTATAATGCCTTTAATATTTTCAATTACATCTGTTAGGTCCTCAGGGTCTCCAGGACCATTAGATAAAAATACAAGATCCGGATTTACATTCAATATCTCTTCACTAGTTGCGTTTGAGGGAAATACAGTAATTTTGCATCCTCTTTTTTGGAAGGACCTTAAAATATTTGATTTCATTCCAAAATCCACTGCAGCTATATGCATTCCATTTCCAGCTATTTGATACATCTTCTCAGAAGTTACCTGACTTACTGCTGTTTTATTACTGAAATCCTCTAATTTTTCTTTTATATAAGATTCGCTTAATTCCTCTAGGGTAATAATACCCTTCATGGTGCCATTATCTCTTAGTATTTTTGTAAGAGCTCTTGTATCTATTTTTTCTAAAGCCATAATTTTATTGTTTTTTAAATAATCCTCAAGCCCAATCTCACATCTAAAATTATTTGGGTACTTGCAAGCTTCCCTAACTATAAATCCTTTAACTTTAGGGGTTGAGGATTCCACATCTTCCAAATTAAGTCCATAATTACCTATAAGGGGATAAGTCATAGTAACAATTTGGCCATAATAAGACGGGTCTGTAAGCACTTCCTGATAGCCGGTCATTCCAGTATTGAATACTACTTCACCAACAGTTTCCTGTAAATATCCTAAAGCCTCCCCTTCAAAGACGCTCCCATTTTCTAAAATTAGCTTTGCCTTCATTAATTAACCTCCTAAATATAAAATAAACGGATAGCAATGAGAATAAAATATTTATTCCTCTTACTATCCGTGATAGATTACAGGGATTATATTTAATTTTTCACTATTTATCTGATTAATACAAAAAAGCGTACTCATAGAATATTCCCCTTTCTGGCCTCTCTGGACCAAGTTAAAGTTTACTAAATAATAGTTTATAGCATTGAGGGTATTATGTCAATGCTATTCTAGATTAATTTTCTTAACTTTTATATTTTTTAATTCTACTGCTATGAGAATAAAAAATGGTAGGACTAATTCAAAAAATATTGAATAATATGGCCATATTTTAAAAGCCCAATCACTCATCTCCATAGTACTTCCATAAATAAAAATTGAAAAATTAAACATTAAAATTACAGTAGGGGTTACTATAAATCTATAATCATTAAAATCAAAGATTTTGGTAATACCTTTACATACAGCCAAAAGACAGATAGTTACTTTCACAAATACGCCCACAATAAAATTAATTGTGACTATCAACTCCATCCTTTGCAAAAGCTCCCCTATGTGTATTATGCCAATTGATATATCGGAAGGAAAATATGCGCTTTCTATATCATTAACACCTAAAATCAATAATAGCCTTAGTACTGATATAAATATTAACAACCCGCCAATGATTAAACCCATCAAAAATACTTTATTATAGTTATTACACTTGCTTATATTAGAAAATACCATAATAAAAACTACCACTTCTCCAAAAGGAAAAGTAAAAGCACTAAAAACACCTTTAAAAACTGGCATATATCCATTATTAAGTACTGGTTTTAATCTATTTATATCCATTTCTGTAACTCCCAAAACTGTAACAAATAAAATTAATGAGATAACTATAATTACAAATAACTCAGACCACCTTCCAAGCGTTTCTATACCTGCTTTAACTCCCCATATACACAATATACAGAAAAAAATAAGTATCACCACCACAGGAGTATCTGGAAACACTGTCACATTGGTAAATTCCGAAAAATTTCTAATAACTAAAGTACCCAGATGAAATGCAAACCAAATAAAAGGAAGGCTTAATAATTTACCAAAATACTTTCCAAAAACAATTGTCAGTATATCAAACAAATCTTTTCCAGGGTAAAGTGATAAAATTCTGACAAACATAAGCACTAATAAAGAGGCGAGTATAATTGCGATGATTACCGCAATCCAAGCATCTTGTTTTGCTTGGATACCCGTACCAATTAATACACTGCTACCTACTATAAATAATATTATTAAAACTATTCCTTGTCTTTCAGAAATGACTTCTTTTTTCATTTATGCCCCCTGTGGGAAAGCTATTGCTTTCCAAATATCATTTCAATAAATGTTTTTATAGGATTTGAAGGGCTTGGTAAAGAAATGCCCATGGTTAAAAGTACACTAATTGTCATAGATGAAATTCCTAATGTAAGGAATAAAATTATTTCTCCTATTTGCTTTTTCTTGACTAGTGGAATATATTCTAAACCTAATATGATTACATATACAAAAACAACTAATATGGCTTTAAACATAAGAAACCATCTCTTTCTTTATTTACCTGCTTTTATAGTATTAGTCCTCGTTGCGCTTCCTTTAATAGAAATATGAACGTTTATATCTGTTTGTAAATTATTAAAGAAATCTTTATTATTTTTTTTAAATTCCTTGTATATTTTAGGGTTGTTTTTTTCTATAAATTCCTGGAATCCAAATACGTCTGCATCGTAATTTCTTTGCATTTTTAAAACAAGACTATCCAAGTTTTCCTTAATCCTCATCTCAGCATATTGCTGAAGAAGCCTTCTTTTATCCACTGAAATAAAATCCTCATTTCCAGCCTGTTCATCAATTGCTACAGTGGTATATACATCAATTCTTAAAGTTAATTCTCCATCACTATAGATACTATTTAATTTAGTATTATTATTGAATATTTCTAGAGTAATATCAGTATTAGAATTACAAACATTCTTTAATGGAATTACTCCTGAGCTCAGTTTATTTCTAAGCATTAACATTTGCATAGTTTCATTTCCATCTAAATATCCTACAAGTTTGTCACCTTTAAAAATTGCACTACCATCTACTACAAGAATTCTTTTATTGTCCATCTCCTTTACACTTACTGTTTCTACTGTTGCAGCAAAGTTATCTTTTTCAATTTCAATTTTATTTCTGAATAATTTTGTATCGACATATTTAGTTACTGATTTCTGATTTTTAAGAATATTATCAATGTGAAAAGACAAGCTATTACCATTATAATGTTTATTTTTTAATATATTTTCTGCACTGCTTCCCTTTGCTATTAATAAATCTATGTCGTTTCTAATCTCTGAATCCCTTAGACTCCAATCAATAACCGGTATTAATCCTTCTTTAGCTATATCTTCACTTATTATTAAAATCTTAGCGTGACCCCAAAATATCCTTTTGCCTGTTATTTCTATTACATTTCTAATAGCATCAAACATAGTTTTACTTTTTGAAGTGTATATTTCAGAATACATAGGTAATTTTCCTGTATCGGAACTAATATTAATTAGTTCCACTGAGACAATGTAGTCATTTGAAATTGGGTCTCTGTCAACAGCCATACCGGTTCCAATACCAAGCTGATCTATTTCTCTATAATTCCAACATCCTGAGCTAATAACCGAAAAGATTGTTATTATGAAAATAAGCAGCCATCTTTTAAAACTTCGCATGCACTCTCCTTCTTTCATTAGCTCTTAGGATTTTTCATTCTCCTTTTATCCTTTGCTATTGATTTTGTCCTAAAGTACATTTCCCACCATGGTGCTCTTATTATAGTATCTTTGAACTCTTGGAATGAGCCAGGAGGTATATTTAACATATATGGTACTCCAAAGGATCGCAGAGAATATAAATGTAAAGCTAATCCCATAACTCCGAATACATATCCATATATTCCCAAGAATGAAGACATAATTAAAAAAATTATTCTTATTGGGATTATCTCTGAAACCTGAGGGATCATAAAGCTTGAAACTCCAGTCAGTGCGGTTACTATTACTATGGGAGCACTAACGAGTTTTGCTGTAACAGCAGCTTCTCCAAGCACCAACGCTCCAACAATGCTCATTGCCTGGCCAATATGCTTAGGCATTCTAAGTCCTGCTTCTTTTAATGTTTCAAAAATAATAAGCATAACCATAGTTTCAACAATGGTTGGGAATGGTACACCTTGTCTTGCCACAGCTATACTAAGCAGCAGTGGAGTTGGCAAAAATTCTTGATGAAATGTTATCACAGCTACATAAATTGCAGGTACACTAGTAGTTAGCCAGAAGCCCATCCACCTCAAAATTCTTGTTATAGAAGAGAAAATATAATTATTAAAATAGTCTTCATCACTTTGAAAGTTTTCAACAAACAATTTGGGAAGAGTAAGCACAGTGGGGGTTCCATCACAAATTAATGCAAATTTACCTTCAAGAATCTTCCCTGATGCAACGTCGGGTCTTTCTGTGCTACTTATTGTCCTAATGGGTGAAAATGGAGCATCCTTAATAAGTTCCTCAATATACCCTGTATCCATAATGCCATCAATATTTATCTTTTTAATTCTTTGCAAAAGTTCCTTTAGTATTGATTCTTCTGCAACTCCCTCCAGATAGCACACACATATCTTGGTCTTAGTTCTGGTTCCAATTTCCATAAATACCAATTTTAAGTCTGAACTCAATATTTTTCTTCTTAGGAGTGAAATGTTTACATTTAGGGATTCTGTAAAACCTTCTCTTGGACCTCTAACTATAGTTTCACTTTTAGGTTCTTCTATGGATCTTTTTTCCCAGCCAATAGTATCTAAAATTATTGCGTCATCACAATTTTCAGCAAATATGATAGTTTTTCCATATAAGACCCCACTTATAATAGTATTAATATCTTTCGATTTCTTAATATCACCGTTAGAAATTACATTGCTAATGAAATAATCAATAATCTCATTTTGTTTTAAGTCCTCTACATCACATTCTAATATTGGTTTAATAATGTTATCATTAACAATATGTTTGTCAGTCATTCCATCAGCAAAAATAATGCAGCATTTTATGCCATTAGCTTTATTTGTCTGAAGCTCTCTATAAACTATTGTTTCATCATTGCCCAATATTCCATTTATTAAACCAATATTTTTATCTAAGGAGTTTGTAAGATTTATTCCAGTATAATTATTCATATTAACTTCCTTTACTAAATAATGCTAAACTATATCTACTTTTCCCATTTAATAAATAATTTATTCTCGTAACATAGACATGTGGATTTTGAAAATTGTTCATCGATAATAAAAAATCCAACTTACATTCAAGATTAAATACATTCTTTTTTTACTATTTTATTTCCTAAACTATACAAACAAAATGTATTTGCATTCACAGATTGGATTTCTCGAACATATTATATATATGAATTAATTACATGAGGAATTTAGATGAATCAATTTTATGAACCTGAATTTTGTCCATTTTTCAATTTTAGATCACCGATTATGCATAAAAACGCACTAGCAAATATTAAAGGTAACTCTTTATATCCCAATATAAAGGGAACAGTATTTTTTTCCAAAGTACCAAGAGGTACAGAAGTTATAGTGAAAATTTATGGTCTTCCTAAATACAAGCCAGGAACAGCTGGAATTCCACAAATTGGTCCTCATGGATTTCACATTCATGCAGGAGCTAACTGTGAGAATAGTGACGGCCATTGGAACCCTGACAATCAGCCACATGGCAATCATGCGGGGGACTTTCCAGTACTTTTTTCAAACAACGGCTATTCACAAATCAGTTTTTTTACGGATAGATTTACACCTAAGGATATTGTTGGAAAAACTGTTGCAATACACTTAGGTCCCGATGATTATAAAACTCAACCATCCGGGGGCTCTGGAACTGTAATTGCATGTGGAGTAATAAAGTCAGCAGGATAATTGCAAAATGGCTTTTTCAAAACTAATCACTTAGTTTTGAAAAAGCCATTTCTATATTTTCTGTTGGGTTATTAAGGTTTGAAGGTTTTCTAAGCCTTGTATTTAAAACAACCTAGATTTTCATTCTGGATTTTGTTATGGAAAACGTTCCATTAAATTATTTTAATATTTGTATAGATAATTTTTTAAATGTTTTAAGTATAACATCATGCATTTCTAAAGGTTCAACGATGTCTAAAGACTCAACTTCACTGTATACTTCGTCGCAGGAATTATACATGAGCTCATAAGTAGTAAGTTCTTTACACAATTGTATTGATTTTTCCAACAACAGTTCTTTCCTTATTTTAAGCATATTACTTATTTTATTAATTTTGTCTAAATCCAAATCATATTCATGCTTATTTTTTATACTTATTATTGTCCTATTTATAATATCAATCACTCTATTTGTATTCTCTTTTGATGTAGAAGCATATATTGTTAAAAGTTTTATTCCATTCTCATTTTTAACCTTGCTTGTAACTTCATATGCAAGACCTCTTTTTGTCCTTATTTCATCATAAAGGATACTGCTTATGCTTTCACCAAAATGAAAATTAAACAAATTTAATACCTTAACTTCCCTACTATTTAGTTCATGTATAGGAAAACAATACTGTATTTTGGAACCTTCCATTTTTCTGACTTCATCTACAAAAATTCCTTCTAAACTGTCTTCATAATTATTTTGAAGATAAATATTTTTATAGTTTCCAAAGTCTCCTAAATATTTATTAATTAAATTGTAAACTTGTTCATATTCTAGGGAAGAAACTATACTTATAACACAGTTTGAAGGGATATAAAATTTATCATAAAATTTTTTAATATCCTTAATGCTAATTGACCTGACATCTGCTCCTGATCCGATAATTCTTTCTTTAATCCTTCTTTTATTAAACGAATTAAAAAAAAGCATGTCCTCACAATACTGGGTTAAATCATTCTTCCATTCCTTGAGCTCTTCACATATCACATTCATTTCTTCATCAAATCCTACTTCATTAAAAGCAGGATTTAAAATTATATCCGAATAAAGCTCTATTCCTCTTTCAAAATCTTTTGTCAAAGTGGTGCCATAATATATAACATAGGGATAGTTTGTCATTGCATTATTAAAGCCGAATACCTCATCGCAAATATTATTAATTTCTCTTTCGGACCTTTTTAAAGTTCCCTTATAAAGCATGTGCTCCAATGCATGCGCAGTACCATATTTAAATTCGTTTTCCTCCCTTAGTGCTCCCGCATCAAACCCTATGCAAAATGATGATATATTAACATCTCTTTTTACATAAATAAGTCTTACTCCATTATTAAGAATTGCCTTCTTCAATATTCTTCTCCTTATAAAAGGTTAATTAGGCTTAATTATATCATAAATTTAGTATTTTATTATATAAGGCACAGTAACCACAGCAATATTTCTTCTTTTTAAAAGCAATCCCCTTATAAACAAAGCAGTCTGATTGTGTAGAATATTCTGCCACCATTTTTCTACCACAAATTGAGGCATAACCACTGTTACAGTATTTTTTTCTCCAAACAGAGTTTCCTCTGATTCTATAAACTTAACTAATGTTTTAATTATATCCCTATAAGGTGATTTTTTTACCACAATCGGTATTCCCAGATTATAATCCTGCCATTTTTTCATAAGCTTTTGAGTAACTTCATCGTCCACGGAAACATGAATAACAATTACATTGTCTGAAATAGTCCTGGCATAGTTAAAAGTTTTTAAAAATGCTTTATTTAAAGTATCAATAGGTAAAATAACATATCTTTTTTGCTCAAGGAAATTCATAACCTTAGGCCTTTCATTCAGGGTAAACTTTAACTGCTTAGCTACAATTTGATAATGTTCCTTAATTCTATACATCAAAAATACTAAGATTGGCAATAGAATTAATACTATCCAAGCTCCATCCTTAAACTTTGTGTAGCCTAATATTACTACTGTTGCTAAAGTAACTGTTGCTCCAAGACCATTTATAAAAGCCTTATGCCGCCAACCCTTGGTTTTTTCCTTTCTCCACTTGGTAAGCATACCAAATTGGGAGAGAGTAAAGGAAATAAATACTCCCACAGCATATAGCGGTATAAGAAGGTGAGTATCACCTTTAAATATAATAACTAAAAAACACGCAAAGGCAGAAAGCACAACTATACCATTTGAAAAACTCAGTCTTTTTCCCCGTTTTGTAAACTGTCTCGGAATATATCCGTCATGTGCCATAAGAGCAAACAGCAGGGGCAATCCTGCAAAGGCAGTATTTGCAGCCATTATAAGTATTATTGCAGTAGTAATTTGAATAACATAAAACATTATTGAACCAGATCCAAAAACCTGTGATGCTATTTGGGCAACAACAGTGACGTTTGGATTGGGCACCGCATGATATAAAGTTGAAAGAAAAGAAATCCCACCAAATATAATGAAAACTAACAGAGCCAACAAGGTCAATACTGTTTTTGCATTTTTTTGTGAAGGGTTTTTAAAGCTTGGTATTCCATTACTCACAGCTTCCACTCCTGTAAGGCCTGTACACCCGGAAGAAAAAGCTTTTAAGAGCAATATCAGTGTAATATTACCAGTAGCCTGAGGTACTGTAAACATAGGCACAGGGGTTACTCCAAAAATCTTGACCTTGACTATTCCTACAACTATCATAGCGATTGAAGATATTATAAACAAATATGTAGGAATCCCAAACATAGCTGATGATTCTCTAATTCCCCTCAAATTTCCTATGGTCATAAGAACAATTAAAGAAACAGTTATCAAAACCTTATGCGGTAAAAGCCCTGGCATTGCTGAAGCTATAGCTGCAGTTCCCGCACAGGCACTTACCGCTACTGTTAAAACATAACCTATGGATAGTGATGCCCCTGCAGTAAGTCCTGGAATCACACCCAGATTGTCCTTTGCAACAATATAAGATCCTCCACCATTTGGATAACTGTCTATAGTCTGTCGGTAAGAAAATACAAGTATAGCTAGGAGAAACACAATACCTAAAGAAGCATAAAACATATACTTGTAAGCCATTAATCCAAGCACAGCTATCAAAACCCACAATATTTCTTCACCAGCGTAAGCTACGGAAGAAATGGCATCACTAGAAAGTATCGGAAGTCCCCAGAAAACATTAAACTTCTCTTCTGCAACCTGTTCTGTCCTTAATGTTTTTCCCAAAAGTATATCATCAATCTTTAAATTCATTTATTGCACCCCTAATAACTATATTTCTTATAGTTACCCATCAAATTAACATGGACTGATTATATATTATTTTACATTTTATTCATAACTTGTTTAACTACTAAATATGCCGGATTTTTGTTAAAAACCCCTGATTTCTCTACAAGAATTATATCTACATCTCCCAAGGTAGTTGTTTCTTCTATTACATAAGCCAATTACGTTGAGCGAATATTTAAAATAATTCTACAATTCCCTTAATTGCATATATTGTTTGAAAACAATTCTGTTTTATTCACATGAAATCGTTTATAAATAATAAAACACACAAAATCAAGTATTGTGTGTGTTTTAACATAGTGATTTATTCATAATTTCAATAATTCTATTATTTGCTTTTGTATCTAATTTCCTTAATAAAATCTTCAAAGACTATTAAAAATATATTTTTTCCTTTTCCAGCCCTGTTCTGATACTTAATTTCAGAGAGCTTAAGCTCTTTTGCTATCCCTTTTTGTGATCTCATTTTTAAACTACCCAAGCTTTTTTGTACAGGATTTATGATTAATGAGTAAATAACTTCATCATCTTCGCTTAAACTGATAGCTGTAACCCCAGAAGCAATTTTTCCCATAGGATTTACACTATCTAAATTAAATAAAATGCCCATTCCTTTTTTTGTAATTACTATAAGATCTTCGGAACTGCTGCCAAGTTCAACATTTAACAAACTGTCTTTGATGTTTTTAAATTTATATGCAGTAGAAATTGACAATTCATTATCAAACTCACTCAAGAAAGTTTTTTTAATCATACCTTTTTTTGAAATAAAATATAAATATTGATCCTGACTGAATTCTTTTATGAAAAATACTTTTATAATCTTACTAAAATGGATTCCATCAAAAATTTGATTTATATTAATATCTACATCGTTCAAATCTTGAAGCATTGCTGCGGGTATTGTAAAAGCCAAACCATCATTTTGAAAAAATAATATTTTACCATATGAACTGCAGAAAGTGCTGTATTTACTCTTGCTGTCCCTACTCTCAGATGTTTTAAGTAAGCCGTGTTTATCTATATTCAAATAAAAGTCCTTATATTCATACTCATTCACAAATTCTATAGTTTCAACTTCATCTGTTGATGAAATATTAAAAAGCTGAAGACTAGCAATATTTCTGTCCACTGATTCTAAAACCGGTTCTTCCGCAGTAAACTTAAGTCCAAGATTCGTTTTGATTTTAATAAAGCCCTCCTGCCTATCTTTATCTTCAAGTTTAACCATTGCAAGCTTTTCCTCATCCTTTAATTTAAGTGCCATAAGTTTTGAATAATTTGAATTAAACCTGTCCAATCCTGATTTTTTCATACAGCCGGTACTTGTAAAAAAGATGAAATCTTTTTGAGAGGTTATGCTTTCAATTGAGAATGCACTAACAATCTTCTCAATATTAAGGTCTAATCCCTTTATAAGCACATCTATCTTTTCCCCTTTTTCTTTCCACTTGTACTCAGGTATATTTGCTCCTTTTAACTGGTACATATTTCCTTTGTCTGTAAAAAGCATTATTGTATCTTTTGTATTTGAATTAAATAAATATTTATTATAATCTCCTTCTCTGTGCTCAATATCATTTACATCTGTATTTGATCTATTGTAAGTTTTTTGAGAAATCCTTTTTATAAAGCCATCATTTGAAATGGTGATAATAACATCTTCAAAAGGTATTATCTCCTCCAAATCTATTTTAGCTTCTTCGTCATCCTCCACAATTTTTGTACGCCTTTTGTCCCCAAATTTATCTTTAACAGCTAAGAGTTCTTCTTTTATTACTTTCAGTAGTTCTTTTTCACTTTCTAATATTTTCATCATTTTTTTTATTAATTTATCCAGTTCCTTATATTCTTTTTCAAAGGATACAATTTCAAGCCCTGTGAGTCTATACAGCATCAATTCCAATATGGCTTCGGATTGAATGTCAGAAAAGTCAAACTTATCCATTAGATTCTTAGATGCATCCTTTTTAGACTTTGAAGCCCTTATAGTTTTTATTATCTCATCCATAATTCCTATTGCTTTAATAAATCCCTCAACAATGTGAAACCTTTTTTTTGCAGCTTCTAGATCCCTATCTGTTCTTCTGGTGACTACTTCTTTTTGATGTTCTAAATAATATTTTAATATTGTCTTAAGTCCTAATGTTTGAGGTTTTCCATCCGCTAGAGCCACCATGTTAAAGGATATATTGCACTGCAGATCTGTTTTTTTATAAAGGTATTTGAGAATTCTGTCTGCTGTTTCAAGTTCCGCTGATTTTCTAAGTTCAATTACTGACCTTACTCCATTTCTGTCAGATTCATCTCTTATATCACATATTGGCTCCAGCACTTTTGCGTGTTTTTTATCCGCAGTCATATCAGATATAGTCTGAAGTAGCTTTGCCTTGCTCCTTCTGTAAGGGAATTCGGTTATAACAATACCAAGTTTTCCATTTTCCAATTTTTCTATAGCAGTTTTCGCCCTTAGAGTAACCTTACCTTCGCCAGTTTCATATGCTGAAACCATTGAATTCTTCCCGATTATTACCCCTCCAGTTGGAAGATCAGGCCCTTTTATGTATTTCATAAGCCCTATTGTATCAATTTCATTATTTTCCATATATGCCAGTAGTGCATCAACTACCTCATTTAAATTATGAGGGGGAATATTGGTTGCCAATCCTACAGCTATTCCAAAAGCACCGTTGACAAGAAGATTAGGATATCTGGCAGGCAGCACTTCAGGCTCCTTTTCTGAATCTGAGTAGTTATCTACCATATTCACTACGTCTTTTTCAATATCTTTTATCATTTCCATAGCAATTGGAGTAAGTCTTGCTTCAGTATAACGCATAGCTGCTGCATTGTCTCCATCCTGGCTTCCCCAGTTTCCATGACCATCAATAAGCGTTTTTCTTGTGGTAAAATCCTGGGCCAAAATTACCATTGCATCATAAACTGAAGTATCTCCATGAGGATGATACTTACCCAATATGTCTCCAACTATTCTGGCAGATTTATAATATGGCTTATCTGGAAACGCCTTCAGCATATAGGCGCCATATATAATTCTTCTATGCACAGGCTTTAGTCCATCTCTTACATCAGGAATAGCTCTATCCTTTGCTACTTCCACAGCATAAGGAAGATAATTGTCCGGCATAGCCTCCTCAATTGGTATTTTTAATATATTCATATCCGTAGGTATATTGTTTTTTTTAACCATTTTAGACCTCCATATTTAATCTCAGGGTTTTGTTAGAATTCAGCATATTTGTACAAGTAGTTCTTTCTAGGCTGAACAATATCACCCATAAGCAGCGAAACCATTTTTTCAGCTTTTGCCGCATCTTCTATTGTAATCTGCTGAAGTGTTCGTGTCGTAGGGTTCAATGTAGTTTCCCACAACTGGTCGGGGTTCATTTCACCAAGTCCCTTGTATCTTTGAATAAGTGATCCTTTACCAACTTCTTTTCTAACCCTGTTCAGATCATCATCGCTGTAAGCATATTTAATTACATCCTTGCCTTTTGTGTTTTTGTAGACCTTATACAAAGGAGGCATGGCTATATAAAGATGCCCGCTAGCAATAAGAGGCCTCATATATCGATATATATAAGTCATCCACAATGTTCTTATATGATACCCATCCACATCAGCATCACTCATAATTATTATTTTGTCATATTTTAAATCGACTTCATTATAATTATCAAGCACTCCAGTTCCCACCGCAGTATTAAAAATCTTAAGCTCCTCACTTCCTAGAACATTTTCAAGCTTCTGCTTTTCAGTATTCATAATTTTGCCCTTGGAAGGCATTATTGTTTGAAATCTTCTATCTCTGGCCTGCTTAGCAGAGCCTCCTGCAGAATCTCCCTCCACCACAATAAATTCACAAAGATTCGGGTCTTTTAACGTGCATACTGCTATTTTACCAGCAAGAGGTGCAGCTCCCTTACCTATTTTCTTTCTTTCTGCATCATTTATTTTTTTGATTTTCTCTCTTCTTAAAGAAGCATCTACTGCATTATTTATAATAAGTGCAGCAACGTCTCTATTGTCCTCTATCCATGCATAAAATTTATTATAGGCAAGATCATTCATCATAGTATAAGCTTCATTGTTTCCAAGTTTAGTTTTTGTCTGCCCTTCAAAAATAGGATTGCTAATTTTTATTCTAACAATAGCAGTCATGCCTTCTCTTAGATCATCACCTTCAAATTCAGAGTCCTTATCCTTTATTATATTCAATTTCTTCGCACAGTCCTTGAAAGCTCTGGTCATTCCTGTTTTAAATCCTGTTTCATGAGTACCAGACTCTGTAGTAGGTATATTATTTACGTAACTTGCTATATATTCTGTAGTGGAATCTGTGAATTGAATACACACTTCCCCATACATATTTATTCCGTTTATTTCTTTTTCTCCCTCAAACAATATAGGCGCACTGTGAATTGTAGCCTTACTTTCGTTTAGATATTCTATAAAATCTAAAAGTCCTCTTTCAGAATAGTATTCCTTTTGAACTTTTTCATTTTTTCTATTATCAATTAATACCAAGGTAATTCCCTTATTTTGAAATGCAAGTTCTTGTAGTCTTTCATCTATAACATCAAATTTAAATTCAACACTTGAAAAAATTTCCTTATCAGGCATAAATGTAACCTTTGTACCTGTTTCATCTGTTTTTCCTACTATGCTTAGAACAGTTACCGCGGTACCGGGCATTTCTCTTTTTAATGTTTTATCATATGCGTATTCGAACCTCTGCTTATAAAGCTTCCCGTTTTGGCTTACCTCAACTTCCATCCACTCTGACAGCGCATTAACAACTGCAGCGCCAACCCCGTGAAGTCCTCCAGAAGTCTTGTATACAGAGTTGTCAAATTTACTACCAGTATGAAGTTCTGTAAAGACCATTTCCACCCCGGATTTTTTCTTTGTTGGATGTATTCCTGTAGGTATACCCCTGCCATTATCTATAACGGTAACACTGTTGTCTCTATTTAAAATAACAGTAGCTCTATCACCAAAGCCATTTGAAATTTCATCAATGGCATTGTCTAATATTTCCCATATGCAATGATGCAGACCTTTAACTCCTGTAGATCCAATGTACATACCGGGTCTTATTCTTACCGGTTCAAGTTTTTCCAGGGAAGTTAACGCACAAACATCATATATTGGAACATTATCATTATTTAAATTAGATTCCATATCTGTCCTCCATGTTAAAATATATAAAAAAAATATATAAATAATTATATATAAAATCTTCATTCAGATTATATCACAAAATTACAGTGTTGGGTACCTGGTACCAACACTGTAATTTCATGCCGTTTTAAGAGGGTACCTGGTACCCACATTCTAGACATTTCAATACGAATTTGCGTAGCTTTTCTATGCCTATAGCAATATAATATCTGGTAGAGTTTGGATTCTCATGCTCAAGTATCTTCCGTACTATGTCATAAGGTATCTCTGAATTGACAAGGGCCTGGCAAGACTTGAACGTAAGGCATGCGATCCCTGCTGCCTGCGTCCGTAAGGAGCTATTTTGCAGGCTGACAGTACTGCTCTACGAGATAGTTTGTTATAAAGAGCATGGCTACGCAAAAAATATATACGGGCTATCTATGGAAAAGTCCATCAAAATTACACCAATGCATGGCGCACTAAAAAAGAGAAATGCTAAATATTTAGCACTTCTCTTTACAATCTTATATTATCCTAAGAACAATTTTAAATCCTCATCTACAGTACCAATTCCGGCAATTCCAAAGTTTTCAACTAAAACCTTAGCCACATTCGGTGAAAGGAATCCAGGAAGTGTTGGTCCTAAGTGAATATTCTTCACTCCAAGATAAAGTAGTGCTAGTAGTACAATTACTGCTTTTTGTTCGTACCAAGCAATATTATAAACAATCGGAAGCTCATTTACATCATTCAGTTTGAATATTTCCTTTAGTTTAAGAGCAATAACTGCTAATGAATATGAGTCATTACACTGTCCAGCATCAAGCACTCTTGGAATGCCGCCTATATCTCCAAGCTCTAATTTGTTATATCTGTATTTTGCGCAGCCTGCAGTTAAAATTACAGTGTCTTTCGGAAGTTTCTTTGCAAATTCAGTGTAGTAGTCTCTGCTTTTCATTCTTCCGTCACAGCCTGCCATAACAAAGAACTTTCTAATAGCACCTGATTTTACAGCATCCACAACTTTATCAGCCAGTGCAAAAACCTGAGCATGTGCAAATCCACCTACTATTTTTCCGTTTTCTATTTCTTTTGGTGCCCCTAATCTCTTAGCATGAGCTATAACCTTTGAAAAATCTTTAGGTTGTCCATCTTTTCTATCTGAAATATGCTTAAATCCAGGGTATCCTGATGAACCTGTAGTATAAACTCTATCTGCATAGGATGAACTTGGAGGAACAATACAGTTAGTTGTAAACAGTATTACTCCATTGAAAGATTCAAATTCTTCTTTTTGCTTCCACCATGCATTGCCATAGTTTCCTACAAAATTGTCATAATTTTTAAATTTTGGATAGTAGTGAGCAGGAAGCATCTCACCGTGAGTGTATACATCCACACCTGTTCCCTTGGTCTGCTCCAATAATTCTTCCAAATCCTTAAGGTCATGTCCTGAAATTAATATTGCAGGATTGTTCCTTACTCCAATATTCACTTCTGTTAATTCAGGATTGCCATAGCTTTCAGTATTTGCTTTGTCTAAGAGTGCCATTACATCTACGCCATATTTACCTGTTTCTAATACTAAGGCTACTAAATCATTTGCTGTTAAGCTGTCATCTAACGTTGCAACTAAAGCTTTTTTTATAAAATCGTAAATTTCAATATTTTCAAAGCCAAGATTATGAGCGTGCTCTGCGTATGCAGCCATTCCTTTAACCCCATAGATCACAAGCTCTCTAAGCGAACGTACATCTTCATTTTCTGTAGCTAAAATCCCGATCTGAGGTTCATTTGATTTAGATATTATATCTTCTTTAGATTCTGCATACCAGGTTGCTATATCTTTATTTGCACACGCTTCTACTCCGTTGTCCTTAAGTGCTTTTTTAATTGATTCTCTAACAGTAAGAGCTTTCTTTATTTCTTCAATAAATCTGTCCTCATCGAAATTTGCATTTGTTATGGTCATGAATAAGCCATTGATTATGGTATCATCAACATTTTCAACTTTAATATTATTTTTCTTAGCAGTTAATGCTAGGCATGACACTGCCTTTAGTGTGTAAATCATCAAATCCTGAAGTTTAGCCACCCCCGGTTTCTTACCACATACCCCTGCTATAGAACATCCTTTTCCATTAGCTGTTTCTTGACATTGATAACAAAACATACCCATAATTTTTCCTCCTTAAATTAATTACTTAATATAATTTTTTAACATTTGATTACATTATAAGTATTAATTTAAATATTTTCGGTAACACTTGTTACAATTTTAAAAATTATTAAATAATTATAGAAGATTTGATAACAGCTAGGTGTGCTTTTGAAAAAGGACGCCTTGTACGAATAACCAAAACACCCAAAATATAATCTTTTCAGGTGTTTTGGCTTTTAATCTATTTAATTTTGCTTATCTCGTTTTTACATGCTCTTGCAAATAAAGTCGCTTCCACATTAATTGTTATGTACTGAAAACCCTGTTCAATTCTCCTTTGTGCCTGTTCTCCATCTGTGACAAAAATTCCGGCTGCCTTTCCAGCTGCTTTAGTTATTTTTATTATTTTATCTGCAGCTGCCTCAACTAAAGGATGATAAATTTGTCCCGGAACCTCCATGGATTGTGACATATCAAAAGGCCCTAAGAATATCACATCAATTTCAGGCACTTTAACTATATCTTCTAAATTATTAAGGCCTTCCTTATTTTCACAATGAACTACAACCAAAGTTTCTTCATTTTCAACATCAAAATAATCTATTGGATTAATTACACCATATTCACCCGATCTAGCCATAGCTGCTCCTCTGGTTCCTAATGGGAAATATTTTGATGCTTTTGCAATTTTCTCAGCAGTTGCAGCATCATTAACCTGAGGCACCTGAATTCCATGAGCGCCCACATCTAATGAACGCAATATTGTGGAATCAGAACTTTCGGTTACCCTTGTTATTGGTGTAATTCCTTTTAATTCCGCTGCTCTTATCAAATTAATAGTAGATTCTATAGAAAAAGGTCCATGTTCTGTGTCAAGAACAACAAAGTCAAATCCGCTTATACCTACTATCTCAACTAATTCAGCACAGTTGCACATCATAAAAGTGCCTATAGCTGGCTTGCCACTTTTCAATATTTCTTTTAGTTTGTTTTTAAACATTTTACACCTCCGCACATATGCAAATTTTACCGTATAATTTATATTTTAGCACAATGTGGTTGACTAGGGATGGTTGTTCACTAAATTTATTAAATATTAATTAACAAGTAAGTTAATGGAATAACAAAACCTCCTTAATTGTATAATTTATTTGCAATTATGTACAATTAAGAAGGCATTAATTAGAATGTTTATTGAATAAATGTACCCTACTTTATTTTTTTTTGAGTATAAACAAGTACAGCGTCTCTCAAAAATTCTGCTGTTCCAGGCTGTTTTTTGTCATAATAAGCTTTAAATCTCTCATCATCTACATACATCTGAGCAATCCCAGCATGTGCATCTTTTGAATAATCGTCCCAATAAAAAGTCAGCCATTGTTTGTGAAGTTCTGTTGCTTTTTGAGCCAATTCTCCCGCAGGATCTCCGGTTATAAAAGCCGCACCGAGAGTTTCCATAACCTCATTTTCAAGTCTTGTAATATCTTCATATTGCTCTTTAGACATACCTTTTACTTTAGCATTTGATTTATTTACTGCATCTTCACCGTATTTCTCACGAGCTTCCCTTCCATATTGATCTTCATTATCATCAATCAGCTTTTGTTTAAATCCTTCAAATTTTTCTTTATCAGCCATGCTAATTTCCCCCTTTGATGTTGCAATTGTCTTATCAATATTTAAAATCAACAAATCCAATTGCGCTCTTTTTTCAAGAAGCTTCTTACGATGCTCTATCAGTGCATTTGTTTTGTTAAATGAAGGTTTGGTGATTATTATTTTTATGTCCTCAAGACATAATCCTAACTCTCTGTAAAAAAGAATCTGCTGGAGACTGTCAACTTCAGATTTTCCATAAATGCGATATCCTGATGAATTAATTCTTGCCGGCTTAAGGATTTCGATTTCATCATAATATCTCAGAGTCCTTGTGCTTACACCTGCCACATTTGCCAATTGATGCACTGTATATTCCATATTTACACCTCCTGATAAAAAAATGATACACCTTTACGCTGCGTCAATGTCAACAACATTTTTTAACCTTTTTTCAAATGCAATTATTGATTAATTATTATGTCATCAATATGCCATAATTATAACACACCATTCTAATCCAATTTCTTTAGTAATCAGTTTATTTCAATCTATATATAATAAATCCTTCAATTTAAGATTTTTAGTTTTTTTATTTAAGTATAGAAACATAAGTCTTATTTCATATCATATGCAAGCTAAGTTGAATATTTATTAATTTAAAGGTTTACGTATACATTTACATTAACAAAAATCGTATTATTTCCATGTTTTTTCGATATTGCTGCTTACAGAACATTATGATAAAATATTGAACAACCCTCACTAGTCTGAAAATTGAATTTTTGTTAATTTAAAATTTCAATTGATCGTTTATTAAAAGCATTTTATACAAATGCAAACTCCATACATATTAGCTGATAACAAAGAGTTTGTGCTATGATTTCATATGACAAATATTGGTTTATGATGACGTAATTTGCAGCTTGATGCGATTATAATTTCAAATGAAAGGATGGATTTATTGTGATAAGAAATGGTTTTCCTGAAACACAAGGTTTATATAAAAACGACACAGAAAAGGACAGCTGTGGAGTTGGATTTGTAACACAGATGAATGGAATTAAATCAAACTCAGTACTAAAACAAGGACTGCAGATACTTAAAAACTTAAAGCACAGAGGTGCAGTAGGTGCAGATCCTAATTCCGGTGATGGCTCGGGAATAATGCTTCAAATACCCCATGAATTTTTCAAAAAAGAGACCAAAAAAATTAATATTGCACTGCCTGGTCCGGGTGATTATGCAGTAGGAATGTTGTTTTTACCAAGAGAACCAAATATAAGACTTTTCTGCGAAGGCATATTTGAAAAAGTATTAAGAGAAGAAAATCAAAAGCTATTGGGATGGCGTCAGGTTCCTGTTAATGAAAAAGCTTGTGGTGAATCTGCAAGAGCTACTAGACCTGTTATAGTTCAAATTTTTATCCATAGAAATGGACAATCAGAAGATAAGTTTAAACAAAAACTTTTAATAATAAGGAAGCGAGCTCAAAATTTGATATTAGGTTCTAATAAACCTAACACTAATATTTTTTATGTTTCAAGCTTATCAGATAAAACAATAGTGTATAAAGGACTTGTTTTAGGGTTTAGATTAGAGGAGTTTTATTTGGATTTGCAGGACGAAGCTATCAAAACTGCCATCGCATTAGTTCATGAGAGATACAGCACGAATACTTTCCCCTCATGGCAGTTGGCACAGCCTTTTAGATATTTAGCACACAATGGAGAAATAAACACCATAATAGGGAATATAAATAAAATGAACGCTAGAGAAGGGGTTATGTATTCTAAACGTTTTGGTGAGGATTTCCAAAAAACTCTACCAATTATTGAACCTTTTGGAAGTGATTCTGCCTCTTTAGACAATGCACTCGAATTGTTCTTTGAAAACGGATATTCTTTAGAATATTCAATGATGATATTAATACCGGAAGCATGGCAAAAAGACAAACTTATGGAAGGAACCAAGAAATCCTTTTATGAGTATCACTCCAGACTAATGGAACCTTGGGACGGTCCTTCAACAATTGCATTCACTGATGGCACTAAAATAGGAGTTATCCTGGACAGAAACGGTTTAAGACCTGCTAGATATACAATAACAAAAGATAATCTCATAATAATGGCTTCAGAAACTGGTGTAGTTAGTATAGATGACAATATGATAGCTAAAAAAGGCTTTGTTGAGCCAGGAAAATTTCTATTAATTGATACAAGCCGTGGAGAAATTGTATCTGATGAAGAAATAAAGCAGAAAATATGTGGAGCAAAGCCTTTTACTGAATGGATAAAAAGGAATAAGTTAACACTAGATGACATAAAGCAGTCTTGCGAAGTTAAAACAATAAGAACAGAAACTCTACTTTTGAAACAAAAAATATTCGGTTACACTGAAAATGAGTTAAAAAATGTAATAAGTTATATGGCGAATAATAAAAAGGAACCTATTGGCTCTATGGGAATGGACATCCCTCTTGCGGTATTATCAGACAAGCCAGAACTTCTTTTTAACTATTTCAAACAAACCTTTGCCCAGGTTACAAATCCACCTATTGACCCAATAAGAGAAGCATCAGTAATGTCATTGACCCAGTATATAGGAAATCACGGAAAAGTCCTTGATGAAATAGAAATCGAAGTGGATAGAAAATATATTGAAATTAAACATCCTATTCTTTCAAATTCAGAAATAGAAGATATTAAACATTTGGAAAGCGAAGATTTTAAATCACTAACAATACCTATAATATTTGAGACAGACAAGGAAAATGGATTAAAGGATGCCTTGGATTCACTCTGCAAACGTGCAGAAGAAAGTGTTCTCAAGGGACATAACATTTTAATACTAAGTGATAAAAACATAAATTTGTACTACGCCCCTATTCCAAGTCTGTTGGCATTAAGTTCTGTTCATAATCATCTTCTTAATAAAAAATTGAGAACTTTCGTGGATATAATAGTTGAAACCGGAGATGCAAGAGATGTTATGCACATAGCACTTTTAATAGGCTATGGTGCAAAGGCTGTAAATCCTTACATGGTTTACTATTCTATCTCTTACATGCTTGAAAATAAAAAATACATTAAAAATGTTAAAGGCGTGGATGAAGGTTTTGAAAACTACTGCAAAGCCATATCTTCCGGACTTTTAAAGATTATCTCAAGAATGGGCATTTCAACATTGCAAAGCTACAGTGCCGCTCAAACATTCCAATGCATCGGCATAAGTGAAGATGTAGTAAATGAGTATTTTCCACATACACCTACAAGAATTTCAGGTGTATGTCTTGATCAGATAGCTGATGATGTAATCAAAAGACACTCCTTTTCAGACCAAGATCAGGTCGGAAAGCAAGATTTTGCGAATTTAAGAGAATTACTGGATTTCAAAAAGCGAACAACCGTCCCACTGGAAAGGGTTGAACCTGTAGAGAATATCTTAAAACGTTTTACCATTTCAGGTATGTCCTTTGGTTCTATAAGCAAAGAAGCGCATGAGACCATTGCCATAGCTATGAACAGAATAGGCGCTACCAGCAATTCTGGTGAAGGTGGAGAAGACCCTGCAAGATATAAGTTAGATGAAAATGGTGACAATAAAAAAAGCGCTGTAAAGCAGGTGGCCTCAGCAAGATTTGGAGTTACAACAAATTATCTTGTAAACTGCAGCGAACTTCAGATTAAAATGGCACAAGGTGCAAAACCCGGTGAGGGAGGCCATCTGCCAGGCGGAAAAGTTACTGATGAAATTGCTAAGGTGCGCCACTCTATTCCTGGAATAGATTTAATATCACCTCCTCCGCACCATGATATATACTCTATTGAAGACTTGGCTCAATTGATATTTGACTTGAAAAATGTAAACCCAGTTGCAAGAATTGGAGTTAAACTGGTATCAGAAGTAGGTATTGGCACTGTTGCTGCAGGTGTTGCTAAAGGACATGCAGATGTAATTATGATAAGTGGTCATGATGGAGGCACCGGTGCTTCCCCAATAAGTTCCATGAAATACGTTGGACTTCCTTGGGAATTAGGACTTGCCGAAGTCCAGCAGACTTTGCTTCTAAATGATTTAAGAAGCAGGGTTATTATCCAAGTTGACGGTAAGATAAAATCCGGACGGGATATTGTAGTTGCAGCTCTTCTAGGAGCCGAAGAATATGGTTTTGCAACGAGCGCCTTGATCTCGCTTGGATGTATTATGTGCAGACAATGCAGTTTAAACAGATGCCCTGTGGGAATTGCAACTCAGGATCCTGATCTGCGTGAAAAATTCAAAGGAAAACCAGAACATTTAATCAATTACTTGGCATCCATTGCAGAGGAAGCAAGAAGACTTATGTCAGAGCTGGGGTTTAGCACTATAGATGAAATGATTGGAAGATCAGATATCCTAGATATCAAATCAAATACTCAGTATAAACTTCAGGGGTTGGATTTATCGCAATTGTTATATAGACCAGAATTGCCTTCCCGCATAATCGGAAAGAAAAAATTTCATCAGAATCATAAGATAAAAGATGTATTGGATCTAAAATTGATTGAAACATCAAGATCAGCTATTATAAGTGGGATTAAAATTGAAGATACATTAGAGATAAAGAACATAGATAGGTCTGTAGGGGCCATGCTCAGCGGTGAAATTGCAAAGCATCATGGTGATGATGGCCTTGCGGATGATACCATTACGATAAAATTTCAGGGTTCTGCAGGCCAAAGCTTTGGTGCCTTTGGAGCTAAAGGTCTTACTTTAATACTTAATGGTGATGCAAATGATTATGTAGGAAAAGGTTTATCAGGTGGAAAAATAGTATTAATTCCACCAAAAAACTCTACCTTTGATCCTAGAGAAAATGTTATAGCAGGAAATACTATATTGTATGGTGCAACTTCAGGTAAAGCATTTATTTTAGGAAAAGTTGGTCAAAGGTTTTGCGTTAGAAACAGTGGGGCCGAGGCTGTGGTAGAAGGTGTTGGAAATCATGGTTGTGAATATATGACAGGTGGTACTGTAGTTATATTGGGCCCTACTGGTGCAAACTTTGGTGCGGGGATGAGTGGTGGTACGGCATATATTTTAGATGAGAAGGATGAATTTATTCAAAAATGCAATAAAAAAATCACTAAACACGCTAACGCTTTAGACGATAGTAGTACTAAAGATCAAACAAAGCTAAAGGCGCTTATAAGTGAGCATTATGCTATGACTCACAGCGCAAAGGCTAATGATATACTTGAAAACTGGGGCAATTATAAAAATAAGTTTATAAAAGTTTCCTCCCCGGTTTATGCAAAACACACAGGGTAGATCGGTACCTGGTACCATACATTGTAACAACGTCTTAAATTTTTTTATAAACATAACCCCGGCCAACTGGCTGGGGTTAATGATTTGTATAGTAATATTTAAACTCTTTTTCATTTTCGGAACCAAAAAAATATTAAATTCAGCTGATAAGCTCTCTTCAAACTCATTGAGTTTTGAACTTTCAAAACAATAATCACACTCAGCAAAATTTTGAGCGAAGAAAACTTCAACAGAATCATGACTTATCAAAAAAGCGTTTCAATCCGAACGAGCTTCTGCCTAAATTTGAACCGTCCCGAGCTTGCCTAGCTTGTCCTAACTTTACTTATATCATTATCCTCCCTAATTTAAGCTTAGTCTTTCTTTCCGAAAAATAGATTCCAGACAAAATAAACGCCACTCCCATAATGGCAATGTATGTAATTCTTTCTCCTAGAATAGCTGATGACATGATAATTGTAATTATTGGCTGTAGGTACATATATACGCTGGTCTTTATAGCACCTATAACTGTCACTGAATAATTCCATGTTATATAGCAAAGTGCAGATGCTCCAATTCCCAAATAAAGCATATTTAAAAGGTTAGGCATCGAATAAAACCCTTCTAGGTTAAATTTAAAACCGGTTAATATTAGAATCGGCATTAAAAAAACCAGCCCATAAAAAAATATTTTTCTTGTGCTTATAATTACATCGTAATTATAAGTGCTTATTTTCTTCATCAAAACTGAATAAACAGACCAAGATATAGCTGCTAGCATTGCCATAATGTCACCTATTGGATTTAGCTTAAGGACACAATTTCCATTGTATGCAATAAGAATTATTCCGATTATGGATATTGCAAAGCCAGCAAAAAATCGTGAATGTAATTCCTCATCTTTAAGAAAAATATAAGATAAAACCGCTGTAATAAATGGCGAAATGGAAGCCAATACCCCCACATTAGAAGCCATAGTATATACCAAAGCAGTATTGTTAAACATGAAGAAAAGGGTTATGCCGCTAATCCCTGCTCCTATAAAAGTTAATTCTTCTTTTATGCTTTTATATTTTATAAAGCTTGGTTTAATTATTAATAGTGCAGCATAGGCAATAATAATTCTGTAAAAAAATATATCTATAGGCGAAAAGCTTTTTAGAAGTATTTTCGTAGATATTCCAGTAGAACTCCATACAAGAACCGTTAATAGGGCACAAATATGTCCCTTTTTAAGCAAATTTTTATCCATTTAAATGTCCCTCTTTTCTTTTGTATACTAAATGTTGTTTTTTAAAAAAAGCTCCCAACATGCTTGCTGCCTTTTCTCATACACTTCAATATCACGATACATAAGTGCGGAAAAAAGACCTACTAAAATTGTGGTAAAAGCAAGCACTTTTTTTTCTTTTTCAGTTTCATCATTGCTAAATTTTGAAATTACCTCTACAACCTTTGCTGCTATCTTATCAAAATATGCATTACATTTCGCATTTACCTCTTGAGCTAATTTCTCAGGAGGCATGTAGGATGCACCAATAATGAATTTCATGTTGTATTCATTGTGACTTATATAGCGCTCTTTTATAAGAGTTATTAAATTATTTAGACACTCTGCTGCATTATCATAATTCCTGCTGAAATATTCATCCAAAAATTCTTCTTCATCCTTAAGCACTGAATTTAGCACCGAAACAAAAATGTCTTCCTTGCTTTTATAATGAGCATAAATTGACTGCTTTTTCATTCCAAGTTCCTCTGTAATCATTGAAAGTGAAGTTCCGTCATAACCATATTCAGAAAAACATTTAAGAGCACTTTTTTTTATTTCCTCAGCTGACATAAAATCCTCCTAAAAAAATCGTTAAGCAAAATTGCTTAACGAACGTTCGTTAATTCAACTATATCATATATTTTCCCAATGTCAATATGAATTTTTACTTTTTCCTGGGATCTGATTGATAATGTCATAAATTAGTAAAACATTCATCATTCTAGTATATTGATTTTATGTTGCGTTATTATATAATTAAACTAAAGTACTAATATATATCACAAGTAATATTGGAGGCATAAATCGTGTATATAACCGTAAGGGAAATATTGGAAATTGGAGTATTGCAAAGAGCAACAGTAATTTGTGGTGAAGGCGGACTTGATAATATAGTAAAGTCAGTAACTGTAATGGATGTTCCTGATATATCAAAATGGCTTAAAGGTAATGAATTTCTTCTTACAAATGCATTTGTAATTAAAGATGATATTGCAGCTCAAAAAAAATTGATTTTAGATTTAAAAACAAAAAATGTATCTGCACTCGGAATAAAACTAAAGAGATTTTTAGATGAAGTGCCTGAAGAAATGATTAAATTATCTGATGAATATAATATACCAATAATAAGTTTACCTAGTGAAATTAGCTGGATCGATGTAATCGAGCCTGTAATGCAGGAAATAATTAATAAGCAACTAAAAATACTTGAAGAAACAATACAGATAAACAATGAATTAATAGAAACTGCTTCAAATTCAACAGATTTAGACTCTCTATGTAGATATGTTGAAAAATTAATTGGCAGACCTACCGCCCTAATAGACTTAAATTTTAATTTAATAGAAAAATCTGATAATCCAATTTGGGAATCTATTAATTTTGACAATTTCGATGGCAAGTCTATTAACCCATACATTTTTTCAAAAAACATAACTGTTAGTAAAAGACTTTATACGTTAAGTAATACGCAGATTCAAATGTTAAATATGGAAGCTATTTTAGCTCCAATAGAAAAAAACAATGTTATTTATGGTTATATAATTGTTCTCATAAAAAATAATGAAGATAATCTTCAAAATCATGACATTCTATGTTTAGGACAAGCGTCCGTTGTGGCCTTACTAGAAATTACTATTAAAAGTTCAATGGAAAACATATCTCAAATTTTTTATAATTCATTCCTAAATTCGTTAATAGAAGGTATTTTTGTAAATAAAGAAGAAATCCTTTTAAGAGCAAAATTTATTGGTAAAACTTTATTTGAAAAATATTCAGTTGTTTTAGTAAATTTAAGCGAATTTAAAAACTATACCCTAAAATTAGAAAATGTAGAAATAAATGAAGTAGTAATGGATAATCTTAATAGAAATTTGATTAATACACTGTACCGAAGTATTCCGGAAATTTCTAATGCACTTATATATTTTAAAAATGATTTTTTAGTTTTATTTTTACCAAACATAAAAGATATATTTTCTAACTTTGAAAAAATTATAACAAATGTTCAAAAATCGCTATCAATATATGTTAAAAAACAAGACATAAAAATTGGTGTAGGAAGCTGGCATAATTTATTAGATATACATATAAGTTATAATGAAGCACATAAAGCAATAAATCTAACTAATAGCTTGACAGAAAAGAAAATAATCTACTTTGATGAACTGGGAATTATGAAAATGTTCATAGATAAGAATGAAAATATAGATATAGAAATGTTAAAAAAGTACCACGACCGCTATATTTTACCTATATTATCACAAGATGAAAAAAGTGATTCTAAATTGTTTGAAACTTTAGATATGTTCATTAAATGTAATCTCTCAATGCCTAAAACTTCTGAAGTATTATTTATTCATAAAAACACCTTGAGATTTAGATTAAATAAAATAGAAAATTTATTAAATATATCTTTTAACTGTAATGACGATATTTTTAATATTACTTTAAGCTTAAAAATACATTTATTTTTAGAAGAGTTTTTATAAATTAAAAAAACTAAGAACATTTCGTTTTGGCGTTATCTAACAAAATTCTTAATCCAATATGAAATGTTCTCATCACATTTATCATTTATATTCAGTTTAGTTATTCAACTGCCGATATTACTTTCTTTTTGTCAATTATATTGACAACCGTATAAACTATGAGACCTGACAAAATTCCGTATATTATTGGATAATTAGAAGATATACCGTATTTAAAAAACATTCCAGTAACAAGTACTGAACTTACCGCTAATGATGCAAGCCCAGCTCTTGGGCTGAATCTCTTAAGAACAAATGTTGCAAGAACAGGTACAAACACACAACCAGATAAATATGCGTAAGCCATGTCTAATGCGACAAGTACATCTTGTATTAAAAAGGCAAATATCATTACTACTACACCTATTAATAACGCAAACCCTCTATTAACCCAAATATCTCTTTTTACGTTGGATTTTGTTTTAAAAAATGGTAGATAAAAATCGTTAAACAAAATGGTAGAAGATGCCATTACCGCTCCACTGGCAACCGACATAGTCGCCGCCATGGCTGCGGCCAACACGAAACCCTTTATTCCCATTGGCAAAAATGAAAGTATTCCTTTTACAAAAGCATCTTGGGGATTTGAGAGTGCTGGATTGGTAACGAATACACACATACCTAAAATAACTGCTGCTAGTCCATATAATATACTATAAACGCCCGCTAAGATGGTTCCTTTTTTTGCAACTTTATCATTTTTTGCAGTAAACACACGCTGCCATATATCCTGTCCAATAATGATACCCGGGACATACATAAGCACATACATAACAATCCCATCCATTCCAATGTTGGTTATGCTGAAGTACGCTTTGGGAACATGTGATACTACATTGGCCCACCCGCCTACATTACCTACTGCAAAAATTGGAGCTAGTAAAAGGACTCCCAAAGTCTTTATTACAAACTGAATAATATCTGTCATTGACACAGACCACATTCCGCCTACAAAAGTGTAAAATATTACAATTCCACCGCCAATAAGCATAGATTGTTTAGCATTCCATCCCATAATAACACTCAATATTGCACCTATCGCTATAACTTGTACAACACCAAGCATTGTAGTATAAATAAATGTAAGTACTGAACTGAACATTCTTGAGTATGGTCCATAATTATCACCAATTACTTCGTTGATACTCAACACTTTCATCTTGGAAACTTTTGATGATAACAGAAAGCCCATGATTATTAGACCTACACCTAAACTTCCAGCAAGCCAAATTCCTGAAATCCCATATTTATACCCCAGCTTCGTTGTTCCTAAAGTTGTTCCCCCTCCAACCACAAGCGCCGCCATACACCCAAAAAACATTGGAAAAGAAAGTCTTCTCCCTGCAACTAAATAATCTTCCCTTGTTTTAGCAAACTTCACAGATATTATACCAACAACCATCATTGATATGAAATAGACTATGATAATACCATAATCAAAAGAATTTAACAATTTTAAAACCTCCTTTTAAATATAAAGATTCTCCTATACTTCAGAGCATAGGAGAATCTAGCTTTTCTTTAAAGGATATTTTTACTCTAAAATATTTTTATATACAAATATCATCCATAATTGTAGTTCCTGATTTCCCAACCAAAGCACTTTTAGCATTTTCTAAGGATGCAATTAAGGATTTTCTTCCTTTCTTTGATTGTGCAAACATAACTGCAGCATTTACCTTTGGAAGCATTGATCCTGGAGCAAAATGGCCTTCTAATATATAATTTTTCGCTTCTTTAACCGATATGAAAGTTAAATTCTTCTGATTCGGTTTATTAAAATTTATTGATATCTGATCCACTGCAGTAAGAATAAGAATTTCATCAGCATCAATAAGTTCCGCAATTTTTTCTGTTGCAAGATCTTTATCAATCACCGCTGCAACTCCTTCTAGGGAACCGTTTTTATCAATAATTACAGGAATTCCTCCACCTCCTACAGTTATAACAACAAAACCTGATTCCAAGAGCTGTTCAACCACACGTTCCTCTACTATTGCCTTTGGCATAGGTGATGGAACTACTCTCCTCCATCCTCGTCCAGAATCCTCCTTCATTGTATATCCCTTTTGTTCCATGAGTTCTTTTGCTTCTAGTTCATTGTAAAATGAACCTACAGGCTTTGTTGGATTATTAAATGCGGGGTCATTTTTATCTACTACGACTTGAGTTATTATTGTAACAACGCCTTTATCTATACCCCTGCTTCTCATCTCTTCCTTAATAGCTTGTTGAAGATGATACCCGATATACCCTTGACTCATGGCTCCACATTCCGCAAATGGCATAACTGGATTTTTATTTATACGCGAAGATGCCTCGTAGGTGCTTACAATTTGTCCGACTTGTGGGCCATTGCCATGAGCTATTACTACTTCATTTCCTGCTTCAATTAAATCGACTATTGCTTTTGAAGTTTTACGGCACGTAGTCAACTGTGCGCCAGCAGAAATATCCTTTGGATTTTCCTGAAGGGCATTACCTCCAAGTGCCACAACTATTCTTGACATACTATACCCTCCTAACATGTCTTATAATTTTAAATATTCGGTTAATTTATTCTCTGATAAGTGGCATTGTCATACAATGAGGACCGCCGCCGCCCTTTAATATTTCAACAAAGTCAAGTTCTACGGTAGTCAAACCCAATGCCTTCATTTGTTCATTAACTTTCTTATTGTTTTTAAAAGTCATAACCTTTCCATTACCTATTCCTTGAAGATTGCAATAATGTCTATAAACTCCTTCTTGAGGAACATCAATTAATGTAAAGTGTCTTTTCTCAAGCATCTTTAAAAAGTTATAAGGCAGTGCTTCTTTACAAACAACCGCTACTCTGTCTGCAACTATATTAAAGCACATATCCAAATGTAAATTCTGCCTTAAACAAGGAACCCCAACCATTTCATATCCAAGTTCACGAACTTGTCTTTGTACATTATTAAAGCCGTCTAAATCTGTTCTTGCAACAATACCATGTGCTAAAACGTATTCATCTAAAAACCAGAAGTCTCCACCTTCAAATGCTCCGGATGTACATCTAGCAATACAAGGTATTCCCAATTCTTTCATTTTAGCTTCATATTCAGGAGTTTCACCAGTACGAACTGGCTCTCTAAAATTACCCATTATAAATCCTTCTTTAACAACTGCGCCAAAATCTCTTGCGAAAACTTCATAAGTTAGTCCTTCCTTAGGATTCATAAGTTCAACTTCTACTCCGTTTTCTCTGTATGCTTGAACAAAGTCAGCATGTTCTCTCATACACTCCTTCTTATTTGCCTTTTGCCCTTTTTCCAGCCAATCCTCTGTTATAACATTAATAGGCTCAAATTCAAAATAAGTTGGCGGACAAAGTAATACCTTCTTCATAACTGCTGTTGATGAATTTTTTACAAATGTTTTTTTCATTTTCTTTCCTCCTTGAAAAATTTTAAATATACTTAAACATTTAATGAATTATTAGACTTATTAGCCGATTCTTCATTTACAATACTTCCAAGCAAGGCCTTAGCTCTTTCTTCTTCAGAAATGTTCTTGTCTCTTAGAGTATATAAAGCCACACCTATGATAAGCAGTACTACTAAAAGAATGTACTCTACCGGCCACCTTAAAGCCATTGGACTTTTAGGATATAACATAGCAAATATCATTAATACACCAACTACAACTCCCAAATACCCGACAACCATGCCGCCTGGCATTTTAACAGGTCTATTCAAATTAGGATGTGTTTTTCTAAGACGTATTACTGAAAGCAATGTTGATCCCCAAAGTATAATGTAAGCAAAGGATGCCACATCTATCAAAGGTATTAATGCAGCTTTCCCAATGAAAGGAGCTATTGCAGCTACTACAGATACAAATATTATTGAAGCAGTTGGTGTCTTATACTTTGGATGTAATTTTGTAAATACTGCTGGTATTAATCCAACTTCAGAGAGAGCATACATCAATCTTGTTGCACCATAGAAACATGCATTATATACTCCAATAACTCCAAAACAAGCAGCTACTATAAGTAGAGTACCGAAAAAAGGTGTCCCCATCGTTGCAATTGCTGCTGTTGCAAAAGGCACATCTGCAGCAACTAATTTTTGCCATGGAAGTATTCCAGCGGGTATTATTAAAGTAATTATATACATAAATGTTGCAAATACTAGTGATATTACAAGAGCTTTACCTGTTTTTGCTCTGCCTAGTCCTGTTTGAGATTCTTCAGCTCCTTTTGCTATAGTCTCCCAACCAGCAATTGAAAATGGTAATAGTATAAGTAAACTTAGTATACCAGTAGTTAAAGGCTTAGTAGCTATAGGCTGTAATAAATTGATACTCTTGAAAGAAGTTAACCCTGCAACTGAGGATATTATTACTAATACAAGAACAACTCCCGTTATTGTTGCTTGGAACTTTGCAGATATCTTTGTACCTCTATACTGTAGTACTCCAATTCCTATTATTAAGGCCAACCCTATTAATATTGTAGGAAGTGTTACTGTTGACCCATTAATTGTATATAATGGAGATGATGTTTTTAATCCAGGCATAAGAAATCCTAACATTTTTGTCATAGCTACTGATTCCCAAGCACAGAGGATGATGTTAACCAGAACACCAAACCAACCTGCTATCATTGCAGCCAATCCTCCAAAAGCCAAATATGAATATGACATTTCACCACCAGCTAATGGTATCATAGGCACTGCTTCTAAATAAGCTAATGCCATAGGCAATTCTATTAATAAGCACAATATCATCGCTATAACTGCATTTCTAGGTCCCCCTGCAGTATCAAGCCATGTACCGCTCATTATTAACCATGAAGAACCAAAAACACATCCTATGCCCATACCTAAGAAGCCAATAAAACTTATGGATTTATTTAAATGTTGTTTTTCACTTTTAGTTTCCACTTTTGCCCCACCCTTCTCCCTAAAATTTTAATTTAATATTTGTTGAATATAACCATTTTAATTGCTGTAACTGCAATATGAGATTAACTTATAGCAGTCACAGCAATTAAGTAATAAATGTCTTTATAAAGTAGTTGTTACCATGACTGCAGCAACGGAATGCATTCTGTTCTCGCCTTCATCCCAAACAGCTGATTGAGGTCCTTCTATGACTTCATCAGTCATATCTTCTCCTCTGTAGCCAGGTAGGCAGTGCATAAAGATTGCATCTTTTCTTGCTTTCTTCATTGCATCAGCATTAATTTGGTATGGCATGAAATCTATAATTCTTTGTTCTTTAGCATCTTCATTTTCGCCCATACTATGCCAAGTGTTACCATATACTACATCAGCATCCTTTAAACATTCATCAAAATTGTCAGTAAATACTATTTTTGATCCTGAAGTTTCAGCATGCTTTTTCGCAACCTCTACAACTTTAGCATTAGCGCTGTATCCTTTAGGTGTTGCTACATATATATCAGCACCAAACATACTTGCGCCTATAATTAATGAATGGCAAACATTATAAATGTCTCCTGCATAAGCAATTTTTACACCTTTTATTTCACCCTTTTTCTCTCTAATAGTTAAAAGATCAGCCAATCCTTGGCAAGGATGCTCTAATGCAGTCAAAGCATTAATTACCGGATTTTTCATATATTGTGCAAATTCTTCTACGATTTCGTGTCCATATGTTCTAATATACAATCCATCAAAATATCTATCAATTATTCTTGCAGTATCTCTAATAGGCTCACCTCTGCTTAGCTGCATTTCATCTGGTCTTAAGTAAATGGATTGTGCACCCAGTCTTGCTGCTGCTGCATGAAATGAATTTCTTGTTCTTGTTGATTTCTTTTCAAAAATCATTCCAAAAATTTTACCTTTTAAATATTCATGAGGTTCTCTCATTCCCCATTTCCTTTTCAAGTCAGCCGCTACGTCTAATAAATACTCAACTTCTTCTCTGTCATAATCCATCAATGCTAAATAATCTCTGCCTCTAAATTTGTCTCTCATTATTCTGCCTCCTAAAATTTAATTCTTTGTATTTAGATCTATAAGTTATAATTTTCATGCGTTCTTTTCTATGCCTTTGTTACAATATACATTTAATGGCTTTTGAATTGTGTTAGCTTACAATTTAACTTATCCGGATAAGTCTTTTATTGTTTACTCAAGATCTATAAATAATAAATTCGATATTTATTGTCTATAACCTTTGTATTAATACACAATATTAAGCGTATTTAATGTACTTTTGAACAATTTATTGTAATAAGAACATTTGTGAACTATAATCTTAAAATCTATATATAATAAATTCTACAATTTTTGATTTAAGCCTTTGTATTTTTACATAATAATTTATGATATTATTGTGTTTAAATACAATAGCACTCCAATGTATGAAAATGTTTATCACTATAATAAAGAATATAAAAAAGCCACAGGACAAACGATTGTTTTCTCCTGTGGTATAAAAGGTCGTGTAATCCAAAATTATGGATTTTATCAGTATCTTTTGTTGTCTACAAAAATCTCTTTTCATAAAATTCTTTTGATATTGCCTGTTCTTTTTTTACTTGTTTACTTATCAATTCGTAATTATCAAATAATAATTCAACTATTCGTTTATCCAAAAGTCCTTTGTTTGTTTCCATTTTTATTATTCTAGAAATTTCGTCTTTACTCATACCTATTCTATAAGGTCGATCTTCAGATATTGCAGTAAAGATATCGGCAACAGTTAGTATCCTAGAACCTGTCCCAATTTCTTCTGCATTGCAATGAAATGGATATCCATTCCCATCCAATTTTTCATGATGAAAGCCCGCCCACTCAGCTATTCTTTGTAACCCTCCAATTGAATTTATTGTATGATATGTGTAATAGCTGTGACATCTAATAATTGCGTACTCATCTGCAGTCAATCTACCTTTTTTTTCAAGAATACTATTTGGTATAATCAATTTTCCTATATCATGAAAATTTCCTGCTATCCTCATTGACTTTACATCAATCCCCGCCATCCCAAACAATTCTGCAATTTTAACAGCACAAGCAGCAACTCCTGCTGTATGAGTTGCTGTAAATCTAGATTTGAAATCTATTAAATCCCTATATAAATTTGATATCAATGATATATTTTCCAGGTCTATTTGAATATCTTTAAATGGTCCGTTATTTAATAAAAATTGATATAGTCTTGGAGAAACTAAATCAAGCCAAAATTCTTCTTTTTTAGATATTTCAATGAAATAATCAATAACCATTTTATGTACAACAGTATGTTCTAATTTTTTTATTGTTTCCACAACGTCGTCATTTTGAAACAATATATATTTATTTCTATTTATCAGTCTCTCTACATAATCTGATAGCAAAATAACCTGGGATGCAAAAACAATTGGATTATCTATACTTTCATCCCATTTATCCCAGTTTTTATGATGATATCTTACAATCTTGGAAATATTTTTCAACCAAGGTATTCCTTCTAAGAGCATATCTCCTTTTATTGCGTGATCATTTTCATTAATAGTTCTAAATTCGTGTACAGAAATTTTTTCTTCAACCGTCACTGCGCCAATATCATGCAATAAAGCAGCCATATAAATATTTCCGATAGCTTCAGAATCTAGAGAGGCTATTTGGGCAATTTTATAAGCAATAAATGCTGTTCTATGTTGGTGTTGAGAAATAGAAGGATTTGCTAAATCAGGTATTTCGGATAAAGATAATAACAAATTACCTAAATTTACTGATATTATTTTCCTCATATGCTTGTCTCCTATTATGCTGTGCTCATGATATTAAAATTTATTTAGAAGAAATAAGTTTATCTTGTCCTAAAATATGCCCTTCTATCCAATTAACAACAAAATCCAATATATCTAACAAGTACTTACCTTGTTTATCGTCCACTTTTTTTAGGTCAATTCCATTAATTTTTTTAATAAAATCAGTGTGCTGAACTTTTTGAGAAAAAAATCTCTTATATCCAATACTCTGCATATAATCTTCCTCAGTTTTAAAATGATATGCCGTGTATTCCTTTAACTCTTCTATGATTTCAACTATTTGATCGTATTTATCCATTCGGAAGTTGTTTTTTAACAACTCATATGCTCTACTTGTAATTTCAAAAAGTTTCTGGTGCTGCTCATCAATTAAATCAATTCCTATTTTATAATCATCTTTCCATGTAATCATAGCTGTACCTCCAAAATATTATTAGTATAAACATTAGTTTATCATTACATTTTGGGAGTTTCAAGCATTTATTCAAATTGTTATGAAGTAAAATAGGTATCTCTTCAAGTATATACATAAAACTTAAATTATAAGAAAACAGGGGGTAAAAACTCCCTGTTTTAGTTCTACAATTACTATTTAATACAATGTTGACATAATAAAATTATGTTATTTCCATCCATCATACGTTGCTACGTTTTCCTTTGTAACAAGACCAAGCGGAGTCCAATATATGTCGCTCTTAACTTCCTGACCTTCCAATACTTTAAGTGCTAAAATTAAGCCGCCTTTGCCAAACAAATATGGAGACATTGCTACAGTAGCGTCTAATTCGCCGTTAGCAATGGATTTTTTTGCTTCATCAATTGAATCAACTCCTGCAACTATAACCTGGGATTTTTTATTGGCTGCTTTTAGTGCATCTACTACTCCAAGTGCCATGTCATCGTTTCCACAGACAATTCCTTTCAAATCAGGATTTGCCTGTATTAAGTTTGTAGCTATATCATATGCCTTTTTTCTATCCCAATCCCCTGCTTGAACTGATACTAATTTTATATCCTTGTTTGCTTCAAATGCCTTTTGTGCACCTGTTTTTCTTGCTTCGCCTTGTGCTGCTCCAGATAAGCCAGTAATTATTGCTACTTTACCACTTTTTATCTTGCCAATAACAAATTCAGCATCAATTTTTCCTTGATCCTCAAAACTTGAAGTTATAAATGCATTAACTTTTGCATTTGCCTCTTTTGCTTTAACAGCATCAACTGAAGTACCAACCGCAATTACTGGCATTTTCTTTTTTGTTGCCTCTGCAACCCCAGGAATGAGATTGTAAGGGGTAATAGCAGAAATTGCTACTGCATCATAATCCTTTCCTATGGCTGTTTTCAAAAGATCCAATTGCCCATTAACATCATCCTCCTTTGAAGCAGCTAATACGTCACAAGTAACACCATATTCTTTAGCTGCATCAAGATACCCTTCTTTCATAGTTACCCAAAATGGATTAGCTAAAGTAATTTCAACAGCAGCTATTTTATAAGCTTTGCTTGCCTTAGGAAGAGGTGCAAGTGAATCCATTAGCTTCTTTTCAGTATCAGCGAATGCTGCATTTTTGTTTGTTGTTTGAGTTGTCTGAGTTTTACTACCACAACCTGCTAGTCCTAAAGCAAACATAGCAACAAGAGTGATAGCTAGAATTTTCTTTGATTTCATTTTTTTCCCCCTTAAATAGTTAATTATTATTAATAAAATTTAATACATCTGTTAAACTTGCTTCGACTCTACCGCCTAATTGTGTACATTTTATTGCTGCATAGGCACATGCAAATTCAAGGGCCTTTTCTTTACTATACTTTTCTATTAGGAACGAATAAATTATACCGGCTATAAAGGTATCTCCAGCCCCTGTTGAATCTATTGATTTTACATTAAAAGCATCTACATTGATTATTCCAAGATTATCAATCCATATTGCTCCTTTTTCCCCACAAGTTGCAATGACGCCTAAATTTGGCTTGTATTTATCAAAAATTATTTCTGCAGCTTTTCTATGTTCATCTACTCCTGAAAGTTCAAACATTCCTTCGGAGCAGCCGCAAAAAATATCACAAATTGATATCATTTCCTCAATTTCATTCTTTGTTACACCACATAAATTCATAAACCCCAAAGAACATTCAAGATCAAAAACAACCTTTATATTATTGCTTTTGCATAGCTTAGCAAGCTTTAATGCCGGTTTACCAGGAAACATATCCGTATAAAATACAGATATCCCCTTTAACATATCTATGCTTACTTCCTCTTCTGTAAGAGCCAATAAGCTTTTTCCTAAGTTTGCAAATATGCATCGTTCCCCGTTCTTTCCGATTGTAATATACGTATGTAATATTGAACCACCTTTATCTATTAATACATAGTCACTGCAAATTGAATTTTTTTTAAGATCAAACATAAAATTATTACTATAAAAATCATCCCCAATTTTAGCTACTAGTGAAGTTTCAACATTTAGCTTTGACAAAGCCGTCAAAACATTAGCACAGCTGCCTCCTGGCAATACCTTTTCATTATTGATAAATGAAAAGCCATCATTTTGGGGTAAAGCATTGCATTGCAATACTATATCCATTGCAGCTGTTCCAAGACCTAATACTTTACTACTCATATTCTACACTCCAATCAATAATTTAATTTTGATTTATTTTAAGTTGAAAATTCTTGCAGCCTCCATCATAGCCTTGATATTTTCAGGAGGAGTATTAAGTGCTATTGTGCAGCCTGAGCTTAAAGAAAACCCTTTTGGATTATCCCATGCTTTTTCAAGGCAATTTATAGATGAATTAATCACCATTTCTTTTGTCCCATAAAGAAGAACATCAACTGGTGCTACATTACCTGCAAGTGATAATTTATTACCTACAGCATTCTTAATTTTCTCCAAATCCATTTCATTGTCAATACTAAATCTTTTGACACCGGTATCTGCAATATCCTGCCAAATTAAGTCCGTCTTACCACAGATATGAAGAGATAGACCTTTGCTATGTAACTTCTTATAAAAATCCACAATTTCAATTAAGTATGGCTTTACAAACTCTCTAAAGCATTTAGGTCCAATAACGCTATTTGATGCAAGTGGTTCACCCAAGCTACAGGTATAGCCTCTATCATAAGCAAATTTAATATATTGTTTAATATTTAAAGTAACAATATTAAGCAAACTATGTACAAATTCTGGATTCTTTTTTATATCCTTCATGAATGTTGAGGTTCCTCTTAATAAGCCGGCTATTGTAAATGGTCCTCCAATGCCTGTTCCTACTCTAACCTCTTGTCCAACTTCTTCTCTTATTAAATCTAGTGCATCTAAATATATATGTAATCTACCGTCTTTAGCGGGATTAATAATAAATAATTTATTTATATCTTCATATCGCTTTATTACTGGTTCTAAAAGCTGAGGTCTATCATCTTTAAAATATCTCAGCTTACAGCCTAATGCTTCTGCTACGGCTACAAGCTCCGGACTCAAGCCGATATTATCATGTCCATAAATTTCATATGCCTTTAAATGAGCATTTGCCATATATTTTGAAGAATAGAAATAATCTGATACTTGTATTCCAATTAACCTTGAAGCATGGTCTGTTATCATAGGTGTACATGGAAGTCTGTCCACACTTCTACCCTCGTCCAAAGCCTTTCCTCTTTCTATTGGTGTCATTTGATCGCAATGGATTTCCTTCAAAAAAATCACCTCGGTAATTAATTCTTAAAAAACTTATCTGATGTTATCACAGCAAATATAATAATGAGTCCAACCAATAGCTGCTGATAATAAGGAGGAATTGCATTTATTGTTAATCCATTTTTAAGTACAGACATGAAAAGTCCTGAAATCACCGTTCCAATAATTGTACCTTTTCCTCCATTAATGCTTGTACCTCCTAAAATAACTGTGGCAATCACATCCATTTCCAACATGTTCCCTGCTGTTGGATCAGCACAATTTAATTTGGAAGTAATGATTAACCCTGCAATAGCTGCAGTTATTCCACTAAGAACATAAATAATGGTTTTATAATAATTATTTGATACCCCTGTTCTTCTTAGAGCTTCTTCATTATTTCCTATTGCTGCAGAATAATACCCAAGTTTAGTTTTATTAAATAAAATCCACCCTAAAACTATTACAATAATGCAGATTACTACAGTAAGCGGAAGCAATCTAAAACTTCCTGTTCCCAACATTGTAAAGCCGCTTGAGAACCCATATATTGGAGTGGATTTAGTAAATATTAGAGTTAAAGCACGCCATATAGACATTGTAGCTATTGTAACTATAAATGGATTCACCTTAATTACAGATATAATATATCCATTTATAAATCCTGAGAAAGCACCAATTAGTATAGCTGCTAACATGCTTAAGGGAACTGATATCCCTGCATGCAGAAAAAATGCAGCTATTACTCCACAAAAAGCAGCAATAGATCCAACTGATAAATCTATTCCTGCTGAACAAATTACAAAAGTCATACCAATTCCAACAATGATATTTATCGTACTTTGATCTAAAATATTTTTGAAGTTATACAACTTTAGGAAAAATGGAGAAGTATTTGAAAAAACAACAATTAATATTAACAACATAACTAAAAGAATAATATTATACTTGTATTTTTTTGGCATTATTAAACCTCACTTACTTATGTACTAACTTAAACAAGACATATATTTTACTATTTCATCTTCACTTGTATTAACTGTATTAATATCTGCAGTTACTTTCCCATGACATAATACAATTATTCTGTTTGAAATATCAAATACTTGTTGCAGGTTATGACATATTAATATAATTGTATATCCCTGTTCACTTAAACTCCTTATTAAATCAAATACTATTTTGGACTCCTTAACCCCCATAGCTGCAGTAGGTTCATCTAAAATAAGAATTTTACCGCCTTGATTTATTGAACGTAATATTGCGACTCCTTGACGTTGACCACCAGATAAAACACTAGTTTCTACTTTTATTGAAGGGATATTGATATCCAACCTCTTGATTAGATTTTTCGCACCTTCTAGCATTTTACTTCTATCTATGAAAAATTTGTTTTTAACTATTTCTTTTCCAAGGTAAATATTTGAGCAAACATCAAGAGTATCTACAAGACCAAGATCCTGATAAACCGTTGTTATCCCATAGCTTATTGCTAATTCAGGTGTTAACTTATGAACCTCATCATTAAAAATTATAAAATAACCTTCATCCTGTTTATAAACACCAGACAAAAGTTTAATTAAGGTCGACTTACCTGCTCCATTATCACCAACTATTGCTGCAATATCTCCCTGAAATAGGTTAATACAGATATCATTTATAGCTTGCACATGTCCAAATGATTTAGAAATATTACAAATTTTAACTACCGGGGAACGTTTAATTTCATCATTTTTCATCATAAAACTACCTTTTTTCTAATATTTAACATAAAATTAACATAATATCAATATTTCAGTCAAATAGCAATATTTTATACTTAAACTTCAACCTATAACATATTCTTATTTGATATGGTAGCTCATAGTACTATAATAAAAGATGAGGTGAGATTATATGTCTTTTGAAACAATATCTCAACAGACCAAGAAGATATTAAATGAACTATTTACTACAAATAATAATTTCAGGGATATTAACATATGTTTAATTGCATGCAGTATAAGTAAAATAGAAGGAAAGAAAATAGACACAATTGGAGATCCTTCTATTGCAGATGCAATATGTAGATGTTTATGGACAAATAAACCGCCCAATATGCAATATGCTATTCAATGTTGTGAACATTTAAATAGGGCTTTAATAATTGAAAAAAATTTATGCGAAAAACTTAATTTAGAAGAGGTATTAGTATATCCTGTTGATAAAGCTGGAGGAACTTTTGCCTCAAAAGCTTTTAACTTTTTCGATAACCCGGTTATTGTGGAAAATTTATCTGCTGATGCAGGATTAGATATAGGTCTAAATCTAATAGGAATGCATTTAAAAGAGGTGGCTCAACCATTAGTTTTGAAAAATGAGTTCATTGGTGATGCTAGAGTTGTTGCTGCACGAACACGACTGAAACTTATTGGAGGAGAAAGAGCAGTATACAAAAAATAAATTGGTAGTTTTAGAAAGGATATTTTAATGAGCTTATGGCATATAAATACACCTTCAATAATATTTGATGGTGTGGGTTCAATTGATAATCTTAATTCAATCATCCCTAAAAATATATCTAATATATTTTTAGTAATTGATCCAACTGTATATAAAAGCGATTTTGGTTTAAAAGTCATACGTCAGTTAAAAAACTATAAAACTGAAATTTTTAATGATTTTACCTCTGATCCCGATGAGCATTCTGTTTTGGAAGGTGCAAATCTATATAAAAGTTCCAAAAGCGAATGTATTATTGCTGTAGGAGGTGGTAGTGCAATTGATGCTGCAAAAATGATTGGAATGTTGGGAGAAAACAATTTCAAATTAGAAAGCTATTTTAATAACGAAAATAATAGAAATGAGAAGTTCCCATTTTTTGTTGCTATTCCCACCACATGTGGAACCGGAGCTGAAAGCAGTCCATATTCAGTAATTAAAAATATAACAATACCCTGTAAAAGAACAATAAAAAGAAGTTTTTTCATACCCATAGCCGTCATTCTAGACCCTCAAAGTCTTATTTCCTTAACAACTGAATATACTGCTGCTACAGCTTTAGATACCCTTTGCCATATTATTGAAGTTCACACCGCAAGTACTTCAAATGACCTAGTAAGAATAACGACTAGAGGCTCTCTTTCAACATTCGGTAAATATTTCAACGAAGCTATTTATAATAATAATTTGGTTGCTAAGGGAAATCTTTTATATACTGCCTTTACTTCAAGGCTACTCTATCCCGGAACGGGACTTTCGGCGGCACATTCGCTTGCCCACCCATTTGGAACTTATATGGGACTGCACCATGGCATGACTGTATCTATGATTATACCCGAAGTTATAAGGTTTAATGAATGTTGCTGCAGTGAATATTTAAAAGAAGCAGCTATCCTTCTTGATAATTCACTTAAAGATGGATTTGATATTGCCAATTGGATTCATAATATAATAGTTACATCCGGTTTAAGGGAGATAATAAAAGAAAAACTTAAAGGAAAAACAATACCTATTGATATAATTTGCAAACAAGCTATGGGTAGCAGTAATTTAGATTCTAATTCTCGAAAAATTAATAATGTTAATGAGTTGAAAAAAATATTGGAACGATCTTTATACAAAATAATGTAAAAATTATTCTTTGCCCAATAAGGATACTGCAGTATTAATATTGGCAATGAGAGAATTTAATTGTATTTCTGATGCTATGCCGTTTGTAAATTCATCTAAATATTTATTAACTAATGGGTGAAATTGTATCTTATTACCTTGATCAACACTTTTATTTACGGCTTTTTTTAATATTTCCTGCGAACTGATTATTTCATCCATTTTAATTGGATTTAACAGTAAACATCCTGATTCTAGATGTCTTAAATTATCTAAGTATTTTTCATCAAACTGTTCTAAATGAATATTATATTTTTTAAATAGAAATCCATTCAGCTGCTTGATATTATAGCCTAAGACAGTCACATTGTTTTTTTTAAGATAATCAATTGTTAAGTCAATTTCCTGAGAATCTTTTGGAGAAGCTGCAACAAGAATCACGGGGAGATTAGTTAAACATATTAAATCATCGGAGATCTTACCTTCTCTTATTCCACCCATTCCAGCTGTTACAACATATTTGATATTATTACAATATGCAATATACATAATAGAAGATGCTGTTAAAAAAGAACTCTTTTTTGAATTAAATGTACTTAATAACTTTGACGAACTTACTCTCTCCCAATTAGTACTATGCCTAACACTTAAAAATTCATCTATAGAACCCAAAGCTAGTTCGCCTTTTTTAACCCATACCAATTTAATGGAACTAGATTTCGGCCAACAATCTTTTATTTTTTTGTTGCTTATTGAAGGAAGTCCTCTTCCCAATAATGCGGTCTCAATTAGAATGAATGGCTTGTTATTAATTTCTTCATTAAAAAAAATTTTTTCTCTATTAAATTTCATTACCTCACCCCTATTTTAAAATTATCATACATCAAATATTTAATCAAAATATTTTATTAGATAAATGGAGGTATTATTGTGAATAAACTCCCCGAATTATTTGATAGCTTTAACGATGCAAGAAAAAAAGGCTTCATTGAAGTTAAATCGCTTAAGGATAATGGTGCTAAAATTGTTGGAACATATTGTGTATTTACACCAAGAGAATTAATTATTGCCGCTGGAGCTTTTCCTGTATCATTATGCAGTATGCATGAAGAACCAATACTTGAGGCTGAAAAACAACTTCCTAGAAATCTTTGTCCTTTAATAAAAGCAAGCTATGGTTTTGCTAAAACAGATACTTGCCCATATTTCTATTTTTCAGATTTATTAATTGGTGAAACAACTTGTGATGGCAAAAAAAAGATGTACGAGTATTTAGGTAAAATCAAGCCTATGCATGTCATGATTCTACCTCAAACTTTTGATAGTGCTGACTCATTTATTTTTTGGAAAAATGAATTATTAAGATTAAAGGATAGACTGGAAAAAGAATTCTCTGTTAAAATTACTGATGATAACTTAAAAGATGCAATCGCAGACAGAAATACTGAGAGAAAAGTACTTAAAAGATTTTATCAGCTTGCAACATTAGTGCCTCCTCCTATCTGGGGTCTTCAAATGCATGAAGTTCTTTACGGAAGCTCATTTAAATTAGATAAAAAAGATCTAAATGAATCCATTGAAAATATTACAAATAAAATTCTTGAAAATTACAATAATGGAGAACGAAATGTCTCAACAAGTGCAAAGAGAATTTTGATTACTGGATGTCCATTAGGTGGAGATACAAAAAAAATAATAAAAATCATAGAAAGTAGTGGAGGGGTTGTAGTTTGTTTTGAGAACTGCAGCGGTTTGAAATCTAAGAACACTTTAATTGATGAGGACAAGGACCCAATTGATGCAATAGCTGAAAAATATTTAAAAATTCCCTGCTCATGCATGAGCCCAAATAGTGGTCGCCTTGATTTAATTTCATCACTTATAGGTGAATATAGAATCGATGGTGTAGTAGATGTAATTCTTCATGCCTGTCATACATACAATGTCGAATCTCATGCAATTATGAATTTTGTTAAACAGGAGAAAAAAATACCATGCATTAAAATAGAAACTGATTTTTCATCAAATGACATTGAACAATTAAGCACGCGGTTAGAAGCATTTATTGAGATGATATAAGCCATATTATCCTTCCAAGCAGAAAATGGGTAGTGTAATCTTTCCCCTTTTCTGCATCACATCTCCTAAAAATATTCTATTCATAAAATACTTAATTTATTTAGAATCCTTCCTTACTGGGTTGTACTTAGAATTATTCTTTTCTGAAGGCTCTATATAGTCATAATCACCATTTTCGATTCTCTTCAATCCCAAGGATGCCATTTTCTTTTTAGTAACAGTTAATTTTGTACTCATTAAATATTCCCCTTCCATTACATAGTTACAAGTAAATAAACACAAATTGCCATGTACCTTTTTTTACAAGACTGTTTGTGTTGAATTCTTTTCACTATGTTATCTTCTTCAATAGAAAGTATTTTATTCATAAGTAATTATAATAATACTTAATCAACTTTATAGTGCTTTTTAAGCTTTAACATTTTACTATTAAACATTTCATCATTAAAGTAACCTATTTCATTTAATTCATTAAGAACTTTAAAATAATCTAAATAATGATGGCCCTCTTCCTGTTTAAATCCTTTAGCTTCATATATTTTTATTGCATCCTCAAGTTCTTTAGCATTTAACACATCTATTTCTCTCAATTTACTTAAACTTAATTTTATTAAATTGAGGTCTGACTTGGTTTGAATTGTGTTTCTAGGTCTAGTAAGCCATGCTATAACTGTTGATTTTACTGAAAAGTAAGTTATAATTAGTAGAAGAACTAATAATATTAAAATATAGCCTATTCTCATTTTCACTCTCCTTTATTATAAAAGGTAACTTAACTGGTCTTAATGTAAACTTCTTGGGAAATTAAATAGCAGCATAAAACAATCAAACATGCACCGCAACCTGCCATAATCTTGAAGATAGAGCTAAAATCAAGCAAGACACCAAATATAGCATAAGCTATAGGAAGGGATATATTACCTATCAGTGATGATATACTAAAAACTCTTCCAGCCATATAATCCGGTGTATAGCTTTGTAATAATGATTGCCAAAAAACAGATGCACAAGCAATGCAAACTCCAACAACGAACATTTCTATCATATAGGCATGTACAATCTGCACCCTGAAAAGCTGCGCTATACTGACTACTAAAAAGCATAGGCCTACAATCATAATGGAAAAAATCAATTTTCGCTCATTGATAAAGGCTTTCCATCTAGTACTTAAAAAAACCGATCCTGCAATCATTCCCACACCTAACATCATCTCCAAAACGCCAAGATTTTTTACTCCATTTCCTTTAAGACCTTTTGCAATAAAAGGAAGCGAAACCATTAAGCATCCCAAAAAAAAGTGAGCTATTGCTATGACTTTCAATACTAAAGTTATGCGCTTTTGGCTTTTGAGAAAATTAATACCTTCACAAATATCCTTCAATAAGTATCTCTTCTCATCGAAATTTCTATAGTCCTTGTTCATTACTATGAAACAGGTAAGAACTGCAGAAATAAAATATGAAATACTGTTAGCTAAAAATACAAATGCTATACCAAACAAACTTACCGCTATCGCACCAAGCATAGGTCCTGCAACAGTACAAATTCCTCCAACCATCTGGCTCATCCCGTTTGCCTTAGGCAAATTTTCTTTTTCTACAATCTCAGGAATGATTGCCTGTATGGCCGGATCGAAGAAAGCTGTGGCAATTGACAAACAAAATGCAATAACAAAAACGTGCCAAACTTCAAGTACATTGTTTAAAGCCATGTAAGATATTGTAAGTACAAGGCACCCTCGGATAATGTCTGTTATTATTAAAATTATTTTTCTCTTCCAACGATCAACCAGCGCTCCTGCAAAAAAACCTAAAATAACACCTGGAAACACTGATGTAAATAAAAACACCCCCATGATAGAAGGTGAATTTGTCTTTTGCAGAATCCACCACGCAAGTGCTATAGCATAAAACTTGTCTCCCAGTTGAGAAATAATCTTTCCCAGCCAAAGAAAAGTAAAATTTCTATTAATCATATTTTATCACAACCCTTCTAATACTTATAGACTATCATAAACTATAAAGTCATAGTCAGGTCAAGTGATTATATGCTTTATTTTTTCAGATTCTTACTTGAATCACGAATAAGTTCTATCTCTTCAGCAGATACACCTAAAAACTCTAAGAAAGACTGATGTGCCTCAGGTGAATTTTTCTCAAATTGAATATGTAATTCATTCAATAATTCATCTTCAAGTCCCGCAGATTTTAATATTAATTTAAATGTTTCTTTGTCTATCAGCATGTTTTTATTGCTTAAATTTTTTTCTTTAAGCATTTCAATAATTATTTTTTGTTGGAATCTTAAAAAACGAATTTCCTTATTTAATACCTTTAAACGACTTTCTAATATATTACTTTCATTCATTCCATCATTATCAAGTATGTCCTTGATTTGATCAAGTGAAACTCCTGCTTCACGAAAAGCGCATATTTTGCTAAGGTGCATTTTATCCTCCTCTGAATATTGTCTATAGTTTGCACTTGAACGCCCAGAAGGGGTTAGTAACCCTATTTTATCGTAATATAAAAGCGTACTTCTTGATAGGTTAAATTCATTGCATAATTTACTAATGGAATACATAAACTCCCCCCTTTTTATACTAATAAACATTATGCCGCAAATCAAAAATGTAACAATAATATTATATTTTTCTAATCATGCAAGCTAAGTCCCTTTGTTAGCTTGTCAACATGATTTTTCTTACCTACTTCTGCATATCTAGATATGCTTTATATAGCAAATCTTTAAGAACTAAAATTGCATCATCTAAAGAATAATTAAAGGTTGACATCATCTCTTTTATCATTTCAGTGAATATTTTATGATATTTCGAGCTGTCTACGGTGACTTGATATTCTACAAGAATGGGATATAGTTTACTCCAGTCAACATCATAATTATTTGAACTCTGTTTAGTTGCTTCAACTTTAGCTGAATTTTCCTCCTTCAATAAATAATCACAACTAACCTTAAGCACATCAGCAATTTTGGTAATTTTTACGGTTTCAGGATATGCTAAATCAGATTCCCATTTAGAGATAGTCTGCCTTGAAACTTCCAATAATTCTGCTAACTGGTCTTGTGTAAAATTAATATCTTTTCTTGCCTTAGCTATTTTTTCGCCTATTTTCACTTTACCATCTCCTCTTTGCTTTATAAGTTAATTTTAGCAAACTGCATCGGGAAGATAAACCAACTAAGTGTTTCTAAAAGCAACCTGTAGTTGCTTTACAATATTATATAGATAGTAGTGTGTTTTTTCTATACTCAATTCAATTTTTCTCAAATACTGATTAAAGTTAATAGAATTCTTAATTTATACCCCAAGTTGTATTTCCTTCGATTTATTTACGGGTTTAAAAATTCTGAGCCTATAAGCATTCATGGCAGTATACCCTAGTTTATCCATTAATTTATAATTAGCAATAGCACCCACAGGCACACCAATTACCGGAACTAATTGAAGCATCTTTGCTATATCAATATAGTCTATATATTGCTGCTGAAAATCACGCCAATCAAATAACTCTAAACTATCAGGAAGCCCCTTTGCAAAAGCATCCCAATTTGCAACCTTATCATATACTTCAATTCTTTTCTCATCACTAGAAAAAGCAATCTCAAATACGTGTAGAATATACAGTCGTTCTTTATAGTTATTAACATTAAAACCATATATATTGGCAATCTGGAAAAGTAATTTAATTTTCAAACTCACCAAAATAGGAAAATCAGCTAACCCGATAACAAGCCCTCCTGCACCAGTTCCTGCCCCAGTAAACATAGCAGTTTTTTTATAAAGATTTATATTTTTTCGCACTAAATTTTCACGTTTTTCTAAATTTCCTTTTTTTGTGGTTCCACCAGAAGTTAGCATTGACCCATTAATAACCATTAAAACCATATTCTTAATTACTTCCGTGATCGTTTCCTGAATTTTTTCTGGAATTATACTGCTCATTTTGTTTTGAATTGATTTAGAGGCAGTTCCAAGACTTGAAGGCCTTTGAACCATCTTCTTATTCCACTCAAGCATCTCTTCTAAGGATTTCTTTTCATAATCGTTCATATTTACCACCTTTACAAGTTGTGTTATTTAACCTTTATTACAAACACATGAGGCGTCAAGCCTCCACTTTCAATCTTTATCTCGTCCAAAAGCTGAAGATGTTTATTACCTTTTATATTTTGCTTAAGTAAATTTTTTTCTACCGTATATAGAAATGCCATTCCTTCTGGTTTTATAAGTTCAGGAATCATATTTACAAAACGCCTGTATAAGCTCTTGTCAAAGTTACTTGATCCAGTACCACTTTCAAAAGGCATATTTGATATCATCTCATCAAAAACATCTAAGGTAGAAAATTCTAATATATCTCCAGGTATTAAATCTATATTCACATTTGCTAAGTCAGAATTTGCTTTTGCAGCTATTATAGCATCGTTAAATATATCAACTCCTGTTAAATCTTCAAACTCCTTTAATTTAGCTCTTTCAATCAGCATGGTTCCGGTTCCACAAAAAGGATCGATAACTTTAGCATGGGGATTTAGCCATTTTTCTATGGATTTAAGTACAATAGCTGCAGTTACCGGGTTTATTGCTGCAGGAATATTCTGTTGCCTATAAGCAAACCTACTATCCTTAAAGGTGTAAAGCTTAATAAAAATACTGCATAACTTCTTGATCTCAACTATTCTGATTTCAACTTCATATGAGGAAGGGCTGTTTTTTAACCTTCCATTTGAAATCTCATCTAATTCTCTGGATAAATTTTTTATAAACTCTGATCTTTCACTGTTATAATTAGTAGTTTTGAATTCCACTCTATACCAAAAAGAGTCAGTAACCTCAGCTTCATGGCACTGATTTAAAAAATTCACAATATCTGCTTTTAGTATGGCAGAGGCAATTTTCTTATAATCCAGATACAAATCTTTACAGGAATCTAAAGGAAATAGAAGCTCATAAAAGGTCCTGCAAGTGTAAACTTTATTCAAATCCTTCTCTTTAATTAGTATACCGTCAGCCACAAGTGTGCTCTTAATTGAGTTTTCTTTAAGCTCCCCTGCAGTAACCTGAAACTGATCATTCATAGCAGTAAGCAGCATAGGTACAGGATTATTAAAGCCTTTAAATACGTGGTGTACTGGAGGTGATAATTTAGCTATAGCTCTTGTTAGTGCGAGTTTTTCCTCATTAAAATGCTTTTCATCATTCTTAAGTGAGTTTTTATCCTTGGAAGCCGTTAAATCCTCAAGTATTTTCTTTAACCTTTCTGCATCGGAAGCATCGCCACAGTTACCTATTGTAAGTGCATAGGAGGGCCTTACAAATAGCTGCTTTTCAGCAGCATATGCACTATACAATGCCTCTAAATATACGGGATCACCTATTTCGCCAATAATGCCGCATGCATTCTTTCTTACTTTTGCATCTGAATGCTTAAGAAAACCGCTGAGTTTTTGCTTAGAATTTCCTACAATTCTCATAAATATACCTTTAGGTTTTTGCTTCTTTATAATATCCCTTATAACAGAAAGTATTGTTCTTGTATTCTCCTGATTTACCGCTTTTGACCATAATAACGGAATTGTATTATTATAATCCTTTGAAAATTCACTTATTATTTCGGCCCTTTGCTTATCATTTGAAGTTTTTAAATTTTCTATTAGAGCTGTATAATTCATATCATTCATTTAATTTCCTCCTATGCTTTAGCTTAACATATATCATTATTTCTAATTATAACTTTAACACAATATCCCTATACACAAAATAATTTTAGCCAGAATTATAATTTATTAAAATTATAATTCTGGCTTGCTGTAGATGGCATTTAATCTATCTCTAATTCATCAATATTAATTTTATTTAAAATATCCTTTAACTGACTTAATTCCTCTTTATTTAACGTTATTCCTTTTCCCATTTGCTCATGCTTTTCATCCCATTCACGAATATCTACCTTTGCCTTTTTGTTATTCCAAGTCATTATATTTACTTCTCTTTTCCAGCCCTTTGAACTTTCTGATATTGTTCCTAAATTCTTTTTAATATCAAATTTAAAATCCGCCATATGTATATCTCCTTTACAATTCATAATGTTATAATAAATACTACTTGGTATGAAATTTGTGGACAGCTTTCTTTTTTAGTTTTTCCCCAAGAGTTGCATTAATAAATCTAACAATTATTTCTTCTTTAGTAGCTTTGTCTGCAATAAATATATCATGTTTTTTACACAATTTAATCAAATCAGATTTGCTAACCTCACAAGTTTTCATATAAGCATTAGCAGCTTTCACGCTGTCCATAACTATTATACGTTTATATATTTCTTCATTATTCATTAGAACACCTCATACCATTTATTTTATATGCGTGATTAATATTTTAACACAATATTCATATTCAATCTATAAATTTGCTTTACAAGAATCCTGGTTCGAGTTTGATTTAATTAAAGTTTTTTACAAACAACATATCTATTACAAGATAATAGAAGTAAATACAAGCTTAACAAAAAAACACCAGAAAAAAATTCTGATGTTTTCTGTATTTACAATTATTTATTTTTCAAAATAAATAATTGTAAATCCTAAGATCATCTTCATCAAACGTCTTTTCTTTCTTAACAGTACTGTTAATACAGGTTTCATCCATATTCTCTTCAAATAATTCCTCAAAATAAGCTTTCTCAAAATAGCCGCAAGAGCAGCAATCAATATATAAGACCTCATCCAATTCAACATATATGGATTCATCTTCTGAGCCACATAGTGGACATTCTACTAGATCTCCTACATTGGGAATACACATTGATTTACCTCCTTTACTTGTACATGTTAAGACAACCTTTTATATTTCTAAATTTTACATATAAAATATTAATATTTAGTTCTGATGTTTATATATATTACTGCAATTGATAAATTAGTATAAAAAATTCACTTATTAATTTAATTAGCATATCTAAAATTCATTGACTTAATAATATTAGATTTTCAATAAAATATTGTATAAATTTTTATAGAATAGCAATAATTAGAAGAGGAGGTGTTAGAATGAAATTTGGCAACTTAATAATAGGTGTTTTAATATTGTACATAATAAATAAACTAGCGGGAAGATTAAAAATTATTATTAACAGTAAATATAAAATTGAATGGTATAAATACGGTTTTTTATCAAGAAAAGATTTAGTAAAATTAACCCCTATAGAATTTAAAAAATGGTGCACAAGTTTCATGGAAAGGTCAGGGTATTATAATGTAGTGCAGGACAATTTCTCTAGTATTACAAATAATAATTATTTTTACTGCAGGAAAGACAATGTTAGGTATTATGTTTTATGTCACTTAACTGAAGAAAAAGATGAGAAAGAAGACGACTATGAAGAATTTAGCAGATCTCAATTCCAAAGGTTTATAGGGACTTTAGAACACGATAGAATCTCCCACGGTATCATTCTAACAACAGGAGATTTATCAAAAGATTCTATAGGATATTTCAATAGCATTCCGAAACGCTTTCATATTGAGGTGATTGATGGAATTAATTTAAATAAGGCCTATAGAAAGTTAAGGAATAAAGAAGTTTATCTTTCTATTCAATAACTGAAAGGAAGTATATTATATGAGTTTTATTGAAGATTATAATCAGATTTTTTTATTTTTATTTCTTTTATATTTGTCGCTTACAATTCTACGCTTGTATAATTTATTAAAAGATTTTTGCAAGTATTCAAAAGACATAAGTAGGTTGAAAAATGGTATCATTACTTTAAATGATATTTATAACTTAACACCTAATGAGTTTGAACATTGGTGTGGTGAATTTATAAAATCTCAAGGTTTTTCTAATATAATAGTATCTGCCAAAGGATCCGATGGAGGTAAAGATATTATCTGCACATTAAATGAAGAAACTTACTATGTGGAATGTAAGAGATATTATAGAACAAATTTAGTTGACTTAAGCATTGCACAGAAGCTCATTGGATCAATGATTCCTAATAATATAAAAAATGGAATAATAATTACAACCAGCAGTTTTACTGAAGATACTTTATTGTATCTAAGCAAATTGCCAAAGCATTATAATATTCAAGTATTTGATGGTGCCTCACTTCTTAATGAAAATTATATGTATGATAGATTAAATTTAACTTAAAATAAAGCATTAAACCAAACCTAATGTAGTTGAGATGAATAATAAAAGTGTAACATTCAATGAAGTTTTGCCTTTTGGATTAAACACTTTGATATATAGCTTTAATTTAATTAATTTTTTCATTATACATTTCCTATTCTTTTATGTTATAATGTAATTACTCGCATTATTGGGGTTTTTATGGGTCATAATGAACATATATAGAATTCTATGTAAGGGGATGGGTATTTGAATAAGAAATTTGTTTCAACAATAACAATAATTGTTTTGGCTTTTAGTTTTAGCTGTACAAGCATCCATGCAGATGTAGCTTCAGATAAGGCAAAAATTCAACAAATTCAAGCTCAAAGAAATGATCTTGAAAATAAAGTTGGGATGATGGACAACCAAATTGAAACAATTATGTCTAAAATAAATGATAATGAGAAGAACATAACCAAAACGCAAAAAAACATTAATCAAGCCCATATAGATATTTCAAAAGCTGAAGAGGATATTAAAGCAGAACAAGCCCTTTTTGACAACAGAGTTAGAGTTATGTATATGTGCAACTCCACATCAAGCTATATAGATATTATTTTAGACTCAAAAAATTTTGGTGATTTTATCTCAAGGATAGATAATATAAAAAGAATAATGAACTTTAATCTAAGTGTTATTAATGATTTTAAAACAAAAAAAGCAGCTCTTGATTTAAAAAAAGCAGCTCTTGATTCGGAGAATAAAAATCTACTTGCATTAAAGGTTGACAATGAAAAGAAATTATCAGATTTAAATAAACAGAAATCAGATCAGACTGTTTTATTAGCTCAGTTAAAAGCTCAAGAAAGTAAATATGGAGTTCAACTGTTAGCTGACCAGGCTGCAGCTTTAGCCGCAAGCCAGGCTTCAATAACAAAAATAAGAAATTCGACCCCTAGTTTAGTTGTTTCAAGAGGATCAGCCGTATTTTCTACAAATTCAGTTCTAGCATATGCTTCAAATTTTCTTGGTGTTCCTTATGTTTGGGGTGGGACAACCCCTTCTGGCTTTGATTGTTCTGGTTTTGTACAATACGTATATGCTCATTTTGGGGTTTACCTGCCAAGAGTATCACAAGATCAACAAAATGTTGGAACGCTTGTATCCAGAGCTAATCTTCAACCGGGAGATTTAGTTTTTTTTGGAGATCCTGCACATCATGTAGGGATATATGTTGGGAATGGTAATATGATAGATGCTCCTCACACCGGAGATGTAGTTAAAATTGAGCCACTTCACAGCGATTTTACTTATGGACGAAGAGTTCACTAAAGTATTGCAGGGCCAAATACAATTGAGGCCCTGCTTTTTAATTTTTATATTGAATAAATATCAGAGAGTTCAATGTTTATCGTTTCTACTTTACTTTTCACAAAATTACTTTGTCCAGTAATTTTTGGGCTTTCTACAGTCCTTGAAGGAAGTTCTATTTTAAATATACTACCTTTTTCAACTTCACTCTCAACACTTATTTTACCTCCATGCATTTCGACAATTGATTTCACCAGGGTTAGCCCAATTCCACTTCCTTCAGTATTTCGAGAAAGAGACTTGTCTACCTGTTGAAATCTTTCAAAAATATTATCCAGATTCTCCTTCTCAATTCCTATACCAGTATCTGTTACAGTAATTTCGACAGTATCAACTTTATCTATTATATTTACAAATATACTCCCCTCAGAAGCTGTAAACTTAATTGCATTAGAAATAAGGTTCAAAATAACCCTCTCGATTTTATCAGGATCACAGGCAATAACCTTTTCTTCTGTATTGGTATCAAAGATGATATTTAGTCCACCTCTCGCAATGTAGTCTGATACTGACTGAATAATATCTTCAGTAATCTGAACGATATTGTTATTAGATAGATTTAATTTAAAGAATCCCGAATCTATCTTAGACAAGTCCACAATATTATTGATTAGTTTTGTAAGCCTGTAACAATTTTGTTTAACGATATTAATGCATTTAAAGACATTTTTCTTTTTAACATCAAGTAAATTGTTTTTATTATAGAGATCCATTAACTGATTAGTACTAAAAATCACACTCAAAGGAGTTTTAAGTTCATGAGCCACATTTGCAAATAATTCCTCTTGCATTTTTAGGATTTCATTCATTTTATTCTTAGCTTCTACTTCTTCACTTATATCTATTGCAATAACCACTAATTCGATATATTGATTATTTATACCCAATAAAGGTTGATAAATAATTTTAAAATACTTTTCTTGAAACATCGTATATTTTATGTAACTAAAATGTGAACCATTCTTTCCTCCTATTAAATCCTGAATAGCTTTAGTCACTTCAACTTTTTCACCATCATTATAAACATCAAAATAACCCTGTCCTTTAATAGATGATATAGAGCCCATCTTACAGTTAATTTCTTTTAGACCCTCATAAGCCTTTTTATTGATATCTATAATCTTATATTCTGGATATGAACATCTTACAAAGCCCACATCAAGATTTTCTATTATATTGTTTAATATATCCAGTTGTGCCTTTATTAATAAATTTGCTTCGGATTTTACCTTATCAGTAATGTCATGTATTAATAAAATTCCAGCAATTAAGTTTTCTTCCTTATCATATATTGGTGTACCATTTAGCTCGGTGTAAAAAATATTATTTTTAATTTTTACCATTTTCTTGTAACCTATTAACTTTTCACCCTTTAATATCCTTTTTACAGGTGAATTTTCAACTGAAATTAATTTCTCATTAGAGTCTGTAAATTCAGCTTGACTATATACATCTTCTAAATTATTTATTTTTTCAGTATCAAACAAAAAAATATCTCTACAACATTTGTTAAATTTCTTATAGATTCCATGTCTATCAAAAATAGCTAATGCATCAGACATATTTTCTAGTATAGCTTCCAATTCTTCTTTCTGTGTTATTATCAACTTGCTCTTATTTACATGTTCTGTAACATCACGAGAGCAAATAACAGCCTTTGTTATATTACCATCATTGTCATAAACAGGACTTCCGCTTATGTTAAAATGAAATATACCATCAGGCCTATTAGCGGTAACTCTGTATTCCTTTAATCTTTCACCTTTTAAAACTCTAAATGGGTAAAAGTCCTGAATTGTTAATAAATTACCTTCTGAATTATAGTATTTAGTATAACCAAATGTATCTCCAACTCTTTTGAAAGAATCAGCTTTATATACAAATTCTCTAGCACCTTTATTTAATAGAAAACAATTATAGTCCTTATCAACTACCAATAATCCGTCAGACATATTTTGAATAATAGCTTCCAACTCTTCTTTTTGTTCTTCAACAAGTTTCCTATTTATTACTTTTTCTGTTATATCATAAGTAGTATGAATTATATACTTTGCTTCTCCTGATATACATATAGGAACAAATGATACATCACAATAAGTGTCTCCTCTTTCAAGGTTTTCATATTTAAGTTCCTTTGAATAGTAAGGTTTATGGGTTGTTATAACGTTAAAAAAAATCTTTTCAAAATTGCTTCCTTTAAATCCATTAAATGCTTCTTCTGGAGTTCTACCAATAATATTTCCCTCTTCTTTATAAAGTACATTCCAAAAGTCCAGAAATTTTTTATTAACTCTAAGTAGAATTCCATCGGTAATGCTGTAAATTGCAATTCCGATTTTATTATCTAACAGAAGACTTGCTGCGAATGGTAGCTTATCTTCAAATCTTGTATTTGGTTTATATTTAATATGGTAAATATTTTCATTTTTTGATTCTAACCTTTTGCAAGAGATAATTACTTCTTTTGGCTCAAATTTACTAGTAAACATATAAAGATTGTACTCACTTTCAATAATTTCAAGCTGGACTTGAGAATCAATTCTTAGCAATCTACTTATATCTGTAAGCGACTTTCCTATCAACTCACTTTTAGGGTAACCAGTAAGCTTCATAAACTGGTTATTTACTTTTGTAACAATATTGTTTTTACTATATAAAAGTGAATCTTCATCAGCCTTTTTCAACGTATATTTCACTACGTAGCCCCCCGTTAGTTTAATACTACATATCAAAATCAAATAATCCTAATTTAATTTTACAATATTTCATCGTATATATATATACTTACCAAAATTACAAAATAATAATTTTTCTACATTTTTTTACAATTATTTTGTATAAAATCATTTTTTATAAATATTGTTAAACATTCTATAAATACTATAACCTAATTATAATCATTTGCACTTTACAATTAAATAAATACGCATTAAGTGCACCAGAATTTAATCCTGAATTACTTAATGCGATAAAATTAATTTTTCTTTTTCAATTTGTCTTCTACTTTTTTATATACTTCAATTCCGCTAGGAGTTGGATAAAATCCTATATGATTTTTATAGGCAGCAAAATGTACTTAAATTCCCATGCATTACCTTCTCTTCCACTGCTTAATTTATAATTCAATAAAATATACACACTAATAATGTTATATCAATATATTATATTAGAAACAATTAAATAAATTGTTTCTGTAAAGGAGGCGTATTAATGAGTTTAATAGAAAAAAAACTAGATATGCCAGCTTATTGTAATGACAAATGGGATTGGATAGATATGTCTTTTAATAACAATATAAATAATATTTGTTCAAGTGGTACTATCGTATCGAAAAAATTTTCAACAGCTGCTTTAAATATTAATGTATTTCATCCACCTGACCTAGTCACATCACGCTTCCAAATCTAAAATATTGGCATATATTAATTCTCTGTTCTGTTTTTTCTAAAAATACTCTTCCTAATTCTGTGCATTCCGATTTTATTCTGCATTTTCATTTTATCATATAAAACACAATTGGGAGACGCCGTATTTATAATACTAAATATAATTGATGATGCTTTTGACCTAAGAAATAGATTTTTAGGTTTGGATCTCAAAATAACCCCCCATCTCTATACTTTATCAAAGTATAACAAATGGGAGGTTGTTTTACGTGGCTGTGTTTGGTTCACCGCCTACGTAATATGTCTTAATTTATTTTGTTATAGTTATTGTTATTGTACCTTTTACTCCTGATCCATCTTTGGCTGTTGCAATTACAGTCACTGTTCCCGTTTTTGCTGCAGTCAATAAGCCTTTTGAACTTATTTTCGCACTTCCAGTTCCATTTTTTACACTCCAGGTAAATGCTTCATTTGTTGCACCATCAGGAGTTATAAGTGCATTCATCTGTAAAGTTCCTTTTAATTTAACTTCAGCTACACCACCTAATCCCGTAACGGTTATTCTAGTCACAGGCTGAATCACATTTATAGTCATGAAACCATGTACTCCTGATCCATCTTTTGCTGTAGCTGTAGCTGTTACTGTTACTGTACCTCCACTTATTCCGGTTAATAAACCTGATTGGTTTATTGTTGCACTTCCTGTCCCATTTTCTACACTCCAAGTTACGGTTTTATCTAGTGCGTTTGCTGGTGAAGTGCTTGCCGTAATTTGAAGGTTGTTATTTACAGTTACACTTGTAGCGTTCTTTGCTCCTTTAACAGTGATCTTTGATGCAGAAACAACTAAATTAATGATAGTTGATCCCTGTATTCCAGAGCCATCTTTAGCTGTTGCTGTTATTGTTACCGTGCCTCCACTTGTTCCAGTTAATAAACCTGATTGGTCTATTGTTGCACTTCCTGTTCCGTTTTTGACACTCCAAGTTACATTTTTAATTGTTGCATTTGTAGGTGAAATACTCACTGCTATTTGAAGCTTAGCATTTACAGCCACGCTTGTAGCATTCTTTGCTGCTTTAACCATGATCGTTGTCACAGGAACAGCTACATTAATAATAGCTGATCCTGCAATTCTAGAGCCATCTTTGGCTGTTGCAATAACAGTCACTGTACCTGATTTTGTTGCAGATAATAAGCCTGATGAGTTTATTGTTGCACTTCCTGTTCCATTTTTTACACTCCAGGTTACTGTTTTATTTGTCGCATTGTCGGGAGTTACAAGTGCATTCATCTGTAAATTTCCATTCACTTTAACATCTGTAACAGTTATTCTAGTCACAGGCTGAATCACATTTATAATAATTGATCCATAAACTCCTGATCCATCTTTTGCTGTTGCTGTTATTGTTACTGTGCCTCCACTTGTTCCAGTTAATAAACCTGATTGGTCTATTGTTGCACTTCCTGTTCCGTTTTTGACACTCCAAGTTACATTTTTAATTGTTGCATTTGTAGGTGAAATACTCACTGTCATTTGAAGTTTAGCATTTACAGCCACACCTGTAGCATTCTTTGCTGCTTTAACCATGATTGTTGTAGCAGGAATAACTGCATTAATAATAACTGATCCTTTTATTCCAGAGCCATCTTTGGCTGTTGCAATAACAGTCACTGTTCCATTTTTTACACTCCAGGTTACTGTTTTATTTGTTGCATTGTCAGGAGATATAAGTACATGCATCTGTAAATTTTTATTTAATTTAACAATATTTACACCATCTAATCCAGCAACAGCTATTCCTGTCACAAATTGAACTTTTACATTCACATCAAATGTGGCTGTCCAATTACCAACTGTAACTATTACTGTCTGACTTCCTGTCTTGCTGCTGTCAAAACCGCTTATGTTAGCTGGAGTAACTGGGATTGTAGCTCTTGTTCCATCATTGTATTTTCCTGTCACAACCATACCAGTCAAGTCTAAACTTTGTCCTACTATATATTCAATCTTTGTAGGTTTTGTTGTTATCTCTATTCCAGTTAAAGCTTTTGCTGCAACAGTGATCGTCTGATCCGTCGTTTTGCCTTCATAACTTACAATCACTTTGGTATCCTCCATAGTCAATGCTCCAGCAGGATTTATAGAATATCTTGTTACAACTGCTGTTGTAGCATCATTATAAGTTGCTGTTATTACCATACCTGCTGCATCAAAGTTTTGACCTTCTACGTATGCTGTCTTTGTAGGCGGTGCTGTTATTGCAATTCTTGTTACTGATTTTGCAATTACATTCATAGTAAATGTGGCTGTCTGACCGTAAACTGTAACTGTTACTGTCTGACTTCCTACCTTGCTGCTGTCAAAACCGCTTATATTCGTAGCAGTCACATCCACTGCTGATTTTGTTCCATCATTGTAGATTCTTTTCACAACCATGCCTGTTAAGTCTAAGCATTGGCCAAATACATACTCTATCTTTGTTGGCTTTGTTGTTATTTCTATGCCCGTCAAAAAGCTTTTGCTGCAACAGTGATTGACTGAAACGTTGTTTTTCTTTCATAACTTAATGTTACTTTAGTGTTTCCTTTAACTAATGATTCGGAAGGATCTACGGTATAACCTGTAACGACTGCAGTTGTACCATCGTTGTAAGTTGCTGTTACTACCATGCCTGCCATTTCAAAGTTTTGGCCTTCTACATATGCTGTCTTTGTAGGAGGTGTTGTTATTGCTATTCCTGTCACTGCTTTTGCTATAACATTCACAGTAAATGTGGCTGTCTGACCGTCAACTGTAACTGTTACCGTCTGACTTCCTATCTTGCTGCTATCGAAACCGCTTATGTTAGCTTCAGTTATCGGTACTGTCGCTGTTGTACCATTATTGTAATTTCCTGTCACTACCATGCCAGTCAAGTCTAAATTTTGACCCACTACGTACTCTGTTTTAGTTGGTTTTGTTGTTATCTCTATGCCAGTCAATGTTTTGGGTATATTAAGTTGTGTCAACTGTGACCATGGTTCACTATTATACCCTACAGCACTAGTGGGTATATAAAGAACAGCTGCTGATGGTATGTTTTTAAATGTATTAATTGCTATTGATGGTGCAGTTTCTGGATACGCAATAATAGTAACTAAGCTGGTGCAATCTAAAAATGCATAGTCTCCAATCGTTGAAACACTATTCGGTATAACAACACTTTTTAGGCCATTGCAATATGAAAATGCCTGTACACCTATACTGGTCACGCTATCCGGTAAAGTAATGCTTGTCAGGCCTCTACAACTTAAAAATGCAGACTCTCCAATACTTGTTACACTGTTTGGGATAGTCACATTTGTAAAGTTGCAATTATAAAATGCATAATCTTCAATACTTTTAACACTGTTTGGAATATCGATGTTTGACAATCTAATGCAATTATAAAACATAGCATGTCTAATGGTGGTCATATTATTGGGGATAGTCACACTTGTAAGACTGGTGCATTTAGCAAATATATCATAACCAAAGCTTACAACGCTTTTTGGTATTACAATGATAGCCAAACTGCTGCAACTTAAAAATGCACAGTTTCCTATGCTGGTCACACTGCTTGGTATAGCCACGTTTGTCAGGTAACTACAATTAAAAAACGCATATTCTCCAATGCTAGTCACACTGTTTGGTATAGTCACGCTTTTCAGGCTGCTGCAATTATGAAATGATGAATATCCAATGTTTGTAACCGGATATCCTCCAAGTGTATCTGGAATTACAACGTCACCTCCTGCACCGTTATAGCCAGTAATTGTTGCCTGTCCGTTTTCAACAGTATAGATGTAACTATCTGATGAATCTGCATACACTTTTTGTGGCATAATAATAAAGAAAATTAACAATAAAAGTTTAGGTTTTACATTTTTCACTTCTATACCCCTTTCATATTATATAAATTTGATAATATCAATTACTTTATCTTTCTATGAGATTATTTCATGTCTCAATGTAAGTGAACTGAGCTTGCCAATAAATTACACTTTTATTAATTCTACAAGAAACATGATATTCCTTTTTTTATTAATTTTAATTATAAAATCCTTTTTTGTAATAGTTTGTCCTCAGTTCATTTTTGAACATTTGACATTTTTATCCAATTAAGTAGCGGATTTAAGCAAAACAATATATCATTTACTTGACTTACTTATTCATTATAAATATTATAGTATAGTCTGATTTACTAACTGTTTTACATCCATTATTTTTTCTAACATTCTTATTGTTTTGATAAAATAATTTTATATATATGAAACATTTTATATATGCCAATTGTGTTATATGTAAAAGGAGGTTAATTTATGGAGATACAATTATTGCGTACGGATAGTTGCGTTTCAGAAATTATATCTAAATATGCAGATCTAGTTTTTCGTTTATGTATAGTATATTTGAAAAACAGAGCAAATGCAGAAGATGCTTTTCAGGATATATTTATTAAACTATTTGAGAAAAATCTCAAATTCAATGATGAAGAGCATCTAAAAGCCTGGCTAATTAGATGTACTGCCAATCACTGCAAGAATATGTTAGGTAGTTACTGGAACAAATTTAGGGTTTCTATAGATGATGTAGTATTGCCTATAGAAGATAAACGAGATGAGGAATTAGTGGAATTTGTGATGAAATTGCCTTTTAAGTACAAAGGCGTTATTTATCTTTATTATTATGAGGGCTATAATACTTTAGAAATATCGGAAATTTTAAACATAAAAGAGGCAACAGTAAGGACTCAACTAAAAAGGGGACGAGATATATTAAAAAAAGACTTAAGTATTGGAGGTTTTGAAGATGAAAGACGTTAATCTTGATGGATTAAATAGTATAAAAGCTAACAAAGAACTTATTGATAGTACTGTGAATAAAGTCATAAATAAAAACAAAAGCAAAGACCATTTTAATATTAAAAAATATGCAGCAATTGCCGCCAGTTTAATGGTGATTGTTGGTACAGCTAGTTTGTACTCTTTACACAATAAAGAAAACTTAGGAAAAGCAATTGATAATAAACCTGTGGTAGATAACAATATGGCTCCGACTCCCAATATAGCTACAATAGACTATAATATAAACCCTAATAAAGTTGTATCAAATAATAATATACCTTCTAATAAGGTTTTAGAAAATAATGATGTAACTTCTAATAAAGTTGTAGTAGGTAGCACTGGGGTAAGTATCCCTGCCATCAATTTGAATCCAAGCAATGATCACGCAAAAATGTTTGCACTTGTAGTGTACAAGGGTAAAATATATATTGAAAGCAATACACAATTGGATTTAAAAAATGCCAAAAACCTTTTAGGAGAAAAAATTGGTCGTACTATAAATAGTTTAAATGAATGGAATGTTAAAGATAAATCTTCTGAAGAGTTAGCTTCCAATATTGGTGAGCAAGATATTTATACCGTTAAAGGTTATGACGATAGCTTTAGAATAATGTCTTACTCTAAAATTGAAAGTGGAGAATATGCTCAGTTTTTTGACTGTATAAATGGAATAACTATAAGAAGCGGTAAAGACATTTTCGGAAAACTAAATTTAATAAATAACATTGAAAGTGCAAAATTTATTATCTTTGATGATTGGAATAGTGGTATTAGCAACTATACTAACTTTGAAAATATAGGTCTATTAAATGAAGTCTCAGAGGAATTAAATAATGCTGTACCTTATAATTATGAAACTGTAGAAAAGGATATTGATAGTTCTAGAAACAACAATGAATTTAGAGAGTTTACCTTAAAATTAAAAGATGGATCAGAATTAAAATTCACAGCCTTTAAAAAGGGATATATTTCTTACGGGTATTCTAATATATATTTTAAAGTTGAAAAATCGGTGATAGACAAACTTTGGCAGTAACAAAAAAATTAGTAGTAATTATTAGAAAACATCATTGACATAGGATTTTGAAAGCGATAAAATTATATTGTAAATATTTGCGAACGCGGTTTGTTAATATAGAACAAATGAATTAATTGCTAAATTAATAGTATTTATTGACCAGACTAAAATTTTAAATATCATGCATATATATATATATGATAACAAGAAAAAAATAATGAGTTGAAAATGAGGGAGGTTTATTATGGTCAAATACGCAGATCGTATGTCTACTATGGAAAAATCAGCATCTATTATCAGAAAATTATTTGGGGCAATGAATGATCCAGACTTGATCTCTTTTGGTGGCGGAGCACTTGCAAAAGAATCTCTCCCGGTAGATATAATTAGAGAGATTACTGATGACGTATTGAGGATAGACAAAAGAGGGTATGAAGCATTATGCTACGGACCTGTTATAGGAGTAGCAGACTTGAGGGAAGCAGTTGTTAAGGATCTTCTAGCTCCAAAGGGAGTAAAGGCTGATGCAGATAACATTCTGATACTCACAGGAGGCCTGGAAGCTATGAACCTGATGTGTCAGGTATTCATAAATCCGGGTGACATCATCCTAGTTGAATCCCCTACTTTTGTCCACTGTGTGGAAACTTTTGAAATGTTCCAGGCAAAATGTGTAGCTGTAGATATGGATGAAAACGGCATGGTAACAGAGGACTTGGAGGCTAAGATAATACAGTACAAGCCTAAAATGGTTTATGTTATTCCTACCTTCCAAAATCCTACAGGCAGGACTCTGTCATTGGAGAGAAGACAAAAGGTTGCTGAGCTTGGAAGTAAATATGATGTTATTATACTTGAGGATGACCCATACAGAGACATACGCTACAGCGGAAAAGATCTGTTGCCTATAAAAGCCTTTGACCAAACAGGTCACACTGTGCTTGCAAATAGCTTCTCAAAGATTTTTTCACCAGGAAGCAGACTAGGTTATGTTTTTGCAACAGAAGCAATAATTTCTAAGCTCTGTGATGCTAAAACTGCAACAAATTCTCATACCTCCATGTTGCCTCAGATACTTTGTGCCGAATTCTTCAAGCGTGGCTATTACCCTGAGCATCACAAGAAATTGTGCGATATACACAGAGAAAGAAGAGATGCTATGATTGAGTCCATTGACAAGTACTTCCCTGAGGGAACAAAGAGGACTTACCCTGACGGCGGTTTGTTCACCTGGGTTGAACTCCCTGGAGGATTGAATGCTGCAGAACTTCTTGTAGAAGCAACTTCAAACCCTGATATAAAGGTTGCTTATGTTGCTGGAGAAGGTTTCTTTACAGAAGGAAATGGTAAAGGAAGCAATTGTATGAGAATCAGTTTCGGTGCTGTACCTCCTGATAAAATTAGGCTCGGGGCTGAAAAACTTGGTAATTTGTTTAAATCAAAGCTTAAGTAGCTAATTGAATTCATAAAAGTCAGAAAGACAGCCCCTGCAGTTTTATACACTCCATGGGCTGTCTTTTTTTCTTCACTATTTTAGTCGCATCTTCCTCTGGCGCTTATTGGCCATATATCCTCGACTACACCATCCCTTATACAATAAAAATAGTTATGCTGATTTACAGTGGTGCAGCAATGGGATGGTTTAATCAGAACCGGGTCGCCAACTTTGTAATGCTTAAGCTTGTCAGTCATGTCCACCAGGCAATGTTCTTCATTGCAGACCGTCTTAGCTTGCTCATCATCCACCAAAACAGGAGGTCCTTGATCTATTGAGACTGCCTTTTCACCTGCAGTAAGGACTATCCTTTCTTTGTAGATGCTGCAGACACTGGCCAGCACAAACAAAGACTGCTTAAAAGGAAGTCCGATCTTGTTTACGTCATAGGCATTTTCCATTAAAACATAACTTCCCGGTTGAACCTCTGTGACTCCAGGAAGCAAGGAGGTGAATTTTGCTGTACCGGTGCTGGCATTGCTCATTATCTCCACTGGGTAACCCTTAGCGGCCAATGCTTCCTTCACCTTAGCAGCAAAGCCGACACACTTCTGTACATATTTTATCTTTTCCTCATCGGTTTTGCAGTCATCTCCTCTGTTCTCATAGGCTTGAATTCCTTTAAGGTATACATTATCAAGATTTTCAATCTGCTCTGCGAGCTCCAATGCTTCGGGGATTGTGCGCACCCCGCAGCGATTAAGTGCTATATCTACTTCAATAAATAATGGAATATTAACTCCAATCTTTTTAGCCCAGTAGGAGATCCTTGCTGCATTCTCCTTATTGTCTACCGAAGGCATTACCTCCGAATATCGGTTTAATCCTGCAAGAACCTTAATTTTATCATCACCGATGACCTCATTGGCGATTAATATACTTTTTATTCCCGCATGAGCCATGACCACTGCCTCTCCTATTTTTGCGCAGGTGATACCGATAGCCCCTCCTTGAATCTGCAGATGGGCAAGCTTAGGACACTTATGAGATTTGATATGTGGCCGCAGCTGACACTGTGTGTTATCAATCAAGTACTCCTGCATGGTTTTTATGTTATGATCTACTGCATCAAGATCCAACAACAGGCAGGGCGTTGGTAATTCAGAATAGTGTTTTCCTACATAAACTTCAGTTATCATATTAATCCTCCTAATATTCAGTATTAACGATTGTATTTATATTATATTCCAATTTTTCATCAATTTCTATATATTGCGTAGTCACTTGATTCAAGCATAATTATCTGCAAATAAATCTTCAGTTTTCATAATTTATTCTATTTTAATGTTAAAACGCCCATACCTTGATAGATATGAGCGCTTAGATTATTTTTCATAAGCCTTTATCAATTCAGCAATATTAAATTTTTTCATTTTAAGAAATGCTTCAGTCACTTGTGCTAATTTAGCAGCATCTTTATCCTTCATTATATCATTCATAATCGTTGGTGTAATCTGCCATGAAAATCCGTATTTGTCCTTTAACCAGCCGCATTGTTCTGCTTCAGGAAATGCGGACAGTGTATCCCAGTAATAGTCTATTTCTTCTTGTGTATCGCAGTTCACAATAAATGAAATGGCTTCATTAAAAGTAAAGCCGTGCTCATAGGCACTGTCCATAGCTGCAAATGCTTGGTTATTAAGGGTAAATTCCACGTGTTGAATCGTGCCGGATTCGTCTGGTGCAGCATCCTCGCTGTATCTGAGGATATCACCCACTTTTGAATCTTTGAATACATTTGTATAGAATCCTATGGCTTCTTCCGCTTTTCCACACTGATCCCCGACAAACATTAGTGTCGGTGTGATTTTTTGCTTTATTCCTAAATCACCCACAAGCATCACTTGCCACGAAAGACCGTATTTGTCCATCACCCATCCATATTTTTCGCTGAACGGATAGGAATCTAAAGGCATGAGTGCCGTACCATTTTCGATGAGTTTCTCCCATAGCATTTCAACCTCTTCAGCAGAACTACAGGCAATGAGAAATGATACCGCTGGTGTAAATTTAAAATATGGACCTGCTGACAGCAACATGAATTCTTGTCCTGATAACTCTACTGTGATCATTTCCACTGTTCCTGATGGTGTATTATTTAATATGGTTTTATCCTTAAATTTTGAACCTTCAAATAGAGACATATAGAATTCAGATGCCTCCTCAGCCTCCTTGTCAAACCATAAGTGCGGGATAATTTTTTGCATATTAACACTCCCTTAGTTCAATATTTAATTTTTAAAAGCCTCCATTTTGGCTTATGGATTGTTCTTCTTTTATTATGATGTCCATTAGGAACTTGAATTATTTTTAATCTACTAGAAGCTAAGAATGAATTTCTTCTCTAGTCTTAGTGGATAATACGACATTTTAGATTTTCTTAGTCCATCAATGCCCAAATCTTGTTCTCTATTTATTATATCTGCATTACTAAAACATTTATCTATCAATGATTTTGCGATAAAACTATATATTCCATTTATGTTTTTATCGCCTTTTTCAATGTGAATTACAGCTAGCTTTTCATTCAAACTTTCACCAATACTAAAGGCTGCTAGTTTTCCATCAACATATACTGCTACCCCATTAAGGTTCAATAAATTCATATTATTAACTATATTTTTTATTGCCAATAACTCATAAAAAAGTTTTATATCTCTCTCTTCCGTTTCCTCGTACCACTTTTCAGCTGCAAGACTAACATCGTTAATTACTTTTTCATCATTTATTTCAACTACCTCATAGTTGTAGTTCTTAGTAAAAGAGTTATAGTGATTCTTTTTTGAATGAAGTTTTTTGCCTGAAAGAGTCATAAGCTTTTTTGCTTCATATAAATAATCAAAGTTATCTCTATCTTCTTTTATGCAAAATTTATTTTTATCGCCAAATAAAATATTTAATTCCTTTATAAAGCTCTCCTCTAGGTCTTTAAATAAATATTTCATATTATTTTCTTCTTTATATGTTTTTAATTCTTCTATTATCTCTTTTAAGTCTTCTGCTTCGTATCCTAAAGGCTGCATGAAATGATAGTTTCCATCAAAGTCCCTCTTTTTTAGAATAAGAGCTCTTTTATATAAGGTGTACTGAATGTCACAGGCATCCTTCCAAATATATAAGCTTGTAAAAGAATATTCACAACTCAAAAATTTGTATGGATAAATATATTTGTCTATTTCTTTTTTGTCTTCTAAACATAATTTTTTAAATATCATAAATCTACCATCCTTTTAAACACTATCTTTTATATTTCAACTTAAAACATTATATCTTTAGATACTTTAACCTTTGAAAAATCTGCTTTGTTAAATTGGTTGACGCAGAGTGTAAAGAAAAGTATACCAATGATTAATACAATAATTAATCCTAAATATGGAGTTATAATAAAACCATGTATATTAAAGGCAACCCCTTCTTTAATAAGCATAGCATTTGAATATTGTTCCATTCTTAGAGTAATATATCTATAAATTGAGGTTGTATAGGTTAAGGGATTAAGATATATAATTGGCAATAGAAAACTCGGCATTATAGTTGTAGGTATATAAGCTCCAGAGAGAAAGGTTAGGGGCATGGTTATAACTGCAATTATAAGCTGAAAATTAGTGGAGTTCTTTGACAGAATTGCTAGATATAGACCCATGGAGCTAAAGGTTATACCTACAAGAATCATGATTCCAGTCAATTTTAAAAATTGGAGTATGTCAGTGGATAGACCGATAAATAAGCTGAGTATAAGTATAATAATCCCTTGAAGTACTGCTACAACTGCTGATGATAATATTTGGCCCATTGAAATTTGGTATCTTGAAATTGGAGCAACCAGGATTTCTTTCATGAAGCCGCTAGATATATCTTCAATGGTCAACATTGAGTTATTTAAGGCCGCTTGAAAAACAGTCATTATTATTATTCCAGAAATCAAATAGTTAGTTGGATTTGTTATGCCTGCGGTGGAGGATTTCATAACAAAGGAAAATATAAATAGGAAAACTACTGACATAAATACGGTAAAAAATAGTCTAACCCTATCTCTTATAAAGTTTGTTAAATTTCTTATCAGAATTGCATTAATTACGCGCATTATTCTCGAATCTCCTTACCTGTTATTGCTAAGAAAACATCATTTAAGGTTCCCTTTGTTACTTCAAAGTCCGTAATATAATTTTTAAAGCTTGATATAATTTGGAAAATCTCTTTAAGCTCTGGTATATAAATTAAAATGAGATCATCAACAATTTTATATTTAATACCTCTATCCACAAGATATTGAATTACAGGTTTTGAATCTGAGACCTTTATTTTCATTAAGGCACTTGTATACTGTTTTTTCAAATTATCAGGGGTATCATAGGCAACTATTTTCCCATGGTCCATTATAGCTACCTTATCAGAAATTTCTGCTTCATCCATATAATGAGTAGTTAAAAAAATAGTTATATTTTTTTGTTTTTGTAGTTTATGAATATAATTCCAGATATTTGCTCTGGTTTGAGGATCAAGCCCTGTGGTTGGCTCATCAAGAAAGAGTACCTTAGGATAATGGACCAGCCCCCTTGCAATTTCTACCCTTCTTTTCATTCCACCAGATAGACTGTTAACAGCAGCCTTTCTCCAATTACTAAGGTCCACCAAGTCAAGTACAAAGTTAATTCTTTCCTTAACCTCAGATTTGGGTACATTGTAAAAATCGCAATGGAGCTTTAGATTTTCATAAACAGTTAATTTTACATCCAAGGTTGATTCTTGAAATACTATTCCAATATCCTTTCTGACTCTGTCCTTATGTTCTGATACGTCGTTACCGTTAATTTTTAATATCCCCTGGGTTTTGTTTAAGATTGTACATAGAGTATTAATGGTTGTGCTTTTTCCAGCACCATTAGGTCCTAGAAAAGCAAATATTGAGCCTTCAGCAACTTCAAAGGAAATATCATTAACCGCATTAAAATCTCCATACTGTTTTGTAAAGTTTTTTACTTCTATTATATTTGACATAATTAAACACCTATTTCAAAGGATAACTTACTAGATAATTTCTGATTAAGTACGTGCTCTATTCTTGGTAAGGAAATGCCCAAAGTTTCTTTGAGTACATCTTCTATTGTTCCAACCGATATTATTGTAAGCTGCTTTTTTACTTCCTCAGGCACATCCTTTAGATCAATTACATTGTCCTTTGGAATTAATACTTTTGTTATACCAGCTCTTTGTGCTCCTAATAATTTTTCCTTTAACCCACCTATTGGAAGTACTGCTCCTCTTAGAGTTATTTCTCCAGTCATTGCAATTTTGGAATCTACTTTTATGCCTATGACTAAGGAAGCAAGGGCAGTAAATAATGCAATACCTGCAGATGGACCATCCTTAGGAACTGCCCCTGATGGAACATGAATGTGTAAATCTCTTTCCTTGAAATTTATAGAGTTAATTGGCAATCTTGATTTTAATAAACTTAAAGAAATTCTAGCTGATTCTTTCATCACATCACCTAATTTACCTGTTAAGATAACTTCTCCACTTCCGGGCATATCAGTTGCTTCAATAAAAAGTATTTCTCCTCCAACGGGAGTCCATGCGAGCCCAGTTACAACCCCTGGTGGATTATCCAGCTCCGCCTTGTCATGTCTTGAAACTTGCTTTCCTAATAATTCTTCTAATTCCTCAATTTTAACTTTGTAAGGTAATTCTACTTTATTAGAAACAATTTTCTCTGAAGTTACTCTTGCAAGGGCAGCCAATTGTTTTTTTAGTCCCCTAACCCCTGCCTCTAAAGTGTAATCACTGATTATTTTTTGCAGAACTTCATCTTCAATAACTAATTGATTGGCTGATAATCCATGCTCCTCAAGAATTGCAGGAACTAAATGATTTTTCCCAATATGGAATTTTTCATTTATTGTATAGCTGGAGATTTGAATGACTTCCATTCTATCCAATAATGGCCCTGGAATACTTTCTAGAGAATTAGCTGTAGCAATAAAAAAAACTTCTGACAAATCAAAGGGCAGATCTAAATAATGATCTGTAAAGCTGTTGTTTTGTTCTGGATCAAGTACCTCCAGCAATGCACTGGCAGGATCTCCATTATAACCAGTCATTAGCTTATCCACTTCATCTAAAACCATAACAGGATTGCTTTCTCCTGCCTTTTTGATGCTTTGAATAATTCTCCCTGGCATAGCTCCAACGTAAGTCCTGCGATGTCCTCTAATTTCTGCTTCATCTCTAATTCCACCTAAGCTCAAACGGATATACTTTCTATCAAGGGCTTCTGCAATACTCTTACCTAGACTTGTTTTACCTGTTCCAGGTGGTCCTACAAGTAATATGATGGAACCCTTTTTGTCTTTTTTTAACTGCATTACAGCTAGATGCTGTATTATTCTATCCTTAACTTTAGATAGTCCATAATGCTGATCATCTAAAATTCGTCTTGCTTCTCCTAAATTGATAGGTTTTGCTTCACTCTTTTTCCAAGGCAGCTGCACTAATAAATCCAAATAATTTCGTATAACATTATAATCTGAACTATTAGGATTTTGAGCTTCCAGTTTATCTAGTTCATCAAGCGCAGTATTCTTTATATCAAGTGGCATTTGAGCCTCTTCAATTTTACTTAAATAATCTTTACCCTTTTTAGTTCCTTCTCCTGTACCTTCATTTAATTCCTGTTGAATAGCTTTTAATTGCTCCCTGAGCACTGATTCTCTATAATTTTTATTTGCTTTTTCAGAAAACTTCTCTGCCATCTGAAGCTGTAATTTAAGGGTTTCTTTTAATTTCATAAGATAATCCATAAACTTTAAGCTTCTGTCCTTTAAAGATTGTGTTTCAAGTAAATCATACTTTTCCCCATTTGATATTGGCATGAATTGAGATAGATGGACAATGAATGAATTTAAGTCCTTTATCTCATCAATTACCTTCATGTATTGCTCTGATCCTTGGAATTTCTGACTCATCTCATGAGTAACTTTTTTCATATACCCTAGCATCTCTGTCTGATTCTTCTCATTGAGATCTATATCATCAGGACAAACATCATACTCTGCGTGTATAAAATTATTTCCGATATTAATAGATTTTATTTCAACTCGATCTAAAACTTTAATTTTAAGCTTGTAGCCATTCTCTGTTTTCTCTATTTCGTCAACTTTGAAGGAAACACCTATTCTGTAAAAATCCTCTTCCTTTAATATTTTTAGACTAAAGTTTTGCTTTAGTGGCAATACAATATTTGCAATATCCTCCTTTTCCAAATTGCTCAGTTCTTCCTCACTAAGCTTGGTTACTCTAAGTATAGAAATCACACCTGGCAATAAAACTATATCAGATATAGGAATAACCATTCCTTTTTTATTGTTAATATCAAAATTCATCATAGTATTCATCCTTCTTTCATTAGTTTATAAACGAATGCTCGTTTAATTATTTGATAAGATATAGCGAGTTTCCTTTGTGATAATAGGTTTCACAAAATTATCTCGCTTTAATTTTTTATATAAGCAGAGCATCCTGTATAATTTCAATCATCTCTTGGAGCAGTTCTGCTTTTTCTGTTTCACTTTTTTGATTATTAACTGCTATTGCTTTTATTGGATAAAACACAATTGCTAGTAAATTATCATTATGATAATCCTTAATAATATGACTATTTTTCATATCAATTATCAAATTATTAATATTGCATATACCCTTTGATTCTGAACAACCACAAGCTAATGATGGACAATTTGAAAACTGATCTACAAAGTTAAAAATTTCTTCATGCTCTTGAATATAGGTATAATAGCTTCTAATAAGTATTTCTATAAGTTGGCGTCCTCCCATTCCCTGATGTACTCTATTTAAAAGATAATTGTAAATTTCTTCTGAGTACTCACGGTAAATATCCTGCAGCATGATTTCTTTGTTATCAAAATATATATAAACCGTTGCTGGAGATACTCCCGCCTCTTTTGCTATTTTTGAAATAGAAGTACCATGAAAACCTTCTTCAAGAATTAACTTTATCACCGCTTCTTTTATACTTTTTTCTTTTTCATCATCTTTTTTTCTCATCAGCTCACCTCTATTTATATTTCTATAATAAACGACCATTCATTTATTGTCAAGAGGGTGATATTGACATCTAATTAGCAGTCAATTATTTATCCCAATATAAAGGACGAACTAGTGATATTGGCAACCTTGTATTTGAGTCTCCCTTAGCTGCATTAATTTGAGTTTGCGTAATAAATAGACTGTTTGTGAGGTTAGCCCCTCTAATATCTGCATCTCTCAAATCAGCTCCAATAAGGTCTGTACTACTTAAGTCAACCAATCTAAGGTCTGCTGCAATAAGAAATGCTCCTCTTAAGTCTTCCCCTATTAGATTAATTTTTCTAAGGTCTGCACCAATAAAATTTAACCTTCCGGCAATTGTTTTCTTACGTTTTATAGCAGTATTCTGTCCTCTGCGAGCTTTACTTCGCGCAAGTTCACTAGTTTTTAAAAGCAGAGCGTTAACATTATTTCTATGCGCTGCTAAGTCTAGCTCTATTATAGAATCAGGATCTAAATTTGTAAGCCGTAAAGTGTCACTTATCATGCAATTAAGTTCCTCTTGACTAATACTATCAGATTGCATTCTAAGTGCTTCTGTTAGATACCATAACATTTCATTAAGCTGCCTCATAATCAAAAACACATCAAACATTTGATTTGCTGTTTTGAGATTACTTTTCCAATCATGTCCACCATAAGTAACTTGAGCAACTTTTTGGCCTGCTCCAAAGCAGTCATAAGCAGTACATCCTTTAAGACCCTTCTGCCTAAGATTTTTGTGGATAGCACATTTATAATCAGATTGTAAATTTATACAAGGTTTACCGGCATCTTTGTCGGTTGGAAAACCTTCTGAAGCTGAAAAATATAATGCAACACAGCAAAACCCAAAACAATTTTGGCAGTCAACTCTCAGATTCGCATATAATTCTTCATCATATTTAACTCCATTTTGATATACCATATTTATTGTCACCCCATTATCCCGAGAGCTGGGTTTAGACCCAGAGGAAGATTCCCTTTCTTTAATATTGACTAAATTATATCAGTATTCTATAATACAAACAAATATTATTAAATTTAGTAGTTACTATAAATATCAATAGTAAAGGAGTATATTCAATGTATGAACCAAAATTAGAAAAGGAGATCAGATGTCCTCTTGAATATGGCCTGGATATATTTGGAGGAAAGTGGAAATCAAGGATTATTTGTGTACTGGCATCCAACGGTACTATGCGCTATAATGCAATCAGAAAAGAATTATTCAATATTACTGATGCAGTTTTAGCAGCAACTCTAAAAGATATGATAGCAGATGAGATTATTGATAGAAAACAGTATAACGAAATACCACCTAAGGTTGAGTACACTTTGACAGAAAAAGGTGATTCGGCTGTACCGATACTTCAAAGCATTTGTCAGTGGTCAAGAGCTTATAAAAAAACTGATAAGGAAAAGGCACTTCCCCCCTGCAAGACATGTACTCAAATATAAAGAAATAGACTGTTTATTTAGTCAGATATTAACGTTAGTTATATCTGACTATTTTTTATATAACACTATGTTTTTAAATAGCTACTAATAAACTTATTAATACTTGTTTGAATAATAGAACCTATTTATAATAAAGTTAACCTAGGGACCTAAGCTTAAGGAGAAGGGTAATAAATTTACGAGGTGTAATATGAAAATACATAATATTAACTTATTATTCAACCATTTAGTAAAAGACGAAAAATCTGATATTCAAATGCTAAAGTTGACAAATGGTATGACATCATTATTAATTGCTGAGTTAAAATCCAAAAAAAAATTGCCAGCACATTACCACAATGAAGGGACAGAAATATACCAAATACTTTCTGGAGAAGGTAAAATTGAAATAGGTGAACTATCCTGCGAAACAGTAATATGGAATCAAAGCTTTACAATCAAAGCAGGTGATGTTTTCGAAGTAATGCCTAAGGTAGTACACAGGCTGTCAAATGATAGTGGTGAAGTCTTGAGAATGATTTTCTTTGCCCCTCCGTCACATCTGTGTGATGAAGATAGAATATTTATTTAAATAAAAGGAGGACTATTAAATGAAAACGTTAAGGTTTAAAAAAATTGATGCTTTTACTAAAGGGATATCATCAGGAAATCCTGCAGGTTATGTTTATATGGAGACTCATGATATATTGAATGGAGAAGAAATGCAAAAAGTTGCTATGGAACTGAAGGGCTTTGTTAATGAAGTCGGTTACGTAAATAAAATTGGTGATCAGTACAAATTAAGATTCTATTCTTCAGAGTGTGAAGTTGCCTTTTGTGGGCATGCCACTATTGCAATCATGTATGATCTATTAAGTAACAACAAGCAGCTATTTAATATAAAAGAGGTATTCATTAATGTTGGAGCAGGAACTCTATCAGTATTTAACCATATTAAAGAAGATGACGCTGTTTTTATCATGGCTCCAGCACCTAAGTTTTTAGAATGCAGTATAAAATCTGAACAAGTTGCTGATATACTTGGAATTAATTTTTCAGATATAAATAACAAAATGCCAATTAGGTTAATTGATGGCGGATTAAGAACATTAATAGTGCCAATAACTACATTGGATAACTGTTTAAGTATTTATCCAAATCAAGAAAATCTCAGGTTATTTTGCTTGGAAAACGAAATAGATATAATACACGTTTTTGTTAAAGAAACATATACAGCATCAAGTAAATATCATACAAGAGTATTTGCGCCTAAATACGGTTACCTGGAAGATCCTGCTACTGGATCAGGGAATTCCGCATTTGGATATTACTTAATTGATGAGAACAAGTGGGAAAGTGATTTTACAATCGAACAAGGTGCAATCAAGACTAATCCGAATTTTGTTAAACTGAAAAGATATGAAAAAGATGGGATAGATCATATACTGTTTGGAGGTTGTGCAACAACAAGAATTGATGGCAATTATTACTTGCATGGTTATACTGTGAAGTTTGAATAACGTCTCTCTGAAATAAAAAATGACCAATTAAGTTTCGAGGCTTAATTGGTCATAAATTACTAAAGTCCTATCTAAAGAGAGTGTGAAATTTTCTCTGTAAATTAGTTTTCTATGATAGAATTTGTTAGTGTGAGGTAGGTTTAAAATACTGCCTCACCTTGTTTTAATATATTTAATAAAAAT
>Ga0268357_100055_pt1 | contig 211497 bp, 177 predicted proteins | sample BioMet10_FD_192466 | JGI IMG/M metagenome (GOLD analysis project Ga0268357, IMG submission 192466) | Sewage microbial communities from Oakland, California, United States - Biofuel 10 (Illumina Assembly) | ecosystem: Engineered > Wastewater > Sewage > Unclassified | place: USA: California...
GGTTAGATTCGCTGCTCATACCTAAATAATATTCCACCGTGTGGCCGTCATACTGGGCCCGTTCCTCACTGGTAAGCGTGTAGTTGGCGGCAGTTACATCTTTAAAGGTCTTTTCGCTGCCGGTTACTTGCATCACGATAAAGGTGCCAATATTTGGCGTAGGCCAGGCGGCCAGGTTGGCACCGATAAATCCGTCGGTGGTAGCTGGGGTGGCGGTAGTTATGGCATCGGGATATTTGCCGTTCTTGGCATAATAAATAGTGGCGGCGCTGTCAATCGTGCGCAAATCCGCTACAATTCTGCTGCCCCTCGCCGCTGCTTGCGCGTCCAGAAAGCGGGGGATGGCAATACCGGCTAAGATGCCAAGGATAGCGATGACGATTATTAGTTCAATGAGCGTAAAACCTTTGGACTTTGTGTTAGCCATAATAAATCCCCCCTTCTTATTCTTATTTTAGCATATATACAGATTTGTGCCATTGGGAAGGGAGGATTCTTACGCCTTTTGTAAGACTTTTACGGATTTTGCAGAACTTTGCTTTTTTCTTGGTTAACTGTCAGAAGGGAATTTAAACGGGACGGTCAAATTTCATGGTCCTCATATTTCTCACAGTCCAAGCTGTACCAAGAAGAACTCGGACAGGTCAATCCTCACTGTCCTCATTTTTCTCACAGTCCCAGCTCTTCGCCGATAAGCACCACTTCCATGTCCATGTTGCTCATCTTTTTGAATTCAATTAAGAGGCCGTTGCAGATGCGCTCCGGGCTGGAGCAGTTATAGCAGTGATCGCCTTTGACGGCGCAGGGCGTTTTTTTATGCTTCCGGTGGCAGTTTTGGGGCGCGGCCACGTTGCGGACCCGCCAGATGGCTTTGTCCAGGTTTTCGCAGACCTTGTTGACCCCGGCCACGAAGTAGACCTTTTCATGGCCGAAGAGGGAGGCGGCGACCCGGTTGCCGGTGCCGTCCATATTTACCAGTTCGCCCGTTGCGGCAATGGCATTCACCGAGGTGAGGAAGATGTCGGTGAGGAGGGTGGCTTTGGCGTAATCGGCAAAGGCCAGGCCGTGGTTCTCGGGGCTGTTCTGCACGTCGTGGACCTCGTTATGTTTGCTTAGGGATTCGTATAGTCCCAGGGCGTTCAGGGTGAGGGAGTCGCCCAGGCCCACCTTTTTGCCGTCAATCTTTTGATTTAAATAGGCGGCGGCTTCTTCCTTGGTAGCAAAGTAAGTCGCTTCGTAGCGGTTCTTTCTTAAGTTGGTCAAAAGTTTTTCGATATCCATGGTGAGGCACCGTCCCTTCTTGAACTTATCTTCTTGAGTTAATTGTAGCACAAAAGAGGGCATTTGGCACTAGATGGGGTGGTGAGGACGTAAAAAAAGCTTCAACTAGGAGCAAGGACGAAAAAAAACTTCAACCAGAAGCAAAAACGTAAAAAAAGCTTCAACTAAGAGCAAGAATGTAAAAAACCTTCAAACCGGGGAGCGCTGAGGCTGCCGTGGGTTGAAGGTTTTTATTTGCTGGTTAGACTATGTCCCTAAGCATTTTTTTCTTTTAGTTCTTCGGCCATCTCCTGAACCTCTTGCTCGGAAAGGCCGGTCAGGGTGGAGATTTGCCCATAGTCAAGCTGCTGCTTAAGCATGTTGGCGATAATCTTCTTCTGGCCCTTTTGCAAACCTTGAGTCAGGCCTATTTCACGACCTTCTTCTATAGCTTGTTGCTGGATAAGCCGAATCTTATCTGACATGTACATATACTCTTCCCTCCATTTCTCGTTTTGTTTTATTTCGCATACTTGCCGGTGAATTTCCTGGACGAAAGGATCTTCGGTTATTTTACCGTCCACGTATTGCAAGAAAGCTTTTAAATCGTCATCTACATCGTTCAAGGTACCTTTACTGTTTAAAAATATGGTGGTCGTCAGGTCACCCAGTTCCAGGCTTGGTATTTCAAGGCAAAGGTTGCGGAAGGTGTAGATATGACGCTGTGAATCAAATAAATCAAACGGGCAGATGAAGATGATGTAGGTTTGATTCAGTTGATAATAGGGCTGCCCCTTTTTCATCAGGTCCAGGTCCATTATACTTTGGTAGTAGCGTCCGCGTTTTTTCAGTTCGGAACGATAGTTGGTCGTCTGCATTTCAATGTCGAAGACCGTTTCCTCCTCGTCCTGAACGTAGACATCGAGTCTGACTCCCTTGGACTCAAACTTCATGTCTAGGCTCTTCTCAGCTTCACGGTAGGTAATTTTTCCTATCTTAATGTGCAGGATTCGTTCCAGCATCTTGGTACAGATGGCTTCATTCTCCATGACCTTTTTGAACAGGTAATCATCTTGGATGGTCAAATCTTCCAGGTTCCTTTTTATCAGCATCACGTCAGCTCCTTATTAGCGCCTAAGGCGCTTATTTTGTTTCCCTAAGGTTATTATAACTAAAAAAACAGCTTCTGGCAAGACGGCAGGCGTATATTTGCGCCTTTGAGAAAACTGGCTGGGGTGGGAACTTAAGCATAAAGATAAGGAAAATAGCACATAGGAGAAAGTGAACGTAAAAAAACCTTCAAACCGTGGGCGCGGAGGCTGCCGTGGGTTGAAGGTTTCTATTTGCGGGTTAGACTATGTCCTTAAGCATTTTTTTCTTTTAGTTCTTCGGCCATCTCCTGAACCTCTTGCTCGGAAAGGCCGGTCAGGGTGGAGATTTGCCCATAGTCAAGCTGCTGCTTAAGCATGTTGGCGATAATCTTCTTCTGGCCTTTTTGCAAACCTTGAGTCAGGCCTATTTCACGGCCTTCTTCACGACCTTCTTCACGACCTTCTTCACGACCTTCTTCTATAGCTTGTTGCTGGATAAGCCGAATCTTATCTGACATGTACATATACTCTTCCCTCCATTTCTCGTTTTGTTTTATCTCGCAAACTTGCTGGTGAATTTCCTGGACGAAAGGATCTTCGGTTATTTTACCGTCCACGTATTGCAAGAAAGATTTTAAATCGTCATCTACATCGTTCAGTTGATAATAGGACTGTCCATTTTTCATATGGTTTGTCATGGTTATTATAACTAAAAAAACAGCTTCTGGCAAGACGGCAGGCGGATATTTGCGCCTTTGAAAAATTTTGTTATAATAAATTACGCTGGTGATTGGACTGGTATGCGTCCGGGTCCTGGCCTTTGAGATAACTTTTACATTTTATCTTTTATAATCTATAAAATTGTTATTTTATTAAATTTTATCTTTTACAGTCGATAAAATTATTGCATTACTGAGCTTTATCGAGTAGAATATACAAAGAAGCAGAGGTGAATACTATGCGGATGATTCTCAGGAAGCAATATTTAGATCAGATAAAACCCTTTATGAATCAAGATTTAATTAAGATTTTGATGGGCATCCGCCGGAGCGGTAAGACTATCCTGCTCTCGCAGATTGGAGAACTCTTGGAAGCGGAGGGGGTTCCTAAAAGCCGTATCTTGACGTTAAATTTTGAGTCTTATCGTCATAAAACTTTACGGGATGACGGGGCTTTATACGCTTATATTGAACATTTTGCGGCGGCGGCTTCCGGTAAGATCTACTTGTTTTTAGACGAGATTCAAGAAGTGGCTCATTGGCAGCAGCTGGTTAATTCGGTACGGGTGGATTTTGACTGTGATATTTACCTGACCGGGTCTAACAGTAAGCTGCTTTCCGGTGAATTGGCTACCTGTTTGTCGGGCCGTTATGTTAAGTTTACCGTTTATCCTTTCACTTTCCGGGAGATACGGGAATTTTATGCTGAGAACGGCATCGCGAAAAGCCCGGAGGCAGTTTTTGCGGAATATTTACGTTATGGCGGGCTGCCTCAGCGTTTGGCCCAGCGGGATGAACATTCTACCCGGACTTATCTGGAGGATGTGCTGGAAGCGATTGTGATTAAGGACGTGGTGGCTCGTAATAAAATTAAAAACGTGGATTTGCTGCGTCGGTTGTTGGGCTTTTTATTGGATAATATCGGTAATACCTTTTCCGGTAATTCCTTGTGCAAGGTGCTGGCCCGGGAGGGCAGGACCACTACGGTGGATACGGTTTTAAATTATATTGCCCGGCTCAAGGATGCGTTTATCATCTTGGAGGCTCAGCGCTACGATGTGAAGGGCCGGCAGCTTTTGATGGCGTCGGAGAAGTATTATGCGGCGGATATCGGTTTGCGTAACGTGATGAGGTCCAGTGAGCAGGTGGATACTAGTAAGCTGTATGAGAATGTTGTTTTTTTAGAGTTGTTGGCGCGCGGGTTTGAGGTCAAAGTAGGCAAATTGGATAACCAGGAGATAGATTTTATCTGTTACCGGGGTAATGAGAAGTTGTATCTACAGGTAGCCTATCTGCTGGATGAGCATAGCCGGGAGCGCGAGTTTGGCAATTTGGAGAGAATTGAGGATAATTATCCTAAGTATGTGGTGAGCAGCGATCTGGTGGATTTGAGCCGGGGCGGGATTGTTCATCTGAATATTTTGGAGTTTTTGAGCCTGCCGGAGGGCAGGTTGTGAGCCTGGGGAACTGTTGCCGGGAAACCGGAGTGGAACCAGGCGGTTGGGAACCGGATACCGGAACTTTTATTTCAAGGTGCCAGATACACTATATAATAGGAAGAGTTTTTTTTATACATCAGCCTTAAAGGGCGGAAGGGTGCGTAATATGGCTTATAAACTGGTGATTTTTGATTTAGACGGAACTTTGCTGGATACTTCGGAGGGCTTTATGATCGGGGTGCGTCATGCCATGGCTAAAATGAACCTGCCGGAGCGGAGTGATGCGGAGCTTAAGACTTTGATCGGGCCCCGGGTGCATCTGTCCTTCCCTAAGATGTTCGGGGTGGAAGGGGACGAGCTGGTACAGATGGTGCAGTATTTTTGGGAAGGGTACCGGGGGGAGAACCTGTTCAAGGCGCAGCCTTTTGAGGGGATGCTGGAGGCGCTGGCTAAGCTCAGGGCGGACGGTTATCTGCTGGCGGTGGCTACTAATAAGCTGCAGGAGCAGATGGAGACGGTGTTGGGGCATTTTGGCCTGGATAAGTGTTTTGATTATTTGTGCGGGGCGGATGTGGAGCGCAAGCTGGACAAGCCGGATATTATCCGTCTGGCGATTAAAAAGAGCGGCTTGACGGACAGCCGGGAGGCCGTGATGGTGGGGGATACGCACCTGGACGCTCAGAGCGCGGCTAAGGTGGGCGTTGATTTTATCGGCGTGACTTACGGTTTTGGCTACCGGGTGCCGGCGGATGTGGATGACCCGACCGCTATCGGGGCGGCGGCGACGCCGCTGGAAGTGGTGCAGGTGATAGAAGGAAAGAAGTAGGAGAGGAGCATCTTTTTGAAAAAGAACTATTACGTGGTCAAGGCCGGGCGCAAACCTGGTATTTATATGACTTGGAACGATTGCAAGGCGCAGGTGGAAGGTTTCGCCGGCGCTAAATATAAGGGCTTTGCCACCCGGGAAGAGGCGGTGGCCTGGCAGGGCGGGGCTGAGGCTAAAAAATTGCAGGTGGAGAGGGCAGCTATTTTAGGCGAACCTGACCCCTTGTTCCCGGAACCTTCTTCTTTGTCCCCGGAGTCTGGTTCTTTGTTTCCGGAGCCTGCCTCGTTGTTTTCGGAACCGGGCCCGGCAGAGGTGGACTACATCATCTACACCGATGGTTCCTGTCTAAGGAATCCGGCGGGTCCCGGCGGTTATGCGGTGATTCTGCTGGATGCGGCGGGCAATCTGCTGCGGGAGCTTTCGGGCGGGGAGCCCAGCACTACCAACAACCGGATGGAGCTGATGGCGGGCATCACGGCGCTGGAGGCGGTGGAGCCCGGCAGCCGGGTGGCGCTGTATACCGATAGTCAGTACATGCAGAACGGGTTCGTGAAATATTGGCTGCGCAACTGGAAGCGTAACGGCTGGAAGACAGCTACCGGCAACCCCGTTTCTAATCAGGACTTATGGCAGCGGCTGGACGCTTTGGTCTTAAGCCATAAGGTTAAGTTCCACTGGGTCAAGGGCCATGCCAATCAGAAGTACAATGAGCGCTGTGATGAGCTGGCCAAGGCAGCGGCCGGCAGGCAGAAAAAATAGGAATATCTTACCCATAAGAAAACCTTCAAACTAAGGGCAGTTTAGCTCTTGGTTTGAAGGTTTATTTTAAATTCCCAGGCCTTTTCTTATTTTTAGCAACGTATAATTTCTCATCGGCGGCGGCAATTAACTCTTCCGCCGTATTAAGGGGCGGCTGATAAAGTGCGTAGCCAATGGATACCGTTAATTCGTAAGGGCTGCCGGCGGTTTGATTAAGCCTGCGCAGATTGTTATTTAAGGTTTCTATTAACAATTTAATGGCGGCCGGTTCGGCGGTTTTGTACAGCATAATAAATTCATCCCCGCCATAGCGGGCCAGGAAGGCGTCAACAGTTTTTCCGGTTTCCCGCAGCGCGTTCGCCAGTCTTACTAAGGCCTTATCGCCTTCAATGTGGCCGTATTTATCATTAATATCCTTAAAGCGGTCTACATCCATGACGAAGAGATAAAGCTCACCTTTGTTCTGGGTCCGTTTTAAGGCCTCATGCATATATCTGCGCAGCTCATACCGGTTGTTCAGACGGGTTAGAGGATCCAGGGAAATATGTTGTTCTTGGAGAAAAATATAGATCATCAGAATGGAAAAGGTGGTGGTGACTGAGGTGATAGCTACTTCCATGGTAAGATTTATTATCATGGCGTTCACCAGCAGCGGTACCGCATAAAAGGAAAGCCATAAAAACTTTTCGCGCTGATCATAACTGTCGGCGTGGAAAGCTTTATATAAAGCTTTCAGCGAGGTCAGAAAAATATAACCATCACAGATAAGAAGCTGCAACAAGATATAAGGGCCGGACTGCCATTGGTTCAGGTCATTAGTGGAGTAAACCCAGCCGGTTTTAAAACTGGCGATATCCAGCACAGACAGAAACACTAAAGGAAGCGCGCAAATACATCGACCCTGCAGGGTGCGGGTAAAAGCGTTGCCCTGTTCATTTTCCGAAAAAAGGAACCAATAGTAACAACCTAGGGCAAGAAGCAGGTAATAAACGCAATTCACCATCAGGTTTAATTCGCGGGCTCCGCTGAAAAATCGGCCTTCGGTTACCGCCCAGGTCGCATCTAAGAGGCAGACCATAAGGACGCAGACCGTAAGTTTTTGATATAGGACTTGGGAATATTGCTGCAAATCTTCTCTGATCATACGGCTGAGAAGAAAAATTAAAATAGCGCCGCAAAAGATATCCATTTCTAGATAAAGTGCAGTGACACTCATCTTGGTAAAACACCACCTTAGGGTTCGGCTTGCTGGCAGAGTCGGACTAACAAAATTTGCCTAGACGATTATAACATAATTAATTTCTTTGCACAAATATGAAATTAAGTTGTGTAGGTCAAGCTGATCTGCCGTTAAAATTAAGTTCTCCTTTCCGGCGGGGGAAAAATAACTATTTAATTTCTGTAAATTTACAGTATAATTAATATAGGGGTAAGGTTTAGCTTCTGATTCAGTAGCTTAAACACGCAAGGCGTCTTACAAATTGTAAAGCAAAAAGTTGACATATGCTTTACAAAATGTTATCATAGAGATGAAAGAAATTTGTAATAAGAGGTTTGGTTACACGGGTCTGCCGTGGGGAGGCTGCTATGACACAAGCAATGGTAAACTTTCGTATGGATAAAGAATTAAAAGAGAACATGGAACAGGTCTGCAGGGAGATGGGATTGAGCATGACTACGGCTTTTACTATTTTTGCTACCAAGGTTACCAAGGAGAAACGTATTCCCTTTGAAGTGGCAGTGGATTCTTTTTACTCACAGGAAAATCTGGTCAGGCTGCGTAAATCTATCGCACAGATGGAGGCAACCGGAGGCACGGTTCACGAGGTAATCGAAGATGATTAAATCCTGGACCGACTTAGCCTGGGAGGATTTTGAATATTGGACAAAGCAGGATCGGAAAATGCTGAAACGCATCTTGCAGATAATTAAGGACATAGATAGAAATGGTTATCAGGGGATTGGTAAACCTGAAAGGCTGAAGGGTGATTTATCGGACTATTGGAGTAGACGTATTGATGATCAAAACCGCATCGTCTACCGTATTGATGGCGATGTAATAAAGATTGTACAATGTGGATCACATTACAGGGATAAATAAAGATTGAGTAAATTAATAGAAGGGCGTCTTACAAATTGTAAGGCGCCTTTCGCGTTTAAGATGCCAACTAAACTGGGAGAAGAGAAACTGGGGGCGATCTTTGTGAATAAGTCTAAGACCAGAAAGCAGCTGGAAAAACAATTAGCCATCGGCATGGCGTTAATTAACGGCGCCAATACCTTTGCGCCCATGGCGCTTTTATATGCCCGTCCGGACCAGGTACTGGGACGGCAGCAGGCTTTGCCCGACTGGCAGCAGCCCGTGGCGGCGCTTCCGGCAGCGTTACCTTTGGGGATTACAGTTACGACCGGACCGCGCTGCGGGATTGGGTGGAGCTGACCTTAGGCGGCGATGTGAAGTTAGCCAAGAATGTGAATGCGTACGGCGAGCTGACCAAGTATTTGGGAAATTTGACGAATAACCTGAACGTCAACGTCGGTTTGCGCTGGAGCTTTTAAGCTGCTGGGGCGAAGTATTAGGATAATTAGGACGAGCATTAGGATAATGCGTCAAGCTAATCTGCCGTTAAAATTAAGTCCTCCTTTCCGGCGGAGAGAAAATGAGTTATACTATACTTAAGTAAGGTAAGGGGCAAAACTTGCCCGGGCGGCTTAAAGTGCTCCGTCAGTGCTGTCAGGTGCTGGCGAAGATACCTCAAGCTTATATTTTACGTTAGAAAGGTGGCTTTACCATGAGGAAAACAGTTTGGCGCGTTTTATTATGTGTAAGCTTGTTGTTGGTTCTCTTCGTGCCCACGGCGTTAGCCAAAAAGCAGACGCTGACTGAGAGGCAGGAAGCGCTCCGGCAGAAGGTGACCTTGGCTCTGGATAAGTTATATGCCAAGCAGCCTAAGGCTGAGGGGGCCCTGGCTGGGGCGACAGGCCGGGCGGTTTTTGTCAGCAGCGGCTATAAGCTGGGCCTCTTCGGTTCCAGTCACGGACGGGGCATCGCTTACAACAATCAGACCGATGAGGAAGTATTCATGCGGATGAATGAGTATGAGGCCGGTCTTGGGCTGGGCGCCAAGGAATATATTTTAGTCTTTGCCTTTGCTAATCAGGAGGCCTGGGACTCTTTCGTTAAGAAAGGCTGGTCTTTTGGCGGCAAGGCTGAGATGTCGGCCACCGACGGCGTGAACGGTGACAGCTTCGAGGGCGCCATTCAGGTCGCACCTGGTATCTGGGTGTACCAGCTGACCACTAAGGGCTTATCTATGTCCCTGGCTTTGAAGGGGACGAATTATTACCGGGATAAAGAAATGAACGGAGATAAGAAATAAAGAAGACAGGAAATAAAGGAGATAAGCATTTATGAAAAAATGGTTTGTTTTTTTGTTATTGGTAAGCAATTTATTAGGGACTTCCCTGGCGGATGCAGCTACGCCTTCTCAAGCGGCGGTATCCCCCTCCTACCAGCGGCTGGTTATTCTGAGTGACCTGCATTATCCTACCAAGACCTCGATGCTAAGGCATCCGGCCCAGGCCCGGAGACAGATAGAGAATAAATGGCAGGCCGTGTCGACGGTTAACTCCTGGGACGATGTGAATCTGGTCGTCTTTACCGGCGATTTTGTGCCGGAGATTCCGGATTATAAAACTTTATTAAATGCCAAAGAAGTTGTAAAGGCCGTTAAAAAACCGGTAGCTGTTATTGCCGGCAATCATGATTTTTATTATGCGGATAAACTGGAGCACGGGAAAAAACATCGTGCCAGCTTCGCTGAAGAAGAAAGCTATCTTAAACGGTTCCGTCAGACCTTTGATCTTTCCAGCCTCTATTATACTAAGGACCTGGGAAAATATCTGCTGGTATTTCTCTCACCGGAAGCCACTGCGCAAAATTTATTTTCTAAGATGTCGCCCTTGCAGATGCACTGGCTGGATGCGACCTTGAAAGCCAATAAAGACAAACCTACGATTATTTTTTTTCACGCTCCTTTATTCGGCACCTTTGCCGGCAACAAACAAGAGCCTGGCAAGCCCTCTTATGCGGCTGAGCCTCATAAGCAATTAGCCGATATTCTTCTGTCCAACCCCCAGGTTAAGCTTTGGGTATCAGGTCATACCCATACGGAAGCTACGGATCCGGATTTTGCCGGGCCTAAGTGCTGGTTCCATGGCAAAATTCTTGAAGTCCATAATTCCTCTATGGAAAGTGAGCCTATTTGGATTAATTCTCTCTATCTGTATCAGGATAAAATCATCGTTAAGACCTTTAATACCGGAACGGGAGCTTTTATGCCGGAATTTACCCGGACGGTTCCTTTAACAGAAGCCAGCCCGGCTAAAGCGGTGGTAGGACTCTAAGCGGCAGGACGGCAAGCCGGTGATTAGTTATGATACAGTGAGTTAAACAAGTTGATTTACGAGCAGCAGGGCGGCACTAGTAAGTACTCCACGTTAAAAATTAGAAGAATGGATGAGGTGATTGTAATGCGTCTAATGCTGAAAAAATTTAGTTATCTTTTTACCATACTGTTAGTGGTATTTTTATCTAGTTACACTAATGTCAATAATAAAATTTGGGCTCAACCGGCCCAAACTTATACTGAAGCTGCGATTGATAGCACGCAGCAGTTGGCAGATGCTAAGGCCCATAGTATGTTTATCCTTGCCAAAGCTCATGAGCCTATGGTAACCGCCTTTTTGAAATCTTATACCGGCAAAAATGTCAAGCTTAGCGGCCTGGAGCATTCCATTAAATCGGAGAAGAGTTTGAGCCGGAAGCTTATGCTGATTACCCATACCAAACATTTGACCATTGATGAGGCGGCTCTAAAGGTAGAGGATGTTTTACGTTATACTTTTGTCAGTCAGGACAAAAAATTTGTTAGGACTACCAAAAATGTATTACGGACTTTAACTGAGGACAAGGGGTACAAGGTCAAAGCGTTTTCCAATACCTTTGGCACCAAGGCGTATCACTACGGGGATGAGACCTATCTGGGGAATGATCCTTCCCTTTATAAGGGAATCAATGTAGCCTTGGTTTCACCTGAGGGCATTAATCTGGAGATTCAGTTCCATACTGATAAATCTTATGCAATGAAGGAAAGAACCCATGGTTTCTATGAAATTATCCGTAGTGAAAAAACCACGCCTGAGGAAAAGGCTAAGGCCAGAGAAGCACAAAGGCAGATGAATGCTGAGCTTCATCCGGATGCATCCTTCGCTAAGATAAAGTATCCTTTTTAAGTAAAAATTTTATCTGCTTAAGTCAGGCTGAGGCTTGATTAAAGGGGGACATTGGAGGAGGCCGCTGCCTTGGTAAAGGGTTTCGGCCGAAATATACGAAAGAGGGTTGTTGTCTGCGAAAAAAATCGCTATGACAGCAATCCTCTTTTTGATAGGAAGATATAGGAAGATATAGGAAGATATAGGAAGATATAGGAAGATATAGGAAGATATAGGAAGATATAGGAAGATACATTGGTGCATAGACTACCTGATCTTTAGAAAACTTACTCATCTGTTTATAAAACTTTAGAAAAATTTTCAGGACTATCCTTACTTAAGATTGTTACTTAGGATTGGCCACCCAGGAGGTAAAGACTACCCGGCTGACCCCGTCTTTGGTCCGGTCCTTGATAATGATAAAATAAGGCTGGTCCATCTTTATCTCATGCACAATTTCCGGCATACCGGCCGAAGTAAGTCTAAAGCCGATTTCGGTGAGAGCCTTGCCCTCGGCGTAATCCTCGTTCACATCCAGGGTCGCGGTCTGGGAAGCTGAGGCTACTTCATAGGTTGCTTTGCCGGTGATAGGGGCGAAGGTGAGGGCGCCGTCAAAAAAGCTCTTGAGACCTAAGGTTCGTAAGAGATTCTGCAGGTCGCTCTTGGCCTTGAGTGAAATCTTGGGCACTTCCAGGTCGATGTTGCGTACCACGCCCTGGTGTTTTTCGAAGCTGGCGATAATTTCTGGCAGCTTAGCTGCCAGCAGGCGCCCTTCTTTAAGCGGCTTGATGAAATAGGCGGCTGCCCCTCCCTTGGCACTGACCTGGGCCAGCTCGTAGTCCGGGGTAATTTTGCCGGTTTCGTATGCAAAGTGCTTCTTCATGGTGGAAACCTCCACGACCTTACCGGTTTCGGTGGTAAAAGGCCGGGGTTTGGTCAGCTTTTTATCGAATTTAACCTGCCACTCGGCAAAATAATGGGCGGCGGTCAAGAAATTCAGGTGTCCCTGAAGCGGGGTGTCATCGATGACGCTGCCCAGGATACGCTCCTGGAAGGCCAGTTTCTCCGCCAGGGCTTCTCCGGGATATTTTACCAGTTTTAAATCGCCCTGATTCTGTTTTTGATAGTGGGAGGCCAGCTGTTTGTCTAATAAAATGAGTCCGCCGGTTTTAGTGTGGCGCAGTTCTTCGGTGGTGAGGGTCTGGTCAGTGTAAGGAGCTAGCTGCTGCAAGGCCTTTTTATCTTTGGTGTTGGCTGCAATGAGGTTTAAGGCTTGCTGCAGGCTATAGGGCGAAAAGACCAGGTTCTGTCCTGCCGGTTGAGTTTGCAGCAGCTCCGTCGTAAAGCGGTAGGCGTTTTTCTCAGCCCGGGCGGCTTGTTCTGGGGTCACGGGCTGGCGGGCGCTAGCATTCGCCGCAGCTTGGGACCACCGGGATGCAGTTTTCTCCGTCTGGGCGGGAGTAGCTGCCGATGCGGCCATCAGACCGGAAACTGGCGTAATCAAAGACGCTGCCGATAAGGCACCGGTCAAGAGCGTACTGAGCAGGATGCGGGATAAAAGTTTAGACATGATGATAACCACCTTTCCAACTAATAAATTCTTCTTAATATTATCATATTGAAAAGTGGGACCGCTGTCAATGGCAGTTTTGGTCTAGATGTTTTTTGCTGACCGAAATTATAATTTTGCTTAAGCAGACCCAGTATTAGTACATAAAATAACGGATTAAAATAAATACTTGGGTAGGATTAATTTTGCACTTTGGTCCTAAATATGGTAAACTATTCTAGAAATAATTTTTACGAATATTTTTTAGTAAAACCCATAGGCAGAAAGACCAACTTGTGCCATGGATGTTTAGCAGGACTGGTTATCCTAAGCAAAAGTTTTTTACGGGGGAACGAGTGATGATTATGAGAAAATACGCAACTACCAGGCTTTTGACCACTGTGCTGATGGGTTTAATAATGTTGGGAGTTCAGCCTGTTTGGGCGGCTGGGGCAGACGCTCCGGATGAGGCGGGCAGATGGCTGAATCAGGAACGGCAGCGTCAACAGCAGGAAAGAATTGCTCAGCGTATAGCCGAAGGGCGGACTGAAAGTGGTATTGAAGGACAAACGCCCTCTGCTCAGGTGGAAAGCGGTTCTGAAGCTAGATTAATACTGAAGGCGGTCAAGCTAAATCCCTCTACGGTTTTGACGGCGGCGGAGCTGAAAGGTATTACGGATCAGTATGTGGGCAAAGCTGTTTCCACCAGGGATTTATATGCAATGGTAGAGCAGATTAATAAATTATATACACAAAAAGGTTATCTTACCTGCCGGGCTTTATTAATGCAGCAAACTGTTAAGGACGGCGTGGTGAGACTGGAACTGGTAGAGGGGCGTACCGGCACGGTAGAGGTACAGGGTAATAAAACAACTAGAGCGGATTATGTTCGTGACCGGCTCCATCTGACCGAGGGCAAGGTAGCCAATATCGCTCAAGTAGATAGGGATATGCAGCGGTTTGGCGGTACGAATGATGTCCAATTGCGGCTGGTTTTACTGGCTGGTCGCAAGGTTGGTACAACCGATTATGTTATTCAGACCTACGAACCCAAAAAATATAGCTGGGGCCTGTTTTCAGATAATCTGGGCAACGACAGTACCGGCCTGTACCGGGGCGGGTTCACCTTTTTGGATAGGAGTCTGACCGGAAGACGGGATGCTTTATATCTCAACGGAGTCATGTCCAAAGGTATGCGGGGTATGACCGCCTCCTATACCCTGCCTATCGCCAGGGACGGCAGTAAGTTTGGTATTGCCTATAGCATGAGCAGGACTCGCAATATTACCGGTTTTATGGAGGTTATTGATACCAGGGGTTACTCCCGTTCCCTGACGCTTTCTTTGACTCACCCGCTGAAGACCACTGCCAGGGTTAAGGCTGAGGCCGGAATGGAGTATGGTTATCAGAACTCCCGGACAGATACTCTGATTAAGCCCTGGCTGGATAACACGGTTAATAGTCTAAAATTTTATGTTGACCAGATTTATTATGGTGATTCCTATGTTTTTTATCAGAAACATAGTTATAAGCTGGGTGATTATACCAATATATACAGTGAAAGAAATCATTTTGACCTTTATAACTTTAACGTTTACTACCAGAAGCGCTACCAGCACAACCAGACTCTGAGCGCCCGGATTGACGGCCAGATTAGCGGCTCTAACTTTCTGCCTTCTGTAGAACAGTTCTATATCGGCGGGATGTACACGGTACGTGGTTATAAGGAAAGTCTTTTAAGCGGGGTTGGCGGTCTTTGCGGCAGCGTGGAGTATGAGATGCCTCTGCTTAAGCATCCGGATGTACGTGGCTATGCCTTCTTTGATGCCGGCAGAATCTGGGGTGATTCTGATTCCGTCCATTCCTTGAGCTTGGCAGGTACGGGTTTAGGCGTGAAGACTTACCTGGGGCGGAACGTGGATGTAAATTTGTGCCTGGCCTTCCCACTGGCGCGGACCATTGATTACTCAGAGCAGGGTAAGACCAGGATCCATTTCTCCTTGAACACCCGTTTCTAACTGTTCCCAGCAGGGTTACCTGGGTGCCGGCACGGCAGAGTATCATTACTGTCTGTGTATTAATAGGCAACAGACAGAAGCTCATATAACAAGCTGGCCTGAAGAGTCCGCCTCCAGCGTTTACGGGGAGTGGGCTCTTTTTTGATAAGTATATAGACTTGCTCTTGCAAGTACGGATTCAGGTTTTTTACAACTGAAAAAATTCTTGAAAATTAAATTTAGTAAAATAATTTTCTTAATATGGTAATTAATTGGTAAAATATGATATAATATAGTTTAATAAGTAAGTATTATTAGAAAAGTAATTATAATGAAAAATAAATAATAATTGAAGGTAATAGAGTAAATATAATGAGTTTATCCTAAGTTGTAAGGAGGTTTTTTTATGAAATACGCACGGCATTTTACTAGACATCATACGCTAAGTTGCAGTTTTACGGAAAAGCACCAGTTTATTGTGGCTCCTGCCCTGGCTGGTGTCGCCGCTATGTGTCTGGCTTTTACTCCTTTGACGGTCGCCTCGGCAACGGATTTAAGCAGAACAGATAATGGTAATACTCGGAATGATACTGATAAACGCATTTCCGATGTCTATGCTGGCAAGGTAACGGCGCAAAACGTGGCCGTTAATCAGTTCGATAAGTTTGATGTTTCTAAGGGTGATACGGTCAACCTGCATTTTGGTAAGGACGATAAACCTAACGACGTTTTTAATTTGGTAAATTTTGTCAATGACAGAATCAATATCAACGGCACGGTTAATACTATCTTGAACAATAAAACTTATGGTAAGTTGAATAATGATGGTAATTTGTTCTTCTTAAGCAAGGAAGGTATGACCATAGGGGCTGACGGGGTGATCAATGCAGGGTATTTGGGTGTGGCTGTCCCCAGCAGTGACTTTTATGAAAAATTACGCACTGATGACCAATTAATGTATGATACGATGAAAAACGCTTCTTCGTATTATAACAATGGCTATGAAGGGGTCTTCCCTTTGAATCCTAGCGGCAGTATCATTGTGGCTAGCCGTAATAATATTAATACCAATGGTAGTTTGTTGGCTGCCCAGGTAGTTAAGTATAAGGATGAGAAGATAATACGCAGTGAAGCTCAGTCTGGAACGGAGAGCTACGGTTACGATAGTGAAGGTAATCAGGTCTACAATATTTATGCAGCCACCCTGGTGCCTGATGCTGCTGCTGCGGTAAATGTTTTTGATCAGTTTATCGTGGATCCCGATAGAATAATTAATATGTATTTACGCAAAAATCCTAATGGTTCCGATGCGAATATCAATAATCTCGTCAACCTGGTTGACTCCAGAATTGATATAAATGGTACTATCAATCTGGTTAAGGCTGACTCCAGTTTGTTCTTCCTTAGCCCTAACGGGCTGGTCGTAGGCGCTGGTGGCGTGATTAATGCTGGTTCCTTTTATGGGATGACGCCTACCACGTCTGCCTATAAGGATTTAAAAACTGGTGGGTTGGAGGCTTTAAAACAGCTGACTATTAGACCGGATGAGGTGGCAATTAATGCTGATGGTGATATTACAATCAACGGCACTATTAACACGGTGAACGGCATTATGCTGCGGGCTGGGCATGATATTATCCTGGGGTCTGCTAAGGATACACAGGGCAATCATTATAAGCCCACCTTGAAATCCAGTACTACGTATGATTTTAACCAGATTGTGAATCTGACGGAAGAACAAAAAACGGCCTTGACGTACGTGGCTCCCGCTACTAAGAGTGCGAATCTGACGGAAGAACAAAAAACAGCTCTGTCGAAAGTGGCTTCCGATACAGTGGTGCAAAGCGTGACGGTAACCCCGTGGGTAGATACGCCTAAGAAAGCGGTGGAAACTTACAATTTAAATGGGAATATCACCTTAGAGACAGTTGCCACAAATACGAACAATCGGCGGGATGGCGCTGCCGGGGAGGAAAACCGCATAGAACAACGCGGAACAATTGATGCCTGGGGTGATGTTAAGCTGGTGGCCAAGTCTGTTGATGATGGCCTCTCCTATAATCCGCTGAAGATGGTCTATGATAACACGACCACTACGGCAGCAATTGATATCTACGGACAGGTTACCGGAAAAACAATTAGCGGCAATGCCGAGGCTATTAACAACAATACCGGTGGCACTTGGCAAACCGATGCTAAGACGCTGGAAAAAATGGCTCTGCAGGTAGGGCTTAGCACCTTAGCCTCTAAAACTAACCTGATACCAATTAATGCGGACGTACAGGTTGGTATCAAGCACAGCAGTGCTAAGCTGGAAGTGCATAAGGATGCTGTTTTGGACGCTACTGGTAAGCTTATAAATCATTATACTGATAAACAATTAAAGGAAAAGGCAGACATTAAGGCGTATAATGACAATTTGAGAAAAGAAGTACTCAAAAATAATCCGGATGCTTTCAAATACACTACTCAGTTAGAAGGTGAGAAGGAGGATCTGATAGAGCCTCTAAAGTCGTTGAACTTGACCGCGAGCAGCAAGTTGACATATAGTGGCTCGGTGAAGCCCTATGACTCGTTAGTGGACAAAGACGATTCTAAGCATGCTAACGTGGCGGTAATCTATGCCGGTAGTGATAATAATGCTGAGGTGAAAATAGCTGGCACCATAAAAACCAAGGATGGGGCGAAAATGGCAGCAACGGCTAATTCAGACGTTAGTGCCTCAGCTTCGGTTTCGCCTAACGGCGCCGTGTTTAAAAGCGGGCAGGGGCAAGAATTTGCCGTGGGCATTACTCTGGTCGATGCTACTAATAAGGCGAAAACATCTATCACCGATACGGCTCATTTAGATAATTTGCAAGGCGGAGTGGAGGTAACTGCTAACGCCACCAATAAACTCAAAACTTCAGCTACGGCCAATACGAACCGGGAAGGGTCACTGGCCTTAGCCGTTAACCGGACGGTTTATAACAGCAGCAGTGATGTGGACGTAGCGGCAGGGATTACCACAGGTGGTCTTGAATCTAATATTGTGCTTAGAAGCGAGAATCTCGTTAGCAAGGACGCGGTGGAGTCTTCTTCTAAAGCGGGGCAGATGAATGCTAAAAAAATCTCTGAATTAGATACGCTGCTGGTGGGTAAGGAAGGGTCCAACAGCATCCTGCAGTGGTTGTCCGGTACTAAATTAGGTAAAAAATTGAATATGGGTAATTGGTTTAATACCGCTGCTTCTTCCGGTAGCTGGATTGACTCCTTTAACGGGGCCTTGTCGGTAGGTTTGTTGACTGAGAAGAATACCTCCGGGGTGCATGTGGGTGACGTAGGTTTGAAGACTACCGGCGGCGATTTGACGCTGCATTCCCATACCACGGTTAGTAGTATTGGGGTGCATCTAGACAGCGCGGCTACCAATAAACAGAAAAAGAGTACTTTGAAGAACGCTGAGGCTGCAGGTGTCACCATGCCTGCGAGCAAAGTTAAGGCTATCGGCAGTTTTTCTGTCTTACTGGCAGATGTGACTAATGACAGTAATACGGTTATTGATGGCAGCTCTTCCGGAAGGCGTGAAGAGGCGAAGGCGCTGCAGGGAAACAATGTCTACATCACGTCCAAGACGGAGCTGCCGGATAGTGTGCTAAGTGCGACGGGGGACTATTTATCTAAATTTAAGAAGGATTTCTCCTCAGATAAGGTCGGGCAAACTATTTCAAATACCTTGGCAGGACTTATACCTTATGTTAATTCTTCGGAGTTTTATAAATATGCCGGTATAGCTGAATTTAAGTTTTTATCGCCAGCTAACTATGCAAACTTTACGGTTAGGGCCATGACCGATCAGGGCGGCGGCAGTGATGCTACTAATGCTTCTACAGGGCTTTCCGGGATGGTGAATGTTAATACGGTGAACAGCAACAGTAATGTTGTGCTGGGCAAGGACCGTATCGTTAAGGCCGGGGACAGGTTGATCAATGCAGCTAGAACTACAGGGACACTGACCAGTATTAATGGCGACATGGGTGATAAATTGGGTATAGGTGTCAGCCAGGGCAGTTTGGCCGGAGCCAGCTATAACCAGCAGACCATCAATGGCAGCAGTATGACCGTAGTGGCACAGGATACCAAATTAACGGGACAGACCGTAGAGGTTACGGCAACTAACAAGCTGACAGGGGTCGGCCTGGTCCTGGGTGCCGGGATGGGCGAGGGCAGCCTGTCCTTGAGCGGTATGGTAAACCGGATGGTGGGGAATCAAACGGCGATTGCGGCGGTGGACCAAAGCGTCTTAATTAATGCGGATGCTCCTGATGCTAAAGCTGTGCATATCCTGGCCGCAAACAGCCCCTTTATGTTTAACCTTGCAGGGACGTTGTCTTTAAGTTCCAGCGATACCAGCGGCGTTAACGTAGGGGCCGGTGTAGCGATTAATCAATTTAATGTTAATACAATTGCCGGCGTCATGGACCTTTCCACGGAGAGTGCGGCTAACGAAGAGGTGGGAGAGCTGGCGCAGGTGGATGCAGCTGCCTATGCCAAGGCGGATGCTAAAACCAAGGCGCAAATGCAGGCCGAGGTTGATGAGAAGAACCGTCAGAGGTCGCAGAATGTTCAAAGGAAGGCTGCCAAGCAGCTGGTGCAGCAGACGGCAGCGCAGGCTGCGGCAGCGCAGGAACCTGAGGCGCAGGACGCTTTGGCGCAGTTGCTGGGCGATTCTACCAGTACCCATAAGGGGCGGATTAAGAGCGAAGTTATCACCGTTAAGAGTGAGAATACGGGAGATATTATTGGCATAGGCGTGGCCGGGGCGGCTAGTGATAGTGGCGGTATGAAGTCTGGCTATAAAAACTATGATGAAAAATTATCTACTGTTACAGGAGCGTTTGATAAGTACGTGCTAAATGGTATTGATAAAATTTCGGCTTCCGGTCTTAAAAAGATTGGGTCACTTTTTACGAAATCAGGCGCGCCAGCGGAATCCCTTAGCCAGAACGTTTCTGTTTCGGCGAATAAAGATGCAGCAGGCGGCATTTTGGATTCTGACAGCAACATTGATCAGGCGACTGGTGCTGTTAAAGACGCAAGCAGCAGCGATGGTTCGGCGGCAGGTGGCGCAACGGGTGCAAGCAGTAGCGCTGATCCTGCAGCAGGTGGCGCAACGGGTGCTTCCAGCAGTGTTGATCCGGCGGCAGGTGGCGCTAAGGATGCGGCCGGCGGGTCTGACTCCAGTGGCGCTAAGGATGCGGCCGGCGGGTCTGACTCCAGTGGCGCTAAGGATGCGGCCGGCGGGTCTGATTCCAGTGGCGCTAAGGAAGCGTCCGGCGGGTCTGACTCCAGTGGCGCTAAGGATGCAGCTGGCGGCAATCAGCAAACATCCAGTAGCGGCTGGAACTTTACTTTGGCCGGCAGCGGTGCTTATAATGCGGTAAAGTCTAGCACGGTCTCCCTGGTAGATGATACGGTACTTATTTCTAAGAGCGGCACAGTGGATACAGTGGCGCAGGAAAACACCTTGAACGGGGCTTTTGCCGGTTCAGCGGCTTTAAGCCTGTTCAGTTCCAGCAAAAATAACAGTGAAACGAATGCGGGTATAGCCGGTGCTGCGGCTATTAATAATAATGACCACCAGACGGTTGCTTCTATCCGCAATACCGATATTAAGGGTGCGGATGTGGTTAGCAACCTGGCGGAGAATAAGGGTGTGGATGTGGCCGGCGCTTTAGGAGCGGCTGTTGCTACCAGCAAGGGCAATGAGAGCGTAAGTATGGGTCTTACCGGAGCGGTGGCCATAAATATGGGTTCCCGCAATGCTTCGGCTACCATTACCAGTACGCCGGATGCACAAAAACGTGCTGTCATCACCGGTGTTAACCAGCTTAAGGTTAAGGCCGTGGATGAGGGCCTTGCTATAGCCGGAGCCGGCGGCGTAGCCGTTAGTGACGGCGTGTCCTTTGACGGCATGGTTGCCTATAATGACTATGGCGGCAATGAGGATAAGCCGAACCAGGTAGAGGCTTTGGTCCAAGGTTTGGATATAGCGGCTCATAAGGTTGATGTGACGGCGGAGGATAAAGCCGGTGTATATACCGTAGCTGCCGGGGGATCTGTATCCAAGAAGGGCAGCGTATCTGTAGCCGGTTCTGCTGCGACAGCGCTTATTAACAAGACTGTCACCAGCGGGCTAAAGGATACTAATGTTACCTATGGCGGCGTAGACCAGAATCGGGGTACGGCGCTTACTGTCCAGGCTGTTAATAATGCCAGTGTGTTAACCTTAGCCGGTGAAGGCGCCCTCAGCTGGGGCGGCCAAGGCGGCGGTGGTGGTGTCGGGGTCGGCATCAGCATTAACCGGGTTAATGAGGATACGAAGGCCTTTGTGAGCGGCGGCACGCAGAAGGTGGACGATGCCTTGGTGAAGGCACAGTCTAACGCAGATATTACTGGTGTAGGCGTAGGGGTTGCCGCAGGCGGCTCCTTTGGCGCCGTGGGTTCCGGTAATTACAATCTTACCGATAGCGACGTCACCGCTTCTATTGATCAGGCCAGGATGCTGGCTGAAGGCAGTGTGGGCGTAGTAGCTCAAAATGATGATCAGCTGCTGAATATCGCTGGCGCCGTCAGTGGCAGCAGTAAAGGAGCCGCGGGACTCAGTGTAGGCATCAATCGGATTAAGGGTGCTACGCAAGCGACCGTGACGGATAGTGATATCACGGCTAAAGGCAAGCTGGATGGCAACCGAAAGGGTATCACTGTTAGTGAAGCTACGGACACCGGGCTGATCAAAGAGGTGAAGCTGAATCCGTTCTCGGGCAACAGCGATTTGAAGAATAAACGTAAGGATAAGGTTTATACGGGTCTGGTAGTGGAAAGCTCTGCTACCCACGACCTCAGTTCGTTGATGGGTACAGTGGCGGTGGCTGGTAAGGGTGCCGGAGCCGGTACGGTTAACATTAATGATATTAGTGGTGCTACCTCGGCGCTGGTGGACAACAGCAAGATTAATAAGAATCTGGATTTAAATAATTCTGAAAACAGCGGCGCTGACGTTAATGTTAAGGCTGCGGATTATACCAACAATAAGACGATTACCGGCAGTGCCAGCGGCAGCGGCGGGGTGGCCGTCGGCTTGACAGGGGAGTGGAGTACGGTTTCCCGGCAGGTTGATGCTCAGGTAACAGGGAGCCAGGCCAATCTGGCTAATGGTACGCCCGGGCAGAAGGCCGCAGATGACATTCGTGCCCAAAACTTTAAGGTACAGGCTGATTCGCAGCAGGGTATGTCCAGCGCGAACCTGGCGGCGGCCGTGACGGTTTCTGCCGGTGATGCGGGTGTGGCAGCCACGGGTAGCGGCAGCTGGGATAAACTGGCTAGTGCTACCAATGCCAGCGTCCAGGATGTACAGGTTAAATATGCCAGGGAGGCGGCGGTTACGGCCACCCATGCAGGCAATATCCATAGCGGCAGCGTGGGAGCTGCGGTCAGCGTAGGCGGCGGTGCGGCTAATGTGGGTGCCGGGTTTGTCTACGGCAGCAATCAGGAGCAGTCCAGGACCAGCGCCAATGTTACCAATAGCAGTCTTACTGCTTTGGAAAACAGTAGTTCCGCTCAGAGAGAAAAGAATTCTACCTTGACGGTTAAGGCGGATAGTGCCAGCAGGTTGTATAATAATCTGTTATCCGTGGGGGTAGCGGTAAATCTGGATCCGTTTAGTCCGGGCGTCGCTATCAGCGGCAGCATTGGCAACAATGATTTGCAGGCCATAACCACCACTACGGTAGCTAACAGCACGTTGACAGCTGATAAGGTGGACGTTTTGTCCAATCAGTACAGTGAGGCCGGCTCTTTAATCGGCGGTGTAGCCGGCGGCAGTTGGGTAGGAGTAGGGGCTAGCGTGAGCAAGACCGATTTTACGGATAAGGTGAACACTAATGTTTATGGCAGCAAGCTGACGGCTAACAAGGGTGACCTGACCGTGGAAGCGTTGAGCAGCCACAAGAATGACCAGCTGGTAGGTAATGCCGGTATTGGCGGTCTGGCCGGCGTCAGCGTGAACTGGATTGAGGTCGGCGTGAATAATGATGCTGACCGTATCACCGGTACGGACCAGTTAGGTAAGGAAAGGAAAAACATTACTGATCAGGAAGATCATATTAATAAGATGTTTGCTGAGCAGTTGGCAACTGTAAATTCAGGTACGTCGGAAAATAAGGCAGCAGACACTTCGGAAAACGCTGCCTTGGGAGTACATGTGAATGTGCAGGACTCCCAACTGGAAAGCGGTAAAACCGTGACAGTCAAGGCGGATGAAAAAGATAAATTTAACCTGCAGGGCGGGGCAATCGCAGTAGGTCTGGCCGGCAGTGCCAGCGGTTCGGTAGCTAAGCTGAAGGAAAACCACCAAGTCGGTGTTAACCTGGCTGATTCCAAGCTGCACGGACAGGACGTAGCGGTAACTGCCACGCGCGGCAGCCTGGATGGTGCGGCCTCTACCGTCCATACTATTCAAGGTGCAGCCGGTCTGGGCGTTGCTGCCGGTGTCAGCTATGCGTATGCCTCTGATGCCGGTCTTACGGGTATTGCTGTTCAGGATACGGATATTACAGCGGCTAGGACGAACAAGATTACAGCCGAGGATGCGGCTAAATTGAACACTTCGGCTGAAGGACTGTCGGTTTCCGGCGTGGTAGGTGCAGGCTATGTTCAGGCTTATGTAGAAAACGGCAGTAATGATGTGGATGTTTTGATTAATAATAAAACTAAAGCAGTAGTACCGGGGCAGCAGTCTGTAAACCATGAGCTCAGCGGCAAGGAGCAGCTGACTATTAGCGCGGCTAAAAAGACATCCAATACGGCTGAGGCTACCGGCGTCAGCGTGGCGGCTTATAGTGGCGGCGGAACTGTGGCCACAGTTAATGACAGCGGCAATGCGGTGGTTAAAATTACCAATGGTAAGGAGACCGGGGCCGGCTTTGGGGGTAACTCCATTGCTATTAACGCCGTTAACGCTACCAAGTTGGCCACCACCACTGATGGAACGGCAGGTGGCCTCCTGGCCGGCGTCGGTGTAGTCAGAGGTGAAATTGATTACCAGGGTAAGGCTAAGGTAGTGATTGATGACGGAAATATTTTCCGGACAGATGCTTTGACGGTTAACAGCCGTATGGGTGAGGAAGGTTCCTATACCGGTATTTCCCGTGTTACGGGCGGTGCTTTTGCGGCTGGGGCAGCCGTAGCTGCCAACCTGAGCGAGGTGCATACGGATACGGAATCTGTGGTCGATGTAGGTAAAGAAATTTATGTGGGCAGCCAGGAGACTAATTACAATCCGCTGCGTAATGACCGGACGAAGGTGACACTGAAGGGTGAGAACTATACCAGTCGCAAGGCGGAGAATACCGGCGCCAGCGGCGGCGCTCTTGAATTTGGTTCCACGAAGGCTGAGACAACGGGCAAGGACCGGGTTAGAGTTTCCGCGGGCGGTGGGACAGTCAAGGATTTAGACGTAGAGGCGATCGGCAAGACTACTGCGTATGCTAATGCAAAGAGTTATGGCGGCGGCTTGCTTGCCGTGTTACCTTATGCCGCTATTGCCGATAATGAATTAGCAACCAGTGCGGTAACTACCATTTCTGGTGTCTGGAAGGTGACGGATAGTTTAACCGCACATGCTACGCAAAATGATACTTCGCTTATCCATGGGGAAACGGCTCAAGGAGGTGTAGGTGCTGTAGCCGGTGCGCAAGCTTACACCACAATCAAGGATTATGAGGATTCCCGAGACCAGGCTGCTGCCCAGGGAACCAGGGTCATTTTCACCCGGGATGCCGCGGTTACGGCGAATACGGTGGATGCCCGGGCCGGCAATACCTTCAAGGTTAAAGCGGCTGATGGTAATAAAAACTTTGATTATAGTAATTATCGTTCCTCAGATGGCGATGATGCGGCTAATGAGTATCTGGTTGTGGTTGATGTAGGCGGCCTGGCGGCCGCAAGTAAAAAGGTTGAAGCGGTGCAGACCGTTAATAAGTCGGCCAAGGTCATCGTGGATGCGGCAGCTCAAAACGCTGATGCCCATGGCGCTAAGATAATTGCCGGCGGCAAACAGGTTTATGAGGCTTCGACTATTGGTACTATCGATGGTGCAGTTTATGCTACAACGGTTGCCGGGGTAGGTTACGCCGGCACGAATGTCCATAATAACGTTACCACTACTAATGTGGTGGATGTTAAGGGGAATCTGCAAGGGCAAAGGCGCGGTGATATTACTTTAGCTGCCTGGGATAACCTGGGTTTGGTGGCAGATGCGGTCTCCTGGAATGCTGCGGCTTTGGGCGGCGCCTCTGTTACGGCAGGCAATGTTTTGAACCGTACTAATGATGTATTGCTAAGCGGTATAGCAGAAGATGCTCAGAAACTGCATCTGTACGTGGGCAAAAAGGCCGATGCCAATAGTCCCGGTGCCGGTGGTACGGGCGTCTATATGACGGCTTATGGTTACAATGATGACTGGTCGGCTGGTTTTACAGCTAAACCTACGGTTACGAACGATATCACCAGTACTAACAGTATCAATGTCGGTTGGGGTTCTGTGGGCAATGTCAACTCTTATGACTTTGCTTTTGATACCGGTATCAAGCGGGCGCTGTCACGGTATCAGAAATACGGGTATTGGTGGAATACCAGAGATGAAACTACTAGTTATACGGACGATGAATTTTATGTGCGCAACCGTTCTTATGGTGGCCTTAGTGCGCAAGCAATATATTTAGCTATGGGGTCTTGGTCACCTTATTATAATGTGATGTCCGAGTCGAACTATCTTGCGCGGGTGCAGAAACGTTCAGCAACGTTGGCTGCGGAGCAGGCCGCTGCTGATAAATTGGCCGCTGAGCGTGCTAAGGCGGCAAGCATGGTGGCTGCAGTTATGAAGTGAAGGCCGGCTGGCTTGTCTTATGCCAAACCGTAAGTCATTTTCGACTTGGGAAAGCAGTATTTGATGGCTTAAATTATGCTTATAAAAAGGGGGAGAACAGCAAACCTCTCAAAATTTGTAAAAATAATGCATACTGACAAAACCCCCGGTTTTCTGGGGGTTTTTCTTTTGAACCGGTTCCAAGCTTTGCCAGCGTTAATTCTCTTAATAACAACTAAATACTTTAAAATACGAAATCACCGTTTTCACATACTAAAAAGCCCCGTACCTTAGTAGATACGGGGCTTAGCTATTATTTAACTTGGTGACCCAGGGGCGACTCGAACGCCCGACCCACAGCTTAGAAGGCTGTTGCTCTATCCAACTGAGCTACTGGGCCATGATATATGAAAAAAATCAGCACTAACAATTACTAGACTTCAAAACAAGCACTGCGCTTAGTTACTACAGATAAAAATTGGAGCGGGCGATGGGAATCGAACCCACAACATCAGCTTGGAAGGCTGAGGTTATACCACTTAACTACACCCGCTTTTACACAATAGTGTTGTGGTCGGAGCGACAGGATTTGAACCTGCGACACCCTGCTCCCAAGGCAGGTGCGCTACCAAACTGCGCTACGCCCCGAACAATACATCGGCTCATCACAACAATAAAATTATAAGGGTAAAGGGACGATTTGTCAAGAGCGAAAGGAAAATTAATTCTTATTTTGCCGACTTTGGCCGGTTTTTCAGCCCTAATTTGCTATTTTGGATAATTGTAATTTGTTGCTAGATGTGCTAAAATAAATCTATAGTTTACATTTTATTTACAAATAGCTATTAAAATCATAAATATATCCTAAGGAATCAGGTATGGTAATTTGGAACCGGGAAGCAGCCGCGGCGAAGAAGACCTGGGACTGTATCTCCGGGGAAGGGTAACCTGCTTTGGGCGGGGACAAAAGAGGCGAGAACATGTCGGGAGATAACCAGATGCTCTATCTGCTGATTATTGCCGTACTGGTGCTGCTATTAGCGTACAGCTGGCGGCGCGGCAGCCAGGCTGGTTTTTATAATCGGCAGCTGCGGGCCCGTTATTTTAAATTAATCGAGACGGCTAACACCTATCTGTTTGAATATGATGTGAAGAAGGATAAATTGTCCCTGTCCATGCCCTGTGCCAGGCTGTTACATCTGCCTCAGACCATCGAGCATTATCTGGAGGGCGGTTTTAGGGCCTCCGGTCCGGAAGCGGCTCAGGGGCTGGCCTATATTGAAACGGCTATGAAGCTGCAAGCCGGTTCCCAGGAACTGCGGATGGAGCGGCCGGATAAGTCGCTGGGAGTTTTTAAGGTTTACAGTGAGACTTTTAACGAAAGCGGGTCTAAGCCCGTGTATGTCATGGGACTTTTCGTAGATGTGACCACAGAGTTCCGCCAGCAGGAGAAGTGGGCGACCCGGGCTCAGATTGACGGGCTGACCAAGGTTTATAACGCGGGTACCTGCCGCCAGCAGTTGGCTGAGGTTATTGCTAATTTTGACGGTCCCGTGGCGGCGTTTATTATGATGGACGTGGATCATTTTAAGTCGGTGAACGATGAACTGGGTCACCAGACCGGCGACAAGGTTTTGCAGGTGCTGGCCCGTACCCTTAAATCTGCTTTGCGCCAGACCGATTTTGTGGGCCGTTTGGGCGGCGATGAGTTCTGCGTTTATCTGGGACGGGTTCCTTCCAAGGAGTTCGTGGCGGGACTCTGTGCCCGTCTTAACCAGGCGGTGACCCGGGCTATGGCCGCAGAGAACATCGGGATGCCTATCACGGTGAGCATCGGCGCCTGCCTCCACAAGAAGGGCGAGACTTTTAAGCAGGTGTACGAACGGGCGGATCAGGCTCTCTATGAGGCCAAGGAAGCTGGACGCAATACTTTTGCGGTGCGGGAGGAGTAGAGCGTGAAGACGATGCAGGCGGAGTCTAGGGGAAAAGGTGGGGCAGGTTCTGGTGTATATTATCAGACTAATTCCCAGCAAAATACTGGGATAAATTTTCAGACAAAGTATTTTACTGCCGACCAGTCCAGGAGCAGACGGAGCTTCGCCCTCCTGGCGCTGGCGGCTGTTTTTTATCTGGCCCTAAATCTGGTAATGGCTATGTCTTGGGGAAATACGGCTCTGGCCGCCGAGCCGCCGGTCCGGGTAGGCTACGACCTGAGCGGCGTGCTGCTCTACAAGGATAGCGACGGTACGGCCCGGGGTTACAATGCGGAGTTTTTATACGAGCTGGCCAAGTATACCGGCTGGCAGTATGAGTTCGTGGCCTATCCGAACTGGTCCCGGGCGCTGCAGGCGGTGGCGGCCGGCGAGGTTGATATCCTGCCGACGGTTTTAAAGTCGCCGGAGCGGAATAAGACCATGTTGTTTGCCAACCACTGGATGGGTATGATTAACGTGGCCCTGGTGGTGCCTAAAAGTGACCGGAAGCATTTCTACGGGGACCTGGCTTCTCTGCAGGGGCTGCGCATAGGGGTGCGGAAGAACACCAAGGATGCCGCGGATGTGCAAAGCTGGGCGTCTCAGGTTAAGCTTAACTATCAGCTGTCCGTGTATGACGATAATAAGGAGCTGCTGGCGGCGCTGGATGAGGGCAAGATTGATGCCGCCGGCTTAAGCTACGTGGGGCAGGCCCGCAAGTACCGGGCCATCATGGAGTTTGCGCCGCAGGAAATGTTTTTTGCCATCACACCGGGACGGCCGGATTTAAAGACCGAGATGGATGCGGCCATGGTACAGGTTTCGGGCTTAAACCCGGAGTTTTTCTCCAGTATCGTGACCAAGCTGGCCGGCCGGGAAGTTAATACTTTGCCGGTGTTCAGCCTTAAAGAGGAGGAATATATCAAAACGGGTAAGCCGGTGCGGGTGACCTTTATCCGCCAGGCGGCGCCTTTTTCCTATCAGGATAAGGAGGGGCATTTCTTAGGCCTTTTGCCGGAGCTGCTGAATAAGGTGGCGAAGATGTCCCAGCTTAAGTTTACCTACATACCGGTGGATTCCGGGGAAGAGGCACTTAAAGCGGTCAAGGAAGGCCAGGCCGACGTTTTGGGCCGCATGGTTAATAATTTGTTCTTTGCCGCTAAGTATCAGCTGCGTCCTACTTCTCCTTACGTGTATCTGCCTATGGTGCGGATTATCAACCGGCAGCCGGGTCTTATCACTAAAATCGGGGTACAGGATGTGTCCCAGATTGATCTGGCCAAGGAATATGACCAGCAGGCGCTGGATAAGAGCTATCAGGTGTTCGACCAGACGGAGACGGCTTTTCAGTCTCTGACGGAGCACCGGATTGATGCCTTGTACTGCGATTCGGTGACGGCAGGTTATTTTATGGATACTCACCGGGCATCAGAGTATCAGTTGTCGGTTTTGCAGCCTTATTCCTATGATTTGGTTTTCGGGGTCTGCCGGAATGCGGATCCACGTCTGGCGGTGGTGCTGGATAAGTGTATCCGCTGCTTCAACACTAAGGAGGTAGAGGAGCTGTTTTTCCAGAACCGGATGCAGGAGACCGCTTCTTTAAAAAATCTGGTGGAGCGTCTGCCGGTACAGTATCTTATCTTAGTAATGTTAGTACTGTTGGCGGGTCTCGTCCTTTTTGGTTATGTGAGTCTGAACCTGTGGCGTAAGCGGGACATGGAGCAGCGGATGCAGGCCGTCAAGGAAAAAAGTCAGCAGATGGAGAATGATTTGAAGACGGCCCGGCGGGTGGAGGCGGCGAAGGTTCAGTTCTTTGCCAGCGTGGGGCAGGAGATGCGCCGTCCGGTAAGTGATATCGTGACTTCTTTGCAAGAGGCCTGTCAGAGTAAGCCCAATGAGCAGGAGGCAGTAGAGAATCTGGTCCGGCGGGCGTTATCTTCAGGATTTAGGCTGCAGGATTCCCTGGCCGATATGAATCTGTTTACGCAGCTGGAGTACGGCAGTCTTTGCTTGAATCTGGAGAGCGCGGACAGCGTGGAGGTCATGGAGGAAATCCTGGCGTCTTATGAGGCCAAGGCTCTAGCGAAGGGGTTGGAGTTTACCGTAGAGCGGGGCGGTCTGATGCGGCAGAAAATCAGACTGGACCGGAAGCTGGTGCAGCTGATTTTTGCCAAGGTTTTGAGCAATGCGGTGAATTTTACGCCTGCCGGCGGCAGCATTCACGTGACGGTGGAGTCTCTGACCTCCGCTAAGGGGCGTTATGCCCTTTGGGCGACGGTGCAGGATAACGGCATCGGCATTGGCAAGGAGTTTTTGCCCAATGTTTATGAACCTTTTAGCAGGGAGGATCGTCCGGAACTGAAAAATGTGCCGGGCAGCGGTCTGGGATTGACCATTGCCAGGCTGGTGCTGAACCTTTTGGGCGGCGAGATTGAGGTTAAAAGTCAGGAGCAGGCCGGGACGGAAGTAAAATTAGAACTATATTTTGATTTAGCGGACGAAAAATGTTAAAATAAGGAAGTGTATAGAACGAACAAAGGGAGTTAACCAGATGCGTTTATTTATTGCCGAAAAACCTAGTATGGCCCGGGAACTGGCCAAGTGTCTACCCGCGCCCCAGCAAAAGGGGCGTGGGTTTTTGACCATGGGAAGCGACGTGGTGACCTGGGCCTACGGGCATGTGCTGCAGCAGGCGGAGCCCCAGGATTATGATGAGAAGTATGCCCGGTGGCGCAGCACGGACCTGCCTATTGTGCCAACACAATGGAAGCTTTTGGTCAGTCCCGGCAGTGCCGAGCAGTTTAAGATTATTGGCGAGCTCATCGCCCGGGCGGATGTGATTGTGAACGCGGGCGACCCGGACCGGGAAGGGCAGCTTTTGATTGATGAGATTCTGGACTACGTGGGCAACACCAAGCCGGTGCAGCGGATTTTGCTTAACGCCTTGGATGAGAAAAGTATCAAGGAATCCCTGGGCAATTTAAAGGATAATAAGCAGTTCTTTCCCTTGAAGCAGGCGGCCCTGGCCCGCAGCCGGGCGGACTGGCTCATCGGGATGAACCTGTCCCGGGCCTATACTTTAGCAGCCCGGCGCTGGGGTTATAAAGTGACGTTTCCCATCGGTCGGGTCAAGACGCCTACGCTGGCGCTGGTAGTCCGGCGGCAGCGGGAACTGGAGCATTTTGTGCCGGCCAAATATTTTAATGTGAAGGCGTCCTTCGCCCATGCCCAGGGACTGATTACGGCCCAGTGGCAGCCTAAGGATACGCAGGCGGGGCTGGATGCCGAGGGCAGGGTAGTTGATGAAAAGGTTATTCAGGCGCTGTGGGAGAAGCTGACCGCTCAGCCGGATGGCAAAATCAGCGCCAGAACTAAGACTAAGAAAAAGGAACCGCCCCGGCTGCCTTTGTCCCTGTCGGCGCTGCAGGTGCTGGCGGGCAAACGCTACGGCTATGACCCTCAGCAGGTGCTGGATACGGCTCAGGCTCTTTATGAGCGCAAGCTGACCACCTATCCCCGTTCGGATTGTGAATATCTGCCGGTGAACCAGTTTAAGGATGTGCCGGTGATTATCAATAATCTTAAGTCCCTGGCGGCGGGGAAGCTTTCCGCCTGGGCGGAGGGCGCTGACCCGAAGCTGAAGAGCCGGGCCTGGAACGACAGCAAGATTACCGCCCACCATGCTATCATTCCCACTACGGTGCGCTGCGATTTTAACAAGCTGAATTCCATGCAGCAGCATATTTATTATTTGATTGCTCAGGCCTATCTGGCTCAGTTTTATGGTTTTTATGAATACGACCAGACCAGGATTGAAATTGCCGCGGCGGAGGAAACCTTCGTGGCCCACGGCAAGGTGGTGACGGCGGCGGGCTGGAAGGAGCTGTACGGCCTGGAAGCCGCCGGCGAAGAAGCTGGAGAGGACGAGGCCCGGGAAGGCAGCCTGCCTCTGGTGAAAAAGGGGGACCCGGCACTATATCGGGAGGGAACCGCCGAGCCTAAGGCAACCAAGCCGCCCCCACGCTTTACTGCATCCACTCTTTTGGCGGCGATGAAGGAAATTTATAAGTATGTGAAGGACGAGTCCCTGAAGAAAAAACTTAAAGAGGTGCAGGGCATAGGCACCGAGGCCACCCGGGCCACCATCATCAGCGAATTGATTCAGCGCAAGTTCATGGTGGAGGAAGGCAAGAAGAAGTATCTTTTGCCTACCCCGAACGCCTATCTGCTGGTGGATGCCTTGCCCGATGAGATGGTTTATCCTGACGCCACCGCTATCTGGGAGGAAAGATTGTACCAGATGAGTGAGGGGAAGGATGCCTTGGAGCGCTTTTTGCAGGACCAGGTAGTCTTTTTGACTACCTTGGTGCAAAAGGCCCTGGCGGCCAGGATTAGTCTGGCCGGGGTTCCTGGTTCTGGTCAGGCGGGAGCGGGTGCCGGAGGCGGTACGGGTCCTGGCGGATCTGGCGGAGGCGGCTTGCCGGGTAAGGGCGCTGCGGGAGCGGCTGGAACTGGTGCCGACGCTGCCCGGTCCGGGGAAATCTGTCCCCAGTGCGGCCAGGGGGTGCTGGTGAAACGCAGCGGCAAGTACGGCGAGTTTTTCGGCTGCAGCAATTTCCCCACTTGTCATTATACCAGGCCCTGCTCCAGCACGGCTGTTTTGACGGAGGAGCAGAAGCAGTATAAATGTCCCCGCTGTCCGGACGGATATTTTTTAAAACGGGAAAACGCCGGCGGCGCGTACTGGGTGTGCAGCAATGCCCCGGCCTGCAATACCAAGTGCAGTGACGTCAAGGGCCGGCCCAGTATCTTTAGTCAGGCGGCGCCTAAAAATTTGACTTAACCCCTACGCTAGCTATATAATGGAAGAAAATTGCGCAAATGAGGTAAACTATGCTTAAATTCTTGCTAGTTTGGCTGATGTTATTTACGGCGCCCGGCTGCGCCCTGACCAAGGATATTGGAGCACCGGAACCCTTGCCGCCGCCGGCGAAGGTAAATCTGGTCTGGCAGCATGCCGATAGGGCGGAGGTTGATTTAAGCCGCCTGGACCCGGTGGTGGGGGTCAACGTGGTTTCCCCCTGCTGGTATGTGATTGACCGGGCGGACGGACATATCACAGATAAATCTGTGTCCGGATACGTGGAGCGGGCCCATGCCAAGGGCTACCGGGTCTGGCCTTTGATTACCAACAGCTTTGATGAGAATCTGACCCGGGACCTGTTGAGCAATCCGGCAGCCCAGGACGAGGTTATCCGTCAGCTGCTGGAACAGGCAGCTAAGCATAACCTGGACGGAATTAACCTGGATTTTGAAAGTGTTTATGAAGAAGATAAGGATGCCTTGACGAAGTTCACCCAAAAAATAACCCAGGCGCTGAAGCAGCGCAAGCTCACCGTATCCATGGATGTGACGGTGCCCAGCAGCAGCCCGCTGTGGAGTCGCTGCTACGACCGGCAGGCGCTGGGAGAGACGGTGGATTATCTGATGATTATGGCTTACGACCAGTATGTGCCTTCGGGGCATCAGGCTGGGCCCACGGCGGCTTATGACTGGGTGGAGCCTAAGCTGAAAGAAATCCTGGCCCAGGTCCCGGCTCAAAAAATCGTGCTGGGCCTGCCCTTATACATGCGCCTGTGGAGCACAGATGCCGACGGTTATACGAAGGGAAGGACCTTGTCCATGCCGGAGGCGGAGCAGCTGATAACGCAAAAGGGCGTGCTGGAAAGTTACCACTGGGAGTGGCAGCCGGACAAAAAGCTATTTTATCATACCTATCAGGAAGACGGCTTGACCTATGTTTTCTGGCAGGAGAACGCTGAGACGCTGCGCTATAAGGCGGATTTGGCCCGCCGGTTTGATCTGGCGGGGCTGGCCACCTGGCGCAAGGGCTTTGAGACTCCGGACGTATGGCCGGTCTTAGCCAAAAAATTGCGCCGGAACCGGGAGTAGGAAAATCAGAACATCGGAAGAAAGTCAGCTCACCTGCTGCCGGGCAGGTGAGTTTTTAGTAAAGGGAACAGGTGGCAATATGTGGTATGTGCTGGTGGCAATTAACCTGCCGGTCAAAAATATTTTTCGGCAGTTTTTATATCTCCTGCCGGAGGGCCTGGAGCAGATCGGGTTCGGCTGGCGGGTGGTGGTGCCTTTTGGCGCGCAAAAGGTGGAGGGTTTCGTGGTGGCGGCTTATGACGAGGCCCAGGCCCGGGATTATTTAGCCTGGGAGCAGGCGCAAGGGGCGGCGCATCCTCTTTCTAAAACCAGCGTCTCTAAGGTACTGGACCTGACTAAGCTAAAGCCGGTCATCTGCGCCCTGGGGCAGCAGCCCTGGTTTGACCAGGAGATGCTGGCGACGGCCCAGTGGCTCTCCCGGTACTACATGTGTTCCCTGGCCGAGGCCATGCGCCTTTTTGTTCCCGGCAAGACCAGCATTAAGCGCCGGGCTATTTTTAGTGCGGACGGGCGCCTTTTGGCTTACGACTTTGCGGAGAAAATTAAAGCTAAGACTTTAACCGCCTACCAGGTGACGGAGGCGGGGGTGGCCCAGCTGGGGACCGGGGATAAAAAAATCAAAGCCCAGCTGGCGGCGCTGGCCTTGCTCAAGGAGCGGGGCGAAGCGGTGACTATAGCCGAGGCGGCCCAGGCCGGCGTCAGCAGTGCCACCTTGCGGACCCTGGCGGAGAAAGGCTGGGCTCAGCGGGGATTGCTGCGTATTTTACGCAACAGTTATGATGTGCATACGAAGCGGACCGAGACGCTGGCTTTGACCGAAGAACAAAAAAAGGCGGTAGGGTCGGTGCAGGAGGCTTTAGATGCGGGGTTGGCCGTGACGGAGCAAAGTCCCTGGCAGCCCCGGGAGTTTTTGCTCCAGGGCATTACCGGCAGCGGCAAGACCGAGGTCTACCTGCGGGTGACCGAGTACGCCTTAAAACAGGGGCGGCAGGTGCTGGTACTGGTGCCGGAGATTGCCCTGACCGCGCAGATTGTCCGCCGCTTTCAGGCCTGGTTTGGCGAGGCGGTGGCGGTGGCCCACAGCAAGCTGTCTCAGAACGAACGGGCGGATGTCTGGTATAAGATGCGTACCGGGGAGGCCCGGGTCCTCATCGGGGTGCGCAGCGCCGTCTTCGCTCCCTTTGAGCGGCTGGGCCTGGTAATTTTAGACGAGGAGCAGGAGACCAGCTATAAACAGGACGAAAGGCCGGGCTACCATGCCCGGGAGGTGGCCCGGCAAAGATGCTTGTACGCTGGGGCGCCGCTTGTATTAGGCAGCGCCACCCCTTCCCTGGATACCTATTATAAGGCCTGCCAGGGCCTGATTACCCATCTGCGGCTGACTAAACGCCCTAACGGCAGTCTGCTGCCCCAGGTGGATATCGTGGATATGCGGGAGGAGCTGGCTCAGAAGAATTTTTCGGTTTTAAGCCGCAAGCTGCGCCGGGAACTTATCGCCGCCGCAGCGGCGGGGGAGCAGAGCATTGTCTTTTTGAACCGGCGGGGCTATTCCACCTTCATCATGTGCCGGGACTGCGGGGAGACCCTGATGTGTCCCCACTGCGACGTAAGCCTGGTGTACCATGCGGTGGGCGGGGTCTTACGCTGCCACTATTGCGGCAACGAGTACCCGGTACCCAGGGAATGTCCTAAGTGTCACAGCAAACGGATTAAATTTTTTGGTACCGGGACTCAGAAGGCGGAGGCGGAGATTGGGGCGCTGCCTCTGGTCAAGATTCTACGGATGGACCAGGATACCACCATGAGGAAGATGGCCCACGAGGAAATCCTGGCCCGTTTTGCCGCCGGGGCGGCTAATGTGCTTTTAGGCACCCAGATGGTGGCTAAGGGCCACGATATTCCCAATGTGACCCTGGTGGGCATCCTGACCGCCGACAGCATTTTGAACCTGCCGGATTTCCGGGCCACGGAGCGGGCCTTTGCCCTGATGACCCAGGCGGCGGGCCGGGCCGGACGGGGAGATAAGCCGGGTAAGGTGGTCTTGCAGACCTACGACCCGGAGAACCAGGTGATTCAGCTGGCGGCCCGGCAGGATTATGATACCTTTGCCGCCGGGGAGCTTAAGCACCGGCAGGAGCTTTGGTATCCGCCTTACAGCGCCATGCTGAAGATGACGGTGCTGGACAAGGACGAGGAGGAGGCGGGACGTTTGGCCGCGGAACTGGCAGTCTATCTGCAAAAAATTCAGGAGGCCAACGGCCTCACCACGACCCAGGTGCTGGGACCTTTCCCGGCCTTGATTCCTAAGGTGCGGGACCTGTACCGGGTCAATATCGTAATTAAGAGCCCGGATCTGGATATTATCAAGGAAGCCCTGCTCCAGTCGGAGTATAAGACGGCTAAGAACGTCTACTTTGACGTGGACCCGCTGAACGTGCTCTAGAAACGCGCTGGAGGAGAACTCGCGGTTGTGAACCCCGGGGCCTGGCAGCTTATAAAACCGGCGAGCCGGGGAACCGGAGGCGGAAACTGTCCTGTTCGGAGGAAAAAGTGATATAAAAGTCACACTTTTTCAGGGGAAATATGCTATAATAGAATTTACGAATATGAAATATTTTAAAACTAAGAAAATTATTATTGGAGGTTGGGGTTAAGAATGGCGGTTCTGAAGATTCTGGTGGCTGGCGACCCGGTGCTGAAGAAAATTTCTAAACCGGTAGCTAAGGTGGATAAAAGGATTAGACGTATTTTGCGGGATATGGCGGAGACCATGCATAAAGCGGACAGCGGTGTAGGTCTGGCGGCGCCCCAGGTAGGTATCCTGGAGCGGATGGTGGTTATTGACGTGGGGGACGATCATGGGCTTTTACAGCTGGTCAACCCGGTCATCACCAAGCGTGAGGGCGAGGTCGTTGTGTGCGAGGGCTGTTTATCCGTGCCTAATTTTGAGGGCGAGGTTAAGCGGGCCGGGTACGTGGAATGTGAATATTATGACGCCAAGGGACAAAAGCAGTTTGTGGCGGCCGAAGGCATCCTGGCCATCTGTCTGCAGCATGAGCTGGACCATCTGGATGGCGTTTTGTTCACGGACCGGGCTATCTCTATCATGCCTAAGGAGAAGCCTCAGCTGGATCCGCTGGCGTAAAGAGCTTTGGGCGCAAGCGTTGAACCAGGAAGCGGCTTTAAAAGCCTTGGTCAGTTAAAAGGCGCGGCGGGTTTGGCCGGGCGCAGGGTAATTATCATTGGCAAAGGTTGGCGTTAACATGAAAATTGTTTTTATGGGTACCCCTGATTTTGCCCGGGGCATCTTGCAGGCCCTGGTGGAAAGTAAAAAATATGAAATTACGGCGGTGGTCACCCAGCCGGACCGTCCCAAGGGACGGGGCAATAAGGTGCTCCAGACGCCGGTGAAGGAGTACGCTTTAAGCGTGAACCTGCCGGTGTATCAGCCCCAGAAGGTCAAGACGCCGGAGTTCACCGCCCAGCTGCGGGAGTTTGAGCCGGATATAATCGTGGTGGCGGCTTTTGGTCAGCTTTTATCCCAGGCTATCCTGGATATTCCCAGGGTGGCCTGCGTGAACGTGCATGCTTCGCTTTTGCCCAAGTACCGGGGAGCGGCGCCGCTTCAGTATGCCCTGCTTAAGGGGGAGAAGGAGTCCGGTGTGACCTTGATGCATATGGAGGCGGGGATGGATACGGGCGGCAGCTATGCCCAGGCCAGGGTGGCTATCAGCCCAGAGATGACCTACGGACAGCTGCATGACGCTTGCCTTAAGGCCGGGGCGGAACTGCTTTTGGCTAAGCTGGACGCTATCGGGGATGGTAGTTTAAATTTTGTGCCCCAGGAGGAAGCGCTGGCTACCAAGGCGACCCTTTTAACCCGGGAGATGGAGCTTATCGACTGGAGTAAACCGGCGGCGGAGCTGCATAATCAGATTAGGGCTTTTAATCCGGCTCCCGGTGCCTATACCGCTTTGCCGGACGGCCGGAAGCTGAAAATTTTTAGCGCCCGCCTGGCGGAGGGCAGCGGGAAGCCGGGGCAGGTTATCCGGCTGACTAAGCACAGCTTCGTGGCGGCCTGCGGTACCGGCGCCTTAGAGGTGCTGGAGGTGCAGCCGGAATCTAAAAAACGGATGCCGGTCCAGGGCTTTTTAAGCGGACACGGCGTAAGTTTGGGAGATGAGCTGGGGGCCGGCGGGACTTTTTAGAGTCCTTGTTCCCGGTGTTATTGGTAATTTAGTATTATTGGTAAGATGAAGGAGAAGCAAGATGGGCGAAAATATGATGACGCGGCCCAAGAAACGTATCTTTTTGGCACTGATTCTCATCAGTACCGTTATTACCGGCATCATCCTTTTGATGACCTGGAAGATTGCCTGGCCGGGCCTGCAGTTAATTAATGCTTATCTGCCGGCAGCCTTCGGTCTGGTGATTGCTTTATTCGTGCTGGCCCTTTTTGCCGGGGAGGCGGGCATCGTGCTGGCTATCCTGGGCGTGCCGGTGGTGAAGTTTATCTACTACTGGGCCTGGAAGGCCATCAATCTGCTCTTTCCCTTTGCCATCGGTCTGGGACGTATTTTTAATATTTCCCAGCAGCGGATTCAGCAGTCCTTTATAGAAGTTAATAATCATCTGGTCAAGCAGCACCGGATTAAGGTGCCGGCGGACCGGATTTTAATCCTGACGCCCCACTGCCTGCAGCGGGACACTTGTATCTATAAGCTGACCAGGAACGTAGAGAACTGCCATCAGTGCGGAGCCTGCAGCGTAGGCGGCCTGATCGGCTTATGTCATAAGTACGGTCTGCACCTGGTGGTAGCCAGCGGCGGCACCCTGGCCCGGCAGATGGTAGTTAAGGCCCGGCCTAAGGCTATCGTGGCGGTGGCTTGTGAGCGGGATCTGACCAGCGGCATTCAGGATGTTTTTCCAATCCCGGTCTTAGGGGTGTTTAACGAACGGCCTTTCGGTCCCTGCTTCAACACCAAGGTGGATTTGCAGAAGGTGGAGCAGGCGATTTTAGATTTTATGATTGATGAGGATAAAGATGCAAAAGCCAGTTGAAAATAATAAACTTAAGGTTCAAGGTAAGAAGCAGGTTCGAAGTCAGGCTCAAGGTAAACCGAAATTTGGGGCAGCTTCGGAACGTCAGCATTATAATGGAAGAAAAGCTCAGACTGCTAATAATAAAAACCGGCCGCAAAGGACACCCCTTAGCGCCCGGGAAGCGGCTTTACAGGTCCTGAACCAGGTCTTTCTGGAAGGGGCCTATACGAACCTGGCCTTAAACAAGCTGCTGCCGGAGGTAGAGCTGTCCCAGCTGGACCGGCGTTTTGCCACGGAGCTGGTTTACGGCACGGTGAAGGCCAAGGGTACCCTGGACTGGTATCTGGACCAGCTGGTCACCCGGCCGCTGACGGAACTGCAGCTGGTACTGCTGAATATTTTGCGCCTGGGACTGTATCAATTATATTATCTGGACCGGGTACCGGCTTCGGCGGCTGTGAATGAGAGTGTCAAGCTGGCCCGCCGCTACGGGCATGAAGGTCTGGCTAAGTTTGCCAACGGCGTGCTGAGAAATGCCGGAAGACGGGAAGAAGAACTTAAGAGCAGGGCTCAGACGCAGGAACCGGTGCTGGCCCTGGCCCTCTCCGGACAGCATCCGGTCTGGCTCATAGGGCACTGGCTGGAGCAGCTGGGCCTGAAGGAAACTCAGGCTCTGTGCGAATTTGATAATCAGTCGCCGGCATTAAGCCTCAGGGTCAATACGCTGGAGCTCAGCCGGGCGGCGGTGCTGGAAGAGCTCCAAAAACTGGGCTGCGAGGTGGAAGTATCCCGCTGGAGCCCGGATGGCATCTTGTGCCATAAGCTTTCGTCCCTGGCCCAGGTCATGGAGAAGCTGGGGTCCGCCCTGTATATTCAAGATGAAAGTTCTATGCTGGCGGCCCGGGTGCTTAATCCCCAGCCCGGGGAAAAGGTGCTGGACATGTGCAGCGCCCCGGGGGGCAAGGCGACCCATCTGTCTGCTTTGATGCAGGATGAGGGGCAGGTTTATGCCTGTGATATCCATCCCCATAAGCTGGAGCTGATTAAGTTCAACGCCCGCCGTTTGCAGATTAAAAATTTAACTGCCTTGCTCCAGGACGGCTGTGAGTTTAAACCGGAGTGGGAAGCTCAGTTTGACCGGGTGCTGGTAGATGCGCCCTGCTCCGGGCTGGGCGTGCTGCGCCGCCGGGCCGAGGCCCGCTGGACCAAAAAGGAGCAGGATCTAGCTCAGTTCCCGTCTCTGCAGCTGGCTATTTTAAATAACGGGGCCCGCTACGTCAAAGCAGGCGGCCGTTTGCTGTACAGTACCTGTACCTTGGAAAAGGCGGAGAACGAAGGCGTGGTCCGGGCCTTTTTGCAGGACCATCCCCAGTGGCAGAGGGTAGCCTTTAAACATCCCCTGACCGGGGAGAAGCTGAACTCTTTACAGCTCTGGCCTCAGAGAGACGGGGTGGACGGGTTCTACCTGGCGCTGTTAGAAAAAGTAAAATAGGAGATTAATATGCAAGAGATATTTGGCTTAAGCCTGGCCGAGCTGCAGACCGCTCTGGCCGCCCTGGGTATGCAGAAATACCGGGCGGGGCAGGTCTTTAAATGGCTCTATCAGAAAGCGGTGTTTGATTTTGCCGCTATGACGGATTTAGGGGCGAAGAACGTCGCCTTATTAAAAGAAAATTTTACGGTGCTGCCCAATAATTTAAAGGTGGTTAAGGAGCTGAAGTCCGAGGACGGTTTGACCAGGAAGCTCTTAATCGAGCTGACCGACGGCAACACCATCGAGTCAGTGCTGATGCACCACGACTACGGGTACAGTGTCTGTGTTTCCAGCCAGGTGGGCTGTGACATGCACTGCGCTTTTTGCGCCAGCGGGTTGAACGGCTGCGTGCGGAATCTGACCCGGGGTGAAATTTTGGCCCAGGTCTATCTGTTTGAGGCCTTTCTGCATCTGACCGGGGAACATGTGCGCCGCATCGTGGTCATGGGCAGCGGTGAGCCCCTGTTAAACTTCCAGGCGGTTTTTGAAGCCTTGGAGTTTCTCCATGAGGAGCAGGCCCTGTATATCAGCTACCGCAATATGACGGTTTCTACCTGCGGCATCGTGCCGGGCATCGAGAGGATGCAGGCTTTGGGCGTGCCTATTAATTTGGCCCTGTCCCTGCACAGCGTCCGGCCTGAGGTCCGGACCCAGCTGATGCCGGTGAACGTGCGGTACCCCTTCCAGGAATCTCTGGCGGCGGTGGCGGCTTATGCCAAGGCCACCGGACGGCAGGCCACCTGCGAATATATCCTCCTGGCTGGCAAGAACGACTCGGAGGAAGATGCGGAACTGCTCAGCAACTTTTTGCGTTATAAACTGATTTCGGTTAATCTTATCCCGGTGAACCCGGTGCCGGAGAAGGGTTTCCTGCGGCCGGGTAAGAAGAAGATTGAGCGCTTTTTACAGATTTTGGAAAGAAATCATATTAATGCCACAGTGCGCAAGGAAATGGGTCAGGATATTAACGCCGCCTGCGGTCAGCTGCGTGCGCAGCAGCTTTTGAGAAGGTGAGATAAGATGCCGGTAGTAAGTATCAGTCATGTAGGTAAGGTACGTAAAAATAACGAGGACAGCCTGCTGGTGAAGGAGCCTAAGCTTTACGCCGTAGCCGATGGCATGGGCGGTTATAAGGCGGGCGAGGTGGCCAGCAAGGCGGCTTTGGATGCGCTGGAGCAGGAGTCGGCTAATTTTGACGGCAAGCTGGGCAGCGCGCTGATTATTGCGATTAAAAAGGCCATGGTGGCTGTGAATACCAAGGTTTATGAACTGGCGACCTCCAGGTCCGAGTACGAGGGCATGGGTACCACCTTGACCGGGGTCTACCTGCCCGGGCATAATGAGGCCTATGTTTTTAACGTGGGCGACAGCCGCCTGTATCTTTTGCGGGGGGGCAAGCTGTCCCAGATTACCAAGGATCACTCCCTGGTCGCCAAGATGGTGGAAGAGGGGGATATCACCCCTCAGGAAGCGTTTGACCATCCCCAGCGCAACATCCTCCTCAAGGGTATCGGCGTAGACCGGGTGGTCACGGGCGATGTGTTCGTGCTTAAGGTGCAGCCTTCGGACACGCTGCTGTTATGCAGCGACGGTTTGTCAGATATGCTCCGGGATGCGGAGATGGAAGAAATTTTTAAGCAGAACGGTCTGATGGCCCAAAGCGATGCGCTTTTGCAGCATGCGCTGGATAAGGGCGGCCGGGATAATATTTCCTTTATTATACTTAGTCTCATCGACAACGAGGAGGTAGATCGGGATGATCGGTAAGATTTTACAAGGCCGTTATGAAATCGTCAAAAGCATTGGTTTTGGCGGAATGGCCGATGTTTATCTGGCCAAAGATGTTCTCTTGGATCGCCGCGTAGCCGTTAAGGTGCTGCGAAAGCAGTTTTTAAACGATAAAGCCCAGTTGGAGCAGTTTGAGCGGGAGGCCCGCAGTGCGGCCCGGCTGATTCATCCGGATATTGTGAATATTTTCGACGTCGCTCAGGAAGGCGACCTGCATTATATCGTCATGGAGTATGTGGACGGCATTACCCTGAAGACCTATCTGGAACAAAAGGGCAAGCTGGATGTGTTTACGGCGGTAAATATTGCGGCTAAGCTGGCTTCGGCTTTGCAGCATGCCCATAAGCATCACATCATCCACTGTGATATTAAGCCCCAGAATATCCTCTTGGGGGAGAACCTGGTCCCGAAGATCGTGGACTTCGGCATCTCCCGGATGGTTTCAAATGAGACCCGGGTCTTTACCTCTTCTTTGGTGGGGTCCGTGCATTATATCTCGCCGGAGCAGGCCAGAGGGGAAACTTTGACCTCCCAGTCCGATATTTATTCCTTGGGCGTGGTGCTCTTTGAGATGCTGACCGGACGGGTGCCTTTTGACGGGCAGTCGGCGGTGGCCGTGGCCATGATGCACGTGAACCAGGAACCGCCGCGTCTTTCCTCCCTGGTGGCTAATGTGCCGGCCAAGCTGCAGACGGTGCTGGATAAGGCTCTGGCGAAGAACCTGGCCGACCGTTATCAGAGTGCGGAGGATTTTCGCCGGGACCTGACCGCCATCAAGGCGGAATATTATAAGGAAGAAGAGCTCAGCCCGGAGGTTTTAGCTCAGCCCCAGCCTCTGCCCCAGGAACAGGTGGAGGAGGATTTGCCATTTGCCAGCCGCAGTTCCCTGACGGATGGGGATAAGGATGAAACGATTATTATGAAAAATCCGGAGCGGCCTCAGGGGGCTTCCGGTGATACTACGATTATTATGAAGTCGCCGGTGGGAACTTTGTCGGCTCTGGAAGCCAAACGGCAGGAACATAATAAGAAACTGCGTAAGAAGCTGATGATAGGAGTTTTGGCGATTTTGGCCGTGCTTTTCTCCCTGGTAGGCTTTTACTTCTGGTACACTACTCCTACCGTGGAGGTGCCCGGCGTGGTGGGCATGTCCGTGGTGGAGGCTCAAAAGAAGCTGATGGAAGTGGGCTTTAAGGTTAAGCTGGAAGAAGTGGTACAGAAGGATGTAACCCCGGGTACGGTGGTTAAGCAGGACCCGGCGGCTAAGACCAAACGTAAGGAAGGCGCCACGGTGACCATCTTCATCAGCCGGGGCCTGGAGCTGGGGCATGCGCCTAATGTAGTAGGCATGCCGCTGGAGAAGGCCCGGGAGGCTTTGAAGAAGGCCGGTTATGAGGTAGGCAATATTTCCAAGCAGTGGGATAAGAATAAATCCGAGGGCGTGGTGCTCAGTATGACGCCTACGGCGGTGACCATGGTTCCTAAGGGTTCCAAGATTGATCTGGTGGTCAATGCCGACGAGGATAAGCCGAAGGATACGACTTTGCCTTCCGTGGTAGGGTTGAAATTGGCGGAGGCGAAGCAGAAGCTGGCCGATGCCGGTCTGAGCAATGTAGAAGTACAGACCGTGGATAGCAGTAAGGCGGCGGATACGGTCGTAGCGGTTTCTCCGGAAGCCGGTGCTTCGGTCAAGACGGATGCCAAGATTACGCTGCAGGTTTCTAATGGTAAAGCCAAGGTGGAGCCGCCGAAGACGAATACCGGCAGTAGTGAGTCGGTAACCGGTTCCCGGTACGTGGAGTTTACCGTGCCCGGAAACTCCGGCGAACATGAGATCAAGGTCGTGGTTTCTGATAGTCAGAGGCAGTGGGTGGCTTATGAGGGCAAGGTTAAGTCCGGGTCCATCTTAAAACAGCGGGTGGATACGGTAGGTCATGCCAAGGTCCAGTTCCTGGTGGATAAGAAAGTCGTGGACGAGAAGTCCTGGTAAAGTTAAACCTGCCGGCGGGAAGATGGCGGTTAAGCCGCTAAAACTTCACGGCGGTGGTGAAAAATTTTAGGTAGTTATTCCTGGTAAGGAGGTTTTCCTTGAACGAAGGAAGGGTGCTCAAAACCTACAACAGTTTTTATTATGTGGCGGCCCAGGGCACGGTTTATACCTGCAAGGTCAAGGGGCGGATGAAGCAGAGCCGGTTCACCTTGTGCACCGGCGACCTGGTAGCGTTTGACGTAGAACGGGGGCAGGAGGGGATGATTACCCGGGTCCTGCCTCGCAAGAATCTGCTGCAGCGTCCCACCATCGCCAATCTGGATTTGATTGTCCTGACCATGGCGGCGGGGGATCCGGATTTCAGCCCCTTGATCCTGGACAAACTTCTGGTACGGGCGGCAGTGGCCAAGGTACCGGCGCTAATCGTCTTAAATAAGACCGATCTGCCCGGAGCGGAGGCAGTGTCCCGGCAGGTAACGGAGGTTTACCGGGCGGTTGGCTACGAGGTGTATCTTGTTTCTGCGGCCACCGGTGCAGGCATTGAGGCTTTAAAGGAGCGTCTGCGGGGCCGGATTACCGCTTTGGGCGGACCCAGCGGCGTAGGTAAATCTTCTACGCTGAATGCTTTGCAGCCGGAGCTGCAGCGGGCCACGGGCCAGCTGAGCGCTAAGATCGGACGGGGCCGGCATACTACCCGCTTTGCGGAGCTGGTACCTTTTAATGAAGGTTATCTGGCGGATACTCCGGGTTTCGGCAACGTCAATATGGAAGATATCCCGCCGGAGGAGCTGGCGGGGGCTTTCCCGGAGTTTGCGGCCTATACCGGGACTTGTAAGTATCATCCCTGCAGCCATCTGCACGAACCGGTCTGCGGCGTGAAGCAGGCGGTGGCGGAGGGCCGGATTGCCTCCAGCCGCTATGCTTCTTATCAGCAGATTGCCAAAGAGTTGGCCGGGGTGAGGAAGACCTATTAGAAGTAAGAGTCATTCGAAGTAAGAAATGTTCCAGAAGCTCCAGCCTGGTAAAGCGGCAGGTACTTTCTTAGCAGGGGAGCCTGGTGGCAGTAAATTTACAAGCTGAAATTTTAACTGGTGGTAAAAATTAGGGAAAGGATGTGCGGTAATGGTTAAGATTGCGCCTTCAATTTTATCGGCGGATTTTTCCCGTCTGGGTGAGGAAATCAAAAAAGTGGAGGCCGCCGGGGCGGACTGGATCCATATCGATGTGATGGACGGCAACTTTGTACCTAATTTAACTTTGGGTGCGCCGGTGGTGAAAAAAATCCGGCCGGTCACTAAATTGTTTTTTGACTGTCACCTGATGGTGGAGCATCCGGAAACCTATATTGAAGATTTTGTGGCCGCCGGGGCGAATCTGATCACGGTGCATGCGGAGGCTACCAAACATTTGCATCGCTGCCTCCAATATATTAAAAAGCAGGGTGTTCAGGCCGGCGTGTCCCTTAATCCGGCTACGCCGCTGTGCCTGGTGGAAGAAGTTTTGGCCGAGGCGGATTTGTTCCTGCTGATGACGGTAAATCCCGGTTTTGGCGGACAAAGCTTTATCCCCGCTTCTTTAAACAAGATTGGCCGCCTGCGCCGGATGCTTAATGCGGCGGGGCTTAAGACGCCTATCCAGGTGGATGGCGGTATCAACAATCAAACCGTGCGGGACGTGGTGGCGGCCGGAGCGGACGTGCTGGTGGCCGGGTCGTATATTTACGGGGCTCAGGACGTGGGGGCCGCTATTGCTTCCTTAAGGGTGGAGTTTTAGGTTTGTGAATAAACTGAAAGATGCCTGCGGGAGCTGGTATTTTATTTGACAGGTACGCAGATGGTGCTATAATATAAATGTAACTAGTCAAGCAACAAGTCAAGCAATTAGATATGGAAAGTCTTTGGGGCAGGGTTTGATTCCCTACCGGCGGTAGAGTCCGCGAGCTCTTGGGAGCATGATCCGGTGTGATTCCGGAACCGACAGTATAGTCTGGATGGAAAAAGACGTCTATGGTTAATTAAAGCCATAGGAATTAGCCCTGAACCGGCTTTTTCCTATGGCTTTTTTCATGGGATGGATAAGGGAAGTACCGGCAGGGAAGCTTTTTTCCCGGCGGATATTTCCCGCAGGAAGGCGGAGTGGAAGCATGCAGGATGAAGTGTTTTATATGCGGCGGGCGCTGGAGCTGGCCCGTCTGGCGGAAGGCGAAACCAGCCCCAACCCTATGGTGGGCTGTGTTTTGACGGACGAAGCTGGCAACATTGTCGGCGAGGGCTATCATCATAAGGCGGGGCAGCCGCACGCCGAGGTGAACGCGCTGGCGGATATGCGTAAAAGAAAATTAACGGCTCAGACGGCCTATGTTTCCCTGGAGCCATGTTCTCATTTCGGTCGGACCGGTCCCTGCTGCGATGCGCTGATTCAGGCCGGCATTAAAAAAGTGGTGGCGGCGCTGGAAGACCCCAATCCCAAGGTCAGCGGCCAGGGTTTTGCCCGTCTGCGGGCCGCCGGGGTGGAAGTGAAGGTAGGAGTGTGCGAGGCGGAGGCCCGTCAGCTGAACGAACGTTTTTTAGGGTGGATGACCCGGCAGCGTCCCTTTGTGGCTTTAAAATATGCCATGACCCTGGACGGAAAAATTACTACCCGGACCCGGGACTCTCATTACGTGACCGGGGCGGAAGCGCATAAGTACTCCCATTATCTCCGCAAGATTTACGATTGTATCCTGGTGGGTATCCACACGGTGCAGGACGATGACCCGGAGCTGACCACCCGTCTGGTCGAAGGTAAGAACCCCGTCCGGATCATTCTGGACAGCCGGGCCCGGATTTCCCTGACCGCGCAGGTGTTGCAAGGCGGGGCTAAGACGATAATAGCCGTGGGCCCCCAGGCTCCGGCGGAGAAAGTGGCTCTGCTGCGGCAGATGCCGGAGGTGGAAGTACTGGAGCTGCCTGAAGTTAAAGATGACCAGGCCGCTGGTACCTTAAACGGCGGCAGGAACAATTCCGTGGATATTTTACACGGCGGCAGGAATAATTCTGCGGATATTTTACACGGCAGGCTGGATTTAAAGGTTTTAATGGAAGAACTTAATCAGCGTAAGCTGACTTCAATCCTGGTGGAAGGGGGCAGCCAGATTCACGGCAGTTTTCTGGCGGCCGGCCTGGTCGACCGGGTGTACGCCTTTATCGCCCCTAAGCTGGTGGGCGGTCAGGCGGCCCTGAGTCCGATCGGGGGCCTGGGCCTGGCTTTGATGAGGGAGGCGCTGCCTCTGCAGGTGGATGTATTTAAGCAGCTGGGAGAAGATTATTTAATCAGCGGCGTGGTTAAGACGCAGGCGTAAAGGGGTCGAAGGTTCTAAACTGATAAATAAGCTTAAATAAGTTTAAAAGTTGGCCTGACTAGGACGCCTAAAGAAATTTAGCCGCTGGCGTTAAGCTTAGGAGGTAAAACGCCAGGGTGAAAGTAGGGAGATGCAATCATGTTCACAGGTTTAATCGCTGAGATGGGACAGATGGCCGCTTTAACTGAAGGCAGCGACCTCTGCAAGCTGACCATTAAGGCGCAAAAAATTTTGCCGGGGCTGAAAATCGGCGACAGCGTGGCGGTGAACGGCTGCTGCTTGACGGTGGTAAAAATAGCCGGCCGCAGCTTTACCGCTGATGTGATGCCGGAAACGCTGCGCCGGACTAACCTGCATCAGCTGCAAATAGGGGCCGGTGTGAACCTGGAGCGGGCCCTAAGCCTGGCAGACCGGTTGGATGGACATATAGTCGCCGGCCATGTGGAAGGGGTCGGCACGATTCAGAGCCTGACGCCGGAAGGCAATGCCCTGGTTTATACCATCGGGGCTCCGGCGGAGCTGCTGCGTTATATTGTGCCTAAGGGTTCCATCGCGGTGGACGGGATTAGTCTCACCGTGACCACGGTTACGCAGGAAAGTTTTGGTATCTCTCTGATACCTCATACGGCCGCGGAAACCACTTTGGGTTATAAAAAGGCCGGGGACCAGGTCAACCTGGAAACGGATATCCTGGCCAGGTACGTGGAAAAGCTGCTGGGTAAGGCAGGCACGGTTTCAACCGGAGGGAGTGCGGCTATGGACAACCGGGCGGGAGAAACTTCGGCTGGAGCGGCTGAGTCTACAGGCGTATTGACGAAGGAAAAGCTTTTAGAAAACGGCTTTTTTTAATAAATTGAGCCAGGCTGAGCTTTGGACTAACCTGTTTTAAAACCTGTGCCCAAGAAGAAATTTTGGCTAAGGGTATTTTTAATAAATTAATCATGGGAAGATTTTTCCCTTAAAGGAGCTAGCTATTATGGAAGAAAAATTTAAGTTTAACACGGTGGAGGAAGCCATTGCGGCTATTAAGGCCGGTCAGATGGTTTTGGTGACGGACGACGAGGATCGGGAGAACGAGGGCGATTTGATCGTGGCCGCGGAGAAATGTACCCCGGAGATTGTCAACTTCATGGCTAAGGAGGCCCGGGGCCTCATCTGCATGCCGGCAGCGCCGGAGATTATGGATAAGCTGGGCTTTGGTCCCATGGTGGTCAACAACACGGATAACCACGAAACGGCTTTCTCGGTTTCGGTGGATCACCGGGATACCACGACGGGCATCAGCGCCTACGAACGGTCCTATACTATGCAAAAGTGCGCCGAGGAGGGGGCTAAGCCTGAAGACTTCCGCCGTCCCGGTCACTGTTTCCCCCTGCGCTCCCGCAAGGGCGGGGTGTTGGTGCGGACCGGTCATACGGAAACTACCACGGATTTATGCACCCTGGCCGGTTTAAAACCGGTAGGCCTGTGCTGCGAGATTATGAAGGATGACGGCCATATGGCCCGGACGCCGGATTTAATGGCGTTTGCTAAGAAGTATAATTTAGTGTTTATCACGGTGGCCGCTCTGGTAGCTTATCGCAAGTCTCACGAGAAGATGGTGCACCGGGTGGCGGAAGCGGCGCTGCCCAGCAAGTATGGTACCTTCAGAATCATCGCCTATGAGAACAATTTGGACCGCCTGTGCCATGTGGCTATCGTCAAGGGCCAGGTGGCCGGTAAGAAAAACGTCCTGGTGCGGGTTCATTCCCAGTGCCTGACCGGGGACGCTTTCGGATCCTTACGCTGCGACTGCGGCGATCAATTGGCCACGGCGCTGAAGATGATTGAGAAGGAAGGATGCGGCGTAGTGGTCTATATGCGGCAGGAAGGACGCGGTATCGGTCTGGCAAATAAGATTCGCGCGTATGAGCTGCAGGACCAGGGCCTGGATACGGTGGAGGCCAATGTTAAGCTGGGCTTTGCCCCGGATTTGCGGGATTATGGCATGGGGGCCCAGATTTTGGCCGACCTGGGTCTGACCAGCATTAGGCTGATGACCAATAACCCTGCTAAGCGGGCCGGTTTGGCCGGATACGGCATCACCATTACTGAGCGGGTGCCCATCATCATTGAACCTAACAGCTATAATGAACATTACATGGAGACCAAGGAAGAAAAGATGGGTCATGAATTAGGGGAGCTGCACGAACATAACTGCCCTCATTGTCACCATTGAGCTATGAAGTAAGTTAGAAGCAGTAGACAAGACCATAGGAAAAAGTATGGGGCCTGATGAAGTCATACAAGGCTATAGGAAATAATACGAAGGCAATAAAACAATACGAAGGCAATAAAATAATACGAAGGCAATAAAACAATACGAAGCCGTAGAAAATAATATGAAGCTGGATAAAATTTAGAGGAGGAAATATTATGCGTACCTTAGAAGGAAAATTAATAGCCAAGGATTTAAAATTTGCCATTGTGGTGGCGCGCTTTAACGAATTTATCACCAGTAAGCTGTTAGGCGGCGCCCTGGACTGCCTGACCCGGCATGAGGCGTCGGAGGACGATATTACCGTGGCCTGGGTGCCCGGCGCCTTTGAGATTCCTCTGGCGGCGCAGCAATTGGCCCAAAGCGGCCGCTACGACGCTATTATCTGCCTGGGGGCGGTAATCCGCGGGTCTACCCCGCATTTTGATTATGTTTGTGCCGAGGCCTCCAAGGGCGTAGCCACAGTCGGTCTGCAAACCAAGGTCCCGGTGGCCTTCGGCATTCTGACCACGGAGAATATCCAGCAGGCGGTGGAACGGGCCGGTACCAAGGCCGGGAATAAGGGCACCGATGCGGCAATGACGGCTATCGAGATGGTTAACCTGCTGAAGCAGATTTAAACCGGCGAATTTAGCCAAATACAAGAATATTAGCCTTAAAGGGCTTTTTGGCAGAATATGCCGGCAATTTTCAGTTGAGAGTTGCCGGCATCTTTGTTATAATTAGTTGGTAAGTTACCGGAAAGAACTTATTAGCGTAAGAAAATTTATCAGCTTAAGTAAAAATTAAGCAGGGAAGGCTAAGTATGCAGACTAATACCAAAGAAGATTATCTGGTCATCGGCACCGCCGGTGATGTACGTATTTATGCGCTTCGGTCCACCAACCTGACGGGGGAGTTGTGTCAAAGGCATGGCTGTTCCCATCTGGCGTCGGCCGCTTTGGGACGTGCAGCGGGGGGCGCTTTATTGCTGGATGCGACCATGAAGGACGGCGAGCGGGTCGGCCTGAGGTTTAAGGGGGACGGTCCCATCGGCGAGGTGGTGGCGGATGCGGAGAATGGTCATGTCCGCGGTTATGTGGGGAATCCGGACGTGTACCTGCCGCCGAAAAACAGCAAGCTGGACGTGGGCGGAGCCGTGGGTCAGGGGACTTTGACCGTGACCCGCTATCCTAAGGGGGGCCAGCCCTTTACCGGTTATTGTGAATTGATGAACGGAGAAATCGCCTCTGATTTGACCAAGTACCTTTATACTTCGGAGCAGACGCCTTCTTCGGTGGCCTTAGGGGTCATGGTGGAGCCGGACGGCAGCGTGTCCGAGGCCGGCGGATATTTTATCCAGGCTCTGCCGGACTGCCCGGAAGAGGTGCTGGACCGGCTGGACGAGAACGTGCATCATCTGGGCAACGTGACCGATTTGCTTAAGAATGGCACGACGCCGGAGCAGATGATTGAACTTTTGGGGCGCGGCCTGACCACCCATATCCTGGAGCAGCGGGGGGTGGATTTTAAATGCCGCTGCAGCCGGGAGCAGGTCCGGGCGATGCTGGGTACCCTGCGGACCTATGATTTGAAGGAGCTGGCCCAGGATGAACAGACCGAGGTTCATTGTCCTTTCTGCAATGCCCGGTATATTTTTGCCCGCAGCGAGGTGGAAGAGCTGATTAAGGAAAACAGTTATCTGAAAAAATAAGCGGGTGGACCTCTTAGTTAAAATTGATCTTTTAGGTCGCAGGTGGATTTTTCGCTAAAATTGATTTTTTTAGGTAGCGGGTAGACCCTTTCGGCTGAAGCTGATTTCAGCTGCAGCCTGGTTTACCTTAATGTTTGATAATGCCTGGTATCTGATACAAATATTCATATATAAAGTTGACAAATAAAACGAATGTTTGTATAATATAGGTAGAAAGTTTACTAACAGGAGGTTGTACAGATGGCAAATACTAGTATCGATACGGATAAATTAAAGGCGCTGGATATGGCGATGCGCCAGATTGAGAAGGATTTCGGCAAAGGGTCCATCATGAAGCTGGGCGAAGCCAGTGCCAAGATGAACGTGGAGTCCATTCCTACCGGTGCCTTATCCCTGGACCTGGCTTTAGGGGTTGGCGGTATTCCCCGGGGCAGGATTACGGAGATTTACGGGCCTGAGTCTTCCGGTAAGACTACGGTTGCCCTGCATATGATTGCGGAAGCGCAGAAATTAGGCGGGTATGCGGCCTTTATTGATGCTGAGCATGCCCTGGATCCGGAATATGCCCGCCATTTGGGCGTAGATGTAGATAATCTTTTGATCTCCCAGCCCGATAACGGCGAACAGGCCCTGGATATTGCCGAGGCTCTGGTGCGTAGCGGCGCTATCGATATTATCGTGGTGGATTCTGTGGCGGCCCTGGTGCCAAGGGCGGAGATTGAAGGAGAAATGGGCGATTCTCACGTAGGCCTGCAGGCCCGTTTGATGAGCCAGGCTATGCGTAAGCTGACCGGCATTATTTCCAAATCGAAATGCGCCATGGTCTTTATTAACCAGATTCGTGAAAAGGTCGGCGTCATGTTCGGTAATCCGGAAACTACTACCGGCGGCCGGGCCCTGAAGTTTTATTCTACGGTACGGCTGGAAGTGCGCCGGGTGGAAACCTTGAAGAACGGGAACGATGTGATCGGTTCCAGGACCAGGGTCAAGGTGGTTAAGAATAAGGTAGCTCCTCCTTTTAAACAGGCGGAGTTTGATATCATGTACGGCCAGGGCATTTCCAACGAAGGCTGCCTGGTGGATCTGGGTGCTGATTTAGAGGTCCTGGATAAGAGCGGAGCCTGGTATTCTTATGGCGACATGAGGATTGGCCAGGGCCGGGAAAAGACCAAGGAATACTTAAAGGATAATCCTGAGCTGGCTAAGGAAATCGAAGCCAAGATCAGGGCGCTGACCGTGGAAAAGAAGGAAGAAGAAGCCAAGAAAGATGAGGCCGCCGGCAAGAACGGCGCTAAGGAAGATGGCGAAGGCGGCAAGGCCGAGACCAAATCTTCCGGCCGGACGAAGTCTAAGGCTGCCAAAGCGGTAGAGGACAAGGAACTGGATGATGTGGCAGAAACCGAAGAAACAACTGACGACGCTGAGTGAGGCTCAGGAGTTTGCTTTAAAGCTGCTGGACCAGCGGGAGTATAGCAGCCGTGAACTGACACGGCGCCTGCTCCTCAAAGGCGCTTCGGAGGACCTGGCCCGGCAGGTGGTGGCGCAGCTTAAGGAGCACCGTCTCCTGGACGAGGAGCGTTATGCCCAGGCGGTGTTTACGGCCTGGCGGCGCAAGAAGGTTTACGGCAGTTTTCATCTGCAGGCGGAGCTGCAAAAAAAACAGGTGGCGGAACAGTTTATCCCGGTGATCATGAAACAGCTGACCGCCGAAGAGGAAGAAGAACGGGCCCTGGCTGCGGCGCAGCTGTGCCTGAAGCGCCAGGATGGTAAGTTCGACTGTACTACCCAGAAGGGCGTGGCCGCGCTGGTACGTTTTCTCACTACCAGAGGTTTTAGCGGCGGGGCTATCAGACATGTGCTGGCCAAGGTGCGCGCAGACTTGTGCGAGCAGCTGCCGCCCTCCGAGTGAGCAGTTTTTTTCCTTTAGTACGCCGGAAATGACCCCGGCCGGGCAGAATTGTTTACAATATTAGCACAAAAATAAAAATTTAGTAGCACTTTACCCTGGTGCTACTAAATTTTTTGCTTTTTGTAGACAATTTATCCGGCGCTTAACTTGACAATTTGTGAACTTTTCTTTAAAATTAGTATATCCAATCGTGTCAATTGAAGTAAGCTTTTTACCACGAGGCGACAAAGGTTTGTTGCCTTCTTTTTATGTAAAATAAATATACAAGGAGGTGAGAATTATAGAAATGTCGATTATAGCTGCTGTAGTGGCTGTTATCATTGGTTTAGGCGGAGGTTATTTGTTCCGTAAGAACGTAGCTGAAGGCAAGCTTAATACTGCCGAGGCGAAGGCCGCTGCCATGATCAAGGAAGCAGAACGCGCCAGCGAAGCTAAAAAGAAAGAAACTTTGCTTGAAGCAAAGGAAGAGATTCACCGTTTACGTTCCGAAATGGAACGTGAAAATAAAGAGCGCCGCCTGGACCTGCAGCGTCAGGAGCGTAGAGTAGTTCAGAAAGAAGAAAATCTGGATAAGAAGATTGACGCCTTCGAGAAGAAGGAAGAACATCTGACCTTGAAGGAAACGAAACTGAACGCTACCCAGGAAAAAGTCGATGCTCTCTATCAACGTCAGTTGCAGGAACTGGAAAGACTTTCCGGTTTAAGCAGCGAAGATGCCAAGAAAGAACTTTTACAAGCCGTTGAGGATGACGTCAAGCATGACGCCGCCATCATGATCAAGGATCTGGAGCAGGAAGCCAAAGACACGGCTGATGCCAAGGCCCGGGAGATTATCTCCTTAGCCATCCAACGCTGTGCCGCCGATCATGTTGCTGAAACCACGGTGTCCGTAGTAGCTCTGCCTAACGATGAGATGAAGGGCCGTATCATAGGCCGGGAGGGCAGAAACATCCGGACCCTGGAAACCTTAACCGGTATTGACCTGATTATCGATGATACTCCGGAAGCTGTCATTATTTCCGGTTTTGATCCTGTACGCCGCGAGGTTGCGCGTATAGCCTTAGAGAAGCTTATTAATGACGGCCGGATCCATCCCGCCCGCATTGAAGAGATGGTGGAGAAGGCACAAAAGGAAGTTGAGCAGAGGATTAAAGAGGCAGGCGAACAGGCTGTCTTCACCGTAGGCGTTAACGGCCTGCATCCGGAACTCATTAAACTTTTGGGCCGCTTGAAGTATCGTACCAGTTATGGTCAGAATGTCCTGAATCATTCGGTAGAAGTTGCCAACCTGGCAGGTATCATGGCTTCAGAGCTGGGCGTGGACGTGGTTTTGGCAAAACGTGCAGGTTTGCTGCATGATATAGGCAAGGCTATCGACCATGAGATGGAAGGTTCCCACGTAGAGCTAGGCGTAGAAGTTGCCAAGAAGTATCGTGAGTCCGAGATGGTGATTAATGCTATCGCCGCCCATCACGGCGATGTGGAGCCTAAATGTGTTGAGTCCGTGCTGGTAGCGGCCGGTGATGCGGTATCCGCTGCTCGTCCGGGCGCCCGTCGTGAGACGTTGGAGAGTTATTTGAAACGTTTGACCCGATTGGAAGAAATTTCCGAATCCTTCGAAGGCGTGGAGAAGTGTTATGCTGTCCAGGCCGGAAGGGAGATTCGCGTTATGGTTAAGCCCGATGTCATCGACGATACTAAGTCTATTTTGCTGGCACGGGATATCTCCAAGAAGATTGAAGCTGAAATGGAGTATCCGGGACAGATTAAAGTAGTCATCATCCGTGAAACCCGGGCGGTGGATTACGCTAAATAATTAAAGAATGTTCTAAGCCGCAGATGTACGTCTGCGGCTTTTTATGTTATAATACTACTATTGAGGTTAGCCTAAGACCTGGGCAGGGAGGCGTGAGGCGCGGATGAAGATTATAGGTGGCGGCGGCAGTTTTGAAAACAGGATTTATGAGCTGGAGCTCCAGTTGGCCTGGCGTTTGATTCAGGCTTGTGCCACGGAGATGAAGATAGAGGTAAGTAACCTGGATGAAAAGAATTATCTGCTGGAAGGTAAGGTGGACCGGAAGGAGTTCAATACCATTTTTACCATGTTTACCGGTTCGACCAGATATGTGCAGATTCATGTCCAGCAGCTGGATGCTAAGGATGTGCAGGTTATTTTTGATATCCATAAGAAACAGATGGAGGTTTATGACTGGGGCCGGGGCGATAAGCTGGTGGATGAGTTCTATGATTTGTTCGAGCAGAAGCTGGACGAGGCTCTGCACAGCGTGATTTGTTCTAAGTGCGGGGTCAGAGTCAGCGTGAAGCATAAGTTCTGCCCGGAGTGCGGGGCGCCGCTGAAGGGGGTTTAGCCTGCGGCCGGTTGGCGAGGTTAAACCAGAAACGGCTATGGGTAAGGCGGCCTAGTTGCGAAGGGCTTGAGGTTTCCCGTAAAAGGATATAAAAAAACCAAATGCCGCAATAGCATTTGGTCTTTTTATTAAAGGTTTTAGTTAGGCTTGCGGACGGGTGATTTTACCGGAGCGCAGGCAACGAGTGCAAACGTTTACACGTTTAATTTCTCCATCAACGACCGCTTTTACTCTCTGGATATTAGGTTTCCAGGAAGTGGGAACGTGTCTGTTGGAATGGCTGACATTGTTACCGGCCATCTTACCTTTGCCGCATACTTCACATACATTTGCCATCTCAGATATACCTCCTTCGGGACTAGCTTAAATGTAACATGCAATTTAACGGAACTATCATACCACAGCGAAGGTATAAAAGCAAGGGATTTTCTGCTTAAACGTAAGAAATTTTACATAAAAGGTCCTTATCAGGGATTAAAAAAAGGCGAAGTGATACAAAATGTGGTGGCAGGAAGCAATCGGTTCTTTAAAAGGTATCGGTCCGAAGCGGGCGGAAACTTTAGCAAAACTTAATATTTTTACTTTGGGAGATCTGCTGAACTATTATCCCCGGCTGGACAGCTTTATTGATAACAGTCAGCTCAAGACGATTAAGGAACTGGTGCCCGACGGTTCCCGGCAGCTGTTCAAGGCGTCGGTGTACCGGGCGCTGGAGAAGTACTCCGGCGGGGGAAAGCGCTATGGCCTGGTCACGGTCCGGGACGCTACCGGTTATGCCGAAATCTATCTGTTCGGAGGTCAGCGTTTCTTAGCCCGGAGCCTGAAACCGGAGGTGGAAGTGTTAATCTCGGGGCGGATTAAGCCGGGCCGTACGGCCAAGTCGGTTAGCGAGCCTTTGATTCAAAGCCTCAGTGCGGACCATTTGCAGCAGATGAATGCCATTCTGCCGGTCTATAATTTAACAGAGTCTTTGACCCAGCAGGTCTTGCGCCAGGCGGTGCAGCAGACTTTGACCGTGGCAGCGGATTCCGGGTGTCCCGAAACTCTGCCCCAGGCCCTGGTGGCTAAATACCATTTCCCGGACCGGCTGAGCACCCTGCGCAATATCCATTTCCCCGTGTCCATGGGAGCTCTGCAGGAAGCGCGGCGGCGCCTGGTGTATGAGGAGCTCTTTTTACTCCAGTGCGGCCTGCTCCTTAATAAGGAGCGGAACCAGGAGGAGAGAGGCGGCATTCAGCATCTTCCTGACGGAGCTATGCTGCGCCGGGTACAAGAACAGCTGCCCTTTAAACTGACGGCGGCTCAAAATAAGGCCTGGGGGGAGATTGCGGCGGATATGCAGGCACCCCGCCCCATGCACCGCCTGCTCCAGGGAGACGTAGGCAGCGGCAAGACGGTCATAGCGGCCCTGGCCCTGGTCAAGGCGGGAGAAGCCGGTTATCAGGGCTGCCTGATGGCGCCTACGGGTATCCTGGCCCAGCAGCATTATGAGACCTTAAGCCGTTTCTTTAAGGGTACCCGGCTGCGGTGCGGTCTTTTGACCAGCAATACGAAGCCGGTTCAGCGGCAGGAGCTGCTGGCGGATTTAGCGGCCGGGAACCTGGATATCCTGATCGGCACTCACGCTTTGTTGCAGGAGGACGTGCGGTTTAAGAACCTGTCCCTGGTCATCACGGACGAGCAGCACCGTTTCGGGGTCAATCAAAGGGCGGCGCTGGTCAGCAAATCGGCCTTTGCCCCGGACGTGCTGATCATGACGGCCACCCCTATCCCCCGGACCCTGGCCCTGACGGTGTACGGCGACGTGGCGGTGTCCAGCATGCAGGGACTGCCGCCGGGACGCAAGCCCGTGACGACCCTGTGTTATACCACCGAGCGCCGGGACGAGGTCTACGCCGGCATGGTCCGCCAGATTAAGGCGGGCCGCCAGGTCTACATCGTCTGCGCCTCCATTGAAGAAAGCGAGGCCATGGAAGAAGTTCGTTCGGTTAGTGAGGTTTACGGGGAGCTGAAACGTACCTATTTAAAAAATATTCCTACCGGTCTACTGCACGGCAAACTGAAGCAGGCCGAAAAAGAAGAGGTCATGGAAGCTTTTGCCAGAGGTGAATTAAAGGCCCTGGTCACCACCACGGTCATCGAGGTGGGGGTCAACGTGCCCAATGCCAGCCTGATGATCGTGGAGAACGCCGATCGCTTCGGCCTGGCCCAGCTGCATCAGCTGCGGGGCCGGGTCGGACGGGGTGAAAACCAGTCCTATTGCGTGCTTTTGACGGATTGTCTGACCGAGGAAAATTTATTCAGGCTCAAGGTGCTGTGTGATTGTCATGATGGTTTTGCCCTATCGGAGAAGGATTTGGAGTTGCGTGGTTCCGGTCAGATTTTCGGCCTGAGACAGCATGGCCTGCCGGATTTGTACCTGGCCGATATCCTCCGGGATAAGGAGGTGCTGCTGGCCTGCCGCCAGGATGCCTTGGCGCTGCTGGCCGATGCTCAGGGCCGGGAAGAGCTGCGCCGCCTGGTGGATAATCAGCTGGATGACCGCTTTGCCCGCATTTTTGACTTTTAGGTGAAGTCCATTGACAGAGGAGCGGGTGCATGTGATAATAAAGGCAGTTTATTTGCCTGGAGAGAAAACCAGGCCTTAAACCTATATAAATGAAGAAAGTGAATGGGATGGGATGAAGAAAGAAAAATGGTATGAAAATCCGGATGGACTGACCAAGGCGGGCGCTATCGTCAGTTTAGCGGTGCTGGCCGGAGTAGCTTACTTTTGGGCCGGGGAGGAGCTGCAGAAGACTTTTACCCTGGCGGTGAGCGGCAATGTACCGGCCCTGGCTGAGTATCTGCGCTCCTTTGGCCCCTGGGCCATAGTGATCAGCTTCTGCCTGGACGTGCTTATTAATGCGGGCAGCGTTTTTCCCTCCATTTTTTTATCTACGGCTAACGGCTTAATCTTTGGACTGCCCCTGGGCATAACGATTTCCTGGCTGGCAGAGACTACCGGAGTGCTACTTAGCTTTTTGCTGATGCGTTTCTTCTTTCGCGGCAGCGCGGAGAAGCTGATTAAGAAGGCGCACCGTTTGGAGGATATCGATAAGGCCAGCGAGAAGAACGGTTTTATCTGGATGACCTTCGCCCGGGCCCTGCCTTATTTTCCTTCCGGCATTTTAACGGCGATAGGGGCGCTGAGCCGCATGAGCATCAAGGATTACTTCCTGGCCAATCTGCTGGGCAAGTTTCCTTCCACCGCCCTGGAAGTGGTAATCGGTCACGATGTGGTCAACCTGAGGGCTCATACCCAGCGTCTGGCGTTTCTGGTAATTGTAGTAGCCCTGGTTTATTATTTTGGTAAAAAGTGGTGCTTTAAAAAGGAGCAGACCCAAGACCTGGATCCTCAACTCCCGGATACTAAAAAAGAATAAAATTTTTCACGACCGGAAGTAAATGCTTACACCGGCGTCTAAAGCCTCAAGAAGCTTTGCAGCCTCCTGAGGTTTTTTACATAAATTTACACAAAATGTTAAAAAATAGGTTGACTTGTTAACGCCGATGTGCTATCTATTATAGTATCGGTTTTAAACAGGTGAGGGATAATCTTGCTTAGTACCATCGTTTAACGCTGTTGTTTCCAGGTTGGATTATAAGGAGGAAGGTCGTGGAAAAATATTATTGGGCTGCCCTGGCCGCACATATGGATAAAGGGCGAAGTAAGGTGCCGCTTCTGGCGGAGTATTTTGGCAGCGCCCGGCGGGCTTATGCCGCTTCGGAGGATGAATTGCTCCAGAGCAGGTTGTTAGAAGCAAAAAGTATTAAAGCGTTCCTGCGTAAAAGGACGCGTGATTTTCCCGAGTATTTGGCATGGTTCTGCCAAGAACAGCAGGTTGCAATCCTCTGTCTGAACGATGCGAACTACCCGGAAGCCTTAAAGCAGATTCATCATCCGCCGGCGGCCCTGTACCTGAAGGGGTCTTTGCCGGACCTGGATCTGGCTCTGGCCATGGTGGGTTCCCGCCAGGCCTCCAGCTACGGAATCAAGGTGGCTGAGACTTTTGCCGCGGATTTGGCGGCGGCCGGAGTAGTGATTATCAGCGGCGGAGCCTTGGGCATTGATGCGGCTTCGCACCGGGGGGCCCTGACCACCGGTAAGACGGTGGCGGTGTTAGGCTGCGGGATTGATCAGGTCTATCCGGCGGCGAACCGGGCCTTGTTCGAGCAAATTTGTCAAAGCGGCGCTCTGGTGACGGAGTTCCCGCCCGGCACTCAGCCGTTGGCTTTTAATTTCCCTCAGCGCAACCGGATTATCGCCGGACTGGCCAAGGGGCTTTTACTCGTAGAGGCGGCTAAGAAAAGCGGAGCCATGATTACGGTGGACCTGGCCCTGGAGGAAGGGCGGGAAATTTACTGTATCCCCGGCAGTATCTTCTTACCGGGCAGCATCGGCTGCCACAGTTTAATTAAAAGAGGGGCTAAGCTGGTAGACCGGCCGGAAGATATTTTTGAGGACTTGCTGCCTCAAACGACCAGGTTTACGCATCAGCAAAATTTGTTCGCAGCTGCAGCGGCTTCGGTGTCTGACACCGGCCGGCAGCTTTTGGAAATATTAACAGGAGAACCGGCAACTTTAGAAGTGCTGGTTGAAAAAAGCGGTTGGGAGCCGGCTAAGGTGAGCGGCCTCTTGCTGGAGCTGCAGTTGGCGGATTTAGTGGCCAGCCTGCCGGGACAGCGGTATTACCGTATTTAGGAGTGATAGGATGACTAGTAATTTAATTATCGTCGAATCCCCGACTAAATCTAAAACCATTGCCAAGTTCCTGCCCAAATCTTATAAAGTGACCGCTTCCATGGGACATCTGCGGGATTTGCCCCGCAGTTCCTTCGGGGTGGACGTGGAGCATAATTTTGAACCTAAGTATATTAATATCCGGGGCAAGGGCGATTTGATTAAAGCTTTAAAGGAAGAAGCCAAGAAGGCGGATAAAATTTACCTGGCCACTGACCCTGACCGGGAAGGGGAAGCTATCGGCTGGCATCTGGCCCATCTTTTGGACCTGGATCCCAAGAAGGCTTGCCGGGTGGAGTTTCACGAGATTACCTCGGATGCGGTTAAGAGCGCTTTAAAGAAGCCCCGGACCATTGACCTGGATATGGTGGATGCGCAGCAGACCCGCCGGATCATTGACCGGATCGTGGGTTATCAGCTGAGCCCGCTGTTGTGGCGCAAGATCCGCAAGGGTCTGAGTGCCGGCAGGGTGCAGTCGGTAGCGGTGAAGATCGTGGCCGACCGGGATAAAGAAATCGAAGCCTTTGAACCGGAAGAGTACTGGACCCTGCAGGTCAAGCTGCGGGAAGGTGCCAAGACCCAGATTTTTGAGGCGGAGGTACAAAGGTATAAGGGTAAGAAGCTGGAGCTGCATACGGGTAAGGAAACTGCCGCGGTGGAACGGGCTTTGCGGGAGGTAGACTTTACGGTGGAGGAATCTTCCCGTAAAGATATAAAGCGCCACGCCCTGCCGCCTTTTACGACCAGCACCCTGCAGCAGGAGGCCGGCCGCCGGCTGAACTTTACGACTAAGAAGACCATGCGGGTGGCCCAGCAGTTATACGAAGGCGTCAACACCGGAGCCGAAGGTACGGTGGGTCTGATCACTTACATGAGAACGGACTCCGTGCGTCTGGCCGAAGTGGCCCGGAAAGATATCCGCTCCTTTATCAAGCAGAATTTAGGCGAGGAATATTGCCCTGCCAAGGATAATATTTATGCCAGCCGGCAGAGCGCCCAGGATGCCCATGAGGCTATCCGGCCTTCCTCCGTGTTGCGCACGCCCGCTCAGCTGGAAGGTTATCTGGATAAGGATCAGTTTAAACTTTACAGTCTGATTTGGGCCCGGGCGGTAGCCAGTCAGATGAGCGAGGCGGTGTATGACAGCACCAGCCTGGTCATCAAGGCGGGGGACTACGGTCTCAGGGCCAGCGGTTCCGTATTGAAGTTTGACGGCTGGCAGCGGCTCCTGGGGAACCGGGAGATGATGACGTCCGGCTCCAAGCCGGTACCCTTTATTAAGGCCGGGACCGGGCTGCTGCTTCACGAGATTATGCCTGGAGAACAGCATTTTACCGAGCCGCCGGCGCATTACACGGAAGCGGCTCTGGTTAAAGAGCTGGAAGATAAAGGCATCGGCCGTCCTTCCACCTATGCACCCATCATCGCCACCATTCAGGACCGGGGTTATGTAGCCAAGGAAGGCAAAAAGCTGCTGGCCACCGAGCTGGGTAAGATGGTGGTGGACATGTTGACCACTTATTTTAAAGACGTGATTAACATTCCTTTCAGCGCCGAGCTGGAAAATGAGCTGGACGAGATTGCCGAGCATAAGATCGCCAAAGAGGAAACTCTGAATAATTTTTATCAGCCTTTCTCCAAACTGCTGGCGGAAGCCGATAAGAAAATTGAAAAGGTTAAGCTGCAGGATGAAGTCAGCGACGTCAAGTGCGAAAAATGCGGACGGATGATGGTGATTAAGGAAGGTCGTTTCGGTAAGTTCCTGGCCTGCCCGGGCTTTCCGGAATGCCGGAATACCAAGCCGATCTTAGTCAAGGCCGGGGTCGCTTGTCCTTTATGCGGCGGTGAGGTCATTGTCCGCAAGACTAAGACCGGGCGCGTTTTCTACGGCTGTTCTCATTATCCGGACTGCAAGTTTACCTCTTGGGATAAACCCAGTGCGGAGAAATGTCCGGTCTGCGGCAAGTATATGATTGAGCATGTGCAGAAGGGCGGCCAGGTAACCTTGTATTGTTCTGATCCGGAGTGTCCGCAGGGTCTGCCCAAACGTCCGGCGAAAGCGAAAAAGGTAACCACCAGGACCCTCCTGGGAGTAAAGCATGTGGTGAAACGGGGCAAGTCGTCCACCGCTAAGAAGGGGGCTGCGGCCAAGAAAGCTGTGACCGCTAAAACTTCGGCTGCGGCCGAGACGACGGCTAAGAAAGCCGGGACTACTAAAACTTCTGCTGCGGCCAAGAAGACAACGGCTAAAAAAACCGCAGCTGCTAAGAAAACAGCCTCTGCTAAAATAACTACAGCTAAAAAAGCTGCGGCTGCTAAAAAAACTACGGCGAAGAAAACTGCCGCCGCTAAAAAAACTGCGACGAAAAAAACTACGACCCCTAAGAAAACTGCCGCCGCTAAAAAAACTACAGCTGCTAAAAAAACTACTACCGCTAAAAAAACTACGGCTAAGAAAACTGCCGCTGCTAAATAAACTACGGCGAAGAAACGTACTGTTACAAAAGCATAATTTACGCAAGGAAGCGAAGGCGGCTTTACCTGTTTAAGGCGAAGCTGCCCTCGCTATATGTTTAAGGAGGAACTATGAAGCCTGTTCATGTGATTGGCGCCGGTCTGGCCGGCTGCGAGGCGGTACAACAGCTGACCGCCTGCCAGGTACCGGTAATTTTACACGAGATGAGGCCCGGCAAAAGCGACCCGGCCCATAAAACCGCTAACTACGCTGAGCTGGTCTGCAGCAATTCCCTGCGGGCGGCGAACCTGGAAAATGCCGTAGGTTTACTAAAGGAAGAGATGCGCCGGCTGAACTCCCTCATCATGGCCGAGGCCGATGCGCATCAGGTACCGGCCGGTGGGGCCCTGGCAGTAGACCGGGAAGGATTTGCCGCCGCCGTGACGGCTGCTATCCGGCACAATCCGCTGGTGACGATTATGGAAGAAGAGGTTACCGATTTAAACGCTTTAGACGGCCTGGTGGTGGTGGCCTCCGGCCCTCTGACCTCAGAGGCCCTGTCCGGGAATATTGCCGCCTTGATTAAAGCGGAATACTTACATTTCTTTGATGCAGCGGCGCCCATCGTGACCGGGGAATCCCTGGACCTGACCAAGGTCTTTAAGGCTTCCCGTTATGATAAGGGGGAGGCGGCCTACCTGAACTGTCCCTTCTATACTAAAGAAGAATATGTCCATTTCTGGCAGGAACTGGTCGGAGCCGAAATGGCTCCGGTCAAGGACTTTGAAACCGGCAATGTCTTCGAAGGCTGTATGCCTATTGAAGAGATGGCCGGCCGGGGTGAGGACACCATGCGCTTCGGTCCGTTGAAACCGGTAGGACTGGTGGACCCCCGGACCGGGAAAGAGGCCTATGCGGTGGTGCAGCTGCGGCAGGACAATGCGGCGGGAACCTTGTATAATCTGGTTGGATTTCAGACCCATTTGAAATGGGGCGAGCAAAAACGGGTCTTCTCCCTGATACCGGGACTGGAACACGCTGAGTTTGTCCGCTTTGGCGTGATGCATAAGAACACTTATCTGAATTCTCCCCGTCTGCTGGACGACCGGTTTAACCTGCGGGCGGACCCCCGCTTCTTCTTTGCCGGTCAGATGACCGGGGTGGAAGGGTATGTGGAATCAGCCGCTTCCGGTCTGATGGCAGGTATTCATGCCGCCCGGGCCGCCTTAGGCCTGCCAACGGTCCATTTTCCGCCGGAAACGGCGCACGGGGCGCTGGCCCATTATATCAGCAACCCGGCGGTAGAAAAATTTCAGCCTATGAATGTCAACTTCGGTCTTTTGCCGCCGCTTTCCGTCCGGATTCGCGGTAAAAAGGAGAAAAATGCGGCTATTGCCGCCCGGGCCTTAAAATTTTTAGAAATTTTTCAGAAAACTATTGTAAATTGTATTTAATTGTAGTATAATGTACAAAATTCTAAATATTCTTGTACTAATCTAACTTTTGTGCACAACGGAAGTTAGGGCTTACCGGGAGTTTAGAATGGAGCAGGAGGAAGCTTGACCATGAAACTGACAGGTGCACGCCGCCTTTTGGTGCAGGAGTTTTTAAGCTACCTGCTGGTGGAAAAGAATTGTTCCCCTCTGACCATCGCCAATTACGAAAAGGATATTACCGCTTTCGTGTCCTTTTATCAGGGCCGGGCCGGGGCCGATTTCACCTGGGAAGGTTTGACGGTGCTGAGCATACGCTCGTATCTGGCCTTCCTTAATGAAAAGGAATACGCCAGACGCACGGTGGCTCGCCGCATTTCTTCCCTGCGTTCCTTTTACAAGTATCTGGTCCGGGAGGGGAAGGTGCAGCAGAATCCTTTTACCAAGGTGCGCACTCCCAAGCTGGATAAACGCCTGCCCACCTTTTTGGAAGAGGTGGAGATTGACGATATCCTGGCTCTGCCGGATAAATCTTTGCTGGGCCTGCGGGACCAGGCGGTGCTGGAGATGCTGTACGCTACCGGCTGCCGTGTCTCGGAATTGGTAGGTCTGACGTTAAACAGCGTGGATTTAAGTAATTTATTCGTTCTGCTTTTAGGCAAGGGCAATAAAGAACGGCTGGTGCCTATCGGGCATACCTGCCGGGACGCCCTGAAGGTTTATTATGCCCGCAGCCGGGCCGTGCTGATGGCTAAGTACCAGGTCAAGGAGCATCAGCATGTCTTTGTGAATAACCGGGGCGGGGTGCTGACGGACCGGAGCGTGCGTCGAATCCTGGATAAATATGTCAGCGCCTTATCCCTGCAAAAACATGTGTCGCCTCATACCATCAGGCATACCTTTGCCACCCATCTGCTGGAACACGGGGCGGATTTACGCGCTGTGCAGGAACTGCTGGGGCACGCTAATTTAGCGACGACACAGATTTACACCCATGTGACGACGGAGAGGATTAATTCCGTTTATCACGACAATTTCCCCCGGGCTTGACTTAAGTTTTCTATTTGTTTTTTTATTATATTTTGAGAACAGGGAATACATTTTACGAGGAGGGTTATATTATGAAATTACTAGACAAGACGCGTCAAATCAACCGGTTGCTACAGAAGGGTGAAAAGGTGGAGTTTAACGCCATCGCCCGTTTGCTCCGGGACATTATCATTGCCAATGTTTACATCGTGGGCTGCCGCGGCGGGGTCAAAGGTTACTCCCTGCAGGATGAGTTCGAGTGTGATATTATGCGGGAGCGGGTTTTAAACAAGATGCGTTTCCCGACTAAGTACATGCACTTCGTCATGGGCGCCACCAATACTATCGCCAACATCAGCCATGCTAATCATGACTGCACCTTTATCGAGGGTACCCGGTGCTATTTCGGAGAAAAACGTACCACCATCGTGCCGATTTATGGCAACGGTGAGCGTATCGGTACTTTGATCCTGGCCAAGTACGATAAGGATTTTGACGAGGACGACCTGCTCTTAGGCGAATACGCGGCGGCGGTAGTCGGCGTGGAAATTCTGCACGAGCGGGCAGCCAAGGTAGAGGATGAGGTGCGCAAGAAAGCTATGGTGCAGATTGCCTTTTCTACCTTGTCTTTTTCCGAGTGGGAAGCCATCATCAACATTCTGGGCGAGCTGAAGGAGAACGAGGGTATCCTGGTAGCTTCCAAGATTGCGGACCGGGTGGGCATCACCCGCAGCGTTATCGTCAACGCTATGCGTAAGTTCGAGAGCGCCGGCTTGATCGAAACCAAGTCCTTAGGTATGAAGGGTACTTATATTAAAGTAAAGAACGAGTACCTGCTGGATGAGATTGCCAAGAAATAACCGTCTGAAAAACCTAAGCAAGAAGTTCAAGAACCATTACCAGAATTAACCTGGTTTTTTCTTAAGGACAGCGGGGAAAGTTGAGCTTTTTCAAGCACAAGTGATAAGAAATAAGCACTTTCCCAATCCAAAAAGTACCTAAAATTTCACAAAAAAAACGGAATCAGTACGCTGGTTCCGTTTCTTTTTTGCGCAGAATAATGTATAATATACTAGTATTATTGTAAAAAGGCGGGAGAATACTATGTTGGAATTTGCTTCTATGTTATATAGGATACCGGCGCTGCTCATTGCGCTGACCTTTCATGAATACGCCCACGCTTGTGCGGCGGATGCCATGGGGGATAATACGCCGCGGTTTACCGGGCGGCTGACCATCAATCCTCTGGCCCATCTGGACGTGCTGGGGACAATCATGCTGGTGGTGGCTGGGTTTGGCTGGGCCAAGCCGGTGCAGATTAATCCTAATAATTTCCGCAACGTGCGGGAAGGACTCTTAAAGGTTTCCTTCGCAGGTCCGGCGGCGAACCTGTTTTTGTGCTTTGCCGCCATCTTATTATCCCTGGTGCTGGGGCGGTTCGGTCTTTTAAGTCATGGCGTGCAGCAGTTTTTACGCTGGACCATGTTGTACAACGTCTGGTTTGCTTTCTTTAACCTGATTCCCATTCCGCCTCTGGACGGTTCCAAAATCCTGGAGGAGTTTATGCCTTACGAGACGGCGTATAAATATGAGAATTTTGTGGGTCAGTATGGCTTTTATATCCTGATCGCCGTGGTTTTTTCCGGCGCAGTAAATTATCTTATCAGTCCGCTGGCTTCTTTATACGTCAATCTGTGTTACTCGGTGCTGAGCCTGATTTTTTAAGCTGGGGGCTGGAGACGCTGCCGGTAAAAATTTTAAAACTGTTTTTCAAAGGTGAGCCGCCGGGGGAACTTTGTACCGGTCTTCATCTTGGTTATTTATAACTTACAATATTTTAAGGAGAGATGTTCTATGTCAAAAGGTAGGATTTTCAGTGGTATGCAGCCATCCGGCCGTTTTCATCTGGGCAATTACATGGGGGCGCTGGAGAACTGGATTCGTTTGCAGGAGGATTATGACTGTATCTTCAGTATCGTGGACCTGCATTCTTTGACCAGTTCTTATGATGATACTTCCAAATTGCAGGATAATATCAGGGAGATGGCCATTGACTGGCTGAGCGCCGGCCTGGATCCCGAGAAGAACATCATTTTTGTCCAGTCCCACGTGAAGGAGCATGCCGAGCTGTCTTTGCTTTTGGGCATGAATACTCCGCTGGGCTGGCTGGAGCGGGTACCGACCTATAAGGATAAAATCGCCAATCTGGGCGAGGAGCATATGCGCACTTACGGCTTTTTGGGCTATCCGGTCCTGATGGCCGCGGATATTTTGCTCTACAAGGGCCAGTACGTGCCGGTAGGGGAAGACCAGGCTCCGCATCTGGAGCTGACGAGGGAAATGGTGCGCCGTTTCCATCAATTATATCATTGTGAGATTTTCCCGGAACCCATGCCGCTGTATTCTAAGGCAAAGGTCCTGCCGGGCATTGACGGTCGTAAGATGAGTAAATCCTATGGCAATACCATTCCTTTTGGCGCTTCGCCGGAAGAGCTGACCGCCAAGGTAAAACAGATGACTACCGATCCGGCCCGGATTAAGAAGACAGACCCGGGTCACCCGGATGTTTGCATCGTTTATCAGTTCCAGAAGGTCTTTAATACGGAAGAAGCGTCTAACATCTGCGAGCGCTGCAAGGCCGGGGATATCGGCTGCGTAGCCTGCAAGAAGCTGCTGGCGGAGAAGATGAACGGGATGCTGGCCGGTATTCACGCTAAGCGCCAGGAGCTGGAGAAGAAGCCGGACTATATTAAAGAGGTGCTGGATAACGGGGCTAAACGGGCCCAGGTTATCGCCTCCAAGAACATGGAAGAAATCAAGCGGGCTATGAACGTGCTCTAAGCGCGTCAGCCCGGAGTAAGGCGGTTGTTTATGCCTGAATTAGCCATTAAGGTCTCGGATTTTGAGGGGCCGCTGGATCTTTTGATTCATCTGATTGAAAAGGACAAGATTGATATTTACGATATTCCCATCGTCTCCATAACGGATCAGTACATCAGTTATCTGAATTCCCTGCGGGAGTTTGATATCGAGGTGGCTTCTTCTTTTGTGGTCATGGCGGCTACGCTGTTGCAGATTAAGTCCCGGATGCTTTTGCCGAAGCTGCCGGCGTCGGAGGGGGAGGACGAAGAGTCCGACCCCCGCCAGATGCTGGTGGATATGCTGGTGGAATACCGGAAGGTTAAGGCTTATGCTGCCGAGCTGGCCCGGATGCTGGGCGAGGCGGAACGTTATCATACCCGGCCGCCATTTTTTGCCGGCCAGGTGCAGCGTTATCTGCATCACTATCAGGTGGAGGACCTGCTGGGAGCTCTGACCGCTATCTTAAGCGCCCGGGGCAGCGAAGTAGCCTACGTGGAGCGGCAGGAGTTTGATGTAGGGCATAAGATGGAGGAAATAATCGCCTTCCTGGGGCATCACCCGGAAGGGGTGGAGCTATTGAAGGCGTTTGCCGCTACCGGTACTAATAGTGAAAAAATCGCCAGTTTCCTGGCGGTGTTGGAACTTTTAAAGCTGCGGGTGGTCAAGGTAAGTCAGAGTCAGGCTTTTGCCGCTATTTATTTATTCTTACGCCAGGGGGGAAGCGAACATGCTCAGGGATTTTAAGCAGGGAGAGCTGGAGGCGGTGCTGTTTACCGCCGGAGAACCCTTAAGCGTCGCTCAACTGGCGGAGATAATCGCACTGCCCAGACCTCAGGTTTGGGAACTCTTGACGGATTTGAAGGCAGCTTGTGAGAAAGAGAGCCGGGGCTTGATGCTGCGCGAGGTGGCAGACGGGTTCCAGCTTTGTACGAAGGAAGGCTATCACGAGGCTTTGATCCAGCTGGTCAAGACCAGGGAAATTAAATTATCTAATGCGGCGCTGGAAACCTTGGCGCTGGTGGCTTTTAAACAGCCAATTACCAGGGGCGAGATGGAAGCGGTCCGCGGGGTCAAGGTGGACGGCGTGGTTAACACGCTCCTGGATTATGGCCTTATTGCAGAGGCCGGACGCAAGGAGGCAATAGGTCGTCCTATCTTGTATCAGACGACGGATAAGTTCTTGGAGACCTTCGGGGTGAAATCCCTTAAAGATTTACCTAAGCTGCCGGACGGTTTGTTAGACGAGCCGGAGGCAGGGATGGAACCGGAACAGATACCTTTGCTCCAGGATAAAGAGATTAAGGCTGAGCGGCAGCAAAAACTCGAGGAAGATTTGCAGCAGGCAGCCGCTGCGGTCAAACCGAAGCTGGTTTAGAAGAGCATCACCTTGGCCAATAGAGAATCATATTTGTAAATATAAGAAAATTGAGGTTAGTTATATTAATGGAAGAACGTTTGCAAAAAGTTTTAGCAGAGGCCGGGCTGGCTTCCCGCCGGGAAGCGGAAAAGATTATCCTGGCCGGCCGGGTAAAAGTTAATAATAAGGTTGTGACCGAGCTGGGAACCAAGGTGGGGCCTACCGCTCTGATCCTGGTGGACGGCAAGGGCATTCACCGGGAGGAGAAGGTCTACCGGTTGTTTTATAAGCCCCGGGGCGTGGTTACGACCATGAAGGACCCGCAGGGCCGCCGGTGTATTGCTGATTATGTCCAGGATCTGGATGAAAGGGTGTTCCCGGTAGGCCGGCTGGATTATAACACGGAGGGCCTTCTGCTTTTGACTAATGACGGGGAGCTGGCTCAGGGACTTACTCATCCTAAAAATGAGATTAACAAGACCTATCTGGCCACCGTACTGGGACTGGTCCCGGACGGGAAGCTGGATCAGCTGCGGATGGGGGTCAGGCTGGAAGACGGCCTGACGGCGCCGGCTATCGTTAATCTGATTGAGTATGATCATGAGCGCGGCCTGACCACATTTGATATTACCATTCATGAGGGGCGCAACCGTCAGATTCGCCGGATGTGCGATGTGATAGGCTTTCCGGTGCGGACGCTTAAACGTACCAAGATGGCTACCCTGACCCTGGCAGGTCTTAAGCGGGGCGGCAGCCGGGAGCTGGATGAGCTGGAGCTGGCTAAACTGTTTAAAGCGGTGGGGCTGGAAGCTGTGCCGGCGGGTGAGAAAAAAAAGGCTCCGGATGGTAAAACTGCTACGTCAGGTGGCGGCAAGCGGGGGCGGGCAGGTAAGGGAAGACCTGCTAAAGCTGCCGGCATGGAAGCTGGTAAATTTACTGGTAGGAGTGATCAAGGTGGAAAAAAGCTTCGTCATAGCTATTGACGGTCCGGCCGGTGCCGGTAAAAGCAGTATCGCCAAACTGGCTGCCGGGAAACTTGGTTTTGCGTATATTGATACCGGAGCCATGTACCGGGCGGTAACCTGGAAGCTGCAACAGTCCGCAGGTGCGTTTTCTCCGGAAAAGGCCGGGGAGACAGCCCGGGAGATGAAGATTAGTTTTAAACCGGAAGGCGAGGTCAACCGGGTTTATGTGGACGGCACCGAGGTTACGGAGGCTATCCGCAGTGCCCAGGTCACCGCAGCTGTTTCCCAGGTGGCGGCGGTAGGCGCGGTCAGAGCAGCGATGGTAGAACAGCAGCGCCGGATGGGCAGCGAAGGCCGGGTTATCCTGGATGGGCGGGATATCGGCACGGTGGTTTTCCCCCGGGCTGAGTTGAAGGTCTTTTTAACAGCATCGGTAGAAGTAAGGGCTTTAAGGCGTTATAAAGAGCTGGTGGCTAAAGGGCAGACGGTGGACCTGGAGCAGTTGAAAAAAGACATTGCCTTCAGGGATAAGCAGGACAGCGAAAGGGCCATCGCCCCGCTGCGTCAGGCGGAAGATGCCGTTTATCTGGATACTTCGGCGATGAATATGCAGCAGGTGGTAGACGCAATCTTGAAGCTGGTAAGGGAGCGTTCTTAAAGATGTTTTATGTTTTTTGCAGAGGCGTGTTAAAGCTTTTATTTAAAATCTGGCTGCGGCTGGAAGTGCGGGGGGAAGAAAATATTCCCGCCTCAGGTCCGGTGGTGGTAGCGCCTAACCATATCAGCCTTTTGGATCCGCCGGTAGCGGGGGTGGCTGCTTCCCGTCAGATTTATTTTATGGCCAAGGAAGAGCTGTTCCAGTATCCCGTTTTCAGCCAGACCATCAGAGCCCTGGGGGCTTTCCCGGTACGCCGGGGCCGGGTGGATTTGCAGGCGATTAAGTACAGCTTAAGCCTGTTAAAGGCCGGCCGGGTGGTTTCCGTTTTCCCGGAAGGCCATATCAGTAAGACCGGAGCGCGGCAGGCCCCACGGTCCGGTGCCTTCATGATCGCGGCTTCCACCGGGGCGGAGATTATACCGGCCCTGATTGAGGGCAGCGACCTGCAAAGACACCGGGGCTGGCCTAAGGTGAGAATTACGTTTGGCCGGGCGCTGGTTTATGACAAGAGCCTGCCGGCTAATAAAGAAAACCTGGCGGTGATTGAGGGCAAGTGGAGCCAGGCCATGGAGGAGTTAAGCCATGCAAGTAATCGTAGCTGACCCTTGTGGTTTTTGTTACGGGGTTAAAAATGCTGTGAAGCTGGCGGAAGACGCCGCTAAAGCCAAAATTCAGGGGGCGACCCTGGGCCCTTTGATCCATAATCCCCAATTTATTGCCGTATTGGCGAAAAAAGGCATTGCCTGTAAAGATAACTTGACGGAGTTTATGCCCGGAGAAACTGTTATTTTTCGTTCTCATGGCGTAGGTCCGGAAGTTTATGAACAGGCCCGGGTTTTAAACTTAAAAATTCTGGACGCTACCTGTCCTAATGTGAAATTAGCGCAGCAAAAAGCACATCAGGATGCCCTGGAAGGATACCTTCCGGTTATAGTTGGAGAAAAAAATCACCCGGAAGTAAAAAGTATTTTAGAATGGGCAGGAGAAAATGGTATCGTTGTAGAATATATATCTGATGTAAAGAATGTTCCGAAAATGAACAAATATGCCGTCATCATTCAGACGACCTTTGAACTGGCAAAGTTCGAAGCGATTTTGGAGGAACTGCAAAGGACTCATCCGGGTGAATACCGGGTAGAGCGTACCATTTGTCTGGCTACGGCTAAACGTCAGGAAGCAGCGGTAAACCTGGCTGGTCAAGTGGATGGTTTTGTTGTTATCGGGGGCAGGAACAGTGCGAACACCCGGCACTTGTTCGAGCTGGTAAGCAGCCGTTGTGCTAAAGCTTACCAGATAGAAACGGCGGCCGAATTGACAGCGGCCATGTTTCAGGGATGTAAAAAAATAGGCATTACGGCTGGGGCATCAACTCCGGACCGTTTAATTAAGGAGGCTGTCATGGTAATGGAAAACATGGAAAATCAGAATCAAGAATTTGAGAAAATGCTTGATGCAAGCATGGAGGATATCAACGTTTATCCCGGCAAGCTTGTTAAGGGCAAAGTAATCATGAAAGATAAAGAAGGAGCTTACGTCAACTTCGGCTATATGCGTGAAGGTATGATCGCCTGGACCGATTGGGCTACCGGCGCGGATCCCGAAACTATCGGCGATACCGTTAATGTAGGCGACGAGGTGGAGGCTGTGGTCGTACCTGGTACGGCTAAGGAAGACTTTGTCCGTCTGTCCAAGATTAAAGCTGAAAAAGAAGCTGCCTGGAAGGATGTTAAAGAACTGGCCGAGGGCGAGAAACGTCGTACTACGGTTAAAGTTCTGCGGGTCATCAAGTCCCGCGGCAAGGATAGAGAAGCGCCTAAGCGTGTAGTTGGCCTGGGTGTAGCCGTAGAAGGCGTGGAAGGCTTTATGCCGGCTTCTCATGTTGAGCTGCGCCATATTGAAGATTTCACTCCTTATGTTGGTCAGGAGCTGGAAGCTGATATTATCGAAGTAGACCTGGAGAAGAAACGCATCGTGGTTTCCCGCCGGGATCTGTTGAAGGAAGATAAAGAGAAGAAGCATCAGGAATGGCTGGCTAACCGGGAAGCTAACATGGAAAAACGTAAAGCTGAACGGGCCGCTAAGGAAGAAGCCGCTTACGCTTCGGTAGCCGAAGGCGAGACTTATGAAGGTAAGGTCGTCAAGGTCGCTGAGTTTGGTCTGTTCGTAGAAATCGGCGACGGCCTGGTAGGTCTGGTACACAACTCTGAGTTGTCCTATGACCGCAGTGCTAAGGCCGCTGATGTGGCTAAGGAAGGCGATATGGTTAAGGTCTTTGTCAAGAAGATTGACAAAGAAAACCGCCGTGTTTCCTTAAGCATTAAAGAGACCCTGGAAGATCCCTGGGTTGCTGCTGCCGCCGGCTTTGAAGAAGGCCAGACGGTAGAAGGCAAGATTGTCCGTTTCCTGCCTTTCGGCGCCCTGGTACAGTTAAACGATAAGGTTGAAGGTATGATCCACGTTTCCGAGATTAGCGAGGAGCGGGTGGAGAAACCGGAAGATGTTCTGAAGCTGGATCAAGAGGTTAAGGCGAAGATTATCAAGATTGACCGGAGCCACCGCAAGATCGGCCTGTCCATCAAGAAGATGGTTAAGGACAATGATAAGGCGGAGTATCAGGCTTATATGTCTGACGGCGCTCCCACTCAGCTGCATAACAATGATATTAAGGAGCAGCTGGAAGGTTTGAAGAACGAGTAAGAAAATAGTCTTTAAAATAGGGGCGTCTCGTACGCCTCTATTTTTATAAGTTGAGGTAAGCGACGAGAAATAGCAGGTTTAAGTTGAAATAATAGGTAGCTAATAAGTTAAAAGTGTTTAGAGATTACCTAGAAGCAGGTGTGAGATGACACGAGAACAGCGCAAACTGGACCATATTAAATACGCTCTGGCCTTAGGTGATAGTAAAGTTACGACCGGCCTGGAAGATATAAGTTTTGTGCCGGACTGTCTGACCAACGTTAATCCGGACCAGGTACGTATGGAGACCAGGGTCGCCGGTGTGGCTTTGTCTAAACCGCTCTTTATCGATGCCATTACGGGCGGGGCCGAGGCCGTGACCGCTATCAATAAAAAACTGGCGCAGGTGGCGGCTCAGACCGGCCTGGCCATGGCTGTGGGGTCTCAGTTTGGCACGGTAAGGCACAAGCTGGCACCGGAAAGCTATACGGTTATCCGGGAGGTAAATCCTGACGGGGTAGTTTTTGCCAATGTCAGCGCTCTGGCCAGCCCGGAAGAGGTAAAAGCCGCGGTGGATATGCTGGGGGCGGCGGCGGTGGAGATTCACCTGAACGTGGCTCAGGAGCTTTTGATGCCGGAAGGGGATCGGAATTTTGCCCTTTTGCCGGCTAATCTGCAGCGTTTGCAGGATAAGGTGACCGTACCGGTCATCATCAAGGAGACGGGCTGCGGGATGAGCGCCGAAGCCCTGCAAAAATTAATCGACCTTGGTTTTAACTGTTTTAATCTGGCCGGAGCCGGAGGCACCAGCTTTCCGGCTATTGAAGCGGCCCGCAGCGGTAATAAACGTCAGGGGCGCCTGGCTGTCTGGGGCCTGCCTACGGCCTGGTCCCTCCTTGATGCAGCGGCTGTCTGTCAGCGGGGGGAAACTATCATCGCCTCGGGCGGTCTCCGGGATGGCTATGACGTGGCGAAGGCTCTGGCTTTGGGGGCGGATGCGGCCGCCATGGCCGGCAATATCCTGCGCCAGGTGGTGGACGGTTCCCCGGAAGAAGCGGCAGCTTACCTTGAGGAGGTTTTAGCTGATTTGCGAGACATTATGGTCCTGACCGGTGCGGGAACTATTGAAGATTTGCACCGGGTGCCGCTGGTTTATCAGGGGCCGGTGTGGGACTTTTTACGCAGCCGGGGATATGTACCTAAATCCGGCCTGCGCCGGGCGCAGGGGCAGGCTGCCGGCTTTGTCCCACGGTAACATAGCCTCTTGGCTAAAAGTTAATATCTTCAGCTTTAACCTTCTGGTTAAGGCTGATTTTTAATTTGTAAGCCTGAGAAAGAGCTAGGAAATTGTTAAAAATACAAGTGTTACAAAAAATGAGAAATTTTAATAATTTGTGTTTAGAAGCTCTAATTTTATTAAAAATCAGCTGAATTTACGAAAAAAATAGAGTATAATGTATACAGTATTTGAAATACATTATTCTGCGGCGGCTAACCGCTGCTTCAGGTTTGGGAGGCTAGAGACTGAACAAAGCCGGATGATTTGTCAGAATAGGGAGAAAATTGTGTAAGAAAAAACAAATTGGTAGGAAAATAAGCAAGGTTTAGGGTCCTTGCGATGTACTTTAGGAGGAAAAATTATGGCTATTAAACTCAACATGTTCCAAACTTTGGCGGCGGCCATTGTGGTATTTTACATCGGCGTTATTCTTAAAAAACACATCAAATTCTTTGATAGATATTGTATTCCTTCTCCGGTAATCGGCGGTATTGTTTTTGCCATTTTAAACTGTGTTTTTTATGTGTATGGAATCTGGACTTATGATCAGGACGGCGTCATGCAAGGTTTCTTCATGACATTGTTTTTTACCAGTATCGGTTATACCGCCAGTTTGAAAATCTTAAAGGAAGGCGGCTTCATGGTGGCCAAGATGGTCGTGATTGTTACCGTCTTGATTATTTTACAGGATGTGATGGGTTCTTCCCTGGCAAAAGCCTTTGGCCTGAATCCGCTGTTAGGTCTGGCTACCGGCTCCATTCCTATGGTCGGCGGCCACGGTACTTCCGGTGCCTTTGGTCCTGTACTGGAAAGCGTCGGCCTGGCTGATGCCACGACTATCGCCTTTGCGGCGGCTACCTTCGGTCTGGTCTCCGGCAGTTTAATCGGCGGCCCGGTTGCGGAGCGTTTGATTCGTAAATATCATCTGGTCAGCGACGCTTTTATGGAGCGTATGGATGAGGGCATCAATAAAAATAAAGTGGAAGCTTTACAGGATGCGGCTAACGGCAAAGCTGAAGATGCTATCAAGGAAGAACTTACTCAGGGCGTGTCCATTGATGAGAACCGTTTCATGAATGCCCTAGGCCATCTGCTCTTAGCCATGGGTATCGGTACTATCGTCAGCGCCGGCTTTGTAAAGCTGGGCGTGGTATTCCCCAGCTACATCGGCTCCATGCTGGTAGCAGCAGTTATCCGTAATATCTCTGATTCTACCCATGCTTTTGATATTTATCAGCGGGAAAGCGAAGTTCTGGGCACCTTAGGTTTGAACATTTTCCTGTCCCTGGCTTTGATGAGCATGAAGTTATGGCAGTTGTTCGACTTAGCAATTCCTTTGATCGTCTTGTTGATGTCTCAGGCTATTATGATGGCCCTGTTTGCTACTTTCGTTACCTTCCGTTTCATGGGTCACGATTACGAAGCCGCCGTTATGGCTTCCGGCAACTGCGGTTTCGGTCTGGGCGCTACGCCTAACGCTATCGCCAACATGAAAGCTATTACCGAGCGCTTTGGCCCGGCTCCTACCGCTTTCTTCGTTATTCCGCTGGTTGGCGCTTTGCTGGTCGATTTCGTTAATGCCAGTATCATTACCGTGTTCATTAATTTCTTGAAGTAAGTTTGGTAAAAGCTTAAGAAGCATTGATAAAAGCTTAATAAAAAGCAAAAGACCCTGACCGGGAACAAGCAGTTGTTCTCAGCCAGGGCCTTTGTATTTAGTTTTTCAGATATAGGGTAAGTGAAGCTGTTAAGGTCGAGGGTACACCAGAGTAGCTGTCGCAACAACTTACCGTTTAATCAGCAGTACCGTTAAATCGTTGACATTGGTGCCGGTAGGTCCGGTCATGACCAGACCGTCTACTTGCTTGAGGGCCGTGTAGGCATCATTATCTTTAAGGACCTGATCAATCTTCAGACCAGCCTTGGACAAGTCTTTAGCCGTAGCTCCATCGGCATAGCCGCCGGCGGCATCGGTAGGTCCGTCCGTGCCGTCGCTGCCGAAGCTGAAGACGGCCGTATCTTTTAAGCCGGCGATACCGGCAGCAGCGCTAAGGGCGATTTCCTGATTGCGTCCGCCTTTGCCGTGTCCGGTCAGGTGCACCACGGTTTCGCCGCCGCAGATGTAGGCGACGGAGTGGGTGGTGTCCTGGTTGTCTCTGGCAATGGAGGCTAAGAAGCTGCCGGCGTCCCGGGCCTCACAGTTCAGGGAGGCGGTCAGGAACCGGGGCTCATAGCCCAGCTCCCGGCTGGACATCATAGCGGCCTTGCACAGCTGTTTAACACTGCCGGTCACGTGGGTTTCTACATTATCCAGCTTTTTCGGCGTTTCTTCGGCAATCAGTTTAGCCGCCGCCGGAGAAAGTTTAAGCTGATATTTGTTCACGATAGCCTTGGCATCAGCCGCCGTCGTACTGTCCGGGTAAGCCGGGCCGGAGGCAATCATGTCCAGCGGGTCTCCGATGATATCGGACAGGATGATGGAAAAGACCTGAGCCGGAGCGCATAATCTGGCGAACTTGCCGCCCTTAACCGCCGAAAGGCGTTTGCGGAGGGTGTTGATTTCGGTGATATCAGCGCCGCAGGCCAGCAGCTGTTTGGTAATATCCTGCAGTTCGGCTCCGCTGACTAACGGCTTTTCAAACAAGGCGCTGCCGCCGCCGGAAAGCAGGAACAAGACGGTGTCCTGGTCCGACAGACCCTGCACCGCCTGGAGGGCGGCTGCGGTGGCCTTAAAGGAATTGTCGTCAGGAACCGGATGGCCGGCTTCAAAACAGGTGAGGCCGGGCAGCTCGCCCTTGACATGTTCATATTTGGTGACAACGACCCCGGTGGAAATTTTTGCTCCCAGGACATCGCTGGCCGCTTTCGCCATCTGCCAGGCCGCCTTGCCGGCTGCAATCAGAATTAATTTTCCGCCCTTGGCCTTAAGCTGGGTTAAAGCTTCTTTAACCGCCGTGTCCGGCATCGCAGCATGAAGGGCCGCCTGGATAATGGTGTCAGCATCTTTCTTGATGGTCATGGTAACACGTCCTTTACAATTATTTTTACAATTATTAAGATTATCTTGCCGGTAAACCTGTCTGGGCTTAAAGCAGATAATTCAGGGAATAAAGTTAGATTGGTCTGGATTAGCATACTTTTTAAAGAAGGTTATGGGGCTAACCCGGCCCGCATTTCCTAAACTAAGGTCAGCCGGATTAGCAAAAGACCGCCGCCGGCTTTAAAGGGAGGCAGCGGTCTGCATTTTATTTACTTCAAAATCAGATACAGGATAAATACGTTAACCATAGCGGCAATACCGGTTACGAAGGTGCCCAGGGTCTGAGTCTTGTAACCATCTTCCACCTTCATGTCGCCGAAGTTGGTAACGACCCAGAAATAAGAGTCGTTAGCATGGGAAACCGTCATGGCGCCGGCGCCGATGGCGATAACCGTAATGGCGGCCAGAACCGGGGTATCCAGGCCCATGGTCTTCATTAAGGGAGCCATGATGCCGGCCGTGGTGGTCAAGGCAACGGTAGAGGAACCTTGAGCGGTCTTCAGGATAGCGGAGAGGACGAAGGGGAAGAAGATGCCCATGGTAGCTAAGACGGTGGAGTTCTGTTTGATGAAGTCCACCATGCTGGTGGAGGCGATGACCTTACCTAAAACGCCGCCGGCCGCGGTGATGAACAAAATGGGGCCGACCACCTTTAAGGTTTCGTTGGTGGTTTCATAGAACACGTCCATCTTCTTATCCAAGCTGCTCTGGAACAAAACTACGATGCCCAGGATAACGCCCACGGAGATAGCGATGATTGGAGTGCCTAAGAAGGTAATCACGTTAATTTTCGTGCCGGCCATAGCCAGAGCGCTGGACAGGGCCATCAAAATGATAGGCACGATAATCGGGGCAAAACTCATAAAAGCGCTGGGCAGTACGCCATAGCTCTTAATCAGTTCTTCATAAGTCTGGAAGACTTCCTTGCTGTTAGGATCAGCTTCGGCCATCTCCTCCTGTGTCTTAACCTTGGTGCCGATGTAGTTGGCAAACAGATAACCGGCAATCAAAGGCAGCAGAGACGCAGCGGTGCCCATACCGATAACCAAGAGCAGGTTAGTTTCCATGCCCATGCCTTCATAGATGGTGTTGGCAGCGGCGATAGGACCGGGAGTCGGAGGAATAAAGCAGTGGGATACGTACAGGCCCATGGACATGGCTACCGCAGTAGCAACGCCGGAGGCTTTGGTACGTCTGACCAGGGCTTTACGGATAGGGTTCAGAATAACGAAGCCGCTATCGCAGAAAACCGGGATGGAAACGATCCATCCCATAATCAGCACGGCCAGGGAAGTGTTCTTCTGGCCTACCACCTTAACTACGCAGTCGGCCATCTTTAAAGCGGCACCGGTTTTTTCCAGCAAGGTACCGATTAAAGCGCCCATGATGATGACGATGCCGATGCTGGTGAAGGTACCGGCAAAACCGGCACTGACCACATCTGCAATACCCAGGGTCTTGCCCGTCTTAACCAGCGGGATACCGCCAATCAGTCCGAAGATGACGGAGACGGCCAGAATGGACAGGAACGGGTGGATTTTGTACTTGGAAATGGCGATGATCATAACGATGATAGCTAGGATAAAGACGATGATTAGTGGAATACCGGTCATAATTTCTCCTCCTTAGAAAAAATACCTGCCTTAGCAACTTAGCAGGATAACGGAACCGGTCACCCGGCCGGTCTGATTGTCTGCCAGTTTGCTGTTTAACCACTTGCTGACACCATTGTACAATAATTCTCGTATTTTTTCAATGGTGTGAAGAATGAAAGATATTACTTTTTAAACTTAGGTAAATTACTGGTACAAGGGGATGCCGTAGGTAGAGAAAAAGCCCCGGCTGAAAATGCCGGGGCTTTAGTTCCTGGTTAAAGGCTGCATAATCTCATGTCGCGTTTAAGGTTGCATAATATCACGCTGCTGGACCTGATTTGAACCAGCAGCGTAATTTGCTTAAGCCATTGCAGCCGGGAAGAATCACCCTTAATGGGCGCAAATGTAGATTAAAAAGATAATAGCCAGGACGTAGGAGAGTTTAGGAAGTTTCCAGCGGTTCTCCGTGAACAGAGACATACCCACCCAACCTAAAACGGCGAACATAATGCCATTAGAAATAGAATAGGTGATGGGCATCATGAAGGCGGCCATATAAGCGCCAAACAAACTGGGCAGGTCGGCGCTCTTGAAATCGATATTGCCGATGCCCAGGAACATGAGCATGCCGACGACAATCAAGGCCGGGGAGGTGGCAAAGGCCGGAATGGCCAGAAAAATTGGTGCCAGGAACAAGGCTAACAGGAACATGATGGAGGTGGTCAGGGCGGTTAAACCGGTACGACCGCCTTCGGCGACGCCGACGCCGCTTTCAATAAAGGTGGTGATGGTGGAAGTACCTAAGCAGGCACCCAGGGCCGTACCGATGGCATCGGCCGTGAAGGCGCCTTCCATACCTTCAATCTCCCCTTTGTCATTTTCTTTAAAATGGCAGGATTTAGAGACCCCTAACAGAACGCCGACCGTATCAAAAATATCGACGAACAGGAAGGAGAACATGACGACGGTGAACTCCGCTAAATGGGATAAGGCCCAGCCAAAATCAAATTGCAGGAAGGTAGGGGCGATAGAGGGCGGAACGAAGCTGGCTCCGGCAAAAGACGGAATAACAGAGAAATTGCCTACCTTAGGATCAACGACATAATAACCGGTGAGCTGGGCAATCATACCCATGATCCAGACGGCGATAATACCGATGATGACGGCGCCCTTAACATTCTTGTGCATCAGGATCATGATGAGCAGTACGCCAATCAGGCACAGTACCATATCCGGATTTTTAAAGCTGCCTAAAGCCACAAAGGTAGCCTTATCCGCTACGACCACGCCGGCGCTTTTTAAGCCTATGAAGGCGATGAATAGTCCGATACCGGCGGTAACGCCGAACTTCACGTTTTCCGGCAGAGCATTGGCGATGGAGCTGCGCAGTTTAAAGAAACCTAAGATGACGAAGATGCAGCCTTCAACAAAAACTGCGGTTAAAGCGATACGCCAGTTGTTGGGATTATCCTTCAACAGGCCCATGCAGACGCTGAACGCAAAATAAGCGTTCAGACCCATACCGGCCGATAAGGCGATAGGCCAGTTGGCATAAAAAGCGGCGATAAGTCCGGCCCCGGCGGTAGCCAGGATGGTAGCGGAGAAAACCGCCTGTTTATCCATGACGTTGCCCAGGATGGACGGGTTGACGGCCAGGATATAGGCCATGGCCATGAACGTGGAGATACCGGCAAGTATTTCCTGCGTCGGCGTCGTACCATGCTCCTTCAGGTGGAAAAGCTTTTCTAACATACAATTACCCCCTTAAATAAATGTTGATAAAACCAAAATAACAAACAATCATGACGTTTTACTTTTGCGAGTAGCCGTTTTGATTGTTTGTTAAAAGATATCCCTATCATATCATATTTTAAATAAATTTTGAAGTAGAAGTTTTAACAGGGTAACTTACTAATTATAATATTATATTTTACTCTCTATCTTCCTGAAAGCAGATTATTCTGTTGACCTTGAAAAGACTTTTTAGGCTGAAACTAAAACAAGTAGAGCACACTTTTTGTATCAATCTGTACATATTTTATAATTGTAAACAGTTGGTGAACAGTGTTATAATGATTCAAATAAAGTAGTTTAGGTACACCCTGACGGTGTGGTTAAGCTACTTAAATTTTTCTAAAGGAGGGAAGAGTCATGTATAAACTGTTAAGAAGAGGGACCGGAACCATGACGGCTGCGATGCTGGCGGCTAGCCTGCTGATGGTCCAGGTGGTCCAGGCAGCTGCGCCGACTCCGGTGCTGCAAAGTAACGGCAACGGTCTGGTGGTTTCTTCTCAGCGACTGGCGGATGAAATAGGCCAAAAAGTCCTGGATAAGGGCGGTAACGCTATGGATGCCGCGGTAGCGGTAGGGTATGCCCTGGCGGTATGTCACCCCAATGCCGGTAATATCGGCGGCGGCGGTTTTGCCATTGTGCATACGGCTAAGGGCGAAGACATGGCGTTAGATTTCCGGGAGATGGCTCCGGGAAAAGCTACCCGCGATATGTATCTGGATGCTAAGGGCAATGTGATCCCAGGTGCCAGCACCACCGGTTATAAATGTGCCGGTATTCCCGGCAGCGTAGCCGGCTTTAGCGCCCTGTTAGAAAAATATGGTACCATGAAGCTGGCGGATTTAATCCAGCCTTCCATTGAGATGGCCAACAACGGTTTTAAGGTTTCCAAGAACTTTGAACGGACCATGGCATCGCAGGGACAGGCTTATTTTACCAAATGGCCTACCACGGCTAAATATTTCCTTCACCAGGACGGATCCTTATATAAAGAGGGTGAACTTTTTGTTCAAAAAGATTTAGCCAAGACGCTGAGCCGGATCGCTAAAAACGGCAAGGACGGATTTTATAAAGGCGAAACGGCCGACCTGATCGCTAACGACATGGCGGCGAACGGCGGGCTGATTACCAAGAGCGACCTGGCCAAGTATAAGGCGGTTTGGCGTAAACCAAGCGAAACCACTTACCGCGGCTACAAAATCGTTTCCATGCCGCCTCCTTCTTCCGGCGGCACCATTATCGCCGAGATTCTGAATGTGATGGAAAATGCGGATATGAAGAAGTTAGGCTTCCAGACTCCGGCCTCCATTAACGTGGAAGCGGAAGCGATGCGTCAGGCTTATGCCGACCGCAGCGAGTATCTGGGCGACCCTGACTTCGTTAAGGTTCCCGTAGCTAAATTGACGGACAAAAAGTATGCGGAGGATATTTATAAGCGGATTGATCCTTTAAAGGCTACCTCCAGTGATTATGTCCGTCCGGGCCTCAAAGGCATCCATGAGGGTCATCAGACCACTCATTACTCGGTAGTTGATAAGATGGGGAATGCGGTTTCCGTTACCTATACCATTAACGACTGGTACGGCGGCGGCGCAGCGGTTAAGGGCGCCGGCTTCCTTTTGAACGATGAGATGGATGATTTCTCCATTAAGCCGGGCGTGCCTAATATGTACGGCCTGGTAGGCGGCGACGCTAACGCCATTGCTCCTTATAAACGTCCTTTAAGCTCCATGAGTCCTTCTATCGTCTCCAAAGACGGCAAGACTTTCATGGTAGTAGGCAGCCCCGGCGGCTCCAGGATTATTACCACCGTGCTGCAGGTTATGTCTAACGTCATCGACCACGGCATGACTTTGACCGACGCGGTAGCGGCACCTCGTATTCATATGCAGTGGCTGCCGGACGAGATTCGTACCGAGCCGCAGAATATGATGAGCGATGCTACTAAAGCTGCTCTGGCCAAGATGGGTTATAAGCTGCACGAGCAGTCTTACATGGGCGACGTGAATGCCATTATCATCGACCCGGTTACGGGCGAGGTCAGCGGCAGTCATGATCCCCGGTCTTAAGTACCAGACTCTGGTATCTGCTTTGGCCTAAAGGCATGTTTTGATTTAAAGCAGCTGCTTTGGTGTAAAAGCCTATCCTGATTAAAAAGAAAGCCTCTTGGTGGGTGCAGGTCTGAAGTTATACCGGTTTGGCGCTGGTAAAACTTCGGGATTCACCCTCAAAGAGGCTTCTTTCTTACTGCAGGCTTTTTTTACTCGTGTAACTTAAATTTGGATAACTCTAATTTACTTTATCTCCAGCACGTCCAGGTCATCCGGCACATAGACCGGGTTAGAAAAGTATTTTTTAGCTTCCGCCGTGTAGTTGGCTTTGCGGCAGGCAATGGTCTTGTCCTCCGTATGGTAAAGCACCAGGTTTTTGGCGTGGAGGGCCTGGGCCAGTTCGCTGGCCTCCTTAACCGTGACATGGTTTTTCTCATAAGGTTTGAACCGCTCCCGGTCCTGGTACTGGCAAAAGGCTTCACACAGCAGCCAGTCGCTGTTTTCGGCATAGGGGCGGCAGTGTTCGTTAAAAGGCTCGTCCCCCAGGCAGGTAAATTTTAGCCCGCCGGGCAGCGTTAAAGTGTAGCCGAACTGCTTAGCCTTGGTGGAAAGAATATCGAAGGCGGTGAGAGGCAGACCGGCGATGTCCACCGTTTCTCCGTCTTTAATCTCGTGCAGAAGGATACGGGTGCCAATCTGCGCCAGGTCTTTTTTCTTCAAGGTCAGCCGGGTGAATTCTTCCAGCATGCTTTTGACCAGGTCGTGGCCGTAAAGATGAAATTCTCCCTGGTATTTGCCGTCGTTCATCAGGGCCGCTATTTTGCGCATGACCCAGATAACGCCCAGAATATGGTCGGTATGGCCGTGGGTTACGAACATATGATGCAGCTTTTGGTAATCAATTTTTGCCTCCTCCAGCTGACGCAGGATGGTATTGCCGCCGCCGGCATCTGTCAGAAAATAAGCACCGTTGTCCAGTTCCAGGGCAAAACAGGTGTTATAGCATTTGGTAACCATGGCACAGCCTGTGCCCAGCATGATTAATCTCGTCATAAAAAACCCTCCTGGGAACGCTGACTCAGCGTTCCGTTTATTTTTATTAAAATTTATCATATAAGCACTTGTAATTACCGGCCGCAATCCCCGGCCTAAATTTTAAGCTTAAACTTTATGCCACCAGGCGGCCAGCCGCAGCATAAGCAGGTCCGGTACGAGCCAGGCGATAATCCGGTGCAGGGTGCACATGAGCCCCGGTGTCGAAACCCAGCGGCCGTGCCGGCTGTCGGCTAAGGACCAGCTGACTACGGACTCGGCCGTGGAGGCCAGGAAAAAGTGCCGTCCCGGGTGAGCGCTGTCCTTCAGCGCAATCGGGATGAACTCCGTATCGGTGACCCAGTAGGGACAAACGGCGGTAACCTGGATGCCTTTAGGCTTTAGTTCGTAGTGCAGAGCTTTACTGTAATTTAGCAAAAAAGCTTTGGTAGCGGCATAAACGTTAAGCTCAGGAATAGGCGAAAAACCGGCGGAGGAACAAATTTCCAGAATCCGGGCCCCCGGTTTCATATAGGGCAAAACCGAAGCGGTCAGGTCGATGGCGGCCCGGCAGTTTAAATCAACCATGGCATCTTGAACTTCCGTAGGGATAAGCGTCGTAGTTCCCATCTTACCGAAGCCGGCGGCATTGATTAAAACGGCCACATCTGGCTGTTCGGTGTGAAGCAGATATTCAAGATGACGCAAAGAAACAGGCTGGGTCAGATCCAGGGCCAGGGGCCTGACCGTATCGCCATAAGTTTGGACCAGTTCCGTTAGGCGATTTTGCCGGCGGGCTATGGCCCAGACGGCATCAAAGTTTTCCCCTTGCATCAATTGGCGCAGATATTCGCGGCCCAGGCCGCTGGAAGCGCCGGTGATAATAGCAATACGCATGATGGTCTCCTTAACCTTACTTAAGCTTAATTATAATAGTAACTTGTTTTGTGTTCATTTTATAACAAAACCGCCTAATAGGCAAATAAATCTAAATTGCCTCTTTACAAGGACCGTTAAGGCATTAAAATATAATTAGAATTAAAATATAATCAAGATAAAAAGGTGGTTTAAATTTTGGCTAAAAAACTATTGTTTATCAATGCCTGCATCAGTACCCATGTTCCCTCCCGGACGCGGGAGCTGTGTGAGACTTTTTTAGAGGCCTATAAAAATAACCCGGCTTGGGAAATCCAAAAAGTGGACCTGGAGGCGGAGTCGTTCCTGCCCCTGAATCACAAGCGGCTGCAAGAGAGGGAAGACTGCCTTATTAAGCTTGGAGGAGCGGATTTAGCCAAGGCTTATCCGGCTGCCCGGGATTTTGCCGCCGCGGACTTGATTGTCATCGGGGCGCCTTATTGGGACTTGTCTTTTCCTGCGGTGCTGAAAATCTACCTGGAAAATATCATGGTGGGCGGGCTCACCTTCTGCTATACTCCGACCGGCGCGCAGGGTTTATGTAAGGCGGAGCGGCTGGTATACCTGACTACGGCGGGCGGTTTTATCAGTCAGCCGGACTGGGGCTTTGGCTACCTGCAAAGCCTGGCCGGGATGCTGGGCATCAAAAAGACCTGCAGCGTGGCCGCCCAGGGCCTGGATATCGCAGGGGCGGACCTGGAGAAAATCATGGCCCGGGCTAAGGGGGAATGCCGCAACACCAGGCTGTAATTATTCTTAAAATTCAAAAAGAATTCAAAAAGTCGACGCCACTATGACGTCAAATAAGAAAAGTATTCACGGTTGAGCCTTTAGCGCTATGTTATAATAAAGCTGAAAATTTTATTGGGAGGCGAAACCCATGCTAAAGACTAAAATGTTGAAGTGTGTCTTACCTATATGTTTTTCCCTGTTTTTAAGTAACCAGGCGGGGGCAGCTGCTAATAACGCAAGCTCAAGTGCCAATCCCCCTGCTATTACGACGCCGGAGGCTACCAGTGCGGTGACTTCCCCTAAGGCCGTGCCTAAAGATCCGGCGGCACCTAAGGCACCTTTACTGGTTCAACCGGTCGTGGTTAAGCCGGAACCTAAGCCGGCGGCTAATTATTCTTTGCCAGCTACCGCACCTAAGGCATCTATCCCGGCGGATGCAGCTTTTTCTTCTGCCCCGGTGACTTATCATAGTAAGTTGACAGCGGCGGATATGATTTTGGGCGGCATCGGTCAGGATTCCTCTTTGTGGTACGTGGCCCAGGTTTATGGGCAGCCCGGGAAGACGACTTCCCGCAGTGACAAATATGGGACTTTTACCACCTATAATTATAATGAGCAACTGATTGTGACCGAGAAAGAAACCGCGGTTACCGGGAAAAAATTTATTTATGAAATTATTTGCCGGGAAGATAATTTAAAAACTAACAGCGGTTTACATGTGGGGCTGGATTATCCCTCGGTACAACGTACCTACGGGGTGGCCGATTTATCCGGTACCAATGCTCAGGGCTTGAAATATTATGATTATAATTTCAGCCGCAATACCTTGAGGATGACGGTCGGGGCGGATAATAAGATTAAGGAGCTGCGTTGCATGTATAATGCCTGAGCAAGCGGGTGACCGTTTATGATGAGAAACATCGTATCTTTTATTGTTTTGATCGTACTGGTGGTTATTTTGTCTGGCGCTAAGATTGAACGGGCTCCCGGCAGCGTTTCACGTCCGCCGGTACCTACGTACGGCTATGTGGTTTTTACGATTCCGCTCCAGCGGCAAGGGACCGATGAAGAGGATCAGTTCGCCCTGTGGCTGGAAACGGCGGAGGGGCAGCATTTTAAAACTTTGGCGGTGACGGATTACGCTGCTATTAAAGGCCTGAAAGACCGGACCCATACCTTACCGGTGTGGGAAGAGCAGTCCCGTACCGGTGATTTTGCCCAGACGCAGTTCCGGGATGTTAACGCCATGACTATTTCTACTCCGGACAGCGGCCTGCGCCAGTACATCTGGTATGGTGATAATGACGCAGGAACCAAGGCCATGAAGCCGGGGAAGTACCGTTATCTTTTGGAAAGCTCCGTGGCCGGAAAGGACCACGTGGTTTTTGTGGGAGAAATAGAAATTGGGACCCAAAGTAATACCAGTCGGGGCCTCCAGGTAGCGGTAGCCGGGGTAGAGAATCCTATGGTGGCGGGGATCAGTGCCAGGTTTGTACCCAGTCCGGGCAATACCAGGCTCTTTTTATTCCAGGAGCCTGCTGAAGTCCTGCCTCATTGATTAAAACAAGCTCTATCTTAAATTTAAAACTAAACAAACTGGCCCGAGGGCTGAAGGGAAGTGTCTTAGCTGTATGGAACCAATAGATAAGGATGTAGTTACGCTTAAGGATATCGAGGCGGCGGCACAAAGATTGAAGGAGGTAGCTCACCTCACACCTTTGATGAGCAGCCGCACTTTCAGCCGGATGGCCGGGGAAGAAATCCTGCTAAAATTAGAAAATCAGCAGCGTACCGGTTCTTTTAAGCTGCGGGGCGCGGCCAACTGTATCCAGATGCTCAGCGAGGAGCAAAAGTCTCATGGGGTTATCGCGGCTTCCGCCGGTAATCATGCCCAGGGGGTTGCTTTAGGGGCAGCGGCGTCCGGCATCCAGGCGACGATTGTCATGCCGGAGGGTGCCCCGCTGGCTAAGATTGAGGCAACTAAAAGTTATGGCGCTCGGGTCGTGCTGAAAGGAACAGTGTTCGATGATTCTTATGCCGAAGCCGTACGTTTACAAAAAGAGACCGGGGCCACTTTCGTGCATCCCTACGATGATCCTAACGTTATTGCCGGGCAGGGGACCATCGGGCTGGAAATCCTGGCCCAATGTCCGGGCGTGAAGTCCATCGTAGTACCGGCAGGCGGCGGCGGCCTTCTGGCGGGTATTGCAGTAGCGGTTAAAAGCAAGGCTCCCCAGGTTAAGGTGTACGGAGTGCAGGCCAGCGGGGCGCCGGCGTTGTATTTAGCCAAGCACGCGGGCCGCTGGGAAGAAACTCCGGAGGCTGCGACCATTGCTGATGGCATTGCCGTGAAGAAACCTGGTCATAACACTTTCAATTTAATTGAAAAGTATGTAGATGATATTTTCGTGGTCAAAGACGCAGATATTGCCGCGACCATCCTGCTCATGCTGGAGCGGGCTAAACTGGTGGCGGAAGGCGCCGGGGCCATACCGCTGGCGGCCATCCTGACGGGCGTGGTTCCCCATGCAGAAAAAACTGTAGCCCTGGTCAGCGGCGGCAACATCGACGTCAACATGATTTCCCGCATCATAGAGAACGGTTTGGTTAAGTCCGGACGCCGGATGCGGCTGCGGACCTATCTGGCAGATCGTCCCGGCGAGTTAATCCGTTTGTTGCAAATTTTTGCGGTCCAGAAGGCTAACATCCTCTTTATCAACCACGTGCGGGCCGACCATAATATCGATATCGGTCAAACCAGGGTGGAGATTGATTTGGAAACCAGAAATCAGGCTCATGCGGAGGTAATTGTCGGCGAGATGCGCCGGGCTGGTTATCAGGTTGAACTTCGCTAAGCTTAAAACATAATAAAAGTGTTAACTTGACAAACTGCTTTGTGAACTATAAAGCAGTTTGTCTTTTTAAGGTGGATATTGTCAGACAATAACATCTTGTGATATAATTACTTCCGGTGAGCCGTAAGTTTCCCTTGTACCTTTAAGCTGGTCCTGCCCCGGAGGGGGCAGTCTTTTGACCGCGGTTTTTAATGCCGGCCGGCGCCGCGGACTGGAACTGCTTTCAGGGCGATGGAGAAACGGACTATTAAATGGTTCAGATGGAGGATTTGAAGTTGAAAAAGTATCTGTATCGTTATGCTATGGTAACTTTGGGGTGCGTGTTATTGGCAATTGCCATCAATGGGTTCTTTCTTCCTTTTAATTTATTGAGCGGCGGGTTGTCGGGTTATTGTATTTTGTTATTATATTTACTGGAGCTGCCTATCAGTGTTACTAACTTATTGCTGAATGTACCGTTGTTTATCATAGCTTACAAGCTGATGAGCCGGGATTATTTTATCAGCGGTATTTTTGGTACCATGATGGTTTCGGTTTGTATCCAGTATTTTTCCTTTTTAAGCACCATGAGCCTGGTCCGGGATTCTATCCTGGCTTGTCTGGCCGGCGGGGTGTTGTTTGGTATCGGCTGTGCCCTGATTTTTAAGGTGGATGGCAACACGGGCGGGGTGGACATTATTGCCGCCATCATCCAGAAACATTACAGTATCAGCATAGGTACCACTGAGTTCATCGGAAATTTGGTCTTACTGGCGTTAGGTGGTTTATACTATGGCTTGGAACCTACTTTGTATACTCTTTTAACTTTTTTTATTAGTTTTAAGATCACTAATATTTTTATGGACGGCTTTGATTATAAAAAGAGTTTCATCATTATCAGCAGTGAATATCAGGCTATCGGACAAGCCATCTTGACCAGTGTGGACCGGGGCGTAACTTATTTGCAGGCGGAAGGAGGCTTTACCCATGAACAGAGGCCGGCTGTTTTTGTGGTGGCTAAACTGACCCAGATGGCTAAGATTAAAACCATTGTTACGGATATCGATCCCCATGCTTTTATGATTATTCAGGATGCCAGCGATGTCTTAGGCCGGGGCTTTACTTTAAAGGCGCAGAAACTGGAGTAAATTAAAAAAATCCCTCTGACTTAAATTGATTTTTTCTCCGTTTGGCAATACAATGTTGCTAGCAGGGTGGTAAGAGTAAGGGGCTGGTTGGTAGTAGGTGTAAAAAGCAAGGAGAAAATATCATGAAAAGATATCTGTATCGTTATTTTATGGTTACGCTGGGCTGCCTTCTGCTTGCGGTAGCGGTGAACGCATTTTTTATCCCGTTTAATCTGTTAAGCGGCGGGCTGTCCGGTTATTGTGTCTTACTGTACTATATTTTTGGTCTGCCTATCAGCGTGACGAACATGGTGCTGAACATACCTTTGTTCATCGTGGCCTACAAGATGATGAGCCGTGATTATTTCATCTGCGGTATTTACGGTACCGTCATGTTTTCCCTGTGTTTACAGTCGCTGGAGTTTTTGGTTAATATGTACGTGGTGCGGGACTTTATCCTGGCCTGTATCGCCGGCGGCGTGATCGGCGGTATCGGCGGGGCGATGATCTACAAGGTAGGCGGCAATACCGGAGGTATTGATATTATTGCGGCCATCGTGCAAAAGCATTACAGTATCGGTATGGGTACCACCGAGTTTTTAGGCAACGTGGTCTTGATGGCGGTGGGTTGTGTTTATTTCGGCATCGAGCCCACCTTATATACTTTACTGGCCTTTTTTGTTACCTTTAAAACTACCAATGTTTTTATGGATGGGTTTGACCATAAAAAAAGTTTTATTATCATCAGCAGTAATTATAAAGAAATAGGCGAGGCCATCCTTACTTATGTAGAACGGGGCGTGACCTACCTGGATGCCGAGGGCGGGTATACCCACGAGCGGCGTCCGGCGGTTTTCGTGGTGGCCAAGCTGACCCAGATGGCCAAGATTAAAAACATCGTGAACAGCATTGACCCTCATGCTTTTATGATTATCCAGGATGCCAGCGATGTTTTGGGCCGTGGGTTTACCTTAAAGGATAAATACGTGGATCGCCCGGCCCATACCACCCTGCGTACCGGTTGGGATGGTTTGGATGACGTGCTGGAGGCCAGCCGGGAACTGGAAGTTAAGAGTCAGGCGGCTAAAAATCAGGAGGTCCATAAAAAATAACCTGACGAGAAGCGTCAGGTTAAAGGCTTAAAGTTGACTACAGGTTAAAAGTAATAGTATGTTAAGGTAAACGTGTTTTGAAGGCAATATGGTTTAAAAGTTTCTACCTATTTAAGTTTAAATGAAACTTTTATCCTAAAGCTGGACATATTTCTGCACCGTTTCTAAATCAGGAGTCACGTAGTAGGTGGTCTGGTGGGTAAAAATGACAAAACCGGGCTTGGCACCGCTGGGCTTTTTCACGTAACGCCTTTGGGTACAATCCACCGGTACGTTGCTCCCGCTGCGGCCTTTGCTGAAGTACGCCGCCAGCAGGGCGGCGGTCTGGATGGCCTCCGGGGCAGGTTCAGACCGGGAGGTTTTGATCAGCACATGGCTGCCGGGAAGATTTTTCGTATGCAGCCACAAATCCCGGCCGCTGCCCAGGGAAAAGGTCACGTAGTCATTCTGCTTATTGTTTTTACCGATATAGAACACCGTATCCTCCGAATAGCGGACTTGTAAAGGTTCGGCCTTGGTTTGGGGGATGCGGCGTTTTTTGCTGCCTTCCAACAGTCCCGTACTTATTAATTCCTGCTTAATCTCGGCTACATCTTGTTTGGTAGCGGCGGTGGTCAGGCTGGCATCAATAGAATTCATATAGCCGAGCAGAGCTTTGGTTTCGTCTAATTGCCGGGCCACTTCTTCCTGGGCCCGTTTATATTTATTATACTTTTTATAGTAAGCCTGAGCGTTTTCACTGGGACTTAATACCGGCGAGAGGGTAATGTGCAGCGGAGTTCCGTCGTAGATACTTTCTAAGGTACATGCGGTCTGGCCTCGTTTCAGCCGGTACAGTCCGGCCATCAGGGTATCAGCGATGATTCTCTGGGCTTCCGCTTTATCGGCCTGGGCCAAATCGCCCTCTAAGGCCGTTATTTTTTTCTCCAGTTTTTGCATTTCCCCGTTGACCAGCTTTTGCAGCAGGTCGTGGTCCGGCAGCTGGATGGGTTCTAATTTTACCGCATAATTTAAGGCTTCGTTAATAGAAGTAAATTTTTCTACCCGGCAGCCGGGGTCCAGATACACTACCGGATAAGGAAAAATAGTCAGGCACCGGTTGGTCCGGCTAATGTAGACCTCAAAATCTTGTCCGTTTTGACAGGAAGTTTGTAAACTGTCAATGGCCAACGCTAAATTTTGACGGTCCCGGTCTGGCAGGATAGGGGTCGCCAAAGGTATTTTCGCCAGGGTAAAAAGCTGTTCGGCCGAAGCTTTGCCTATTCCGGTCGTTGCGGTTATCAACTGATTTAGCTGCTTCTTACCCACTACATCTGGTATTGACGTCACAATGGTGTCGGGAACTGTGCCCAAAATGGGCAAGCCTTTCTGCTCCGGAGGACTGATATATTTTTCGCCGGGCAGGATGGTACGATAAGAATTCTGCGTTGGACCGATATGTTTCAAACTGTCAATAATCGTTTCATTTTCTGTAAAGATGATATTAGCATTTTTACCGGTCAGTTCCAGCACTAATTTTTTGGTGATGATTTTGCTGGCGCTGCCTAAGATATCTATCTGCAGCTCGATGATCCGGTCCAGGCCCTTTTGGCTGACTTTGGTGATGCGCCCTTCTTCCAGATGCTTACGCAGCAGCATGCAAAAGGCAGGCGGGGTCTCCGGATTCTCCGGAGCCTTCGCCGGCAGATAAACGGCAGGGGCGCCGCCGTTTACTTCTATAACCAGGTTGACCGTATCCCGGGTCCTTTTTAATTGCAGGACCAGGGAGGCCGCCGTAGGCATGGAGACTTTATAAATGATGCCGCCTAAAATATTATCTTGCAAGAATTCCGTAATAGCGTGTATGGTGATTCCTTCTAGGTTCATTTAACTCATCCTTTGATTTTGGTTGCGTAAGCCAGGCATTTAAGATATAATTATTAGTAATATATGCGGCGGGGCTTACTTGTTAAGTATACCATATTTAGTAAATTTTAACATAGGGGAGGTCGATAAATATGAAAAGATTCTTAGGACTGCTTGTAGTTTGGCTCTGTATGACCGGCAGCTGTTTAGCACTCCAGCCTGTTGATAACCCTTCTTTACAACAAGCCGTGAATTATGGCATCGATCGCAGCGATACCCTGAAATTTTCTGATGCGGCCTTTCTGGCCCCTTGGACGATTAACGACAGCGCTTTAAAAAATCCCTACCGCTTAAGTGAAAAGGTGGTTGTGTATTCCCCTTATCTGCTGGCGGCCTTGCAGGCTAAGAGCATCTACCGGGCTAAAGGGACACCTACGGTCCAGGGCATCCGGGAATTTTTGACGGATTACGAGGGCATCACCGTGGTGGGTGCGGTGCTTAATACTCCCTTACAATTGACCAAGGAAGATTTTGATATCAAGCTGCGGCAGGGTACGGTGGTGCTGGCTCCTTATGCCGTGGAACTGCTCAAGTTCCGCTACCTGGATAATAAGGCCGCGGTAGTGCAGGCGAAGAAAAGAGCTGATGCCCTCTATCTGGAAAAGTTAAAACAAAAGTCTCAGGCTTTAAAAAATGAACTGGCGGCGCTTAAAAATGATAAGACTGCCGGCGGAACGGCGGCTGCGACTGAACCGGAGAAGGATGTGCGGGTTCCCCTGACCAAGATTGGCGAATCCACCATGCAGCTTTATTTTGATAATCGTGCCTTTAATCCTCAGATGCCGTATGATTTGGTGATTTCTGATCAGTATAGTGAGAGCCGGATATTTAAAGTTTATCCGTCCAGTATAAAATAAGGAGGCTTTATTTTGCTTAAAAGCATGACCGGTTTTGGCCGGGGAAAATATGAAGAAGATAATTTTTCTATTGTTATTGAGATTAAATCCGTAAACCATCGTTTTAACGAGGTGGCTATCCGCTCGCCCCATTTTTTAAACGGGCTGGAAGACCGGATCAGGAAAACTATTACCACGGCCGTGAGCCGGGGCCGGATGGATGTTTTCATCACGGCGGTCTATACTAGTGCGGATGCCTATAAGGTGACGGTGGATAAACCTCTGGCCGCGGCTTATCATAAGGCGCTTCTGGAGCTGGGCCAGGTGATAGGGGCTGAAAATCTGACCTTTAATTATCAGGCTGAGGTCATGCATCTGTCCCGTCTGCCGGATGTTTTGACCGTGCAGGAAGGCGATTTTGACGTGGAAGCTTACTGGCCCAAGGTTAAACAAGCGCTGGATGAGGCATTGTCCATGTTGATCACCATGCGGGAAACCGAAGGCTCTAATATCGGTACGGATTTTGTGAAGCGGGCCGATCTTATCGAAGAAAAGCTGGGCCTGGTGGAAGCTCGTTCCCCTCAGGTGGTACAGGAGTATGAAGCTAAGCTGCAGGAGCGGTTAACCAAACTTTTGCAGGATAATAATCTTAAAGCCGATCCGGACCGGCTGCTGCAGGAAGTGGCCATCTTTGCCGACCGGACCAGTATTACCGAAGAATGTGTCCGCCTGCACAGCCATCTGAAACAGTTCCGGGGAATTCTGCAGGTGCCGGAGCCGGTAGGCCGGAAGCTGGACTTTTTGATTCAGGAGTTTAACCGGGAGGCCAACACCATCGCCTCTAAATGCAGTGATTGCCATATCGCGCAGATCGTGGTCGAGATGAAGGCCGAAATTGAGAAAATCCGGGAGCAGATTCAAAATATCGAATAACCGGTCCGGGCTTAACGTAAGGCGGGTTTAAGCTTACGTGGGGAGAGGATTTTTGTAAGGAGGGTCTTGCAAATGGAGATAAAATTGATTAATATAGGGTTTGGCAACATTGTTGCCGCTAATCGTATTATTTCTATTATCAGTCCGGAATCAGCTCCTATTAAACGTATTATCCAGGAGGCCAGGGAAAAGGGGATGCTGATTGATGCTACTTACGGCCGGCGTACCCGCGCCGTGGTAGTTACCGACAGCGGCCATATCATTTTGTCGGCGGTACAGCCGGAAACGGTGGCTAACCGTCTGGATGCTACGGATACCCAGGAAGAAGAATAAAGCTTTTAGCGGCCGAATATTTATTTGGAGGCTTTAACGTGAATGCACAAGGATTGTTGTTAGTAATTTCCGGACCCAGCGGGGCCGGTAAAGGAACCATCTGTAAGATTTTACGGGAGAAGAAACCGGAACTGGCTTATTCGGTGTCGGTTACCACCAGGGCTCCCCGTACCGGGGAAGTAGATGGCCGGGATTATTTCTTTAAGACGGTGGAGCAGGTCAAGGACATGATTTTCAGAGGCGAGCTTTTAGAGCACGCCGAGGTTTACGGCAATTATTACGGAACGCCTAAGCCTTACGTGATGAAGCTTTTGGATGAGGGCAAGGATGTTTTGCTGGAAATCGATATCCAGGGCGCCCTGCAGATTAAAAAAGTCTTTCCCAGCGGGGTTTTTGTCTTTATCGTACCACCTTCCCTGGAAGAGTTAAGTCAGAGGATTCATCACCGGGGCACGGATACAGAGGAGGTTATTCAGCGGCGCTTAGCTTCGGCCGCCAAGGAGTTGTCTTTCGCCCACCAGTATAATTATGTGGTGGTGAACGACAAGGCGGAAGCAGCGGCGGAGAAGGTCTTGACTATTTTGGAAGCAGAGCGTTACCGGGCTGACCGCAGCTGTAACGCTATTGATAATATTTTGCAGCTGCACCGGGTGAACCGGGCGGCTAAAGTCATTGTTGAGGAGTGAAGTATAATGTCAATGGTAGATCCTTCGATTGATTATTTAGCAACTAAGGTTGATAGCAAGTATACTTTGGTAATTATGGCCGCTAAGCGTGCCAGGGAGCTTACCAGCCCGGGTGAAAACCTGCCGGAGAATGAGGTCAGTATCGCTTTAAAGGAAGTGGCTTCGGATAAGATTACCTACGAACGAAATAAATAGCTGGCGGCCTAAGATTAATAGCTAAAGGATAGCAGTTTATGCATAAGAGCTGGAAAAAAGCAAAAAGTGAGGCCGGAAATGCTGCAGGATAAGAAAATACTTTTAGGCGTCAGCGGTGGTATCGCTATTTATAAAGTGGTGGACCTGGTCAGCAAGCTGAGGAAGGAAGGCGCTCAGGTCAAGGTGGTCATGACGGAGCATGCCGCTAAGTTTGTCACGCCGCTTTTGTTTGCGGAGATTAGCGGCAACCCGGTGGCAGCCTCTATGTGGGACCGTACTGATTATCAGGTGGAACATATTGCCTTGGCCGGCTGGGCGGATCTGGTGCTGGTGGCACCGGCGACGGCTAATATTTTGGCCAAGATGGCGGGCGGTCTGGCTGATGATATGCTTAGTACGGTGCTTTTGGCTACTAAGGCGCCGGTCCTCGTTTGTCCGGCGATGAATAAGGACATGTACGCCCATGCTGCTACGCAGGCTAACCTTAAAACTTTGGTATCCCGTGGCGTGACGGTGCTGGAACCTGAGGAAGGGCCTTTGGCCTGTGGGGTTTCCGGACCGGGACGACTGCCGGAGGTACCGGAGATCATAGCGTTCTTAAAACATTTTTTAGCTTTGCAAAAGGGCGACCTGCTGGGCTTAAGAGTTTTAGTAACGGCAGGCGGGACCAGGGAACCTATCGATCCGGTGCGCTACGTGGGCAACCGCAGCAGCGGCAAGATGGGCTACGCCATCGCCCAGGCGGCTGCCTGGCGTGGGGCGCAGGTTACCTTGATTACCGGACCCAGCGCTTTAATGCCGCCGCCTTATGTGAAGGTGGTAAAAGTTGAAACGACGGAGCAGATGAAAACCGCCTGTTTGGAAGCCTATCCGGAGACGGATATCGTCATCAAGGCTGCGGCCGTGGCCGATTATAAGCCCCGGGACGTGGCGGAGCAAAAAATTAAAAAAATGGGTAGTGAGTCTTTGACGCTTATTCTGGATAAGAATCCTGATATTCTGCAGCTTCTGGGACAACAAAAACAGTTCCAGTTTTTGGTGGGATTTGCGGCCGAAACGCAAAATCTGCTGGAAAATGCCAAGGCCAAGCTGCAAAAGAAAAATCTGGATATGTTGGTGGCTAACGATGTAACCCTGGCCGGAGCCGGTTTTGGCAGCGAGACCAATATTGTTAAGTTACTTTACGCGGACGGGCGGGTAGAAGCTTTAGCGCAAATGGATAAGACGCAGGTGGCCGAGGAGCTGTTGAACCGTATCCTGACCGAGCGGCAAAAAACCCAGGTTTAATTTAGTTCACCGGTATTTTGCAATTGAGGCGGGAAAAGCTGTTGCAATCTTCCTGTATATCAGTTATAATACCTTTAGCAACTAAATATAGCTCATCAAGAGCGGTGGAGGGAATGGCCCTGTGAAGCCGCAGCAACCATTGGACGTGGGTCCAAACGGTGCTAAGTCCTGCGCTGACCGCAAGATGAGATACAGCATATAAGATGGTGTTCTCTTGCGAGGACACCATTTTTTGTTGGCACTGGCGACTGTTAAGAGCTAAATCAAAGTTAGAAGAAAGGTGCATCAAAATGAAAAGATTATTTACTTCTGAATCTGTTACCGAAGGACATCCGGATAAGATTGCCGATCAGATTTCTGATGCGGTGCTGGATGCTATCATGAAAGAAGACCCTCAGGGGCGGGTAGCCTGTGAGACGGTGGTGGCCACCGGCCAGATCCATATCGTGGGCGAGATATCCACCAACTGCTATATCGATATTCCCAAAATTGCCCGCCAGACGGTTATCGACATCGGTTATGACCGGGCTAAGTACGGGTTCGACGGCAATACCTGCGGGGTCCTGCTTTCCATTGACGAACAGTCTTCGGATATTGCCCTGGGGGTGGATAAGGCACTGGAGGCCAAAGAAGGCAAAAGTGACGCATCTGAGCAGGGTGCCGGTGATCAGGGGATGATGTTTGGTTATGCCTGCAATGAGACCCCGGAGCTCATGCCGCTGCCGATTTCCCTGGCGCATAAACTGGCCCGCAAACTGGCAGAAGTTCGTAAGAACGGAACTTTAAGCTATCTGCGTCCGGACGGCAAGACTCAGGTTACCATTGAATATGATAATGACAAGCCAATCCGGGTCGATACGATTGTGGTCAGCACCCAGCATGCTCCGGAGATATCTTTAGAACAGATTAAGCGGGATGTGCTGGAATACGTGGTTAAGCCTATCGTTCCGGCGGAGATGATTGATGACCAGACCAAATATTATATTAATCCTACCGGGCGCTTTGTCATCGGGGGACCTCAGGGTGACAGCGGCCTGACCGGCCGCAAGATCATCGTCGATACCTACGGCGGCATGGCCCGTCACGGCGGCGGCGCTTTCAGCGGCAAGGATCCCACGAAGGTGGACCGGAGTGCAGCTTATGCCGCCCGTTACGTGGCTAAGAATATCGTGGCGGCCGGTTTGGCTGACAAATGTGAGATTCAGCTGGCTTATGCCATCGGCGTGGCTCAACCGGTTTCTATCCTGGTAGATACCTTTGGCACCGGTAAATTGACGGATGATAAAATTGCCGACCTGGTGATGAAAAACTTTTCCCTGACCCCCAGCGGCATTATCAAGACCCTGAATCTACGCCGGCCTATCTACAGGCAGTGTGCCGCTTACGGCCACATGGGACGTACCGATATCGACCTGCCCTGGGAGCATACCGATAAGGTGGAAGTTTTAAAAAAAGCCGCCGCAGCGCAAGTTTGATTTTTTAATTCTTCTTAATTTCCTCTTAAATGATAGTAATAATAGCAATAATTAAATGTTATAGGTGATTATACAAAAAATCTATTACCAGTTTTGCAGGAGTTTTACCAATAATAGCGTATACTGTATAATAAGTCATGATATAATATTAGTCTATTAATGTTAACTAATTATTACTATTGAACCTATTGGAAATAACTAATAGTTGTAAAGGGGGAATTAAAAATAGCTTTAAGTAACAGGCAGAAACAAATTGCCGAGATTGTAAAGCATAACGGACCGATTACCGGTGAACATATAGCCAACCGGCTTAATGTGACCAGGGCGGCTTTGCGCTCTGATTTGGCTATTTTAGTCATGAGCGGGATTTTAGATGCCCGGCCCAAGGTAGGTTATTTTTACACCGGAAAGAACACTTTAGGTATGCTGATGGAAGAGATTTCTTCTATCAAGGTACGGGACATCGCTTCGGTGCCGGTGTGCATCGGGAACAGTAAAAATGCGTATGAAGCAGTGGTGACCATGTTCCTGGAAGACGTAGGTTCCATTTATGTGGTAGATGAAAAAGGCTACCTGGTCGGCGTAGTTTCTCGTAAAGACTTATTAAAAGCGGCCATCAATAATACCGGCGAGATGAAAGAGTTGCCGGTGGTAATGGTGATGACGCCTCTTTCCAAGGTCATCACCGTAGGGCAGGACGACTCAATCGCCTCCGCTGCCCGTAAGATTATTGAAAATGAGGTGGATAGTCTGCCGGTAGTTTCCATTTCCCGCAATAACGAGAAGAACTATACGGTGATGGGACGCATTACCAAAACTAATTTTACGCATCTATTGATGGACCTGGCTGAGGGACACGGAGGTAATTACCATCCGGTCAGCTAGGGCTTAGGCTTAAAGATGAAACCAGGGTAAACTAAAAGAAGCGGGACGTGGGCTTGGTCTTTCTCCATCTTAGGATAGAGAAAAGCCGGGCTTATGTCTCGCTTCCTTAACTTAAGTTGAAAATTATTAACTTTCAAAAGTTTTGTTTCTGAAAACTTGAGGTTTATTGCAGCTTTTCTGTTTCGACATTGTAGACTACCTCACCAGGCGCCGGACTGCCGTTAACTACTACGCTGCCGCGGAAGCTGGCCAGTTTATTGTCCCAGTTGTAGTTGCCGCTGTTAGAGGTAATGATAGTGCTGCCGGACGTAAAGGTACAGTTGCCGGTGACGTAAGCAGTTTCTTCTTTACCTACGACGGAAACCTTATCGCAGGTGAAAGCAATTTTATCGTCAGTATATTTGACGTTGCCCTGTGCATCAACCTTCATACTGTACATGTAAACCTGAGCATGATCGCCTACGATTATACGGTTGTCTAAATCCACATAGACATTGCCATCCAGGTTATAAACGCCGGTCAATGGATTAAAGGTACGACTATCACTCTTGATGACCGGTTCCGTTTTGGCCAGGCCCAGGGACGGGATTACCAGAAGCAGGAGCATGGTTAAAAACAGAAATATTTTCTTCATAATAAACACCTCGCTTTACGGGGTTAATTATATGCTAAATGTGGAGGCTTTGCAAGGAGGTAAATGGTAACTATTGGTTAACTTTGACTTTTCAAGACAAATTGAGTATACTAAAAATTACGCTTTAATTTTAGGAGATATATTATGAATGTACGGGAGTATACCGAAAATCTGGAAAAACAATACCTGCTTCCTGCGGCTACCCTCAGCTGCGGCGCGGAGCGAATCACGCCGGAGGAGCCGGATGATTTGCGCACGGCTTTTCAAAGGGACCGGGACAGGATTATCCATTGTCAGGCTTTTAGAAAATTAAAACATAAGACTCAGGTTTATTTGTCGCCGGGAGACCAGTTTCGGACCAGACTGACCCATAGCATGGAGGTATCGCAGATTTCCAGGACCATCGGCCGGGCCTTAAGGCTTAACGAGGATTTGATTGAAGCGGCGGCCTTAGGACATGATCTGGGACATACTCCCTTTGGGCATGCCGGAGAAAAGGCTATTAATAAATATATTGGGCATTTCGCCCACAATGAGCAAAGCTTGCGGGTCGTGCAAAACTATGGCCGCAAAGGCAGAGGGTTAAATCTTACCCTGCCGGTGCAAGATGCTATCTTGTGCCATACCGGCCCTCAACTGCCTCAGACCCTTGAGGGGGAGGTAGTACGGTTATGCGACCGTGTGGCATATCTGTGCCATGACTATGATGACGGTACTAAGTTAGGCCTGATTGGTCCAGGCAGTTTGCCAGGTTTGGTGGCGATGCGTCTGGGAACGGAGCCGACCCAGATCCTGGATATTTTAGTTCATAATATTGTAGAAAAATCCCAGGGCCAGTCCCATATTACCATGGATGCTTATTACCGTGAAGCTATGGAAGAATTGCGTAATTTTATGTTTGAATGTGTTTATTACAGTAAAGACTTAGAAATGGAACACCGGAAGGCGGAACACGTTGTTACCTGTCTGCTGGGTCTTTTTTTGGCCCAGCAAAATCTTTTGCCTCTGCCGGTTCAGCTTTTATGTGAACGTTTCGGAAGCAAGACCGCCGTGGTGGACTATGTGGCCGGGCTGACGGATTATGCGGCAGTGCGGCTGTTTAATCAGTATTTTGTGCCTAATCTGAATGATGAGTTGTCCATTTTGGAGTGACCTTTACAGAAGGCTGGTTTGGCCCGTTTCTGTGGGGAATTGTTTATCCTGCAGATAAAAATTGACATAAAAAAGAGGATTTTTATCATAAGTATGGAATATATAAACAAATGGTTAGGATAATCTAAGGAGCAGGGTATGGAAAACAGAGACGATTTTAGAAATCAGGTAAGAAATGCCAGCGATATCGTTGAAGTCATTTCCGATTATGTTCCTTTGAAAAAACGGGGTCGTGATTATTGGGCCTGTTGTCCTTTCCATGGTGAAAAGACGCCTTCTTTCTCCGTTAGCAAGGAAAAACAGTTCTTTTACTGTTATGGGTGTCATGCCGGCGGGGACGTGTTCGAGTTCGTGCGCCGGATGGAGAACTGCACCTTCCCGGAAGCGATGAAAATACTGGCTCAGAAGGCGAATATACCTCTGCCTGACTATCAAAAATCTGAAGCCGACATTAAACGGGAGGAAAATCGCAAGCAGCTTTTGGAAGTTAATGACCTGGCTGCTCGCTTTTATGTCGCTTGTTTACACAAGACGGCTTTTGGAACCAGCGCCTTGAGTTATCTGCATCAACGTGGCATCACGGATGCTACGATTGCTAATTTTTCTTTGGGAGCAGCTTTGCCGGGGACTAATTCCCTGATTCATAATTTAAGTCGCCGGCAGGTAACACCGGAGCAACTTTTCAAAGCCGGACTGGTACGGAACCGTGGCGGTAATTATGTAGATGCTTTTTTCAACCGGGTTATGATTCCTATTAAAGATCCCCGGGGTAAAGTGGTAGCCTTTGGCGGCAGAAGTCTGGGAGACGGTCTCCCTAAATATTTGAATACTGCGGATACGGAACTGTTCCAGAAGGGCAAGCTGCTTTTTGGACTGGATGTGGCTCTTAAGCCGATTAGGGAAGCTAAGCAGGCTATCGTGGTAGAAGGCTATATGGACGCCATCAGCCTGCATGCTGCCGGTGTTACTACAGCGGTTGCCTCTTTGGGCACGGCTTTTAGCGGAGACCAGGCTAAACTCCTGAATCGTATCTGTGAAACGGTGGTTTTCGTTTATGATAGTGATGAGGCTGGTAAGCGCAACGCGGTCCGCGCAATCAGTATTGCCAGAGCCGCCGGTCTAAAGGTAAAATCCTTATCCGTCCCTGAGGTCAAGGATCCGGATGAATATATAAGAAAATTTGGCAGGGATGCATTTTTAAAGTTGATAGAAAAGGCTTTAGATGGTACAGAATTCCAGCTTCGTTACGTGCTTTCTAAAAATAATGTTACAAATTTAGCAGGAAAAGTACAAGCGGTGTCGAATATACTACCATTCCTAGTTGAATGTAAAAGTAAGATAGAAGTTGCCGCCTATATCAGGTTGTTAGCTCAATGGCTTACTATTGACGAAGGCCTGATTCTGGAGGAGTATAACAAAGCAGTGCGTAAATCAGGTATTGGAACCCGGGAAGGTTTTCAACCAGGTTCTTCCCCGGCGGCTTTGCATCAAAAGGAAGCTGTAACGGCCTTAGATCGGGCAGAGCGCAGTTTCTTAAGACTGATGCTGGGAAGTTCCGCTTTAGCTCCGGAGTATCAGGCGGAAGTGGACGGCGTAGGTTTTTCTTCTCAGGTCCGCACGGATCTTTATGCACAGATAGCGGCTCATGCCGGATTAAAAGAACAGGAGCTTACCAGCCTCTTATTTTCTACCGAGGTGGAAAAGCTAAAAGAAGAGCTGGCGGCTATCCTGGCCGGTGAAGCGGTGACCATGGAAGACTCAGCTGCTCAAAAGCAGGCGGCGGCAGATTGCTTACGCCGGATGAAACGTTCTTCCCTGGAAGCGGCTTACGAAAAGCACCGGCTTTTGGCTGATGAGTTTGAGCGGGCCGGCAATCAGGAATTTTTAAGAGAGTTGGCTTTGAGCCAGCAGATAAAAGGTGAGATTAAAAAGCTTTATGGCAACGACAACGAAGGCAAGTAAAGACAAACAGAATATGGTAAATCAGTCCCGGAAAACTGACCTGGCTAAAGCTGCTCATGGCAAAGAGACAGCGCTGGCTTCCCCGTCGGGGGAAAGAGTTGTTAAAGCTGGCAAGGTTGGGGTGAAAGAAAATCATCCGGCGGCTAAAACTGATGTTGCTGTCAAAACTGCTGCAAAGAAGTCAGTACCTGATAAGGAGTCCGAAATGAAAACTGCGACGGGAAAGTCTGCCCAGGATAAGGCTCAGGTAAAATCCCCGGCTTCGGCCAAGGATGTAACCAAGAAGACAGAACAAATGAAGATGGAATCTAAGAAGACGGAAACTGCTAAAAAGGCGGAAAAGACCGTAGCGGTTAAGCCTGTACCTAAAACAGGTGATAATAAGTCTGATAAGCAGCCTGTTAAAGAAGCCAAGGCTGATAAAGAGGTAAAAACTGTAAAAACAGATAAAACTAATAAAACCGCCAAAGAGGTTAAAGCCCCTAAGTCCGATAAGGATACTAAGAAGGCTAAACATACCGGTAAAGGTAAAACTGAAGCAACCCAGGACGATAAGAAACCGGCTGAACGGTTAGCGGAAATTATGAACCGGGCGAAGACCAATGGCGGTTCGATAACTTATAGTGAAATTGCTGAGATCCTGCAGGTGGAAGATCTTACGCCGGAGGCTATTGAAGCGCTTTATGATCATTTAACCAAGAATGGTTATACCGTCGTGGATGATAGTGACGAAGATGATATTCCCCCCGTTGATGAAGATAGCGAAGAGACGGAGGAAATTAGCGACGCCGACCTGAATAATATGGATGTGCCGGAAGGTATCAGCATTGACGATCCGGTACGTATGTATTTAAAGGAAATAGGCCGGGTACCACTTTTACAAAGCGAAGATGAGATTAAGCTGGCTAAAAGGATGGACAAGGGCCGTCAGGCTAAACGTATCCTTAAGGGTAAGAAAATTGAGCTGGAAGAGCCGGTGGCTTCTGATAAGGACAAAACCCCGGCGGTGGTGGATAAACTTTTAGCTAAGCTGGACAAGGAAGAGGTGATTACCGCTTCCAGGTCCATCAGTAAAGTACTGGCCAGGTTAAAGAATATGAATGCGGCAGGGACTCCTTGTCTGGCAGGGGAATATGCGCAGATAGTGGCTGATTTTACTAAATCGGAGCGGGGGCGGTTGTTGCTGATCCTGGAAGATGAGCATATCCCTCATGTTGATTTTGAGAAGGCTGGTCATCAGGAAGAGCCGGTCATCGAAACCGAAGAACCTGTTCTTTATGAAATTAAATTGCTTTTAGATGTGGTAAGGGAGCGTACGGTCAAGGCAAAGAATGTTAGTCAGACCGGGGCTCTGGAAACGATAGAGAAAAGATTTAGCACTCTGCTAAATGATGTCATCAATCAGGGAGAAGATGCGAAAAAGTGTCTTTCCGAAGCTAATCTGCGTTTGGTGGTAAGTATTGCCAAGCGTTATGTAGGCAGGGGTATGTTGTTCCTGGATTTGATTCAGGAAGGTAATCTGGGCTTAATTAAAGCCGTAGAGAAGTTTGATTACAATAAAGGCTTTAAATTCAGTACTTACGCTACCTGGTGGATTCGCCAGGCCATTACCAGGGCGATTGCCGATCAGGCCAGGACTATCAGGATACCGGTACATATGGTGGAAACCATCAATAAGCTGATTAGGGTTTCCCGGCAATTATTACAGGAGCTGGGCCGTGAGCCTACCCCTAAGGAAATTGCCTTAGAAATGGAAACTACGGAGGACCGGGTGCGGGAAATCATGAAGATTGCTCAGGAGCCGGTATCTCTGGAAACGCCTATCGGCGAAGAAGAAGATTCTCATTTGGGAGACTTTATTGAAGATCATGATGCACCGGCTCCGGCTGATGCTGCTTCCTATGCCTTACTACGGGAAAAACTAAATGAGGTTCTGGGCGGTTTAAGCCCCAGAGAACGCAAGGTGCTGGAACTAAGATTTGGTTTAAAGGATGGACGCCAGCGTACCTTGGAAGAGGTGGGACAATTCTTCGGGGTAACCCGGGAACGCATTCGTCAGATTGAAGCCAAGGCTTTGAGAAGACTTCGCAGCAAACGGTGCTCCCAGCTGAAAGATTTTGTGGAATAGTTTTTATGCTTGACAGACAGGTCCTGACAGTGTAAAATAAACGTGTTGTGGTTTTGTCTGTTTGATGCTATGGGCCCATAGCTCAGCGGTAGAGCTCTCGGCTCATAACCGATCGGTCCAAGGTTCGAACCCTTGTGGGCCCACCATAGTAATTGCTGCGGTTTCCGATTTTCTCGGAAACCGCTTTTTTTCAGTAAAAAGCCGGTACGTTTCTTGCTAGCAATCTCCGGTCTATCATTATCGTGAGCAGGCGTTTTGAACGGGAGGGCTTGTATGAAGATAGGAGCACGTTTAACAACCATAGCCGGTCTGGTACCTTCAGGTTCCCGACTGGCGGATGTAGGAACCGACCATGCTTATCTGCCGGTCTGGCTGATTAAAGAAGGCGTGATCAACCGGGCGATTGCTTCCGATATTGCTGAGGGACCCTGTGCTGCGGCCCGGGCGACCGTGGCCCTGGCAGGGACAGATAAGGCGGTTGAGGTTCGTAAGGGTGATGGTTTATCTTGTCTTGCCCCGGGCGAAATTAATACGGTGGTTATCGCCGGCATGGGCGGTACTACAATTATAGAAATTTTGCAGGCGCAGCCTCAGGTGACTGAGGGTATTGATACCTTTATCCTCCAGCCCATGGTAGGAGCATCGCAGCTGCGTGAATGGATTAACCGGCAGGGCCTGGACCTGGCGGATGAGCTGTTGTGCGAGGAGAGCGGACGTATTTATGTGGTTTTACTAGTCAAGAGACCCTCGACGCCTATGTCTCAACCTGTTTTTAACCGGGAAGAGTTAGAAGTAGGGCCCTGCTTGATAAAAAAAGGCGGAGCCTTATATGAGAGGTATTTGGAACAATTGCTGCAGCACCACCATTATTTGCTGCAGCAGATGCAGGATAGCAAGTCGGCCCGGGAATCTGGAAAATATCAAGAGTTAGCTGCGCTGGTACAACGCTTGGAGGTGCTTAAAGATGCTTGCCACCGTTCGTGATGTAGAACGAATTTTAAATGAGATGATGCGTCCTGGATTAGCGGAAGAGTGGGATAATGTAGGCTTTTTAATCGGGCGGACCGATAAAACTGTAAAAATTATCTTGGGAGCGCTGGATTTTTCCCGGGAAGTATGCGAGCAGGCAATAGCTTTAAAAGCGGATATGATTGTGACCCATCATCCGGCTATCTTTACGCCGATAAAGTCCCTGACCAATCGGGATTGGCGCAATGAACTGGTGCTCAGGGCGGCGGAGCATGGCATAGCCGTGTATAGCGCCCATACTAATTTAGACAGTGCCCTTGGCGGGGTCAACGATGTGCTGGCTAAGACTTTAGAATTAGAGAACATTGAAAGTTTCAACGGCGAAGATGGGGCACTGCAAGGCATCGGTCGTATCGGCAGCTTGCAGGAACCCTTGACCCTGGAGGCGTTTATCGCCCGGGTAAAATGTTCCTTACGTCTGGAACATGTGGGCGTGGCCGGCAGCTGTCGCTCAATTAAACGGGTGGCGGTTTGCGGCGGCAGCGGTATGAGCTTTCTGGATGAGGTAATTGCTGCCGGAGCGGATGTCTTTGTAACCGGAGACGTAAAATATCATGCGGCTCAAGATGCGGTGGCCAGGGGACTGGCAATTATCGATGCCGGGCATCAGGGCACCGAACTGCCGGTAGTGAATGATTTTGCCGACCGGCTGGCATTACGTCTGGCCCGGGCTAATTATGACGCCCGTGTGCTGGTTGCCAGGGAAACTCACGTAATACGCATTATTTAAAAGGATAGGAGACTTAAAATGATTAAGGACATGAAAGCGGGAGAAAGAATTTGCCAGGCTGTGCTACTACGGGTACAGAAAATCGGTAATTCTTCTAACGGGGGGATCTTTGCCAAAGGCGTGGCTGAAGATAACAGCGGTCATATTCAGTTTATCTGCTTTGAAAGGGAACTGGTAAATAAGTTTCGGGATTTTGACGGACCCAGAGCAATGATCGTCAGCGGTCCGGTGGATATTATTAAGTTTTCCACCGAGATGGCCTTGCAGGTTATTATTCAGAAACTGGATAAGATTATGCCGGAAGATGACATTTCTTATTTATTACCTAAAGGCAATTTTAATCTGGCTGCCTATAAAGAAAAGTTGAATAGCTTAATCGGCCAGGTTAGAACTCCCAGCGTGCACCAGTTACTGGAGCGGATTTTCACCGGCAGTTTTTACGAAGCCTTTTGCCGTAATCCTGCAGGTATGAAACTGCATCATGCTTATGCCGGAGGACTGCTGCAGCACTCAGTTGATGTGACGGAACTGGCCCTGGCCATGGCCTATACCATCGGTAAGGTCGATAAAGATTTAATTATTGCCGGTGCTTTGCTGCACGATATTGGTAAAGTAAGGGAAATCAGCGCTTCAATAGGCTTCCCTTATACCATGGAGGGCCGTTTGCTGGGACATATCGCCATGTCGGCCATGATGGTGAAGCAGGCCGCGACGGAGATGAAGCTGAGCGATGCCCATATTCAGCATTTGGAACATATTATCCTTGCCCACCACGGGGATCAGGAGAAGGGTTCGCCGGTACCCTGTGCGACCAAGGAAAGCTTTATCGTCCATTATGCCGATGAACTGAATGCCATCATGAATCAGTTTGAAACGGCTGACACTACGGCTCAGTGGGAATTTAACAAAATGCTCCAGCGCTATCTGCTGGTTAAAAACTAAAGAACTTGACTTTCAAGTCAGAAAGCACTAGAATTTAATTAATAGAATAAAAAGATATTTTGCGGATTTTTGTTATCGATAAAGTTTGTTTGTTTTTTTGCGTTCAAAGAAAGGTCCCTGGAAATGGAACAAAATTTATTAAAACTTGCCCGTAATTTAATTGAGAAATCTTCGAACCCGGAAATATTGGATGCCTATCGTCTAGCCTTAGATAGCATCCAATATTTTGTTGCTATTGTAGGGGGAGACAAAAGACCTCTTTATGTGAATCAGAATATCCGGAAGCGTTTTAACTTTTCCCCGACTGATTATCAATCTGAGGAGAAATGGCACCAAAAATTAGGATTTCGGAATGGGATGATTTTTGAAGAGCTGGCCAAAGGAAATAATTATATCTTTTATTCCTGCCAAAATGAGGATTATGCCTGCGAGGCCAGTTATATCCTGAGTGAAAAAGGCCAGAAGATAGGGGTTCTGGAACTGCTGACCCCCATCGGGGAAGAGATGGCGAAGTTGGGCCTGGAGCAGGAGAGGCTGAATAACCGGTGCTATGATCCTTTAACCAAGCTGTTTACCAGGGAGTATTTTTACGAACGGACCCGTCAACTGCTGGATCAGCATCCGGAACAAAAGTATGTGCTTATTCACTGGAACGTACAGCGTTTTAAGGTAATTAACGATGTTTTCGGCACGAAGACCGGGGACAGGGTTTTAGTTAATATTAGCGAACAGATCATGGGGCTGGTGGGTAATGAAGGTACTTTCAGCCGCATGGGGGACGATAATTTTGTCTTTTGCCTGCCTGAGAAAAACTTGACGGAAGAATGGCTCTATAAAAATGCGACGATAACTTTGATTAATGATGTGGTCGCCTATACTTTTAAGTCAACCTTTGGCATCTATATAATTGAAAATAACACCCTGCCTGTTAATACTATGTGTAACCGGGTCAAGATGGCGCAAGAAAGCGTGGACTTGATCAGCATTGTCAAAGGCAGGCCTTTTGCTTATTACGACGCGCAGATGCGCAACCGGATCCTGGAGGAACAGGAGCTTAGCTCCCAGGTGCAGCTGGCTTTGCATGAGAAGCAGTTTGAGGCTTATTTTCAGCCTATCTACAGTATTACCACCGGCAAGATTGTTAGTGCCGAAGCCCTGGTGCGCTGGAACCATCCGGACAAAGGCCTCTTGACGCCTAATGTTTTTATTCCCCTTTTAGAGCGCAGCGGATTAGTATACCAGCTGGACTGCTATGTCTGGGAAGAGGTAAGTAAGTTCTTAGCCCGGCAGCTGAAAGAGGGATTACCATGTGTGCCTATTTCAGTTAATATCTCCCGGGTGGATTTTTACAGTACTACCTTGCTGGAAGATTTACAAGGGATCGTGGATGGCAACCAGCTGCCAAAACAATATTTCCGGGTGGAAGTAACTGAATCGGCTTATTCTGATGATCCGGATAAACTGGCTATGATTGTCAATGAACTGAGAGAAATGGGTTTTGAAGTTTTACTGGATGATTTTGGCAGCGGCTATTCTTCCTTAAATACTTTAAAAGATATGCCGGTGGACATTCTGAAAGTAGATATGAGGTTCTTAGAAAATTTTGATGAATCCAAGCGGGCAGGTAATATTATGGCTTCGGTTATCCGGATGGCGCGCTGGCTGAACATGAGGGTGGTAGCCGAAGGGGTGGAAACGGTAGAACAGATTCATTTTCTGAACGGGGTCGGCTGTGACACTATCCAGGGGTATTTCTTTTCCAAGCCGGTTCCCCAGGACGCTTTTCAGAAGCTTTTAGCAGCTGGGCCGGTTAATATGCCGGAGAATCCTTTTGAAGATACCGCAGAACGTATTGTGGAGACCTGGAATACCAATAAGGAGGCCAACGCCTTATTTGACTGCATCATCGGTACGATCGGCTTTTATGAGCTGGTGAATGATAATCTGGAACTGATCCGGGTTAATCAGGAGTATTGTCAACTGATGCACGGCAATACCAAGCTTGTTTTTAATAATGCTACGAATGTGTTGAAATTTATTCAGCCGGATGAGCAGCAGCAGGTTCTGGATGCCTGCCGGGACAGCTGGAAAGAAGGCAAGGTGGTTACCACCTACGTCCACCGGACGGCCTTTGATGGTGAAACTATTTTCTTAAAGGTGCGGATACGTTTTTTAGGAGCAACGGGCAACCGTGCCGCCTTTTATGCAGCCCTGGACCTGGTAGATGAGAATCATTCAGGTGACAGCAAAACAAAATAAGCTGGAGACGGTTTTGTTAAAGAACAAGGACGCCTGAGACAGTAAGTCTGGTGAGATTATTGATTAAACTAAAAGATAATGAGTTTAAACTGGTAGCAGATTATATTTATCAGCTTTACGGGATTAACCTGTACGCCAAACAATTTTTAGTAGAAAGTAAGATTTCTATGCTCTGCTTTAAACTAAAGCTGAATTCCCTGGAAGAATTTTTTGAAGCGGTGCGAGGTCCGGAAAAGCAGAAGTTTCAACAACTTTTGATTGACTATTTGACGACTAATTATACTTTCTTTTATCGGGAGCCGGAGCATTTTCAGTTATTGGCCCAGCTGCTGGAGAAAGCCAGGCTGCCGGTACATCGAAATTTTTTCAATTGCTGGTGCGCCGGCTGTTCTACCGGGGCGGAGCCTTATACCTTAACGATGGCGCTGGAGCACTGCCGGTGCGAAGCCAGGCTGGAAGTACCTTACCATGTGCTGGCAACAGATGTTTCTTCTCAAGCTTTACAGGTGGGATTGAAAGGCTTTTACCGGATGTCGGACTATGTCCGCTTGCCGGAACCCTGGAAAAAGCTTTATTGTCATCTGGTACCTGGAGGTTTCGAAATCCGGAATAAATTACGCCAACAGATAGAATGGCGTCAGGAGAATCTTCTGGCGGGGGAAGCGCCAGCTAATAAATATGATTTAATTTTGTGCCGTAATGTGCTGATCTATTTTGATGAAGCTTCAAGGAAAAAGTTGACCGCGATCTTGTACAGAGCCTTAGTTCCCGGCGGTTATCTTTTTATCAGCCATGCGGAGGTTCTGCCGGAAGGACACGGATTCAGATATCTTGAACCGTCGGTGTATCAGAAGGCAGGTGTTAGCGATAATGCCAGAGCATAACCAGACAGAGGACAGAGAAAAACTTTTGCGGTCTCCGAAGGGGGGAACCGGTACGGTCAAATCAGCCTCGGCGGAAAAAAGCCAGTCCGGGATAGGCGGGGCTAAACTTCCTCCCGGGTGTATTTCCACCCGTTTGATTGCCATCGGTGCTTCCCTGGGAGGAACAGAAGCTATCTTAAGTCTTTTAAAGGAGCTGCCTCCTGGCAGCCCGGGAATTTTGGTGGTTCAACATATGCCGGCCGGGTTTACCGCCGGTTATGCCCAGCGGCTGGATCGGAACTGCGGGCTCAGGGTGGTGGAAGCTAAGAGCGGAATTCTGGTAGAAGATGGTTTGGTCGTAATCGCCAAGGGAGGAGAGCAGTTGACGGTTTTTGCTTCCCCTGACGGTTTTAGGGTCCATAGTTTTCCCGGACCGCTGGTGAACGGTTTTTGTCCCTCGGTAGATGTTTTGTTTAAGTCGGTGGCTAAAGCCGCCGGTAAACTGGCCGCGGGCGTAATTTTGACCGGCATCGGCCGCGACGGAGCCGCAGGACTTAAGGCTATGCACGACCTGGGGGCGCCGACCTGGGGTCAGTCCAAGGACAGCTGCGTGGTTTATGGTATGCCGGATGCGGCTTTTAAAGCCGGGGCCGTGGATAAAGAAAAAAATTTGAAGCTTATTGGCCGTGATTTAAGTTTATATTTTAAAGATTATCATAGAGGAGGATAATAAAATGGCGAATCCGTTAATACTAATTGCAGACGATGCAGCCTTCATGCGAAAGATGGTTAAAGTGGCCTTGGGCGAAGCGGGAATCACCACTATCATTGAAGCATCCAACGGGGATCAGGCGGTCGAGCTGTATAAAAAGGAGCATCCGGACCTGGTGCTGCTGGATATTACCATGCAGGGAAAATCAGGTTTGGAAGTCTTAAAGGAGATTATGGCTTTTGATGATGCAGCCAAAGTGATTATGTGTTCCGCCATCGGTCAGGAGCAGATAGTGATGGAAGCCATTCAAAGCGGAGCGCTGGACTATATTATCAAACCCTTCCAGAAAGATAAGCTGGTAGAAACGGTGCAAAATATCTTATAAGGTAAGGAGCCGTAAAATGCAAATCATTAATCGAACCACTATTGCCGGTAAACTAAAATTTACCTATATTACTTTCGGGATGTTTTTCTTTGTTGCTTTAACGGTGGTTTTAATATGTCTCTCCAATCTGGGGGAACGGAACGAAAATTTTTATAAGACGCAGTATCTGACCGGAAAAGCCATGGAAGAATTTCTGGCGGGTAATCAGGGGGTAGCCAACGGAGTGAACAAGATGCTCCTGGCTTCTGAGAACAAGGCTGACGCAGCCAGGATAGCAACCCTGGTTGATGCAAGTTATCAGGATACCTTAAATGCCTATGAGAAAATGACCAGCACCCTGAACATGGTTGCTTTTAATAATGAAAAATCGCAGGAACAGTTTAAAGCTATTACCAACAAACTGGGAGTATACAGAGGAAGCGTAGATAAGATTTACGATTTAACCCGGGAGGGAAAAACCGGTGAGGCCCAGGCTTTGTATGACAATAGTTTTAACAAAATGTACCAGTCCTTTAATGTTAATATGGAAAAGCTCATCACCTTAAACGAGGATGAGTCCAAAAAGCAGGTGGACGCCACCAGCCACAATTTAAAAATGGCTTATTTGATAGGTGCCGGCCTGATCCTGTTTACGACCCTGCTTTTGTTCCTTTCCTGCCGCTCGCTGCTGCAGGTTATTGTCGACCCTATTAAAGCCATGGATAAAGCAGCTCAAAATATGACCAATGGCAAGATTGAACTGAACGCTAAATATAGCAGCCAGGACGAGATTGGTCAGTTGGTGGCTTCGGTGAATACTTATTTTGAGAGATTGCGTGATTATATCGCGGATATAAGTGCCTTTACCCAGGCCATTTGTAACGGCAACCTGGAATATCAGAGCCAGGTTAAGTTTAAAGGTGATTTTGGGATAATTCAGCAGGGCTTAAAAGATATTTCGCAGTCTTTAACCATGATAGTATCTCAAATTAACGCCAGTGCTGAGCAGGTTATCATCGGCGCCGGTCAGATTGCGGCCGGTGGTCAGTCCTTAAGCGAATCTTCCATGGAACAGGCCAGCTCGGTAACGGAACTGGCGGCTACCATTAATGATATTTCCGAACGGATTCAACATAACGCGGCCAGTGCCACCGAAGTCAGCCAGAAAAGCGACGTTATCAGCCAGGAAGTGCTCAACGGCAGCCAGCGTTTAAAGTCTATAAATGACTATATGCAGAAGATGCGGGAAGTCTCGGGAGAGACGGCCGTGATCATTAAGGATATTGAAACCATTGCTTTTCAGACTAATATCTTAGCTTTAAACGCCGCCGTTGAAGCAGCCAGGGCAGGGGATGCCGGCCGAGGCTTCGCGGTAGTAGCCAAAGAGATTCGCAGCTTGGCCAATAAAAGTACGGAGGCCAGCAAGAACACCAGCGAGTTGATCAGCAAAACGGTTAAGATGATTGCTGAAAGCGCCGCCATGTCCCAGGAAGCTTGTAATGCTCTGGCGAATATTGCCGGGGAGGTAGAGTCCAATACGCAAAAAATTGATTCCATCGCGGGCGCTCTGAAAAATCAATCTGGCGCCGTGGAACAGATCAGGCAGAGTATCGACATGATTAACGCCGGGGTACAGGAAAATTCTGCCTCGGCCGAGGAGAGTGCGGCCTCCAGTGAAGAGTTGACCGGGCAGATGCGGGTGCTGAAAAAACTGGTGGAGTCCTTTAAGTATAAGAAACAGGAGCATGAACTATGAATGATAAAAAATTTACGGAAGGCCGGAGAGATATCCTGAAAGAGTTAGGCAATATCGGCAGCGGTAATGCAGTAACGGCTCTTTCGCAGATGTTAGGCGAACGGCTGGAGCTTTGTATGCCTCAATGCTCCATCGTGCAGGAATCTGGCTTGGGCAGCCTTATCAAAGATAAGAGCAGCATGTACGTAGGGGTAGTGCTAAATGTATCCGGGGATTTGCAAAGCATGATTGCCCTGCTCCTGAACAAAGAGTTTGCCAGCATGGTGCTGGAGCGCCTGGTGGGAGACAAGGATGTGGATGTGCAGCAGCTTGATGAAATGCAGAAATCAGCCATCTGTGAAATCGGCAATATTATGTGCAACAGCTATTATACGGCGATGTCCAGTATGCTGGGCCGGACGATGAATGTTTCTGTTCCCTATATGCTGGTGGATACGGGCGAAAGAATCTTGCAGATCTTTACTGAAAAATATATGCAGAAGGATGAAGAGATGATTTTCGTCAAAAATACCTTTTTTTACAATAACCAGGAACTGGAAAGCCATATTTTGCTGCATCCCTCTTCAGTAGCGGTGGCAGAAATGCTCGAAAAACTGGAGGCTTGAGAAAGGAAGACTATGAGCTTCTTCAAAGATGATATAGCCTCTATGCTGGAAATATATTTGCGGGAATCTACCGAGCTGGTAGACCTTTTCGATAAAATTCTGGTTAACGGGGTCAACAATGATAATTTCACCCGGGAAGAGATTAACGAATTATTTAGAACTGCTCATTCCTTAAAATCCTCTAGCGCCATGATGGGGTTAAATGATTTAAGTACTTTAACTCATACCATGGAAGATTTATTCAACCTTTTTCGGGAACATCTGGAATTAGCTAAAAATCAGGTCCTCCCGTATCAGGATTTATTTTATGATTATAGCGATTTTTTAAAGTCTGAACTGGAAGCGATGAGTGATCCCTCTTATCAGCCTCGGGCTGCCGGCGGACTCATTGACCGCATTCAAAAGGCCATCAGCGCTCTGGGCGGGAAGGGAGCACCGGGATACGGACCGGCCCTGGCGGGTAAGGGGCAGACAGCCAAGCTGTCCCAGGCGGGCGACTATAGCTTAAGTCAGTTAAGGGCAGCTGGAATCCACTTGTTGGAACTATATTTCATGCCGGATTGTCCCATGATTAATGTTCGTGCTTTAGTAATTATCAAGCAGCTGGAAAAGCTGGATGATATTAGCCGCATCGTACCGGATGACCTGCAGGATCGGGCCAGCATAGCTCTTCTTACTTTGCAGGGGTTAAAGCTTTATTTTAAGCATGAAATCTTGGCTGAGGTCCTGGATAAAGTAGTTAAAAATTCTAACCTGGAACGGGTGGTTTGTGACGGTAAACTTTGCAAGGGTACCATCCAGACGGTGGAAACGGCGCCGCTTCAGGCCGCTTCGGCTGTAAAGCCTTCCATATCCTCCGGGTCAGGAGCTCCTAAAGCAGTTGCCGCACCCGATAAGCGCAATGATTTTGTCAGCCTGCGCTGGCGGGATTTGTCTTCTTTGCAAAATCTGGCGGGAGAAATGATTACCAATTATAACCTGTTAAGAAATTTGCTGACTCAGACCGGGGCAGTTCCCGGTTTAGATGACTTTGCTGAGAAGTATCAGCGTTTAGTAGAGGGGTTGCAGGAAACGGTTGACCACATTGCCCTCCTGCCGGTCGCTAATTTGATTCCTCAGCTTACCCGGACGGTACAAAATATGGTGCGGGCGGAGGGAAAAAAGGTTAACTTTAGAGTGACGGGGGCCGAAATTGCAATTGACCGTCATTTATTCGATAATATTACCAAACCCTTGCTGCATATGATTAATAATGCGGTAGACCACGGCATCGAAGAACCTAAGAAACGGCTGGAACTGGGAAAACCAGCGGTGGGGACGGTAGCTTTAAACATCGAAAAAAAAGGTAACATGGTCATCTTTAACGTCCGTGATGATGGCCGGGGGGTAGATACCGCAGCCGTTTTAGACAAAGCCCGGGCCAAGGGACTACTGCATAAACCTATAGAAGAATATAGCGAAGAAGAAGCGGTAAAGCTTATCCTTTTACCAGGTTTTACCACTAATACCAAGGTTAATTCTTTTTCCGGCCGCGGGGTGGGGATGGATGTGGTTAACGCCACCGCGGAAGCTTTCGGCGGTTCTGTAAATATTGAAACCCGTTTGGATCGGGGTACGGTTATCTCTCTGCAGATGCCGGTATCGGTTACCTCTGTAGCCAGTTTGTCTTTTAAGGTCGGGCCGGGAACTTTCTTCCTGCCCCAGCATCAGGTGCGGAAGGTCCTAAGCGTCAAAGAGGCAGCCGGGCAGATATCTCAGGCCGGCGAACAAAAGTATCTGGAACTTGAAGAGCAAAAGCTGCCTATTCTGGATTTAATCAGTTTATATGGCTGCGATAGCTCGGATTCATCTTATTTTTTGGTTTTACAGAGTTTGCAGCATAGTTTAGCGGTGGAAGTAAATCAGGTTAACGATGTCATGCCGATAGCGGAAAAGAAAATCCCCTCTTTTTTAAACCGGGATTATCAGACCAAGACCGGTATCACCGGTTGTGCGACCTTGGGTAACGGGGGAATCGGATATATGCTTAACGTGGAACGTTTATATGATATTTGTCAGGAAGGCAGGGGGAGCCATGGCGGATAAGACGCAAGACGTGATAATCCTGGAGGCAGGCCGGGTCTGGTATGGATTTGATGCCCGTCAGGTGGAGGAATTAATAAGTTTGCCGGCTTTAAGCTGGTTGCCGCTGGCTCCGGAGAATGTTTTAGGCATGACGGATTATAAAAATCAGGTACTGCCGGTGTATTCTTTCCCGGATATTTGCGGGGTAACAGCTGAAAAAATGGACTTTTGCCTCATTCTGAAACAAAACCTGGATATGTACGGGCTGGCCGCAGATAAGGTTTTAGGGATGGCTTCGCTGGAAGCTGCCACCAAATTGCAAAATCCAGGCATCGCTAATTTAGACTTTTTAAAAATTAAGGCGGTCTATCAGCTGGCAAAGCCAGTAATTTTATTAGAAGCTTAAACAAAAGATGGATTTTAGCTTGACTATTTTCCCTTTCTATGTTAATTTAGTAGTCGAGTGCGAAAGATAATCGCGGCCGTCCTCGAGACGGCTGAGGAAAGTCCGGGCTCCATAGGGCGGAATGCCGGATAACATCCGGCGAGGGTGACCTCAGGGATAGTGCCACAGAAATGTTAACCGCCAGCTCAGGCTGGTAAGGGTGGAACGGTGCGGTAAGAGCGCACCAGCAGTAAAGTGATTTGCTGGCTCGGTAAACCCCATTCGGAGCAAGACCAAATAGGAAAGGGATGAAGCTGCCCGCTGAGCCTTTCGGGTTGTGTCGCTTGAGCCCCTAAGCAATTGGGGGATTTAGATAAATGATTATCGCCGCTTTGCGGTACAGAACTCGGCTTATTGAGCACTCAAATGTTAATTAGACTGTCGCCTTAGGGCGGCAGTTTTATTTTTGGTTAGTTTTCTTTGATTTGTACCGGATTTAATTTATCAGCATTTTTGAAAAAAGCATTTTTACTTTGAAACGAAACTAAAAATTTGTCGTATGACTTTTATCTCTGGATAACAACTATTTTTATCTGATAATTCAGTCGAACCTTTGTAACATTATTTACACTTTTGAAACGTCAATAAGTCTAAAATGTCTAGATTTTTGAAAACTGTTCACACTTTAGCACCACAATTTGTGGTATAATAACTCCTGTAAATAAATAGTGATAGGGGTTTTATTGTTGAAAAAGGTTTCTTTCGTTGTACCCGTGTACAATGAGGAGAGTAATTTAAAGGAATTCCATAAGCGTATAGGCCAGGTCATGACAGCCTTACCGTACGATTATGAAATTATTTTTGTGGATGATGGCTCTTCTGATACGAGTGCCATGCTTCTGCAGGAGCTGGCAGAAGCTGATGCTCATGTTCAGGCTTATCTCCTTACCCGCAATTACGGTCACCAGCTGGCGCTTACCTGTGGACTCGATCATGCCGAAGGTGATGCGGTGATTACCATGGATGGTGATTTACAACATCCGCCGGAATTAGTGCCGCAAATGCTGAGGTATTGGGAAGAGGGTCATCAGATTGTTAAGACCATTAGAAAAGCAACGGAGGATGCGTCCTTTTTCAAGAACCTGACTTCAGCTGTTTATTACAAGCTAATTAATATGCTATCGCAAGTGGAGATTACTCCCGGCGGCAGCGACTTTCGCCTGATGGACCATGAGGCGGTACAATCTTTCAGGTTGTATCGGGAACGGGCTCGTTTTATTCGTGGTCTGGTTAATACCTTGGGGTATAAGGTAGCGACGATGGAATTCGTAGCTCCGCCAAGATTCTCCGGTACTTCTAAGTTCAGTTTACGCAAGATGCTTCATTTTGCTCTGGACGGTATTACCGCATTTTCTAACTTGCCGTTAAGATGGGCTTTTTATTGTGGCTTACTATGCGCTTTCTTTTGTTTGTGCGTGGTAATTCATGTTTTATTCGTAAAATACGTTTTGGATGATGCAATTCCCGGTTGGGCGACCATGACGGTGAGTGTAACTTTTCTGGGTGGGGTTCAGCTGATAGGAATAGGCATTTTGGGTGAATATATCGGCCGGGTGTTTGAAGAAGTAAAACAAAGACCGTTATATTTGGTAGCCCGTCATATTGAACATAAAGTTAAAGATTAATTTGCTCATGGTTTACAGGCATTAGAATTTGTGGTAAAATGAAAAACGATAGTATAAGGTGGAAGGGAAGTGCATGTATTGTCAAAGCAGAGAAAACCTATTATTTGTCTGATGTTTATGTTGTTGATGTTGATGTGTTCAGTCGCTTTTGCCTCCTTTGGTTATGGCGATCGCGGCGATGAAGTTGTAAGTATTCAAAAGCGTTTAGTAGAACTTAGCTATGATGTTGGTGGTGTTGACGGCAGTTTCGGCCAGGGTACGGAAACCGCTGTCAAGGCTTTCCAGAGAGCGAACGGTTTAGAAGAAGACGGGGTGGTTGGTGAAACTACTTACCGGGCTCTGATGAACCGCGATATGCCGGTCAATCGTTCCGGTGCCAGAACTAGCGCCTTGAGGAACGTTTTACGGACAGCTTATAACATGGAAGGTGTGCCTTATGTTTTTGGCGGCACTACCCCTTATGGCTTTGATTGTTCCGGTTTTACCCAGTACTGCTTCGCAAGTGCGGGGATTAGCCTTTCCCGTATGGCTGATAGTCAGTATTATGAAAGCACCAGAATTTCCACCAGCGAGCTCCGACCGGGAGATTTAGTATTTTTCTCCACTTATGCGGAGGGAGCTTCCCATGTAGGTATCTATGTGGGTGATGGTCGATTCATACATGCCGGTACCAGCACCGGAGTAGCAGTTTCCAATCTTTTTGACGGATATTGGGGCAGCTGTTTCATCGGGGCCGGTCGAGTGATGTAGTCCAAAACGTAAAAATGAGGTTGTTGCCTGAGCGGTTTTCCCGCTTTTAAGCAGCAGCCTCTTTTTTGTGGGTGCTATAATGGAGAGTTTCTGTTTTTTGTCAAAGGTTGGGAGAACCGGGATAAAGGAGATCAAGCTTGAACTACCACACAACCTGTTTATACATGACGGTAACGCCGCGCATAGGTCCGGTGTGATGAACCTTGAACTCTACCCCTTTGGTACGGGAACTGCCAAAAACATGCCCCTCATCGCCTATACCTCCGTATTGGTTATAAAGATAGCTAAAAGCTTCGTTGCGTCCCAGAACCACAGCGTCCGGTTCACTTCTCCAGGGCTGGTTAAGATAAAAATCATAGTGTTCGGTGGTAAAAGTATAGCTGGTGTTATTTTCGGTGGCTCTGGTTTGCGCTTCCCGAAAAGTCAAAGCTTGCACCGCAGCATTTACGCTCAGGCTTAGAGCGGCGGTTAAAAGGGCTCGAAGCAGCCAGGCAGATTTACGCATCATTTTTTCCTCCGTAAAGATTTGGTAAAGTGCTTTATATGTCACTATTATACCACATCTGTAAATCTTTTGTGAAAGCCGGCGCCTAACTAGTGCATTTGGCCGGAAAATGTGTATAATTTAATTATAGTATTTTGTCTTAAACTGCTAAGAACAAGAAAGAGGAATAGTTATGAATTATAAAGTTTTAATTGCCGATGATGAACCTCAGATTAGAGAAATTTTACGGATCTATTTTGAAAAGGAAGGCTTTACGGTCGTGGAGGCGGGTGACGGCGAAGAGGCCATGCAGAAGATTAATTCTGAGCGGCCGGATATCCTGATCCTGGACGTGATGATGCCGGTAATGGATGGACTGGAAGTTTGTGCTCAGGTACGTAAGAAATACGATATTCCCATTATCATGTTAACCGCCAAAGATGAGGATGATGACCGGATTCTGGGCCTGGAAACCGGAGCCGATGATTATATTACCAAGCCTTTCAATACCAGAGAAGTGGTGGCCCGGGTGAATGCCGTGCTGCGCCGGGCCGGCGGCTTTGCTCATTTATCTGACAAGACTAAGATCAGCTATCCCGGTCTGGACATTGATTTAAATAAACTGGAAGTATTTTCTTTTGGTAAAAAGGTTACCTTTACTACCAAGGAATTCGAGCTGTTATGGTGCCTGGCCTCGGACCCCGGTAAGGTTTATTCGCGCAACCAGCTGTTGGAATCTATTTGGGGTTATACCTATTTTGGTGATACCCGGACAGTGGATACTCATATTAAACGTATTCGTCAGAAACTTAATATTCCGGATAATTCTACCTGGAACATTGCTACGGTTTGGGGCGTAGGTTATAAGTTTGAATTAAAGTAATACTTTAAACAGGTCAGTGCCGGAGAAGTCTGGAGCCCGGTACTGACCCTACGTTTTTTGAGGTGCAGCGTGAAAAAATCACTTAGTACTAAGCTGATGTACAGTTTTATGGCCATTATTGTCGTGGTTATCATCGGTATTACAGCCGGTACTTCTTATCTAATTGCAGATTATTTTTTTAAGACTAAGGAACAGGAACTGGCGGATAAGGGCCGGGAGATGGCTGATACCATCGAGTATTTCGTGGTTAATGACCGGACCCGCAGCACCCTGATGCGGTACCTGATTGCGGTAGATCGTCTGGTGGGAGCCAGAATTTGGCTTTTTGACGCTAATTATAATTTAATCGCTGCTTCTAATATTGATTCGGATTTGGATGTGGAGGAAGCCACGGGCAAGGGTTCCGCCCAAGGGCCCAACATTACCAAGACTCCGCCGGCGGATCAGCCTAATTTCTGGAAGCATACCGATACACTGGCCAAAGAGCTGAAGGAAGGTACCGTATCCGGCAAGGTCAAAGCAATCTTGAAGGATATTTACAAGGGTCAGTCCCTGGAATCGCAGATTTTTCATCCGTATTTTAAGGAACAGGTCATCCTGGTCGGCATTCCCTATGGCGATAAGAATAATCCTCAGGGTGCCATTCTTTTAGCGGAGCCTTTAAGTGGTTTTGAAAAATTTTTGCGCAACGTCTACATTTATACGATTATCGTGGGCATTTTGGCCTTAATCCTGGCCTTGTTCATGGTAAGGCAGTTGTCCCTGCAGATTATCAAGCCGCTACTTTCCATGAAGGACACGGCTACCGCCATTGCATCGGGAGATTATTCCCGGAAGGTGGAAGTAGAGGGAGAGGATGAGGTAGCCGAGCTGGGCAAGGCTATTAATGAGCTCAGCGGCGATATCAGTGATTATCTGGCGCAATTGAAGAAGACGGATAAAATCCGTAACGATTTTGTGGCCAACGTGTCACACGAACTGCGGACTCCTATCACGATCATCAGGGGTTATAACGAGATTATCAGCGATAATATGCAGGATAATCCCCTGAACGAGCGTTACTGTCAGCTTATCGCCAGCGAAACGGACCGTTTGGAGCGGCTGGTCAGAGGCCTTTTAAATATCAGCCGGCTGCAGGCGGCCTCTAAATTAACCGCTGCGGAGACTGAGCCGCTGCCGATGGCCGATATTATTCGCAACGTGGCAGAGAAGCTGCAGGTTAAGGCCGATATGAAAAAGACCAGGATTGATTTACGGTTGGAAGAGGGTACCCAGATTATCGGTGATGGGGATCAGATGGTCCAGCTGGTGCTTTTGCTGGGTGATAATGCCATTAAGTATTCTTCTGAGGGCAGTTTTGTCTGCTATGAGACTAAAAGTAATCCGGACGGGAGCTTCCTTTTGGCGGTAACCGATAATGGCAAGGGCATCCCCGAGTCTGATCTGCCTTTTATCTTCGAAAGATTCTATAAGGTGGATAAATCTCATTCCCAGAGTAAGACTACCGGTACCGGCCTGGGTCTGGCTATTGCTAAAGAGATAATCCGCATGCACGGGGCTAAGGTTGAGGTTCACTCGAAGCTGGGAGAGGGAACTCGGTTTGAAGTTACGTTCCCCAAAGAAAAGGTAGTGCGGTGAGAGGAGATTTTAAATCATGAAACGGTTTTGGGCCGGTATCTTCGGTCTGATGCTGCTGTTAAGCTGCGGGTTGGCCGCAGCTAAGGAAGTACCTAAGGATGTGGCTTATTTATTAGGTATGTATTACGGCAACGGTTCCGAATTTTTAATCCGGGAGAATGAGGGGCGGCTGGAACTGGTTTATCGTTTTGGTACTGAAGATAAAGATTTTTCCGGCAGCAATGTTTATCCTTTGAAAAAGGAACATTTTGATTCTTATACGATTAATGAGGTGGGCCCCATCATGGGGACGGAGGCCGCGGTACGCTTTGAACGGGACTCTGCCGGCCGGGGGATAACCTGCAGTATAGGCGGAAAACGTTTCAGCCGTTACTTTTATCCGGATCAGAAGGATAATCCCTATCGTTTCCCGGCGGTAAAAAATGGGGAGGAACTGGCTCAGGCGGCTGCTAAAGCGGTAGAGCCGGCACCTTTACAAAAAGGCACGACCGCCAGGCTGGTTAACCTGGTCGGGAATGTTCCCAATCTGAAGGCCGATTTGCGCTATGCCCGGGCGGATAACCTGTTTGGTCGTCCTTTGTACAACGGGGCGAAGGCTTATGCGGCAGAGGAAGTGGCTGCGGGGCTGCAAAAGGCAGCCGAGAAATTAAAGAGCCGGGGCTACGGACTGTTAGTCTGGGAAGCCTATCGCCCCTGGTCGGCATCTAAGCTGGCCTATGATTTATTGCCGGCCGATGGTAAGAACCTGCTGGCTCATCCGGACAAAGGCGACGTTCATAATACCGGGATGGCGGTAGATGTAAGCCTATATGATTTGCAAACCGGGGCGGCGGTGCCTATGATTAGCGACTATGATGAGGTGTCCCCCCGGCAGTACCAAAATTATGCCGGTTCCACTTCGAACTTAAGAGCTTTGCGGGATTATCTGGTTTTAGTGATGAAAGAGGCGGGCTTTACCGCTTCCCAAATGGAGTGGTGGCATTTTTCCCTAAATGACGGGAACGGTTATGCTAAACTAAACCTGCCTTTTAGTTCTTTGCAATAACGTAAGGAAAGTACTTTTACTAGCCTGCGTTTTATGTTAAAATATTAACACATGTTTGGTAAGATTTTAAATGAGGTGAAAAAAATGAATGTTTATGATTGCGCTAATGATTTAGGTAAGGCCTTGCGGGCCAGCCGGGAATATGATGTTTTGAAGGCGGCTAAGGATAAGCTGTCTACGGATAGTAAGGCTAAGGCCATGGTCAAAGAATTTTTACTTTTAAGTCAGGAGATTGAAATCGCTAAGTATCAGAAGCAGGATGTGCCCTCAGAGAAGAAGGATAAGCTGCAGCAGTTGTCTAATCTGCTGAACCTTAATCATGATGCCATGGAATATCTGAATGCTTTTATGCGGTTTCAGATGATGATGCAGGATGTAACTAAGACTATAACCGACGTGGTAAAGGAAGTTACGGATTAAGCATGACCATCGACATAGAACAGCTGCGTCAGGCAGTACAAGGTGAGATCTTAAAAAATGAGCCGATGTCCCTGCATACTTCTTTTAAGATTGGCGGGCCGGCCGATTGGCTGGTGCTTCCTGCCAGTGAGCAGGATGTGGCGGCGGTGCTGGCTTATGCGAGCAGCCGGAACCTGCCTCTGACCGTTTTGGGTAACGGTACCAATGTCTTAGTCAGGGACAAAGGTATCCGCGGTCTTGTCCTGCAATTAGGCAATGCCTTAAAAGGTTTTCAGCAGGATGGAAACAAGCTGGTCTTTGACAGCGGTTATTCCTTAATCTTAGCGGCCAAAAAGGCCGGCGAGCTGGGGCTGAGCGGCATGGAGTTTGCCGCCGGTATTCCCGGCAGCATCGGCGGCGCAGTCTATATGAATGCGGGAGCCTATGATGGAGAGATGTCTAACATCGTGACCCGGGTCTGGGCCTTGACCAAGACCGGTGAGCTGCAGGTGCTTGATCATGAGCAGTTGGAATTCTCCTACCGTCATACTTCTTTGCAAAATTCGGGCCGGGTAGTGCTGAAGGCTGAACTGTCTTTGCAAAAGGGAGACCGGGAAGCTGTACAGGCCAAGATGGCTGATTTTAACCAGCGGCGTGAAAATAAACAGCCGCTGGAAATGCCTAGCGCCGGCAGCACTTTTAAACGTCCGCCTGGTTTTTTTGCCGGTACTTTGATTGATCAATGCGGCTTAAAAGGTTTTACGGTGGGCGGGGCCCAGGTTTCTTTAAAACATGCCGGTTTCGTGGTTAATACCGGTCATGCAACCGCACACGACGTACTTGGCGTGATTGCGGGCGTTCAAGCAAGGGTATTGAAGGAAAAGGGCGTACAGCTGTATCCGGAAGTCCTGATTTTAGGGGAAGAGTAAGGTACGCTGTGTGAACTAAACAGGGACAGAATGTACCTGGTACATTTTGTCCTTCTTTTATAAAAAGTTAAGAGAAAAAGTTAGGTATAAAGAGATTAGGCACATAAAGGATGAAGTATGCAAACCAAGAAAAATGATTTAAATAAAGTTAAGCAGAATAACGTTTATGATTTAATCAATGATTTTTATGACGCTGATGAGGACTGGAATATCTACCTGAACCAGAAATATGCCGAGGGTTTTATTCGCTCCAAAGCGTTCAGCGGCACCTCCGAAGATGAACTCTGCCATATCTGGAATAATATTGTCATGCTCTGTATCTATATTAGCAACGTGGACATCTATCTGGGAGACCTAAGCGCAGATGATATGGTGGATGGTGTGGCCTGGTGCGGCCGTAATGTTTCGGATTTTCATCTGAACTCGGAAAAGGTGGCCTTTTTTCTAGATGTTTGCGAAGAGTTAATCAAATATCTGCAAAGTAAAAATGTCATCTTTAATGATTCTGAGGTGGCTTTGGCTAAAGCTAAGTTACTTAAGGATGGTAAGCTGCAGATGCTGAATCCTGACGGGACTTTTAAGCCGGGCTTTGAACAGTATGCCCTTAATGCCAATCCTGATTTATCGGTAAAGATTTTTGTTAATCTTAATACTAACCTTAATGATTTAGTAGAGGATATGCGGGCCTATTTTTCTCAGGACCAGTTTGCTGCTGACCGCAAGCGGGCCAGCTTTTTATATTACGGAATCCTGCCGGAGTTAAAAAAGGAAGACCGGAAAATGGAGGCAGAGGAAGAACAATATTTTTGGGATTATTTTTTCTTTGACTACCGGATGCTGGACAATGATGAAACGCCTCTGTATAGTTACCGGGATTATTACCAAAAAAATCATGTCGAACCTAAGGGGCAGGTTAAATCCTGTGTGGATCTTTTAACGACACTTCTTAAGGCCAGGATTATCCTGTTTTCCATCGAAGATTTTGATGCACGTACCGGCTTATATCGTTGTCGGGATTTTTTATCCAAAGAATATTTTGATATTAATGTTCCTACTGATATTAATTTTGAAGTAGATGATATTATTTTTCTAGGACACATGCTGCCTGATGGCTCCATGGTTACCAACTATCTGCGCTGTCTGAAGATGGGAGCGACGGCTCAAAGCAGGATCTGGGAGCTGCTCAGCCGTTTAAAGGAATGGTATATGGTGCAATGTCCGGAAGCCGTGGATTGGAAGATATTTGTTTGTCAAAACTCTATTTTGATCATTCATCTGGCCATGTTATACTCAGGTTTTTATATGATGGGTTCATTTAACCGGCAGACTAAGGTTAAGGACTATTATCCTATGCCGTTGGTAGAGGATGATCCGGTTATTCTGGCCGGCTCCCGGTTAATAAAGAATTTTGGCTTTTCTTATCGCGCTCAGAAATTGCTCCAGAGGCTCTGGTCAGATTTTTGTGCCTCCGGTGAGGTTATTTCTGAGGAAGAAGTAGGAAACTGGGCCGTGGCGCTCGTCTATGTCTTTGTCAATTTAAATAAAACTTATAAATTTTCTATTACCGAATATGGCAAGCAGGCCCATATTTCGGAAGATGAAGTGTTGGAGAAGGCCAAGATTATAGAAATGGTCTTAGAAATTGAACCTTTTGATCCTCGCTACATTGACGAAGAAGGAATGTTGATGCTGGCTTTATCTTAAAAGGAGGCGCGGTTATGGAATGCAAGTTTTGCCATCGGGAGTTTGAAGATGGTTTGTCAGAGTGCCCCTATTGTCATTGTATGGTTGAGATTGAGCCACAAAAAATGAGCCAGGTAGAAAAAAATACTTTTGAGGGCGTAACTATTGATGTGGCGGATGGAACCGTACACGAAGGCCGAAATGTAGCTGAGGACAGTTCTTATGAGCAGGAGCGGGAGTCCCAGGAGACGGAGAGGCCGGAGCAGCCGGAAAGTGGTTTTCATGTTTACCATTGGGGCGGAGGCTTACTCTGGACCGGGCTTATCTTACTGGCTATCCTGGCGGTGATTTTTTTCCTGCTGCCAACATTTTTATTGTTTGGCGTGGCTTTGGCGGCGGTTTATTTTGTGGCCCGGTTATTTTTTTGAAAGATGGTTGGAATCTGGCTGGTTAAGCCGGAACCATCAATACTATAATAGAAGAAGGTGCAGCTAAATAAGGTGAAAAAATTAGTGTTTTGCCAGGTAAAACTTTTGCGCATAACTTTACTGGTTCTGTTTTTAGCAGGGTCTGCAACTACCGCGCAGGCCCGGTTAAAAAAGGCCGTGCCTGATATTGATGTACCCCAGAGAGAATTTGTATTGGCGGAAAACTTGGTCAGGGGCAAAGGGCAGATTCATGCTTCCACCTTGGAAGCACTGAAGGATGGTACGGTGGTTTGTGCTGCTTTCATGGGTAGAAAGGAAGGGCATAAAGATGTAAACATCGTCATCAGCCGTCGCAGTTCCGAGGGGTGGTCCCCTCCGGAAACCGTAACCGAAAAAGGCCGGGCTCATTGGAATCCCGTCCTGTTTGAAGTACGACCGGATGATTTATTTTTAATGTATAAGGTGGGTAAGTCGCCCATTAACTGGGTAACCATGGTTCGCGAATCGACCGATCATGGATTAACCTGGTCGAAAGAAAGGCCGCTGGTGCCATCGGATAAAAGGGTGGGCCGGGGTCCGGTGAAAAATAAACCTATCCGGCTGGAAAGCGGGCGTATCCTGGCTCCTGGTTCCATGGAGCGAGTGAACTGGCAGGCTTTTGTAGATATTACCGATGATGACGGCTTAACCTGGCAGCAGAGTAATATTATCCGGGCTAATAATATACCGCCGGGACAGGAGTTTGGCCGGGGGGTAATTCAGCCGACCTTATGGCAGGACGATATCCGCGGCGACGTGCATATGCTTTTGCGCAGCACGGAAGGACTGATTTATAAAAGTGATTCTCAAGATGAGGGTAAAACCTGGTGTCCCGCTTATCCTCTCTCAGTCCCCAATAATAATAGCGGTTTAGACATGGTTAAGAATTCTCAGGACGGGCTCTTATACCTGGTATGTAATCCCACTACGGATATTTCCATCGGTACCAGGAGGACTCCGCTTTCCCTGTTATTTTCCCGGGATAACGGAAAAACCTGGTCTAAGATGCTGGACTTGGAAACCGGACGGGGAGAATTTTCTTATCCGGCCGTGGTAGAAGAAAACGGAAACCTCTATATATCTTATACCTGGAAAAGGCTTAATATTGCTTACAGACACTTTACACCGCGGCAGCTGACTAAATATCGTTTGCTAAGCCAGGGTACTTACTAAAGGACATTTAAGCCTGAAGCTGTTTAGGTAAAATGTTTTGATAAATGTACATTAAAACGTATAATAAAATCTCCTGCAGGTTAAGTTCTGAGGTGCGTCCGTCTAGGTGAGCACTTCCGTTCAACCTCCAGGAGATTTTTCCATAGTACTGTTACTAAAAAAAAATAGAACCTTGGGACCCTTAAGTTGGGTCCCAAGGTTGTAATTTTTAACTAAGACCGTATTTTATTAGAAGAAAGATGTTACTTGGTGGTCGGTACCTTTAAAATAGCACCTTCGGCAGCCGAGGAAACCAGGGCTGCATAACGGGCCAGATAACCGGTCGTTTCTTTAGGAGGCGGGCATTTCCAGGCTTTTTTACGCTTAGCCAGTTCTGCCTCGCTGACCTTAACGTTGAGCTTGCGGCCCGGAATATCAATGTCGATGATATCGCCTTCCTCAATTAAACCGATGGGACCGCCTTCTCTGGCTTCAGGTGAGATATGACCGATGCAGGCGCCGCGGGTAGCGCCGGAGAAACGGCCGTCGGTGAGCAGGGCTACTTCCTTATCCAGCCCCATACCGGCCAGAACTGAGGTCGGATTGAGCATCTCCCGCATACCGGGACCACCCTTAGGACCTTCATAACGGATAACTACCACGTCGCCAGGCTTGATCTGTTTGGCGCAGATAGCCTTGATGGCCTCTTCTTCGGAATCATAGATCCGGGCAGGACCCTGATGCTTAAGCATCTCTTCTGCTACGGCGCTTTCCTTGACTACGCTACACTCCGGTGCAATATTACCCTTTAATACGGCGATACCGCCCGTTTTACGGTAAGGCTCCTCACAGGTCCTGATGACGTCCGGACGTTTAATGACGGCATCTTTGATTAAAGCGCCGATGGTTTTACCGGAAACCGTCTTGCAGGTTTTATGAATCAGGCCGATCGTGCTTAATTCATGCATTACCGCACTGATACCGCCGGCTTCGTTTAAATCAATCATATGATGGGTGCCGGCCGGGCTGAGCTTGGTCAGATAGGGGGTATGCTTACTGATTTCATCAAATTTTTCCAGCGGCAGCTTGAGACCGGCTTCATGAGCAATGGCCGGCAGATGCAAGGCCGTATTGGTGCTGCCGCCGATAGCCATATCTACCGTGATGGCGTTTTCAAAAGCAGCTTTGGTCATGATGTCCCGGGGACAGATATTATCTTTAATGAGGGCTACGATACGTTCACCGGCTAATTTAGCCAGACGGGTCCGGGCACCCTGATAAGCGGCCGGAATGGTGCCGTTGCCGGGTAAGGCTATACCCAAAGCCTCGGCCAGGCTGTTCATGCTGTTGGCCGTAAACAGTCCGGCGCAGGAACCGCAGCCGGGGCAGGCCAGATGTTCAATCTCAGATAATTGCTTTTGGTCGATTTTACCGGCTTCAAACTGTCCGGCAGCTTCAAAGGCCTGGGAGATGCTGACGTCCTTGCCGTTGATCCGGCCGGGAAGCATAGGTCCGCCGCTGCACATAACCGCCGGGATATTTAAACGTAAAGCTGCCATCATCATGCCGGGCACAATCTTATCGCAGTTGGGGATGAGAACCATGCCGTCAAAGGCGTGGCCGTTAATTTGCGCTTCGATACTGTCGGCAATCAGCTCGCGGCTGGCCAGGGGATATTTCATACCTCTGTGTCCCATGGCGATGCCATCGCAGATACCTATGGCGGGGAGCTCGACTGGTACGCCGCCAGCGGCCAGGATACCCCATTTAACACCTTTAGCTATCTCGTCCAGATGTTTATGGCCGGGAATGATTTCATTTTGTGCGTTGATGACAGCAATCATCGGTTTTTTTAGATCCTCTTCCGTGAAGCCCAGGGCGTAAAACATAGAACGGTGCGCTGCACAGGTGGAACCTTCTTTTACAAGTGAACTACGCATTTTTACTTTACCTCTTTCCCTTAATAAAATATCATGATAAAAAACATACCGCAACATGGCGGTATAAAGCTATTTTAAGCCTTTTAAAGCTAATTGTCAATGCTTGCGCCTTCTTCTTACGACCATGAAAAACTAGTAGTCGGGAGGTTAAGGGTGCTTAACTCTCAGCCGTGGTCGTTTGCTTCTCGGTCAAAGCCTGTTCCGCCGCTGGCTCTGGGCTAAAGGTGGCAACATCGGTTGCTTCTTCCTTCAACAAATCAGCTTTCAGGGCCAGATAACCGCGGCTGAGGTATGGACTTAACTGAGCCTCCCGCTGATCATAGCCGTAGGAGCGCCGGCTCAGACTAATGACGGGGGGAGCCTGGATGCGTTTGGCGACAGCAAAACCGGCAAAGAGTTTAAACCAGCGTTCCAAATCTTCACAAAAGCTGGCAGTGGTTTTAAACAGTTTAGAGATTAAATCCGGCTGACAGCCTAAAAAGTTTTCTAAATCACCCTTAGCATAATGTTCCAGGATTTCCTGCGGAGAGTTCTTGCGCCAGCTTTCCAAAAAGCTGCGGAAGAGATAGTCATGGTATTCGTAAATAAGAGGATCTCCGCCCCGGCCGACAGTTTGCGTGTCAGAAAGTTCTGCACTGGGACGGATGGTGAATAATTCAGCCGGGAGGACTTCCCTTTTATAAACCGCTTCATTATAATACTTACCCAGAGCATAAACCTGATGCTTCCACAAATCACCTAGAGGCGCTACCAGACCGCAAATATCACCATAGAAGGTGGCATAGCCAACCGTAATTTCCGCCTTGTTGGAATTGCAGCTGAAGCCGCCGCCGAACGCTGAGGCTAAAGCGGCTAACAATCTGGCACCACGATCTCTGGCCTGGATGTTTTCCTTCATCAGGCCGCTTAATTCCAGCTTAAAATCCCGATTCAACAGGTAGCTATGGATAGGAGTGCCCGTCAGTTGGGAAACTGTATGTTCGACGCTGTCCTGAATGGATATAATCGTATAGTTAGCCCCTAAGTTAGTGGCAATCTGCCGGGCCAGACCTTTAGTAGTTCCGGAGTTGAATTTGCTGGGCATATTGACCAAGAGGACGTTACGGGGCCCAAGGATATCTGTATACAAAGCAGCGGTAACCGCGGAGTCAATTCCGCCGGATAAGCCGATGACCATCTTTTTAATTCCGCATTGCTGTAGAAATTTACGGGTACCGTATTTAACCGCTTGATAGATGTGTTCGACTTCCGCCCGGGGGTCACCGGCATGTTCCGCCTGGATATCTGCCTCCACGGTCTCCAAGGAAGGGGCCTGATTTTTGGTCAGGGTCCCGGTCAGCAGAGAAAGTGTTTTTTTAGCTTTGCGGCCTTTTTTGGCCCTGGGCCGGGGGTCACCGGCAAAGAGGGTCTGTTCTTCAAAAAGGCTGGGCATGGAATTGTCCATGGCGGTCATATCCCCGGAAGTGAAATCATAGCGGAACCGGAGCAGGCACTCTTCAAATAAGGGCGCTGCAGCCAGAACCTGACCTTCCGTTCCGTAGATACAGCTGCAGCCGTCATATGTGTAGATATTCTTACCATTATTTTGCAGTCCTACGTTATTGCAATACACCAGCGGCAGGTGCAGAGATTTTGCCTGTTGCCCGAAAACCAGATGCCGCCGTCCGTTTTTACCCAGGGTGTAGGGGGAGCAGGAAAGATTGACCAGCAGTTGGGCCCCGTTCTTCGCCAGGATGGACGGGACGTTAACGCTGTAATTTTCCGTCCAGCCGTCTTCGCATAGAAAAATACCTACCGGCAAGGTTTTACCTTCAAATTTGATATCAACCGGCTGCAAAATTTTATTTATCGCCAGCTTTTTTTCCGCACATAACCAGCTTAGAGCCTGAAAATACCTTTTATCATCAAATTCACGATAATTAGGCAAAGCATTTTTTATGATGAAAGGATAACCGGCCTCCCCAGTCAGGACTTTACCATCCTGAGCGACAAAGGCGGCGTTATATTTCCGGGGGCGTCCGTCTTCATTTATCCTTTTCCAGTCCAGTCCCACATTGCCAAAAATTACCGTCAGACCAGTCGTGGCCTTAATAATTTCCTGGCCGTAGGACTCACAGTCCTGTAAAAAAGCCTGTTGTTCCCACAAGTCGCCAATTAAATAGCCCGGTACCGACATTTCCGGCAAAAGCAGTAAATCCACTGCTTCAGCCTTGGCTTTGGCAATGAGTTCCAGAATCTTAGCCGTATTCAGGTCGGGTCTGCCCGGGATAACCTCCATTTGTCCACATGCGATGGTAATCGCCATTTTTGCCACCTTACCTTTTTTAGTTGCTATTTCTTACATCTGGTGTTATTATAACAAATTAGGCGTTTCTTTTCTACCTGCGAATTTCATATTTAATGAAATTAATATTTGGTAAGTATGTCTCAAGGAGGATTTGAAGATGGCGAAACATGTTAAGAAAACCAATGCGGCCAGGATTTTGGATGAATTACATATGAATTACCGTCTGCAGGCCTACGAGGTAGACCCGGAAAATTTGGACGCGGTTCATGTAGCTGCATCAGTGGGGATGCCTCCGGAGCAGGTCTTTAAAACTTTGTGTGTGCGGGGTGATAAGACGGGTGTCATCTTTGCGGTCATACCCGGGAACGGCGAGCTGGATTTGAAGGCTCTGGCCAGGGTTAGCGATAATAAGCGGACGGAATTGGTGCACCTGAAGGAAGTCCTGCCTCTGACCGGTTATATCCGAGGCGGCTGTTCACCTTTAGGAGCTAAGAAAAATTATCCGGTCTTCCTGGATGAAAGTGCTTCTCTTTGGCCGGAAATAGCTATCAGTGCCGGAATGCGCGGTTTACAGTTAATCGCGGCTCCCGGCGATTTAGTAACTGCTACTGGGGCTACTCTGGCTAAGTTGACCTTATAAGTTATTTTATGATATATTTAAACATATAATATAAGCAATAAGCGTAATTAAAATTATGCAGAAGGCTGAAAGGCAGGTAATAATATGCTTTATGTCAGTACAAGAGGACAAACGGATATGGCTTCTTCCGCTCATGTGATAAAGGAAGGATTAGCGGCAGACGGAGGTCTTTTCGTGCCTCAGAGGTTTCCGGCCTTGCGTTTGGACGATATTTTGGCCCTGGCTAATGTGCCCTATGCGCAATGCGCAGCCAGGATCCTGGAGTATTTTTTGACGGATTACCGTCCTGAGGAACTGGAAGAATGCACCGCTCAGGCTTATACCGGTACCAGGTTTGGCGGCGACCCGGTCCCTTTGGTTAAGATTAATAATGATACGGACGTGCTAGAATTATGGCATGGTCCGACTTCGGCTTTTAAGGACATGGCTTTACAGCTTTTACCTTTGCTTTTAACCAAAGCGATGGACAAAACAGGGGAAAATACCCGGGCGGTAATTCTGGTGGCTACTTCCGGCGATACCGGGAAAGCGGCCCTGGAAGGATTTGCCGATGTACCTAATACGGATATCCTGGTTTTCTATCCCGAAGACGGGGTCAGCCCCATGCAGAAGTTGCAGATGATGACCCAGGCCGGAGACAATGTACATGTTTATGGTATTGAAGGTAACTTTGACGATGCCCAGACCGGGGTAAAGAAAATTTTTGGTGATATAGCGTTGCTGCAAAAGCTTAAGGAAAACGGATATGCTTTTTCCTCGGCTAATTCCATCAACTGGGGAAGGCTGGTGCCGCAAATAGCTTATTATTTCCGGGCTTATGCCAAAGCGGTTGCTTCTAACCGGATCGTGCCCGGGGAACCGATTAACTTTTCCGTACCTACGGGTAATTTTGGCGACATCCTGGCCGGTTATTATGCCATGAAGATGGGCCTGCCGGTCCGCCGTTTTATCTGTGCTTCTAATTCCAATAATGTTTTAACCGATTTTATCAGTACCGGGGTTTATGATAAACGCCGGGAATTTCACAAGACGGTTTCTCCTTCCATGGACATTCTGGTGTCCAGCAATCTGGAACGTTTACTGTTTGACCTGACCGGTAATGATGCGGTTAAGGTAGCGGGCTGGATGAAACAGCTGGCTGAAGCAGGTTCATATAATGTAGGAGAAGAACTGGGCACCAAGGTGCGGGAGTTATTCTTTGGGGCCTGGGTGGATGAGGTGGAAACCAGAGAGACAATCGGCCGGGTCTTCAATGATTATAAGTATCTGCTGGATCCACATACTTCGGTGGCCTGGCGGGCGGCAGAGAAATATCGCCTTTTGACCAGTGACGAAACCTACACCATCGTACTATCTACGGCTAGTCCTTATAAATTTAACAAGGTGGTGCTGGATAGTCTGGGACAGGGAGAAGAATGTGATGATCAGCATCCCTTTGAGGCGATGAGGAAGCTGCATCAGGTTTCCGGCCTGCCCATACCGGAAAAGTTGTCTGCTCTGGAAAATAAGAAATTACTGCATGATGAACGGATAAATCCAGAAGCTATGCCCGAGGCAGTTTTACAAGCTCTGAATATTTAAAAGAAAAATTTCTAGAAATGCTTGCCACTAGCGTTTGGCTATGATATAATATTACGCAGTGTGAAAATACACACGCAGGAGGATGGAGCATCTGTCCGCATCAGCGGTATGTCTTACGTTAAATCCTGCGGAGGAAAAAACAGGAGGAAAGAAAAATGTCTATTATCTCGATGAAACAATTGTTAGAAGCTGGCGTGCATTTTGGTCATCAGACCCGTCGTTGGAACCCTAAGATGGCCCCTTACATCTTCACGGAAAGAAATGGTATCTATATCATTGATCTGCAGAAGACGGTAAAAAAAGTTGATGAAGCTTATAACTTTATCCGCGACGTAGCCGCTGAAGGCAAGAGCATTTTGTTTGTAGGTACCAAGAAGCAGGCTCAGGAAGCTATGCGTGATGAGGCTCTGCGTTGTAATATGTACTTCGTTAATGAGCGTTGGCTGGGTGGTATGCTGACTAACTTTAAGACCATTCAGAAACGGGTACAGCGTTTACGCACGCTGGAGAAGATGCAGGAAGACGGTACCTTCACCAAGCTGCCTAAGAAGGAAGTAGCCGGCCTGACTCATGAAATGGAAAAATTAAATAAGTTCCTGGGCGGCATTAAGGATATGAAGAAACTGCCGGGAGCTTTGTTTATCATTGATCCTCGCAAGGAGCATATTGCAGTTCTGGAAGCTCATAAGCTGAATATTCCTATCGTTGCTACCGTTGATACCAACTGTGACCCGGATGAAATCGACCATGTTATTCCGGCTAACGATGATGCTATCCGTGCGGTTAAACTTTTAGCCGGCAAGATGGCTGACGCTGTTATGGAAGGCCGTCAGGGAATGCAGACTGAAGAAGCTGCTGAAGCGGAAGAAGCTCCGGCTGCTGATGTTGAAACTGTTGAAAGTGAAGAAGACGAAACCGACGAAAAATAAGAATTTATCGGGAGGAATATATAATGGCACAAATTACTGCTGCTATCGTTAAAGATTTGCGTGAACGTACCGGTGCCGGCATGATGGACTGCAAGAAAGCCCTCACTGCTTGCGATGGTGATATGGATAAGGCTATTGATTTTTTACGGGAAAAAGGATTGTCCAAAGCAGCTAAAAAGGCTGGACGTATTGCTGCGGAAGGTATTGTTGGTTCTTACCTGAGCGATGATGCTAAACTGGGTGCTATCGTTGAGATTAACTGCGAAACTGACTTCGTGGCTAAGACTGATAATTTTAAGGCCTTGGTAGCAAAGGTAGCCGAGCATATTGCTAAGGTTAATCCTGCAGATGTGGCTGCTTTGTTAGAGTCTCAGCTGGATGGCAAGAAGGTTTCGGAGATTGTTACTGAAAGCATTGCCAGCATCGGCGAGAAGATTGATATCCGTCGCTTCCAGCGTTACGAAGTAACGGAGGGCACGGTAGCGTGCTATATCCATGGCGGCGGCAAGATTGGCGTGCTGGTAGAAATGACAGGCGATAATAGCGAGCTGGGTAAAGATGTAGCTATGCAGGTGGCTGCCGCTAACCCTCAGTATCTGAATCGCACTCAGGTTCCGGCCGATGTTCTGGAACATGAGAAAGAAGTTCTGTCTGAGCAGGCCCGCAACGAAGGTAAACCTGAAAAAATCATTGAGAAGATGGTTTTGGGACGCGTACAGAAGTTCTATAAGGAAGTTTGTCTGGTAGATCAGGAGTTTATTAAGGATCCGGATACCACCATTACCAAACTTTTGAAAGCTAATAATGCTGATGTTAAGAACTTTACTCGTTTCCAGATGGGCGAAGGGCTGGAAAAGAGACAAGAAAATTTTGCTGAGGAAGTTAAGTCCTTTGTAAAATAATTCACAGACAAAAAGGGGGCTGTCGTGGCAGTCCCCTTTTTTTATTGGGTATTTTTTGGTATAATGAATTTAATCTAGTTTAATAGTGTAGGTAGAAAATTAACCTAAAATTTTCTGGCAAAAAAGAGGATATAACCTGCTGGTGTAGAATTTAACCAAAAAGTGCATACAAAGGCGGAGGGTGTTAGCGTGAGTGAACAGTCTAAGTATAAACGAATTGTCTTAAAGTTAAGTGGAGAGGCCCTCGCTGGTGAAAAGGGCTATGGTATCGATCCCATGACGGTAGATACTATTGCCGCCCAGATTCAAAAAGTGGCGGAGATGGGTTTGGAAGTAGCTATCGTCAACGGCGGTGGTAATATTTGGCGGGGACTGGCTGGTGCTTCTAAAGGTATGGACCGGGCAACGGCCGATTATATGGGAATGCTGGCTACGGTCATCAATTCCCTGGCCCTTCAGGATGCTCTGGAAAATCGTAATGTTCCTACCAGGGTACAAACAGCAATTGAGATGCGTCAGGTTGCGGAGCCCTATATTCGCCGGAGAGCAATCCGTCATTTAGAGAAGGCCCGGGTAGTTATTTTTGCAGCCGGTACCGGTAATCCGTATTTTTCAACGGATACAACGGCGGCGCTGCGGGCCGCGGAAATTGAAGCAGATGCTATTTTGATGGCTAAGAACGGGGTGGACGGAGTTTATGACGATGATCCCCGGAAGAACCCTCAGGCTAAAAAGTTCGACCATCTTGATTATCTGGATGTTATCCAGAAACAGCTTAATGTTATGGATTCTACCGCTATTAGTTTATGTATGGATAACAATATACCTATTGTTGTCTTTAATATTGAGGAACCGGGTAATATTATTAAGGCTTGCTTAGGAAATGTTACCGGTACCATCGTAGGAGGTAAATGACCATGCCAACCGTAAAAGAGATTCTGGATGCTCATGAAGCCAAGATGCACAAAAGGGTGGAAGTATTAAAAGGCGATCTGGCCGCAATCAGGACCAGTCGTGCTACTCCTTCCTTACTGGAAAAAATTGAAGTTGATTATTACGGTGCCCCGACGCCTATCCCTCAAGTGGCCAGCGTAACGGTACCTGAACCCAGGATGTTGATGATTAAACCTTGGGATAAATCTATGATGAAGGCTATTGAAAAAGCCATCTTAACCTCTGATTTAGGCTTAAATCCTAATAACGACGGGGTGGTTATCCGCCTGAGCCTGCCGCAGTTAACGGAAGAACGCCGTAAAGAATTGGTTAAGACTGTAGGTAAAAGAGTAGAAGAAGCCCGGGTCAGCATCCGCAACTTACGCCGGGAAGTGAATGAAACCATTAAAAAGGGCGAGAAGGCCAAACAGATTACGGAAGATGATGCGGAGTGCGGCGTAGAGGATGCTCAGAAACTTACGGACAAGATCATGAAAGAAATTGATAACGTTCAGGCTCGTAAGGAAAAAGAGGTTATGGAAGTATAATGGTTGATGTTTTGGCTCTTCCTGTAGAAGAAGCCGGAAAACTACTGGCAGAACACGGATATAAAGTGAAAATCTGCCGCTCGGAGCCTCACTATCGCCGCCATAGCTGCGAAGACGGGACTCCCTCTGAATATGTCGTTAGACAGCTTTTGCTGGATAACAATACAATGCTTTTGACCACAGTGATAAGGTATCGAAAGGAGGTGCTCTGAATGGCTCTGAAAATTGATAAGGATGCATGCGTAGGTTGTGGTACTTGTGCAGCTAACTGCCCGGTAGGCGCTGTTAAGGAAGCTGACGGCAAATACGAAATCTCTGATGAATGTGTAGAGTGCGGTGCTTGCGCAGCTAATTGCCCCGTAGGTGCAATTAAACAATAATTTTGTTTAAGAACGGGCGCCCTCCTCATTTTGGGGAGGGTTGCACTTTTTATTACCAGAAAGTACTTTAGTAAGGTGGTTATGGTGGCGGCTTTTATCTACGCCGCCGGGAGAAAGGTTGTGAATTTGTGTTTAAAGGCTTATTTTCAAACCCTAAACCTGTAAATCACAACAAAACAGCAGTAGATACCACGGGGCTTGATATGGCCCGTATTCCCGGACATATCGCTATCATCATGGATGGTAACGGACGTTGGGCCAGGGAACAGGGGAAGGTTCGCACTTATGGACATCAGGTGGGTGCGGAAACTTTGAAGACCATCGTTAAGGTGGCGGATGCTTTAGGCGTGAAGGTTATTACGGCCTATGCTTTTTCCACGGAAAACTGGAAACGGCCGATAACGGAAGTTAGCTTTATCATGGACTTACTGGGCCGTTATCTTACCAATGAGATAGATGAATTTAACGAAAATAATGTTCAGGTCAGGTTCATCGGTTCCAGGGAGGGGATGCCTCCTGTGATTAAGGAGAAGATGGAGCATGCGCTGGTTACGACGGCGCAGAATACCGGACTGATTTTAAACTTAGCTATTAACTATGGCGGCCAGGCGGAAATTTTACATGCTGTGCGCAGTATAGCTGCTAAGGTACAGGCAGGAAGCTTGTCCCCGGAAGCTATTGATGCCGCTGTGTTTGAAGATAATCTCTATACCAGAGGATTGCCTCCCCCTGATCTGGTCATTAGGCCGGGTGGTGATTTGAGGGTCAGCAATTTTTTGCTTTGGCAGATTGCATATGCGGAAATCTGGTCGACCAAAGTTTATTGGCCGGCTTTTACCCCGGAACTTTTCTTAGAGGCTATTAAGGCTTATCAAAACCGGGAAAGACGTTTCGGCGGTCTGGTCAAGAAATAAATTAAGAAGGTGTGGTATGTTAACGAGAATTCTCACCGCCCTGGTAGGTATACCGGTGGCTGCTTTAGTGGTTACGAAGGGCGGTTGGCTTTTTTTAGCGGCGGTTTTGTTTTTAGCTCTGGTAGGTTGGAAAGAACTGGCCGACATGGCGGCTACAAAAGATATTCATGTTTTTAAGGCTTCTTCAGGTCTGGCCACCGCTCTTTTAATCTTGGCGCTGGGGTGCAATTATGAGCAACTGACTTTGCCTATTCTTGGTCTGGGGTCCATCGGTATTTTAATAGAGGGCTTATATAATCACTGTCAACGGGGCGAAAGCAGATGGGAACTGCATACTTCTTTATCTGCCCTGGCTTTTTTATATGTAGGAGTTTTATTTGCGCACCTGCCTTTACTGCGCAATCTCCCCGGTGCGGAGAGCATGATAGGGGCTTTGAAGTTTCAGCACGGAGAGCTGTTGTTCTGGGTAGTACTTTTAGGTACCTGGTCCAGTGATACTTTTGCTTATTTTGCCGGCCGGGCCTTGGGAAAGCATAAATTTTGCAGCGTCAGTCCCAAGAAAACCTGGGAGGGTGTGGCAGCCGGTTTTACCGGAGCGGTGCTGGTAATTTTTCTGTTGAGTATTAATTATTTGGGCTTAAGCAGTCCTCTGGCTCTCGCTATAGGGTTAGCCGTAGCGTTTACCGCACCTGTAGGTGATTTAGTGGAATCAATCTTGAAGCGTTCTTTTGAAATTAAGGATTCTGGCAGGCTGTTTCCCGGTCATGGTGGTGTGCTGGACCGGTTTGACAGTTTATTGTTTGCGGTGCCGGTCGCTTATTATATAATTTTATTGTCCTAGGACCTGTACTTAAGACAACTGCGAGGAGAAAATAGCGTTTAGAGATATTTTCAGGTGAGAGAGGAGAAGCTTATGAAAAAGCTGGCTGTTTTAGGCTGTACCGGTTCTATTGGCAAACAGACCCTGGAGGTGGCGGCTGCTAATCCCGAAAAAATTCAGATTAAGGCTTTGGCTGCTCATACTAATTGGGAAATCCTTTTGCAGCAGATAAAAACTTTTAAGCCTGATTTAGCGGTTTTGACTGATAAAGAAGCTGCTTTTACTCTCCAAAAAGCCTATCAAGGGCCGACGAAAATTTTGGCCGGGGAAGATGGTCTTTTGGCAGCAGCTACTTATGAAGGTGTGGATACGGTCCTGGCTTCCATGGTAGGTTATGCCGGATTACGTCCTACTTTAGCGGCGATTGAGCAAGGTAAGAATATTGCTTTGGCTAATAAGGAAACCTTGGTGGCAGCCGGCAGTCTGGTGATGGACGCAGTGGCCAGGCACAAGGTAATCCTTACTCCGGTGGATAGTGAACACAGCGCTATTTTTCAATCTTTGCGCGGCGGAAGCCACGGGGAAGTAAAGAGGCTGATAATTACGGCTTCAGGCGGGCCCTTCCGTGGCTGTAGCCGGGAATACCTGGAAACCGTAACCCTAAAACAATGTCTGCAGCATCCAACCTGGACCATGGGCCGCAAGATTACCGTAGATAGCTCGACATTAGCCAATAAGGGTTTGGAAGTTATTGAAGCTCACTGGCTCTTTGATATGCCTTATGATAAAATTGACGTGGTGGTTCACCCTCAAAGCATAGTTCATTCTCTGGTAGAATTTGTGGATGGCGCAGTGCTGGCCCAGTTGGGGCTGCCTGATATGCGTTTGCCGATTCAATATGCTTTGTCCTGGCCTGTGCGTTTTGACCATGCTTTTGGTCAGTTAGATCTGGTTAAAGCTGGAACGCTGACTTTTGAGCAGCCGGATACAGAGGCCTTCCCTTCTTTGAAACTGGCCGTGGAATGCGGGCGGACCGGGGGTACCCTGCCATGCGTGTTTAATGCGGCTAATGAAGAATGTGTTTATGCCTTTTTAGAGGATAAAATAAAGTATTTAGATATTCCCCGCACCGTAGCTAAAGCGGTGGAGCAGCATCAGCTTATTTCCCGTCCGGATCTGGATGATATTGAGCGGACGGATACGGAAACACGGCTTAAGGTGCGAGAGATGCTGGGTAAGTTATAGGTGTCTGTTTTTTAGGAGGATTTAAGTCTTGGAAACAATTTTGGCTTGTATTTTCGTCTTTGGTATTTTAATCACGGTCCATGAGCTGGGACATTTTATTACCGCTAAGCTGACCGGGATGAGAGTAGAAGAATTTGCCATCGGGTTTGGACCGGAAATATATAAAAATCAGGAAGGGGAAACCAAGTACTCCTTGCGGGTGCTTCCTTTAGGAGGGTTTAACCGGATTTCCGGTATGGACCCTGACGATCCCCAGGACGAAAGGTCCTTTGGTTCTAAGCCGATAAAAAGCCGGATGTTGGTTATTTTAGCCGGTTCTCTGATGAATATTCTTTTACCTGTTATTATTTTTTGGGTGCAGTTTATGTCCAGCGGTATCAGCGTGCCAACTAACGAACCGGTTTTTGGTTCGATAGTTCCCCACTATGCAGCGGCTGAAGCTGGTTTACAGGCCGGGGACAGAGTTTTGACCATTAATGGGGCTCAGGTTACGACCTGGAGTCAGGTACATGATTTGGTGGCTGAATCCGGCGGGTCCGAACTGCAGCTGGAAATTGAAAGAAATCAGCACAAGCTGGACCTAAAATTAAAACCTTCTACCAATCCGGATACGGGCAAACCTTTTATCGGCGTGATGGGAAGTACGGAATTAAAGCGTTTGGGCCCGGTGGATTCTTTGGTAACTTCGGTTAAGTATACCGGTTTTATTATCGTAAGCATGGTTTCGGCACTTTATCATATGATTATCGGCAGTACGGCGGCAGATGTCTCCGGACCTATCGGCGTAGCCAAGATGGCAGGAGAAATAGCTCAGAAGGGAATCGGCCTGCTGTTTAACTTTGTGGCTTTATTAAGTATTAACCTGGCGGTAATTAATATGCTGCCTTTACCGGCCCTGGACGGCGGATATTTCTTCCTGCTGGCCTGGGAAGGACTTACCGGCCGCAAGGTCAGCCGGGAAGCTATGCTTCGTATTCAGCAGGTGGGAGTGGCCATGATTATAGCCTTGACCGTATTTGCTACCTACAAAGATTTAATGCGTTAATCCTGACTTCTGAACCTGACGTTGATTAGTTGTCAGATAAGCTTAACCAGATAGGATACTAAAGAGGTGGAAAAGATGGAACGAAGAAAGACACGTCAGTTAACTCTGGGCAATCTCAAGATTGGCGGTGGAGCTCCTATTTCTGTTCAATCTATGACCAATACCCGTACCGATGATGTACCGGCTACCTTGGCCCAGATTAACAGGCTGGCGGCCGCCGGATGTGATATTATCCGTTGTGCCGTGCCGGATATGGCGGCTGCGGCGGCTCTGAAAGAAATTGTGGCTAAAAGTCCTCTGCCGGTCATTGCGGATATTCATTTTGATTATAAGTTAGCTTTACGTGCAATTGAATCAGGTGTAAACGGTTTAAGGTTAAATCCCGGCAATATCGGTCCCAGGGAAAATGTGGAAGCCGTAGTGGCGGCAGCCAAACCTAAGCATATTCCTATCCGGATTGGCGTAAATGCCGGCTCTCTGCCTAAAGATCTGCTGGCCAAATACGGGCATCCTACGGCGGAAGCTTTGGTGGAGGCTGCCTGGAGGCATGTACATATTTTAGAGGAATTGGATTACCGGAATATCAAAATTTCTTTAAAATGTCATGATGTACCTCTTACCTTGGCGGCTTACCGTCTGATGGCATCTCAATGCGATTATCCTTTGCATCTGGGTGTAACTGAGGCGGGAACGGTTAACTCCGGCATCATTAAATCGGCGGTAGGCATCGGCGCTCTTTTGGCTGAAGGCATCGGCGACACTATCAGAGTTTCCCTGACCGGGAATCCGGTAAATGAGGTCAAGGTGGCCTTTAATATTTTAAAATCTTTGGGGCTTCGGGAATATGGCCCCACTTTGGTTAGCTGTCCCACTTGCGGCAGGACCAGGGTCAACTTGGAAAAATTGGCTTTGAGCGTGGAACAACGTCTGGCTGAAATTAAAGATCCGATTACGGTAGCCGTTATGGGTTGCGTGGTCAATGGGCCGGGAGAGGCCAGAGAGGCTGATGTAGGTTTGGCTGGAGGTATAGGCGAGGGCTTAATCTTCAAGAAAGGCGAGATTATCGCCAAAGTACCGGAAGATCAGCTGATTGACACGTTATTTAAAGAAATTAATAAAATTTTAGACGAGAGGAAGAGTCACTGATGCGAGTTAGTAAATTATATGCTCCCACTTTAAGAGAAGTTCCGGCGGAGGCTGAGATTCCCAGTCATAAGTTGATGCTGAGGGCCGGTTTTATGCGTAAGTCTTCCGGTGGTATTTATACTTATCTGCCTTTAGCCTGGCGGGTACTGCGTAAAATAGAAGCTATCGTCCGGGAAGAGATGGATGCGGCCGGAGCGCAGGAAATTTTGATGCCAATCGTACAACCGGCGGAAATCTGGCAGGAAAGCGGCCGCTGGGAAGTATATGGGGCAGAGATGTGGAGAGTACAGGACCGTCATAGCCGGGAGTTTTGTCTGGGGCCGACCCACGAGGAACTGGTAACGTCCGTGGTCAGAGATGACGTACGTTCCTACCGGCAGCTGCCGCTTAATTTATATCAGATTCAGGATAAATTCCGGGATGAACGCCGTCCACGTTTCGGCTTAATGCGCAGCCGGGAGTTTATCATGAAAGACGCTTATTCTTTTGATAAGGATGAAGCTGGTCTGGACGTATCCTATAAAGCTATGTATGATGCCTATACGAAAATCTTTACCCGCTGCGGTTTAACGTTCCGTCCGGTAGAAGCGGACAGCGGCGCCATCGGTGGCAGCGGTTCCCATGAGTTCATGGTGCTGGCTGACAGCGGCGAAGCGGAGATTGTTTATTGTACCGGGTGTGATTACGCGGCTAATACGGAAAAAGCAGAACTGCATCTTATTAAGGCCGAGCCGGAAGAACCTAAGGAAAAGCAGGAGGTGGCTACGCCTGATTGTAAGACGATTGCCGATGTTTGTGCTTATCTGAAACTGCCGGTAGCAAAATCGGTTAAGGCGGTAGCCTATAAAAGCGAAAAAGGGTTGATCCTTTGTTTCGTCCGCGGCGATCATGAAGTTAATGAGATTAAAGTGGTTAACACCTGCCATGTTCTGGATATCGAGATGGCTGATCCGGAGATGCTGGCTGCGGCTGGTACGGTAGGCGGTTATATGGGGCCCTGCGGTATTGACCCCCATAAGGTGATGGTGGTAGTGGACCAGGACGTGATGGAGATGCATAATTTCTGCTGTGGTGCTAATAAAGAAGGTTTCCATTTCCTGAACGTTAACCCGGGCCGGGATTTTACCCCTACCTATGTGGCCGATATCCGGTTGATCCAGGAAGGCGATCCTTGTCCCCACTGCGGCGCACCGGTTAAAAAGGCCAGAGGTATTGAAGTAGGCCAGGTCTTTAAACTTTTTACCAAATACAGCACCGCCCTTAAAGCTACTTATCTGGATGAAGCCGGTAAACCTCAGCCCATAGAGATGGGGTGTTACGGTATAGGTGTTTCTAGGACGATGGCTGCGGCGGTGGAACAGTTTAATGATAAAGATGGTATTATCTGGCCGGCTTCTATCGCTCCTTATCAGGTTATCGTGGTACCGGTCAATACCAAAGATCCGGAATCTACCGCTAAAGCAGAGGAAGTTTACGAAACTTTACAAAAAGCCGGTATTGAAACCATCATTGATGACCGGAACGAACGTCCCGGCGTTAAATTTAAAGATGCAGATCTGATTGGTTATCCGCTGCGGGTAGTAATTGGACCTAAGACCATGGCCCAAAACAGTATGGAAGTAAAAGGACGTAAGACGGGCGAAGTTACCATGTTGCCTTTGGACCAGGATTATATAGCTGCTCTTAAACAAATGCTGCAGAAACTGTAAGCTACGGCTAAGTCCGTATTAACAGGGGTAAGTACAGTAGTTTAGAAATATAGCCGCAAAGCCGTTTTCCATAAAATCGGCTTTGCTTTTAAATCAGCCCGCAATTAAAGCACAGGAGGCAGAGAAGATGTTAGAATACATGGCTGCACACATGCCGGGCTCTTTGGAATTAAATATGATCCTCAGGTTGTTGGTTTCGGCTGTATTTGGAGGTATCGTGGGTTTGGAACGCGGCAGCGGCGACCGGCCGGCCGGGTTACGTACCCATATTCTGGTTTGCGCTGGTTCGACTTTGATCATGCTGGTGTCCTTGTATGGCTTTGACGGTTTTGATGCCTTGCCTTTTGAATATCCCCGCAACCGCGATTCCGCCCGTATCGCCGCTCAGGTGGTCAGTGGTATAGGCTTCCTGGGTGCAGGTACTATCCTGCACGAAGGCGTAACGGTAAGAGGGTTGACCACGGCGGCCAGCTTGTGGATGGTTTCTGCCATCGGTCTGGCCGTAGGGGCCGGGATGTTTGTCTTGGGCGGTATGGCTACGATTATTACTATGATTACCCTGGTAACCTTTCATACTTGGGAGAAACGTTTTGCTTTAACCGGCAGGACGGATCGGATGTATATCAGGGTTACGGCTGTAAACCGTCCGGATATTGTGACGATGGTCACTTCCTTCCTGGATCAAAATTTAATTAAGGTCAAAAATTTAAATGTGCGTAACAATACGATGAAAAAGCAAGTGGTGCTTGATTTATTTCTTAAAGTGGATAAAGAGATGGATAACGCTGCCGTCATGGATGGTTTACGTAAGATTGACGGTGTCGTTTCGATTGAAAATATTGGTTAAGTATTTCCCTAGTGCGAGATAAAGAGGTTCGGCATGAATAAGTATTATATAATCCCGGAAGCTGACAAGTTTACTGCCGGTTTGGAAGCTTTGCCTTTAACCGCGCTGCAGAAACTGCAATTACAGTTAGTACGTGCCGAAAAAATATATATTGATGAAGAAGCCGGCTGCTGGAAGATTGAATACCGGGCAGCCGGTTCTTTACAAACATCAACGCTGACAGCGGCCGGGAAAGCCTTGGCAGCGTCTTTTGGCGTGGAAAAGGTTCATTGGCACAGGCTAGGGGTGGTGTCTCTGAAGACAGAAGCCGCCGCAGTTGAACCAATCACAAAGACTAAATCGGTTTCTGCGCCGGTACAACCTGCAGTTCCGGAAGAAACAGCACCCGTACCTGATCCTATTGAGGCGGCATCAGGCGGTGCGGATGAAAAGGGAGCTGCTTTAACTGAGGCGGAGCTTAATGAAGTTTTACAAGATGCTTCTTTAAACTATCCTCAGAGCCAGGAAGAAGAACCAGAAAATTCTCTCTGTGATAGCAGCCGGGATAAAGAGCTTTTAGAAGATGAGGCTTATAAGAAGGCCTACGATAAATTATACGGAGCTAAGAAAGAGGCAGGGTATCTTTACGGGAAGCCCTTTAAGGGTCAGGCTCGTCCTATGTCGGAAATCCTGGAAGAAGAAAATAAGGTTATCGTAGAAGGCCGTTTGGTAAAATGCATGGACAAGGACGGCAATCTCCAAGTCTTTAACGAGAAGGAACTGCGTACGAAAAGAGTGCTGCTGATTTTTAGCCTGGCTGATGAAACCGGTGGCTTGTACGTGAAGTTCATGTTTGATACCATGGACGAGTGCCGAACTGTTAAAGATAAATTAGAACCGGGTATGCGGTTGCGGATTTTGGGTAACGTAGCCCCGGATAAATTTAACTTTGACGCCATGGTCATGACACCGCTGTCTATCCAGCAGCTTCCGGTAGCGGTAAGAGAAGATAAGCAAGCCGTTAAAAGGGTAGAACTTCATTGCCATACTAAGATGAGTAAATTAGACGGTATTACTCCTATGACGGCTCTGGTGGACACAGCTATCCGCTTCGGACATAAGGCTTTGGCCATTACCGACCACGGAGTAGTCCAGGCTTTTCCTTTCTGTTACGACGAAATCATCGAAAAGAAGAGCGATTTAAAGCTGATTTTAGGCATGGAAGGCTACTTGATCAGCAACGAAGATGGAGATGCTCTAAGGGAAAAGGTTCCTCATGCCGGGAAAATTAAATCTTATCATATCATCATTCTGGTGCAAAATGAGATCGGGCTGCGCAATTTATACAAATTAGTTTCCTTGAGCAATATTAATTATTTAAACGGTAACGGAGCCAGGACACGTCCCATGCTGCCCCGGGAGGTTATTCAGGAACACCGGGAAGGTCTGCTTCTGGGTTCGGCTTGTGAAATTGGTGAGTTGTATCAGGCCGTGGAAGACGGAGTTTCGGAAGAAGAACTTGAAAAAATAGGTTCTTTCTATGACTACTTTGAAATCCAACCGCTGGGAAATAACATGTTCCTGAACCGGCTGGGTCGTTTTACCATTGAACAGCTGCAGGACAATAATAGAAAAATTTACAATCTGGGTAAAAAAATGGGTAAGCTGACCGTAGCCACCTGTGATGTGCATTTTCTTAATCCGGAGGATGATCGGGTCAGGGCCGTTCTTCAACACCAGCAGGGCTACAAAGATGCGGATGAGCAGGCACCTTTGTTCTTCCGCACTACGGAGGAGATGTTGCAGGAGTTTGCTTATTTTGGTAAAGAAACCGCTTATGAACTGGTAGTAACTAATACCAACCTGATTGCCGAAAAAATAAAAAAAATTAAACCTGTACCGGACCGGGATCAGCTCTATGCACCCATTATCCCCGGCGCGGAGGAGAAGATTAAACAGCTCAGTTATGACCGGGCCTATGAGCTGTACGGACGTCCTTTGCCGAAGATTGTTGCGCAAAGGCTGGAAAATGAGCTGGACTCCATTATTAATCATGGTTATGCCGTACTATATTATATTGCGCATAAGCTGGTTAAAAAGTCACTGGATGATGGCTATCTGGTCGGCTCCCGTGGCAGCGTAGGTTCATCTTTCGTGGCCACGATGACGGATATTACCGAGGTTAATCCCCTGGTGCCCCATTATCGTTGTCCTAAATGTAAGCATAGTGAATTTGATGAATCCAATACTTATGCCAGCGGTTTTGATATGCCGCCTAAGGATTGTCCGGAATGTGGTACGCCGATGGTCAGGGATGGTCATAATATACCGTTCGCAGTCTTTATGGGTTTCCATGGTGATAAAGTGCCGGATATTGATTTAAATTTCTCCGGCGATTATCAACCACGGGCGCATAAGTACACGGAAGAATTATTCGGGCGTGATAACGTCTGCCGGGCCGGTACTATTGCCACCATTGCTCCTAAGACGGCTAAATCCTACGTGCGTAAGTATTTTGAGGACAAGAATCTGACCGTCCATCCGGCCTTTATTGATAGCTTTATCGAGGGGCTTAACGGCGTCAAGAGGACTACGGGTCAGCATCCAGGCGGTATCATGGTTATTCCCAGGGATTTGGATATTCATTATATCACGCCGATGGCACGTCCTGCAGATGACAAAGAATCAACCACAATCACTACTCATTATGATTATCATTCTATTAATGACCGGCTGGTTAAGCTGGATATTCTGGGCCATGATGATCCGACCGTGATTAAGATGCTGGAGGATCTGACCCATCTTAAAGCTAAAGATATTCCTATCGGAGATGAGGAGACCATGTCTATCTTTTCTTCTCCGGAAGTTTTAGGTGTCACCGAAACGCAGATTGGTACTAACGTTGGGACTTACGGTATCCCGGAGTGCGGTACCCAGTTTACCCGCGGCATGATTCACGAGCTGCAACCGAAAAAATTCAGCGAGATTGTTCGGGTATCCGGTTATTCCCACGGTACGGATGTGTGGCTGAATAATGCTCAGGATTTGATTCGTGATGGTAAATCCAAGTATGAAACTATCTCCACCCGTGACGACGTAATGACCAGCTTAATTGCCAAGGGGGTAGAGCCAGCCATTGCTTTTAAAACCATGGAGTGGGTGCGTAAGGGAAAAGCGGCTAAAAAAGGCCTGCAGCCTGAGATGAGAGAGGCCATGGAGAAAGTTAAAGTGCCTGACTGGTATATGAAATCCTGTGAAACCGTTAAATATCTATTCCCTAAGGCCCATGCGGTAGCGTACGTCTTGATGGCCTACCGGATCGCCTATTGTAAGGTTCATTATCCCAGAGAATATTATGCGGCCTACTTTACGGTCCGGGCACCTGATTTTGATGCTGCCCTTGTATTTAAGGGAGAAAAGTTCATGAAAGACTTTATTAAAAGCACCTATGCCCAGGGCTTCAAGGCGGATGCCAAGGATAAGACCGCGGTAACTTACCTGGAACTGGCGGTGGAAATGATAGAAAGGGGCTTTGAATTTGCGCCTTTAGATCTTTATCAATCTGACGCAACCAAGTTTACTTTAACGGAAAAAGGGATACGTCCTCCTTTGTCGGCTTTAGGAGGCATCGGCAAATCAGCAGCGCTCAGCATCGCACAGGCCCGGGACACGGGAATCCCGTTTATCTCCCGGGAAGATGTACGCAACCGTTCCAAAGTATCTCAGTCAGTCATTGATAAACTGGGTGAATGCGGCGCCTTAGGTAATTTGCCGGAGTCAGACCAGATCGATTTATTTGCTTTTTAAGGTATTTGGTCCGTTAAGGCCTGAAAATGGCAAAATTTGCCGTGTTGTCGCGGCTTTTTTGCATAAAAGCTCTTGTCATATTTTACCGAAAATGTTATAATCATTACAGAAATTTAATGGTTACTACTAGAGGAGTGGGTAGATACCCACTCTTTAGTATTATATGGAAAAAAGTAAGAGGTGTTACTGTGAAGAAAGAGGAAGTGGAAGCCTTTATAACGGGTATTATGCCTCAGGTGCTGGAAGGGACGGGCATTTCACTGGTGGATGTAGAGTATGTCCGGGAAAAAGAATGGTACCTGCGGATATTTATTGATAAGCCTGAGGGCGTGGAAATTGACGATTGCCAGCTGGTCAGTGAAAAACTGACCGCTATTTTAGATGCAAAAGACCCTATTAAAGAAAAATATTATCTGGAAGTTTCTTCACCGGGTATTGACCGTCCTTTAAAAAAAGAAACCGATTTCCTTAGTCATTATGGTTCAAAGGTAGATATTAGCTTTTATGCAGCCTACGAAGGAGAAAAACTTTGGACGGCGGTCCTGGTATCTCACGATAAAGATTCCATTTTGGTTAAAAAAATCAATAAAGGGATTGAAAGTAAGACGGCCGTAAAGGTGGCCCGCAGTTTAATAGCAGATATCCGGCCTCATTTGGAGTTTTAGGCAGATATTTCTACCGGTATTTTTACCTGGTTTTCCAGGCCGGTATTATAAAGTTATTAAAAGCTTGAGAAGATAAATTAGAGGAGGAGCTACTAAGTGAACATGGATTTTGTGTTGGCTATCAAAGAGATAGGCAACGAAAAGGGGATTGACCCCGAGGTTTTGTTTAAAGCGGTGGAAGAGGCTTTGGTAATTGCCTATAAACGTAATTTTAACAGTGCCCAAAACGTAAGGGTGGAGCTCAATAAAGATACCGGCGATTTTCATGTTTTTGAACAACGTAAGGTAGTGGAACAACCAACCAACCGGGATGAGATTTCCTTGGAAGAAGCACATAAGCTGAACGCGGATTATGTCGTTGATGATGTCATTGAGCAGGAAGTGTTCCCCAAGGACTTTACCAGGGTAGCGGTACAAAATGCCAAGCAAATCATCATGCAGCGTATTCGCGAAGCCGAGCGCGGCATTGTTTATGATAAATACAGCGGCCGGGAAGATGATATCGTAACCGGCATTATCCAGAGGATGGAAAAAGGTACGGTATTTATTGATTTAGGCAAGGTAGAGGCTATTCTAACTCAGAATGAACAGATTCCCGGTGAGGTTTATCAATACCATGACCGGATGAAATTCTATATCATTGAAGTTAAAAAGACGACCAAGGGACCGCAGATTATGGTTTCCCGTACACATCCAGGTCTATTAAAACGTTTGTTTGAACTGGAAGTACCTGAAATTCATGACGGGGTGGTGGAGATTAAATCTGTAGCCAGGGAAGCTGGCATGCGTTCTAAGATAGCGGTTTATACCAAAGATGAAAATATAGATCCGGTAGGCGCCTGTGTAGGACATAAGGGCATGCGGGTACAAAACATCGTCAGTGAATTAAGAGGCGAAAAGATTGATATTGTGCGCTACAGCACAGAGCCGGATAAGTATGTGGCTAATGCATTGTCCCCGGCCAAGGTCGTAACTACTTCGGTAAATGAAGCTGAGAAGATTTGCCGGGTTATCGTACCGGATTATCAATTGTCCCTGGCCATAGGAAAAGAAGGACAAAATGCCAGGCTAGCTGCTAAGTTGACGGGTTGGAAGATTGATATTAAGAGTGAAACGCAGGCTGCCAAGGAAAAAGAAGAAACCAGCTCAGCTGCAGCGGTCAATGAGATAAAATCAGCTGAATCGGCAGCGGATAATGACGCAGACGGCGAAAAAGGTGAGCTTTCATGAAAACGGTTAAGCCTAAAAAAGTACCGCAGCGAAAATGTGTCGGCTGTGAACAATTGAAAGATAAGAAGGACTTGATTAGGGTAGTACGTTCTCCGGAAGGTGAAATCAGTCTGGATAAAACTGGAAAAAAAGCGGGGCGGGGAGCTTATGTTTGTCCCGATAAAGAGTGTATAGCTAAGGCGGTTAAGGGAAAAAGACTGGATAAAGCCTTAGATAAGACCATCAGCCAGGATATATATGAAATGCTGCTCAGGGAGCTGGAACATGAAGATTGATGAACTTGTTTTTGCCCTGAGCCTGGCTCAAAAAGCTGGAAAAATTGCTTCAGGCGATTTCGCAGTACGCAGCGCTTTGAAAAGCGGAAAAACCAAACTGCTTGTAGTGGCTGGTGATACTGCTCCTAATACCAAAAAAGATTTAGTTTTTATGGCGCAGGCCGCAAAGGTACCTTTACTGGAAGCTTTGACCAGACAAACTCTGGGCGGAGCAATTGGTAAGGGTAATAGAACGGCGATAGCGGTATTGGATGACGGATTGGCGGAGATGATTAAAAAAAAGATAACGGTTGTGGCGAAAAAATAGATGTAGCAGGATTGTTTGGAGGTGGCTGAATGGGTAAGAGAATTTTTGAAGTAGCAAAGGAATTAGGCATTAAAGCCAGTGAGGTCGTAGACGTATTGGCTAAAAATAATATTAAAAAAGGTAATTTCAACAACGTGGATGACAATGATATGGCAATTATCCATAAACATTTCGGCAAAGGCGGCCAGGGTGCTAATAAAGCAGCAGCTAAACCAGGGGTGCCTTCAGCGGCAAGAAGTGAAGCTGCAAATATATCTAAAGTTGAAAAAGAACCTGTTGCAGGTAAAAATTTTACAACTTCTCCTAAAGCAGAAAGTAAGCCGGAAGTTATTAAACCGGTAACTGCACCTAAAGTGGATATTAAGCCTGAGTTTACGGCTTCTAAACCAGCAGTTGCAACTAATCCGGTGGCTGGCAAACAAGAAGCTTCAGCAGCTTCTAACGGAAGTAAACCGGTTGTTTCGGACCATAGGGTTGATAACCATGTGGAAGCAGCTGGTGGTTCTTTTAATAATGCAAGGCAGACCGGTTACCAGAATCGTTCCCAACAGGATGGTTATCAGAACCGTTCCCAGCAAGGCGGCTATCAGAATCGTTCCCAGCAAGGCGGTCAAGGCGGCTATCAGAACCGTTCCCAGCAGGGTGGTTACCAGAATCGCTCTCAGCAAGGCGGTCAAGGCGGCTATCAGAACCGTTCCCAGCAGGGTGGTTACCAGAATCGCTCTCAGCAAGGCGGTCAAGGCGGCTATCAGAACCGTTCTCAGCAGGGTGGATACCAGAACCGCTCTCAGCAAGGCGGTCAGGGCGGCTATCAAAACCGTTCTCAACAGGGCGGTTATCAGAATCGTTCTCAACAGGGCGGTTATCAGAATCGTTCCCAACAAAGCGGCTATCAAAACCGTGAGCAAGGTAATCGTGCCGGCGGCGGTATATTTGTAGGACCCAGAGGACAACGTCCCGGACAGTTTGAACGGCCGCAAGGCGGTCAGGGCGGTTTTCAAAACCGTTTTCAGCAAGGTGGTCAGGGTCAGGGTGGTTCCAACGGTAATCGCTTCCAAAATCACAGTCAGGGTGGACGCCCACAAGGTGGTTTTAAAAAGGATCATGTTCCAGGCAGCCAAAGTCAGAGTCGTTTTCAAAACAGCCGTCCGACAAAAGTTGCTCACAAGGGTAATGCCGGTTTAGAGGATTTAGATATTCCACGTGGAAAAGAAAGTCGCGAGAAGTATAATAAGAAGCGGGAAAAACAATCCGTCAAGGGTTCTTATGCAACGCGTGACAGCAGACCTAATCGCAGTACCAATCATATGGGAAGAAATAATAAGAGGCCGCAGGGAAAGATGGAACATCGTATAGAACAGCCGCAGTTGGATGTTATCAGGCCGACTTTGGTGAAAGTTGGCGAATCCATAAATGTCAAGGATTTTGCCCAACTGATTAAAAGAGAAGTTAGTGAAGTCATCAAATCTTTATTCCTGTTAGGGGTAATGGTTACGATTAATCAGGATATTGATTTTGATACTGCAGTTTTGGTCGGGACGGAATTTGACGTTGATGTACAGCCTTTGCCGCCGGAAGAAGATCCTACGGAAATACCGGAAATCGACGATGATCCAGCTTTACGGACGTTGCGCCCACCGGTAGTAACGGTCATGGGACATGTCGATCACGGCAAGACTTCTTTGCTGGATGCTATCCGTAAGTCCAACATAACCGCTCGGGAAGCTGGCGGTATTACCCAGCATATCGGTGCGTACATGGTTAATCTGTCCGGGAAAAAGATTGTCTTTTTAGATACCCCCGGTCATGAAGCTTTTACGGCCATGCGTGCCCGTGGTGCCCAGTGTACCGATATAGCCGTACTGGTAGTAGCTGCTGATGACGGCGTTATGCCTCAGACCATTGAGGCGATTAATCACGCTAAAGCAGCTAAGGTGCCTATCATCGTAGCTATTAATAAAATAGATAAACCGGGCGCTAATCCGGAACATGTCAAAGAAGAGTTGTCTAAGTTAGAACTGATTCCGGAAGATTGGGGCGGCGATGTAATCATGGTGCCGGTTTCTGCCCGTCAGAAGACCGGTATCAAGGATTTATTGGAAAATATCCTGCTGGTAGCTGAAGTTCAGGAACTGAAAGCCAACGCTAATTTGCCGGCACGCGGTACTATTATTGAAGCTCAGCTGGATAAAGGCCGCGGCCCGGTAGCTACTGTCTTGATTCAGCGCGGTACTTTACGGGTGGGCGATAATATTATTGCCGGTACTACCTATGGCAAGGTCAGGGCGATGGTTAACGACCGTGGTGAAAAAGTGAAAAAGGCCGGTCCGTCTATGCCTGTAGAAGTGTTAGGCTTAAACGAAGTACCTATGGCTGGCGATATTTTAGATTCCACAGATGAAAAGACCGCTCGCAGTGTAGCTGAAAAACGTATTGCCAAGAAAAAAGCGGAAGAAGTTAAACAAAACACCAAGGTTTCCCTGGATGATTTGTTTAAAAGAATTCAGGAAGGCGAGCTGAAAGAGCTGGATATCGTCGTTAAGGCAGATGTCCAGGGTACTATCGAAGCTCTGCGTACTTCTCTGGAGAATATTAAGAATGAAGAAGTTAAAGTAGTAGTGGTTCATTCCGGGGTAGGCGCTATCACTGAGACGGATGTTATGCTGGCGGCCGCTGCCAATGCTTTGATTATCGGCTTTAATGTACGCCCTGATGCCAATGCCAGGAAGTTGATTGAAAAAGAAAAGGTGGATGTCCGTACTTACCGGGTTATTTATGATGCCATCAATGACGTGGAGGCTGCTATTAAAGGTATGTTAGCCCCCAAGTTTAAAGAGAATGTCATCGGCCGGGTAGAGGTGCGTCAGATTATTCCTATCAACAAAGTTCTGATTGCCGGATGTTATGTAACAGAAGGTAAAATTACGAATAATGCGAAGATCCGCATTGTCAGAGATGGTATCGTAATTTCTGAAGATGACATGGAATCTCTGCGCAGGTTTAAAGATGATGTAAAGGAAGTAACCAGCGGCTACGAATGCGGTATTACGCTGGCTAAGTTCCATGATATTAAAGAGGGTGACGTATTTGAAGCCTATATCATGGAAGAAGTAGCCGTAGAGTAGTTACTTACAGGTGAGTTATGGCTAGATTACGCGTAGAAAAAGTACAAGAAGCTATCAAACACGAGCTCAGTAATATGCTGCTCCTGGATGTGAAAGATCCGCGGATTAAGTTTGTTACGGTGACAGATGTGGAATTGACCAATGATATGAGCCAGGCAACGGTTTATATCAGTATCTACGGTCCGAAAGAAAAAAAAGCTGAGGTTTGGCAGGCTCTGCAAAAGTCCGTAGGTTATCTGCGTACCGAGATTGCTAAACGGATTAGATTGCGTTTCGCACCGGAGTTGGTCTTGAAAGAGGATACGTCTATCGAGTACGGGGCTCATATTGACAGTCTTCTAAATAAGATTAAACAAAACGAAGGTCCCAAACATGAGTAAGGATTGCACTTTAAAAGAGGTCGCTGAGCTTTTAACTAAAGCTCAGCGTATCGTGCTTTGCAGCCACATCAATCCGGACGGGGACACCCTGGGTTCCAATTTAACCTTGGGTCTGGCTCTCAAAAATGCCGGGAAACAGGTTATTATGACGGTGGATGACGATATACCGACGACCTTTAAGTTTATGCCGGGGATTGAAAATTTTGTCAGGCTGCCGGAAGAAGGAAAAGTAGCAGCGGATATCTTGGTCGTGGTAGATGCCAGCAGTGCCGACCGGGCCGGTAAAGTTTTAAATCAGGTTACAGCTCCGGTCCTGCTGAACATAGACCATCATAAGACCAATACCCGTTTTGCTGACTACTTATATCTGGATGAGACGGCGGCCGCCACTTGTGAAATTATGTATGAGCTTTTACTGGTTATGAAACTGCCTGTGACCAAGGAGATTGCTACGTGTAATTTTACCGGCCTTTATACGGATACCGGTTCCTTTAAGTATTCAAATACTACTTGTAAAACGATGCGGACCGCGGCTGAATTGTTAAATATGGGGGTGGACCCCAGTTTTATTTCAGACAATATTGAAATAAAATCTCAAGCTACCGTGGCCATGTTGGGCAAGGTCTTGGAAACCTTGACTTTCAGGCATGATGGTTCCATCGCTTATGTAGAAATCAGCAGGGAACTCTACGATAAAAATGTGGATACGGATACCTTTATCTCTTATCCGCGCTATATTGAGGGCGTAGAAGTGGCTCTTTTGTTTAAAGAAGTTGAAGAAGGATTAACCAGAGTCAGCATGCGCAGCCGCAGGGTTGATGTAGCTAAGATAGCTTTAAGTTTTGGTGGCGGCGGCCATGCGAAAGCGGCCGGCTGCTCGGTGCATAAACCATTGGCTGAAGCCAGGGAAGAAGTTTTAGCGGTCGTGGAGGCTGTTTTATCATGACGGATGGCCTGGTCAATGTATTAAAAGTTCCAGGCATGACATCTTCCGATGTGGTTAATATCCTGCGTGGTATTTATCATACTAAAAAGGTTGGCCATGCCGGCACGCTGGATCCGGAGGCAGCCGGGGTTTTGCCTATTTTTATCGGCAACGCTACCAGATTGCTGGAATATGCGGTCAGTGGTGCGAAGCATTACCGGGCGGAAGCCCTGGTCGGTGTACGTACTGATACGGGGGACGATACGGGTAAGGTAGTGGAAAGTTTACCGGTCCCCTTTTTAACAGCAGAAATGTTGAACCGGGCTTTTGACAAGTTCGCCGGAGAATATTGGCAGGTTCCACCTATGTATTCTGCTCTCAAGCATAACGGGCGCAAATTGTATCAATATGCCCGGGCGGGGGTGGAAATACACCGAGAACCCAGGCAGATTAAAATTGATAAATTAATATTAACCGGTATCAGGGATCATTTCTTTAGCTTTGAAGTAGAGTGTTCCAAAGGCACTTACGTCAGAACTTTAATCGAAGATATCGGTCGGGAGCTGGGGTCATGTGCTACGATGACTTTTCTGCTCCGGGAAACGGTAGGTAGTTTTAAGCTTACGGAGGCACGGACCATAGAAGAAATTGAAACGGACCCGGAAGCAGCTCTCCTGCCTTTAGAAGCGGCCGTTGATCATTTGCCAAGGCTTCAGGTTAACTCCTTGCAGGGCTTGAGAATTACCAGCGGGGTGAAGACCACGCTTTTAGGGACTAAGGATGGAATTTATGCTCTTTATGACCCGGAACAGTTTTTAGCGGTGGTTCGAAGTGAGGAGGAAAAGGTACAGGCGGTTAAAGTCTTGCGCCATTCTTCCTATTCTATTAAAGAAATGACTGAATAAATATGGAAATAGTTACTTCATTAAAGCAGCCTGCTCACGCATATCCTCCCTGTGCCATCGCATTGGGAACTTTTGACGGTCTTCACAAAGGTCATGTGGATGTAATCAAGACCGCTGGTGAATATGCACGTACTCATGGCTTAAAGTTAGTGGTTTTTACTTTTAGTAATCATCCTTACAGTTATATTCGACCCCACCGGGTGCCGGTAGCCATTATTTCGGAAACGGGAAAACTGGCGATTTTAAAAGCCTTAGGGGTCGACACCTTACTGGAAATACCTTTTGATGATTATTTAGCCAATTTAACGGCTAATGATTTTTTAAAGGCGCTGCAGGTTTTTAATTATCACTGTCTGGTAGTAGGTGAAAACTTCAGTTATGGTTATATGGGAGCCGGTAATACGGATTCCTTGAGAATGGAAGGTTTTCAGCATAATTTTGAGGTTATTGTGAGGCCTTTGATGCAGGAAAACGGTCATGTGATCAGCAGTACCAGTATCAGGACCCTGGTACAGTACGGTAACTTAAACTGGGCGGGCAGGATGCTGGGACGACCTTATGCGGTGTACGGAAACGTAGTACATGGTTTTGCCCGGGGCCGAAAATTAGGCTTTCCCACCGCTAATCTTCGCCTGGACCGCACCAAGGTTGCTCTGCCTCCGGATGGAGTCTATGCAGTAACGGTTAACACCCCGGCCGGCTGTTATAAAGGCCTGGCTAACCTGGGAACTAATCCTACTTTTGGCGATGTGCCGAAGGAACTGTTAGAAGTACATTTACTTGGTTTTGAGGGTGATTTATATGATCAGTACCTACGGGTGGATTTTTTAAGATTCATTCGCATGGAGCAAAAGTTTGCGGATCCGGAAGCCCTAAAAACACAAATTCAAGCTGATTTACAGGCTATAACCGGATTTTTTAAGGAAAATAAGATGTAGTTGCTTTTCTAACCGGTTTGTGCTAAAATAACATAGTGTTCTAACCGGGCGCAGTAAATCGCTTCTCCGGCGTTTACCCCGCTTCGGCTGAATAATATTATATTATGGAGGTTTTAGTTATGTTAACAGTTGATGAGAAACAAGCGATTATTAAGGAAAATGCACGTCATGAAGGGGATACTGGTTCTCCGGAAGTACAGATTGCAGTTCTGTCTGCTCGGATTAGTTATTTAACTGAGCATCTGAAGACTCATGTGAAAGATCATCACTCCCGTCGTGGCATGTTAAAAATGGTCGGCCAGCGTCGCGGTCTGTTGAATTATCTGGAGAAGAGCGACATTGAGCGTTATCGCGCTATCGTAGAAAAGCTCAACATTCGTAAATAATTAGGTAAGAAGGCCCGCTTTGCTACCAGCTGAGCGGGCTTTTTTATGCCTAGGTTTTAAGCCCTGCAGTTAAACTGTAAAGTTGTAAAGAGCTAGTTTAATTTTCCGGTAAAGTAGGGTATAATTATAAAATAGTTACAGGAGGAAAAGCAGATGCAAGGCAAAATAAGTTCCATAAAAAAACATAGTCTGGCTGAAGCCGCTGGTATCCATCCTGGTGAAACTTTGTTAGCGGCTAACGGAAAAAAGTTAAGAGATATCCTGGACTTGAGCTTTTTAGCCGCGGATAATTCCGTGCGTCTTGAACTAAGCTCAGAAGATGGGGTAAAACGGGAAGTAACCATTGACAAGGAACCTGACGAAGACCTGGGACTGATTTTTGAATCGGCTGTTTTTGACGGTATCAGATGTTGTGCCAATGATTGTATCTTTTGCTTTGTACAGCAGATGATTCCCGGGCTGCGTCCTGGACTTTATGTTAAAGATGATGATTACAGATTGTCTTTCCTTTATGGTAACTTTGTAACCTTGACCAATATGGCAGAAGCTGATTTTCAGCGGATTTTGACCACCCATATGTCACCTTTATATGTTTCGGTGCATACCACGGATGCGAAGCTTCGTTCCAGTATGATGCGCAACGAACAGGCTGGCGGAATCATGGAGAGGTTGAAAAAACTGCTGGATGCAGGCATAGAGGTTCACACCCAGGTAGTTTGCTGTCCCGGTTATAATGACGGCGCAGCGCTGGCTAAAACCTATCGGGACCTAAGGTCCTTTTATCCGGGAGTTAAGACCATGGCGGTCGTACCGGTAGGCTTGACGAAAAACCGTACCAAGCTGACCAGGCTCCGGGCTTTTTCGAGAGAAGAAGCCGCCAAACTGGTAGACCAGGTTTCCGGCTGGCAGGAAGCCTGCCGGAAGGAAAGCGGTACCTCCTTTATTTATTTAGGAGACGAATTCTATCTACTGGCTGACAAAGAAATGCCGCCGGAGGACTGGTACGATGGTTTCCCGCAACTGGAAAACGGTATCGGCTTAAGTCGAAATTTTATTTCAGAATGGAATCGTTGTGCCCAGCACCAGGCCTATGCCGACGGGGAAGAACATTATGTTATCCCGGTAGGGGAAAGTGCCTACAAAATTATCAATCCTCTGTTGCAGCGCTTTAATGACCGGTTTCACACCCACCATGAATTCTTAGCGGTGCATAATGATTTTTTCGGACCTTTAGTGAATGTCACCGGGCTGCTAACCGGGGGCGATATTTTGAAGGCCCTGCCAGGTGATAAGGATGTTATCCTGCCTCAAATGACCTTGAACACAGATAATTTGTTCCTGGATGATATGCCGCTTCACGTTTTTGAAAAGCGCTGCGGACGCAGGGTCAGGCTGGCAGAAACGGCTGCAGATTTATATGGGCTCTTGACCGGTATTTAATATTATAATAATAGTTTTATTTTAGGCGGATATTGTATCCAGGAAAGATTGAGGTATATTATGGGAAAACCTATCGTCGCCATTGTGGGACGTCCAAATGTTGGTAAGTCTACTTTGTTCAACGTACTGGCTAATCAGCGTATTTCTATCGTGGAAGATACACCCGGTGTAACCAGAGACCGGCTTTACGCCACGGCGGAATGGCTGGATAAACAGTTCATGATGGTTGATACCGGCGGTATCGAAATAATGAGTACAGATGCCATTGCGGTATCTATCCGGCAGCAGGCGGAAATTGCCATTAAAGAAGCCGATGTTATCGTGTTCTTATGCGATGCGCGCATCGGTGTGACGCAGGAAGATGCGGACGTTGCTTCTATGCTGCGTAAATCCGGTAAAAATATTGTGCTGGTGGTAAATAAGGCTGATTCTCCTTCCCAGGAGATGGCAGTCTTTGAATTCTATAACCTGGGCTTAGGCGATCCTATCCCTATCTCTGCTGCCAATCATTTAGGCTTGGGAGATATGCTGGATGCTATCGTGGAAAAGTTCCCTGCAACCTCTACGGGTAACGATGATAATGATGAAGACGAGATCAAAGTAGCTTTAATCGGGCGTCCTAACGTAGGCAAGTCTTCTATTTTTAATAGTTTAATCGGACAAGAAAGATCTATTGTCAGTAATGTAGCCGGCACCACGAGGGATGCTATTGATACGCCGGTAGTCAGAAATAACCAGCGCTTCTTGTTCATCGATACGGCTGGTATGCGCCGTAAAGCCCGTATTGACGAGCCCATCGAAAAGTATAGTATTATGCGTTCTTTAAGAGCGGTGGACCGTTCTGACGTTATCCTGATGGTCTTGGATGCTTCCGAAGGTATAACCGAACAGGATAAAAAAATTGTCGGTTATGTTCATGAAGCCGGTAAGGGTGTTATTCTGGTAGTTAATAAATGGGACTTGTACAAGAAAGATAATTCTTCAACCTTGAAGTTTACGGAAGAGCTGCGCAAAGAGTTTGTTTTTCTGCAGTATGCGCCGGTAGTTTACGTTTCTGCTCTGACCCATCAGCGGATCAATCGTTTGCCGGAACTGATTATTTACGTGGCGGAACAGAATGCTATGCGTATTTCCACTTCGGTCTTAAATCAGGTTATTACGGATGCGGTAGCGGTAAATCCTACTCCTTCAGACAAAGGCAAACGGCTGAAGATTTATTTTGTTACCCAGGTAAAGACGAAGCCGCCTACTTTTGTGGTCTTTGTAAATTATCCTGAGATTATGCATTTTTCTTATGAAAGATATCTGGAGAATAAGCTGCGCAGCTCATTTGGTTTTGAAGGTACGCCGCTTAAACTGATCATCAGGGCCAAGAATGAAGAGGAAGAATAAGTATGATGGTAGGCAGTTACGTTGAAGAAATGTGGTGAATAATTTGTTTAATCTTTCGCTGACGCAGCTAATGCTGGCTCCCTTGGTAATCTTGATCGGATATGTCTTTGGTTCTATTCCTTCCGGTTTGTGGATTGTGCGTTACCTGCATCATCTGGATATCCGGGAATATGGCAGTAAGAATATTGGTGCCACCAATGTTTTCAGAACGGTGGGAGTGAAAACGGCCGTACTGGTCTTGATCTGCGACATGTTGAAGGGAATTATCCCGTTAGCTCTGGCGGATCATCTGGCTGCCAGTCCGGTAATCGTGGCCTTTACGGCTTTAGCTGCCCTTTTGGGTCATAATTATTCCTTATTTTTGGGCTTTAAGGGTGGTAAAGGGGTGGCTACAGGCTTAGGATTATTTTTATATCTGCTGCCCTTGGGGGCGGCCGTGGGTTTCGGCGTCTGGCTGATAACCGTTCTTATTACCAGATATGTATCCTTAGGTTCAATCCTGGGAGCTATTTGTGCGGCTACTACCGGATTTATCTTAGGCTATCCTCTGCCTTACGCACTCTTCGGTCTTTTGGCCTGTGCCTTTGTTATTTTGAGACATAAGGCCAATATTGGACGTCTTCTAAATGGAACTGAAAGTAAAATCAAACCAGGCAGCTCATCTGATAATACTAAGTAAAGCCTGTAATTTTGTAAGATACATATGGCTTTTATCAGTAAACAGTGCTATAATAAATCTTAGATTTAGTTTGTTTTCGAGATTTTTAGGCTCGAAACAGTACTTATATAAGGAGGAGCACTATGTCTGAGAAGTCAACTTTTTATTTAGTCCGGGAAGAAATTTTGCCGGAAGCAATTAAAAAAACCATCAAAGTTAAAGAAATTCTGAAGCGGGGCGAGGTTAAAACCATTAATGAAGCGGTAGAGAAAATGGGTCTTAGCCGTAGTGCTTATTATAAATATAAAGACTATGTTTTCCCTTTTTACGAAGCCAGCAAAGATAAGATTATCACTTTATCTTTACTCCTGGAGCATAAATCCGGGGTTTTGTCCAAGGTTTTAAACACCGTAGCTAGTGATTCGGGCAGCATAATGACCATTAATCAAGGTATTCCTTTACAGGGCGTAGCTAATACGACTATTTCTATTGAAACTAATAATCTAACCATTGATTTGGAAGCACTGCTGGATAAGCTGCGGATGATTGACGGAGTAAGGCGGTTAGAGGTTTTAGGTCAGGTCTGAACCTATTTAAGGGGTAATTTAAGATAGTAAATTTTCAGGGCAGCATGACGCCGTTAGGTTCAGCGTCTACTGCCCGTTTATACAGGAGGGGCTAGGATGAACGATGTGATTGAGATTGCCTTACTAGGCAGTGGTACGGTAGGCGGCGGAGTTATACAGATTTTAGAAAAAAATGGCTCCGAGATTGCCCAAAAGATTGGTAAACCGGTACGTATAACCAAGGTACTGGTCCGTAATCCGGAAAAATATAAAGATTTGCTTCAGGGTTATCAGATGGTGACCTCTATTGAGGAAATCACGTCAGATCCGGACATAGCTATCGTGATTGAGCTTATGGGCCGGGAACATCCCGCCAAGGAATATATGGAAGCGGCCCTGGCGGCAGGCAAAAACGTTATAACGGCCAATAAAGACGTTTTGGCCAAATATGGCAAAGAATTATTCGCCCTGGCGGAAGAACACCAGGTAGATTTTATGTTCGAAGCGGCGGTAGGCGGTGGTATTCCCATTATCCGTCCTTTGAAGAACTGTCTGGCTGCTAATCATATTACCAGCATCCTGGGCATCGTTAACGGTACGACTAATTATATGCTGACGAAGATGACTCAAAATGGCATGAGCTACGGGGAGGCCTTGAAAAAGGCCCAGGCTAAGGGTTATGCTGAGTCGGATCCCACTGCGGACGTAGAGGGACTGGATTCCGCCAGAAAAATCGCTATTTTAGCTTCCATTGGTTTTAATATGCGTATCAGTGTGGACGATGTGTATGTTGAAGGTATATCTCATGTTGATTACTGTGATATTGAATATGCCCGAGATTTAGGTTATATTATTAAACTGCTGGGCGTGGCTAAAAAAGATGCTGTCAATGGGGTAAGCTGCTGCGTATATCCGGTAATGCTGCCTAAAAAACATCCTTTGGCCGGAGTAAATGATGTTTTTAACGCCGTCTTTGTGACCGGTGATGCGGTAGGGGATTGCATGTTCATGGGTCGTGGTGCCGGCAGGTTCCCGACGGCCAGTGCGGTATGCGGCGATATTATCGATGTGGCGCGCAATATCCGTCATCATAGTACCGGGCGGGTTAACTGTACTTGTTTTGAAGAGAAACATTTGTGTACCTTAGACCAGATTATCGCGCCTTGTTATATCCGGCTGCAGGTCCTGGATGAACCTGGCGTACTGGCGACCATCGCCACGGCCTTCGGAAAAAATGATGTCAGCCTAAAGAACGTAGTACAAAAGGCTCTGGTAGAAGGAAGGGCTGAACTGGTAGTTATTACTCATGCGGTTTCAGAACTGCATTTGCGCAAAGCCTTAAAGGATTTAAAGGCTTTAGATACAGTGTATAAGATTTGCACGATTTTACGGGTTGAAGATAAAGATTTCGAGTAGGTGTCCTATGGAAAAGACAATCACACTGAGAGTGCCGGCTACTTCCGCTAACTGCGGTCCCGGGTTTGACAGCCTGGGCCTGGCGCTAAGCATGTACAATGAATTTACTTATACTATTTCTGATGTGGAGTTGGGTTTTAAGCTGGAGGTAGAAGGAGAGGGTGCGGATTTTCTTAAACCTTCCGGCCGCAATTTGGCTTTTGCTTCTTTCCTGGATGTCTGGAATCAGGTTAAAGGCCGGCGTCGGGTGGGCATTAAGATTCACATGAAAAATAATATTCCTTTAGCTCGCGGCCTGGGCAGCAGTTCTACGGCTATCGTAGCTGGTATCGCAGCGGCTAACGCCTTAAGCGGGGCCCAGCTGCCTAAAAAAGAACTGCTGGTCTATGCTAACGGGCTGGAAGGTCACCCTGATAACGTCGCTCCGGCTATTTTCGGCGGATTCACAATTAGTTATGTGGTGGAGGGGAAACCTGATACCATTAAAGTTTTACCTCCTAAACCTTTAAAGTTTATCGCCGTAGTACCGGAACGCCCTTTATCTACGGCAGTGGCACGTAAAGCCATTCCGCCGGTCGTACCCCACAGGGACGCCATTTTTAATTCTTCCCGGGCGGCCCTGTTAGTAGCTGCACTATTACAGGGAGAGTTTCAGTACCTGCCCTTTGCCCTGGAGGACCGTTTACACCAACCTTACCGGGCTCATCTGATTGCCGGATTGCCGGATGTATTTGCAGCAGCTAAGTCAGCCGGGGCCTATAATTGCATTATCAGCGGAGCCGGTTCCACGTTGATGGCTTACGCAAATCCAAACATGGACTGCGCGGCCATTGGACAGGCTATGCAGGCAGCTTTTAAGGCCAATGGCCAAAATTCTAAGGTTCATATTCTGGACCTGGATGCTGAGGGTGTCAAAGAATTTTGCAGCTAAGGTGCGAAAAAGCTTGACAATTTCTTACTTATGCGGTAAAATTATTTTTGTATTCGGGGCGTGGCTCAGCTTGGTAGAGCGCTTCCTTGGGGTGGAAGAGGTCGCTAGTTCGAATCTAGTCGCTCCGACCATTTAAAATGTAAAGCCTTTACGGTAATCCCGTAGAGGCTTTTTCATTGTAAGGATTGAATGAAGTAACGTATAAATATGAACTTATAGGAGAACGAAATGGGAGAATTACAGGAACAAATTGCTAAACGGCGCACTTTTGCTATTATCTCACATCCTGACGCAGGTAAAACTACCTTAACCGAAAAGCTTCTGCTGTACGGCGGAGCGATTCATCTGGCCGGCAGTGTTAAAGCCAGAAAAAGTAATAAACATGCTGTTTCTGACTGGATGGAAATTGAAAAACAGCGTGGAATTTCTGTTACCAGTTCCGTTCTCCAGTTTGATTATGACGGCTACCGGGTCAATATCCTGGATACACCCGGCCATCAGGATTTCTCAGAGGATACCTACCGGACCTTGATGGCGGCTGACAGCGCGGTTATGCTGATTGATGCGGCAAAGGGTGTAGAACCGCAGACTAAGAAATTATTCTGGGTTTGTCACCGTCGCCATCTGCCTATTTTTACCTTCATTAATAAACTGGACCGTTTTGGCCGCAGACCTTTGGACTTAATGAGCGAAGTGGAAGACGTTCTGGGTATTAAGGTTTATCCCATCGATTGGCCTATCGGAATCGACGGCCACTATAAAGGGGTTTATAACCGGCTGACTAAAGAAGTTTCTTTATTTCAGGCGGATAACAGCCACGGCAGCAAGCAGCTGGTAGCGATTAAGGGTTCGTTGACCGATGAGAAAATTCGCAGCCTGCTGGACGAAGATATTTATCAAACTTTGGTGGATGATATTGATTTACTGGATATGGCCGGTGAAGATTTTAATCAGGAACAGGTTAATCGAGGGGAACTGACTCCCATGTTCTTTGGCAGTGCCATGACGAATTTTGGCGTACAGGAGTTCTTGGAACGTTTCCTGAAACTTTCACCCCAGCCCCAGCCCAGGCAATTGCAAAATGGAGAAATCCTGCAGCCTGATAATGAGGCGTTCAGTGCTTTTGTCTTTAAAATTCAAGCTAACATGAACCCGGCACATCGGGATCGCATTTCTTTTATGAGAATTTGTTCCGGTATCTTTGAGAAGGGAATGATGGTTTACCATCTGCAAAGCGATAAGTTGATTAAGCTGGCCCAGCCGCAGCAGTTCATGGCCCAGGAGCGTACTATCGTGGAGAAAGCTTACCCGGGAGATATTATCGGTGTTTTTGATCCTGGCATCTTCGGTATCGGCGATAGTTTGAGTGATGAAAAATTAAAGTTACAGTTTGAAGATTTCCCGGTGTTCCCGCCAGAAATTTTTGCCCGGGTACAGCCTAAAGATTCTTTAAAACGGAAACAATTTGAAAAAGGGATTTTGCAGCTGTCCCAGGAAGGCGCCATTCAAGTCTTTCAGCAGAAAGATATAGGCGTTGAAAGTTTTGTCGTGGGAGTAGTTGGATCCCTGCAGCTGGAAGTACTGGATTATCGCCTGCAAAACGAATATAGCGCCCAGTTGATGCTGAACCAGCTGTCCTATACGGTGGCCCGCTGGGTAGCAGCAGAGACCCCGGAACAAATAGAGGCTATCAAAGGGCTGGATAACGGTATGCTGGTTTATGATAAGAAAGATCGACCGGTTATCCTGGTTAACAATGAATGGGCCCTGAATTGGATTTTGGAACGCAATCCCGGCCTGGCCTTTTTATCGGTACCGCCGGATGCAGCCAAGGTGTAAGAGGAGCTGGTATGGATATGCAGATAAAGCAGCCGGTTAATATTTTAGGCGTACCTATTCATCCTTATACGATGAATGAGGCGGTAGCCTTATTACAGAAAAATACGCAGTCTGGAAGCAGAACTTTTGTAGTTACGGCTAACGCCGAGATTATTATGATGGGTCAGAACGACCCTGAATATCTTAAAATTTTACAAGAACGGGCACAATTGGTGCTGCCGGACGGAGCGGGAACGGTTTGGGGCGGCAATACTCTGGGATATCATATTCCTGAAAGAGTAGCCGGTTATGACCTGTACCTGCGTCTTTTAGCGGCCGCCGCCCAGGATGGAACTAAAGTATTTTTCTTTGGCGGAAAACCGGGAGTGGCTGATGCGGCGGCCGAAGAGGGAAAAAGACGTTTTCCCGGCCTGCAGGTAGCAGGGACCCGTAACGGCTACTTTAAACCGCAGGATGAGCCTGGTATTATTAAAGCCATCAATGACAGCGGGGCTCAGGTGCTCTTTGCTGCCCTGGGGGCTCCTAAGCAGGAAAAGTGGCTGGACCGGTACTATGATGTTTTGAAACCGGCTTTGCTCATGGGTATCGGCGGCAGCTTTGATGTCTTGGCAGGCAAAGTACAGCGGGCTCCTAAATGGATGCAGGATGCCAAACTGGAATGGTTTTATCGTCTGGCGAAGCAACCTAGCCGGGCTGGACGTATGATGGTCCTGCCCCAATATGTGGTCAAAATTCTACAAGCTAAAAAGAGAAATAATTAGACAAATACCTGGTTTTATAATATAATAAATTGGTTACAGTTGTAGTATTTATAAATAGTATATGGTTTGATCTAAGATTAAGGTTTAAGTGTAGTTAGATCCAGGTAAACGGTTGGATTTAATTCTCAGCATGATTAACCAAGGAGGAGGAAGAATATTATGCATATTGTATCTGAAGGTTATCCGTTTCTCCTTGTAGGTATTTTTGCCACCGTTATGTGCTATATGTTTATTTCCCCGGTGGCAGCAGTGGTGCCGCTGCTTTTAACTCTTTATTTTGCCTTCTTTTTTCGCAATCCCACACGTCCTACTCCGGAAGATACTTCTTTATTATATTCACCGGCGGATGGAACAGTTACGTCTATCACGGAATTTCATGATGATGAATATCTGAATGCCGATGCTTTAAAGGTGACCATTTTTCTGTCTGTTTTCAATGTCCATGTTAACCGTAGTCCTGCGGCAGGGGAGATTAAGTACCAACGTTATACCTGCGGTCACTTTTTACCGGCTTTTGATAACTCGGCCCCTTTTGAAAACGAACGTTTGGCTATCGGTATGCAGAACAACCAGATGAAGATACTGGTCATCCAGATTGCCGGCATCCTGGCCCGCCGGATTGTCTCCTGGGTTACTTTGGGCCATGATTTAAAACAAGGGGAATGTTACGGCATGATTAAGTTCGGTTCTTGTACAGAGCTGGTCGTACCTAAGAATGTGGAAATCCTGTGCAAAAAAGGGCAGAAGGTAAAAGGCGGAGTTACCGTTTTAGGGAGGATACCTCAATGAATTATAAAAGGATAGTACCTAATACTATTAGCGGTATTAGTTTGGTGTTAGGTGTTATTTCAATTTTTTATACTATAGACAAAGAATTTTCAATGGCTGCGATTTGCATTATCCTTTCTGTAGTGGCGGATTCCCTGGATGGCAGGGCTGCCCGGCTCTTAGGCGTAAGCGGTCCTTTCGGAGTTGAAATGGACAGCCTTTGTGATTTAGGAGCGTTCGGGGTCGCGCCGGCTATTTTAATTTATGAATTTGGCTTGACAGATTTTCTCTGGTGGGGTAAGATAATCGCCGGGATATATTGTTTCATGGGCGCTATGCGTTTAGCGCGTTTCAACGTAAATTCCAGTGTAGTTCATGGTTATTTTCAAGGGATGCCCATCCCGGCCGGAGCTTGTGTGCTGGCTACTTACGTTTTATCCGGTTTTAATTTTCCTCAGTGGTTTACAGCGGCGTTGACTTTTGCCACGGCCGTTATTTTATATAGCAATGTTAAGTTCCCCGATTTTAAAGGTCACGGAAATCCTATGTTTAAGGTTCCAGTAATAATAGCGGTTGTCATCGGTTTGGTACTGCTTTATGAAAGACCGGCCGGTTGGCCTTTTGTAGGTATGTTTACCTATTTCATCGCTGGTGTGATTAATGGTCTTTATACGTTGCTGTTTGTCAAACAGCAGAAGGGTGAGTGAAGGTTGTGAGTACGGTTTTTGATGTAGTTATGATTCCGCTGCAACTGTTAATTGTCTTTTTCACCATCTATTATTTTGTCTTATCTTTCTTTGGCTTATATTATAGGAAGAAAGAAGTCAAAATTTATGAGGAGAAAAAAACTTTTGCCTTGATTGTCTGTGCTCACAATGAAGCTAAGGTTATCGGTCAACTGGTAGAAAATCTGCACTTATTAAAATACAGTAAAGAGCTGTACGACATTTTTGTCGTGGCTGATAACTGTGAAGACAATACGGCCGAGGTGGCTCGTCAGGCTGGTGCTCTGGTACAGGAGCGTTTCAGTGATGAGGGCAGAGGCAAGGGCTTTGCCCTGGAGTGGATGTTCAAGCGTTTGTTTGCCATGGAGAAAAAGTATGATGCGGTCTGCATTTTTGATGCAGATAATCTGGTTCACCCTAATTTTTTAAGGGAAATGAACAGCCGCCTGTGCAACGGGGAACAGGTTATCCAAGGTTATCTGGATACTAAGAACCCGGAGGATAGTTGGGTTTCTTCCATGTTTGCCATTTCCTTCTGGATTACCAATCATGTTTGGCATCTGGCTAAATACAATATCGGTTTGTCCTGCGTATTAGGCGGTACCGGTATGTGCATCGCCACGGATGTATTAAAACGTCATGGCTGGGGCGCTACCTGTCTGACCGAGGATATGGAATTCACCATGAAGGCTCTGATGGAAGGCATTCCTACCACCTGGGCCCATGATGCGGTTATTTATGATGAGAAGCCTTTAACCTTTAAAGCCTCCTGGAATCAGCGTAAACGCTGGGCTCAAGGTAATTTTGACGTAGCCAACCGTTATATTCCCAAGATGCTCTGGAAGGGTATCAAGGAACATAATGTATTGCTCCTGGACGGAGTTATCGATATGTTCCAGCCTTATTTCCTTATGTTATCCGGATTTTTCCTGGTAGCCAGCTGGATTTACAATATCGTGCCTTTTTACACCAATATTCTGTACGATGTACTGCCGGTTACTGTTTGGCAAATTTTGGGCGTAGGCCAGTATTTATTCCCCATGACAGTGTTGTTTAAAATCAGAGCTTCCTGGAAACAATGGGTTTATTTGTTCATTTACCCCATTTTCATCTACAGCTGGATTCCTATCACCTGCCTGGGCTTCATCCATCGTCATGAACATATTTGGAGCCATACCCTGCATACCCGCAGCATCGGCTTTAACGATGTGGTGATTCCGGAAGACGTGGTCAGCGTCGGTCCTAAGGAAGTAATGTTTACTAAAGCTGCAAAATAATTTAATATGAAGCAGACCGCCTGAGGGCAGTCTGCTTTTTTATGCGTAGAAAAGGCATTTTTTGCGACAATTGGTTCCTTTTGCCGCTTATTTATGTTATGATATAAAGTAGTTAACGATACACATAGGGGGATTGTTGTGACTATTAAAGGCTTGCTTTTTGATTTAGACGGAACGTTGGTCAATACCAATAAAATTATCCTGGCTTGTTTTGATTATGCTTGTCAGACTTGTTTAGGCCATCAGGTGCCGCAAGCTGAGTTTATTAATTATTTTGGTATTCCTCTGCTGGAGGGCATGGAGGCTCTTTTTCCGGGAAGGGGAAGGGAATTATCGGACACCTACCGGGCTTATCAGGTGCTGCACCATGATGAACTCATAGAAAAGTTCCCTCACATGGAAGAAACCTTAGCTAAATTGGCTGCTGATGGTATTAAAATGGCAGTCGTAACTTCTAAAAAACAAGAAACAGCCCGGCAGGGACTGAGGTGCTGCGGTATCGAACAGTATTTTTCCGCAGTTATCGGCAATGGAGATGTAGAGGAACACAAACCAGCGGCGCAGCCTAGTTTAAAAGGCCTGCAGGCCCTGGGACTGAAGGGCTCCGAATGCTTATGTATCGGGGACAGCCCATATGATTTAATCAGTGGGAGAGCAGCTGGTTGCAAAACGGTAGCCGTGCGTTACAGTTTGTTTGACCAGGAACGGTTGCTTCATGAAGGTCAGCCGGATTACACGATCAGTTCTATAGTTGAACTGCCGAAAATTATTGAGCGATTAAATAAAAAGGAGGCATGAACTATGCGCAAGATTGCTATTATAGGTGGTACCGGTGTTTACAGCCCGGAAGCGCTTAAGAGTTTTCAGCGCCGGTTGATTCAGACTCCCTATGGGACCGCTTTATGCAACAGCGGCGAGTTATACGGTAACCAGGTCGTGTTTATTACCAGGCACGGACCTAACCACAGCGTGGCACCGCATATGATTAATTATCGGGCTAATATGTGGGCTCTAAAGAGCTTGGGAGTGGAAGAAATTTTTGCCACTACTGCGGTCGGTTCCTGTAACCCGGAAATGAAAGCCGGTCATTTTGTAGTTTGCGACCAACTGATCGACCTCACTAAGAGCAGGATTAATACTTTTTTTGATAATCCAATCCGGGGCGTAGCCCATGTTGATTTTACCCATCCCTATTGTGAGACTTTACGCAGCAAAGTTATCCATTGCTTAGAAAAAACCGCCATTACTTTTCATAAAACCGGTTGCTATGTTTGCACGGAAGGACCGCGTTTTGAAACGGCGGCGGAGGTTAAGATGGCAGCGATCTTAGGCGGCGATCTTTTGGGTATGACGAATGCTACGGAAGCCGTTCTGGCCAGAGAAGCTGAAATGTGCTATACTAATTGTTCCATAGTTACCAATATGGGGGCAGGTATTTCTAAGACGCCTTTATCTCACCAGGAAGTAGAAGAAGCTATGCAAAAAAGTGCGAAGAATATGGCGCTGCTGATAGAAAAGTTTATCGCTAATAACGCCGTAGAACCTGAGGTTTGTCATTGCCGGCAGGCAATGGCGGAGTTTGGCGGCTTTAAATTATTATGATAGTGGAGACCATGAGATGGCAGGACGGAAAACTCTTTCTTTTGGATCAGACCAAACTGCCGGATAAAATTGAATTTATTACCTGTCAGGATTATGAGCGGGTTATCCTGGCTATAAAAAAGCTGGAGGTCAGAGGGGCTCCGGCCTTAGGCGCAGCGGCTGCTTTTGCCATGGTGCTGGCTTTGCGCGGCACGGTAAGGGTAGAAGCGGATTTAAGTACGAGTTTTAGGCAAGCGGCCGCTAAGATAAGCTCAGCCAGACCGACGGCTAAAAATTTGGCCTGGAGCGTAGATTTATGTCTTAAGACAGTAAGCAGATTGCAGGCCACAGGGTTCAGTTTATCTGAAATAGAGGCCCGGCTGGAAAAGCTGGCTCTAAAAATTTATCAGGCTGATGTAGAAGCCAATAAAAAAATGGGGGAATATGGTTCCGCCATTTTACCGGAAAAAGCCGTCATCCTGACCCACTGCAATGCCGGGGCGCTGGCTACTTGCGGCTGGGGCACCGCTTTAGGCGTTATTAGAAGCGGTTTTAAACAGGGACGGGTACAAGAAGTTTTTGCTGATGAAACCAGGCCGCTGCTGCAGGGAGCCAGGTTGACCGCCTGGGAGCTTGTGCAGGAGCAGATTCCTGTTACCCTTATCTGCGATGACATGGCAGCCTGGAGCATGAAAACCAAAGGCATTAACCTGGTCTTGACCGGTGCGGACCGGATTGCTGCTAACGGAGATGCCGCCAATAAAATCGGTACCTACGGTCTGGCAGTTTTAGCTAAAGCTGCGCATATACCTTTTTATATTGCGGCCCCGGGCAGTACTTTTGATTTTAATCTGCAGGATGGAAGCAGGATACCCATTGAAGAAAGAGCCGCGGAAGAGGTTCGCTGTTTTCACGGCAAGGCAACGGCTCCGGCAGAAATTAGAGTATTTAACCCGGCTTTTGACGTAACTCCTGCCGAACTTATCACCGGCATTATCACGGAATATGGCGTCTTACGGGCACCTTATGATTTTGCTATTGCCAATTTGAAGCAACAAATAGCCAAGGAGGAAAACTTACGATGGAAAGTATGATTCGTGATTTAAAGCTGGCACCGTCCGGGCAGCAGAAGATTGCCTGGGTTAAGGAGCACATGCCGCTTTTAAATTATTTTAACCAAAAATATGCTGCGCAGCAGATTTTTAAGGGCGTTAAGATGGTGGTAACCATCCACCTGGAAGCTAAAACCGCTTATTTAGCGTTAACCTTAAAAAATTGCGGTGCTGAAGTGGTGGTGACCGGCAGCAACCCCTTATCTACACAGGATGACGTCGCGGCTGCCCTGGTCAAGGCCGGGATTACCGTTTTTGCCACCCATGGTTGTACCACAGAAGAATATGATTTATACTTGAGCAAGGCCCTGGATACTAAACCGGTGCTGATCATTGATGACGGCGGGGACCTGGTCCATATGCTCCACGGCAGCTATAAGGCGCAGTTGCAGGATATTATCGGCGGCAGCGAGGAAACTACCACCGGCGTACACCGGCTTAAAGCTTTGGCCCAAGCTGGCGGACTGGCTTTTCCGATGATAGCCGTCAATGATTCTAACTGCAAGTACCTGTTTGATAACCGCTATGGCACCGGTCAATCTGCCTGGGACGGCATCATGAGAACTACCAACCTGGCTATAGCCGGAAAGACGGTAGTTATTGCCGGTTATGGCTGGTGCGGTAAGGGTGCCGCTTTAAGAGCTAAAGGCCTGGGGGCTAATGTCATTGTTACTGAAGTAGATCCTGTTAAGGGCATTGAGGCTGTATTTGACGGCTTTCGTACCATGCCCATGCAGGAAGCGGCAAAATACGGAGATTTCTTTTTGACGGTTACCGGTTGTAAAGATGTTATCCGCAAAGAACATATGCAGGTTATGAAGAATGGAGCGGTTCTGGCTAATGCCGGTCATTTTGACGTAGAAATAAGGAAACCTGATTTAGAAAGTTTGAGCGTGCAGCCGCCCTATGAGGTACGTCACAACATTATGACCTATACCCTGGCCAACGGGCATAAGCTGAATCTGCTGGGAGAGGGACGCTTAGTTAACCTGGCCTGCGGAGACGGACATCCGGTAGAAATCATGGATTTAAGTTTTGCCATGCAGTTTTTGGCTATGCGCTACCTGCTGCAAAACCAGGGCAAACTTAAGGCCGGAGTGTATGTCCTGCCGCCGGAGTTAGATCAGGAAGTAGCCGCCATTAAACTGGAAGCCATGGGCTACGGGGTTGATACCTTAAGTGCGGAACAGGTGGCATATTTACACCAGGCCTGATATATATTTAAGAGACTTTTTTACATGTAATTTATATATGTCAATTTACTAAAAAACTTTGTACATCTTATCATTAAGGTATATAATTAATTCATAATTACAGATGAGAAGGGATGAGGCCTTATGTTAAAAATTAGCAAGAAGAACAAAAGTTCTGCCGCTGAAAGCAATAATATCATTAAAGCCAGGGAAGGCATCGTAGCCATGGGCATCAAGATGATTGATAAAAAGATGATGGCTGGTTCCTGGGGCAATATTAGTGTCAGGATTGATAAGGATTTGTATGCTATTACTCCCTCTGGTCATAATTATGAAAGCTTGACCGTGGATGATATTGTCATCGTCAATAAAGACGGCGACAAGGTTTCCGGTAACTTGATTCCTTCTACGGAAACGGCTTTACATATCGCTATTTATAAAGAATATCCCCAAGCAAAGGCCGTTATACACACGCATAGCATTTATGCCAGTGCTTTAGCTGCCATGCGTAAAGATTTACCGCCCATCATCGAAGATGCGGTAGAAATAGTTGGCAGTACCGTACGCTGTGCGAAATATGCCCTGCCTGGTACGAAAGAACTAAGTAAGAATGCGGTGGAAGCTTTGGGGGAGAACCGGGCTGCGCTGATGGCTAATCACGGGGCGGTTTGCTGGGGCGAAGACCTTTATGAAGCTTTTATGATTGCAGAAATTGTGGAGAAGGCAGCTCAGATTTTCTGTATAGCGTCTTCCATGGGAGGAGCGGTTCAACTTAATGAAGAACAGATTGCCGTCATGCATAAATTTTATCTGGAACATTATTCCAAGCGTCAGAAGGGTGAAGAGTGAGGATTAAAGTTTTATGCCAAAATTGTTGTTAAAAAATGTGGAATTAATTACGGACGGTCCGGCTTATCCTAAAAAATATGTAGGCATCCAGGATCAGAAGATTGCCTATATCGGCATCACTAAGCCTGACGGTTATGAAGGAGCCAGGGTTATTGACGGTTTTAACAAGTTGTTGGTACCTGGTTTCGTTAATGCGCATACTCATGCATCCATGACCTTGTTCCGCAGTTATGCCGATGACCTGCAGCTTATGGAGTGGCTGCAAAATATGATTTGGCCGGCGGAAGCCGGCCTGACGCCTGAGGATTGCTACTGGGGCACTAAACTGGCCATCTTAGAGATGCTTAAAAGCGGCACGACGGCTTTTGCCGATATGTATTTCTTTATGGATGAAACTGCCAGATGTATTGAAGAAACCGGCATCAGGGCCAGCATAGGCCGCTGCGTAGTCAGTGCCGGTTGTGCCGACGGCGGCGCAGCCAAACTGCAGGAAGCGGTGCAATTATATAAGGACTGGCACGGTAAAGCGGAGGGCAGGATTACGGTGATGCTGCAGCCCCACGCTCCCTATACCTGTAGTAAAGCATATTTAAAACAGGTGGTGGCAGCAGCGGAAAAATTAGGCAGTGAAATTCATATGCATTTATCGGAAACCCAGCAGGAAGTTAAGGATTGCGTCAATCAGCAGGGCCTTACTCCTATAGCTTATGCCGATAGCCTGGGAATCTTAGATCAGGGTGCCTTGATTGCGCATGCCGTTTGGGCCACCCCCGCCGAAATTGCTTTAATGGCTCGTAAAAAAGCCCGGGTAGCCCATAATCCGCAAAGCAACTTAAAGTTGGCCAGCGGTATCGCACCGGTAACTGCTATGTTGGACGCCGGGGTTACCGTAGCCTTAGGTACGGATGGAGCTTCCAGCAATAATAATCTGGATATGCTGGAGGAATGCCGGCTGGCGGCCTTGCTTCACAAAGGCGTTAACAGGGATCCCTTAGCCATTCCGGCTAAGACGGCGCTTGCCATGGCGACGGTTAACGGCGCCAAAGCTTTGGGCTATGATAATCTGGGACGTTTGGAAGTAGGTTGTTTAGCTGATTTAGTTCTATATGATATGGACAAGCCACATTGGCATCCCAGAAATGATCGGGTTTCTCTTCTGGTTTATGCGGCTAACGCCATGGATACGGATACGGTTATCGTCAATGGCCGGGTCGTGTTGGAAAAGGGTCAGTCCTGTTACATTGACACGGAAAAGGTATATGCAGAATGTGAAGCCAGGAGCCGGCGCTTGATGAGAGTTTAACGAAGGCTGCTACTTTGCTTCTATAAGATAGGGCGGTAGATTTTTAGTTCAGCTTATTAAGAACCTTATTAATAGGAAGGACAGTTTGCCGCTTCATAATAAAATTTTAAAGGAGAGTGCTGTAAGTGAGCAAAATTTTAAAAAAGTTAGAATTAGCTCCCGCCATTTATGAATTCGAGGTGGAAGCACCGCTGATCGCCCATAAATGTAAACCGGGCCAGTTTGTCATCGTGGTGGTGGACGAGGAAAGCGAGCGGGTTCCTCTGACTATCGGTGATTTTGACCGGGCTAAAGGGACGATTACCCTGATGGTACAGGCAGTAGGCGCCACTACCAGACATTTATGCCAGGATTTTAACGAGGGAGACGATATCCTGCACGTGGCCGGCCCGCTGGGCACGCCCTCCGAAATGAAAAACTTTGGTACCGTGGTGGTAGTCTGCGGCGGTATCGGCGTAGCGCCGGTTTATCCTATTGCCCGGGCTTATCATGAGCTGGGCAACAAAGTTATTGCTATCATCGGGGCCAGGAGTAAGGACTTAATCATGTGGGAGGACCGGATGAAGGCGGTGTGTGACGAGATTATCATCACTACCGATGACGGTTCCCGGGGCCATAAGGGTTTTGTCACCGACCCGGTCAAGGAAATGCTGACCCGGGGAGATAAAGTGGATTATGTCCTGGCTATCGGGCCCATCATCATGATGATGAACGTAGCTAAGACCACGGCTCCTTTCAAGGTACATACCACGGCCAGCCTGAACGCCATCATGGTAGACGGTACCGGTATGTGCGGCGGCTGCCGGGTACATGTAGGCGGAGAGACTAAGTTTGCCTGCGTAGACGGGCCGGAGTTTGACGCCCATCAGGTGGATTTTACCAACCTGATTCAGCGTTCCAAGATGTATAAGACCCAGGAAGCTATTGAGAATAACTGTGGATGCGGAGGTCATTGCAAATGCGCGGCGGAATGAGAAATGCTATGCCGGAACAGCCGGCGGACGTAAGAAATAAAAACTTTAAAGAGGTAACTCTGGGCTATGATGAGAAAACGGCGGTCGATGAAGCCCAGCGCTGCTTGAACTGTCCCAGGCCCATGTGCGTGACCGGCTGCCCGGTGAACGTGTTTATCCCTCAGTTTATTCATGCGGTTTCGGAAGGTAAGTTTGAGGAAGCTATCACTATTTTAAAGAAAAAGAATGCCCTGCCGGCGGTTTGCGGCCGGGTCTGCCCTCAGGAGAAACAGTGCGAGAGCAAATGTGTCCTGGGGATTAAGGGCGAGCCGGTGGCTATCGGCCGGCTGGAGCGTTTTGTGGCGGACTATGCCCGGGACCATCAGTTAGATAAGGTAGATCCGTCGGAAAAGCAACCGGCTAAGGGTAAAAAGGTAGCTATCGTAGGCAGCGGCCCTTCCGGTTTAACCGCCGCGGGAGATTTAGCGAAAATGGGCTACGATGTGACTGTTTTTGAAGCCCTTCAGGCGGCAGGCGGCGTCTTAATGTACGGTATCCCTCAGTTCCGTCTGCCCAAAGAGATTGTCCAGCACGAAATCCAGGGCCTGAAGGAATTAGGGGTGAAGATTATCACCGATGCGGTTATCGGCCGGACCTTTACCCTGGATGAGTTAATGAAGGAAGAAGGATTCAGCGCTATTTACGTTGGTACCGGCGCAGGGCTGCCGCACTTCATGAATATTGAAGGGGAAAACTTGAACGGAGTTTACTCGGCCAATGAATTTTTGACCAGGGTTAATCTGATGAAGGCTTACCGTTTCCCGGATTACGCTACTCCGGTTTACGTAGGCAAGAAGGTCACCGTGGTTGGCGGCGGCAACGTGGCCATGGATGCAGCCAGAACTTCTAAGCGCCTAGGGGCGGAGCATGTCTATATTGTCTACCGCCGGGGCGAGGAAGAACTGCCCGCCCGCAAGGAAGAGGTTGAGCATGCTAAACAGGAAGGCATTGAGTTCCTGCTCTTAAATAACCCGGTGAAGATTAACGGTAATGACCAGGGCTGGGTAACCGGCATGGAATGCGTCAAGATGGAGCTGGGCGAGCCTGATGCCAGCGGCCGCCGCCGTCCGGTAGAAATTAAGGGTTCCAACTTTGTGCTGGACGTGGATATGGTGGTCATGGCCATCGGCCAGGGACCCAATCCTTTGATCCGTCAGACTACGCCGGAACTAGCCGTGAATAAACGGGGCAATATCGTAGCGGATGAAGTTGGCGCCACCTCCATTCCCGGCGTCTTTGCCGGCGGCGATATCGTGACCGGTGCGGCTACGGTTATCTCAGCCATGGGCGCAGGCAAGAAAGCAGCGGCCGCCATTGATATTTATTTGCAGGGGAAATAGTCAATTTTTGCAGCTGTTAGTGCTCTATTTAAATAATAAATATTTGTAATAGTTAGCTATAATTAACTACAATGTTAAGATAAGCTTGCTATTCTTACCCTGAATAATGTATAATAAATACAGGTAATAATTTTTGGCACCCTTAAGCGCATAAGCGCTTGCTGCAGATAAATATTTTTAAAAGTATGGGAGGATTTAAAAATGGAACATGAAGTAGTATTAGGTATTTCCGCACGCCATATGCATTTAAACCGTAAGGATATGGATGCTCTGTTTGGTGAAGGCAGCGAACTGCATGCCAAGAGCCCGTTAAAACAACCCGGCCAGTATGCTTCTCAAGAGCAGTTAATCATGGTTACTCCTAAAGGGGAAACTAAGTTGCGTGTTTTAGGCCCGATTCGTTCCTATACCCAGATTGAGCTGTCTTTAACCGATGCCCGCAAAGCTGGTGTAACGGCTCCTATCCGTAAATCCGGTGATTTGGAAGGAACTCCTGGCTGCATTCTGAAGACCTTAGATGGTTCCAAGCAGATTGAAATCTCTAAAGGTATCATCATTGCCGGCCGTCACGTTCATCTGTGCCCGGCTACGGCTGCTAAGTTAGGTCTGAAAGAGAATGATCATGTAGATCTGGTTACTACCGGCGAACGCGCTTGCACCTTACATAATGTCCTGGTTCGCAGCAGTGTTAAAGATGCTGATGAAGTACATCTGGATACTGATGAGGGCAACGCTATTAACATGGGCAACGATCAGATGGTTACCATTCATACTCTGTAATTAGTTTTTAAGGTAAGGTAGTACTGTTTAAAGCGGTACTACCTTATTTTTGAATGGGGAGGTGTTATTATATATGATAGGTAAATTTTTATTAACGGCTCTGGCAGTTTTAGCTTTAAATTCCGGGTTAGCTTTAGCCGCACCAGTCTATACCGATGAAGCTGCCGGTTTCAAAATATCCATGCCGGAACATATCTTACAGATTACCGGCAAGAGTTTCGTAACTTTAGCTTCTGATTCAGATAAGAACAATCAAAAAAACGTATATCTGGTACTAAGTCTAGATCAGGCTGAAGTAAAAAAACTGACCGGTGAAGAATTTAGCACGGCCCAGTTCAAGAAAAAAACCTCTGATTTACAGGTCCTGACCAGAAATAAGATTGATCCTGAAAAGGTTGACTACAAGATTTTTAAACCGGAGACCTTTAAGGCCTCTGATTCTAACACCTGGAAGGTGTTACCGGAAGGTATAAACGAAAACAATAGCACCCTGACGGTAGGTAAAGATAAATTAAAGAATTTCGTCTTCCTCAATGCCACGTTAAAGCCGGAGCAGGAAGTTTCCACTACTATAGACACCGGGAAGAAAACGGATCAGGCGAAGGATAATCCCTCTCAGAACGTACAGATGGCTCTGACTTCAGCCAATGACAGATTATATATCCTGTTTACTTCTTTCCCAGCCAACCTGCCTCAGAACGACAAAGAGGAGCATTCAATTTTTACGGAGAAAAAAGCCGCTGCCGCTGATAAACAAGCTGCTAGTGAGTATGAACGCAAAAGTCAGGAGGAGAGGGAGAACTTCCTAAGCAGCTTTAGAACTTTTGCTCCGGAAACTCGTAAGGCTCCTTATGGTTTTAGAGATAAAATCTCCGGGACCCAGATAGTTTTACCGGAATCATGGTTTTATGCCATCTCCAATCAAAAGGAAATGGACAGCGACATTAGTCTAAGCCTGGCTTTTCCCAGCAGTACCCTAAAAACCGTCGAAGGACATCTTCTCAAATTACCGGTAAAATCAGCGGTAGAAGCTGCTGATAAGATTACAGCAACTGATTTTACCGCTATGACAGCCAGTGATTATAAGGCCGAACAATTCTTTAAGGAGTTTGAAGAAGCCATCGCGATAATAAGCTATAAAAGCCATGAAAAACACTTCTCGGAATACCTAAAAAATCCCAACCTAACCAAATTAACTATCATGAGTGTGATTAATGCCTTATTAAGCCGGGACAAGGTTAAAAACAATTTTGACCTGAGTCAGTATCAACCTCTGGTTGAAGTTAATGATCACAACGGTTATATTAAGTTGGCAGGCCAAATCGGCTACAAAGAAAAGAATCATCTTACTAACCTGACGAAAATTAACTTCGATGCTGATAAAATAATTATTGCTTCTTATCTGGCTAATGGTGAGCAGATTAAAACGCCCGAGTTATATCAGGCGATGGAAAGAATAACCTTAGCAAAATAAAGAAAGCATTTAAGAAGATGCAAGTATATGGCAACTAACTTAAGTTGACTGCGTAAAATGGTCTAAGAACGTAAAAGCGCTGCCTGTATGATACTTTGGTCAAGAAGGTTTAAACCAATTGATCTGAAGCGATTATACAGGCAGTATTTTTTATTCAAGTTTTTCTCTGGTTTTATAGTTAAATTTTACATAATGTATATTATCGGACATAAAATTACAGTCTGGATTTCCTTAAGGTAAAAATGGCTGTATTACGACTCTCTGGGTGTTTCTTCCTTAAGGATAAAATAATAGCGAACTATATGAACAAAAGTTTGACAATAATCTTTTACTTTGATATAATATAAACAAGAAATAAATTATTAGGAGGTACAATATGGCCAGACATAAAAGCCTTATACCTAAAGATTTTGACGGCGTTTATACTGAAGAGATGTTGACAGAACGTCAAAAGCAGGTTTTAAATTTTATCAGAGAGTATTCTAAGACTAAGGGTTATCCGCCTTCAGTTCGTGAAATTTGTGCTGGTGTAGGTTTATCCTCAACGGCTAGTGTGCACAATCATCTTCATAATCTTCAGGATATGGGATTTATTCAACGTGATTCAGCTAAGCCTCGGGCACTGGAACTGAAGCAGGAAGCTCCCTGGCGTTCCAAAACCGTGGTACCTGTTCCTCTGGTTGGTAAAGTTACGGCCGGCATTCCTATCCTGGCCGTAGAAAATATTGAAGAGACTTACCCTATCCCCTTGGACCTTCTAGGTACGGAAGATGATGTCTTCATGTTAGCAGTGACCGGAGACAGTATGAAAAATGCCGGTATACTGGATCATGATTATATTGTAGCCCGGAAACAGACTTATGCCAATAATGGTGATATCGTCGTAGCACTGATTGATGGCGAAGAAACCACGGTTAAAAGGTTCTTTAAAGATTTACGCAGTATCCGCCTGCAGCCGGAGAACGATGCTTATAAACCTATTATTGGTGGTAGCAATATTCAAATTATGGGTAAGGTTATTGCTCTGTTCCGCATGTTATAAATATGAGAGCTGTTTATTTTAACAGCTTTTTGCATAGACAGCCATATATATCTAATTATATATAGGCAAATAAAAAGTAAGAGATTAAACTTTTTGGTTTAATCTCTTACTTTTTTATCTTTTCAAGTTTTTAGTTTAACCAGCGGTTAACTATTCAAAAGTTTAGGTAAATAATAATCTTTTTCCATAATTATGACGTCATATTAGCATCAATTAACTGTCATTAAAATGTCACTATGACTTTTAATCTTAAATGTCTACTCTCTGGAGACAACTTTGGCCGGTCCTATTAGCTCGGCTGCGGCCATAACCGCGGCTTGTCCATGCTCAAAGGTCAATCCCCCCTGCAGAAAGACATTATAAGGTTCCCTCATGGGACCATCTGCACTAAGTTCAATTGAAGCGCCTTGTACAAAAGTACCAGCAGCCATCACTACCTCATCAGCATAACCAGGCAAATGAGACGGTTCCGGGGAAACGTAAGCATCAACTGGAGAATTAGCCTGAATAGCCCGGCAGAATTTAACCAGTTTCTCCCCCGTTCCTAAGGTTATGGCTTGAATAATATCATGGCGTAGTTCCGTAGGTAAAGGTTTGACCGGATAACCCAGTTTTTGGAAAACTGCCGCAGCAAAAACAGAAGTTTTTACAGCCTGGATGGCTACATGAGGCGCAAGAAATAAGCCCTGGTAAAATTCCCGGGCGGTATCACCCAGGGTGGCACCCATTTCCCCTGCTAATCCTGGAACGGTTAAACGGCAGGCTGCATTATAAACTAATTCTTCTTTCCCAACGATGTAACCACCTGTCGGTGCTAAACCACCCCCTAAATTCTTAATGAGGGATCCGGCCATTAAGTCCGCCCCAACCTGGGTCGGTTCCTGAGCGTCTACAAATTCACCGTAACAATTGTCCACGAAACAGATTACTTCCGGTTTTACCCGTTTAACGGCTTTAATTAATTCGCCGATAGCGGCCACGCTGATGGTGGCTCTTTGGTTGCTGTAACCGCAAGACCTTTGAATATGAATCATTTTAGTCCTAGAAGAAATGGATGCACAAACAGCCTCACAATCAATTTTTTCGCCAACCATGGGTATTTCAGTGTACCGTACCCCTAAATCACAGAGCGAGCCTTTAGCTGCGTCAGGGTAACCGATGATAGTTTGCATGGTATCATAAGGGGTACCGGTAGCACCGATTACCTCCTCACCGGGACGCAGATTGCCCAGCATAGCAACCGCCAGGGCGTGAGTTCCGGATACGAATTGAGAGCGAACTAAAGCCGCCTCCGTCTCAAAGAGCTGGGCATAAATTTTATCCAGCTGATCTCTGCCCACATCAGAATAACCATAACCGGTTGTAGGTTTTAAATAATAATCAGAAACCTTGTTATCTCTAAAAGCCTTTAAAACCCTTTTCGTATTGGCCAGAGAAATTTTCGCATATTCATGGTCATGCAGAGCAGCTTCTTTTAAAGCCCAGTCTTGAATCTCTGCCAAATCAACCTTTGGTTTAGTAATTTCTACATCTTGCATTCTTTTACTCACCTTTATTAATAAGATATGATTCAAACTTACTTGCTTCTTTTAAATCCAGACGTACCTTGAGGTAGACGCCCTGCTCCCGGTACTCTTCCTGTAAAACGGTTCCGGAAGTATGCAGCGCAGCGGTCACCTTGCCTGAAGCGCTATAGGGAACCAGAAATTCTGCTTCCGTGGTTTTTAGTTTTAAATGCTCGACAATAGCGTCCAGAAGTTTAGGAATACCAGTTCCGCTTTTAGCCGAAAGACAAACCGCATTGTCCTCCTGGCTTAAGCGGGTCGGCAGGCCAGTGTCGGCTGGTAATTTATCAATTTTGTTATAAACCGTCAAAATTTCTTTATCAGAGGCCCCAATCTCCTGCAGGACCTTATAAACCGCCTCACTTTGCTCTTTATACAAAGGATGGCTTACATCTACGACGTGTAAGAGCAAATCAGCTTCGCAAACTACTTCCAAGGTCGATTTAAAGGCAGCTACTAATTGATGGGGCAGCCGCTGGATAAAACCAACGGTATCCGTCAGCGTAGCTATCCGCTTATCCGGAAGTTCCAGCTGCCTGGTGGTTGGATCCAGGGTGGCAAAAAGCTGGTCCTTAGCGTAGATGTCTGAGTTGGTCAGAGTATTAAGTAAAGTAGATTTACCGGCATTGGTATAGCCCACCAGACAGATTGTCTGCACCTGATTTTTTACCCGTTTGGCCTGATGGAGGGAACGAACTGATTGTACCCCGTCAATGCATTCCTTAATGTAAGCTATCCTCTCCCGAATACGGCGCCGGTCCACCTCCAGTTTAGTTTCACCAGGACCTCTGGTACCGATGCCGCCGCCCAGTCTGGAAAGTACCAGACCCTGCCCCATGATGCGCGGCAGTTGATATTGTAATTGGGCCAGTTCAACCTGAAGTTTCCCTTCATTCGTACGGGCCCGTTGAGCAAAAATATCCAGGATCAAGGCCGTGCGGTCTAATACCCGTATGCCCAGAGCCTGTTCAATATTTCTTTGCTGAGCCGGGGACAGTTCATCATCAAAAATACATAAATCCACATCTTCCTGCTGACCGTACAAGGCTAATTCCTGAACTTTGCCCTTACCGATGAAAAAAGCCGGATCAGGTTTAGGCCGTTTTTGGATGAAGCTGCCGACTACTACGGCTCCAGCTGTATCCGCCAGTTGTTTTAATTCCTCAATAGAATCTTCACAGCTCCAGAGTCCGGAATTATTGCCATATTCTAAAGCTATCAGCATGGCCTTTTCCTTGGTTTCTGCCGTAGTAACATTACCATCTCCGGATTGCTTTTCCAGGTTTTTCTCCACGGTAGCAATCAGGTTAGGTAAAAATATTCCTTCCGTCTCTGCTAAAGACAACGGCCCGTATTCTTCACACACAGGCTGCTCATCATTGGCAAAGCCTACGATCATAGCAAAGCTGAGCTGGGTCTGGGCAAAATCCGGACCCTTACAGCTTAAGGCCGCCATCAGGTCATACTTATTGTTTTTTAAGGCTGAAATATCGATGCCGCTTAGTTCAGAAGTTCCACCGGGATGAGTATGCAGACAGCGAATGCCGCTTAATCTCCCTGCTCCGCGGCGACCCTCCATCTGAGGAAGTTCCACCGTGCCGGAGTTGCCGATGGCTACATTGATAACCTGTCCGCCCCGGGAGACGTAAATGGAAATCTCCCGGTTAATCTGCTGGCTAAGCTGCATCATTTTTACCGCCAGTTCTTCCGAAACTAATTGAGAAACCGGTACCTGTAAAGCTTGTAAAGCCTCCAGTTGTTTAAGGACTACTTCTTTTAAGCCTTTGGTATTACCTAAAACTTCACTCATGGTGGACTCCTCCTCCACTATTACGTTAAATTTTAACGGGCCCGGGCTGGTTCTATGTTGATTTTGTAACCCTTCATAGTATTGCGGTGCATCGCCCCCAAAACTTTCTCGGCATATTCCTCAGGAATTTCTACAAAAGTAAACTTATCGTAAATGTTAATCATACCGATGGCCTTAGCCGGAATATCTGATTCAATGGCAATGGTACGGACGATTTCCGGTACCGTGATCCTCTGCTGCCGGCCGATGTTCATAAAGAAACGGACCATGCCTGGACGTCCCCCCGTCCCCTGCAAAGAGGAAGATTCTTCTTTAGGCTGGTCAAGAGCTGCTGCGCCCTCCTGCATAAACTTTAAAGCGGCGGCGGCAATATCTTCCATCTCGTACTCATTAGATAAAGAAGAAACGATAGGCAGATAATCGCGGAAGGAACCCTGATCCAGGATACTTTCCATCTTGGCGACAATTTGTTCCCGCTGGCGTTCCAGTACATCGCCTACGGTAGGCAGTTCCCTGCGTTTAATCTTCGTCTTGACCGTGCGTTCGATTAACTTCAGCTGACGGAATTCCCGGGGCGTGATAAAAGTCATGGCAATACCGGTATTGCCGGCTCTGCCGGTACGGCCGATACGATGTACATAGCTTTCCGGATCAGAAGGAATATCATAGTTGATGACGTAATTGACATTGTCAATGTCCAGGCCGCGGGCCGCTACGTCCGTAGCAATTAAAATATCCAGATTACCGTCCCGGAATTTTTTCATGACCCGGTCACGCTGACTTTGGCTTAAATCTCCGTGCAGCCCCTCGGCCATATAGCCCCGGGATCCTAAGGCGATGGCTAGATCATCCACACCCTTTTTCGTCCGGCAAAAAATAATCGTCCGGCCGTCAATCTCCGCATCCAGTAAACGGGATATACCTTCCAGTTTATCCCGGGTTTCAAAGTAAAATTGTTCCGTCAAAGGAACGGTCAAATCTTCCTTACTAATGGCGACGATTTTCGGCGCCCTCATATATTTCTTAGTCAAACTGAGAATCGGACGGGGCATGGTAGCGGAAAACAACAAGGTCTGACGCTCGCTGGGGATATTCTTCAAAATTTCCTCGATATCATCCACGAAACCCATGTCTAGCATTTCATCCGCTTCGTCCAGAACCAGGAAACGGACATGATCAAGCTTTACCGTTCCCCGGTGGATATGGTCGATTAAACGGCCCGGGGTGCCGATAATTACCTGAACCCCGCCCTTTAAAGCCTTAATCTGTCGTTCAATAGGCTGTCCGCCGTAAACCGGCAGGACCCTTACTTTTTTATTTTTACCAATCTTACTGATTTCTTCTGATACCTGCACGGCCAGTTCTCTGGTAGGGCTCATGATGAGCGCTTCAATGTGGCGTCCGCCGGACAGGTTCTGGATAATAGGAATGCCGAAAGCGGCAGTCTTGCCGGTACCGGTTTGAGCCTGACCGATAATATCTTCTCCCTCCAAAGCGGCCGGGATGGTCTGTGCCTGAATAGGCGAAGGTTCTTCGAACCCCATGGCCGTTAAGGCGCTGACGATCTTTTTATCCAGTTCTAAGTTACCAAATTTTTCTAATTGCATAGTGGTCATTAATTATTTTTCCTCCAAATTTTTATTAAGGCCGGTTAGACGGTCAAAAACCATCCCCATGGCATTTAAGGCACTGCGAAGCTTATTTTGCTCCCGGCCTCCGTTAAAATGTTTTTCAGCCCAGACTACCCCGTCCTGGTCGGCTACCGCCATAAAGACCAGGCCCACTGGTTTAGTACGGGTCCCGCCTCCGGGACCGGCGATACCGGTAATACTGACCCCGAAATCAGTCTGCATCAGCTGGCGCACACCTTCGGCCATCTCACAGGCTACTTCGCGGGAAACAGCCCCGTATTTTTTTAGGCTGCTGTTTTTTACACCGATCAGCTGGTGTTTAGATTCATTGCTGTAGGTTACCACAGATCCTTTGATATAAGCAGAGCTGCCGGGTACATCGGTCATCATACTGGTAGTAAGACCGCCGGTACAAGATTCGGCAAAGGCCACTGTCTTGTTCTGCTTAATTAATTCCCGGCCCAGACAGGCCGGCAAAGTGTCGTCATCATAGCCATAGACATACTTACCTACTAAATTTTCTACCGCCTGACGTTTATCGAAAATCAGTTTTTCAGCTTCAGTTTCGGAAGGAGCCTTAGCTGTTATTCTGATGAGAATGTCTCCGTTACGGGCATAGATAGCCAGAGTCGGATTAGTTTGATGCATGATCAGTTCATCCAGACTTTCAGCTACCGCCGATTCTCCCACCCCTCTTAGTTTTAAAGTATGGGATTTAATCAGACCTAAATCAGCAAACTTCTTACTTAAGAAAGGAAACAGTTGTTTCTCGCACATATCTTTTAATTCTACCGGTGGTCCGGGCAAGAGGATAAAGAGTTTGCCTTGCTGTTCGATAACCAGGCCGGGCGCAGTACCGATAGCATTTTTTAAGATCCGGGCCCCATAGGGAATCATAGCCTGTTTTTCATTATTTTGCACCATGCACATCTTCCTGGTAGTAAAAAAGTCATTAATCCGTCCCCAGACTTCCATATCCAGGTAAGAATCCAGGCCGCAGTACTCCGCCACCAGTTCCTTGGTCAAATCACCCCTGGTCGGGCCCAAACCGCCGCTGGTAATGATAAGGTCAGCCCGGGAAGCGGCGTGTTCCAAAACATCTTTTAAACGTTGAGGATTATCTCCGACCGTAGTTTCGTAAAGGACATCAAACCCACGCCGGTTCAGTTCTTCCGCCAGATAAGGAAAATTAGTGTTGATAATCTCTCCCAGCAGCAGTTCCGTCCCGGTGGAAATAACTTCAACTTTCACTTTTAAGCACCTCCAGGTGTTAATATTCGGCAGGTTATTTTACCAGTTCGGTAACCGTCTCATAGGTGAAACCCTGAGCGACCCGGACCTGAACAAACTGACCGGCCTTTAGTCCGGGAGCATTTTCAATAAATACTTCCCCGTCGATATCGGGAGCTTCCCGGTAACTGCGTCCTACCGCCAGGTCTGGGGTATCTTTATCATAATTCTCCACTAAAACCTCAAATTCTCTCCCTTCCTGCTCCTGACGTATTTCTTCGGAAATACCGGCCTGCAGGCTCATGAGTTCGTGATAGCGGTTCTGCTTTGTTTCTTCGGGAATTTGCTCCGGAAGTTGGGCTGCGACGGTATTCTCCTCTTGAGAATAAGTGAAGACTCCGGCGTTTTCAAAACGTTCTTCCTGGACGAACTCTTTCAGCTCGGCAAAATCAGCTTCTGTTTCTCCCGGGAAGCCTACGATAAAGGTAGTTCTGATGACAATACCGGGTATCCTCTCCCTGAGTTTACGCAGGAGCTGCTTCACGTCCTTCTTCTTATCGTAACGGTGCATGGCCGTTAAAAGCCTGTCGCTGGCATGCTGCAAAGGCAGATCCACGTATTTGCACACCTTGGGCAGGGTAGCAAAAGCAGTAATTAAATCTTCATTAAAATTATTAGGATAACAGTACATGACCCGAATCCATTTTAAGCCTTCCAGCCCGTTTAAGTCGTGCAACAGCTCAGCCAGACGAACCTTTTTATACAGGTCTTCCCCGTAGCGGGTCGTATCCTGGGCAATAAGGATTAATTCCTTAACGCCCCGGTCCACTAATGATTTAGCTTCCGCCAGCACCTCTTCGTAGGGTTTGCTGACATAGCGTCCGCGAATATAAGGTATGGCGCAGAAAGAGCAGAAATTATCGCATCCTTCCGCAATCTTTAAATAAGCCAGGTAAGAAGGAGTGGTTAGCTTGCGCAGGCCGGCCGGTACTTTAACCTGGCCGGTGGTTTTTTCAAGCTGTACTACTCTTTCGCCTTTAAGCAGACGTTCGATTACCTGTACGATATCTTCGTAGGCGTTGGTACCTACTACCGCATCAATCTCCGGCATATCCTGCAGTAAATCCTTAGCATAACGCTGGGCCAGACAACCGGTGACGATTAAATAACGGCAAAGCTTTTGTTTGTAGGCGGCCATCTGTAAAATCGTATTAATCGATTCTTCCTTGGCCGCTTCAATAAACCCGCAGGTATTAACGATGATAATCTCGGCTTCCGCCGGGTCGTTAGTAATTTCCAACTGTTGTTTTTCTATCAGGCCCAGCATGACTTCCGAATCGCAAAGATTCTTAGAACATCCCAGGCTTATTAAACCAATTTTCACTTGATTGCCTCCTATTATGATAGAGCTAATAGCTTATTTCTTAAAGACGTATTTCCCTCAGCCAGGTATCAGCCAGGGCATTTTGGGCCTGTTCGTCCGGGTAGGCCGTGTTTAACCAAATCTTACTACTATCGGTTGGTTTCCCCGTCGCATTTATAATAGGAAGGAAACCTGTTTGCTGTAAACGTAAGACTTTTTGCGCCTCCGGCGAGGTCAGCAGCCAGGTCAGGAACTTTTCAGCCGCCTCCTGGCGGGAACTTTCCTTGTTCAAAGCCAAACCATACAAAGTGGCCGGACTTCCCTCCAGCGGCTGAAGAACATAAGCCGGGAAATCACTTTCCAGGTATTTCATCACGTAACTGCGCCTAGTGATCGCCAGGTCTGCATCTCCCACCGTTACCATCCGGATAGGGGTAAAAGGAGCCTTACCATAACTGGTGATACGGGGCTTTAAAAGCCGAAAATAATGGATGGCCTCAGTTTCCCCCATATGGGAAGCCATAGCAGTCAAGAACTCTTTTGTGGCATCATTATCCGTCAGGTTTTCCAGGGTTAACCTGCCCTGGGCGGCCTGAGGCAGATCATACCAGGTAGTGAGCTTTTCTTGTCCCAACGTCCTGGCATATTGATGTTTTACCAAGAGAACGACGGGATCATAGAAAACCCCATACCAAAGACCATCCCGGTTCCGGAAGCTCAACGGCAAAGTCTGGTCAGGTGAACCTGGCCAGGACCTTAATTGTGAAGTTTCCTTACCCAAAACCCGGACTGGTTCCAGATACAGATCAATCTTCGTACCTGGTTTAGGGCTATCCATCCACCTGATTTTTAATTTTGCCTGAGGATTATAAGCGTCTAGCAAGGCCTGTACCAAGTTTTTATCCAAAGAACTGGTGAGAACGACCTGGGCGGAAGGCGCTTGCTGATTGCTGCAACCGCTTAAGCTGACTAATAAAAAACCAAGCAGCAGCCAGCGGGCTATTATCTTCATAAGCAGTACCTGTTCAGTCTTTCTTAAATTTTGTCCTGAAAGAAGAACCGTGAGAATTAAAGTTTGAGTTACGGACAGAATCAGCCTTAAAACCAGCCTGTCCGCTGGAAATCAGACATTTAGGTCCCCGGCCTATTAAGTCCTCGCGGCCGTCTTTTTTTAAGGCCTCCAGTACCAAGGCCCGGTTACGTGGATTACGATATTGCATTAAGGCACGCTGTATCGCCTTTTCATGAGGATTATGGGTGACGAAGACGGGTTGTCCGGTAAAGGGGTTGACGCCGGAATAATACATGGCAGTAGAAGCGCTGCCCGGCGTAGGGATGAAATCCTGCACTTGTTCCGGATGACGTCCGGTATCTCTTAAGAATTCTGATAACTCAATAGCGTTATGCAAGGTGCAGCCTGGATGGCTGGAAATAAAGTAAGGTACCAGATACTGTTCTTTCCCTATTTCCTGGTTCTTTTTAGCGAATTCCCGCATAAATTTCAGATAAACTTCCTTACCAGGTTTGCCCATGTTCTGTAAGACCGGTTCGGAAATATGTTCCGGCGCTATTTTTAGTTGTCCGCTGACGTGATAGCGGCATAACTCGTCCAGAAACTGCTGGGATTTATCCAAAAGCAAATAATCGTAACGGATACCGGACCGGATAAAGACCTTTTTAATACCGGGTAAGGCACGTACTTCCTGCAGCAGTTTAATATAGTCACTATGGTCGGCATTCAGATTAGGACAGGGCGTGGGAAATAAACATTGTCGATCCTTGCAGACTCCTGACTTAAGCTGTTTTTGACAGGAAGGGTGGCGAAAATTAGCTGTGGGTCCGCCTACATCATGAATATATCCCTTAAAATTAGGCATCTGGGTAATCAGTTTGGCTTCCCTTAAAATAGAAGCATGGCTCCTAGCCTGGATAATCCGGCCCTGATGCGCATGAATGGCGCAAAAAGAACAACTGCCAAAGCAGCCTCTGGCGCTGACAATGCTAAACTGTACCTCTTCCAAAGCGGCAATGCCGCCTTCTTTATCGTACCTAGGATGCCAGGTCCTGGTGTATGGCAGATCATAAATAGCATCCATTTCCGCTTCCGTAAGAGGATAGGTCGGCGGATTTTGGACCACGTAAATATTACCGTCCTGTTGTACTACCACTTGACCATAAAAAGGATCCTGCTCCTGACTCTGCAGCTTAAAGGCTTCGGCGAACTTAACTTTTTCTGCTTTAATGGCCTGAGCGGATGGCAAAGTGACATGCTCTTCCAGGTTACTTAAATCTCTGGTAGTAAAAGCCGTACCCCGGATATAATGAAGGTCTTCTCCCCGGGCTCCTCCGGCAAGATAATCTGCTATTTCCCGTACCTGCACCTCACCCATTCCATATACTAAAAGATCGGCACCGCTGCTGATTAAGATGGAAGGTAAAAGTTTATTTTCCCAGTAATCGTAATGCATAAAACGGCGCAAACTGGCTTCGATGCCGCCGATGATGACCGGCAGATCCGGCCAGAGCTTTTTGACCTGCTTAGCGTAAACTACGGTAGCATGGTCAGGACGTTTGCCCATAGCTTTACCAGGGCTGTATTTATCTTCTTTACGGGGTTTACGGGCCGCTGTATAATGGCAAAGCATAGAATCCAGATTACCACCTGAGATTAAAACCCCTAAGCGAGGTTTGCCCAGGACGGCAAAATTTTCCGGCCTGGACCAGTCCGGTTGACATAACATGGCCACCTTATACCCGGCGGCTTCCAGAACCCGACAGATGACCGCCGGTCCAAAAGAAGGGTGATCAACATAGGCATCACCGCTGATAAAAATAAAATCCGGTTCTTTCCAGCCGCGAGCTGCTATTTCTTCTTTGGTAACCGGTAAAAAATCATTCATACCCTAACCCTTTCTAAACACACATAAGTCGCAGAGAGAAAGTCCTCCCTGCGCTTGATTTTATCAGTCATTAATTTTTATTTTGCCAGCTCGTTATACTGCTTGGTAACCACCTGTTCACTTTTATCTACGGGTAAGGGCTGACCGTTAACGGTAATGTCCATATCCTTAATATTACCGTAAACAATGGTCAAACCGCTCTTACTGGTAAATTTTTGTACTTCATTTTTATTCATATTGCCCTGGTACAATTCTTTATTCCCTTCATTAACCTGGACCCAGCAACTGCCGTTGCACTTAAGGCTGATAGTTACCTGCCCCTTGACGACAGGCTCAGTTACTGCCGGTTTGGGAGCCTGCGGTTTAGCTGCAGGCGGAACGGCGGGTTTAGCAGGTGCGGGTTTAGCCGGATTAACAGATGAAGTCTGTCCCGGTGGAACATTAGCCTTAACGTTGGAACTATGACCGTTATTCATGAAAAAGAAATAATAAGCTCCGGCCGCAATCAGGAGTAGGATAACTACAAAAAGAACTGTAAAAACCGTACTTTTATTCTGCGAAAATTCTTCCTCGTTGTTGTGTTTGAAAGTAGGAGAAACTTTTACTTCATCAACTACCCGGATGGATTCGCTTACGGCGGCTTCAGGAGCCATTCCTTTAGCTCTGATTTTATAATCTTCCACCAAAGCGGCGCCATCTAAACCCAAGTAATTACCGTAAGTACGCAAAATCCCCTTCACATAAACATCACCGGGAATTTGGGTAAAATCATCGTTTTCCACCGCCTGCAGATAAAGTTTACGAATACTGGTCTCAGCCGCAGCTTCTTCCACGGTAACTTTTTTTACTTCCCTGGCCTTTTTAAGCATTGTACCAATCGTATTTTGTTTTTCCATAGCTGCTTTTTCACTTACATCCTTGTTTACCATACTAGCTTCATTACCCTTCCTCATTTTTGAAAAATTTAGCTTCAATATCAGGTCTGGTCATAATAAGCTCGCGGGGCTTACTACCTACTGCCGGACCTACGATGCCTAACTCTTCCATGCAGTCAACCAAACGGGCAGCTCTGGTATAGCCAATCCGGAACCTTCGCTGCAGCATGGAGGAGGAAGCTTGCCCCAGGTCCATGACCAGGCGTACCGCTTCTTCAAATAATTCGTCCGACATCAGGTCATTAGTACTGCCCTTTTCTTCTCCGGAGCCGGTATCGCTGGAAAGCTTCTGCTCCGTGACTTCATGGCTATATTCTACCGGCAAAGCCTGATCTTTAATGAAGGTAACTATCTTATTAATCTCACTATCAGAGACAAAGGCTCCCTGAACCCGCACCGGTTTATTCATGCCGATGGGATTAAAAAGCATATCGCCTTTCCCCAGCAAATTTTCTGCCCCACCCATATCCAAGATCGTACGAGAATCAATCTGGGAGGAAACGGCAAAAGCAATGCGGGAAGGAATATTGGCTTTAACAATACCCGTGATAACATCCACGGAAGGTCTCTGGGTGGCGATAACCAGGTGGATACCAGCGGCCCTGGCTTTTTGTGCCAGCCGCAGGATGGCTTCTTCCACATCAGCCTTGGCTACCATCATCAAATCAGACAACTCATCAATGACGATTACGATAAAAGGCATCTTCGCCTCTGACTGAGCATTGTAAGAAGCAATATCCCGGACATGATTAACCGCAAAAGCCTGATAACGCCGTTCCATCTCCATAACGGCCCAATGCAGGGCGGAAGCTGCTTTCTTAGCATCGGTAACCACCGGTACTAAAAGATGCGGAATACCGTTATAATTACTTAACTCTACCACCTTGGGATCAATCAGGATGAACTTGACCTCATCCGGACGGTCCTTATATAAAAGACCGGCGATTAAGGTGTTGATACAGACTGATTTACCAGAACCGGTAGACCCGGCTACCAGGAGGTGAGGCATCTTGCCTAAATCAGCGGTGATAACCTTGCCGCTGATGGAGCGGCCCAAGCCTACGCAAAGTTTAGATTTGGCCGCCCTGACTTCATTGCAATCAACCACTTCTTTGAAGAAGACCGTTTCATTTTTAATATTAGGAGCTTCAATCCCGATAGCGGCCTTCCCGGGAATAGGCGCTTCAATGCGCACCCCGGAAGCCGCCAGTCTTAAAGCAATATCATCAGACAGGTTAACTACGGAGCTGACCTTGACCCCAGGAGCCGGTTCCAGTTCAAACCTGGTTACCGAGGGCCCCCGGGTGACCGCCACTACCTTAGCATGAACCTTAAAATCAGCCAAGGTTTGTTCCAGGATGGCGCATTGTTTTCTGACATCCTCCTGGTAAGACTTATCTTGAGCTTTTACCGGGTTAGTTAATAAAGATAAAGGAGGAAGCTGATAGCGTGGCGCAGCAGATGCCTCCTTCTCCGGCCCCGATGTTACCGCAGCGTCAGCTGCTTGAACTGAATTTTTACTTTCCGCCGTATTTTTAGAAGCCGGGGTTAGCTTACCGGAATCTTTTGGTTCCCCATCCCTATTAAAGTTTTTAATAGGGATAGGTTGAGAAGCAGGCGCTCCCTCAAGCGAATCAACCGGATTGGCTTCTGATAGCTCCGGCTCAGGTTGAGGTGATAACCCTTTTGCAGAGGCGGCCTCCTTTGACCAGGAATCTGGCTGCCTCTCCGAGCTGCCGCTTGTTTCGGCACTTATGGGAAGGGGTTTCGGATTCTCAATAGAACTAGGTCTGAGCACAATCCGCTCCCGGTAGTCCTTAATGGGAGATGCCGGTTCCGGTGCCTCCCTATCAGCTGCTTCTGAAGCAGCTAAAGTCTCCTCTTCATCTAAAGGCTTGTCTTCGTGCACAAAATCCAAGATACGTTTAAACATACTAGGTTTCTGCAAACCGTCGTTAAAAGGAGAAAAATCAGCATTATCATAAACTTCTACCGCATTAGTGTTGACATCGCCGGCAGAAGTTTTAGGTGTACGGTTTCTTTCTTCCTCATAATCATCATATAAAGAAGCAAACCTATCCTCATTGGTCGCAGGCGCATCGTAATCATCATCTTCATCTTCGTAAGCCCCATCCTCTTTGGAATTTCTCAAAAACTCCGGCCATTGAAAAGAATGCAGTTTGGCACCTGCCTTAGTTGCAGAAGAATGCAGGGAAAATTTACCGGTCAAAAGGATGCTTAAAAATATACCCGTTATAAGCAAAATAAGCGTACCTACTGAACCGACCACTTTGCGCAAAATGCTCACTAAGAAGCCGCCAATAAGTCCGCCGCCTTCAGGAAGATATTCCGGGGTTAACTCAGACCCCGCCGGCACAAAAAGATGATGAAAAAGTCCTAAGACACAAAGACTAAAAAGCATCGCTGCCAGAAAACTTACCGTAAGAAGCCAATTTTCATTTTTAAAACTGAAACCAACCCCCAAGAACAGAAAAGCCAAGGGGGCCAGCGGTGCTCCCAGACCTAAGCTATAACGCAATACTTTAGCGAAGAACTCACCCATACCGCCGGTAGACAGGTTGAAATAAGCCGCCCACAGAAAGAAAGAGGCCGCAATAAGCATCAGACCGAAAATTTCTCTTCGGCGTTTGATGACGCTTTGATCCTGATTTTTCCTTTTCTCTGTGATCTTCAATTTATTTCACTCCCGTACCTAAGGTTTCTTAAAGTGACCCTGCCTTTAAAAAGCAGGGTCACGCGGAACATTACTTGCGTTTTTTAACTTCTTAGACTTCCATAATGATGGGCAGAATCATAGGACGCCTGCGGGTACGTTCAAATAAGAATTTCCCCAGGGAATCACGAACGGCGCTTTTAATAGCCGACCACTCCGTAATATTGCCATCATCACATTTATCCAAGGCCATTTGTACTTTGTCCCTGGCATCTTCCATTAAATCTTCCGCTTCCCGTACATAGACAAAACCACGGGACACAATATCCGGTCCGGAAGCCACCTTGCCGGTTGCCTTATCAATCCCGATCACCACAATCATGATGCCATCCTGCGAAAGCTGGCGGCGGTCACGCAACACAATATTGCCTACATCGCCTACCCCCAGACCATCAATCAGAACGATACCGGACTGAACCTTGCCGTTAATGCCTATTTTATCCTGGGTTAATTCAATGACGGACCCGTTTTCCGCAATGACGATATTGCGTTTAGACATCCCCATACTTTCGGCTAATTTGGCGTGTTTAACCAAATGCCGATATTCTCCGTGTACCGGAATAAAGAACTTGGGACGCACCAGATTATGCATCATCTTAAGTTCTTCCTGACTGGCATGTCCGGAAACGTGCACACCGTTGGCACTCTCATAAATTACTTCCGCTCCCAGTTGGAATAACTTATCAATCGTATTGGACACCAGTTTCTCATTACCGGGAATCGGCCGGGCAGAAATGATAACCGTGTCACCGGGAACAATATCTACCTTACGGTGATCGCCCAAGGCCATCCTGGTCAGGGCAGACATAGGCTCCCCCTGGCTTCCGGTCGTAATGATGACGATTTTGTTGGGTGCATAATTACGGGTATCGTCGATATCGATTAAAACACCCTCAGGTATCTTCAAATAACCTAATTCCAGCGCAATGCCGACCACGTTTTGCATGCTGCGGCCGATAACTGCGACCTTACGGTTATATTTGACCGCACTTTCCACGATTTGCTGGATACGATGCACGTTGGAAGAAAAGGTTGCGATGATAATACGATTTTTAGCAAACCTGAATTCATCATCGAAAGTTGCCCCTACGCTCTTCTCGCTGGGAGTATAGCCAGGCCGTTCAGCATTAGTGCTGTCAGCTAATAAAGCTAAAACACCCTTGTCGCCAAACTCAGCCAGCTTGCTGAACTCGGTGACCTGACCATCCACCGGGGTCTGGTCAAATTTAAAATCTCCAGTATGAATAATATAACCGATAGGCGTATTAATAGCAATAGCCACTGAATCAGGGATGCTGTGGTTAACCCTGATAAATTCCAGTTTAAAACAACCGGCCCGGATGACATTGCCCGGTTTCACCACATGCAGGCAGGCGGAAGAAACTCCGGCCTCATCCAATCTGCCCTGCAGGATACCGAGAGTTAAAGCAGTACCATAAACAGGAACAGGTAGTTGTTTGAGTAAAAAAGGCAGGGAACCGATATGGTCTTCATGACCATGGGTCAGAAAAATGCCCTTCACTTTCTCCTGATTATCCATCAGATAAGTAGTATCAGGAATAACTAAATCAATACCTAACATATCATCTTCAGGGAACTTTAAACCAGCATCGATAAGAATGATGTCGTCGCCGTAACGAAAAACCGTCATGTTCTTACCGATTTCGCCTAATCCTCCTAAAGGGATAATATCCAATTTTTTTTGATTTTTTTCCAAAAAAAAACACCTCCGCTAATAAATTTGTCCGCACAAGTAATAAAATATCTAGGTCTATTTATTATCCGCACTATAACTCTTACGCTATTATACAACAAAAAAGCTGAAAAGACAATTTTTCGGCTTTGTATTTTCTTTATTCCTGTGAAAAAAACGTGAATCTTGCCCTAAAGGACATAAAAATAACCGATACGGGCAAATTTCCTTACCCGTACCGGCTATTAATCAAACGCTAGGACTTTCTCTAACTTTAGGGTTGACTAAAACTATTTTCCAATCGTTCCTGGATCATTTACTAACTTTAAGCTTCCGTTTTCTTAACAATATTTTTCTTCTGCCATAAGAAGCTGAGAACCAGGATAGCTAAACCAGCTATATCAGTCCAAATGCCAGGAGTTACCAGCAGCAGGCCGCCGGCAAAGAAAATCAAACGCTGAAAAGCATTTAGTTTAGACTGACAATAACCGATCATACAGATGGAAACACCCCACATACCACCGATAGCCGTAATCATGTTATACAAGATGGTATACCAGGTGGCATTAATCATCAACAGTTCCGGAGACATGACGAAAATGTAAGGAACCAGGAAACCGGCGATAGCCAGTTTAGAAGCATTAACACCAGTCTTCATCGGGTTGCCGCCGGCAATACCGGCGCCAGCATACGCGGCCAGAGCTACTGGAGGCGTAACGTCGGCGATGATGCCGAAATAGAAGGCAAACATGTGGGCTGCCAGTACCGGCACCTTTAACTGAATCAAGGCCGGAGCGGCAATAGTGGAAGTAATAACATAGTTAGCGGTGGTAGGAACGCCCATGCCCAGGATTAAGGAAGTAATCATGGTAAAGAACATGGTGGGCAGCAGATGCCCGCCGGCCAAATCCAGCAGCGCCGTACCTAACTTCAGACCTACACCGGTCTTCGTGACCACGCCGATGATGATACCGGCCGTAGCGCAGGCAATCAGAACGCCTAACACGCCTTTAGAACCATTGATTAAACCATTAACTACATCTTTAGGGGTAATGCGGGTAGACTTACGGGTGCAGGAGCAGACGATGGTCAGGCCGATAGCCCATAAAGCGGCACGCATAGGCGTATAACCGGCTACCAGTAAGTAGATAATAACTACTAGCGGAATAGCCAGATGGAACTTTTCCAGGAACAAGGTCTTGAACTTCGGCAGCTGCTCGCGAGGAATACCTTTCAACCCGCAACGCTGTGCTTCATAATGCACGCCGAACCAGATACCCATGTAATAGAGGATAGCCGGGATGACAGCAGCTTTTACTACTTCCAGATAAGGCACGCCGATAAACTCTGCCATCAGGAAGGCTGCCGCGCCCATAACAGGAGGCATCAGCTGACCACCGGTAGAAGCGGCTGCTTCTACGGCGCCGGCAAATTCTTTCTCATAGCCTAAGCTTTTCATCATAGGAATGGTAAAAGAACCAGTACCTACAACGTTAGCTACGGAAGAACCGGACACGGTACCCATCAAGCCGGAGGAAAGAACCGCCACCTTGGCAGGACCACCGGAGGCCCAGCCTGCTACGGCGTTAGCCAGGTCGATAAAGAACTTGCCTAAGCCTGTGCATTCCAGATAAGCACCGAACAAGATGAATAGATAAATGAAGGTGGAAGATACACCCATTGGCGTACCGAAAATACCTTCAGTGGTAAAGAACAGATGGCTGACCAGTTCGCCAAAATCTACGCCCCGGTGTGCTAAGAGGCCCGGCATATAGGGGCCAAATAAAGCATATAAAATGAACAGGCAGGCCACGATAACCATAGGCCAGCCAACCGTACGGCGGGCCGCTTCAATGACCAGGATTGTACCTAAAATACCGACCATCATATCAAAATCGGTATTTAACCCGGCCCTGAGTACTAACTGATCATACTCAACCACGATATACATAGCGCAGGCCGCCCCCAGGATAGCCAGAACCACATCTACCGGATTCATTGATTTACGTGACCAACTAGAACGGGTCGGATACATCAGGAAAATTAAGCTGATACCGAAAGCCAGATGGATAGCTCTTTGCAAGGCCGCATCCAAAATACCAAAAATAGCAGTATACAACTGGAACAGGGCAAAAGCAATACAGATAGCGGAAATTAAATAGTCCCAAAAACCGGTTAGTTTACGATAATTAGATTCCTTATCAAACTTCTCCAAAACTTTTTGCGCTGCGGCAGCCGCTTCTTCAAACTGTTTTCTTTCTTCAGCTGATTGAGGCCTGCCGCTAGCACCAACCGTTTCAGTTGAAGCGCTTTGCATATCTACGGATTTTTTCTCCATATCGGTCATAAAACTCTTCCCTCCTTCAAAGTTTAATCCAGTACTCCCACCAATAAAGATAACGTCTCATTACTTTTACTTCCACTAAAGTCCCTTGACCGTAAAGCGCGCATAAATCAAAAACTTTTTCTCCATGAATGATTTTATGCATGGCTTGTACCGCCGTGCGCAGCTTTACTGATTTAAAGGGTCTGTTCATTTCTACGTCAAACCGTCCCTCCTTCTTGAGACTGGTAAATTTCCCCTCTGAAGGCAAATACGGTAATCCCACCCCATAGGATTGATACCGGGTATGGGTCATAGTCATATCATCTACTCCATTAATACGGAAAAATTCTTCTACAGGAGTTTTTTGTACAGAATGGGTAAAATAAATATTCCATTCATCACCTTTATATGATGAAAAAACTTGAACCGGTAAATTGTTTTCCGGTTCAATCACAACTACTAACTGCTTTCCATACCAGCAAATTGAGCATAAAAAGAAAATAATCAGAATAATGAGAAGGCTTTTTTTGTTCCTAAAAAAGGACCGGACACCACCAGGCTTCGATGTCCGGTCCTCATTAACCAAGATCATGAATTAATTATTTCTCTTTAAAGAACTTGTCGGCACCAGCATTCAAAGGAATGGACATGCCGTCTTTGCCGCCGGCCTTAGTAATGCCCTTAGCAACGGAATGAGCAGCCTTCATGCGGTCCAGATTGCCATACAGAGCCTTAACGATAGCATAACCGGTATCGGCATCCATCTTGTCGCTAACAACCAGCATGCAACGAACTGCAACTGCCGGGCAATCAGCAGCCTGCTTGTTATAGGTGTTGGCCTTAATGGTCAGCTTGGTGTAGAACGGATACTTAGCGATTAACTTATCAGCCGTAGCTGCATCAACCGGAACCAGAACTACATTGTGCTGGGTAGCCAGATCCTGAATAGCAGCGGTCGGATGACCAGCCGTTACGAATGCAGCATCTACGTTGCCATCAGCCAGGGCGGTAGCAGCTTCGCCGAAGGACAGGTACTGAACCTTAATATCCTTGTAGGTTACACCGTAAGCTTCCATAATCTGACGGGCGTTAGCTTCAGTACCGGAACCGGCAGCGCCAACGGCAATCTTCTTGCCCTTGAAGTCAGCCACGGTCTTGATGCCGCTCTTATCAGTAGTTACAATCTGTACGGTTTCAGGATACAGGGTGCACAGGCCTTTTAAGCCGGCAACCTTCTTATCCTTGAACATTTCCGTACCATTAACGGCATAATAGGAAATATCATTTTGAATAAATGCGATATCAACTTTGCCTTCTTTGAGCAGGTTAACGTTGGCTACAGAAGCACCAGTAGATTGAGCAGAAGAATTGGCACCGGGAACATTCTTGTTCAGAATATCCGCTAATGCGCCGCCTAATGGGAAGTAAGTACCTGCAGTACCGCCCGTAGCGATATTGATGAATTTCTTGCCGCCGGCATCCTTCTTAGCACCGGCATCTTTCTTAGCGCCACCGCAACCAGCTACCATCGTAGCCATTACCATTATGGCCGTAAGGAATGCTAAAAACTTTTTCATACTTGAACCTCCTCCTTTTTTACTGAAAGTGATGAAAAATAATTAAGTACCAAACAAAACTTCTTTCATCATCAATCTGTATAAGGCATTATTCGCCATAAAATCTTCAATTCCTGCTAAAAATCGCTCTTTTTGCAAAAAAAAATAATGTATACAGTATACTGAAATATTATTAAGTTGCTATATTAAATGTTTTAAGCTATGCTAAACTCATTAAAATTTGCTAATTACGGATAACTATGCTACAATACATCCATACTTTTTCCCGCTATACTATGTAGTAAAAAGAAAAGGGAATTATTATCAATTTTAACAAGGAGATTATAAAATGGAAAAATCAAAGTTAGCAACTATGAAAATCACTAAGACCCTCTATCAAAACTTTTTCCGGGTCAAGCTCTATGACGACAACCAGCAGGAAAAAGGCAGGCTCCGGGTTACGCCTGCCCTGCCCCTGGCTCGAAGCCTGGTGCCGGCTGACGCTCCTGTAAAGCCTGCCTATCTGGTAGTCATCGTTGAAGACGCGGAAATAGATAAAGATAATCTTCTGGATTTTGAGGAACAGACGTCGCTGCTTCTGCTTAAGCGCTTTTCTACGCCGGAAATCGTCTTTGGTTTTTGCCAGTTCTTTTACCCTTCCCCCGCTTTTATTTTTGAGAATAAAAATACAACTAACACCTGACCTCCAGGGAACGGACGGAAATATTGACGGTACTGACCGACATGGCCGTCATGTACTCAATTTTTTTCTTAATCTTGCTTTGCAGTAAACGGGTGACCTCAAAAATCCTGACCCCGTAATAAAGCACAATTTCTACATGGATATATATTCCGCGACTGTCAGAACGTCTTCTAACATGGATAAAATTTACCCGGGCCACGGCAATCATCTTAGCGACAATCAACTTAATAATATCTTCAATCACATAGTCCGAAATCAACAAAGAACCATAATAGCTGAAAGCCGGCCTTACAATAGAACGTTCGTCACTGCGGACATTTTTATTTTTAGAAAAAAGATTATACGGCAAATCCGCAAAATAACCGGAAAAATGCTGCTTTAGTTCTACCTGTGGCACCGGTACGATATGCTTGCCATATTTTAAACGGGACTGTTTGGCATTTTTTATTTCCTGTTTAGTAGCAATCTGCGAAATATAGACTGTTTTCAGCGGCTGAGGCAGAGCCAGCCGGCTGATAATCTTTTGAATCATATTATCAGAAGTAGCTATGATCAGCACCCGCCGGATGTCAGATAAAGCCAGGGCCTTTCTGACCTCGGAAGCGTGAGCATCTTCGGAGAAGATAGCCCTTCTGACCGCCTGGATACGGCTTTCTTCGCTTTTAGCCGAAATGCCGCCCAGAATCTTAGTACCTTCTATAAGCAGGCCGTCATCAATGATGGCATCACAGCCATTATCATGTGCTACTCCGATAGCCCGATGGCTTTTCCCGGAACCGCTGGGTCCTACAAAGGCAACCACTTCCATAAGCAAATTCCGTCCTTTCATACCGGGCACCTCCCAAGTAAAAACTCAGGCAGGATGCGGTTATAAACTTATTTTCGCCAACCCTTCTTATCAGGTTGGCTTATTTTATTGTAACATACGGTTCGGCTTCTGAAGCAAATCTGGTAAGCTGATTTTATTACTTTCAACCACAAATTCTCCCACATGCTCAGGATAGCGGCCCGAAATACCGTGAAAATCACTGCCGCCGCTTAGCAGGAGTTTATGTTCCAGGGCAATATTTCGCCAATACTCCGTGGTACCAGCTTGTAAGGCACTAGGATGATAAACCTCCAGCCCGTCCCAGGGAAGTGCTTCAATTAAATCTTGTACCAGACTGCGGTCGCCGGTTTCTTCCGGGTGAGCCATAAAGGCTAAACCACCTGACTGATGAATCAAAGCCACCGCTTCCCTGGGGGCCAGCTTAGGCTGCGGTACATAGGCCGGGCGGCCTCTTCCCAGGTACTTATCAAAAGCTTCCTGAACCGTCTTCACGTAGCCTTGGGCTACCATGGCTTTAGCAACATGGGGACGCCCCACCGCTCTGTTTTTAGCTGCCGGAGGCAGGACGCTGACTGTCAGGTTAAGATCCTTAAGTAAAGCTAATATCTTTTGCAGCCTTACTTCCCGGGCCTGTCGCAAGCTACGGATAGCGGTTAGTAAAGGCTCGTAAGTAATATCCAGGCCGTAGCCCAGAATATGGATACTGTGATTTTCAGCCTGGGTTCCCAGTTCCACGCCCGGAATAACCTGAAGGGTCCCAGGAGCAAGCTGAACGGCCTTAAGAGCTTCTGCCACGCCGTTCACGGAATCGTGGTCTGTGAGCGCGATAACCGACAAACTGGCGGCGGCAGCAGCTTGCACTAATTGGGACGGGGTAAAAAAGCCGTCGGAAAAAGTGCTGTGCATATGTAAATCCACCAGGCTCATGCTAAGCTCCTGGCCAGAGCTATTAAAGTAGCGGTGCCAAAACCGGTGCATCCCTTAACCAGTTTGCCTTTTGTTTCCGTGATGGTAGACGTACCGCCGATATCCAGATGGGCCCAGGCAAGATGCTCCTTCACAAAACTGCCGATGAAAAGTCCTCCGGTAATACAGCCTCCCGGCCGGCCGGCACTATTTTTTAAATCAGCCACGTCGCTTTTAATGGCTTCCCGGCATTCCGGCAAAGCCGGCAGCTGCCACCAGCTCTCGCCTGCCTTGCTGCCGGATTCTTTGATGCAGGCGGCTAATTTATCATCATTACTGATGATTGCGGAAGTAGTTTTGCCTAAAGCAATGATGACGGCTCCCGTCAGAGTCGCAATATCAACAATTTGAGCCGCACCTTTTTCTCCGGCATACCAGACCGCATCCGCCAACACCATCCTGCCTTCAGCGTCCGTGGAAACGACCTCGATAGTTTGCCCGCTGGCAGCACGTACCACATCTCCGGGACGCTGTGCACTGCCGGAGGGCATATTTTCCGCGCAGGCCATAATACCCATCACATTACAGTTTAATTTTAAAGCGGCAATGGCCTGCATTGCTCCAAGTACGGCCCCGGCTCCGGACATGTCGTCTTTCATCTCACCCATATTATCATCCGGTTTCAGGGAAAGTCCGCCACTGTCAAAGGTAATGCCCTTACCAACCAAAGCCAGATAAGGTTTATCCGCTCCGCCATGATAACGTAAGGTAATCATTCGAGGCCCATGAACTGACCCCTGCCCCACCGCTAAAATAGCCTGCATGTTTTTCCGGGTCATTTCTTCCTCGGTAAGAATTTCCAGTTCCAGGCCCGCTGTTTTAGCTACTTGCGCCGCCTTTTCAGCTAAGATGGCCGGCGTAAGTTTATTGCCGGGCTCGTTGCATAAATCGCGGGTAAAATTAACGGCCCGGGCTGTAATAACAGCTTCCTTGATTAATTTATCCGCTTGAGGCAGCCTGGTACAAATAGCTGCTTCCAGCGTTAGTTTGTGAAGGGCGGCGGATTTATAAACATTAAAGGTATAACTGCCCAGGATTAAACCTTCCGTCATCGCGGTCAATAAAGGCGCCGTCTCTGACTTATCCAAAATCGGAGCTAAAACTAAAACCGGCAGCCTGTCCTGACTTAGTTCAGCTAATTCTCTTACCGCTTCGCCGGCGGCATCCTGCATAATTTGCCCGGTTAAGGCTGCGGAAGGGCCTAAGCCGGCTAGCACCATCTGCAGCATCCGGCCCTGGATCTGGAGCGGAAAAGATAGAACCCTGCTGCTGGCAGCGGCTTCCTCGTGCAATCCTGCCACATAAGCCAACATTTGTTTAACTTCATCCGGATAAGCCAGTTTCCCAGCTTCCCGCAGCTCTTCCCTGGTTAAAAACAACAGCACCGCCTGAGCTTTGGTCCAGTCAGTCTGAGACGTAATCTTAGTTTCAATAAGAATCTGCTTTTGCATAACTCACACCTCTATTTTAATTTAAAACTGACAGGTCAGTTTTCTTTCCGCTTAGCTTGAAGAACCTAACCTGATATTTGCCAAACATTTATTTATTCGCTATAGATGGCAAAAAATCCTGCCCTTATGATAAGAGCAGGATTTATACCAGTTAAAGTCCAGCTAAAAATAAACTAGGCAAAGTTAATTAAATAAGATGAGCATCCTGTAAAACTGCCGTCATTTTTTCCTTAGCCGCCGGGCTTAAAGGCGTTAAAGGCAGACGGGGATCACCGGCGTTTATTCCGGTTACCATGGTAACGGCTGCTTTAACGGGAATAGGGTTAGTCTCAACGAACAGGCTCCTGGCTACAGGCAGCATCCGGGAATTCAGATAAGCCGCTTCTTGAACCTTGCCGTCTGAATAAGCCTGCATGATGTCCTGCAGCATCTTACCGTTAATATTCGAAAGAACTGAAATCAGACCGGTGGCACCTACCGACATAAATGGCAGGATCAGGCCGTCGTCTCCGCTGTAAATGCTAAAATCAGCCGGCAGGACCCGATATAATTCGGCTACCTGGGAAACATTGCCGCCAGCTTCCTTAATAGCGACGATATTCTTAAAATCTTTAGCTAACCGGGCGATGGTTTCCGGTAAGATGTTGCCGGCCGTGCGTCCGGGAACATTATACAGGATAATGGGCAGGCTGGTAGTCCGGGCTACCGCCGCAAAATGCTGATAATAACCTTCCTGAGTAGGTTTATTGTAGCAGGGCCCCACCAGCAGCACACCATCAACGCCGGTTTCGGCAGCCAGCCTGGTATTCTCAATCGTCGTAGCCGTACAGTTTGTACCTGTACCGGCGATGATGGGGATACGCTTATTGATGCGATTTACCACCGTACGGAACAATTCCAGCCTTTCTTCACTGGTCATCGTTGCTGCTTCACCGGTAGAACCACAGACTACTAAGCCGTCCGAGCCATGATTCATCTGCCATTCGGCCAAATCAGCCGCAGCCTTATAATTAACACTGCCATCAGCATTAAAAGGAGTTACCATCGCGGTTAACAATCTACCAAAATACGGATTCTTCATTATAAGCACCATCCTTTAAATATCTACCTTATCAATATTAATCTTACCGGCCAAAATTACCGGCCACCGACAATAAACCGTTCTCTGAAATTAGTCTCCAGTTTTTTAAAGCTTGAAAGCCTTATGCAAAGCATTAACCGCTTCCACCATATGCTCTTCTTTAATAACGGCGGATAAAGTTATATCGGAATCCACGGTTTGCAGGATAACAATATTTTTGGCGGCTAAAGCTCCTACAAAAGTAGCCATGACGCCCGGTACTCCTTCCATACCGGTACCTACTACACTAACTTTAGCACATTTCTCATTCTTAGTAAAACTAAAACCAGAATCCGTCAAGACTTTTTCCGTTTTAGCTTCATCAGCTTCGTAAATAGCAAACATCGCCAGTTTTTCAGAAAAATTCAAACACCCCACGCTGATCCCGCCTTTGGCTAAATCATCAAAGAGGCTGCGTCCTTTTTCCGGCTGATGTAAATCCAGGTCCACCTGGAACTGAATCAGGCCCTTAATAGAAGCCACTCCGCTGGCTACCTGTTCATTAATGGACCGTTCGGTCTTTTCTCCCGTGGTGTCATTGCAGATTAAGGTGCCGGGAGCATCACTGAAAGTGGATTTAACATAAACCGGAATGTTTTTGGCCATGGCAATCTCCACTGCCCGGGGGTGAATGACCTTGGCTCCCTGATGGGCCATCTGACAAACTTCTCCATAAGTAATCTTGTCTAATAAAGTCGCTTCTTTAACAATCCTGGGATCAGCAGTCATAACCCCTTCCACATCCGTGTAGATTTCCACGGCCTCAGCATTTAAAGCCGCGCCTAAAGCTGTAGCGGAAGTATCGCTGCCGCCCCGCCCCAGGGTGGTAAATTTACCAGAGTTTTCCGTAACCCCTTGAAAGCCGCAAACCACCGGTACGATACCTGTTTCTAAAAAACGCAGCAGATTCGAGGTATTAATGGTTTTAATTCTGGCGGCCCCCTGCTGGGAATCCGTGATGATTCCAGCCTGACCTCCGGTCAAGGCCCGGGCGTTGATACCGTATTTTTGCAGCGTGCCAGCCATGACGCAAGCGGAAATAATCTCTCCGCAGCACATCATCAAATCCATTTCCCTGGGGTTAACCGAAAGGTTGGCTTCCTTTAAAACCCCAATCAAGGTATCAGTAGCATAAGGCTGGCCCTTGCGCCCCATAGCCGATACTACAACGACCGGGGTAAAACCTTTATCCAAAGCCTGCTGCACCTTGTTCTTGACCGCTTCCCGCGCTTCCGGAGTGGCCACGGAGGTGCCGCCAAACTTTTGTACCAGAATCTTCATAGGTAATCGTCCCTTCAAATTTCAAACTTACGGCTATACTTTAACCGCTAAGAATGGAGTTTATGGCGCTGCAGGCAACTAATTAAACTGCCGCTCCATCTGCCTTTATGTCCCCTCATTTAACCGCTAACCAATCGGACAGCGATTTATTTTTTCAACCAGCCGTTCTTAATCATAACCTCAGCAATCTGCAGCGCGTTTAAAGCCGCGCCCTTGCGAATCTGGTCACCTACTACCCAGAAATTGATAGCATTTGCCTGTGATTCATCCTTACGGAGACGACCTACATAGCAATCGTTCTTGCCGGAAGAATATAAAGGCATCGGATAAACCTGATCAGCCGGATCATCCATCATCTGCACCCCGGGGAAGCCATCAATGGCTTTAGCGATGTCCTTCAGTTCCAGGTCATGTTCAAACTCGACGTTCACGGACTCAGAATGGCTGCGGTAAACCGGAACCCGCACCGTGGTGGCGGTAATCCTCATCTCATAATCATCAAAAATCTTTCTGGTTTCATTGACCATCTTCATCTCTTCCTTAGTATAAAGGTTATCCAGGAAGATGTCGATTTGCGGAATCAGATTAAAAGCAATGGGGAAATGTTTGGCCAGACCAGCCGAAGGCAGGATATGAGCTTCCATCTCTTTACCCTCACTGTAAGCCTTAGTCTCAGCCGTTAATTCATCAATACCCTCTTTACCTGCGCCGCTGACGGCCTGATAAGTTGAAACTACGATTCTCTTAATCCGGGCCAGATCGTACATGGGCTTTAAAGCCATGACCATTATAATAGTAGAACAATTGGGGTTGGCAATAATGCCCTTATGTTTTAAGATCGCCTGAGGATTAACCTCCGGTACAACCAGAGGGACTTCAGGATCCATCCTGAAAGTGCTGGAGTTATCAATGACAACCGCGCCGGCCTTAGCGGCGATGGGGGCAAACTCCTTAGAAATACTGCCGCCGGCAAACAGGGCGATATCAATGCCGTTAAAGGAATCAGCCTTGGCTTCCTGCACCGTATAAGTCTTGCCCATGAAGGGAATTTCTTTGCCGGCGCTGCGTTTGGAAGCTAATAAACGTAACTCATTAAAAGGAAAGTTTCTTTCCTCAATTAGATTTAAAAATTCGGTTCCTACAGCACCGGTCGCTCCTAAAATGGCTACATTGTACTTTTGCATATTCTTTTCTCCTCCACTCCGGCGGGGCCGGAAATATAGTTAAAGCATAATTATTTATGTAAGATGACTGAGCCTGAGGCGTTTAAGCTGAAAGTGGCTCAGCTTAATTTTCTTTGGACTGAACCTGCATTATTTAATCTAAAATCTGGTCCAGGCCGTAAATGAGACCTTCCCGGTTCATAATCTTCCGGCAGGCCAGCAGCACGCCGGGCATATAACATTCCCGGTTAACCGGGTCGTTAATGATTTTCAAGGTTTCGCCCCGGCTGCCAAACACAATTTCCTGAGAGGCTACGTACCCTGGCAGCCGCATGCTGTGGATTCTGATACCCTCATAATCGCCGCCGCGCACCGCGGTCATGGTTTCTTTTTCATGAGGATTGCCCTGCTTGTGGGCCTGACGGACCTTGGCAATCTGCTGAGCGGTTAATAAAGCGGTTCCGCTGGGCGCATCCAGTTTCTGATCATGATGTTTTTCAATAATTTCTACATCCGCAAAATATTTAGCTGCCTCACAGGCTAATTTAATCATCACCACTGCTCCCAAGGCAAAGTTAGGAGCTACCAGGGCGGCCGTATGATGCAACTCCGCCAGGGTCTTAATCTCAGCCAAACGTTCCGGCGTAAAACCGGTCGTGCCGATGACGGCACGGACACCTGCTTCCAGGATAACTCTGGCGGAAAGCATTACTACATCCGGACGGGTAAAATCTACAGCTACATCAGGTTTAGTTTCGGCCAAAGCTTTGGCTAAATCCGTCTGTACCGGTAAAGTTTCACCGGAAGGTAAATTTATAAATTTGCCGGCTCCATTAACGTCTACACCGGCAATTAGCTGCATATCCTTAGTAGCTAAAACGGTACGGACAACTTCGCTGCCCATCCTGCCCAGGGCACCATTGACCAGAACTTTAATCATTTTCTAATCCTCCTTAAAAATAAAAACCGTTGAGAAGATATCTCAACGGCTTAAATGCATAAGCTTAACTTAGTTCATGCAAAATAACTTGTTGAGATAGCGCTCCGTTATTTTCATAACGACAGTCTGTCAGCTTTCACCGGCAGCCCAGCAGAAAAACACGGCTGTTCTTCTACTTCGGCGTGAGCCCTTTCACCCGCTTCCCAGATCCCTCTCCACAGGTTACTTTTGCTTTCCGCTCCTCTATCTATAATTATTATGGCTATTATATGCTATAGCCTTTAATTTGTCAAATATAAATTGTCAAAAGTATGTGTCAAGGTTTTCTCGGTAAAAATTTTGAGCTCCTAAAATAGCACCTTACAAGGGTCAGTATTTCCCCAAAAATGCATCAGGCAAAAAATTTAGCCAACCGCCCTAACG